>LNFM01000310.1_pt1 | contig 124819 bp, 103 predicted proteins | sample 596031 | NCBI WGS metagenome assembly LNFM01 (sample SAMN04254537, study PRJNA301005) | activated carbon metagenome | isolation source: dual media filters at the Ann Arbor, Michigan drinking water treatment plant | place: USA: Ann Arbor | reverse complement strand
TAATGCAAGGCTCTGCGGTGGCTGTAGCTCAGTTGGTAGAGTCCAGGATTGTGATTCCTGTTGTCGTGGGTTCGAGCCCCATCAGCCACCCCACCCAGCCGTCTCATAGGGTCCCACCAAGACCCAAGTTCCACGCAAAATCAACGACTTAGCTTGTCGTTTGCGTCAGGAGCGTTCATGCCGTCTCACGGCATCCCGGCACATGTGGGGGAACATTTGGGGGAACAAATGGCAGTTCATCGGCCATTCACAGTTTTGTTCCCCCATGCTTACCGACAAACAGTGCAAGAACGCGGCTTGCGACCTAGGTAAACCGCGTGTTCGCCTCGCCGATGCTGGAGGCCTCTATCTGGAGGTCTCAGCGTCTGGCTCCAAGCGTTGGTTCTGGAAGTACCGATTCGCTGGCAAGGAGAAGCGGCTTGCGGTCGGGAGCTATCCCGAGCTCGGACTGAAGGAGGCTCGTGGTGCACGCGATGACGCCAGGAAGCAACACCAGCGAGGCGCCGATCCGGTAGTCGAGCGACAGGTCGAGCGACTCAGCTCCCGGTTCGACGCTGATGCGAGCTTCGAGGTCGTGGCCCGAGAGTTCCACACCACGAAGAAGGATGGCTGGAGCGAGCACTACGCAAAGCGGTGGCTTGAGCGCCTTTCCAAGGATGTCTTTCCGTGGCTTGGCACGTTGCCGCTTCCGCAGATCAGTGCACCGGCGTTGCTTCAGACCTTGCGTCGCGTTGAGAGCCGCGGCACACGCGAACTGCCGCACTCGCTGCTGGAGGCCTGTGGGCAGGTGTTCCGATACGGAGTTGCCACTGGGCGGTGTGAGCGCAACCCCGCGGCGGACCTTCGGGGCGCCCTCAAGCCGGTCTTGACGAGGCACATGTCCGCGATCGTCGAGCCGCATGAGGTTTCAGGCTTGATGCGAGCCATCGCGGGCTACCACGGACAGCCGGTGACCCGCACCGCGTTGCTGCTGTCCGCGTTGCTCTTTCAGCGTCCTGGAAACATCCGGCAGATGGAGTGGAGCGAAGTTGACCTTGGTGCAGGCATGTGGACCATCCCATCACAGAAGATGAAGCGAAAGAAGCTGGAAAAGCTGAACGGTCGTCCGCACCTCGTTCCCTTGGCTCGGCAGGCTGTAGTCGCACTCACTGACCTGCAGCCACTTACGGGTCGAAGCCGCTACGTCTTCCCGGCTGTGGTGAGCGCCAAGCGTCCCATGAGCGAAAACACCGTGCGCGTGGCACTGAGGCGGCTGGGTTTCGACAACGAGACCATGACGCCACACGGATTTCGGGCCATGGCTCGCACGCTGTTGGTGGAGCGACTGGACATCCACCCGGATGTGATCGAGGCGCAACTGGCGCACGGCAAGGCTGGACCGCTCGGTGCTGCGTATGACCGCGCAGAGTTTCTCGATCAGCGCCGGAAGATGATGCAGGCATGGGCCACCTACCTAGACGAGCTCGAGAAAGGGCCGCCGGGCGCCCCTCAAGACACGAACGCCCAAGCCAGCCGGGCGCAGTCGCAGAGCGTTGTGGGGTAGCGAGAGGCCCCCTATGAGACGTCACACCACGTTCTGCACCTGAAGTGCGGGACCAGCTTCAGCTCATTGATTCACACGGATTCTTGATCTCAGGGCGGTAGCCAAACCCCACGACTTACCCCACACGAAACCTGCGCTGCCGAGCGGGTGTTCGACGCTGCGCTTTGCCGCTGGGGCTTGATGTAGTTCGCGCATCCTCTGCGGGCCCTGGCAGCCGTTCGACGGTGCATGCGGCCGACCGCAACACTTGTCGCGGCGGGTGTGGGCGGAGCCGGAGGCTGGCCAATGACGGCCGCGGACATCTTGGTCCTTCATGCCACAAGGGGGCGCTTTGCGCATACCGCCTCAGCGCGCTGGCAGCATTGCCGATGCAATCGCTTTCCTGGACGTTGGCGATCGCGGAGCGGCAGCGGAACTGAAGACAGCCGTCATGCGGTGGCCGGGGCGCTGCTGCGTTATCCCATCGAAGAGTCTCGCAAACCCCCCTGCAGCCTGAGCAGTACGAAAAGTTGAAGGCCGCGCAGGACGCGGCCGGTCGTCTACAGAGGCAGGACCGCGAGCTCGATGCGCGATCAGTTGGTTGAATTTCCGATCAGCTTGTCGGTGCGTATTTCGGTGGCTGACCGCAAGCGCCACCTCAAGACGTACAGCAATAGCTGCTTCAGGGCATGGATCGCATCAATGCATACAAATTTCGACAATCAATTGGACCGCGCCACCAACGCAGCCTATCGTCGCTTCAGCTATTGCCAAATGAAGTCGCATCCTGAGCTCGCCGTCTTTCCCATTTGGGATCTGACCTCGCTGCCCATCGCGGCCAGTCGGCTCGCATCAAGCAAGGAGCATGCCGGCACTTGCGCTCCCAATTGCTATGCAGGCGCAGGAGCAACGGCCATGCGCTATCTTTGGGCGTTGCACGACAGGCATATCAAAGTGCGTTTTGCCAACTCCCGGTGGGCGACAGGCAGACTGGAGCGGTCGAGATACTGCCTGCGAACTCCGAGCGTAGGGGTAGCTTGCTACAAGTTTGCACACGAGCGATTGACGCAAGCGCGAATGGCGCAACGGTCAAAGATCGTTAGCCTTAGGCCTCAACAACACGACACAGGAGCCCTCGACATGGCCACACGCGGATTCAACGGGCGACGTCCCACCGCAGCCGTTGCCAACCGCCTGCCACCGGGCCAGTTCGAGACTGACGGCTTTCCGGTGCTCTCGAAAGGGCCGGCGCCTCGCATCGACATGGCTGCTTGGCGGTTCACTCTGAGCGACGGTCCGCGACCCATAAAAAGCTGGAGTTGGAACGAGTTCATGGCACTACCGCGCACCGTGTGGCAGGGCGACATCCACTGCGTCACGACCTGGTCGAAGTTCGACACTCGCTGGGAAGGTGTGACCGTCGACGACCTGCTGACCGATGCCGGTATTGCGGCCCCCACGCCCTGGCTGCTGGCGCTGTCGCTGGATGAGTACGATACCAACGTCCCGGTTGCCGATGTGCTCGGCGGCCGCGCCATGGTCGCGACGCATTTCGACGGTAAGCCTTTGGCGCCCGAACACGGCGGGCCGGCCCGGTTGCTGGTGCCGCACTTGTATTTTTGGAAAAGTGCGAAGTGGATCAAGGGCCTCAAGTTCACCGCGCGCGACGAAGCTGGATTCTGGGAACTGCGCGGCTATCACATGTACGGCGATCCTTGGCGGCAGCAACGCTATTCGGACGATCCTTGATGACGGCAAACGATCAGCACAGCCCGTGGCGCAACGCGAAGATCGAGCGCATCGCGCAACTCACGCCGCGTATCAAGAGCTTTTTTCTCGAAGTGCCGGCACTGGCGTCGCAGTTGGTTTCGCAACTGGCTTCGCACCGTGCGGGTCAACACGTCGATGTGCGGCTGACGGCGCCCGATGGCTATGCCGCGCAACGCAGCTATTCCATTGCATCGGCGCCTGGCGCTGATGCCATCGAGCTCATCATCGAGAAGCTAGACAATGGTGAGGTGTCGCCCTTCTTCCATGACATCGCGCAGGTGGGCGACAGCATCGAAGTGCGCGGGCCGCTCGGTGGTCACTTCGTCTGGCGAACGGCCGATGGCGGCCCGCTGTTGTTGATCGCGGGCGGCTCCGGCATCGCGCCGTTGATGGCGATGGTGCGCGCGTGGGCGGCGGGCCCGACAGCGACAAAGGCGCCGACGGGCGACATGGCCGCACCGCCGCTGGTGTCCATGCCAGTGCTGTTGGTCTGCTCCGCACGAACCTCGGCCGACCTCCCTTTCCGCGCCGAGTTGCTCGCACTTGAAGCAGCACGGCCCGACTTCACCTTCATTGCAGTGACCACACGCGAACCACCACCGCGGCCGACCGACCTGGCGCGACGGCTCGACGCCGCTGCCATTGCCAACGTGCTTGGCCGCTGGGGCCACATGCCTTGCCATGTGTACGTATGCGGCGCCAATCGGTTCGTAGAAGCCGTGGCCAATGGAATGGTCGATGCCGGCGTCCCCGAAGCCCGCATTAGAACCGAGCGATACGGCGGCGCGTGAACATCGGGCATCTGTCGGCCGCGCATCTCGTTCATCCTGCGCTGCAACTCGAGGCCATCACCGGGTTGCACGTTATCGAACGGTGCGAAGTTATCACGAGTCGCATCAGTAACTCCTCGTGCAAAGAGCAAGCGCCTCCGCATGGCGATCCGACAGCACGGCTTTTGCTGGCCATATGAGCGTGAGTGTCCCGCAAAACCACGTTGATTCTCACGGCTTGCAATGAGATCTTGCCAGGACCAATTGCTGATCACGAGCCGCTGCTGTGCACAGGGTGCAATCTCCTGACTGTTTACAAGACGCTGATCGCCGAAGGAGGGCTTGCTTGCGGCGACAGGCGAGATCTCCGTCAAGGAGAAGCATGGCAACGTCACACGCTCCTCTTGCTGTGACGTCTGGCGCCTTCGGGACAAAAGATGACCAATCTAAACCCCCATGTCGTCGAGAAGAAACCATAGGGCTTTCGTCCCATCAAGTGCGCGGCTCAGTCAATGGCGCGTGTGCTTGCATCAGTTCAACAACCCAGTCGATGAAGACTCGCAGCTTGGCGCTCACATGGCGGTTGGGCGGAAACGCCAAGTACAGCGGCATCGGCGCGATGGACCAATCCTCGAACAAGGGCGCTAACTCGCCCCGCGCCAGATGCGGCGCTGCCATGTAGTGCGGGAGCCAAAGTGCGCCAAGGCCGGCGATGCCGGCCGACAGGTAGGCGTTGCCATCGTCCATTGCGATGGCGTAGCGGCCCACCACCTGCAGGTTCTCTTCGCCGCGCCGCATTTCGCAGGGCAGGATCTGGCCGGTGCTCGACCACAGAAAGCCCACGATTTGATGCGGTGAGGCCTCCAGTTCCTTCGGATGCGCAGGCACGCCGGAGCGCGCCAGATAGGCTGGCGCGGCATACAGACCGATGCCCAGATCGCCAACATGTCGAGCTACCAGTGAGAGGTCGCTGGGCTCACCGCCCCTGACCACACAATCGACGTTTTCGCCGATCAGATCAACGACTCGGTCGCTCACGCCCATGTGCACCTGGATGTCGGGGTATCGAGAGTGAAAGGCAGCGAATGCCGGCACCAGGATCATGCGGGCGAGCGGGCTGGGTACATCAATCCGGAGACGGCCGCGCGGCGCGATGGACGCGCTCGTGAGGCTGGTCTCGGCGTCGTCCATGTCCGCCAGCAGGCGCACCACACGCTCGTAATACGCGGCGCCGTCGAGCGTCACGTTCACCTTGCGGGTAGTGCGATTTAGGAGCTTGACCCGCAAACGAGCTTCCAGAAACTGCACCAGCTGGGTCACGGTGGTCTTGCTCATGTGCAGCGTCTGCGCCGCTTTGGTGAAGCTGCGTGTCTCCACCACGCGCGCAAATGCCAGCATGGCATCGAAGCGGTCCATGGGTGAATCCTGTTGTCAGTGCAATTGTCTCGATTATGCAAACAGTGATGGGGAGACTTTCCTGTTTATCCAAACGACCACACTGCCTAAACTGTTTGCTTTCACTCCACGACAGGTGCCCCATGACTAAGCGCGACGTTGTTTTCCCCGTCGGCCGACAGGCTCTCTACGACAAGAATCACTATTCGCCGGCCGTCCGGGCCAACGGCTTTCTTTTCGTCTCGGGACAGGTCGGCAGCCGTGACGACGGCTCACCCGAGCCCGAACTCGAGGCCCAGGTTCGGCGCGCCTTCGACAACCTGAACGCGGTGCTGAGTGCGGCCGACTGCAGCTTCGACGACGTTGTCGATGTGACTGTCTTCATCGTCGATCCGGAAAAGAACTTTGAGCGCATCTGGCAGATCGTGCCTGACTACTGGGGAAAAGCGCCGCACCCCACGCTTACAGCCATCGGCGTGACTTGGCTGTATGGGTTCCAGTTTGAGATCAAGGTGATCGCCAAGCTGCCCGAATAGGGAGCCCTCGGCGTGCCTTCAGGCCCCACAGCCGCCATTGCTATCGGATTGGCGACGAGGGGCCCACGGGGTCCTACTCACGTCCAGCACGTGCGACTTCCGGGGTCGTTGAACCCCGCCAGCGATGTTGATCGTCGATACTGAGGCGATCTGGCAAGTCGACTTTGCTCTCGCCCAAGCTATGGGGCGTGTGTTCACACGGCCTCGACCAGGAGCGGTCAGTCGCCCACATCAGCTTCGAGTAGGCTGACCCTGCTCCTGTGCGTGTCGATCTCAGCGAAAAGGAGCGAATGATTGATGTATGTCGCGTGCAAGAGAGGCGGGCTGCTCTAGTGCAGCGAAATGGCCGCCGGCAGGCATCACGCTCCACCTCGCGACATTGAACACGCGCTCCACCCACTCCCTGGGCGGGTTGACAATTTCCTTTGGGTAGTTCGCGAAGCACAGCTGCGGAACGATACGTTCGCCGGGCGCAAAAACCAGCGGCTGCGCCGAATTCTCCTTGTAGATTCGTAAGGCCGACGCTACGTTACCCGAGAACCAGTAAAGCGAGACATTCGTCAGGAGTTCGTCAATGTCGAATCGATCCAGCAGAACCTCGCTGCCATCGCTCCATGCGAAGAATTTCTCAAGCATCCAGGCAGCCAGGCCGACCGGCGAATCGGTCAGTGCATAGGCCAAGGTCTGCGGCTTGGTCGCCTGGATGTGGCTGTATCCGCCCTCGCGTTGCGCCCACTCGTCACGGGCAGTCTTCCAGTCCGACTCGGCCGGAGATAGCACGCGCTCGACTCCGCCCAATGGCGGCTGGTAACTGCCAGATATGAAGTTCAGGTGCAACGCGCGGACAGCGTCGGGGTATTGCCGTGCCATCCACGTACTGACTCCTGCACCGATGTCGCCACCCTGTGCAAAGTAGCGTCGGTAGCCCAGATCCGCCATCAGCTCGTGCCACATCGACGCGATGACGCGGCTGTTGGTTCCGGGATGGCGAGGCGCTTCCGAGAACGCAAATCCCGGCAGCGACGGGACGACAACATTGAACGAGCGAAATCCTGGCAAGCCGTTGCGAGCCGGGTCGGTGAGCAATGGAATGATCTTGAGCATCTCGACAAAGGAGCCGGGCCAGCCGTGGGTCAGTATGAGCGCCGGCGAATCCTCGTCGACGCCCTCGACGTGCAGGAAGTGCACCTTCAGCCCGCCCACCTCCGTCTGAAACTGAGGCATTCGATTGATTCGCCGCTCCGAGGCTCTCCAGTCGAAGCGGTTTCGCCAGTGGTCGACAATGTCTCGAAGGACATCGGCGGGCACGCCGTCCACCCAGGAGCCGGCGTGAATGTCGTCGGGAAATCTTGCAAGACTCAGGCGCTGCCGCAGATCATCGAGCGCCGCCTCGTCGATATGAACAGCGAATGGGAGAGGTTTCATTCGTGTAGTTTCTGGTTGCGGGCCTGCTGACGTCACGTCGCCGAATGGTACGTCGTACGGTCGTGATCTGCGATCTAGGTCGCCGATAACTGCCTTCTCTGGGTGGAATCATTCGATCGGCAGCTTCCCCGCCTTGAGTCCGAATACGCGAGCGACAGCAACGTCTATGCCTCTATTCACCCTGCCTGCGATTGGATCCTTGTCCGCAGGATTGCTTGTCCAGTCCAGGCCTCTTCGGCAAGACTTTGAGCACGGTGAGCAGGCGCTTCAGATTGACGTGCGGCGAGTTGCTCGGATACTGCAGTTGAGAAAACTCGCGGTGCTGGCCCAACCGCCTCAAGTCGTCGTCGCCCCAGGGAGCAGATGGTTCGATGCAATGTATATTTCGTCGATGGCGCGTTCCAAGTCACGATTGAACTGCTCGTCGCTCGTGTGAAACCTGAGATCTTCAATTAACGCGCGAGAGAAACTGGCGATCAATCCTGGGTTCGACAACAGCTTCGCGCACGCCGCTGCTCTGGAATAGCCGCCGGACAGCGCGACCACGCGGACTACGCGCGGATGCTCTATCAGACTCCGGTAGAAGCCCGGCACACTCGGAATCGTGAGCTTGATCATGACTCGGATTCCGGCTGGTAAAGCATCAAGCCGCAGTACGAGTTCTTTGCGAAGCGTCATCTCCGCGCCTGCCTTGTCGCTGGCGCTGATGGACACTTCGGGCTCCAGAATCGGCATCAAGTGCGCTTGTGCGATTTGCGCTCCTACTTCGAACTGCTGCCGCACGACCTCGAAGATTCCGGCGCTCTCGTCGGCTTCTATGACCGATCGCATCTTTGTGCCAAAGATTCCCATGGTTCTTGCCCGTTCCAAAAGCGGTTCGAGGTGAGGTATCGGCGTCATCAAGCGCACCCCGTTCCGCAATGCGTCCAAGCCTTTGTCTATCTTTAGGAACGGGACGATGCCGCGCTCCTTCCACAAGAACTCGGACACGGGTCTGCCCCGGACCAGGCCGTCCATGGTCGCCTCGAACAGGATGACCCCCAGGATCTTCGCGCTGATGAACGATGGCGCCGTCACGATGCGGGCGCGAAACTGATGCATAAGCCGTAGCATCTCTGAGTCATCGGAGTAGGCGTTCTCCTGTATTCCGTATTGGCGCAACGCGCCCGGTGCGGAGCCACCACTTTGATCAAGTGCCGCAATGAAACCTCGACCGCTCGCGATTCGAGATAGCATCTGTTGATTGGACATTGGGACACTCCTCAAAGCGTAGTGCTGAAGCTGAACGCTATCGCGACGAAGAGCCGACCTTGCCGGCTCAGTAGAGGCTCTGCCTTACTTTCCCCGGCTCTCTCGCATCCCAGCAGACCGATTGAACACAAGCTTGCCATCCTCGGCCGCTTTCGTATCCAACACGAAGTACCCGTGCCGCTCGAACTGGAGTGTCGCGGCGCCAACCTTCGCGACGGCCACTGAGGGCTCCGCGACCGCCGCACATGTCACTAGGCTCTCCTTGTTCAGCTCATCCAGCAGTTCTCCGCTGCCCGGTTGCGCCGCGGCAAACAGCCGTTCATACAAGCGCACCTCGGCCGGCACCGCATCGGCTACCGCGACCCAGGTGATGTTGCCCTTCACCTTCACCGCGTCCGCGCCGGGCGTGCCGCTCTTGGTGTCGCGTACCAGCGTGGCCTGAACCTCGACCAGTTTGCCGCGGGTGTCGCGCGTGGCGCCCGTGCATACGATGGTGTGACCGTACTTCAGACGCACTTTGTTGCCGGGGAACAGGCGGAAGAAGCCCTTGGTCTGCACGTCTTCGTAATCCCCGCGCTCGATCCACACCTCGCGGCCGATCTTGAAGCGGCGCAGGGGGCCGTCGGGGTCGCGCGGGTTTGCGGGGGCTGTGCATTCGTCGAGCAGGTCGTCGCTGCCCATCTGTTCGGACCAGTCGGTGATGACGAGCTTCACGGGGTCGAGCACGGCCATGGCGCGCAGAGCAATGGGGTCGAGGGTGTCGCGGAGTGCCGCTTCGAGGTTCGCGTAGTCGATCCAGCCGCCGGACTTGGTCACTCCGCTGCGTTCGCAGAACAGCTTGAGTGCTTCGGGCGTGTAGCCACGGCGGCGCAGGCCCGCGAGGGTAGGCATGCGCGGGTCGTCCCAGCCGTCGACGTGGCCCTCTTCGACCAGCTGGCGCAGCTTGCGCTTGCTGGTGATCACGTGCGTGACGTTGAGCCGTGCGAACTCATATTGGCGCGGATGCGGGCTCGCGATCAGGCCGCCTTCCGCCAAGCGGTAGAGCAGCCAGTCGTAGAACGGGCGCTGGTCTTCGAACTCCAGCGTGGCGATCGAATGGGTTATCTGCTCCAGCGCGTCCTCGATCGGATGTGCAAAGGTGTACATCGGGTAGATGCACCACTTGTCGCCGGTGTTGTGGTGCGTGGCGCGGCGGATGCGGTACAGCGCCGGGTCACGCATGTTGATGTTGGAGCTGGCCATGTCGATCTTGGCGCGGAGGATTGCGGCGCCGTCGTCCAACTCGCCGCCGCGCATCTGGCGAAAGCGCCCCAGGTTCTCGCCAGGGCTGCGGGAGCGGAACGGGCTGTCGGTGCCGGGCGTGTTGAAGTCGCCGCGGTTCACGCGCATCTCGTCGGGCGTCTGCTCGTCGACGTAAGCGAGGCCTGCCGAAATCAGGTACTCGGCGGCGCGGTACATGAAGTCGAAGTAGTTGCTCGCGAAGTACTCGTGTGGCTGCAGGGTGTCGGGCGCGGTGGGACGGTCGGCCAGCAGGGTTTCGTAGCCCAGCCACACGACGGCGTCTCGGATGGCGTCGACGTATTTCTGCTCTTCCTTCTCCGGGTTGGTGTCGTCAAAGCGCAGGTGGCACACCCCGCCATATTCTTTCGCGAGCTCGAAATTCAGCCAGATGCTCTTGGCATGGCCGATGTGCAGGTAGCCGTTGGGCTCTGGCGGAAAGCGCAGGCGCACCTTCGCCGGGTCTTGCAGGCCTTCGGCGTGATGCTGCGCGTCGCCAGGGCTGCCGCCCCATCTACGTGCCGAATAGGCGCCCTGTTCCAGGTCGTTTTCGATTACGTGGCGTAGAAAATTACTTGGCTTGACGTGATCTTTGTCAATGGGAGAAGTCATTTGCTAATTCTAGCGGGCGAGTGTGCGGCGGTTCCCTTGGCAGCCTGCTTCACACATGCGACTCGAGCCGCGCATCCCCGTGCGCCGGCCAGCGCAAGCGCGGTGAGCCCGCATGAAAATGTGCCGTACGCACCGACGCGCGGGAAGTCAAGCAGCGGTTCGAAGCGCACGTCTGCCACATGGCGTCGATGGTCTGACACCTCTCGCGGGCGATGCCGCCTGGAGCGGGACCGATGGCGCTCATGCCGCGGTAGTGGTCGCAGGCGTGCGCGGGCATCGCGACGATGAAGCCTGCCCCCACAGGCGCGATGGCCAAGTCGGCCGACGGCACTGCGAGCCACTCGACCCATGCAACTTCACACCGAGGCCGCCCTCGCTGCGAAGCGAAGCGGCATCGTGCGCGATCACCAACCCGAAGGGGCCGCGCTGCAGCGGGGTGGCCGGCGCGTCGGACGGAGTGAACACCATAAGCGGGTCACCTTCCAGTGCGTCGGGCAGCATCGCGACGCTTGTAGCGGCGCAGGGCCAGCGCCAGCAACCGTCGCGCGCCGGCGGCGACCACGCCTCCCTTTGGTCGCAGGGCATGTAGAGAGCAGACCGTCCTCGTCACCACGAGAGGTCTTCGCGACATTCTTGAGATTAGCGCCCACTCGTCTCACCCATGTTTGAGCCGTTCGTGGACGCAAGGTCAATTCTTCCGGACGAAACGAGTGATCTTCTTTCATTCACATCCGCGGTGGGCCCGCACAGTCGAACCAACGACAAAACTCGCTTTGCACAGAGTCATGACAGAGTTACTGCCCTCGCCAATACAGCACCTTGACAGTTGCCCCACTTGCACAACTGAAGGCACTGTTGTGGCTGATGGTCTCCGACGCTACCTGGCCAGTCGAACCTGACGTCGACAGCAGCCGAGCGTCAATCGGTTGCTGCTGCACAACATCAGGTTTGGCGCACATGGCTAGCCCCTGACTTCTCATGATGGGGTGGCGTGTCGCGGATCACACATGCCGCCGACTGAGGCGTCCGCGGCGCCAGCCTCAGCGCGACAAGGCGCCTTTCAGCCTTGCGTCCGGTAGCGATCAGCGCGCTAGCGGTGCGCGTGACGAGACATTGACGGCGTCAATACGCCGCCATTCCAGATATCAATTGGACAAAGACTTCACTGTCAGCGAACCTGCGAGTTTCGCCGGTGCCATCTAAGAAAGGCAGTTCAGGATGCGCAAAATGGCATGTGATGGACATGTTCAGCACACGGTACTTGAACATGAATCTTCGATCGGTCGATTTGAACCTGTTGGTGGTGCTCCAGGCACTGCTGGACGAGCAACACGTTACACGAGCTGCACGGCGGCTCTCGCTTTCGCAATCTGCAACTAGCAATGCGCTCGAGCGGTGCAGGAATGTGTTTGGTGATCCTCTTCTTCATCGCGTCGCGGGCGAAATGCGGTTGACGGACAGAGCTGAGGCATTGAAGAATCCTCTGAATGAAGCGCTATCCTCTATTGCAATGATATTCGGATGCACTCGAGCCATTGGAGCGGTGCGACAAACGGTCCGTCTGGTGATGGCCGATCAACCAGGAACGACAATTCTAGAATCCATCGCACAAAGTATTGCGGATACGAACCCGAGTCTCGATCTAATACTCCTGCCATGGCGCGGCAGGGATGATGCACTTTATCGCTTGGAAACCGGTGAGGCGGATATAGCGGTATCAGACTTTGGCTTACTTACGCCAGAATATCGTCAAGTGAAGCTTCGAGCTGACCCATACGTAGTCGCGATGCGACGCTTGCACCCTGCCGCAGATGAATTTGACCTAGAGAAATGGCTGGCGTGGCCTCACATTGTCATTTCAGGGAAGGGCAGTAAACGCGGGTCACTGGAAGACGTCTTGGACAAGCTAAGGCTTCGGCGTCGCGTAGGCGCCGTTGTGCCAAACTTCATGATGATTGAGCCGTTACTTCTGCAGACTGACTTTATTTCATTTGCACCACGAAGCGCGTTGTCAGGTACAGATTTGGTAGTACTAAAGCCTCCGTTGAGTATTCCGGATTATGAATTGCATATGGCCTGGCATACACGGCGCAACGAGGACGCAACTGTTCAAGCGGTCACAAAAATAATAAGCTCAAGCTTCGGTCAGCCCAGCGCCGCTTGATGCGCTCACAGGCTACTATGCTCAATAAACGATGCTCTTGCCATTTGTCCGATGGCCCCAATATCTTCGACTCATGCCGCTAAATGCGGCCCGGCACAGGAGAAAGTAGCATGCCCGACTACCGCAAGACAGCAGAAGCCGTTGCCGCTTTGACGCGAGAGCAGTTTCGTGTGACGCAGCAAGGCGCAACCGAGCGCCCCGGAACCGGCGAGTACCTGGAGAACGAGGAGCAGGGCATCTACGTCGACATCGTCTCGGGCGAGCCCTTGTTCGCTTCGTCCGACAAGTACGAGTCAGGCTGTGGATGGCCCAGTTTTACCAAGCCCATCGAGCCCGCCCACGTGAACGAATTGCGTGACACCGCGCACGGTATGGTCCGCACCGAAGTGCGCTCGACGCATGGAGACAGTCACCTGGGCCATGTGTTCTCCGACGGTCCGGCGGACCGCGGGGGCCTGCGCTATTGCATCAACTCTGCGTCCTTGCGCTTCATCCATCGCGACGCCATGGTCGCCGAAGGGTATGGCGCCTATCTCAACCAAGTGGAGGGCATTCAATGAATCACGAAAGAGCCATTCTCGCCGGCGGTTGTTTCTGGGGCATGCAGGACTTGATCCGCAAGCGTCCCGGCGTCATCTCGACTCGTGTGGGCTACACCGGCGGCGATGTTCGGAACGCCACTTATCGCAATCACGGCACGCATGCCGAGGGCATCGAGATCGTCTTCGACCCGGCGGTGACGAGCTACCGGAACATCCTGGAATACTTCTTCCAGATTCACGATCCGACGACGAAGAACCGGCAGGGCAATGATCGTGGGCTCTCCTACCGGTCCGGCATCTATTATGTCGACGAGAGGCAGAAGCTAGTCGCCGAGGACACGATCGCCGATGTTGATGCCTCCGGGCTGTGGGGTGGCAAAGTTGTTACCGAGGTCGAGCCGGTCGGCGATTTCTGGGAGGCCGAACCGGAACACCAGGATTATCTGAAGAAGCGACCGGGTGGCTATACCTGTCACTTCCCGCGACCCGACTGGGTGCTTCCGAAGCGCCAGAATGCTGGCGAGACGCAGTCGGCAGCCGGTGCCGCAGCGGAGTAAGCTAGGCTCGCGTACGTGCCGCGCTGCTCCGGCTCGCAACACTCCGGACCGCATCGTTCAACGATGCGGTCAGCCACCCAGCATTGATGGGGAAGCGTGTCCCCAGCCTCCCGGCATCCCAGCATTAGGATTGCAGAAGTATGTTTGACCTGTCGGCGTTTCCGATCACGCAGCGCTGGCCGGCATCTCATCCTGACCGCCTACAGCTTTACGCGGCTCCCACGCCCAATGGCGTCAAGGTTTCGATCATGCTGGAGGAGACTGGCATGGCATACGAGCCACACCTGATCGACATCTCAAAGAACGAGTCGAAGGACCCAGCGTTCGTGTCGTTGAACCCGAACGGCCGCATACCGGCGATCATCGATCCGGCAGGCCCTGACGGTAGGCCCATTGCCGTATGGGAATCCGGTGCGATCCTCCTCTACCTGGCCGAAAAGACGGGCCAGCTCATTCCGAGTGCACCCGCCAAACGTTACGAGGCCCTGGCCTGGGTCTTCTTCCAGATGTCGGCCATCGGACCGATCTTTGGTCAGCTTGGCTTCTTCTTGCGATGGGGCGGTAAGGACTATGACGACAAGCGGCCTCGACAGCGCTTTGCCGACGAATCCAAGCGTCTCCTGGGGGTCCTGGATCGCCAGCTGGAAGGCCGCGACTGGATCGTCGACGATTATTCGATTGCAGACATCGCCACGCTCGGCTGGGTAAATGCCCTGGTTGAGTCGTACGCCGCCGGCGACATCCTGGGCCTCAGCAGTTATTCAAACATTCAAGCCTGGCTCGAACGCGGGCTCGCTCGACCAGCAGTACAGCGTGGCCTGCACATCCCTGCGAGGCCGGCATGAGCGTTATCGCCGCCTGCTACTATCAAGACGGCAAGCGAATCCGGGAAATTTCTCTCGACGAGCAAGTCCAGTTCGACAAGGGTCGCTCGGGCTTCTGCTGGATCGCGCTGCGCGAGCCGACCGCCGACGAACTTCATTCGCTCCAGATGACGTACCAACTTCATCCGTTGGCAATCGACAATGCGATGCACCCGCTGTGCCCGCCGAAGCTCGAGGTCTACAACGACGAACTGTACGTCGTCGCTCAGACAGCCGAACTGGTCGGCGACCGGATCCGCTATGGCAAGACTGCAATCTTCACCGGTCACAATCACCTCATCACCGTACGGCACGGCCACGCTGGAGCGCTAGGCAACCTTCGAGACCAACTTGAGGCTTCGCCGGCGCTCTTGGGAAAGGGTGTCGACTACGTTCTGCACGCGATATTGCACCGCATCGTCGATCAGTATTTGCCCATTTTCGAGATGATTGAGGATGGCGTGCTCGCGATGGAGAAGCGGTCGCTGGACGACTTTCTTGGACGAGAAGACGTCGCCCGCATCTTCGGACTGAGATCCGAACTTACGCGCTTCCAGCGCACGCTCGGCGCGATGGCTGAACTTGTCAGAAAGCTCGTCCGTGGGCACTTCCCCTGCATCAGCGCCGAAACGCGTCCGTACTTCACCGATGTCGCGGATCACGTCAATCGCGTGCAATCCATGGTCAACGGCCTCCTTCAGGTCCTGACGACCGTCTTTGAGTTCAGCAGCCTTCTGGAAGCGCAAAGGATGGGTGTCATCACCCGCCAGCTCGCGGCTGGGGCGGCAATACTGGCGGTCCCCGCGACGATCGCTGGAATATACGGAATGAACTTCAAGAACATGCCGGGACTGAATACGGCCTATGGATTCCTTGTCGTGATCGGGCTGATGGCAATGTCTTGCGTTTTCCTGTTCGTGCGATTCAAGAAGGCCAAGTGGCTGTGAATGCCTTACTCCGCCCTTTTCTCCGTTACCTCTGGGGTCAGCGCACCTTGTGCGGGAATGCGTCCAATCTAACCCGTGGCTGAGGTGCATCCATGACATCCCAATTGACCGACGTTCTAGAAAAAGTCCAGTCCTTTCTCGCCAAGGGCTACGACCGCGAGTATCGCGTCAAGGGCGGCAATCTCGTGGATCTCGAACGAGGATCGACCATCGATCCGTGCGCCATTCGCGTCGACGCGGCCTTTCGCCTCGAAAGTGGGCATGATGCGGAAGACGCGTCGAACATATACGCGATCACCGATCCTGCGACCGGGCACAAGGGTCTGTTGATCGACGCGTTTGACGTGTTCGACGAAATGTGTCATCCCGACCTTTCTGAGTGGCTTGTCGCGAATCGGGAGACAGCGCCGGCAGATGACAAGGACGTGCCGAGCAAGCACGGGTTGCGGAAAGTCTACAAGAGCGAGTTTGACGACGATCCTGAGCGGTATGTTCTGCGGGAAGGCTTTCCAGACTTCCCAGGTTGTCCTTTCGGCGGCGCCTTCAGCATCCTCGGCTTCGATACCGCGGAGCAGTCGTATGTCTGGCTCGTCACAAGCATCATTCGAGATTCTCGGCTGGTGAGAATTCCTTACCAGGGAGAAGACGTCATCAGCGATGAATAGCGGGGTCGGAGCGCCCGTGGGGTCCCCTCCCGAGGCGGGGACGTACCCGCCTTTTGGTTAATTGAATTGTTTGAATACAACGAGGTTATGATGGATTGGAATAAAGACCACATCCGGGAAACTATGCTTTCTCTGGAAACCGCAGCCTTGCATAGCGCTCGCGACCACTATCTAAGTTATCTCTCCACCGCCCGGCTTGATCCGACCGAACCGATCGAGAACGACGAGCAGGCTCAGGCCGAAGTCGCGGCCGACTTCGCTGAAGCACTCGATGACACACTCCATGACTATGTCGATAAGCTCGAAAAGCTTAGTGCGATCGATTTCGGCCCAAAGTCGGCAGTCACTGAGGGCGCTGTCGTCAAGCTGTCCGGCCGCTACTTCGTGATCGCAGTGTCAACGAGCAAGTTCACCTGTCAGGGGCGTGAGTTCATGGGCATTTCCACGATGGCACCAATCTTCGAAGCGATTGAAGGTGCCAGAGCAGGGGAGACCGTGCAGTTCAACGGCCGGAGCCTCACTGTAGAAGACGTTGCATAGGGCGCCGCGGCCTCAGCCGCGCTAGTACCGAGCGCCCTGCGACCCATTTGACGTTCGTATCATCGTATCGAGCGATGCGGTGATCATCGGCGTGCTTGGACAACGGGTGGCCTTGACCTCGATTGGGCGCCTTTGCCGCCTGCGTGCGATGGCGAGCACCGCCAGAGTAGTGAGCAACGCAGCCGCACAAAGGAACAGGCCGGCTGGGCCCGCGATACTCATCGCGATTCCCCCTAAAAGGGGTCCGGCGGCTGTCCCGATCCCATTGAGCATGAGGAGCCCCCGTGCGGTGCCGAGTAGCCGACCGGCCGGAAGATCGTCGTTTGCGGCGGCGAGACACAACGAATAGATCGGGATGCCAAAGCCGCCGAAGAGCGCACCGGCCACAAGGAGCAGGGGCAGAGGCGCTTGCGCCGCCAACGCTACGCCGATGGCAGCTGCTGAAGACGCCAGAGAAGCACCGGCAATGACAAGGTTTCGGGACACTCGATCCGAAAGCCAACCTAGCGGCCAATGCAATGCGAGTGTTCCGCCAAGAACCGCAGCCATGAAAGCGGATATGCCTCCCACATCGAGTCCGATCCTCTGGGCAAAGTTCGGGCCCATTCCCCAGAAGCCGCCGATAGCCAGACCGGCCAAGAAAACGCCAGCCGCTGCGAGCGGGGACGTTAGGATGACTTCCCTGAACGCGACCGGCTCCTGTTCCACCTCGGCTGGCGGATGACTGAGCAGCAAAGTGATCGGGACCACCGCCGCTGATATCAACAAAGACACGATGAGGAACAACGTCACCTCGGCAGGCGGTGCAATGTTGAGGAACGCCTGCCCGGCTGCCCATGAGCCCATCGAAACAACTCCGAAGAGCGACAGGAGCTGCCCGCGCGTGGATTGCACTGCGTGAGCGTTGAGCCAGCTCTCCGTTGCGAGGATCATGCCGGCGTAGGCGAAGCCAGTAACCAGACGAAGCGGCATCCAAGCGATCGGTTCTAAGAACAGCACATGGAGAAGGGCGGTCATCGAGGCGATAGCCGCAAAGCCGGCGAAGGTTCGGACATGCCCCACCGAGACGACGATCCGCGGCAACACCAGCGCGCCGATCGTGAAGCCCGCAAAGTAGAAGGACATCATCGCGCTGATCGCGCCGCCTGAGAAGCCCTCCTGGCCAGCTCTCACGATCAAGAGCGTACCCAGCAAGCCGTTGCCCAGCAGCAGAGCGGCAACGCTCAACAGTAACGCCGCCACCGGTGCGAGAGCGAGGCCGCGTCTGCACGTCGACTTTACTGTTTCCATCGCCGGCCGCATTTTTTGGCCTCACTTGAGGGTTGACAGTCTGCCGCTCTGATGAACTGGTTGAATGGTTCGCACCAGATGACGACCGCGTTGTAGTCGCGAACATCCATGCCTTCCGGCACCTCCACGATGAAGCCGTTGAACGTCTTCACGTCGCCCACGCGGAGCGACTTGGCCTTGGTCAGGAGAAAGGCTTCTTTCGTGTCCACGGAACGTAGAGCAAGGTTGAGCGGGGCACATGCGCAGTATGAACTCCAGGTCCACCGGCGGGCGGCCAGTTCCCGCCTTCGAGGATTGGGGCTCGATTCAGTGTTGCCAAAAAGTTTTGCGCTACTGAATCGCAATCTCCTGAAAACTTGTCGAGTTACCTTAGAAGACTGATCACGCCCCAGGACCGCAGTCGAGGCAACGCTCAATAGGGGGTGGTCCCATTCGGAGCGATCGCCGCAGCTCGCGCATGGCGGTGCGGACACCTTCTTCAATCACTGGGTGATAGAAGGGAAACTCGAGGATCTGTTGGACCGTATCGCCCCGCTGGATCGACCACGCCAAGAGATGACCAATGTTCTCGGCCGCAGGTCCAATCATTTCCGCGCCCAGGACTTGGCCTGTGTGAGCGTCCGCATAGACTTTCAGCGATCCATGGTTCACGCCCATCACTCGAGCGCGGCCTTGGTCTTCAAAGCTGACAGAACCTTCCGCAAAGCTCCGTCCGCTTGCCGTCAACTCGGCGTGCGAAGCGCCGGCCAACATCATCTGGGGATCGCTGAACACGACTGTCAATGGGGTGCGTCGCGGGCGCGCTCGAATGTCTGGGTAGCGTCCTGCGTTGTCACCGGCGATTCGACCCTCATCCGCAGCCTCGTGCAAAATGGCTCGACGTTGCGAAGCATCGCCTGCCAGGAAGAGGCTCAGATCACCGATCTGTCCGGTTGCCGGATCGACTGGGAGGCGTCCCGTGCTGTGCGGGGTCAAGCCAAGCTTGTGAAGATCGAGGTTCTCCAGGTTCGCTATGCGCCCGGTAGCAGCGAGCAACCATTCAAATCGTTCTGTGTACTCATGGCCATCTGCAGTACCAAACCGGACCACAACCTCATGGCCTTCGAGCGAAGGTGAAAAATGAGTGGTCTCGAGCGTCACCGGCAGCGCAGCGTCATAGATCGAGCGTGCGAGCTTTTGTAGTGCTGGATCGGTCAGCGGTCCGATGCGATCATCGCGGCCGAACAGCCGAACTCGCACGCCCAAACGATGAAGCGATTGTGCGATCTCGATGCCCACGACACCTGTTCCGACGACAGCCACTGAGTTTGGGAGTTGCTCCCAGTCGAAGATGTCGTCATTCACGATTAGCTTGGGTCCGAGGGCCGTTCTCCACGCCAGCGGAACGGCGGGGCGCGAGCCAGTCGCGATAACAACTCGTTTCGCGCGAACGAGCGTGGATGCGGATAGACCTTGAACCATTAACGTGTCCGGTCCAAGGAAGCGAGCATGCCCGCGCACTCGGTGATGGGCAGGCCAACGGTCCACCGCCTCAGAAACAAAGCCTACAAATCGATCGCGCTCCGAACGCACTCGAGCCATTACGGCTCGCCCGTCGACGACGGGAGCAGGAACCATCACGCCGAACGCTGCGGCTCTTCGCACAGCGTGTGCAGCATCAGCCGCCGCAATCAGCAGTTTGCTTGGCATACATCCCACGCGGGCGCACGTCGTGCCATAAGGGCCAGATTCAATGATGAGCACGTTGTCGGTGTGCTCCAGCGCCGCGCGGTAAGCACCCATTCCGGCTGTACCGGCGCCGATGATCGCTACGTCGACCGCCCTTTCTAAAACTTCACCCATGATCTGCTCCTGTGTTTCCTAAGTGGTCATTCGCCGGTAGGCCATCGAAGCTTTCTTATCGTCGATGCACGCGGTTCTTGGGTCCCTTACCAAAGCTAGTTGCTCAAACGACGCTTCGGGTTTCATGAACGCCCAGTATGCCGCCGGTGGCGTCATCTCAAGTTTCAGAAGTTGAATCTCACTCGTTTTGGCTCCATCCGAGACGGTTGCCGCAATTGCCTTCCACGCAGTGATCACATGCACCCGAGATTTGTACGCTTCGGGAGCCGTGGAGATTGAGCCAATAAAGCGAAAACAGTAGGTTCGCCGTGGAGTTGTGCTGGCCCTTAAGCCGCATCAACTGCGGCGAGAAAACTTCAGGTACAGCGAAAGACGTTACGGAAGACGATATCAGAGAAAGCATGCCGAGATGCCGACTAACCGCAGGTGCGTATCAAGCTTGATTTAAACAACGTGCCGTTCAGTGCCTTAAGCGCCACCAGCAGGTTCAAACTCGACGGATTGAAGACTCATCGCCAAATGCCGTTCTCAGATAATGTCGACAATCACTTCGCGCGTCCAGCTTCGCGTTCGACGATGGCATGAGCCAGTTTGCCAGGATCCCAGACAGGGAGCCTCCGGTCCAATTGATATAGGTGATGTGGCGATATTGATGACGTCAATGACTTATAGTGTTCAACTAGCTGCTACATTGATTGCATCCCAACAGGAGCGCGCAATGAAAGCAATCGGTTATCGGGTCGCGGGGGACATCGATCGCGAAGATTCCTTCGTCGATATCGAACTGCCGAAGCCAAAGCCTACGGGGCGCGACATCTTGGTCGAGGTCAAGGCGGTGTCGGTCAATCCGGTCGACTATAAGGTGCGCCAAGGCACTGCACCCCTGAACGACGAGTGGAAAGTCGTGGGTTACGACGCGGCCGGTATCGTTGCGGAAGTCGGTCCGGAGGTGCAATTTTTCAAGCCAGGCGACGAAGTCTTCTATGCAGGCTCGATAGGTCGCTCGGGGACCAATGCGCAGTTCCACCTGGTCGACGAGCGCATCGTGGGGTCCAAGCCAGGCACGTTGGGATTCTCCGAGGCGGCTGCGATGCCGTTGACCGCGATCACTGCCTGGGAGGCGTTGTTCGATCGCCTCGACGTTGGTCGTGCGGTGCCTGGTGCCGCCCGCGCGATCGTGATCGTCGGGGGTGCTGGTGGCGTCGGTTCGATTGCAGTACAGCTGGCACGCCACCTGTCCGATCTCACAGTGGTCGCCACTGCTTCAAGGCCCGAGACGGCGTCATGGGTCACGCAAATGGGCGCCCATCACGTGATCGATCACAGCAAGCCTCTAGCCGCCCAAGTTGAGGCGTTGAACATCGGCGCACCCAGCTTTGTGTTCTCCACCACGCAGACCAACCGCCATGCTAGCGAGATAGCGCAGCTCATTGCGCCGCAGGGGCGCTTCGCTCTTATCGACGGGCTGGCCGATGCGGGCTTGTTCATGAGCAAATCAGTGTCGATCCACTGGGAGTTGATGTTCACCCGACCGCTGTTCAACACGGCAGACATCGAGCGGCAGCACACGCTCCTCAACGAAGTTGCCCGTCTTGTGGACGAGGGCATTCTGCGCACAACCATGACCGAGCGGTTCGCGCCTCTGAACGCTGCCAGTCTTAAGCGCGTGCACAAGCTTGTGGAGACCGGCACGACCCGCGGAAAGTACGTGCTGGAGGGCTTCTGATGAGCGACGCACCAAATGGAGGCAATGCAATCAGTAGCCCGAAGGCTTACGTGATTTTCATCAAAGAGAGCGTGCACGACGAAGGCGAGATGGCGTGCTACAAGGCGGCTGTCGGCGCAAGCTTCACGGGCCACTCTCCCAGCTTTCTTGCGGCATACGGTGCTCTGGAGGTCGTGGAGGGCGCGCCAGCGGAGGGAGTGGTAGTCCTTGAGTTCGCGGATATGGAGAGGGCCCGCGCGTGGTATCACAGTCCAGCCTATCAAGAGGCGGCGCGGCATCGATTCGCCGGTGCCGTGTACCGCGGGCTGATCGTCGAGGGAACTGCTCCGACTGAGACGAAGTCATGATGCTGCGCCTGCCGCCTGTGCATGACTGATTGCCGTCGAAAGGCTCATGTGCAGCAGACGCCAGCGTTTAGGGCCTTGCGGCCGCCATGTTTCCCAGCCCAAGTTTTCAGGCCGAGCTCTTCTCTCCTCAACGATGCAGCGATGGAGCGATGGAGCGATGGAGCGATGCAGCGAATTCGTCAATACGGCAAGCGGCGTTCTCGAGGGCCGGCGGCTGATCGTTCGGCGCGACAGAGCGCGTCGTCTGCGAATGTGCCTTCGGAACGAGTGTCTCAACGCCTGCGCTTGAACCCTCCACAGGCTAAGGCGCGACAGTCTTGGCCTCAAAGATCGACGATCGGAGACGCAATATGAAACCTGATGTCCTTCTATACACAACGAGTTGGTGCCCGTATTGCCATCGCGCGAAGACGCTCCTAAGGGAGAAGGGTGTGCAATGGAATGAACTCGATATCGAGGCAGATCCAGTTCACCGGCAGGCCATGACGGAAGCTTCAGGTCGAGACACCGTGCCGCAGATCTTCATCAACGGCACCCATGTCGGTGGCTCAGACGAGCTCCACGATCTCGATGCCAGAGGCGAGCTCGACAAGCTGCTCGCGTACAAGCCGCCTGCGGACTGAGCTGTTGCGGCCCGGGCCAGGCGGCCCGCGCAGCGTGCCGGTTGATGACTACGAGAGGACATTCCGTTGGTCTCACAAGCCTCTATAGACACCACCATCGCCACAGGCGCCGAGGAAGTTGTCGGCAATGGAAACGACGGCATCCCACCTGCGTGCGAGGTGAAGGTGGCGAAGCTCGGCTTTGGAGGTGGATGTCATTGGTGCACGGAGGGGGTGTTCCAAGCCTTGCGCGGTGTCGTCCAGGTCGAGCAGGGTTTTGTTCAATCAGACGCACCGGCAGACACCTGGGCAGAAGGAGTGATCGTCACCTTCGATCCTTCGACCATTGGATTGGCAACGCTTTCTGAGGTGCATCTCAGAACTCATTCCGCTACCAGGGTTCGCTCACCTCGCTCCAAATACCGCAGTGCGATCTACATCTTTGAAGATAGCCAGCGGCATGAGGCCGATCTGGCGGTAGCCGGCTTCGCCGACGAATCTGGCAAGGCGGTGCGTACGGTGGTCCTCCCGTTCAGAAGTTTCCGGCCGTCGGACGAGCGCTACCGGAACTACTATCGAACCAACCCGAGCAGGCCGTTCTGCCGCCGCTACATTGATCCAAAGCTGGATTACATCCGAAGGTACTACTCGGAGGTCGCGCTCCCCGAGGTGCGGACCTAGACGTGTAGACGTCTCAACGGTCGTCCCTTCTGGATCAGGTCGCGGCCAACGAACCAGACGCGCCGCACAATCCTGCCCACATCTGGCAGCGGGATTGCGAGACTGTCAGCTGCCCTGCGTATGGTCTCCAAAGGAGAGGGAGGCGCCGGCCGCGGTCAGGGAAATGAGCTCCTCATGGCGTGCTCGTCGTGGAAGAGTTAATGGGCGACAGCAGCCTCGCCGTGTGCAGTCATGCCAACGGTCCAGGTCAACTTGTGGATGTCCGGCCCGCCGCGCTCGTGGATGGGCACCGGTAAAATCCGCGGATGCTACTTGTCAAACAGGAGCTACTCGCGGCGCTCGCGAACACGCTCGAATCCTTCTCGCCCGGCGCTGGCGCCAAAGCCACGTTCGAGTCGCCGAAAGTGGCGGCGCACGGCGATCTCGCCAGCACGGCAGCCATGCAACTGGCCAAGCCGCTCGGCCGCAAACCGCGCGAACTCGCCGAAGAAGTGAGTGCCGCGCTGCTGGCCACGCCCTCGTTCGAGCAGTGGGTGCTGGCGGTCGAGATCGCAGGCCCAGGGTTCCTGAACATCCGGCTTAGGACGGTTGCCAAGCAGCAGGTCGTGCGCGAAGTGCTCGATGCCGGCGATGCGTACGGTCGACAGCCAGCCAACGGCGAAAAGGTGCTGGTCGAGTTTGTCTCAGCCAACCCGACCGGCCCGCTGCACGTGGGCCACGGCCGCCAGGCAGCGCTTGGCGACGCCATCTGCAATCTGCGAGCCTCGCAGGGCGATTCGGTGTACCGCGAGTTTTATTACAACGACGCCGGCGTGCAGATCCAGACGCTCGCCAGCAGCGTGCAGATGCGCGCCAAGGGCCTTAAACCGGGCGATGCAGACTGGCCGAGCGGCGAAAAGGCTGCAGCCTACAACGGCGACTACATCGCCGACATCGCCGAGGACTTCAAGGCGCAGAAGACCGTGACGTCGCACGACCGTGTGTTCACCGCGAGCGGTGACATCGACAACATCGATTCGATCCGTGAGTTCGCCGTAGCCTACCTGCGGCGGGAGCAAGACCTCGACCTGCAGGCGTTTCGCGTGCGCTTTGATCACTACTACCTCGAGTCGAGCCTCTACACCAGCGGCCAGGTCGCATCGACCGTGCAGAAGCTGGTGGCCGCCGGTAAGACCTTCGAGCAGGACGGCGCGCTGTGGCTCCGGTCGACCGACTACGGCGACGACAAGGACCGCGTCATGAAGAAGGGCGACGGCACGTACACCTACTTCGTGCCCGACGTGGCGTACCACATCGCCAAGTGGCAACGGGGCTTCCACACGGTCATCAACATCCAGGGTACCGACCACCACGGCACCATCGCTCGCGTGCGAGCCGGCTTGCAGGGCGTGGGCGAAGGTATCCCGCCGAGCTACCCCGACTATGTGCTGCACACCATGGTACGTGTCGTCAAGGACGGTGAAGAGGTCAAGATCAGCAAGCGCGCCGGCAGCTACGTCACCTTGCGCGACCTGATCGAATGGACCAGCACCGACGCGGTCCGTTTCTTTCTGCTGAGCCGCAAGCCGGACACCGAATACATCTTCGACGTCGACCTCGCGGTCGCGAAGAACAACGACAACCCGGTCTACTACGTGCAGTACGCGCATGCGCGCATATGCTCGGTGCTGGCCAGCTGGGGCGGCAACGCTGCGATGCTGGCGAATGTCGCCTTGTCGGCACTCGAAGGCCCGGCCGCGCAGGCGTTGATGCTGCTACTGGCGAAATACCCCGACATGCTGACCACGGCGGCGAAGGATCTCGCTCCGCACGACGTCACCTTCTACCTGCGGGAGCTGGCCGCCAGCTACCACAGCTACTACGACGCCGAGCGCATTCTGGTCGACGACGAGACCGTCAGGCATGCCCGCTTGGCGCTCGTGGCCGCCACTGCGATGGTGCTGCGCAATGGCCTCGCGATTCTCGGCGTCAATGCCCCGATCAAGATGTGAACCCCACCATAAAGTGCATGAACTTCGGCCGGAAGCGCGGCCAGATCGTCATTGGGCTGACGTCCTCGTTCTGAGACTGACTGGTCGTTGGAAGCGATGGTCGGGACTCAGGGCCCTTTGAAAACGTCGGCTTGCGCAGATGGCCCCGGTCAGCGGCCTCCGCCCCGTTTCCCGTCTGATCCTCGTCAACGCGGCCCCTGAAAACACTTTCAAGGCAGGCGAGAAGGCGAGCGCCGCAGTGCTGGAGGGGCGCGAAGCGACCATCGCCATAGAGCTCTCGGCGCTTGAGTCAGAAGAGCTCGTGCTCCTGGCCACGCTCGCAGAACGGGTGCTGCGAGCGCGATTGCGTGACTATCGCCAGCGCATCTGGCGGCTGTGAAGCGACCGGTCGTGCGTCAAGTGCCCCACTGAAATGAGCCGAATGAGCGCATGGACGCCAAGTCATGGATCATTGACCTGGACGGTGCCTGCCAAGTCGCGCAGACTTCGAGGCGTCGGGATCTAATGTCGGCCCCACCAAAGTGGCCGTGTGTCAGCCGCATGGCAGACAGGCGTGGAGCTAACAGCTTAGAGCAGGTCGATTCTTGGAACTCATCTCCCGCTCGCTGATTGAATACGGCTTGGTCGTCGTGTTCTTGAACGCCTTGGCATCCCAGCTGGGTCTGCCACTTCCACTGGTCCCCTTGCTCGTGGTCATGGCGGCTCGCAGTGTTGCCGGTGATGTCGCCGTTGGGCCCTTGCTCGGCGTTGCGTTCAGCGCCTGCCTCATCGCGGACCTTGTCTGGTACACGGCTGGTCGGCGCTATGGCGGCCGTGTTTTGCATACGGTGTGTCGGCTGTCCATGTCGCCAGACGCATGTGTGCGTCAAACTCAGTCGCTCTTCACGCGCTGGGGCGTGTGGACGCTGGTTGTGGCGAAGTTCATCCCCGGGCTTGGCCCCATCGCCACCGCGCTTTCCGGGCATGGCCGTGTGCCGCTACGGGTGTTCGTCTTGCTCGACACGCTCGGTATCGCGTTGTTCATCGGTGGTTTCGTTTGGCTGGGCCGCGTCTTTCATTCAACGATCGACACCTTGCTCAGCGCGCTCGCAAGCCATGGCAGGGTCGGGCTGGCATCAGTCTTTGTCGCGCTGCTCTTCTTTCTGACGGTACGCTTCGCGCGCAGGTACTGGCTGATTCGTGCGTTGCGCATGACGCGAATCTCCGTACAGGACTTCAAGCGATTGATCGAGAGCGACACACCACACGCGATCTACGACGTACGGGCAGCTGCCAGCCGCGAACGCAACGGTACGATTCCCGGCGCGCAGCTTTGGTCGCTGGAGGACACCGGTCGCCCGGAGGCTGCGACCTCGCCAGACACTCCGGTCATCGTCTACTGCGACTGCCCGAACGAACATTCGGCTGCAACGGTAGCGCGCCGCCTGCAACGAGCCGGCTTCACCGATGTCCGTCCCTTGCACGGCGGCATCGAAGCTTGGATTGCAGCAGGCCACCAGATCGTGGGCCCGACTCTTCGCTCTGATTGAGCACAGGTTCGTAGTCCTCAGACGAGCTACCGAACAGGCCATGCATTTCAGGAGCGAGCGCCCCTCGGTGCAGATGGGGAGGACGCGGTGTACGAACATCCTTGTCATGCCTTGGCTGGTGGCGCCCCGGCTGTTCGCGTGTTGCAGATCGCTATTGTTCGGGTCGTGTCGGCGCGCTCAGGGCTGTATCACGACGTACCCACGCATCGGAAGACCGCGGGGGCCGTCGCGGCTTTGCCGCTCGCAAAGCATAGCGTCACGCAACGAATCGCCACACGAGCGCGGAGTACCGGACCACCTGGTTGGCAATGAGGACCCCGGGGCCAGGCCGGCGTCGTCTCCGGCGAGCCGCTTTTCGCCTCGACCGGACACTTGTCGGGTCGTGACTCGCGGGCGTGAGTTCACTGGGACCGCCAATGGCTGGCGGGGGCGATCTGAAGGTCCAGATGGGGCGTCGGCGCTGATGTCTGCGCACGACCATCTGGATGTCATTCGCAGCGACGGCTTTGTGCGAGGTCGTGAAGCTGTAGGCTGGTTGAGTGGCGCTCTGGCAGATCACCCTGAACCCCATCCCAGCTTCGGGCGCTCAACTTGCGGGTGTGGAGGCAACCCGTCTCGATGACGTCCGGCCCGACGATGTTCGCGGCGATCCATCGGACCTCAAATTTCAGGGTCGGTGGGCGACCTGGCCTTACGTCCTGCTTCAGGTGTGGTGCTGAGGAAGCAGGAAGGCGGCCAGGAACCCGACGACCGTGATCAATCCGATGAAGGGCTGGGCTCTCTCGAACGCCTCGGGGATCATGGTCTCAGCGAGCATGGCCAGTACCGCCCCGGCCGCGAAGGCCAGGATGGCGGGCGGCAGTTGCGGCGAGAGCGCGCCCAGGACAAGGGTGCCGACCGCGGCCGTCAGGCCGATCACCAGCGGGATGCCGATCCAGATCGTGAAGATGTAGCGGCGTGAGCGGCCCGCCGATTTCATGCCGGCCGCGCTCGACAGGCCCTGGGGTATGTTGGCCAGGAAAAACCCGGCGACCACGCCCGCTGCGATCTTTCCGCCGCCCAATAGAGACAGGCTGATCACCAAAGCTTCGGGCACACCGTCCAAAACGCTGCCGATCGCAATCGCCAGGCCACTGCCCTTGTGGTCATGCTCGCCCGGCTGCTGGACGCATTCTCCGCACCGCTTGCGGTCCTTGGCTCCGGCCTTGGCCAGACGCCAGTTGATGAAGCTGAAAGTCGCACCGCCCAGTAGTAGACCCACAATCGCGGCAACAGGATCACCCCCAACGTAGGCCTTGGTCATCAGGTCGATCGACAGCACGGCGATCAGGACGCCGCCACCGAACCCCATCACGGCGGCGACCAGCCTATGAGACAACCCGCTGAAGAGGCCTGCCGCCAGAAGCGCGCCGATTAGCAGCCCACTGCCTGAAAGCAGGCCCCACAGACCAGCCTCGACATACGTCGGCATCATCATCCATGATCTCCGTTTCCGGTGGGAGGGCCACTCTTCGGATCAACTTGCATCAACCCGTGGGCAGCCAACACCTCCCGCAGCCGGTCAGCTTCGGCCCAGCGTTTCGTACGTCTGGCCTCATCACGCGCGGCCACGAGAGCGCGGAGATCATCTGTCAGTTTCAACATGTCCTCTACAGACTGTTCAAACAGCTGCAGTCCCAGCACATTGTCAAACGCCTTCAGGCACTGGAGTTTCTCACCGTCACTGAGTTCCTCAGACTTCACGAGCGCCCACATCGCTGCAAGAGCAGTGGGCGTGTGGAGGTCGTTGCGCAACGCTGCGAAGAAAGCGTTGTGGTGACGCAAGAACACGGCGGACCACTCGATGCCCGTTTCGACGGGTGCTGAATCCCTCAGCGCGCCAATCCTTGCCTGCAGCTTGTCAAGCGCCCTTGCAGCCGACTCCAATGCATGCCACGTGAACGTTACCGCGCTGCGGTAGTGGGACCCCAGCGTCAACATCCGGTAGGCGCGTGGGTCAATGCCACGCGCCAGAATGGTGTCGATGGTCAGGAACTCCCCTACCGATTTCGACATCTTGCCGGAGTTCACGTTCAGAAACTCGCAGTGAAACCAGAGGTTTACCCAGCGGTGTTCGAAACAGCCCTCAGATTGCGCGATCTCGTTGGTGTGATGCACTCGGATGTGGTCCACGCCGCCGCAATGAATGTCTATGCGCGAGCCAAGGTACTTGCTCGCCATGGCCGAACACTCCATGTGCCAACCCGGAAAGCCTTGGCCCCATGGCGAGTGCCACTTCATCACCTGATTCGGGAATTTTGAGTTCGAGAACCAGAGCACGAAGTCCGTTTGGGCGCGCTTGAATGGATCGACCGCGACGCGCTGGGTCGCGAACTGCTCGTCAAGGTCCAGACCAGCGAAATCTGCGTAAGCAGGAAACCGAGAGACGTCATAGTAGACGTTGCCGCCGCTCTCATAAGCGAGTCCTTTGGCCAGTAGCAGGTCGACCATCGCGATGATCTCCTCGACATGCTCGGTGGCGCGGCACACAACGTCGGGGCGCCGAATGTTCAGGAGCGCGCAGTGACGAAAGAACGCTTCCTCATATGAGCGGGCGATCTCCCAAGGAGTCTTCTTCTCTCGACTAGCACCGATCGTCAGTTTGTCGTCGCCAGTGTCGCCGTCGGACTGAAGATGTCCGACATCGGTAACGCTCATGACGTGCGTTACCTCATGCCCTTCGTGGCGCAGCATGCGAGTGAGCACGTCCTCGAAAATGTAGGTGCGCAGGTTGCCGATATGAGCAAAGTCATAGACCGTTGGGCCGCAAGCGTAGACGCCCATCCGACCGGCATGGATCGGTTTCAGCTCTTCGAGCTTGCGACTAAGAGTATTGAACAACCTCATGGTGATCGGAGGCCCAGCGGGCGATTGGTCGATTCGATCATGGTTGCCGATAACCGCATCGCGGTCACCTTCGGCTGCTGAAGTTGGCTGAATGGATTCTCAGCGGCTGGCCGGGACGGAGATGCCAGTCTCAAGCGGGATCCGCATGATCGACGAAAGCGGCAGGAGCCGACCACCAATTTTTGAAAGCGCAGTGAGCTGCAGATCACGGCGGAAACGAATTGCGTCGGCAACCCAACGCAGATGACATCAGCCCAATGGGCGCGAGTGTCAGTGATCCGGCGCCTGCCGCGCTAGAGTAGGGCGCACGCAGCTTGCCAGTCGCAAGGACCACGCAGATGGTCAGTGATCCAAGTCTGCGCCAGCCGCTTCGGCCGTGCTGTGTGTGGTTCCGGGCTTGTGATGGGCCGGAGCGTAAATGGTGTACAGCTGCAGGGGGTCCTGGCCAACATTGATGATGTTGTGCCACGTCCCAGCAGGCACAAGCACGCACCAGCCGTCGGACACTTCTTGGTCGAACGTGAGTTCGTTCTTCTGCGGTCCCATTTGTACACGGCCGCGTCCGCCGTCCAACCGGAGGAACTGATCGGTCTCGGCGTGTTTCTCGAGGCCAATGTCGCTCCCGGGCGGAATAGACATCAAGGTCAATTGAAGATACCGCCCACTCCATCTGACTGACCGATAGTTCGGGTTGTTGACGGTCTCTGTTTCTAGATCGAAAGCGTCGGGATCCGGGCCGATGTCTGTGGTCGTCATGATTCGTCGTCAAATCAAAGGTCGATAACTACTGCCGTCCATGTGGTTATCGGTGCACGAATTTCCGAAGCTCCAGCATGACTGGTGTGGGCGCAGCCAACTGCCTGCGCAACTACCTCACTGTCTGTAGATACGCGACAATGTCTCCGCGATGTCTTGCGTTCTGCACTCCTGCCGGGAACAGATTTCCCATTCGATTCCCAGGAATAAGATCCTTGGGCTTTTCGAGATGCTTGGCGATATTCTCCGGGGTCCAAATTACTTTGGAGTTCGACATTGCAGGGGAGTATTCGTAGCCGGGTAAGATCCCGGCTTTTCGCCCCACCACGCCTGCCAAAGAAGGGCCTATCCCGCTTGCACCAGCGGTCACAGAATGGCACGCAGCGCAATTTGCGCCGAACGCGACTTTGCCCGCAGCGACATCGTTGCCCGTGCCCTGACCTATGGTGACCCCGCTGTTTTCCGGAGTGTCCTTTGCGCTGTCGCCCGCGGCGGCATCCTTTGGAATGGTCGATTGCCCCCGGGGGCCGAGCGCGGGGTAGGCGTATGTGTAAACCCAATCAGATTGTCTCGCTGGAATGTGGCATCCCTGGCAATCCGCTTTGTAGTTGGTCGAGATTTGCTTCTTGGTCTCCGGATCAAATTGTCCCCACCCCCAACCGTCACCCCACAGTGGATTCGACGGAAAGCGCTGCTTTGAATCCTTGATCATCAGGAACCAAGTTTTGGTCTTATGTGCCCAGAACGCGTTACCGGTCGTATGCCTGGCGCCCAGCGTCGTAGACACTTCCTTGACAAGTACTGCGCCATCAAGGAATTTCCCTGTCTCCTTGAAGTTGGATACATCCATGGGCCGTGTATAGACGGAATGAATGTCTGCCACCCCACCAGAACCGTTTACTGCCCAGGACCCAATAAAGACGTAGCCGTTTGGAAAGTCAGCGGGAAATCTGATGTCTCCACCTTCACTGACGAAGGACGAATACGCGTCCACTTCCGTCCGTCCGCGATCTACCTCTTTGCATCCCGACGCGAACAGAAGTAGCCCGATCGCAGTGATCATCCGTCCGGCATTCTGCGAATGTTGCTTTCTCATGCGACTCTTTCAATTGTGGTGTGCGGTTCTCTCGTGCTGTCCTTCCTGCAGGGGTATGCAAAGAGCCCTCGATGCCTTGGCGAGCATGTCACTTCGGAGCGGTAGGCAGGGGGTTGAGGATCGGCTTGTAGAGCTTGATGTAGACCATGTCTTCGTGGGCATTGGCAATGTGGCAACCGGCACACTGGTCAAGCGACTTGACGGCTGCTTCGGCAAGATACGGTGGAGCAGAGTGATTGAAGTTGAAGTAACCCCAATTATTTGTTGCCGCGAAACGCTTGCTGTCCTTAACGGATACGTCCAGACCATTGACAGCTCCTGGAAAATATCCCCGACCAGAGGGCAGAACACGCGATCCATCAGGAAAATCACCTTTCGGATCGTCAACCAGTTGCAGTTCCTTGATCATCATCGTGCCTTCTGGCCACTTGCCTGTCGCGCGATATGCCTTGAATGCTGCAGGCTGGACGTAGACATTGTGAAACTCCGGGAAACTCGCCTTGCCGTCATTCAGGCCATGAGGCGTTAAAGGAGCTCCGATGAACACCATTTCTCGAAAATCTTTGGGTTGAATCAACTTCCCGTCGGAAGTCCAGACAGGCGGAATATCGATCTGTGGGTATGCTGCATCCGACCCAATTGTCAATGCAGGACGCTCTTTCGCGCTAGGAGGAGGCGCTGTGCTGGCGTCTTCCGCCCTTTTTCCGCAGGCCGACAGAAGCAGAAGTGACAGCGATAGTGCGATACCTCCGAGACTACCGAAATCTCTTGCGCGGATCAGATTCATGAGACACCTCGATTTGGTTATGTAATAGGGTCAAGTCGACGGATCGAAGATTCATGTTCAAGAGCCGTGTGCAGAACATGTCGATCACACATCAGTTCTCGCATCCTGAACTAGCGTTCATGGATGGCGCCGGCGACATTTGCAGGTTCGCTGACAGCTAAATATTTGTCCAATGGATATTGGGAATGACAGATTATTGACCTTGTCAATGATTCTTTGTGCGCACGCATGCGCTCTGAGTGTTACGAATGCGAGGAGGAAAGGGGTTCATCGCGCTGAGGCCGCTACCGCGGATACCTCCCCTGTGGGCTGTTTTTGTCAAAGCCCACCGCGGGTGCCGGTGCGCGGAAGATAGGATGAGCCAAGTAATGGCGACTCGATTCCCGCGAGTTGATGGAGCTAGGATATATTGAGGCAAAGCAGGAATTGCCATCACTTGTCCGTTGAACTGCGCCGAGGCCGCCGGGCCTATCGTTTAGTTCACCCATAAGGGCCCTTTTTGCATGACGCAACAACTTCAACAGACCATTGACGTAGCGTGGGAAGACCGCGCCGTCGGTACAGAACTGGAGGAACCCCTCGAAGTTAAGCTTCGAGATGGCGGCGTTGGGCTGCAGCCGTTTTGCAATCACTTGCTATCGCAGATGGCCCCGGTCAGCGGCCTCCGCCCCGTTTCCCGTTCTCTCCTCTCCAACTCGGGCCCTCTAAGCCCCTCCCACCCGCGACGCAGCCCGTGACCCCGCACCATCCCCTCGCCGTTATCCGTTTCGAGGGCGGCGACGCGCTCACCGGCTTTCGGGTGCGCCGGCTTCTGCCCCTGTTGCAGGCGGTCGACGGGCGCATCGACAGCGTTTCGGCGCGGTTCGTGCATCTGGTGGCGACCGATGCCGTGCCCGACGCGGCGCAGCAGGCGCAACTGAAGGCGCTGTTGACGTACGGCGAGCCGTTCGACACGCCGCATGGCGGGCTGTCGGTGGTCGTTGCGCCGCGGCTCGGAACGGTGTCGCCCTGGGCCTCCAAGGCCACCGACATCGCCCATAACTGCGGTATCGCGGTGCGCCGGATCGAACGTGTCACCGAGTTCCGGCTGTCGCTGGAGAAGTCGCTGCTGAGTGGGGTCCTTGTGCTCGGCACCGACGCACTCGCCGGCGTGGCGGCGCTGTTGCACGACCGCATGACCGAGTCGGTGCTGCCGACGCTGGACAGCGCAGCTTCGCTGTTCGCGGAGTTGCGGGCGCAGCCGATGGCCCATGTCGACGTGCTAGTTGGTGGTCGCACGGCGCTGGCCGCCGCCAACACCCAGTTCGGACTGGCACTGGCCGAGGACGAGATCGACTACCTGGTCGCCGCGTTCACACAGCTCGGCCGCAACCCGAGCGACGTCGAACTGATGATGTTCGCCCAGGCCAACAGCGAGCACTGCCGCCACAAGATCTTCAACGCCGACTTCGTGGTCGACGGCGTGGCGCAGCCGATGAGCCTGTTCAACATGATCCGTCACACCGAGAAGCAGAACCCGCAGCACACCGTGGTGGCGTATTCGGACAATGCCTCCATCATGGAAGGCACGCAGATTGAGCGCTTCGTGGCGTGCGGACAAGCCGGGTACGCGTCGAAGCCCGCGCTGACCCATGTGCTCATGAAGGTGGAGACGCACAACCACCCGACCGCGATCTCGCCGTTCCCGGGAGCCTTGACCGGCGCAGGTGGCGAGATCCGCGACGAGGGCGCGACCGGCCGCGGTTCCAAGCCCAAGGCCGGCCTCACCGGTTTCACCGTCTCGAAACTCTGGCCGGATGGCGACAGGGCCGATGCCTACTACGGCAAACCGGACCATATCGCCAGTCCGCTGCAGATCATGACCGAGGGCCCGCTGGGCGGCGCGGCGTTCAACAACGAGTTCGGCCGGCCAAGCCTGCTGGGCTACTTCCGCGAATATGAGCAGACGATCACGAGCGACGTCGACACCGTGCAGCGCGGCTACCACAAGCCCATCATGATCGCCGGCGGGCTCGGCAGCATCGACGCGACCCAGACGAAGAAGATCCTGTTCCCCGCCGGCTCGCTGCTGATCCAGCTCGGCGGGCCCGGCATGCGCATCGGCATGGGTGGCAGCGCCGCGAGTTCCATGGCCACGGGCGCCAACGCGGCCGACCTCGACTTCGACTCGGTGCAGCGTGGCAACCCTGAAATCGAGCGCCGCGCCCAAGAGGTCATCAACCACTGCTGGCAGCAGGGCGCCGGCAACCCGATCCTGGCGATCCACGATGTTGGCGCGGGCGGCCTGAGCAACGCGTTCCCCGAGCTGACCAACGACGCCGGGCGCGGCGCGCGCTTCGACCTGCGCGCGGTGCCGCTGGAGGAATCCGGCATGTCGCCGAAGGAGATCTGGTGCAACGAGAGCCAGGAGCGATACGTGCTGGCCATCGCGCCGGAAGCGCTGGCGCAGTTCACGGCCTTCTGCGAGCGTGAGCGCTGCCCGTTCTCGGTGGTCGGCGTCGCGACCGAAGTGCGCCATCTGGAGGTGGTGGATGCCGATACCCAGGCGCCAGTCAACATGCCGATGGACGTGCTGCTGGGCAAACCGCCGAAGATGCGGCGCGACGTGAAGACCGTGGCGCGCCGGTTCAAGCCGCTCGACCTGACCGGCGTCGATCTGCAGAAAGCCGCAATCGACGTACTCTCGCATCCGACCGTGGCGTCAAAGCGATTCCTTGTCACCATCGGCGACCGCACCGTGGGAGGGCTGAGCCACCGCGACCAGATGGTCGGGCCCTGGCAGGTGCCGGTCGCGGATTGCGCCGTAACGCTGGCCGACTTCAAGGGCTTCGCCGGCGAGGCGATGAGCATAGGTGAGCGCACGCCACTGGCAGCACTCGACGCGCCAGCCTCGGGCCGCATGGCGGTGGCCGAGGCCATCACCAACCTGCTGGCTGCGCCGATCGAACTCTCGCGCGTCAAGCTCTCGGCCAACTGGATGGCGGCCTGCGGCGAGCCGGGCGAGGACGCCGCGCTGTACGAGACCGTGAAGGCGGTCGGCTTGGAACTTTGTCCCGCGCTCGGCGTGTCGATCCCGGTGGGCAAGGATTCGCTGTCGATGCGCACGCAGTGGTCGGATGCGGATGAGAAGAAAAAAGTCATCTCGCCGGTCAGCCTGATCGTCACCGCCTTCGCCACGCTGGCCGACGTGCGCGGCACGCTCACGCCGCAGCTCGATGCCGAAATCGCCGACACCACTCTGGTGCTGATCGACCTCGGTCGCGGGCAGCACCGCATGGCCGGCAGCGTTCTGGCGCAGACTCTGGGCCAGAGCGGGGACATCGTGCCCGACCTGGACGATCCGGCCCAGTTGGTCAGCCTGGTGAACGCCGTCAACGCCCTGCGCGCCGACGACAAGATCCTCGCGATGCACGACCGCAGCGACGGCGGCCTGTTCGCGACTGCCTGCGAAATGGCCTTCGCCGGTCATGTGGGCGTCGCGATCAATGTCGACATGCTGGTCACTGAAGCGGACTGGATTTCCGACAGCCGCATACAAACGGGCGACGCCAAGAACTTGGGCCAGAAGGGCGGCGGCCGGCGCGAAGAACTCACGCTCAAGGCGTTGTTCACCGAAGAGCTTGGCATGCTGCTGCAGGTGCGCACGGCTGACCGCAACGAGGTCATGCAGGTGTTGCGCGCCCATGGCCTGAGCGCGCACAGCCACTTCGTCGGCAAGACGCGGCCGGCGGCGTCGACCATGGCGGCTGGCAAGGGCAAGATCGAAGTCTGGCGCGAAGCGAAGTCGGTCTTCAGCGCGACCCTGCACGAGCTGCACCAAGTCTGGGATTCGGTCAGCTGGAAGATCGCGCGCGAGCGCGACAACCCCGCGTGCGCCGACGCGGAACATGCCGCGGTGAGCGTGTCGACCGATCCGGGCGCCTATGTCGAGCTCGCGCCGGGCCTGCGCGATGCCGTGTGCGCCCCGGCCCTCCACACGGCGCGGCCCCGCGTCGCGATCCTGCGGGAGCAGGGCAGCAATTCGCACGTCGAGATGGCCTATGCATTTACCGAGGCCGGCTTCGAGGCCTATGACGTGCACATGACTGACCTGCAGTCGGGCAGGGCAGATCTGTCGACCTTCCAGGGCTTGGTCGCCTGCGGCGGTTTCAGCTACGGCGACACCCTGGGCGCGGGCGTCGGCTGGGCCCGAAGCATCACGTTCAACCCGCTGCTCTCGGCGCAGTTCCAGGGCTTCTTCGCGCGCGGCGACACCTTCGGCCTCGGCGTGTGCAACGGCTGCCAGATGTTCGCCGAGCTGGCCGACATCATCCCGGGCGCCGAGGCCTGGCCCCGCTTCACCACCAACCAGAGCGAGCGCTTCGAGGCGCGGCTGTCGATGGTCGAGGTGCTCGACTCGCCCAGTGTCTTCCTCAGTGGTCTCGCCGGCAGCCGGCTCCCGATCGCGGTGGCGCACGGCGAGGGCTATGCCAACTTCAAGCACCGTGGCGATGCGGCGCAGGTCATCGCGTCCATGCGCTATGTCGACAACCACGGCCAGCCGACCGAGCAGTACCCGTTCAACCCAAACGGCAGCGCAGGCGGCCTGACCGCAGTGACCACTGCCGATGGACGCTTCACCGCCGTCATGCCGCACCCGGAGCGCGTGTTCCGCAACGTGCAGATGAGTTGGACGGCGGGCGACAAGAGTACCTTCAGCCCATGGATGCAAATCTGGCGCAATGCGCGGAAGTTCGTGGACTGATCGAGCGCCCCTTCCTTGGGCAATCGAGATCAACCCATTGGTCTGCAGTCAAGCCGCGACGAGCGGGATGGCACTGACCTCGCGCAGTCGGTGCAGCCACATCTCGTCAGGGAGTATGCGTAGCAGTTCGACGCCTAACCAGCATTGACCGATGAAGTGGTCGAGCAGCCCTTCGCGACATAGGCCAGTTGCTCCTGGTCGGCCATCCGTTTCGGAGACCCACACGCAGTCGGCCAGTTCGTCGCCGGCGATGTTGGAGACTTCGAGGTGGTAAGTGCCCCTCCGGCGCCGAGCGCCGCAGCGTAGTGATGAACTGCTGGACCCCTGACGCTCCAGGTGGCGGCGTCTGTGGACTGACCGAGGCGGTCAGGCCACTTGAAGATCGGAGCCGCCTGCAAAGTCTGCGGGAGTGATAGAGCGGGCCACTGTAGGTAGGCTGGCCCGATAGAGGGATGGCGCTTCTCTCTGCGGTTTTGCAATGTGTTGCCACATCGACCCGCTGTCTCAGGAAGACAGATGGATGTGTCGCAGGTACCGGCTACCGTTGTCCTTGGTCCAATCCATCGTGAACGGCGCCCGGAGCTCAGTAGACGGTTTGTCTTTCGGGCCTACCGAGCAACACGTACGCCCGTTACTACGGCAGTGCTGCCGAAGCGTTGGACGTTCACGTCTTCGGAGCGGAACTTGATCACCGCATCCGAGTTGAACAGCGCCTCAAACGCCGTAGGCTTCAAGACCTGAACCGAAGGTGCCTACGGGCCGATGTCGGTGAACCCTGCAGCAGGGATCTAGCGAAGGATGCCAGCCAGATCCCGCGCAGTCCTCCGCGCGTAGAGGTCAACTGCGACAGAAGCGACATCGACATCTGCGGCAGCCCTGCCCACCGTCGAGGCCGCCAGTGCCACCGCAGCCAACACGGCGCCGGCGTCGCGCCGCGAGATGGTTGCATTCAGGTGGCGACCTCGAAGCCAGCTGCCTTCAGCGCTGCGACAGCCACGTCGTGGTCTTGCTGAGCGTTGCCACCAGAGATGCCGATACCGCCGACCACTCGACCGCCCACCACGACGGGAACACCGCCGCCCACCGGCATGACGCGCGGATGGTTCGCCAGCGGAGCTGTGGCCGGCTGAGCGACGATCTGGTTCCAGATCATCGTGTCCAGCCCGAAGGAGGTGGCCGTCCAAGCCTTGTTGATGGCCACTTCGGCGGCCAGGAACGGCGTGGCGTCGGCGCGCTCGAAGGCGATCAGGTGGCCGCCTTCGTCGGTGACCGCGATGGCCAGATTCAGGCCGCTCTTGGTAGCCTCGTCCCGCGCAGCGATGGCCAGCGCCAGCGCGCCGTCGCGCGTAATGGAAGCCTTGGTTTGGACTTGGGTAGCGTTGCTTTGAGTCATGATGAGTTTCCTTGAGATGAGGTTAGAGGAGGGATGAAAGAATTGAAGTTGTTTGCCTGGGTGCTTGAATGAGATGCGCTCGAAATCAGAAGCCTTCGAGCACGATCTTGCCCACGGCCTTGCCGCTTTCGATCAGCGCATGCGCGCGGGTCAGGTTTTCCGCGTTGATGCGGCCGAAGACAGCGTTGGCGGCGTTGGCGGTCGTCTTGACTCGGCCGGCGTCGACCAGGTCAGCCACGCGCCCCAGCAGAACGCCTTGCTCTTGCATGTCAGGCGTCTCGAACATCGAGCGCGTGAACATCAGCTCCCAGTGCAGCGACAGCGACTTGCCCTTGAGCGCCATCGGATCCAGGCCATCCATGTCGTCGATGACAGCCATCGCGCCCTGCGGCTTCAAGCTTTGGATGATCTCTTGGTAGTGCGTGGCGGTCTGCGTGAGCGCGGCCACGTAGTCGACATGCTCAATGCCGGCCGAGCGCAGCGCCTGCGACAGCGGCTTGGAGTGATCGATGACCACGTGCGCACCCAGCTCCAGGCACCATTCGCGCGACTCCGGACGCGACGCCGTGGCGATCACGCGCAGCTTGGTCAACTGCCGGGCCAGCTGGATCAGGATCGAGCCCACGCCCCCGGCGCCGCCCACGACCATCAGCGTCTGACCTTCGCCACCGCCTTGGGCAAGGCGCAGCCGATCGAACAGCAGCTCCCACGCGGTGATGGCCGTCAGCGGCAGCGCCGCCGCTTGCGCATCCGAAAGCGACTTGGGCGCCTTGGAGACGATGCGCGCGTCCACCGCATGCAGCTCGCTGTTGGCGCCCGGGCGCTTGATTGAGCCGGCGTACCAGACGCGGTCACCGACCGCAAAGCCGGTGGACTGCGCGCCGACGGCCTCGACCACGCCGACTGCATCCCAGCCCAGCACCTTGACTTCGCCGGCGGCCGGCGCACTACCGGCACGCACCTTGGTGTCGACGGGATTCACCGAGACCGCGTGAACGCGTACCAGCAGGTCACGCTCACCGGGCGCCGGCGCGGGCAGTTCCACGTCCTCGAGCGCCTTGGGCGCGGTGATGGGCAGGTTCTTGTGATAACCAACAGCTTTCATGGAGTCTTTTCCCTTTCAAGGTTTAAGTGGTGTCGACGGAACGCAATGTAGGTAGCATTCCAGCGCTTGATAAGATGGACTTCAGATGTATCACTTTCAAACCAGGATTGAAAATGTGAGCGACCTCCAGGTGCTGCTGCACGCCGTCAGCGGAGGGTCGTTGACTGCGGCTGGTCGGGCACTCGGCATCACGCCAGCAGCGGCCAGCGCCATGCTCAAGCGGCTCGAGACTCAGCTGGGCACGCGGCTCTTTGAACGTTCCACACGTGCCATGCGGCTCACGCCGCCAGGTCAAATCCTTCTGGAGTACGCCCAGCGCGCGTTCGAGCTGCTTGCAGAGGGGGAATCCCAGCTCGATGCCGAACGCGGCGCACTGGTGGGTACGGTGCGTGTCTCGGCGCCGTCCGACCTTGCTCGGACCGTGCTGATGCCCATGTTTGATGAGTTCTTGCGCCTTCACCCCGGTGTGAAACTGGCGCTCAGTGTTGGCGACCGCGTGCTTGACGTGCTACGAGACGAGGTAGACCTGGCTATTCGGTACGGGGAGTTGAGCGACTCTCGCCTCGTGGCCCGTCCACTTTCGATTTCGCATCCCGTCCTCAGCGCTTCTCCCGACTATTTGAGTCGTCACGGCACGCCACGTACGCCAACAGACTTGGTGGACCACAACTGCATCTCGTTCATGCGCGGCGGGCGCACGTTCAACTCGTGGCGCTTCGGTCAGAACGGCCAATGGACCGCGGTAAGGGTCAGTGGCGACCGGGTCGTGGATGACGCCTCGCTGGCACGCGAATGGGCTGTTTCGGGAGCCGGGGTCATCTTCATGACAGAGACCGAACAAAGGCGCAACCTGCAGAGCGGCAATCTGGTGCGGTTACTGAACGAATGGGAGACAGATCCGTATCCGTTGCATGCACTCTTGCCCAGCGGGCGCTTCGTCCCCAATCGGGTCCGTGCGCTCGTGGACTTCATCGCCGAACGTTTTGCAGCACTCGATCTGTCAAACGCCGAGCACTGAAGAAGGGTAACCGTCGGGGCCCGGCATCTTGATTCGATGAGTGGCTGCTGTCTAACCCACTGCGGACTTTCAACTTCCGAAGCCGTGGGCCAGTTCCCGAAGAAGGCTCTGTGAAAGCGCGGCGGACGGGCAATTTTCGGGGTCATCGAACCCGTCCCGGGATGCCGATCGTCGATCCTGGACCCGTCTGATAAATCGACTTTGCGCGCGAACGCGCGAAGAACGGGTTTGCACACAGCCTCGACCCATCAGCGACATTCGCCCAGGTGAAATGCATGCCCGAGAACGGACGCCAGCGACGCTCTTGACCGATCGGTTACCCCGCCGCTTGCGTCCGTTGGTACGTTGCCGAAAAATCCCTAGCTAGCGATATCTCGGACCGAGACGAGCCGTCCTATCCTCAGACCTGAGCTGCCCGTTCGATTTCGGCGGCCATATTCCCGACGAAGGCGTCCATCGTCACTTCGCCCATGTCGACCGTCTTCGCGCCGCCGCCGGCCACGAACGTCACGTCCGAAATGCCGATGACGCCCAGGATGAGCCGAAGGTACAGAGTCGCAATATCACGGTCGCGGATCGGTGACCCTTCGCCATAGCTTCCGCCCGATGCGATCAGCACAGTCGCTTTCTTGCCTTCGAGAAGACCCTTGCCATCAAATCCGAGGGTCTGCCCTTTGCGTACGATGTGATCGATCCACCCCTTGAGCGAGGAGGGGACGTTGTAGTTGTAGACGGGCGTCCCGATGACGAGATGGTCGGCAGCCAGAAGCTCGGCGACAAGGACATCCGACTGACGCAGCGCTTGCTTCATGTCAGGGGTCTGGCGGTCTGGCGGTGTGAAATAGGCGGTCAGCCACGCCGCGTCGATGTGTGGAAGCTTGGTGTCCGCCAGATCGCGATGCACGACCTCGCCCCCCGGATGGGCTGCCTGCCAGTCCGAAACGAAGCGGCGGGTCAGTTGGCGCGAAACGGAGGCGTTTCCACGAGCGCTGGTCTCTACAACGAGAAGCTTGGATGTCATTGGTGCAGAAAGACTTTGTGTGAGGATTCTCAAATCTAAGGTTGAGACCCCCCTTTTGTAAGTGATTAAAATGTGATGATGTCCATCAGCCAGGCTGATATGTCGTGATTGGCAGTCTCACTCTTGACCAGTTGCGTGTCCTCGTCACCATCGCGGATGTAGGCAGCTTCTCGGCAACCGGGCGTCAGCTTCACCGGGTGCAATCGGCCATCAGCCAAGCAGTCGCCGCGCTCGAAGAATCGCAAGGCGTTGTGCTTTTCGACCGCACCGGACACCGGCCCAGGCTCACAGATGTCGGGCGCGTGCTGGTCGACCAGGCGCGCCGCGTCCTGGCAACCGCGACAAAGTTCGAGGCGATGGCGGCCAGCACTCGAGCAGGACTGGAGCCCGAATTGGCGCTGGCCATCGATCCGCTCGTGCCGACCGCGCCGCTGATCCAAAGCCTGCGGGCACTCAGCGTCACATTCCCCGACCTCGTTGTGACGTTCTCGACGGAAGGGCTTGGTGGATCGCTGCGTCGCCTGCGAAGCGGCTCGGCAGCGTTGGCGATCTGCATGCTGTTGCCAGTCGTTCCTGAGGACATCGCGGCCTTCCCGCTCATGCAGGTGCGCTTGCAGGCCGTGGTATCGCCTGACCATCCGCTTGCAGCTCTCGCACGCCCCGCGCAAGTGGACGACTTGGCACCTTACGTGCAACTCGTGCTGTCTGACCCGGTCGACGCTGGGGGCCCGGACTACGGCCTGGTCGGCGAACGCCGTTGGCGGTTCGTCGATCTCGGACGACGTCTCGACTTCTTGCTGGCGGGCTTCGGCTGGTGCAGGATGCCGCCTCACCTTGTCGAGCCGGCTCTTGCGGCGGGCCAACTTGTACCCATCGAGATCGCGGACGATCCAACGCCGGCCGACGGCTTGACCATCTATGCTGCGCATCGGCGCGAAACGACACCGGGAAAGGCAGGACGCTGGCTGCTCGACGACCTCCGCGCCCGGCTGATAGTCGGATCCCGCATCTGACCGATCTTCTTCGCCTTTGCCGTCACCAGTAGTCCGTAAGGGCGGCGAAGGTGTTTCCTGCGCGAGATCCGGAGTGAGCTGGGTTACTGATCGCGCACAAGTTGGGTGACGATGACGGGATCGCCCTCAAGTGTGCGGTGCACGGGGCAGCGGTCGGCGATGCGGAGCAGATCGGCGCGCTGCTCTTCGCTCAACGGGCCGCGCAGGAAAAGCTCGCGCGTGATGCGCTCGACCTTGCCTTCCTTGCCGTCGCATTCGGCGCAATCCTTTGCGTGCAGCCGCTCGTGCCGCAAGCGAACTTGTACGTCTTCGAGGGCATAGCCCTTGCGGTTGGCATATTGGCGAAGTGTCATCGATGTGCAGGCGCCCAGCGACATCAACAGCAGGTCATACGGGGTCGGACCACGACCGCCGCCTCCCACCTCTTGGGGTTCGTCTGCGTCGATGTGATGGCCGCCAACAAGCATCTCGCGCCAGTACACATGGTCGTGCTCACCAATCCATACGTCGCCCTCACGCAGATCAGAGGGAGCGCCGTCGGCCGCGGTGTCGGCCTGTGGCAAGTATCGACGCGCCCACGTGGAAATGGTGTCTGCCACATAGGCTGCGTCGACCGCTCGTGTGATCAAGTGGTCTGCATCATCGAGACTGACGAAGCTCTTGGGGTGCAAAGCGGCGGTGAACAGCAGATGCGCCTGATCGATGCCGACTACCTCGTCGTGCGGTGCATGCATGACGAGCAAGGCCCGGTGCAGTTGGCGCGACACACCGGTGTCGGTCAGGCGTCCCAGCTCCTCGATGAACGATGGCTTCAGTGCAAACTGGCGTCCACCCAAAGTCACTTGCACATTGCCCTGCGCCTGAACCTGAGTGTCCGCAAAGTGCCGAAGCACGTGGCTGGCCGAAGCCGGTGCGCCGATCGTGCAAACCGCCTTGATGTGCTCGAGTTTCGGCGCCGCTATCAACGCCGCCGTTCCTCCAAGGCTATGACCCACGAGCAGACTCGGTGCGCCGTGATTGGCCCGCATCCAATGCGCGGCGGCCACCAAATCGGCCACGTTGGAGACAAATCCCGCGTTGCCGAATTCGCCCGCACTGTCACCCAGTCCCGTGAAGTCAAAGCGCAGTGCGGCGATGCCTTGCGCGGCCAGCGCGCGGCTGATGCGGCTGGCCGCTATCGAGTTCTTGCCGCAAGTAAAGCAGTGCGCAAACACGGCATAGGCCTGCGGCGCGCCGTGCTCGGGCAACTCCAGCACACCGGCTAGCGCAGTCTGCTCGGCCCCAGAGAACTCGACACGCATGCTGGTCATGGCTGCGCTGCGTTGCGGCGCAGCCTCGCTGGTGCTTTCAGCATCACGCCTTGACCAACGCTACAGCGTTCATGCAATAGCGCAGGCCGCTGGGGTCAGGCCCATCGGAAAACACGTGGCCCAGGTGTGCGTCGCACACATTGCAGGTGGTCTCCACCCGTGTCATGCCGTGGCTTGAATCGTCGTGGTAAGCCACCAGTCCCGGAGCCAGCGCCTGGGTGAAGCTGGGCCAGCCGCTCTTGCTGGCGAACTTGCTCGAGGCGTCGAACAGTTCGGTGCCACAGCACACGCAGCTATAGCGACCGGGCTCGAACAGCGAGCACATCGCCGAGCTGTGCGCACGCTCGGTGCCCTTTTGGCGGGTGACACGGAATTGCTCGGCGGTGAGCCGCTCGCGCCATTGCGCAGCATCAAGTTCGAGACGCCGTGGCGGCGATGGATTGCCTTCGCGCGTAAGCGCCATCACGCCACGCCACGTGAGCGTGTTGGCATCGGGCGCTTGCCTTGGGACTCCAGGTGCTGGGCGCTTGAGCTGAGCGATCAGTTTTTCCACATCAATGCTGAAGTGGTTGTAGATCACCGTCCCTTCGGGATCGATGACGATGAACCACGGAGTGCCGCCGTTGCGGTAGCGTTGCATCAAGACCGAACCAGCGCCCTCGCGACCTTGGCCGGCATCGTGGCCGAAAGGTACTGGAAGTGCGTACTTGAGCTGATTCGCCGCCAAGCGGTCGAAGCTGTTGGCTTCAAAGTCCTCGAACACCGTCTGTACAGCCGCAACGCTCACCAGCGGTGAACCTTGGAAGGCCTTGACCAGCTTCACGAGCGCGGGAAAACCGGTGATGTGGCAGCCCGGACATGCGTCCTGATAGCAGAAGATCACTTTGTAGAAGCCGGGCATCTGGTCCAGACCGTAGCCCTGGATCGGTTCACCTGCGGCATTGATCCACTGCGTCACGCCCAAATCGGGAGCGGGCTGGTTGATGATGCCGGTGGGCTGCGTGTCACTTTGTTGCATTGAGGTCTTTCGCAGTGGGCTGAATAGGGTGGCAGGCGGGGCTGTCAAGTGCCGCAAAAAGTCCGGTAGTTTGCTGTTTCGTCGGCTGGCGCAGGCTGGGCGAAAGCGGCATCCTGCTCCCGCTCTTCGAAGGGGTGCTCGAGGAGAGCCAGAAGCCGCTCGAAGGGCGCCAGGTCATCGTGGTTCACGGCGGCTGTCAGCGCCGCTTCGACCTGGTGATTTCGCGGGATGTAGATCGGATTGACCTGGCGCATGGTTGCCGCACGTTCGGCGTCGCCCGCCGCCGGTGTCCGAAGACGCCAGCGTTGCAGCCAGGGCCGCAGGGCTGGCGCTGCGCCGCCGAACAGCTCAAGCAGCGGCGCATCTCCATTTTCGGCGGCGTCGGTCAGTCGTCGAAACCCCAGCGTGAAGTCGATGCTGTGCGTTTGCAGCAGTTGCAGGTATTCGTCGGCCAACGCCCGATCACTTGCAGGGGAGTCGGACAGACCCAGCTTGGCACGCAACACAGCCGTCCAATGGACATCGAAACGCCGGGCGAAGTCCTGCACTGCAGCGCTCCCGCGCTCGGCTGCGCGCTGGCCATCGGGATCGATCAGTGGCAATAGCGCCTCGGCAAGGCGCGCCAGATTCCACTGCGCCATGGCGGGTTGATTGCCATAAGCGTAGCGGCCCTCGGTATCGATCGAACTGAACACGGCCTTGGGATCGAAATGCTCCATGAAGGCGCAGGGGCCGTAGTCGATCGTTTCGCCGGAGATCGTCATGTTGTCGGTGTTCATGACGCCATGAATGAATCCCACGCCCATCCAGCGCGCCACCAGCCGGGCCTGGCGCTCCACCACGCATTGCAGCAGCTGCAGGTACTTGTCGGGCTCGTCAACCAATGCCGGATCGTGACGGGCGATGGCGTAGTCAGCCAGACGGCGCAATAGGGCCTCATCACGCTTTGCGGCAACGAATTCGAACGTGCCCACGCGCAAATGGCTTGCCGCCACTCGAGTGAGGATGCCCCCCGGCATGACTCGTTCGCGCCGCACCGTCGCGCCTGTGGCCACGGCAGCCAGCGCGCGCGTGGTCGGTATGCCCAGCGCGTGCATGGCCTCGCCCATCAGGTACTCGCGCAGTACCGGACCGAGCGCGGCGAGGCCGTCTCCGCCGCGTGAGAACGGCGTTCTCCCCGAGCCCTTGAGCGCAAGGTCCCGGCGCCGACTGTTGCGGTCGATCAGCTCACCGAGCAGCAGGGCGCGGCCATCGCCGAGCTGTGGCGAGTAACCGCCAAACTGGTGCCCAGCATAGGCCTGGGCCAGTGGCTGCGCCAGTGCCGGCACGGCGTTGCCGGCCAGCACGGCAAGACCATCGGCCGATGCCAGTTCGATGGGGTCCAGCCCGAGTTCCGCGGCCAGGCTTCGATTCAACTGCAGCAATCGCGGCGCCGGCGAGCCCGCCGGCTTCCAACGTGCGTACAAGCCGTTTAGCTCGCGCGCATAGCTGTTGTCGAACGCCATGTGCACGGCGGGCTTATCGGCTGGGGGGCCATCCTGCGTGGGGTTCATCGTAGTTTCCAGATCAAGCTCCAAAGCCAATGCACAAGGGGGCAGACAACGTTATGCGGCCCGCTGCGCTTCATTGCCACCGCCGAAGGCCTGGATCAAGCGGTCGTCATCGAGGTGGAAGTCGCTGTGCAGGACCTCACCCAGCGGATCGAGAACGATGAACCACGGCGTGCCCCGGGTTTCGAAGTCGGTCATCAGACTTGGATAGCGGCCCACAGCAGGGTCGTGCCCGAAAGGGATCGCCAGCCCGTAACGCTCCTGGTTCTCGCGCAGCCGCTCGAAGGTATTCGTCTCAGCACCCTCGAAAACCGTCTGCACGGCCGCGAAAGCGAAGCCATGACCCGACAACGCCTCCACCAATCTCTTGAGCGTCGGGAATCCGTGACTATGACAGCCTGGGCACCAGTGCTGGAAGCAATAAATGACCTTGAAGCCATCGCCAAGACCAGCCAGCGTCAACGGCGCCGTCGGTTGCCCTTGCGCGTCGATCCATTGTGCGACTCGCAACTCCGGGGCCTTGATCGGAAAGTGGTCGCGCTTCATGCAGTCCTTTCGTGGGCGGGAGACTCGATACGTGGAACGGCAGCCGGGGTGGCGACTTCAGCCTCCGCCGGCATGCGCTTGGGCAGCTTCCAGTTGGCCCGCGGAAAGTGGCAGGTGTAGCCGTTCGGATGCCGGACCAGATAGTCCTGATGCTCGGGCTCGGCCTGCCAGAAGGGGCCGGCCGGCTTCACCTCGGTGACCACCTTGCCCGGCCACAGGCCGGAGGCATCGACATCCGCGATCACGTCGAGCGCGACTCGATGCTGTTCAGGCGTTGCGTAGAAGATCCCGGAGCGGTAGGTGCTTCTGCGGTCGCTGAACTGCACTTTTGGCGTGCTCGGATCGTGGATCTGGAAGAAGAATTCCAGCAGGTCGCGAAAACTGGTGCGCGCAGGGTCGAACACGACCTCCAGTGCCTCGGCATGGGTGCCGTGGTTGCGATAGGTGGCATTGGGCACGTCGCCGCCGCTGTAGCCCACGCGTGTGCTGGACACGCCGGGCAGCTTGCGTACGAGATCCTGCATGCCCCAGAAGCAGCCCCCAGCCAGGATGGCAGTTTCGGTCGAGCTCATCGTCAAGTCCTTGTTCGCCCCGAGTCTTTCGATGACAGGCTCGCAAGCCGGGCTACGCTTGTTCCACCCCGCGCCAAGGGTGGCGCCGACGCGCGTCGCCGCGTCGCCTTCACGCAGCCAAACGCACATTGGAATTGATGTCAGGGCGGCGCGCCTGCCCGCAAGACTGCAGAGCGTCTTGTTGGGGATGCCGAACGTCCAAGCTTGTGCGACGCGGGCATGGGGGTGCGTGACGTCGACGGCAAGGCGGAAGCAGAGCGTGATTGACGCTCGCGCTCCAGGCGCAGCGCCATGGTGCCTGCATCGCCTGCGGCGCCCCGATGCCGCGGGTACTGCGGGTAGTCAGCTGGGGAGTTCGATCATGTTTCATGGCGCATGGGTGCCATCACGGCTGTCATGGCTGCCCTTGCCAGACGACAGATACACGGCAGTGCGTTGGGTCGATGGGGGAAGGTGGTCGGCCGGGATGGAAGGCTTGGACCATGACGAGTCGATCGACAGCTGGCGCCTCTAGGCGAGGCCGCATGTTTTCAATCGACCTTCGCGGCATGCTCCTGGACCCGGCGATCCGAATCAGCATGATCCGCAGCCTGCCGGTGCCCACGTTGCTGGTGGACCGATCCGGCATCGTGCGCCTCGTAAACGCGGCAGCAGCGACGCTGATGGATAGCGCGGCGACTGGCCACCGACTCAGCGAGTGGTTCACCACGGATCGGAGTAATTTCCCAGGGGGTGGAACTGCAACCTACACCGAGGTTATGTCCGACTCCTGGATAGCCTCGAAGGCGTTGCTCACCTCGGGTTGGATGCGGACGGTCGATTCCCGATGGGCCGCAGTGGACCTCAGGATTGAGCGCTTGAATCCGATCGAGCCCGCAGGCTCGCACGCCAGGGTGATCGTCGTGACGCACGGCAGGCTGGCTGACAGCAGCGCCTGACGGCCACCGTGGCCGGGATCTCAGTGGATGCCAAGCCGCATCCGCTTCCACGCCGCGGGCGGCATGCCGGTGGCGCGCTGGAATACGCGGGCGAAGGAGGCCGCGCTTTGATAGCCTGTCTGCTTGGCGACCACCTTGACCGGCTTGCCCTCGGCCAGCAGGCCGCGTGCCAGGGCCATACGCCAGCCGGTCAGGTAGACGAGCGGCGGCACGCCCACCACCTGGGCGAAGCGCTGGGCAAAGGCCGAGCGCGAAAGATGCGACAGCGTAGCCATCGATTCCAGCGTCCAAGGGCGCTCGGGTGCCATGTGCAGTGCCTCGAGCACGGCGTTGAGCTTGGCGTCGGCCATCGCGTCCAGGACGCCGCCTTGCAGCATGTTGTTCTCGACCAGGTGGCGGATCACGACAACCAGGGTGTATTGCAGCAAGCGGTCGACCGCAGCGCCGTGTCCGTAGGCGCGGTCATCGGCCTCCTCGAACATCAGTTCCACCGGGCGCTGCAGCCGCACTGTGGTACGCAGATCCACGACTGTGAGGTCGGGAATCACCAAAGACAACGGCGGCGCGAGATCGCTGAGGGTGGCGCACATCAGATCGGCCCCGTCGACGCCCAGGCCTTCGACGCGGTGTTCCAGCGGACGGGGAATCAGCGCCACACAAGGCGCCTGCAGCCGCAACGGCGCTTCATGTTGGCGGGTGAGCTTGAGCTCGCCCCGGCTCAACAGGTGAATACACCCCTCTGAAATCCCGTCGACATCGGGCGAGAGTCCGCACAGCGTACCCGAGTAGAACATCTTGGCTGTCGGTGCAAAGCGCAGCATGTGGCTCAGCAGCGTGTCTTTCGGGGGAGCGTTTGCGGCCATGCTTAGGTGTCCCATGCGGCTGGGCGATAGGTGCAATGAATCGGACGATCGGTAGCGCAATCGTCGCGACAATGGGTGGCACCCATGAATCGGTCGGATGGGCCTGCGCATGTGCGCGGTGGTATCGCTCTGCCCGCATTGTCCGCGATGACCGTCCAGCCCGCCGTCACATGGCTCGGTGCGCTTCTTTGGGAGACCCGGACGGCGGCGGAAATCATCGCCGACGCCTTGCTGTTGATGTCCGCCCCACGCACACTGATCGTTCATTGAACGGTGTCGAGGTCCCAGCAATACGTGATTGATGGCGGACAGTTCCCACGGCATAGTAGGCGCGGAACTTGAGCTCGTCCGCATCAGGCGGATTGGGGCCAGTGAACGCTGTCGGTATGTTCCACTGCAACTCTGGTCGCTGCGACGGACATTCGAAGGTCGCTGCGCGACGCACTCCACACTCTCCATGACACATCCCAATTCGTTCGGAAGCCGCGCCTCGCTCACCGTGGGCTCGCAGTCGTACACGTACTTCAGGCTGGGCGCCCTCGAGTCGCTGGACGGCAATCGCGTGGCGTCGCTCCCCTTCTCGCTCAAGATCCTGCTCGAGAACCTGTTGCGCGGTGAAGACGGTGCCTTCGTGCACGCCACAGACATTGCCGCGCTCGCGCGATGGGATGTCACCGAGCCGATCGACAAGGAGATCGCGTTTCGCACCGCGCGCGTGCTGCTGCAGGACTTCACGGGTGTGCCGTGCGTGGTGGACCTCGCGGCCATGCGCGATGCCATCGTGAAGCTGGGCGGCGACCCGTCGCGGATCAATCCGCTGCAGCCGGTCGATCTGGTGATCGATCATTCCGTGCAGGTCGACGAATACGGAACCGCCACGTCAGCGCTGCTCAACGTGAGCAAGGAGTTCGAACGCAACACCGAACGCTACGAGTTTTTGAAGTGGGGCCAGCAGGCGCTTGCCAACTTTCGCGTTGTTCCGCCGGGCACGGGCATCTGCCATCAGGTGAATCTCGAGTACCTCGCGCACGTCGTCTTCTCGCAGCCGCAGGACGGCGAGACCCTCGCCTACTGTGATTCACTCGTGGGCACCGATTCGCACACCACGATGATCAATGGTCTCGGCGTGCTCGGCTGGGGCGTGGGCGGTATCGAGGCCGAAGCAGCGATGCTGGGGCAGCCCGTGTCGATGCTCGTGCCGGAGGTGATCGGCTTCCGCTTTGACGGCCGCTTGCCGGCCGGCGCCACCGCCACCGATCTTGTGCTCACTTGCGTGGAGATGCTGCGCCGGAAGAAGGTCGTGGGCAAGTTCGTGGAGTTCTACGGACCCGGCCTCTCGTCACTGTCGCTCGCAGACCGCGCCACGATCGCGAACATGGCGCCGGAGTACGGCGCGACGATGGGCTTCTTTCCAGTGGACGCCGAGACGCTGAAATACCTGCGCCTGACCGGCCGCAGCGATGAGCAGATCGCTCTCGTGGAAGCGTACTGCAAGGCGCAGGGCCTCTTCCGCACCGACGATCTGCCCGACCCGCAATTCACCGACACGCTGGCGCTCGACCTCGGTACCGTCGAGCCGAGCCTGGCCGGGCCGAAACGTCCACAAGACCGCGTTCCGTTGTCAGCTTCCAAGCGCATGTTTCAAGAAGCCTTGGCGCAACAGCTCGCGGCTGAACCATCGCCCGCTGTGGTGGCCTCCACCAAGCCGGCACCCGGCACGCCGGCGGCGAAGATGGTGGCGGAAGGCGCCCCGGTGCAATTGGTGGATGCGGGTGATGCGCCCAGCCGCCTCGACGAAGCGTTCACGCTCACCCACGGGCATGTGGTCATCGCGGCGATCACGTCCTGTACCAACACATCGAACCCCAGCGTGATGCTGGCAGCGGGCCTGCTGGCGCAGAAAGCGGTCGCGCTGGGACTCAAGACCCGGCCATGGGTCAAGACGTCGTTGGCGCCGGGTTCGAAGGTGGTGACCGACTACTTCAACAAGGCCGGCGTCACACCGGCGCTTGACGCACTCGGGTTCAACACGGTGGGCTATGGCTGCACCACGTGCATCGGCAACTCCGGGCCACTGCCGCAGCTGATCAGCGACGCGATCGAGCAGGGCCGCTTGAATGTGGCTGCCGTCCTCTCCGGCAATCGCAACTTCGAGGGACGAATCAATCCGCTGACGCGGTTCAACTACCTCGCGTCGCCGCCACTCGTTGTGGCCTACGCGCTCGCGGGCAGTATGGACATCGACTTCGCAACCGAACCGCTCGGCGCTGGTGCGAAAGGTCCCGTCTTCCTGCGCGATATCTGGCCGACGTCGCAGGAGGTCCAGGACACGATTCTGTCGAGTGTCAAACGCGAACAGTTCACCGAGCAATATGCCAACGTGTTTGACGGTGACGCCAACTGGCAGAGGATCAATGCGCCGAGCAGCGCGCGCTACACGTGGAGCGACACCTCCACGTACGTGCAAAATCCCCCGTACTTCGACGGCATGACGATGACACCACCCGGCGTCCAACCGATCGCAGGCGCGCGAGTGATCGGCATGTATGGCGACTCCATCACCACTGACCACATTTCACCGGCGGGCTCCTTCACCGGCGCCTCACCGGCTGGCCGCTGGCTGCTGGAGCAGGGAGTGCAACCGGCCGACTTCAACTCGTACGGGGCGCGCCGCGGCAATCATCAGGTGATGATGCGCGGCACGCTGGCCAACGTCCGGCTCAGGAACGAACTGGCGCCGGGCAAAGAGGGCTGGTGGACCGCGACGCGCCCGGGTGGTGAGGCGGTCGCACTGTACGACGCCGCGCAAGGGTGGCAACAGGCGGGCACGCCGCTGATCATCATCGCCGGCAAGGAATACGGCACCGGATCGTCGCGCGACTGGGCCGCCAAGGGCGTGGCGCTGCTGGGCGTACGTGCTGTCATCGCCGAGTCGTTCGAGCGCATCCACCGTTCCAACCTTGTTGGCATGGGCGTGCTGCCGCTCGAGTTCGCCGACGGCGAGTCGCGCCTTTCGCTCGGGCTCTCCGGGTTTGAATCGTTCACGATTGCCGGCGTCGATGGCTCGCTCACCCATCGCGCTTCACTCACCGTGCACGCTACCCGTGCTGACGGCTCCATCACAAGCTTTGAGGTTCGGTGCCGCATCGACACGCCCGAGGAGCTTCTGTACTACGCACATGGCGGCATTCTTCGCTATGTGCTGCGACAGTTGGCAGCTCCGAAGGCTTGACCTAGTACACGCCTGTGCGCCTTGGGCGGGACAGCCGTGTTGGCGCGCGAGGTGGTGCGGCTCTTGGGGCCTCGCTCACGTGTTGTGACCAACGCTCGCAGTGGGCTTTCTGAAAACCACTCTCGTCAACGGCCGTCACCTGCTGGTGGTGCATCCGCAGTCAGCTTGACGACGGAATGCGGCTCGCAAACGCCAACATCATTGCCATCAAAGTTCTGAAGATGATTTCCCGGCAGGGCGATCCCGCTGGCACTGATCTCCCAGCCAGCGCCCAGCGGCCGCTCCCGACAAACGCAGTCGCTGGTGCGCGGAGCACGATCGGCCGTAAGCAGTCTCAATCAACTGATCGATCAGACAAGACAGCATTCACGGACGCGACGCGCTTTGCCACTTCGAAGCTGGTCTGCGCCAGCCAGCTCCCGCTTCTGACGGCAAGTGGCTACTGGGCCCCTAGATGGTCGGGGCTACGCTGGTGTCGGCGGCCGCCTTCGTCTCGTTGCGCGTGTTGGCATCCGAGGGATCGCCAGCGCTGCTTATTGCCGTCGGGTTGTTGTGGACTGCGACTTCGTCGGTGCTGCGCGCACTGCCCTTGAACCTGATCGGCCACCCTGCGCTGCGGCCAACGAACTTCGAGGCACCCAGATATTCAGCCACCGCCTACGCGCTTGTATTGCGGGCACACCTCGTATTCATAGGATGAAAGCCCCCAAGATAGACCTGCCCTTGACAGAGATGCCCTAGCACGCGCACAATAAATGCATCGCATGCGATTGAAGTGCATGCGATTGATTGTCGCCTAGGGATGGCGATCTAAGTCTTCACGGAGCCCCTATGAAAGCCCTGTACCGCCCGATCAGTTGCGATTTCCACGATCTGCTGGAGGCCCTTGCGACCACGAAGAAGGTCGTCCAGATCCGCTTCCAGGACCTCGACGGCGCATCGCGTGTGAGTACGTCGAGCATCGTCGATGTGTTCAGCCGCGAGGGTGAGGAGTACCTGACCACGCGTTCGGGGCTGGCAGTACGTCTGGATCGACTCTTCGAGGTGGATGGAGTTCAAAGGGTGGCCTCCGATCCATGCGAGCGAAGCGCATGCGATTGATGTAATGGTCAGTACCAAGGGATGCCCATGAAGACCAGCAGCAAGACCGCCTCGGAACCGTTCCCGCTTTCCGACCTCCTTTGCTTTGCGGCCTATTCGACCAACCTAGCCTTCGGCAAGGCCTACAAGAAAGTACTCGATGAGTTGGGGCTCACCTACACCCAATACATCACAGTCATCGCCCTGTGGGAGGAAGGCGACCCTACCGTTGGAAGTCTGGGCGAGAAGTTGTTTCTGGAGTCGAACACCCTGACGCCGATCCTGAAGAAGCTGGAGGTCATGGGCTATGTGGAGCGGCAGCGCGATACAGCGGATGAGCGACTCGTGCGCGTGCACCTGACCAAGGGCGGCCGGCAGGTACGCGAGAAGGCCATGGGCCTGATGAGCATAGTGGTGGAGGCCACTGGGCTTCCTCCGGATGAATACGCGAGGTTGCAAAAGGGCATCGTTGCCCTCCGGGATAGCCTGGTCAAGACGACGCGCAGCGGGGAATAGGTCCCCGCAAGCGCGGACGAACTGACCAGGAATCACATTCGCTGTAAGTGGTGAAGCGCCAGGGCGCCTGATCTGGCGGTAGGTCATCTACATAATATCGCATGCGATTAAAGCGTATGCGTTCTACATAGGACGAAGCGATCATGTACGGAGAATTTGAAGGCGGCACCGGCCGGGCCGTTCTGCGAGAGTGGGCACGCCTGGGCAACCTGCTGTCCAATCTCACGCACTCAGTGCGCGGCGGCGCACTGGCCGGAGATCCGGTGGACAACAAAGGCGAGATTGGCCTCACACGCCGACCGTCGCCCAGATCAGTCCAGGGCTTGCCGGAGGCCGTGTCTTGTCAGCAGTCCTGACGGCTGAGCTGAAGTCGCCCCGGATGCTGGCCAGCGCTTCCCGCCTGTAGCCGTAGCGGTTCTGCTCTCGCGGCCAGTGTCACGTGTCGTCCCCGGCGCGCTGGTTCTGCAGATAGAACTCGTGCAACTTGGCCTGCAGCAGGGCTTTGTCAGGCAGCTGGGTCTGGTACTCGGCGATCAAGGCCGGTGATGCAGTGCGGCTGAGAGCGTATTCGACGACCTCGTCGTCCTTGCTGGCGCACAGAAGCACGCCGATGGCGGGGTTTTCGTGCGGTTTGCGCACATCGCGGTCCAGCGCTTCCAGGTAGAAGGACAGTTTGCCCAGGTACTCGGGCTCGAAGCGGCCGACCTTCAGCTCGATGGCCACCAGGCAGTTCAGGCCGCGGTGGAAGAACAGCAGATCCAGCGCAAAGTCTCGGCCACCCACCTGCACCGGGAACTCGGAGCCGACGAAGCAGAAATCACGGCCCAGCTCGATCAGAAACGCTTTGAGCTTGGCGAGCAGGCCCAAGTGCAGGTCTGATTCGCTGTGGCCTTCGGGCAAGCCGAGGAATTCGACTACGTAGGCGTCTTTGAACACGCCCACGGCCTGGGGGTGGGTTTGTCTCACCGCTGGCGAGACATTTGCCGGGTTCAGCACGACACGCTCGAACAGGGCCGCCCTGAACTGGCGCTCCAGCTCCCGTTTGCTCCACTGCTCCTGCACGGCGGTACGCAGGTAGAACTCGCGTTCCTCGGGCCGCTTGGTCTGGCTCAGGATGATGAGGTTGTGCGTCCAGGGAAGTTGTCTCACCAGTGGTGAGACTACTTCTTCGTTACGGTATGCCTCGTAGAACTGGCGCATGCGGAAGAGGTTGGGTCGCGTGAATCCACGCAATCCCGGGTAGGCCTTCGCGATGTGGGTGGCCAGTTGCGCGACCACGCCGGCGCCCCATTCGGCCGTGGTGATCTTGCGGCTGATGTGCTCGCCAATCTGCCAATAGAGGTCAATCAGCGAGGTGTTCACCGCCTGGAAGGCACGCTGGCGTGCGGCCTGGATAAGGCCCATGACTTCGGTGAAGCCGTCGTCGGCCTTGTCAGCGGTGACCGGGACTTGGGTCATGCGGACAGGCCCTGGATCAGGGTCGGCATATGGCGGTCACCTGCAACTCGGCGAGAGGGCTGTTCGTTCATCTGGGAAGGATAGCTTGCTGCATTCGGTGGTTCGGCCTCTGAGATACCTTGGGCCCTCGTCAACCGCTAGCCCCGCCGATGAAAACTCCCCACCGCCCGGCTCACGAAGAAGCTCACCAGCAGCGGCGCACAGGGCATCACCAGCGGATGCAACGTCAAGGGCATCACGAACCCAAGCACGGTGCCGCACACCGCCACCATAGCTGCGCAGGCATACAAGGCGAACAGTTCCGGATCGTGTTGCCGGAACTCCCTGGACTTGATGATTCGGGTGAAACAGCCATCAGCAACCACGGCCACGGTGAACGCGACCATCCACGGCAGCCACTCCAGCAGCGCTGCCAGCCGAAAACTGGCCAGCAGAAACAGCGCGTCGATGGACCGGAAGTAGGCACTGTTGAAGAGGCGCTGGTTGACCGAGGCCATCTCCTGGGCAACCTCGCCATCGACAGTGCCAACGGCCGGTGCGTCGGCCGAGGACGGCACGGGCGATGCCTGGCGCGCAGTGTCCTGAACACTCAAGGCCCGCGACAACATGCGCATGGCGGGTCCGTCACCCCAGAACCTCGCTGCTGCCTGATGCTCGGCGCGCAGTTGCGCCAGAAAGCGCTCGGGAGGGTGCGCCGACGGCAGGTACAGCACCATGATCAACAGGCTGACCAGCGACAGCACCGCTACCGCGCGAATCATGTCGAGGTCCCGCCTGCAGTCGCGGCCGGCGGGTCCGGATCAAGAATCGCGAACCGCCCCTTGATGATCCGGCCTCCGGAGACGGACGCGAAGTACTGCAGGTTGGGCAGCTTGCCCAACATTTCGGCCGGCACCATCTCTTCGAAGCTCTCGCTCAGCTGGGTGGAGTAGCTGGACGAGAAGTCGCCGAGGTTCGCGTCGGCGCCGCTGCTCAGGCCCAGGCGCATCGTGTGGATGGCGGTTTTGCCGAAGGTCTCGACCACGAAGTCCTGCGTCGGCCTGTCCTTGGTACGCAGCGCGATCAGGTTGTTGAGGTTGCCCAGTGCCATGCGCGCCGCGTCTTCGCTGCCCAGGCGCTTGGCAAGGTCGGCCAGGGTCTGCATTGCACAGGTGGCGAAGATGCCGCCCTCGGCGCCCTTGTTCAGGATCTCGATCAGCGGCAGATTGATGACGTTCGAGACCTCATCGACGAAAAGCGAGATGCGCCGATAGACGCCCAGGTTGTAGCGCATGCCCGCGCGCGCAGCCTGATCGGCCAGTGCAAGGGCACCAATCGCGGTGGCGACCGAGGGGTCAGGCAACGAGTCCAGACACATGTAGAGCACGTGACCCGCGCGCTCGATCTTCTCGAAGTTCATGATCGGCCGCGTGTCTTCGGCATCGAAGGGATCGGGCGACAGGCTTTGGCCCAGGTCACCCGACGTCAGCATCGACAGCACGGGCAGCAGGTTGGCGGTGATCTTCTGGTAGTGCTCGCGGTTGTGCCTGAAGGTGCGCACCTGCGCGTCGAGCACCTTGCTGCGCTGGCCTTGCGCGACGTGGTGTTCGTAGTAGGCGACGAAGGCCATCAGGTCGGCGCTGGCGGCCTCGGAAGGGCGCTTCATGCTGCCGCGATGCGCGTCGTGCAGCATCTTCTTCATGTCCGGCGTTTCCCGCCAGCCGGCGCCGAGCCGGGCATCGTAGAAGCGGCGTAGCGATGCCTCCAGCACCGGCTCGATGCCGCCTTCGATGTATTTGGTGAGCTTGACGAGGTTGGGCCGCTCTTCCAGTTCAACCAGGCCCTGCACGACGACATTGACGGCGTCCCAACCGAAGGCCGAGAACGCGCCTGCGGTGTCTGGCGGCATGATGGACTGGATGCGCGACGCGATCTCGGTCGCCTTCTGCCAATTGAACATGAAGTCCAGTCGTACGCCCTTCTCAGGGAAGGCCGGGTGGAACTCCATGAAGGTGTCGGGTTCGCGGTAGTCCTGGCAGGCGCGCTCGACCACGCGCCGCAACCGGCGGCTGTTCTTGGGGTCGATCACGATCACCACATCACCGCGCTTGACGGCCTGCGTGATCAGCGTGGCCAGCGCGACGCCCTTGCCAGACTGGGTGGTGCCAATGAGCAAGGTTCCGCCCTCAAAATTCTGCAGCGGGCGATGCAGCGGGACTTCTCTCGGTTCGACGCCGTGGATGTAGGGCAGCCCGATCTCGGCTTCGGGTTGCGGGTGGCTCTCATGCCCCAGCCAGCCCAGCAAGCGCGGTGAGACGGCGAACTCGCGGTAGTCCACCTTGGCGAGTTCATACAGCCGTTGCGAGTGCACCGGGCGCCACTCGAAGCCGAAACCCAGAAAGACATCGCCGGGGTTCTTGCACAGACTGGCCAGTGCGGCTGTGCTCATCACCTGGATGCTTCGGCCGCCGAGCGAAGCACGCAGGACCAATACGCTCAGGGCTTGCGATAGCCTTAGAAGTGCGAGTATCAAGCAGAGCATGGACAACGGTGCTGAAAGCGCCAGTGGCAACTTGCCAGCTGCGCCGACCACCACGGAGAACACCAAGGCCAGCGCCCAGATCGCTGCCGCATAGAGCTCGTAGGCGTGACGCCAGGGCATTTCGTAGCGGCGCATCAGCATGTCAAGCTGCCTCCGAATCGGGCGGCAGAAGGCCGGCGAGGTCCAGACCATCGATGAACTCTGGGTCTATCACCAGGCCGACGGTCGGGATGCCGTTGAATTCGCGTGTAAGCGTGGGCTGTGCATGTCGGCCGGCCCCCACCAACATGCGCACATCGGCCAGCGCGCGCAGTGCGAGCGAGGGCTGCACACCGCGTTGCTCGAAGTGGGCCAGCGGCACGAACAGACCTTGCGCTATGGTGCAGCACTGTGCGGGTCCCGTACGCTGATTGAGCGTAGCGGCGATGTTGGTCAGGGCATCGCGAACTACGGGGTTCAGTCGAAGCGGGGCGCGAAAAGCAAAACCGGGGGTCGGAGCGTCAGGCTTGACCGTGACCGCCGCTGCTGGTGAGGCCGTCGGTGGCTCTGGCGGCAGCAGCGGGAGCTGTGTTGCGGCCGGCTGCTCGACCGGCGCGGGCTGCACTGGAGCCACGGCCGGGGGGCGACGTATGGCTTCAGGTGGCTTCGTCGCCAAAGCCTGCGGCAGTGGCAATGGCAGCGGCTGCAACCCATGGAACAGAATCGATGGCGAGGACAGCTTGACGGCTTCCAGACCGGCTTTCGATCCTGGCGGATGGATGGTCCACGCGGATAAGCCCGTGTCATGTGCAGCCAGGACGCCGGCAGCAAGCAGCACGTCCCTCATGGTCTCGGGCGTCTTCGGCATACCTTGAAGATGTTCGGCTTCCAGCAAGGTGCTGACGTCTTGCGATGCGCCGGGCCACAGAAGATACAGGCCATCCTGTCCGAACCACACGCGAGATTTCTCGCGGTTGGGTACCCAGGATGAGTCGGTCACCGCCAGGCGCCGGAGCGCGTCCACGAGGAAGCGCTCGAGGTGCGAGCCCAAGTGCGCCGACCCGGAGCGGCCGACATTGGCTACCAGGTTGCGGTCGATCACCAGTGCCAGCGACCGTCGCACCAGATCGTCGAGGACGTTGTTGTCCCGGTGCACCGGCAGGCCACCGATGCTGGCCAGCATGTGCGGCACGATGACGGTGTTGTCCTGCCCCAGGTGCTGCAGCACTTCTGGCGCCACGACGTGGGGCAGCGCGAACAAGCCGAACGCACGCGTCTCGGTGGCCTGTGGCCTCCAGCGCAGGACGCAGGTTTCCGCCTGATGCTGCTGCAACCACGCCGCCAATGGCGTCAGGCAAGCAGGCCATCCCGCGCCCTGAGCGTCGGTCACGATCACATGGCTCAGCGCGCGGTGCAGTTCACTGCACAGCCCGGCGATGAACGTGGCCAGCCGCCACCGTGGCTCCAACTGCCGCCGTGCCGAGATTGTCAGCCGGCCGGCGAAGATGTGAGCGTCCGTGCCCTGCAGGCTGAAGAAGCCGACCTCCAGCCCCAGGCGCAGCATCCCACCTCGCGCGCTGAAGTAGTTGTCGGCTGTGGCCGGCAGCAGATGCACATACGCCGCGTAGCGATGGATCAACGCCAGCACTTCGTGATCGAAGGTGTCGCGGTCGGCGCCGTAGCAGAGCTTGATGCGGGCGATCAGGTCGGCATGGGGCGCCAGGATCTCTTGGACCGGCAAGGCTGAGAAGCCGGGATCCGCCGGCGATGAGGGCAGGGGTTCAGTAGAAGGCGCGAGCATTGGGGATGCGTCCATGACGTAGGCCAGTCTTCAGCTCGCGACCGGGCGCGTCCCCTCGGATTCGAGGCTAAATCCGTCGGATATCGATGCCGGCCTCCTGTCGGGCGCCGTTTGGCATCACCGTGGAATGCAGATGAGCCCCCGCCCGGCCAACGGTCGGCTCGTGGATTGGGAATGAACGCTGCAGGCGCGGGTCGGTGCCGAATCTGTGCACCAGCCTGCAGAAAGGGCAGTCATCGCTGGCGGCAGCGACCGATCCGAAGGCCGCGAGGAAGCGGCTGCTGCAGGCGGAGCAGACAACCACCGAGAACGCCGGGCTTCTGGCAAGCCAGATGCCGTCCGTGTGCGAGGCTAAATCGAAGGCCCTGTCAAAGCTGATGCGGTAGGGACACTGGCAGATCGAGCGGTAGCTGCGGTAGGCACTGACCAGCGCATCGCCTGCGCCAAAGCCGGCATCGCGAAGGCGCCTGTACACGGAGCCGAAGATCGAGGCCTCGGCACGGTGCAGCAGGTTGGCGCTGTGGTACCACTCCGGCGAGTCGGGCGCCCGGCCACGCGGGGTGGCCTGTGGATCGCTGAAGAACAGCCACTGGAGATCTCGTGGCGTGAGCCCGGTGACGAGGTGGATGGTCCTGCAGCGCGCGCCCAGTTCAGCGCATTGCTGGGCCAGAAGAATGGCCCCGACATGGCGGTCCGCGCGGGTCGGCATGAGGCACCGCGCCGGCTCAGCGTCGCGCGTTCGCAGTTGGCGTTCTTGGCAATCGCACAGCGGCCAGCGGCGCCGCCAATGGCGCCGGTGCCGCCAGAAGTGCGACCAGGTCTTCCCGTGGCGGGAACAGGCTGGTGGGCCCGACGTGCACCACGAACGACATCAGCTCGTCGAGGCTCTGGGCGCTCAACTTCTCGGCCAGCTCGGCGTCCAGCGCGAACTTGCAGCAGGTGTTCACGCGGTCGTGTGCCAAGCCCAGTCTGATGGCCTGAAGCAGATGCAGGTTGGTCGACTGCACGTCGGTCAGTTGCAGATCGTTCATGGTCTCTCCCTGGTTCGGCTCCTGTCGGAGCGATACAAGTTCAGAGGTCGATGGTGAGGGCCTGTTGTTCGGGCAGCTTGCTGTGACCGCTGCGTTGTTCGATTGAGAAGTTCAGCATATTCGGTGAGGTGAAACGCGATCAATAGCAAATGCTGGAGATCGCAGATGCTTGCCGCATTGCCACCCGAAAGGGCCTGCGGCAACAGATGAATGCGGGAGCCGCCCTTCCGAGGTGCCGCGCGCGAGCGGAACGGGCGCGACACACTCCGAGAAGGTCGTGACCATGGCGTCCCATCAGGTGCCGTTCAAGTGGTTGATCCCAAGACCATCCACCGATAACCACCCTAACAGCGTGCGCCCGAATACAGACACTGCCGCGACGCAAAGCGAAGGCGCTTTCGTCCTGGGGCCCGAGTTTCGGGACCGGCTGATCGAGTCGCTGGATCGTGTGGGGGTGCCCGTTCGTGGGCGCCTGTCGTACGTGGCCTCGTTGACAAGGCGCGCCGTGCAGACGGTCAGCCGCTGGCTGGACCCTGAGCGGCCGGGTCTGCCGGACCTTGAGTCGTTCGCTCGCCTCTGTGACGGCCTGGGGCGCAATAGTGACTGGATGCTGGGACGGGGTGAGACGCCCAGCGCCCTTGGCGCGGCGCACGCAGAGCTGTCGGTCGTAGAGGCCAGCTGGGTCAATGAAGTGTTCGTTGCGCTTCGCAGTGCGTGTCGCACCTGCGAGCCCTTGCGCATGGCCGGTGACGAGATGGCGCCGCAGATCGAGGACGGCGACTTGATGTTCGTGGACCGCGCGGCACATCAGCTGGTCGGCAACGGCATCTATGCGCTGGAGCTGGGTGGTCGCTTCATGGTGCGTCGCCTTGAAAACCGCCTCGATGAAGGCCTGGTGTTCAAGTGCGAGAAGCCCGGATATGCGGACTGCGTCGTGCAGGACGCTGCGGCAGCAGAACGCCTGGGCCTGTGTGTCATCGGCAAGGTCAGAGGGGCCGTCGGCGTGACCCGGTTTTGGTGGCAATAGGTGGCACCGGGTTGACATCTCGGCGACCGCACGGCGCTGGAAAGGACGGCAGCAGGAGCTTGTGCCTCCTGCTGCCGATCCAAGGCTCAGCGCACTCAGACCGCTTCCGCCAGAGCCTTCCACTCCTGTGCCGGCAACTCGATCAACTTTCCGCCTAGTGCTTCGAACTCCGTCGCGCGGTCGTAGTCTTGGACCTCTTGCGAGTAGTGCGTCACAGCGTTCACCAGGCCGTATCCGGTCAGCTCGCCTTCGGTGATCAGGTGACGCAGCACGCCCGCGCGCTCGGTATCGTTGAGCACATACCGGTTGGCCAGCACCTCGACGGACTTGACCGGATCGCCGATCAACGGGATGTTCAGCGTCCGCTGCAGCCGCTGCGCCGTCTGGCGGAACGTGGCTTCCGCCACCGCAGCCTGCACGACATCGCGCACCTTCAGGAAGAAGGCCTTGTCGTCGGCCTGCAGCGTGTCGTCCTTGAACACGGTGATGCCTTCGTCATCGACCCCGAGCGCGCAGCCGATGTGCGTCTTGCGCAGCGACCGGTCAGAGGCGATGAGGCCGTTGCGGCACACCAGCCGGTACAACAGGGGCTGCACCGAGAGCGCGCCCTGACCGACCTCAGAGTTCGAGATCGCCACGCCGGCCTGGACGATGTCACCCGGCGCCATCTCATACGTCAGCCGCGGCGTCACGCACTTGAGGTACATGCGGGTTTCAGTGAGTTCCACCGATTCGAAGCGCACTTCGGGCAACTGCCGAAGGATGGGCAGCACGCTCTCGGCCAGGTCGAAGTTGTCCAGCCGGCGGTAGCGTTCGGACAGCACGGCCCGGACCTTGCCGTCCAGCGTGCGGATCATGCGGCGGTCATCCTCGCTTTGCAGCCAGGTGTTGACGTTGCGGTCCAGCAGCACGGGCTGCTCGCCACGCATGCGCTCGAAGTACGCATACGGGATCTTCAGCTTGTCGGCGAGCTGGCGCTGAGCCAGGGACGTGATGCCATAGCGTGCCGGGCCGGCGCTCTCTTCGATCACGAGCCGCGTGTAGCCGGTGTCGTCGGTGTCATGCCGCAGCAGGGACGATGACACCACCAGATCCTTCTTGGATGCGAGCTGGCGCTCCAGTTCCTGCGCCAGGCTCACGAGCGAACGTCCGCTTTTCATGGGAATCTCCATTCGTATTGAGTTGCGGGCACGACACCGCACACCGGCGGGCACATACCCGCAGGGGCTGATGACGGATCGAGCCAGCTCGATCCACTGCTGCGCGACGGGAGTCGCGCTTGATCACTCCAGGGCCGTGTTGGCTACGACCGCCTGGCATTCGCCACACGTGCGCGCCAGACGTCCGCCCAGTCCATGCCGGGCTGACGCGGGATGAACACCTTCACGTCGCGCGGGCCGGTTCGGCGCTCCTCCTTCTTCAGGCGTCGGGCCAGCGCGAAGGCGAAGGCCTGACCATCGAAGTCGGCATTGGCGTCGTTGTCCGCATAGATGCAGACCTTGCGCACCGAATCCGGCAACCACAGCTTTTCCAGGTTGCCCGCACTGAGGCCCGCCCAAACCGGCTTGGCCGTGGCCAGGTGCACGGCGATGGCGGTTTCGATACCTTCGGTGATTGCCAGCTCTTCGCCAGCATCGAACAGGCGGATCGCGGCGCCATTGATGCCCGCGGACAGCACCTTCTTGGCGTCGGCCGACATCGCCTTCTGACCCTCCTTCAGGTAAGTGCGGTGCAGCGTGACGGCGTGCCCGTCGGGACCCTGGATGCAGGCCAGCATGGCGGCGTACTCGGCCACCTTGCGCGATTTGCCCCCGAGATCCTTCTCGTAGTAGCCCAGCGCCGGATGCAAACGAAGTGCCTTCGGATACGCCGCAAGCGTGAGGCCCCGGTTGCCCAGGTAGCTGTCCACCGCATCCCCGCGTTGCACGGGTCTGGCCTCTTCCCAGATCTTCTGGGCCAGCCTCTTCATGCGGTCCGGGGCTGGCTCGGCGCTTGCTGCCCGCGATGCAGGCAATGCCGAGCCGACGCAGCGTTCCACTTCCTGCAGCGCCGTGTTGAAGTCGATGCCTCTTGCGGCCTGCAACAGCTTGAAGCCGCCGCCCGAGCCGCAGTGCCTGCAGTGGTAGTTGCCTTCGTCGAACTTGTCGGTGTACTGAAAGCGGTCGGTGCCACCGCACAGCGGGCAGGGCATGTTGCGCTTCTTCAGAATGGCTTCGTCCACGCCCAGGCTGGCGAGAATCTCGGTCCAGCGGCCATGCGCGCGGCGCTTCACCTCCTCCACGCGGACGGCGTACTCAGCGTCTTGCATGTGAGCCTCCGTCGGCAGCGTGCCGACGACGAACCGCGGCCGTGAACAGCTGGCCTGCGTGCAGGGCGTCGATGACGCTGTGGTCGATGAACTCCCACGGCAGCAGGTGCTGCACATTCAAGGTGTGCCCACGCAGGTCGAGGTGTTCGACCCTTAACCCTGTCGGGTACCACAGGACCCTGTAGGTGAGCCGGTCGGCGCCAGCGATGATGAAGATGCGGCCGGGTTCGCCGGTCAGCACCTCACTTTCCTTGACCAGGAACTCGATCTCTTCGGGAGCCGAGACCGCCAGCCACCGATGAGGGTCGCCGGGCTTCAGTGCGATGTGTTGCATGGTGCTTCCTTCAAGCGGCGTCCACCTGGGGGCGTGAATTCGGCCGACCAGACGGGTTGTTGTGGGACACAGGTCAGGCGAACAGATCGCCATGCGCAGACATCTGCTTGAGCTGCTCGTTGATCCACTGTGGGTTCCTGGCCAACCGGGCCTCGACCCACGCGGGGTTGCTGGCGATGACCTCACGCAACCACACGGGGTAGCGCTTCAAGGTCTCGTCGAACCACGTCCTCACGCTGTTGCGGATGTGGTCACGGATTTCGTGGGCATCGATCAGGCCGCAGAAGGCAATGGGCGACAGCGGGCTGCAGCCCACCACACGAAGGCAGCTCACGAACGAGAACGGCTGCGCGTCCTTCGAGCGCTCGGTGAAGACCCAGCGCAAGGTGTCGAACTTCTCCTCCAGCGGTGTGCCGGGGTCGGCCAGATGGCGGACTTCCTGCAGCAGACGCCAGTGCAGCAAGACGACGTCTTCTTCGCTCCACTCGACGGGCGAGGTGTCGTCGTCGAGCTCCGGGTTGTCTTCTTCGCGATCAACGCCGACTGCCGGTCTGCGAATCACTGGTGCGCGGGGCGCCGAACGGCTTGCCGCGGACGAGCCGCCACGAGGTAGACCGGACAGAACTGAGACGGGATTCAGCATCGTTGCCTCCATGAAGGGAAGGGGCAACGCGCAGCCCCACTGGGAGCGTTGGCCCCCAGGGGTGAATGAACCGCCGGGACCACGACCGGCGATGAGTGAAACGGCTACAGGGCTGGCCAGGGTGAGCAGCAAATGCTGCCGGGATCGGTGTGCCAGCTACCGATCGAAGAAGGCTTGCGACGAGAGGACGCGAAGGCTATGCAGTGTCCCCACCTCGAAAGCTCGCTTCGATGGCGAAAGGATCGCGCGCAACGCGGGTGGCGCGATGCGGGTGTGGTCTCCAGGCCGCGGCGGGCTATGGCCACGATCTATCAGGGAACTCCAGGGCTCGCCTCGTTTGAATGCAGGGCCAGCTGCTGCACGGCGACAAGGTACCGGCGGCGCGGGCACGGGTCAATCCGGATTCGGCGCCAACCTCGGGCCGATGCCGAAAGGGCGCTCAAGCGACGGTCTATCCGTGTGGCGATTTCATCGCTCGATACCGAAGATCGACTCACGTCGTCGGCAAGGGGGCTCGCACATGTCGGACATCCAGATCGTCAAGATGGATCAGGGCGGTGTCAACGCCCGCATCATCGCCAAGGAGACCAAGACCGACTTCCGCCGTGTCGAGGCTGCCAGCCTGAAGATGGCGGCGCGCTTCACCAGCGCCGAGGGCAAGCGATTCTTCGTGCGCCTGTTCAACACGCAGCAGCTCAACGCCCATTTCATCTCGGTCATCGCGCGCACGCGTCTGGATCACGAAGACATTGCCAAGGTCGAGACCGCCATCCGTGTCCAGTTGGAAGCGGTCACCGAAAAGCTCAACCAGGCCATCGACGGCGCCGAGGCGCTGTTCAAGGCACATGGCATCACGGCGATTGCCACCTACGACACCGTGCCGCTGGAAGTGGAGGTCGGCGTGCTGTCGTCGAGCGGTCGGCGCTTCCTGGAAGTGCTGGTCAAGCTCGATCAGTTGATGCCGCTGCTGCAGACACTGGAGATCCATGAAGTGATCACCACCCAGGCAGTGGACATCCAGCGCGCCACGCTGAAGCGGCAGGTGCGCAACGTGGCCAACGGCACGCGCAACTTCGCGATGGGGTTGAGAAGGCGGATGAATGCGCTGGGCGGACGCGATGACGATGGTCCCGACACGGCAGATGCCGAGATGGGTTCAGCCGACCAAGTGGTAGCAACGGTGGCCGCACCCGTGCCGCCACAAGCCGAAACCATGGGCGACACCGGTGTCGTCCCGAGTGCCGCAGAGGTGACAGAGTAGTCGTAGTGCAAGAGCCAGCGGCAGGCGCCACGTGCAACCGCAGACAGCTCGGCGCGCTTGCGGCAGGTGTTTTGGTGGTCCGCTTGTGGCGGCCACAGCTCGAGAATATTGTCCCAACAGGTCGCACAGCGTCGGTACAGACACACTGCGTGCACCACCCGTCACCGGCCGACGGCGTCGCAGTCGATACCTGCCCTTCGCCAGGCGCACACGCCGCATCGGACCGGTCGCTGTGCCACGAAGCCCGCCGCTCAGCGTACGGCATCACCCGGTCTTTCATTCAACACCGCTCGCCCGGAACGCCGGCGGTGTGACGTCGAGCAACGGCGTTCCTATCGGCCCCCGCAACCCTGACCACGCGAGGCCGCGATCGAGCTGGTCATGTCCTGGAGCGGCGCAAGCCGCAGCAAGGCCGGATCGTGTTGACCTCGACAAACACCCTGCACTCCGCCGCACGCGCCGCGGCTGCCAATGGACCCGCACACACGCCAACCATCCCTGAGACGGGCTTCATGCGGCAGTCTCAGGTGTTGACGTTCGTGCCTGTTTCCAAGGCAACGCTCTGGCGGCGCGTCAAGGCGGGGACTTTTCCGGCGCCCGTCAAACTCTCACCGGGTGTCACAGCATGGCGGGCCGAGGACCTGCGAGCCTGGATCGCCGTACAAGGTAACACGACCTGAGCTGGTCTTGGAGCGTGCCCTTTCATGCGAACTGACTGCAGTTTGGTTCCGATGGCGCGTCGACTCATGTGCGCGAACCCTATCGGGCGTTTGAACCGATGTGGTGGTTGTAGAGCAGCGGTCCCAGGCGATCTGTCTACAACGATTCCAAGCTGCAGCGGGCCCCAGAGCAATTCCTGAACGCCCCTCCAGGCAAGGATCACTTGCGGTGGACCGGTGACCAGCATATCTGGCCCGCCGGCCTACGTGGGCATGGGCAGGTCTTCCCTTTGCTCCATGCGCGCCCAGACTCCGTTGGCTTGTGCCACTCGGGCGCGCAGATGCATGAGGGCATTGCGCATGGCCGCGGGTCCCCCTGAGTCCGCAGGCGTGCCCGCCGCGCTAGCCAGCGCTGCGGCCAGCCGTTCTCCGAGCCCTTCGCCAAGTGCGCGATAGCTCTCCCACTGCGCTTCGCTGAAGAATTGGTCAACGGTGGTTTCTTGCGGGAAGCTGGGACTCTGACGTGCGTACTCGTGAAGATCTACGGGCAGTGCGGTGACGAGGCGCGGCTTGACCAGCAACAACAAGGTGCCGTCCCCAGAATTGCCACCGCTGGGGCCGGTCGGGTAAGTCACCCAGAACATGCGCAGGCAACCCCCGTCGGCGAACTGACCGCGCCCCTTCGCTTCTGACCACAACATCAGGGCCGCAAGTTGTTCCAAAGCCCGGTCCCGCGCGCCGCGGCCTTTGATAATCAGCAAGGACTCCTCGCGCGGCTGTTCCGCCACGATCTCCTGAAACTCGCAACCCAACTCGATTCGCGTCAGGCGTATCAGGTTGGCCAAGTCTTCCCAGGCGTAGGTGGGATCGGCCCCGCAGTCGGTGCAAAGCACCACCCCGACACGGCGGCGCAGTGCCTCGTACACGGCCGTGTTTTCATGATGACCACCGTCCGAGAGGTACCAGTACGGAGCGTAGCGCCCGCTGAAGCGGCCCAGCAACTCAGCCAAGAGGTAGGACTGCGTCTGAAAATGTCCCGCAAGCCAACGCGTGAACTTTGCCAGCAAGCCCGTCTGTTCATCGACCTGCCCCAACACGCCGGCGTGCCACCAGTGGCCCAACCGCACATTGGCCAGACCGAGCAACAGCGATTTGCCGATGGATGTGCCACGGCCCAGGCCAGTGCTGAACGCTGCGCCCGAGATGCCGACCCACGAGCCGACAGACATGGCCTCCGGCGCATCGCGCTTGCCGAACGTCGCCGGGCTCGCCACAGCGCCGCCGGCACTTGTGACATGGCCTGCCGGTGCGCCGGCTTCAGCCGTCGTAGCGGCACCTGCGGCTTTGGCGTCGCCCGCCGCGGTAGCACTCTCGGAGATCAGCGAGCGCCAAGCCCGGATGAATCCATCACGCATGCGCCCAACCAGACTGCCAGACTCTTCAATGGGTTGAAGCGAAGCCAGTTGGTACCACACCCCATCCACATTCAGGTGGTCAGGGCTCAGGGCCATTGGACGGCCGTGCCGGTCCCGCTGTACGAGCGGATCGCTAGGAGATACGGTCTCGTTTACTGTGACGTTGATGACATGCAGGGGTGCCTGCGGCTGCCCGTTCCGACTCCCGTAGTACGTGTCCAGCAGCAGGTTGTCGTCCGGGTGGGTGTCGCTGATGCGAATCCAGCGCGAACCCTTGTCCTCAGCGCGTGCCGGATTGGAAGCTCCCAGATAGGCACGCACCAGGCGTGACGAATACAGGTTCTGGATGGAAGAAAGATTGATGAACTGAAAACTCTTACCATTCAGCCAGGCCAGTGGCGCCAACGCTGCCAACAACGCCGCAGCGGCCGTGACGATGGAGGGCAGATCGCTCGGCAAGCCGACCGCAGACTCAGCGCCAACGATCCACCTGGCAACCATGAACCAGATGACGCAGACCAGCCCGGCGAGCGTGAAGCCCAGCGCCAACAGCAGCGGCTCCAGCGGCATCTTCGTCGCATTGTTATCGCCAAGCCGCTTGGACAGCCAGGGCGCTGCTTTGCGGACGAGCGCCACCAGGGCTGCCGCAGACAGGCCGCCAGCGCCGAGGATTTCGCGCGACAAGCCCAGCGCACGGTTGGCGGCGTAGAGGACCACTGCGACCCCCATCAGCGCCAGCGTCCACTCCAGCGCACCGGCCAGGCGCTTTGTCAGCTCGACGCGCGTGGCCAGCATCATGCCCTGTGGTGCGACCGCCTCGGTGCCCGTGCGAACCCCGGGGAGGTGATGGCCCTTGTCGACGTAGCGCGCTGCTGCACTCAGCATGCCCAGCGCCAGCCACACGAAGCCGGCCAGAAAGCCAAACACCACCGACCACTTCAGAGAACCGCCATAGACACCGCCGAGCAGTTCCGCAAAGCCTTGTAGCGCCGGCAGCCACTGCGAAAGCTGGCGCGCAAGGCTGGGCAGAGCCAGGCCGGATACCAGCAGCGCTGCCAGCGTGGCCAGGTTCACGCGGCGCCAAGTTCTCGTGTGCCACCAAGGTGCTTTTCCCGTGCGCTGGCGGGCAGGCATTTCGGTGAGAAAGTAGGCCAACCCCAAGGGCAGCAACAAGCCGATCGCGACGGCGCCTGCGAGCAGCACCCACCCGCTGCCAGGATGCTTCACGAGCCAGGTCAAGGTCGACAGACCAGGCAACTGCCGGACCAAGCCGTCGATGACCAACGCCAGGCACGCCACCATCAAGAGCGTCAGGCCGATGACATAGTGCACCGCGATGAGGTTGCGCAGACCCAAAGCTGCGGCATAGAGGTAGTCGCCGGCGCCCGTGGGGGCCAGGTAGCGCCCGCTGTTGCGCAGCCACCAGTACGGCCAGCCGAGCGGGGCTACGCCATGGGGCGACTCGTCGGGCCGGCAGACAGGCCCGCGCATGAAGTCATATGGGGTCGGCTGTGCCGGCCCAGGCGCGGCCATCTCAGGCCCGAATGCTTGCGCGGGCCCCGGCGTGGTGCCTTTTGGACGCCGCGCGAACAGACTGACGAAGAAACTGCCGGCATAGCCACCGCCGGACACGGTGGACAGATAGTCAGCACACTCGAGCATGCGCGCGCGGGCCAGAGCACGCATGAAGCCCAGCGAGAAGGTCGCACTGCGAATGCCTCCGCCAGATAAGGCCAGGCACACGGTCTCCGACGGCGAATTGACCTCTGAGGGCAGACCGTGCGCTTGCCGTCTGCGAATGATCCGCGCCCGCTCGCTGGGCCAGACGTCTGACCAGGCTAGGCGCATAGGTCTTGGCGTTTCCGTCATGGGCAGGCATCCAGGTTCAAGTCTCAGTGGCGAGCTTCACATGGCACCCAGGTTGGGGACATCCCAACGACTGACGATGTGGTGGATCGCCTAGCGCCGTCTGTGGTGGGTGTGCGACAGGCCTTCTGCGGCCTGCAGTGATCCAACACGGTCCTGGTCGTGCCGCCGGCCATAGCGCCGCCCGCTTGATCGGTGGTCACACTGCCCAAAATCGAGGTCGATCCGACCGGAACCATCAGTTCCTCAAGTCCTCGCTCGGTTCCCCCCTGGCCGCGCTTGAGAGCGCAATGCGCCCGTTCGGTAGCCTGAGTTGGCTGACTGCAATTCGCGGCTGCGGCGAGTCGTTGGCGATCGCGGTTCACAGTGGCTGGCTGACCCCTGTGGGGAATGCTCGTGCGCCTCCGCACTTGATCGCATAGAAAGCTGCCGATGTCGGCTGTATCCCGTGGCTGACGGAGTGCCGGTTTGGAGCGGGTCGTTGTTGAGCAGGGCACGGGCGCTCAAACGCTTGTCTGATCTGGACACGGCGTACGGCCAAAACTTAGGCGGCGGGACAGCGCCCGCCGTACACCTGTCGCGCCAACCGCGACTGGCAACTGGGCGCTTCGCTACGAAGTTGCTGGCGATACTCGGGAGTGGTTATGGATGTCCAGTCCGGGCGCTAATCACCTGCGCCCGGCGCGTCTGTCAGTTGTAGCGGGCGATCAGCGACTGGTCTACGTTGTACGCACCCGGTACGAAGCGCGGCCGCAGGCGAAGTTCCTGCTCGCTGAAGTTGCGCCAGTCGCCAGCCTCGTCTTCGCCGCGGTACTCGCAGATGTAGAACGCCCAGTTGTCCGCGTTGTTCAGCACCTTGCTGCACTCCTCGTCGCTGTCAGCCAGCTTCAGGCACTCGATGCCGTAGGCGTCGACGCCCCACTTGTTCACGGCGTCCTCGGTGTTCAGAAACCAGTGGGTCAACTCATGCACGATGGTGCACACCCGCTCGCCCCAGCTGTAGCGGTCGTAGGTGACGCCGCGACCGATCTGTATGCGGCAGGTGGGCCCGCCGCGCAGCGGGTCGGTGGTGGCGATGCCGCCCATCGTCTCGCCGTTGGTGCACTGGAAGATGACGCTGGACAGCCCGGCCACACCCTGCTGCAGTTCGGCGCATCGGCGGTGGATCTTGGCCAGTTCGTCGCGGCTGGTGGCCTTAGTGCCGAACCACTTTCGGACCTTCTCGTCGCTCTTGTAGCGTGCGGCCTTCGCGATCAAGGACTCTGCCGTGTCCAGCATCTTTTGCAGTTCCAGCTGCTTGAGCACACGCCCAGCGTAGGTCAGTAACGGCGGCTCGAGAACAGCGCCAGTGGCGCCAGCCGTCGACGTCACCAAGTAGCCGCCGAAGCCGCCGTTTTTGAACTCGGAGACATCGCCGCGGTTGATGGCAATCTTGACGCCCAGGAGCGGGTTCCCGTGACCGGCCATCCTCACCGGCGCCGCCGAATGCACCACGCCACGCAGGTCGCCCTTGGGGCCGCGCAGCATCACCACGTCGTTTGTGGCGAAGGTGCCCGTCACGCCGGTGAGGGGAAAAACCTTCGGCGCCATCTCGACAATTGCCACTGCCATCGACTTCTCCCGCGCTGTTGGTTGGAACGCGCCGGACTATGCGCGCTGCACGGCCGGAGCACAAGCCGGGCTAGCCGGCCGCAGGCGAACACGCGCCCGTGGAAACGTCTGGCTCCGCAGGTGTCTGGCCGAGTCCTGCACACCCCGGCCGAACTGGTCGACGACGTGGTGATGGCTCACCTGGAGCGTCGGTTCACGCTTCCGATGAGTCACTCGCACAGTGCGGCCGAAGCGTCTGGCCGTGAATGAGTCCTACCGCCCCAGACGACTGGCGGAGCATGGCCGAGACCGGTCACTGACCATGCGCACCGGCAGCGGAGATCCAGAGTTCGGGCCGCTCCAGAGAACGACTGGCCTCTGCCGCGCGCGCGACAGGCCTTTCACGGCCATGAGCGGACATCGCTAAAAGGGTCATTCACAGGGTTGCAGTAGACCCTCCTCCGCTAGATGATGTAGCGCGCGCGGCCACTTCGCGCTCTCCAATGGTGGCCGACAAATCAATCCGACTTCTACCCGCCGAGCGATGACACACTCTCTGTTTACGGACGCCTTTATGGAGGCACTGGGGCTGTGGCAAAACGGTTGGGGTGAAGATCAGCAGCGTCGTTTGAAGTTGGCTGCAGCTCTGGTGCAAGAAGCTGCTCCTCTCGCTGAAATGTTCCGATCTGCAGGGGCTGTCTGTTACCGCAAGCGATTCTTGAATCTCGAGGACCTCAAGAATCTGCTGAGGTACGGTTCACTTGCAGACGGAGTCTCCAGTTGGAGTTCCGATCTAGCGACAGCAGAGCACTTCAAATTGGAAACAAGGCCAAATGCAATTTCATCGGCAGTCTTCGCGCACTGTCCACTGAACAATCAGGTGGTTCTAAACATCGCTGCCCTCTGGTCCGACCCGCAGTTTCGCACTGCCGCTGAAGATTATCTGAAGCGAGGTCTACCTGGAGCCACCGCACTATTTAACTTCCGAGACAAACAGCGTGAAGTGGTCCTCGACGCGCCCTTGAATCGGGAAGAGTTGATTGCATTGACAGGCGTGACACACATCGACTTTGACAAAGCATGCAAAGCAGCAGGTTTGCCTAGGGACAGGGCGGATCAAGGTTGGAGTCGCTTGGTCGACAAGGACCTTTATCCTGAAGGCAAGGGTGTTTCGATCATCCGAGGCGAGGCTGCGAAGCGCGCTTTGCTGAGAGTTGAGACCGCGCTCCGCACGATGGACCAGCTGTAGCTGGTCCCGTGGTAATTCATGTGGCGAAGCATTCGGGTTAAACCGCGAGGACAGCGCTGCTGCAAGAGTCGCTAATAGTCCATGTTGTCATGGCGATCGCGTTCGCGATTTCAATGCTCAACGTACTGTTTGATTGCCTTCACCGACCCGCGAACGAGTTTCCTGTAGCGCGCCAATGCTGCGTCGTTCCATACTGGTTCGACGCCTCCTTCTGCGAGCAGGCTCGGCTTCAGCAAATGCCTCTTGCTCAATGCATCGTCTACCTCGTCGAACAGTTGACATATAGTCTGGTGGTCCTCGGTAGAAACGGGAATCCATCTGAAATGGGCGCTGTTCTTCGTGCGGCTCATATTGCCGGGGATGGCGCCGGCGCCGGGGATATGGCAATAGATGGACCCCAGGTCGTTTTCTGTCCCTCCGTGCGCGAACGGGTTGCGGACGCGCTCTTTGAGGTCGCGAAGGCGGCCGATCATCTGACTGCGCGTCTGAGCCTCTGCGCTCAGCACAGCCCGCAGTTTGTCGTCCCATTTGGCAGCCAGGATCTTCTCGATGCCGCCCTCGGATAAGGGGGTTCCGAGAAAGGCGCGCAAGAGCACCAGACGGTGCTCAAGGTAGCTGAAGTACGAGTCCACCATTGCCACGGAGAAGAAGAAGCCGTCCGTCTCCTTGTTGATGCTATGTCCTATTCTTTCGAATAAGCTTTTCAACTCAGCAACTGGCGCCGAATTCTCAGGGTCTGTCTGCAGCCTGCGTCTCGGGAAGCGCTTGGCTGAGCGAAACGCGGCGTCTGCCCTTTGTCTGAAGAATTGATACCTTGCCTGGAACTGGTTTGATCGGTTCGCAATTGTGACGTTGCCTGCAGCGATTTGCTGCACTATGAGCGGCTTAAGGCGCTGCTCAAGGCGACCAAGAGCACTCATCAACTGGCCCTGAACTCGCGGAACTCTGGCTTGCTCGGGCTTGTCGTAGTACAGTTTCAGGCCGAACTTAGCCAGTTCCACTGCAAACGGTTTGCCGTCCACGCAGAAAAAGATCTTCCAGCGAACTTTCTCGCCTTGGCCCGCCCATTCGAAGCCCATCACATCCCGCAGTAGGATGAGCAACAAGTCGGGAACTGGGAAATCAATTCGATCTAACTTCAGCGACGTCCAATCTGTTGGAGATTCGCCCGTTCGAGTAAAGCCTTTTAATGATCTCTCGACGCTGGGTCGCAAATTCTGAAACGTCGCCAGGCTGTTCATGTTGTGCCGTTGTCCTTCACGTTGTCCCACTTTGATCGTGCCAGCACAGATGATGGATCATCGACGCACGGTTGACGAGCATCGGCTCTCTGACAGAGAGAATGACCGCAACGGGTCGGCAGTGACCCGTCGAGCCGAGGATGAGCAGTCGTTCGTAGCGCACCCTCTGTCCCACGTGGGGACCGGAGGCCAGGCGCGGGGCTTCCGGCTGAGCGCCGGCACCATCGTGGACGCCACGCTCATCAGTGCGCCAACCTCCACCAAGAACCAGGACCGAGCCCAAGACCCGGAGATGGGCACGACCAAGAAGGGCGGGCAGTGGCTGTACGGCATGAAAGCGCACATTGGCGTGGACCAGAAGACCAAGCTCATCCACACCGTGGTGGCCACGCTGGGCAACGCTGCAGACAAGATGATGCTGCGACACCTGTTGCACGGCAGAGAGCGCCGGGTGTAGGGCGACAAGGCCTACTTCGGGCTTGGGGCGGTGATCAAGCAGGTGGCGCCACTGGCCAAAGACCTGACGCCGTTGAAGAGCAACGTCAACCGCTACCTGACGCCCCTGGACGCGGTGACCAACATGAGGCGCTTGGCCATGTACGATGGCGCCAAGCGCGTGGGTGCTATTGCCGATATCAAGGCCACGACGGACGCTTCAGCGCAAGCCGGCATCGCCGACCCCAAGCGCCTGGGCATCATGGGGCTTCCATTTCCAAGACGGAGTATGGTGACCCAGTCACTCAGGCGGCCATGTTGCGCAGCCTCTCCCCCATCCACAGCTGAACCGCATCAAGACACCCTTGTATGTGCTGCATGGAGCAAGTGACACCAACGTACCGGTGGTGGAGGCAGAGCAGATCGTCGCATCCCTGAAAGCCAGGTCAGTGCCCGTGAAGTACATGCTGTTCGCCGACGAGGGTCACGGTTGGCGCGAGACCTACAACTGAGATCGTGACGTTCTTCGTCGAACACCTTGGCAAGTAGCGCGACTGGCGGGAACAGACTGAGAGCTGCCACTCGCGCCGAGCGCCGGTATGACCGCTCCCGGTCAAAGCGGACGGTCCGAGCATTTGCCTTCTCGAACATCGGAAGTAGGCGGTCAATGCAGCAAGCTTGTGCGTCCAAGCGGGCGGAAGCCATCACTCGCTCCTGTTGCACTTCAAGTTTGAGTCCGTGGCTGCGCCTAACGGCTCACTTAGGTGGTTCTGCAAGTACCTGTTCGACGGCAAAGAGAAGCGCGTCGCCCTCGCCGGCTACGCTGAGGTCAGCCTCAAGCGCGCCCGCGAACTCAAGGCCGATGCGAGGAAGTTGCACGTAGAGAGCAGAGGGTGACGCCCCCTGTCATGCGGTTGCGGGAGTCTGCGTCTAGCTGCTCGGCTTCTCAGACCAGCGCAGCGAGATCTCTTCGCACGCGGCCTCGGTGTCGTGCATTCGACGGGTCTGGCTTGTCGGCGCCTTTGTCTCGGTTTGACGCCACACGTCCACCGACGTGCAAAGGGAGGGCGATGGTCAGTTTGGAAACGCATTCGGTGATCCGGTCGCGTCTTTCACATTGCCGGCAGGCCTTAGCATCACAGCTATCCCTGAGCCCACGCGCCCATTTAATTCTCTTGGGCCCAACCGCAGTCTGCAGCTATCGCCGAAAACTCGGCATTTTCAGACAGTGTCGTATTGATACTGATAGGCCAGCAGCACTTCTGTAGGAAGATAGTAACCGTACCGGCCGCGCGACCTATCGTTCTCCGAGAACAAGTGCAAATGCTTCCGAGCGCGCGAGCCCGCAACATATAGAAGCTTGCGCGCGCTGGCGGGCTTGTCCGGCTCGTTAAAGTGAGGCAGCATTCCCTCTAGGAGAGCAAACGCAATCACTACATCATACTCCGCGCCTTTGACGCCGTGGATTGATGATACGGTAATTCCTGCGCGATTCTGGAAGGCGCGCTGGAAGAAACTTCGTTCCGTAATCCCGGCAACACCGTCGTTGCGCATCCTATCAAGTCGCCGCCCAGAGCTCTCGAAGAACGCGGCGTGATGCTCTTGAAACTGAACGAAATCCATCAGCGGGATGCCAAGTGCGACTGCGGCGGCTTCAAAGTACAGTCTCAGGAATGCGAGACCGTCCTGCTCGTCAATTGAGATCTGATTCAGAGCCCGCAAGACGCTCTTCGCATTGAGGCGCGATACGTCGATACCCAGCGATCGCAGGTCACTCAGCGTGTCCTCCGCCCATCGCGTTCGCCGCATGTACATTTGCGGCGACGGCTCACTCAGCGCCAGCCTGGAGATCTTGTACCAGGAATTCTCCACGTCATGCGCGAATGGCAACATGCCTGGGCCGTCGAATTCATAATCAGGCATGAGCGCCGCAAGACCCCTGGTGATCTGAGCCAAATGAGGCCATTGGGGTGCAAGGACACATACCTCGTACCGGGGAATCCCCAGCACTTCAACACTATGTCTGATCAGTCGAGCGATCTCCTGGATCAACTCGTCTTTGCCTAATCTGTGGTTATAGGAAATCCGACTAGGATGATTCACATGTTCGCCATACGCGACGATCTGAGTGTTATAGACGTTGAAATTTCCAAAATAACCGACGATGCGCGATGACGATCGATAATTCCTAGTCAATGCCTTTGGCGTGATCGGAATGCCAGTCGATCTCTGGAGATCGGCTAGCGACATTGGGTAACCACCGAACGACCCGAATATCGACTGATTCGGGTCGCCCACCATGAACAGTCTCGTATCTCCTTCGGCAGCGCGCACTATGGAAGCGATGATCGAGTACTGTATTGCTTTTGTGTCCTGATACTCGTCCACGAGGATCGCCGGAAATAAGTGAGACAGCACTTTGCTGATCTCAGGGAGCCGCTCTACCAGCTTCCATGCGTACCAGAGAATCCACTCGAAATCTAACTGCCGCTTCTCAGTCAGAATATCAAAGTACTGCGCGAGGACGCTATCGATTGCGTCGTATTTAGAGGGGTCAGGGCACTGCCGATGATAACCATCATGGGCAAAGTAATATTCGCAATCGAAGTGGTTGATTTTCGGCGCTTTGAAAGGCGCGCAAAGGTCGTCGATCAGCGAATCCTTCTCATGCTTGTCGATGATCCGGTAGCCGTACTTTAGCGCGGGCTCATAGATGCTGTATGGCTTAAGTATCCACTCTAGGCAGAAGGCATGAATCGTCCCAATCCAAAGTTGGGACGTGTCAACTCCGAGGCTTTCTATGCGATCTTGTACTTCGTCGGCCGCGCGATGGGTATAGGTTATCGCGACGACAAACTTCCGATCCGATTCGAGTTGCGCCAATTCGTGCGCTGCCTTGTACGTGAGAGCCCGCGTCTTTCCACTGCCGGGACATGCCGTCAGCAGCACGCTGCCGGCTGTCAAGACAGCGTCTGACTGCTCGGGGTCCAGCTCTTTCTCTGTCCAGACGAACATTACTGGACTGCCGCCAGCATCGCGTGAACCTGATCCCCAGCGACCGAGTGCGCCATCGCCGCCTTCAGGCCTGGGAGATCAAGCTGCCCGGCTCTATAGGCATCCATCTGCGAGATAGCGAAATAGGCTATTTCGGCCTGGAGCTTTCCGTTGGACACGGCACAATTTACTCTGTGTCTGTAGATGTTGATAAAAAGCTCTTTAGAAAGAGTCGGTCGCGAAAAAAATACTGCGTCGCTTATGTAGCTTGGAATCACAGTGCTGCAATCAATTTTCTTTGAGAGCAGAATGGCGAACCATCCCTTGCCCTGGTCTTTGGCCATCGTCAGAATTCTTCGGCCATAAAGCTCTTTGAGAGGAGATTCGATTTGGTTCTCGGCCAGAGCAATGGTAGCCGGGTCCTTGTAAACATCAGTCACCAACTTTTTAGCGACTTCCGCATTACCCGCAGCTATGAAGTCGACCTCGAAGGTGTGACTTGCGTAGTGCACTGACAGCCAAGGATTGCCGACTGTGAAACCATTCAAATCCAACTGCCGCCTCGCGCCATCCACGTCGGACGCCGCGCAGCGCCGCTTGAACGCCGCGGTTTGTGGTGGCTCACCGACTATCGGCGTGGTGTCCAGAATGGCGGCGTCGCGGTCCGTGATGATGGCGCAGCGCTTTCTTATCCGCTCTTGCGCGAACAGAACGGCTACGTTCTTAAAGCCCGTGCTCCGGATGTTGATCAGACTGATGCCCAGTTCATCGAGGCTGAGTCCCATCACTTTCTTGAAGAGCACCGGGATCAGGATTTCTTCCGCGTCCCCTTCAATAAGTACGACGCTCTTGGCAAACAGCAAATTACTGCGGACTGCATCAAGATAGCGCTCCAGACTACCCACGATATCTTGATCGAGGCCCGAAGTGGGGTGGAATGCCTGGCATGCCCCGCCTTCTCTGCCCAGGATATTTACCCGCTCTATGTTGCTGACTTCGGAAATCTGCGTCGAGTGAGTGGAGTAGATGATTTGCGTATCCGCGTACCCGATTCTGTCGAAAAGCGTCTTCTGGATATGGGTGTGAATGTGAGCTTCCGGCTCCTCGATTACAAGGAAGTTCGCAATTGCTCTTCCAGCCTGAAGGTATTGGAACTCAAGAAGCTTAAGCGTGAGAAAGATCAGGTTGGCACCACCCAGACTCAGCTCATGGATGCCACCTTCATAAGCATCGTCTGACTCGCCGACGAAGAGCCGCAGGGACTGGAATAGCTTATCCGCTTCGTCCGACAATTCGGACTTGATGGAGAGCGAAGCCGGCGCGTAAGTTTCGCCAGCCGCGCCTTGGATCGTGGACCTAATGTCAGATCGGACTGTCTGAACCTCCTGCAGCCCCTCTATCAAGGTATTCAGTTCTAGCACCTTCGCCACAACCGGTTGCATCACCGCAGGGTCGATCGCACCGCTTTTCGCCTTCAATAGCGTAAGCAAGGGGTTCGTTCGGTTGTTGCGAAACTCATCTACAACGTCGCGCAACGCCTGAATGAACGTGAAGGCAACCTCCCTGGCTACGGAGAGATAGACAGGCAAACGTGCTCCCGTGAGCGCTTCGTCAATCTCTTTCGGAAAGCTGCAGCTATCAAAATCCCCAACCAACGTGCGATATATGGCCGGATCGTTGAGATCTGCGGCGCTACGGCCCGTGAAAACCGTCTCGTAGTCAGCGATAGTTACCTGTTCGCGCACTGCCTGCAATTCGGCGACATCCCAGTCCGGCACGCCCGCAAGCCTGAGGCGCGTTTCCTTATTGGGCCTGAAGATCAGGTTATAGGTCGCCGTCGCTACTGGCCCACCGGCCAGGTTCGCGGCGCCGTGCTGAAAGAGTGCCTGGATTGCTTCATCCGGCCCAATATCTTCAAACTCCAGACTGATGATGATCCAGTGACCGCGCCAGTCTCCCAAGCCGCGGTGAAAATCCGATTCGTCCAAGCTATGCGCCGCGCGCAGCATGCTGCCATCCAGCATGAGTCGAATCGCGCGGAACAAATTGGTCTTTCCGGAACCGTTCTCACCGATGATCGTGTTGACCCCCTTCTTGAAGGTTAACGTCGCATTCGCAAAATTTCGATAGTTAATGAGTCGCAGCTTGGAAATATGCATTCTGGGCCTGTGCAAATAACTTTGTCTGGCGCGGCGCGAGCAAGAGGCCACTCTGGTCACTATAGCAACGATGCACAGAAAAATTTAATCGGGGAAACCTTCGGCTGAGCATCGGCCAAGGTCAAAGTCTCTGACAATAGATCCTCTGTTGACCACTTATCATCTATTTTGATGAAGCGCTGCTATTTTTCTGACTGGGTTCGGCGGTGCACGCTCTCCTGCCAGATTCACCCGCAGATGCCAGCGGTAGCCGCGAGCGCTTGCGGGGGAGGTCCTGCGATTTGGTGCGATGGAGTGGAAGGCCGAGAGCACGCTCCGAGGCATCGAGTTGGCGTGCCACCTGTTTGCGAGTCAAGCCACTGCGTTGCGACCCGGACTTGCCGACGAGGCTGCGTCGCTGGTTTGCGAGGCGTTCGTAGAAGGCGTGATGAACGCTCCTGCGCGCCATGCGCCGGAGCGGATCATCGATGGATCGGTCGTCGACGAACTGATCGGGATGCTGCTGCGCTACCTGACAACGCGCTGAACCGACTACGCCAGTCTTTCGTCAACTAACATGCTTGTTGCTGGGAGGAGTTTGCATGTCCCCGCTCGTCCACTATGAGTTTCCCGTACCCCGTTCGTGGGAGCAGTTCGAAGAACTCTGCGCCGATGTCTTCGAGGCAATGTGGCGCGATCCTGGGCTTGTTCGAAACGGCCGTGCGGGGCAGCGACAGCACGGAGTAGACATCGTCGCGGCACGAGGAGGCGTGTCTCCCGTCGGACTGCAATGCAAGAAGAAGACGCAATGGCCTGTAAAGCGACTCACATTCGCCGAGGTGAAGAAGGAAACCGAGGAGGCGGAAAAGTTCACTCCTTCGCTGAAGGAGTTCTACATCCTGACGACCGCGCAGGCCGACCAGCATCTTGACGAGAAGGTGAGGGTCTTTAACCTGGCTCGCGCAAAGGCAGGGTTGTTCGCCGTCACGGTCCTGCCATGGCCGGAAATCCTGCGACGTGTTGCTCGCTATGCCGATGTTGCTAGCAAGCACTTTCCACAGGGGGATAGACACGCGTTTTCTCCTCTGCTGGCGACTTGGTACGCGAAGGGCGGGAAGCTTGAACTGTCGGGAAAGGATTGGGACTTGGCCGTGCTCGAACTGGGTGAGGACTTCCAGGACTGGCCCTCGGGGCACGTTGCCGTGCGGGCGCGTGAGACTGACGCACTTGTTGCGAGTCTGAAGGACATGAGGGTGACGGCCGTCAAGGGTCGCGAGCAAAAGCTGGAATTGCGGCGGCAACTCCGGTTTGCTCTCGCGAAGGAAGGGACTGCAACTCAGACAATCCGGATGCTCTACACGAACAGGCTCTTCAAGAGCTACATGCTCGACGTATACGACAAGGACGCCCCTGCGATCCTCCAGTCGATCATCGAGTTCGCGACAACTCGCGAACTCGGCAGGATGGGAGATAGCAAGATACGGCTCTCGCCGCCAAGCGTCGGCCGCCTGGCCGGGCCGTTCTCGCCGAATAGCATTGCCCGGGACGACGTGCCAGTAGACATGTCGGGCGCCGAGTTCGCGTCGATCCTGGCAAAAGAGAGGGAGTTTCCGAAGAGATACAACGGGAGGCGCATGGACCAGTGCGTCATGGAGCTTCCGGCTGAGGTCCAGAGCCGCCGGGCGATCCCAGCAATCCTGAGATACATGAACCGGGTCATGGAGGAAGACAAGAAGACGTTGGAAGAGTTGGAACTAGCGGGCTTTCTCCACTTCCCTTCGTGGCGGTACAAGCACTAGCCGAGCAACGGGGCGGCGCGGTCGGTGTTCTGGACGCTGAGCGCACTCGCTGCCACCTCTGAATCATGGCCCGCAAGGCCAGCGGACCCATCATCAAGCGCTAGTACTTCGTCGAGCCTGATGCCTGCAAGGGTGGCGAACCTGTGGATGCGGCTGCCTAGGCGCGGCGCGTAATCGCGTCCTGTGCGGAGAGTCGTTGGGTGCGCGCCTGCAGCCTGCAGGCATCTTGCGCCTCCAACGAAGTCCCTTCGACACCGAGCCTACCTCGGAGGGCTGTGGGACCTTTCCCGCCGCAACACGACGTCGGTACCCGCTCAACTAAGCTACGTCGGCGATACGACCGAGAGCTGACCTCGGAGGTCTGGTCGTGAAGGACCGCTGACGCTGCGAAGTCGACCTCGTTGCTCAGAATTTGCCCGAGCCGCCTTCGTCCCCGGCATCTCGGGAAAACCCGATCATCAAGTTTGATGACGGCCTTAGCTGAGCCACGCGGCAAGACGTGCTCGTCGCCTCTGAGGCAGTTCAAGACTGATCTGAGTCAATCGCAGCCAGGGCCCTGAATGACCGCTTGCACCAGCACCGGTCACTGCGTAGGGCTAGTGCGGCCTGGAAGGTGTCGGCGCGCGCCTGGAATGGGCATCCCGGTTTTCGCTGCAGCGATAAGGCCGCGGATCTAGCTGAGATCGGTCTTGAGCACAAACGTCCTGCTGGTACTTCGCCTCGCAGGTTGTCGTCAGACAATTCAGCCAGCCTGGCGCTCATGCCATCGGTTCAGGCGATTCAAGACACCTTGTCCGTCTGCCACAATGGGTTTGCGAATTGGTCGCTGGAGCCCATTGCAGGCGTTGGTCCAATCCCCCCCCAAACTGGAAGCAAAGGCTGTCGAGTGGCTATCGGCAAAGTCAAGTTCTCTTCGGCCGGGCGCCGCGCGGTCGTCAAGGTCGTCCACAGGCACCTGCACCAAGGCGCGCCCGAGGCTTCACTGCTCGAGCCGCAAAAGCAGAACGCCGGCCGTAACAACGAAGGCTACATCACGATGCGTCACAAGGGTGGTGACCACAAGCACCACTACCGCGTCGTCGACTTCCTGCGCAACAAGGACGGCATCCCGGCGAAGGTCGAGCGCATCGAGTACGACCCGAATCGCACCGCCCACATCGCCTTGCTGTGCTACGCCGATGGCGAGCGCCGCTACATCATCGCCCCGCTCGGTATCGAGGCCGGCGCCACGCTTTTGTCGGGCCCCGAGGCGCCGATCAAGGCCGGAAATACGCTGCCGATCCGCAACATCCCCGTCGGGTCCATCATCCACTGTGTGGAAATGATGCCGGGCAAAGGTGCACAGATCGCCCGCTCCTCCGGCACTTCGGTCACGCTCATGGCACGCGAAGGTACTTATGCCCAAGTCCGCCTGCGTTCGGGTGAAGTGCGCAAGATTCACATCGACTGCCGCGCCACCATCGGCGAAGTCAGCAGCGACGAACACAGCCTGCGTCAGTACGGCAAGGCCGGTGCGATCCGCTGGAAGGGCATCCGGCCCCAAGTTGGTGGCCTCGCCATGTATTCACCTGAGTTCGCTCACTCTGTTGGAGAAGGCTCGATTGGTCAAGGACAGCCGCAAGTATCGCCCTGGAATACGCTCACCAAGGGCTACCGCACTCGCGTCGACAAGCGCACTAAGCCAGTCATCAGCGCAAGGGACGAGCGAGCTGCGCCCGGCAGCCACGAGGTTCTACGCAAGCCCTCCGGACGTGCGAAGAAGGCCTCGCCGGTAGATGACCTCCTTATCATTTCGCCGACATCAGACGCGGAGCTCGCCGGGCTACTTGCTCGAATTCCAAAAAGCCAACGGGAGCTTGTTGCAAGCCACCCCACTCGCCTGACTTCAATTATTGTTGGTCTAGCAAGCCTAGATGAATACGCCAACAAGCTTATGGCGCCCACCGATAAGCAGATTACGTTGAAGCTTATCGAAGCGCCGGTATCTGACGATGAAGTTAAGGGCTCCATTGCACTCGGATTCTTTCCAAGTGGGGCAGTCCGAACGATCGGAACAGTCGTATCGCACACAAGGTCAGCCGCCGTGATTGAACCATACAATCTTTGGAGTCTTATTGATCCGTTCGACGACAAACAGAGATTCGAACCAGGGGCAAATATTGTGGTTGATCTGCATATATTGCTTCTCTTGGGCAGATAGAGTATGTCTGAGCTCAGCAAGCAAGGCGCCTTATCTCGTACCGGCGATCAGATTCTCCGGTTCCCTGATAGAGCGAGAGTCACGCACAAGAACCTTCCAAACGGCAAGCGAATTGTCATACTGATTCATGGCTTCACTGCAGACGCTGGGTATTTAGAGCAGTTAATGCAGGATTTGGACGATGACGAGGTCAGCGTTCTCGTGTTTGAGTACGCCTGCTATAGAGGCATAGATGTTGCGGCAGAGAACTTACGGTATAGACTTTCTCTCCTCGACAGAGATGCAAAATTGTCTGGTCCACGAATCACCCTTGTCGGGCACAGCATGGGGGGGTTGGTCGCAAGATTTCTGGTCTGCCTGCTTGGCGGCTATAAATATGTTCATACTGTCATTACTCTTGGCACACCTCACCAAGGAACACTTCAGAATTCTGCAATACTTCCACTCCTAATTGACTGGAGTCATTCAGTAGCGTCGGCAGCTCCGATTGCATTCACCCCAAGGAGTCAATCGGCAAAGCAGTTGATTGGTCAGGATGAAGCTCCAACCCTGCTTGACAGGCTCAAAAATGCGCCACCACCAAACTTGGTGGTCAGATTCTACAGTATCTCTGGCGGATATCCGAATATTGAATTCGGGAGCGGATTCCTCAAGAACGCCGTTGCACGCCACTGGCTAAGAAGCAATCTAAAGATACCGAACGACGGTTTGGTTGAGGAGGTTAGCAGTGATATCACATCAGACGTTCTTCGAAGCTGCTTCTCCTTCGCCCGACACTTCAACGAATATCCAGAATACTCAGACACAAACCATAGTAATCTCGTAAACAATCAAGTGATTGCACTGGAGATTGCGAATATTGTCGCTAGAAATGGCGAGCCTGCAACCTCTCAGGCCGCTGGGGGTGCAGCACCGCTCCAACCCGTATCAAAAGACGCGCACTAATCTAAACAGTCAAAGCTACGAAGGCTGCGGCGAGTACCGCCCGAGCGTCTCCTAACCGCGATCGTGCTCGATTTAGACAACAGGTATCCGCTGAAGGTGCGCCCAGTACAGACGTGGCTGGTCCATCCGGAGTTGGTGCGGGCCTGAACGACTGCAAGGTATCCGAGACCGTGAGTTCGAGGGCTGGCGGCGACCGGCTGCAACCGCTGCCTTGTCGCCACTTGGATGCATCAAGGCGATACGGCGGAGCGCCTAGGCCGCACCAGCTGCTGCAAACGTGCGACCGCCTATTCTTGGATAACCCAGCCGGGACCGGGGCCCACACGTTGGAGAGCGAGCATCCTCAACGGTTCATTGCCCGATTGCCTGTCGGGCTTGACATCGATACTTGGCGTTGCCGGTTGGCTGAAGCACGGGATCCGCCTTCCTCGCATGGACCGCAGGCCGCCTTGATCGCCGTGTAGGTCGACCGTGGCGCTACCCTACGCCCACATGTGCGCCAACTACGTTCCCGTCACACGCGCAGACCGCCTGAGCCAGTATTTCGGCGTCGTGTATGCCACCGATGCGCCCGACCACGACGTCTGGCCGGGCGGCGGCGTTCCGTTCATTCGTCTGGCGAGGCCCGGCGAAGAAGGCGGTGAGCGAGATGTGCGCTTCGTCCACGACGGCATCTTCCGCTTCGTGCCGAACTTCATCAGCACCATGGAGTGGGCCAGGAACACGTACAACGCCCGCTGCGAAACTGTCCGCACCGCCAAGACCTTCAAGCGGGCCTGGGCTGACGGGCACCGCTGCATCATCCCGGCCGAGGCGATCTACGAATACAACCACGGGTCCGGTGAGGCCGTTCGCTGGCGCATTCAGCAGGCCAGTGGCGAGCCGATGGGGATCGCGGGCATCTACACCAGCTGGGTCAACAAGGACGGAGAGCTTGTTTACTCGTTGGGCATGCTGACGGTCAACGCCGACGACCACCCCTTCATGAAGCAGTTTCATGCGCCGGGTGACGAGAAGCGCATGGTCGTGATCCTGGACCCCAGGGACTACGAAGGTTGGTTGAAGTGCGATGTGGCTGAGGCCATGGACACGTACTGCAGGCAGTGGCACGGAGAGCTCACGGGCGGACCGGCGCCATTGCCTGGCCGGACCAGGAAGCCGCGCCCTCCAAAGGAGCCGCCGGTGATCAACCTTGAGGCCGACCTGCTGGGCCCCGCAGCGAGTGTCCCCAAGCCCGCGCCTGCGCCGCGAACCCCGGCCCGCAACAAGCCGCCTCCGCCGGCTGCCCCTCCACCCACCGGCGACCTTTTCGAGTAGCAATGCCTCAGTGCGGTGCCGGGTCATGCCCGGTGCTTGCCGCTTTTCCGGATCGGGTGCGATACTGGATGCCCATACAGTATCTGGAGCCGAGATGGCCGCCGCGCTGCAATGGACCGGCGAAGACGACAGCGGGCCGGTCCCGGTGTCTCTGCCGCCCATGGCGGCGAGCACCACCCTCTCCGAACTTCCTGCGGCGGTTGAACGCGCCTTGTGGCGGGGCGATCAGCTGGGTGCGCCGATGTCCGACGTGGTCTCTTCGGGCTTTCCCGCGCTCGACGCAGAACTGCCGGGCGGCGGCTGGCCCTGCTGCAGCCTCACCGAGGTGTTGCAGGCGCAGGCCGGGGCGATGGAGTGGCGGCTGCTCGGGCCGGCCCTGCGTCGCATCGTCCAGGCGGATCAGATGGTGGTGCTGGTGGCCCCGCCGAAACACCCCCATCTGCCCGGGCTGCGCCACGCGGGCGTGGATGAGAAGCAACTGATCTGGATTCAGGCCGAGGCGCCGTCCGAGCGACTGTGGTGCACCGAGCAGTTGATCAAGTCGGCCGCGTTCGGCGCGCTGATCTCGTGGATACCTCAGGCCCGGTCCGAGCAGATTCGCCGGCTGCAGGTGTGCGCGCAAGGGTGCGACGGCCCCGTGTTCCTGTGCCGCCCGCTGGCTGCCCGCCATGAGTCGTCGGCTGCCCCCCTGCGGGTGATCACGGCGCTGGATGTCGATTGGCAGTTGCGCGTCCAGGTCTTCAAGCGCCGCGGGCCCGCCCACGCCGGTAGCCTGAGCCTGGCGTCGGTGCCGGGCGGGCTTGAAGCCATCCTGACCCCGCGGCTGGCCCATCCCAGCCTTCTCACTCCTGCGCGCGAGGTGACTGCCGATGCTTTGGGCGGCCCTGTTGCTCTCGTCCCGTCTCGACGGCACGCCACCGCCCACTGACGCGCTGCGCGGCATCGCAATCTGGGCGCTGCAGTTCACGCCCCGCGTCGCGGTTGTCGATGAAGCTGTTGTCATGGAGGTGGAGGACAGCGTGCGTCTCTTCGGGGGCAAGCGCGCGCTGCGCGACCGCGTGCGCCAGGAATCGACCGACCTGGGCGCCGGTGCGCTGGCCTGGGCCATCACCAGCCTGGCTGCGCTGGCCCTGGCGCGTGCAGGCATCGAGAACGGTTTCAAGAAGCCCCTGCCCGACCTGCTGGATGGGCTGCCGCTGGAAACCTTGACCGCGACACGGCCGCACCGCACCACGCTGTTTCAGCTGGGCTGCCAGACCCTCGGGCAAGTCCGCGCTTTGCCGCGCGGCGGCATCAGCCGCCGCTTCGATGCCGAGTTGTTGACCGCACTGGACCAGGCGTATGGGCTGCGGCCACCGGCGCACGTCTGGATCACGCTGCCGGAGACCTTCAAGTCGAAGCTGGAGCTGATGAGCCGCGTGGAGATGGCGCCTGCGATGCTGTTCGGAGCGCGGCGCCTGCTGCTGCAGATGTGCGGCTGGCTGGCGGCTCGCCATGCCGGCACGACGGCGTTCACGTTGCGCTGGGCGCACGACACCATGCGCGGCCGCGATGTGGGGGAGGGCGGTCGCCTGACGATCCGGACGGCCGAGGGCACGCGCGACATCGAACACCTGTGCCGGCTGCTGGCCGAGAACCTGGCGAAGGTCGAACTGGAGGCCCCCGTTCTCGACCTGGAACTGGTTGCCGACGATGTGCGGCCGTTGGAAGTGGCGTCCGCCTCGCTCCTGCCCGACACCGTGAACAAGGGCGAATCGCTGAACCTGCTGCTGGAGCGCATGGCCGCGCGGCTGGGACCGGAACGGGTCTTGCGCCCGGTGCTGGTGGCGGACCACCGCATCGAGTGGATGCAGCACTGGCAGCCGGCCAGTGAGTACCGGGTGAACAGCAAGGGTGCGAGCAAGGGAAAGGCGAAGAGCAAGCCGCCGGAAGCGGTGACGATGCCGCAGCCGACCTTCGTGCTGGCGACGCCGCTGCGTCTGGCGATGCGCGGGCCGCGGCCGATGTTTCAGGGGCCGCTGCAGTTGCTGGCCGGGCCGCATCGTGTCGAGGGCGGCTGGTGGCACCGCTTCAAGGACGAGGCGGGCGAGAAGACCCACCTGGTGCGGCGTGACTATTGGGTGGCGATGAGCGAGCACGCGGGCTTCCTGTGGGTGTTCCAGGGGAGGCTGGCCGATGAAGAGACCGGCTGGTACTTGCACGGAACCTTCGCTTGAACCACCATGGCCACCGTCCCGCCCTACGCCGAACTTTGGTGCCTTTCCAACTTCTCCTTCCTGCGGGGTGCAAGCGGGCCTGAAGAGCTGGTTCAGCACGCCTTGAAGGTCGGCTACTCGGCTCTGGCGCTGACCGATGAATGCTCGATGGCCGGCATCGTGCGCGCGCACGTCGCCGCCAAGGAGGCCGGGCTCAAGCTGATTATCGGCTCGCAGTTCAAGGTGGCCTGCGACGCGCCTTTCACGCTGATCGTGCTGGCCCGCAACTTCAACGGCTACGGCAACCTCTGCGAGTTCATCACGCGGCTGCGGCGGGCTGCGACCAAGGGCACGTATTCGGTGACGATGGCCGAACTGGATGCCAGGGCGCTGGAAGACTGCCTCGTACTGGCGGCACCTGACCGCGGCCTGGTGGCCGATCAGATGCTGACCAAGGCCCGGTGGCTGCTGGTGAACTTCATCGGCCGCTGCTGGCTGGCTGTCAGCCAGCTTCGCATGCTTGACGACGAAGTGCATCTGCACCGCATGCGCGAGGTCAGCGCGCTCACCGAGATTCCGCTGGTCGCCGCCGGCGATGTCCACATGCACGCCCAGTCGCGCAAGCCCCTGCAGGACGTGATGACGGCCACCCGTGTGGGCCGGCCACTCACCGAGTGCGGGCTGGACCTGCAGGGCAGCGCCGAGCGGCATCTGCGGACGAGGCTGCGCCTGGCGCAGGTGTACCCGGAAGAACTGCTGCATGAGACGCTGCGAATTGCAGACCGCTGCAGCTTCAGCCTGGACGAACTGCGCTACCAGTACCCGTCCGAAGTAGTGCCGGAAGGCGAGACGGCCGAGTCCTATCTGCGGCGCTTGACCTACGAGGGTGCCGGTCGCCGCTGGCCCGACGGGCTGACTGCCAAGGTACAGGCCCAGATCGAACACGAACTGGCGCTGATCGCCGACCTGAAATACGAACACTACTTCCTGACCGTCGCCGACATCGTCGAGTTCGCACGCTCGCGGCACATCCTCTGCCAGGGGCGCGGCTCTGCGGCCAACAGCGTGGTCTGCTACTGCCTGGGCGTGACCGAGGTAGACCCGGCGCGCATGAGCGTGCTGTTCGAGCGCTTCATCAGCAAGGAGCGCAACGAACCACCCGACATCGACATCGACTTCGAACACGAGCGGCGTGAAGAGGTGATGCAGTACCTGTACAACAAGTACGGGCGGGACCGGGCCGCGCTGACGGCCACCGTCATCAGCTACCGCGCGAAGTCGGCGATCCGCGACGTGGGCAAGGCGCTGGGGTTCAGCCTGGAGACCGTGGACGCGCTCGCCAAAGGCCACTACTGGTGGGACGGCAGCAAGGTCCAGGAAGAACGCCTGGTCGAGGCTGGCCTGGACCCCAAAGACCTGGCCGTTCAGCAGTTGATGCGGTTGACAGGGCAACTCATCGGGTCGCCTCGCCACCTCAGCCAGCACGTTGGCGGCTTCGTGCTGACCAAGGTGCCCCTGTGCCGCATGGTGCCGATCGAACCTGCCGCGATGGATGACCGCACGGTGCTGCAGTGGGACAAGGACGATCTGGATGCCGTTGGCCTGTTGAAGGTGGACGTGCTGGCGCTGGGCATGCTGACCGCCATCCGCAAATCGCTGGACCTGATCGGCCACCGCAAGGGCCATGTCTTCGAGATGCAGGACATTCCGCCGGAGGACCCGGTCACCTACGACATGATCTGCAAGGCCGACACGGTGGGCGTGTTCCAGATCGAGAGCCGCGCCCAGATGGGCATGCTGCCGCGCCTGCAGCCACGTGAGTTCTACGACCTGGTGATCGAGGTCGCGATCGTGCGGCCCGGGCCCATCCAGGGCGGCATGGTCCACCCCTACCTGAACCGGCGCCAGGGCAAGGAGCCGGTGGTCTATCCGAGCAAGGAACTGGAAGTGGCCCTCGGGCGTACGCTGGGCGTGCCGGTGTTCCAGGAACAGGTGATGCAGATCAGCATGCTGGCGGCGGGCTTCACTGCGGGCCAGGCCGATGGGCTGCGGCGGTCGATGGCGGCCTGGAAGCGCAAGGGCGGGTTGGAGAAGTACTACCCGATGATCGTCAACGGCATGGTCGAGCGGGGCTACGACGAGGGGTTCGCCAAAGCCATTTTCGAACAGATCAAGGGTTTCTCGGAGTACGGATTCCCTGAGTCGCATGCAGCCAGCTTCGCGCTGCTGGTCTATGCCAGTTGCTGGATCAAGTGCCACCACCCGGCGGAGTTTTTGACGGCGATGCTGAACAGCCAGCCGCTGGGTTTCTACAGCCCGGGGCAACTGGTGCGCGATGCGAAGGACCACGGCGTGCAGGTGCGGCCACCGGATGTGATGCACAGCAATTACGACTGCACGCTGGAAGGCTTGCCGCACCCGCCGGCCGTGAGGCTGGGCCTGCGTCTGGTGCGTGGGCTGAAGAAGGAGTCTGCCCTGCGCATCGAGGCTGCACGCGCCGAGGCGCCCTTCGACAGTGCCGATGACCTGGCCCGACGCGCGGAACTGGAGCAGCACGAGATGCGGCTGCTGGCCGGTGCCGATGCGCTGATGAGCTTGTCAGGCCACCGGCGCCAGCAGGTGTGGGACGCGGCAGCGTTGCGGGTGCCACCGAAGCTGCTGCGCGACGCCCCGATCAACGAGGGCCTGCTGGAACTGCCGGCGGCGGCTGAAGGCCAAGAGGTCGTCGTTGACTACAGCACCATCGGCTTGAGTCTGCGCAGCCATCCGCTGAAGCTGCTGCGTCCGCAGTTGACCAGGCGCAGGTTGATGTCGGCCGCGGAACTGCGCGACCTGCCGGATGGCCGGTTGGTGCGCTACTGCGGCATCGTCACACTGCGGCAGCAGCCTGAGACGGCGAACGGGACGATCTTCGTGTCGCTGGAGGACGAGACAGGCGTGGTGCAGGTCATCTGCTGGAAGTCGATCCGGGAACGGCAGCGGGCCGCGCTGCTGAAGTCAGAACTGTTAGCGGTGTACGGGAAGTGGCAGCGCGAGGGGGAGGTGCGCAACCTGATCGCCGGGCGGCTGGAAGACCTGACGCCGCTGCTGGGGCAGTTGCGGACGGAGAGTCGGGATTTTCACTAGTTGTGGCCGACAGTACGAGTGCGCCTATGCCGAGGCCTGGCCGGATAAGACGATGATCCAATAGCTTCACTCAATCAGTGCGAATTGGACGTTACCTGTTCGAGCGCATCCAAGAAGAGGCGACGCGAGCTGTTACAGCGGGATCGAGGCCCGCTACTCCCAGCCCAACGCGGTGACGCGTCGACTCGAGCGGGCGCCCGAGTTCCGTGTGCCGAACAGGCCCGGCGACCTCTGCCCGAGGCCCGAGACAATCACGTATCCTGGCTCGCTGGCAGACTTGGTCCAACTTACCTCCGTGCCGCGTCGCCCATCGCAGGCAAAGTCGACCCAAAGAATCCAATGAAGTACAACCCAGCTCGTGCCGTCCAACTCCTGCGGCAGGGTAGCGGAAGGGCAGACGCCGCCTTCCGTGACTCGCAGGAAGACGCTATTCGCCACCTGGTCACGGGCGCGCCGGGGCGTCTACTGGTCATTCAGAAGACCGGGTGGGGCAAGAGCTTCGTCTACTTTGTCGCAGCAAAGCTGATCCGCGAGGGCGGGGGAGGGCCGACGCTCCTGATTTCGCCCCTGCTTGCGCTCATGCGGGATCAGCAGGTGGCCGCCGAGCGTATGGGGGTGGTGGCCAGGACAGCCAACTCGACAAATCGCGATGAATGGACGGCAATCGCCGACGAGATCGCCGCCGGTCAGATCGACATCCTCATGTTCCACCCGAAGCAGCTGGCCAACCCGGACTTCCAGGTCGGTTTGCTGTCGAAGATTCCCAACGTGTCGCTGCTCGTCATTGATGAGGCCCACTGCATCTCAGACTGGGGACACGACTTCGTGCCCGAGTACAAGCTCGTCACCCGCCTCATCGCAGCGTTGCCTCCCAACCTTCCCGTACTCGCAACGACAGCCACGGCCAACAACCGTGTATCGACCGACCTCGAGCAGATCCTCGGGCCCAGCCTTCAAGTCCGACGGGGCTCCCTGAACCGCCCGTCTATCACTCTGCAGACGATCACCTTCAAGAACGACGCAGAACGGATCGCTTGGCTCGCACAATCCGTCAAGGCGCTTCCTGGCAGCGGCATCATCTATGCCCTGACGAAGGCGCACGTGAAGTACATCGTCGACTGGCTCAACCACTGCGGGCTGTCGGTAGCTGGGTACACGGGCGATTCGCCCGATCGTGACGTTCTTGAGCAGAAGCTCAAGGAAAACAAGGTCAAGGCACTTGTCGCGACCTCCGCACTTGGTATGGGCTACGACAAGCCCGACTTGACCTTCGTCATCAACTTTCAGCCGCCAGGTTCGGTCGTCCATTACTACCAGCAAGTGGGCCGCGCCGGCCGCGCCATCGAGCACGCTCGCGGGGTGGCACTGGCTGTCAGAAACCAGCAGGACATCAACACCTACTTCATCGAAAGTGCGTTTCCGAAGCCGCACGAGGTCACCGATGTCATGGAGGCGCTTAACGCCGCTGGGGACGCCGGCTTGACCGTTTCCGGTCTGCAGGAAGGCATCAACTTGAGCAAGGGCCGCATCGATAAGACGCTCACCGCCTTAGCCATCGAAAGCCCGGCGCCAATCGTCAAGGAGAAGTCGACGTGGCGAGTCACGGGTACTCCGGTGGCAGCTAGTTTCTGGGAGACTGCTGACAGGGTGACCGATGTGCGCCGGCGCGAGCATGCTCAGATGAAGGAATACATGGCTCTCACCAGAGGCCACATGGAATTCTTGGTCTCTGCTCTTGACGGTGACCCAACGACGGTCGAGGCGCCGCGCAGCCTGCCGCTGCCGACGGCGGTTGATCCTCGCCTAGTCGCCGCGGCAGATCTCTACATGAAGGACACCAGCATGCCCATCAAGGCCCGCCGCAAGTGGCCCAATGGTGGATTGAAGGGATATGGCTTGAGCGGCCTCATTCACGAGCACCTGCGTGCTCAAGATGGATGCGCGCTCTCCATGTACGGAACGGCGGGGTGGGGCGACATCGTCCACGACGCGCGCTACTTGCACATGCAGTTCGGCGCCGACCTCGTGAAGGCGTGCGTCGACCTGGTGCGCCGAGCAGCGTTCGATCCGCCGCCCGCATGGGTCACCTGCATACCGTCGTTGGGAAACCCAGATCTGGTGCCAAGCTTTGCGAAACGGCTCGCCGACGCGCTGGGCCTCCCGTTCCACGCGGCGCTGACCAAGGTGAAGCCTACCTCAGCGCAGAAGTCCATGCACAATAGCTCTCAACAGGCGAGGAACATAGATGGGTCGCTTGGATTCAACGACTTTGCCGGCAAGGCCGGTCCAGTATTGTTGGTAGACGATATCGTGAACTCAGGTTGGACATTCACGATCGGCGCTTGGCTGCTGCGCTCAAATGGGTGCGGCGAGGTATGGCCTCTAGCGCTAGCCAAAACTGGAAACGAAGAATGAGCCTGCAGATCTCCGCAAACTGCCAAGCCATTTTGCTACTGACAGCGCCGTTAATGGTCGGCAAGGCAAGCGCGCCTGCGGAACTACTCAAGCAAGGTGAGTACAGCGAACTCACAAAGTTCTTATTGCAGGGAGGTTTCCAGCCTGCCGACCTTCTCGATTCACAATCTCCCGCACTCCGCCAAGCTGAGCAACTTTTCGCACAGGGAAGGCTTACTCGACTAGTAGGAAGAGGGTTCCAGCTTGCCCAGGCACTTGACTATTGGAGTGCTCGTTCAGTATGGGTGGTGAGTCGCGCAGATGCTCGCTACCCCAAGAGAATCAAGTCCCGGCTCAAACACGAGGCTCCACCAGTCATGTACGGCTGCGGAAACCCCGAGCTCGTGGACAACGGCGGCTTGGCTGTTGTGGGTTCGCGCAATGCAGAGGATGAAATACTGAGCTATGCCCAACGTGCTGGAGAGAACGCGGCCAGTGCGGGCAGGGGCCTGATCTCAGGAGGTGCAAAAGGAGTCGATAGCGCTGCAATGGACGGTGCGGCCTCCCTGGGCGGGATAGTCTGCAACGTCATGGCGGAGGGTCTGGCGGCAGCGGCGATAAGTCGCAGGTTCAGAGAAGGCATCCGTGAACAGCGGACGGTGCTGATTTCGCCCTACGATCCAAGCGCGGGCTTCAACATTGGCCATGCCATTGCGCGCAACAAGTTCATCTTCGCACTCGCTGACATCGGCCTGGTCGTGAACTCAGACTTGGAGAAGGGCGGAACGTGGGCGGGGGCAATCGAGCAGCTCCGAAAGCTTCATTACGTCCCACTATTCATTCGATCAAGCGGCAAGCGCTCCGCTGGTCTGGATGCGCTTCTCGTTGAGGGCGCGTTGCCGTGGCCGAACCCAGTAGATGGGGAAGAGTTAGAGGCGCTGTTTGCCGGGCAGCTTTCAGGCAATGGTCCGACGGATAGTCCCGTCCCTCCGGAGCATAGGGACCTAGGTAGCGCGGTAGGCGCGCCCGGCAATGTCTCACGTGGCGATTCCACCGGGTCGCCCCAGACGTCTCTGCTTGAGGATTCGTCGAGTGCGCCAGGGTTGCTCACAGACGCTCCTGCAGACACTGCAGGTCCGACGGCAAACCGGGCAATCGTTGACCCACCCTCCGGTGCACCTGAAGACTCGAGGCAGGAAATGTTCGCGACCTTCGAGCGACTGATTAGACAGGTGCTCCAAGGACCCAAGAAGGCCGCTGAGATCGCTGAGGAGTTGGATCTCAATCAGATTCAGACTCGGGACTGGCTTGAGCGTCTCGTGGCGAGAGGCGTGGTCGAAAAGAAGAAGGGCGACGCGACCTACCGTCTGGCCGCATGACGTTGCTCTTGCGTATCGCTTCGACCCTACGACCGCGCCACCGAAACGAACGGGATTGGGCCGCGTGATCCGCACGAAGTGCTCATAGATCTATTGCGCTTGTGACTTTTGCATCGCAGCGTCTCCAACGCCTCACTTAGTTCAGCTGCCTTCGCAGCCCGCCTGCGGGCGCCTTGGTGGTCGTGGTAGGTGACCTCTTGGTCAACAGTTGGCTTCTGCAGCACGAAAAGGAAGGAACTCAAATGCTCAATGAATCCGAGGCTATGGCTTTGGGCAAGGCATTGAGTTTGCTCGTTGAGCAGAGAGGTCTCGGCGCGCTGGGCAAAAAGGACTACGAACTGCTTGTGTTTCACCATCTGATATCGTCGACCGCCATGAAGGGCGATTGGAACTACGCCATGGCGAACAAGCTCAAGCTCACCGAATCCCGTGTTAAGACACTGCGGCTGGAGTCGTCAATTCGGCACCAGCCTGCAAACCACAAGGCGGTCCTGGGGGTGATCGTTCAGCGCGTGGTCGACGCGATCAGCAAACCAGATTTTGCGGACGGGTTGGTGTCCATCACCTTGGAGAATCCCGTGGAGCGCCGCGAGTTCGAATACGCGGTCAAGCTGGCCCGGCATTCCGTCGAGTACGGTATCAATCGGGAGATCCTTCGCATCAGTGCGTTGGCGCTGTTTGAAATCATTCTGGCCAACGTCGAACGCCCCGAGCAGCGGTTCAAGGAGATCGTTCAGACCCATATCAAAGCCAAGATAGAGCAAGCCAGGATCCTCGACCAAGCTCTTTCGTTTCGCCAGAAGCTCAACAAGCTCGGCGAGCAGGTCACAAGCAACGAAGGTGCGGTTGCTCTACTCACCGCCGCAGCTGGCTTTCTGTAGATCGAGAGGAGGCTCTTCCCGGCTCGCGCTTGGTGCAGATCGCGCTCGATGCCTACTTTTTTACCGCGGGCTTGGCTATCGACTTGTTCGGCTTCGACTTCGACTTGGCTGGTGGCTTCGCTTCCGTCCTGAGGTTCGTGGGGTCTGTGGCCAGAAGGTGATTGCTGAAAGACTCCTTGCCTTCAGCCCGCCATGTCGCCCACAGTTTGGAGCCGTTGGGGTTGCTCGCTCCGATATCCAGCTCAAGGGCAAGCCAGTTGCGGGCTGACATCACATGACGGTTGGATCCAGGAAAGATCATCATCTCGGCGGTCAGATTGATGCCGAGGGCCTGCCGTTTCTTTGCTACCGAGTCCAGTATGTGGAAGAAGAGTCTTTCCATGACTGAAACCAGTGATGGGTGAACAACGGCGGTCGATGTCAGTTGCTGGATCTGCGCCCAGTTGTCGTGGGGCTCTACGTCCCGGCGACAGGCCACGCCCCACGCGGCGACGTGAACATCGCCTGAAACGAGCGTCGCCCGGAGCTCCTTTTGCTCGGCAACACGAAGCAGGGTCTCGATCAGGCGCTTGCGTTCGCCCTCATGGTCGTCGTGTGCCCAGTGATCCTTGAGATCGTCGGCGCTGCTGTCCAGGACGTGTTCTGAGCCAAAGTTGTCCAGGAATGCCTCGGCCAGCGACAGTTTCGGGTGCACCACGGGCACCGACGACATGAGCAGCAAATGCTGGCACCCAGGGCTCGGATGCTGACGCTCGTTTTTGGGCAGGTCATTGAGAAAGGACTGCAGGGCATCCCACGTTGCCGGGCCGAGAACCTGTCGCTGAGAACGTTCTGTTCGGAGGTCCGCGACAATGAGCGTGATGGGGCCTGCTGCGTGCGCAAACGAGAAGCCCGGCTGCTTGTCCAGCAGGGGTAGCGCAAGCTTGTCCGCCTTGAGCGCCTGCGACCAGGCGATGGGCTCGAACAATGGATCGTCGGCGCGGACATTGATGTCGGTGCGCTGTTTGAGTTCGGGCAGCGTGTCAGTTGCATGCTGCATCTGGAACACCCAGAAGGCGCGCCGCGCATGGTGGAAGAGCCGCTGAAACAGCGGACAACCCTGCATCTGCGTGCTGTACGAGCCCCATCCATCGAAGATGTCATGGTCGTCCCACATCATGACCGTGGGCATCCTGGACATGGCCTGTGCCGCATCAAGTGTGTTTGCGTTGCTCCCCCAAGCGGCACGCGCCGCCGGCAGCCATCGGCTGCTGTAGAGTGAAAAGTAGTAGTTCTCGATTTCTCTGTCTAGAGCGGCACTCACCGGGAAGGTGATCTGCTGGTCTCGTGGCAGGCCGATCCACTGCTTCAGCGTCTTCACGTCCTCCCAGATCGAGTCAAAGTAAATCTGGTCCCCGCCCATCAGCAACAAGTGGAATCGCTGAAGGTTCTTGGTGTGGGTACGGCCTTCGTGCCAAAGCTGCTCCTTGTCGAGTTGGTACCCCCCGGGCCGGATCAGCTTGTCGTGGTTGCAGAGCAGGTCTTCCCAGACTGCGTTCTCCGCCTTGATGAGCTTGCGCACGCCGCTGGGGTCCGAGAATCCATTGCACGACACATAGGCCATGCGGGGGGCAAATCCCTTGCCAGGGACGGTGAAGTACCACGATTCGTCGATGCCGTTGATCGTGTACTCGACACGGCGCTCGGTCGCGTTCTGCTTCTGCGTCAGGTCATAGCGCAGGTAGGTATTGCCACCGTGCTCGAGCAGAATCAGAGGTGCGTTCGTCGGCTTCCCCGCAACGGTCATTTGCGGAACTGGGTCCGAATCTCGAACGCCAATCAGGGCCGTGACCCGCCACTCCCCGCTGGTCGCGCCGCCGCGAAACGACAGCACCGGACCCAGTATTAACTTCGTCATCATCCCCTCCATCTGTTTTCGTGCCGGCGCTGGCCGACACATGCTGGCTATGCCTGCTCTTTGGCAATCGCCCTGACGATGCGAGCCCGTGCCAGGGCTCTGGCTGCAAGCAGTTTGCTTTCGCCGGTCTGATCGGCCCAGTCGAGAAAACGTTGCACGGCATGCCTGGTCTGGTAGACGTCACGGCAATTGGCCAGAAAGACAAACTGCATCTTCTGGACATCGTCAGCGGCGTAGACCCCGAAAGGGCTGCTGACGACGGTGGCGTCAGGGAAGCCGAGTAGGTTCGTGGCTTGTGTTTCGGTCACGCCGCGATGGCACGCTATGAAGTGAACAGGCCCGCCAACGCCCTTGAGCGACGCGGACAGGCTGTGGTCGCGCAAGTGGGGTTGGCCGACGGGCTCGCGGGCCGCGGGTGTGCTGAATGCGGCTGGAACCGCATGCACCCGCACCAGCACCGGCTGATCGTCCAGGTGGATGACCAGCGACCCGTCTGGCAGCTTCGATGACTTGGATCGTCCGGCCAGGGCCGCCGTGAGTTCACCCTCCATGGCGGCTCTGCGACCTGCGAAGTCCAGGCGGCTCCACTCCAGGGCCTCGCCCCGGTCAAACCGCGCCCCCTTGCTGCCGTCGCCTCCTCGGCGAGTCTGGGTCAGGACGGCATCAAACAGGGCCTTGTGTACGGCGGCCTTGAGTTCGGCGACGGTTCGGACCTCGCCGCCGCGGAACGCTGCGGACTTCTCTTGGTAGTCCTTGAATCGCGCATTTCGCGCTGCCTGGTCGGCCTTGATGAGGGCAGGAGCGATGGCTGGAAGTTCGATCAGTCGCACCTTGGCAGGCGCGCCTTTGACCGCTTCAGCGTACTCGGCGTGGCAGACCCCGATGTCTTCGCCCGTCTTCGCCCAACCGGCGTGGCCGTTGTACAGGACGATCATCACGTCGCAAGCGCGAGCCTGGTTCATGCAGGCTTCCCAGCTGTCTGCGGAGTGATCCAGCGCCGGGGTGTCCTCGTTGATCCAGACCTCGAATGGGACCAGGTCGAAGAGGCGGGCGCTTTCGATGCTGGCCTTGAGTTCGAGCCGAATGTTGGTCAGCGGCACCGGTTCCGCGCGGGAGAAGGGGTCCTTGCACCGGCTGGAGACCATGACCTTGATCTTCGGACTGATGGCCATGAGCTTGTCCTTGGGGAGTGCCTGCGCTGCCAGCGGGCCGCCTTCGGAGGATAGCGGTGCCCGGCCGGCGGCCATCATCAGCATGGACGACGGCAGCGCCGGGTGCCGACCCTCGGATAGTGCCGCTGACGGTCGCCTCACGTAACATCCGGCGAGGCGGGTGAGCCTGCACAAAGAAGGTGAATCGAGGGAGCTCATGTATCTCGTCGACCTGGAACTCAAGAACGTCCGCGCGATCCACCACATGCGTGTCGATTTCCGAGGCACTCCGCCCGGCGACAAGACCCGGCGCTGGACGGTGCTCCTGGGCGAGAACGGCTGCGGCAAGAGCACGGTCCTCAAGTCCATCGGGCTCTTGCTCGCAGGCTCTGAAGCCTTGCCCGACCTGTTGGGCTCTGCGGACCAGTGGATTCGCAACGACGCAAAGCAAGCGGTCCTGGAGGCGACCATCTGCACGGACGAGGGCCAGGAACGCCGTCTCCGCCTGGAGCTCAACCGTGGGGATGGGCGCGACACGGTCATCAAGAGAAATGCCAAAGGCCTGAAGCCGCTGGACGCGGCTCTCAAGCACGCCGACCGCAACTACTTCATTGCGGGCTACGGCGCCTTCCGGCGCCCGCCGGGCCCGGGTCGGGTGAGCTCCCAGGTCAACGTGGGTAGAGCGGCTCAGCTGGCAACGATGTTCTCCAACGAGGAGGGCCTGGTCAGTCTGGAGCAATGGGCCATCGACCGTGACTACGTCGTCGGGGCCGAGGGGCGCAGCGTAATCGCCGAGGCGCTCAAGACGCTGTTGCCCGGAATGACCTTCAAGGACATCGACAAAGCGAATCGCAGCGTCATCATGTCCACGGTCGATGGAGATGTCCCGCTGAGGCAGCTCTCCGAGGGCTATCAAGCCATGGCTGCGTGGGCCGGCGACCTGCTGTTCCGGATGACGGAGACCTTCCAGGATCACGCTGATCCTCTGGCGGCCAGGGGCGTCCTGCTCATCGATGAGATGGACATGCACCTGCACCCGGTGTGGAAGAGAAACCTGGTTGCGTTTCTCAACTCCGCTTTTCCGAGGCTGCAGATCATCGCGACGACGCATTCGCCGCTGTCGATCCAGGAATGTGGCGAAGGTGAACTCTTTGTCGTCCGCCGGGAGGTGGATGGGCCGACGCTCGTGCCCTTCAAGGGGGATCCGAGTCGCCTGCGGCTATCTGAGTTGTTCCTGTCGCCACTCATAGGCCTGGAGACCCTGGATTCACCCAAGGTAGCGGCTCTTCGGCAGGAGGCCCGCGCCCTCGAGTTGCAGTCGGGCAGATCGAGCGGCGACAACCGCAAGCTGCGATCAATTCAGCAGCAGCTGGATGGAACCACTCCGCTGGCCCGTCAGGAGGCGCCGGCCTTCGCGGCGCAGATGGCACGCAGCGCGTCCACGCGCCAGGCCAGCCCGTCAGCGCGTATGGCCGAAGGCGCGGCGCTCTTCGGTGTTGCGCGGGTTGCGATGCCGGCGCGAGTGGCCACCAAGGTGAAGGCGAAGGCGCCGGCGAAGAAGCTTGTTGCCAAGCGCGCGGCTGTCAAAGTGCCGCCCAAGTCCAAGGTGGCGCCCAAGCAGGCTCCGAAAGTGTCTGCCAGTGTCAAGAAGGTCGCCGGAGGCAAGCCTGCTGGAGGCACGAGGGCGGCCGCTAAGGCGCCCATCAAGGCGCTCACCAAGCCTGCCGCGAAGGCAAGCAAGAAGACGATCGTAAAGGCCGTCCGCAAGGCGCCTTGATCGGCAGCAACCACCGGTCGACACAAGCTTCTGGGAGGCAGACGGAAGTGATCAAACTACAACGTGCTCGTGACGCGGCCAGTCTGCATGCGAGTTTCACGGGCGAGGGGCTCTTCACCAAGCTCGTGGCGCTCGCACAGGCTCGGCTCGACACGCCCGACAAGATGGAGTGGGAAGGGATGCTGGGTGACTGGAAGAAGACCAAGCCTGCGCTCAAGCGCGACTCCTTCGACAAGTGCGCCTATTGCGAGTCCTCCACCGCAGCCGTGGCGCACGGCGACGTTGAGCACTTCCGCCCTAAGTCCGTCTATTGGTGGCTGGCGCTGTGCGTGGACAACTATGTGTTCTCCTGCCAGCTCTGCAACCAGACCTACAAGGGCGACAACTTTCCCATCGGCGGTGTGCCACTCGTGGCACCCAAGCTTCCGGCGGCCCTTCCCAAAACGAAGGCAGCTTTGAAAAAACTCATCGCCAGGCTCAGCCCTGATCCGGCAACAGTCGATGAGGCCAAGCTGCTCGCTGACTGGCTGGCTGAAGACCCTGACCTCCCGCACCCCTACCTGGAAGATCCCGAACCGTTTTTTGCCTGGGCCGTGATCGAGACCAACCAGGAGGTGCTCCTGGTGCCACCGGACAACGCGTCGCCGCGCGCAGCCCGCGCCGTACAGGCCTCACTCGACTATCTCGGCTTGAACCGGGAGACGCTGGCCAGGTACCGATACTTCTTCTATGCAGCCATCAAGTCCCACGTTCGGGGCTGGAAGAACGGCGACGCCGAGAGCCTCAAGGAAATCCGGTTCATGTGCCAGAGCAAGCACCCGTTCGCGGGGATGTGCCGCTACTTCGCTCATCGGGCGGGTGCGCCCGTTCCGCATTGAAGACGCCCGTGGCCGGAGGGGTGAAGGTCGAGTGGCTGCAAAAGGCTGGGGCTTCAGGGCGGCCGTGCCGGGTATGAATCGACAGTCTCCGCGCCTCCGATGACGACGTTGTGCGGGTGCGGAGACCGTCTTCGATCCCAGTGGTTGGCAGCGGCCCCGGCCGGCGGTGGAGCGCCCCGCAAGGCGCGGATAGCATGCCTGGGTTGGTGACTCGCTCAATGTGGCCGGCCTTGTGTGCATGAAGAACAACCATGTCCTCATCGACTACGAGAATGTCCAGCCCGAGGTGTCGCAGGCCCTTGGGCCGCCCATCTTCAAGGTCTGGGTCTTCGTTGGTGCCCAGCAGGCGAAGGTCAAGTTCGATCTGGTGGAGTTGCTGCAACTGAAGGGTTCGGACGTCAAGGTCATCAAGATGACCGCCACCGGCAGGAATGCGCTGGACTTTCACATGTCGTGCTACCTGGGCAGGCTCTGGGCTCAGGAGCCTGACGCGTACTTCCACCTGATCGCCAAGGACACGGGCATGGACCCCTTGGTCGAACACCTGCAAGGGCAGGGGGCGCATGTCTGGCGCTGGTCTGACGCAGTGGAAATTCCCATCGTCAAGAAGCCCGCTTCTGACACGGAGGATGCCAAGCTATCCCGGATCGTGGAGTACCTGTTGAGCAGGGGTAGCCAGCGCCCTGCATCGGTCAAGACCTTGCTGGGCTCGGTAGCCGCGCTGTTTCAGCCCAAGCTCACGGAGGCGGAAGCCTTGGCCCTGGCCGAGCAACTGAGGGCCAATGGCGTCTATGCCGTTGATGGCACCAAGATCAAGTACGGCTTGCCAGACTGAGGCGATCAAGCGGGGCAGGTATCCCGCGCTTCCGGCGGGGCGGACGTTAAATCATGCTGCGTCGATTTCGGGGAAGCCTGGGCCATCGCTGTCACAAGCTTCCGATGTGAGGCTCGCTGCGATACAGGCTGGTGCCAAGGCGGCGAGCCTGGAGTCCTGGAGTAGACGCGCCGCCTGAGTCAGCGGCGGCCAGAACTTCGAGCGTTCAGGCCAGGATGCGAATCCGACGCGCGGTCATGATCTCGCTGAGCATTGCATCCAGCGACGCCATCATTGACTTGAGTACATGGAGCTGTTCGCCGTAGGACTTCCCAGGCGCCGGTGACGCGACGGGATTGTCTGAAGGAGTGCTTGAGGCTTGCACGATGAGCTTGACGGGGCCAGGGCGCCTGTCCAGATTCGCGCGCCTGGTGCGCTTGATCGGCACTGTTTCCAGCTGCGGCTGAGCCGTGTCTGTCGCGCGAGAGGCGGATTGGGGATCAGCCTTCACGGCTGTTCCGCCAACCACCCGGAAAACGCGCGCGGGTCGGGTCGCGGCAACTGGCTTCGGGCCTTCAGCAGCGGTACCGGTGGACTCCATGAGATCCTGCGCACGGGCTCGGCGTACGACAACAACAGGCGAGTTCGCGGCGGCCGGCCTTGGCGCTGAAAACGCCTCCTGGGCTGCCAACCAGGCCGTCGACGGTGGCCGGTCGGCAGGGTTGGGTCGGCGCGCTGGGTGGCGACCAGCAGGGGCTGGGCCTTTGCTATGAAACTGCATGTGGGCTGGCTCGTGCCGACAGCTTGGCTGTCGGAGATGTGGGTTTCAGATAACCAATTATCTGTCGCAACCTGGGGTTGTTCGCAACAGGTGGGGCGGTATTTCGGAACTGTGGCGAGTAACTGCATGATTCTGATGGAGTCAGTCCACCACTTCTGGCGGTGGGGCTGCAATTTGCGGCTGAGAGCTGACTGAGGTCAACCACTTCTCCTACCCAAGCGACATTGAAGCGACCAATCGGCATCAGGCAATTCAAACACTGGTATTGGTTCAATGAAGAGTACCCCTGGGACATCGGCTAGAAGTCGGCCGGTGCGAGTGAAACCAATCGGCCCATGCCTTCCCGGGAGAGGGGGCGGACGCGTTCATACCTTCAACGCCGAAGCGAGAGCCAAGTCAGGCAGTGCCTCGTCACGCACGCTCAACAAGGTCGCAACGGTGCGACGAACGCTCGAACCTTCGGGAAAGTGATCTGCGCCCCATCGTGCATTGGGGAGTGGCGGCGACGCCTGTAGAGTTTCGGTGACTGCCACATTGCAGAACTGCTCTGTGGCCGTGCGCAGGAGACCCGTTCTGCCCAAGTCAGCATAGGTCGAGCCTGTTCAATGTCCGGGCGCTTGCTTTGCGCCACACTGTGGGTATGGATGCTGTTGGACGCTCTGTGCCGGAGCTCGCCGCACTCGCGGTGCGAGTGTCTGCCCGCCGGCCGGGCGCGTCTGCGCTGAGCGTGCTTGATATGGTGCTGCGCGACGGTGCCGGTGCCGAGGTCGACATGGGCGCGGCGTGGATCCAGCCGGCTGCGCCGTTCGGGCAACTGCTTTCGGCGGCGCTGGACAACATCATGTCGCCCACGGAGTGGGCCAATGGAAGCCTGTCTCCGACGGATGAGCGCTGGCGATATGCGGTCACGCTCGTTTGGCGAAACACGGTCCTGGAGGCGTTTGCCGCCAGGTTCGGCCTGCGCTTGGTAGGCGCTCCGCTGGTCGAGCCGCCCCTGTCGCCCGAGCAGGAGCGGCAAGGGCCACCTGGTCCCAAAGTCGACGCTTGGGACCTGTACATGGCGGGTGAACTGCTCCCAGACTGGCCCTTCTATGAAGTTGCCGACGTCATCGTGCGGCGCCCGCCGGGCGGCGGCATGCGTGACGTGTGGTTTGAAGCTGCCCGCATGCGATGTGCGAACGACGAGTGTGGCCCGATGGAAAGCGGCTGCGTGCGGCCGGACTGATCGGTGCCGCAAGACTGCGCAAAGGGAGGATCCGCGGCGGTCAACATCTGTTCGCTGGCCGCTTGCAGAGGGCCGAACTGCAGCGGTTGCCATCCTGCGCCGCCACAGCGCCGATGGCTCCTTTCTGGTCGATTGCTGTCAGCGACGGTGCCCGTGCCAACGCGTGTAGGGCTGAGGTGTCGTGACCTTTGGGCCTCTGATCGACACGCGGACTTGCCCCTTACTCACTCCCGCCAAGGTTGTTGGTATGCTGAACTGCATGCACGAGAAGTACATTTCGGTCGACATCGAAGCCTCCGGCCCCATCCCTGGCGAGTACAGCCTGCTGACCATCGGTGCTTGCCTGGTCGATGACGACTCGACCACCTTTGCGGCATCGCTCAAGCCACTGAACCGAAACGCGGTGCCGGACGCGATGAGCGTAAGTGGCCTCTCACTCGACGAACTCGAGCGCACTGGCCAGCCCCCGGCTGAAGCCATGGCTGCGTTTGGCGAGTGGATCGCTCAATCCACGCATGACGGTACGAAGGCAGTCTTTGTCGGGTTGAACGCTCCCTTCGACTGGAGCTTCGTCAACTACTACTTTCACCGCTTCGTGGGTTACAACCCCTTCGGATTCACTGCGCTGGACATCAAGGCGCTATACATGGGCGCAACCGGGTGCACCTGGGACCAGACGGGCTCAAGCAAGATGGCCAAAAGGCTGAGTCCGAAGCGCAATGGGACGCACGATGCGCTTGAGGACGCCTTGTATCAGGCTGAACTCTTCCGCCTGACTCGCAGCATCTCTAGTAGCTAGCTTGGCTGAGCTGCCTCGACCGGCACCTGCTCCATCGGAAGAAGCCGCCTTCCAAGCTTCGCACTCGGGTAAGCCGACTCCTGCACCCACACGCGCAGGCTCCGGGAGGACCTCAGGTTGCCGACGATCATGAACACGATGCCGGCAAGCGTGTCCGAAGCCGCACGTGCATGGTCCTCTGACAGCCGGCGGTCTAACTCCGAGGGGATGGGGTCGGGCTCCGGATGTGTGTGCCAAAGCCCAACAAAGTGCAGGCCGCGCTCGAACTGCATTAGGCGTTCAGCAGCCATCCGCTGCGCGTCGAACGTGACCCTGGCGTACGAGGATTGGCGCGGATCAAGCCGCGTAGCTGCGTCAACCACGACACGCGGCCCAGACAAATCCCGTGAGTAGAGCTGGCCGATTCGCTCGCGCGATGCGAACCCGCGCTGGGCCTGCCCCATCAGGAAGCGGGCTACGCTTGCCTCAAGAACCAAGGACCAGCTCGCACCCTCCAGGCGGTAGTTGAGCTCAGTCGCCATCGGGCCTGATGACATCGCAGAAGTTGCGTTCAATCTCCACCGCACCGCTCGCAGAGCCCACGGCGGCCACCAATGTACGCGGCTCACTGCGAACGGGAAGGTTGTCGAAGAACTCGCGAGACCTGATACGCGACCATACCTTCGGTAGAGCTGCCACGTCATCAATGATGTCCAGTATTCGTTGGGCCACGAAGCCTGCAGCTTGCCCTATGTCGGCGCTTCCATACTGGTGGAATCCCGCGCCACACATCGGCAGCTTAACTCGAGGGTCATCCGGCCATTCCGCCACATTGACTGCCTGGTCGGCGGGATCCGACGTTGGCCACTGATCGGAACCGCCGAGTGCGACCACGTGCGCCGCGGCACAGAAAGGCTCGACCCAGGCCATCACTACCGATGTTCCCGCAAGACGGCCATAGCGATGCACGGACAGCAGGGTCCGGACCGCCGACTCGGCGGTGCAGTCGACCACCAAATCGAAGGATCCGGGCTGCACATGGGTCTGGACGTACTTCGCCGCGCGCATCGACTCGGCCTTCACCGAGACGCCGGGCACCTCCTGCAGCAGTCGAGTGCGAAGCTCGTGCACCTTGTATCTGCCGACGCTGGTGTGCCCAAGCGTATGCCTACCCGTGTTTTCCGACTCCATCGTCTCGTGGTCGACGGCAGTGAGGTCGCCGACGCCCGAGCGCACCAGGTGCTCGGCGACCGGTGCCCCGAGCGAACCTGCTCCTAGTAAGAGCACTCTGGCCTTGCGACGCCGATGCAGGATGTTCAGGCCCTGGCCACGAACAAGTGCCCAGTCGGCATCGAGTCGCCTCACGCCAATCGGGAAGATACCCGCGGGCGCTAGGCCGGGTACGACTGCAGGCGTAAGCAGATAGCCGTATGCAATCTCGCCTTGGACGAAGATGACTGAGTAGGGACGTGGCTTGCGGTCCTTGTGCGCGGTCAGCCAGGCCGGCAGCTGAACCTGCCCCGACGTCACCTGTGACACAAGTTGCCCAAGCTGCAGGATCGATTTCGGCCAAGCCTGCGGCGTCCATGCAAACGTGTTGGGCAGCCGGATGAAGAGCGCGTGGCCAGCGACGTGGGTTCCCGCCGCTCGCCCGTGGCGTGCGGCCAGCGACCGCGGGTCTTGCGTGCCCGTGGTTGCTACAACAATTGCGGCATTGCGGGCGCCCTCCTTGCCCAAGGTGAAGACGCCCAACGCGCCGTCGGCGACATCTGCTAGGCCACTCAGGTCAACATCCATCGAGATCGGGATGGGCCTTGCATCAGCAGCCCGACGGCGAAGCAGGCAATACGCTTCCCAGTAAGAGCGGGCCTCTCGCGCGAACTCCACGTCGCGCCAGGCCGGGTCGCGGCTCTTGTCGAGCAGTTCGGCAAGCGCCTGAAGAGCACGCCGCACCGCACCAATCGGATCGGCATAGTCGTCTGGCTGCGATGCAACACCAGTGCACACTCGGCCGCTCGACTCGACGTGGGGTACCACAAGGCAAAGGTCCTCGCTGACGTACACCTCCGCTGGTTCGCCAGGAAAGCCAGGTGGCAGCACCAGCTTGGCATGCTCCGCGGGAAGCAACTCATGCACCGCACGAAGTTGCCACCAATCCAGTTCTCGCGCCGCGCGCAGAACGAGACCCGACTCCGAGCGGAGCCAGGTGTTTATTGCCTGCGCAGCGGTCGAGAACGGGATGTCGCGGTCCATGTGCTCGTCCTGTCAACCGGCCGTGTTGCGTGAACCGGTAGAGGCCGCGCGCGTGGGGTTGCCTGCGGACGGGTTAAGCAGCAAGCCGCCGAACACACCTTCGGGCCTGGGCTGCGACGCCTTCCACGCATCGACACCCGCCTGACCGAAGATGTTACGGATCTTGGCTTCGTCGGCGCGGCGGACTTCGTCGCTGAAGAGGGCATCGAGGTCGGCCACAAGCCTCGAGTGCCACATCCTGAACTGCCGCTCGCGCAGGCCGCCGTCGGTCCGCCACTTGTCAGCGAAATTCTCGAACGGCAATATTGGATTCGGCACTTCCGCGTAGCCCTTGCCGCGCTCAATGAACTCCGGCAGACGGTCGGCCACCTCCAGCGCGACCTCTATGGCCGAGCTGAACGAGCGCTTCTCGTGGGTCACGAGATAGTCGTACGCCTTTGCAGCCAGCGTAACCAGGATTACCGAGATCGGCATGGCGTCGCGATTCTCCTGAGGCATGCCGCGGAAGTAGCTGTCGCGGTGCACTTTGAGGAGCTGCACGATGCGGCGCAAGATGTCGTCGATAGCCACTGGCGTGTCCGGCACCGGGTCGATCTGCGCGCGGTCCATCGTGGCCTTCAAGAGCACCATCTTCTGGAACTCGAACCGCTTGGCGGCGATGGCGCAGAACCAGGCAATCAGGTCTTGCGGGTTCGACGGCGACCAGACGTGAACCTTGTCGCGCACCCGGAGGTCGGTACCCGTGATGCCGAGGCTCATTGGAATTGCGGGTGTGACGTCAAGATAGAACGCGAAGCCCGGATACTGCAGGCGCCAGCAGCGATTCTTCGGGTACGGCGCACCTGCATCGGGGTCCGCCCCCTCCAATGCTTCGCCGAAATCGGCGAAGAACTGCTCCGACTCCCGCAGCTTGGTGAAGCGCGGCGAGCTGAGCTTGACGACGACATCAAGGTCGAACTTCTGCGGCCCGTAGCCCGCCACCGTCGTCTGCGTCGCCATTGAGCCTTGCGCAAGCATGTGCACATCGGCCTCCCCAACGCCGAGCTTTCTGGCAATGTGGTGCCCCAGCTTCTCGTACTTCTCGATCGCCTTGAGCCGCTTTTCCCGCGGCAGTTCCAGCTTGTGCAGCAGCCCTACGATGAGCTTCTCCCACTGAGCCTCATCACGACGAGCCGCCAGGGCTGCGATGACACGCTTGGAGAGCTTGTTTTCCTTACTCATGAGTTCCCTCTTGGTGTCACGGATTGAGATCAATGCACTCGCCGGTGGGCTCGTGACGCGCCTCCCGACGAGTGATGCGAATGGTTTCTTCGAAACCCTTTGAGCTCTGGAGCGTCTCGTAGACGACGATGGTCGCGTGATGTCGCGCTTGCAGCTTCTGCCCCAACCTCAGGCAGGCACTTGCTGGTGCACCGACAAACAGATGCACCGTCTCAACCTTCCACTGGTCTTGCAAGACCTTCAGGGCTTCGTCCACGCACAGGCCGAAGGCGACCAGGTCTTCCTCGCGCGCAATGGCGTCGTGGCCTTGGCGTGCCGCCTGTATGTGCACCGTGGGCACGCCGGCTGTCGGGACCCGATCGTCGGTGATGTCGAAGGTCAAGCTGACCCGCAGGCATGCCTCTCCTCCTTGCTGGCCGGTGCCCATTGCCGTTGACCGGAATTCGTTTCCGCTCGCCCCTGCTGGCCAGAGCCACCGATTCTTCGGAGCGTTCCTAGACGGCTGGAACACCGTCACGTTGGCTTTGTCGCCAATGACACGGCCGGCCAGCACAAGGACCGACGTGCTGGAGAGCGGGAACAGCACCAGGCGTTTCGGCGCCTGTTCGTCGCTGCTCGTGCCGTCCAACACGCCACGCAGTTCGCTGGTCCACTGCCGCAGCCCTCGCATAACCACGGACCAATACGCAGCATCGTGAGGGTCGGGCAGCTCACGCGGCATGGACACCAGCGCCTGGGGTGACTTCTCGTCAGACCGAAGGCCCTGCGACCAAAGGGCGCCATCCATTTCTGCATGGGTCAATGGTGGATGGACCTGCCCCGTGATGCTGGCGATAAGACTGATGGCTCGCACACGCGGGTAGGCCAGCGTATGCAGCAAGCGCCGAACGGCGGTCACACTGCGTTCGCGCATGGCGTTGAGGTAGTCGACCGAGTACTTGTCCGACTCGACGCGATCAATCGTGCGATGACACTTGTCGCAGAGCAGCAAGATGTTGTCGGGGTCGTTGGCCAGCTTCCCCGACTGAACGGGGTCGCCACGAGGCCCATCGGGCGACGCGGCGACGATGTGCGCCAGGTAGCTGAAGTTGCCGGACGCCGTCGCGCCGAGATGCGTGTGCAGGTCTTCGGCACATCCGTCCATCTGGCAACGCCAAGCAGCGCGATACAGGACCTCCTCTTTGACCGGTGTAGTGATGCCTCCTGCTCGGCCGCGACCCTTGCGGCCTTCGGGGAGTCCGCAAGCAGCGAGCGACGCATCCAGCCATGCTTGCAGCGCTGACTTGTTGAGCGCTTTGGCCGAGACCGACGCCGTTTCCGGCTCAGTTTTCCTTGGTGCGTTTGAGACCGATGCCAGCAAGACCCGCAACCCGCGCCTGGCGGTCGCCTCGTCGGCGCACCGCTGACCGAAGTCGCCGCAGCCCACCTGGTGCCACTGGGTCGAGCTATCCGCCTGACGTGCCCATACTGCGGAGCTACCCTGGCGAGTCGCAATCAGCAGCTCCGACTTGGCAGATCGAGCCGCCCACGTGGCAATCGCTGCCGCGAGCTCAGCATCGTTCAAGGCAACTTGTCCGCCATGATCGAATGCAACAGCGCCCTCAAGCGCCTTGCTCGGCAGCTCAGTGACGCAGTGGATGCCCTTCGGCAGGTCTATGCTGGTGTTCACAGGATGGTCAATTCTGGGCGAATGCGGGAATTGTCAGCACTCTCCGATGCAGAGTGCTAAAAGCGGCATTCGGGTTTACGAAGGTTCAGGAACCTGAATGTCGGATTCAGGTTTCAACAGCGGGCACGCGACGGAGCGGTGCTGCCCCTGTCGGTCAGTACCATCATCCAGCTGAGAGGGCAGCTATGGTCAAAGTTCTCGTTGTGGAAGACGATAAGCCGACGAATGATCGGCTCTGTCAACTCGTGGAGTCGATCTCCGGGGCGACGACGGAGCAAGCGTTCAACCGCGTTCAAGGCGAGCAAGCTGTTCAGGCTTCGTCGTTTGACTTGGCCGTGGTTGACATCGACTTGGGGCCTGAGTTGGTCGCAGAAATCGGCCGTTATGGTGGCCTCGGACTCTTATCTATGCTTGGGCAACGCGACGTAGTGACGGTCGTGGTCTCCGGGATCGGCGAGTCGAACATCCATCAAGTGGTCAAGGCGCTCAAAGCCTACGACTTCCTTGCCAAGCCAATCAATGACGTTGAGTTCCTGGCCAGAGTTCAACACGCTTTACGGTGGAGTACTACTCGGGAGGCCTCGCGTGCAGCGGATGCTGCTGCACAGTGGCCAGCCAACCTTCGACTAGACCCGGAGAAGAACCCGGGACTCCTCTGGAAAAATAGGCCCGTCCATCTCTCACTGACTGAGTTGAGGCTGGTCCATTTGCTGGTGCGTCAACCGGGACATCCGACAAAAGCTGCAGAGCTTGTCGACGCACTTGGAACGGCGACGTCTGCCGGCGCAGTCGCGACGCACATCAGCGGCGTGCGAAAGAAGTTTCGGAACATCGACCCCGACTTCAAGTGCATAAAGGCTGCACCCGGGGTGGGGTATGTCTGGCAGGAATAGGTTCGCGTCAGTTGTGCGCACCCACATTCGACGTTGGGCGTTCACCTGGACCAGCGCGATTGCTGGACTCGCCTTGATAGCGCTCATCATCTATGCGATCGTCGACTTTGTCAGCGTCGCAGCGATCAACGAGCGTGACACCAAAAACGCGCAACTCTCCGGGGAACTGGCCAACTTCCTGTTGGCATCAAAGGACGAGGATGGCCGAAACCTCTTCGAGAACCCTGAGGACTTCTCCCGTGCACGACGCGAGGCAACCACGGTGCGACTGCCGCGCAGCTTCTTCCGGTTTCTTCTGACCAGGGAGACTGCTCGAACACTGCGTGCGGACGGGATTGTTTGGGAGGCGCCACGTGCTTGCGTGACGCAGTTCCCTTTGCAGGGGCCGCAACCCCGAGCGGCCGGGTTCGGCCTTGAAGCGTGCTTCGCGATCGTCCCTTTGGATTCCGAAGGTAGGTTCATCTACTTCTCATTAAAGTATCCGACCACCCGTTTGGTACGGCACACCCGACCCGCCGATCTTGGGGAAGTTGACAGTCTCCTTCTACGTTTCCGCGGTGATCGTGCCTTGGATGTGAGGCTTGTGTACCAAGTCCCGCCCTTAGCGCAATCGCGATATCCATCTCGCCTCACGCGCTTCGATGGACTTCACGAGGTGACCGGATATACCGCGGACGGTCAGCCACTTCGATTGCTTACCGCACAAGCTTTTGAGCGTGCAGAGGCTACTGGCGCCGGCGAGCAGAACTACGTGACCGTGCTCGGTCGTGTCGACGCGTCCTTGTTCCTAAACACCGCAAGTCCAGACTTGTGGGCCACCAAGGTGAAGAATCTACGCTTCGGCATCGACATTGATCAATCCAGCCAAGCCGGGGCCAAATCGACCTTCCGGTCGCCTGTAGGGGCAGTGGGCACAGCGCTCAGCTCGATAGAACAGGCGTACGTTTCCAATATTAAATCTAGATCTACGCTGACAGTCCGGTCAGTCCTGAAAGGCCGCGACTCGACCGTGTGGTCTTCAACCACCATGGGGCCAAATTCCCCCGAGCGACAAACGGACTGGTTCCAGCGCGTCTCTGACCGCTGGGCGGCCAGTTTGGTGAGCAATTTTGTTGCGATCTCGCCCGACAGATTGAACGTGTCCCAAGTCGTCGCAGGCCGCACCGATACGATAGTCTCGCTTCAGTCGGAGCCCGTGCCACTACCAGCGATTGCCACAAGAGCGTTCTCTTTTCTCTCTTTGGCTTTACTGCTAGTTATCGCGCTGGGGGGGATATGGCTGCGTGCCGTTTGGCGGCTCCAATCGATTGCGCGGTCGGCCTTCAACAGCATGACCTCGAAGCTCTCGAAGCTCGAGAGCCTTCGGCATCATGCGTTGCAGCGCGACGAGATAGGACGCTTAGCAAGGGTCCTTGACTACCTAATAAAGCGGGCGCGCGCCAAGAACATGCGATTTGTGCATCGAAAGTCCACGGAGCTTCGCGTCGCAACAGAGAAGGCAAAGATTCGACACGCCACGCTGGAGGCCATCGGTCACGAGATTCGATCTCCGCTTCAGTCGCTGATGAATCGCACCGCAAACGACTCGGTTTACAGCTCTGACCTTCAGCGTATGGCACGCGCTGTCGACGCGTTATACAAGGCCACTTCGGTTGAGGCCGGCCTTAGCGAAGGGCTTGTCATCCTAGAGTCGCTAGACCTGGCTGAATACCTGCGAGCTCTCACCATGAACAAGGCAGATTCGGGCGATCCGATCGAGTATCGCGGGCCGATGAGCGGTGTGGTCGCCCAGTTCGACCAGATCAATCTTGAGCAGGCACTGCAGCACGTCCTCGACAACGCAATCCGCTACCGATTCGCTGGGTCGATGATTGAAGTCAGGCTGTTGGCGCGCGAACTGTCCATTGATGTCGAAGTATTCAATCAAGGGCCTCAGATTGCCCCAGACCGCCTTGAAAAGATCTTTGAGCTAGGCGAGTCCACGCGTGATGGGCCAGCAAACCGAGGGCAAGGACTATTCGCTGCTCGAAGCTTGATCGCCGCGATGAATGGTTCTGTTCGCGTAGAGAATCAGCTTAACGGTGTGTGCTTGATATTTGAACTCCCCGCGGACCCAAAGGAGGCGCGCCTCTTGGGCCAGTAGGCACCATTCCCCGTTGACCTGCGAGCGAGGCAAGGCATTAAGTGGGGCTGGTCCATGCAACCTCAGTACCTCGCCCGGCTTGGAGAGCCGCTACGAGACTTTGTCCGCGCCGTCGAGCAATGCTCCGCCATTGATCTCCAGGTCGTTCTCGACTACCGGTTGAACGAAGGAGGCGCGCACGGTCAGAGCAATCTCGGTGTCGTCATTTAAGCGTATCAGAATCTGCTCTACGTTCCGCCGTTGGCCCCAGGGCCGCGAGCTTCTGCTCTAGTTAAGACTTCTGCGACACCCGCCCTCGCGCGGGGGCAGTCGCGCTGCCGCGCTGCGCCCGGGCAGGTGTCGCACAAGCCTTAACTGCATCTGCCGTGCACCTTTGCTAGGGAATCGCTGATTTATCAGGGCGCCCCGCAGTGGTGTGGAGGGTTGCATTCTGCGACGATCTTGGCATGAAGCAGACGAGCTTTGCCAGTGCCGAGTACGCCGGCAAGAAGCGGCAGACGCGGCGGGAGCGGTTCCTTGCCGAGATGAACACGGTGGTGCCGTGGACTCGGCTGGAAGCGCTGATCGAGCCGCACTACCCGAAGAGCGGCAAGGTCGGTCGCCCGCCCATCGGCGTGCCGCGCATGCTGCGAATGTATTTCCTGCAGCAGTGGTACACGCTGGCCGACGAGGCGCTGGAGGACGCGCTGTACGACAGCCAGGCCATGCGCGAGTTCATCGGCATCGACCTGGGGCGGGAGAACGTACCCGACGCCACGACGCTGCTGAAGTTCCGCCGTCTGCTCGAGCAGCATGACCTGACCTCGGCGATCCTGGCCGAGGTCAACGCGCACCTCACAGAGCGTGGACTGCTGATGCGCCAGGGCACGGTGGTAGACGCCACCATCGTCGCCGCGCCGAGTTCGACGAAGAACGAGGACGGCAAGCGCGACCCCGAGATGTGCCAGACGCAAAAGGGCAACCAGTGGCACTTCGGCATGAAGATGCACTCGGGCGTGGACGCCGAGTCGGGCCTGATCCACAGCGTGGTGTGTACGGCAGCCAACGAGGCCGACGTGGTGCACACGCACGAACTGCTGCACGGCCAGGAGAGCCAGGTTCACGGGGACAGCGGCTACACCGGCCTGGACAAGCGAGGTGAGATTACCGAGGCGCAGGCCGACGGCCGGCTGCGCAAGGATATCGACTGGCGCATCGCCATGAAGCGGGGCCAGCTCCAGGCCATGCCGGACGGCCCACGCAAGGCGCTGTACGAGTGGTTCGAGCGGCGCAAGGCGCATGTGCGGGCCATCGTCGAGCACCCGTTCCACGTCATCAAGAATCTGTTCGGTTACCGCAAGGTCAGCTACCGCGGCATCGCCAAGAACCAGGCGCGGGCGAAGGCGCATGCGGCGCTGGCCAACCTGTACATCGCCAGGCGCCGATTGATGGCCCAAGGGATCAGTGCGCGCCAAGCATGAACCAGGGCCGCCAGACCTCCTCGAAAGCCCGTCCAGCAGTGTCACGAGACCTTCGCCCGAACTCAAGCGACAACATCAGCGCTCACCACTCGCCCCATGGCGCTCGCTAAGCGCGTAAATCAGCGATTCCCTAGCGAAATCGCCGTTAGATTCGGGCTGAAAACTGCCCATCGTTCTCCATCGCCGCACCTGGTCTCGACGCTCCACTTCACGTGACGACGGCAGACTCACCGCGTTGGCGAAATGCCCCGGGCGGGCGACCCAGCAGCCGATGGAAAGACCGCCGCATGCGCTCGGTGTTGCCGAAGCCACAGTCCTCGGCGATGCGCTGGGCCGAGGGCTGTCCGCTCTGCAGTGCGGCGCGTGCCGTCTCCACCCGCAAACGTTCGATGGCCTGCGCCGGCGTGGCGCCGGTCTCGGCGCGGAAGCAGCGTGCGAAATGGCGCGGGCTCATGCAGGCCCGCGCTGCCAGTGCCTCGACGCTGTGGTCGTCGTGCAGTCGGCTGCGCACCTCGTCGAGCAGGGCGCCGAAGCGCCCATCCGGGCGCTGCAGATCCAGTAGGGGCGAGAACTGCGTCTGCCCGCCTGGGCGCCGGCGTTCGACCACCAGTTGGCGCGCCGCATCGCGCGCCAACGCCTCGCCGTGGTCGTGCGCGAGCAGCGCCAGGCACAGGTCGATGCCGGCTGTCATGCCGGCGCTGGTCCACACCTCGGGCAGTGGCTGTTCTTCACGGCGCGAGACGGGCTCGCGCACATAGATGCGGTCGGGCCGCAGGCGCACGGCCGGAAAGTCGGTTGCGAACTGGCGGCTGCGCGACCAGTGGGTCGTCGCCATGCGATCGTCCAGCAGCCCTGCGGCTGCCAACACCAGGCTGCCACTGCAGATGCTGGCCATGCGCGCTCCGGACCGGCTTGCGCGCCGCAGCCAGCCGATCAAGCGTCCGTCGCGGCAGGCGGCGTCCACACCGTCACCGCCGATCACCATCACCAGGTCGATCTCACCCAGCTGCCGCGGCAAGGGCTTGACCGGCCAGTGCACGCCGGCCGAGCTGCGCACAGCAGGTGCCTGGCTCGCAACCAGGCGCCAGGTGTAGCTGCCGGGAAGCTCCAGGCGGGCGACCTCGAAGACCGCCATCGGCCCTGCCAGATCCAGCTGCTGGAAGCCGGGGAACAGCACGAACACGATGCGGCAGCTCATTGCCGAATCATCGCTTGAAATGATGGCTGCCCCGTGGCGGAAAAGGTGGGTACAGCGTCATGGCGGCCACGACGTGTCGTCGCCATGCTGTGCGCCTGTCGCAATAACGCATGAAGGAGCGCAGCGTGATGAACGTGGGCATCCTGGTCTTCGACGAGGTCGAACTGCTTGACATGGCGGGGCCCTATGCGGTCTTCACCACCGCCGCGCGAGTGTGGGCGCGGGCGCAGCCGCCGGGCACACCGGCGCTGTTCTCGGTGACAACCATCGCGCGCCGCCCCGGCCCGGTGCGCGCCCGCGCCGGGCTCCGTCTGCAGCCCGATCACCGACTGGCCGACCATCCACCGCTGGCCTATGCCATCGTGCCCGGCGGTGTGGTCGATGCCGAACTGGGCCAGCCCGAGCTGATGGCGTGGATCGCCGCACAGGCGCGGACTGCCCGCATCCTGGCGTCGGTCTGCACCGGAGCGCTGTTGCTTGCGCAGGCCGGCGTGCTCGACGGTCTGGACGCCACCACCCACTGGGAAGACCTGGACGCGCTGCGACCGGCGGTGCGGGTGCAGGACGGCGTGCGCTGGGTGGACCAGGGCGGCATCGTGACCTTGGCCGGCATCTCTGCGGGCATAGGCATGAGCCTGCACCTGGTGCAGCGGCTGCACGGCCGTGATCTAGCGGTGCGGACCGAGCGCCAGATGGATTTCGACTGGAAGGCCCAGGCATGAACACCAGCCAGACTCTCAGCACCGCACCGGCGCCGGCCGATTCCGATCCCGGCCGCGATCTCATCACCGTCACCACCCGCCCGCAGACCGTGTTTGTCGAAGGCCAGGGCTCCTGGCTCGCCGACGAGGGCGGCAAGCGCCATCTCGACCTGGTGCAGGGTTGGGCGGTCAACAGCCTGGGCCACAGCCCGGCAGTCATCGCCCAGGCGCTGGCGCTGCAATCCCGGCGGCTGGTGAATGCGAGCCCGGCGTTCCACAACCGCCCGATGCTCGACCTGGCCGAGCGGCTGGTGGCGCTGAGCTGCTGCGACCGCGTGTGGTTCGGCAGCACAGGCGCCGAGGTGAACGAGGCAGCCGTGAAGCTGGCGCGGCGCTGGGGCCAACGCGAGCGCGGTGGCGCGCATGAAGTCATCAGCTTCGACGGTGCATTCCATGGCCGCACCCTGGCGATGATGAGCTCCTCGGGCAAGCCGGGCTGGAGCAGCTTGTTCGCGCCCATGCCCATGGGTTTTGCCAAGGCGCGCTACAACGACATCGACTCGGTCGAGCGTGCCATCACGCCCGCCAGCGTGGCGGTGATGATCGAGCTGGTGCAGGGCGAGGCCGGCGTGGTCCTGGCGGACCCGGGCTTCGTGCGCGAGCTGCGCGCACTCACCACCGAGCGGCAGTTGTTGCTGATCGCCGACGAAGTGCAGACCGGCATCGGCCGCTGCGGCCGCTCGTTTGCCCACGAGTTGTTCGACATCGAACCCGACGTGATGACCCTGGCTAAAGGCATGATCGGCGGGGTGCCGCTGGCGGCCCTGTTGTGCAAGGAGCGCTTCAACTGCTTCGTGCCCGGTGACCAGGGCGGCACCTATGGCGGCAACCCGCTGACGGCGGCGGTGGGGCTGGCCGTGGTGGAGACGGTCTGCCAGGACGGCTTCCTGGCGCAGGTCCGCCAGCGTGCCGAGCGCCTCAGCCGCGGGCTGCAGGCCATCGTGCATGACCACGGGCTGGTGGCTGAACGTGGGGTCGGCCTGCTGCGGGCGCTGGTGCTGGCAACGGACACGGCCCACCAGGTGGTGGCCGCGGCGCAGGCGCTCTCACCCGTCGGGCTGCTGCTCAACGCGCCGCGCCCCAATCAGCTGCGGCTGATGCCGGCGCTGACGATGACCGACGACGAGATCGACCAGGCGTTGAAGCTGCTGCGCCAGGCGCTCCACGCCGGCATGGCCTGAGCTGCGGGCGCCGCTCGGGATCCCTTAGCGCCGGCGCGCGTGGTCCGCAGCGGTTGCCGTCTTTCGATGACAGGTGTGGGCCGGCGACCAGTCACTTACTTGATCCGGCCATGCCTGCCAAAGGGCTCGCTAGTCTGTATATTTATACAGCCATGTTCTCCCTGGACGCGACCGCCCCGAGATGCAGTGAACGTCGCCCTGCGATGCCTGCGGCCACGGGCGTTCGGTTCTGCCAGCACATCAAGCCTGCTAGCACGCTTGAGATGGGGGACCGAACTCTCCCGGTCGCGTACGCAAACCTGTTACAAAGGGCGCGCGAAATGCGGGGAGCACAAAGAAGATCCATGGGCACCATCCATGACAAGGCGCCGCGGGAGACCGTCGGGCGCACCACGGTCGCGCGCTTCAGAATGCAGTTCCAGGCAGCCGCCTACGCGGCGCTTGAAATTCTGAGCGGCAAAGAGGTGGACCGTGTTTACTGCGATTATCACGACGACTTTGTCGTGCGCCGAAGTGTCGGTGGCGTCGTTGAGTACCACTTCTTCCAGGTCAAAACCAAGGGCAAGGCCAACCAGCAGTGGGATGCTGCCGAGATCTTCGCGCTTAAGAAGCAAGGCGCGCTCGACACGGAAGCAAAGCTTGAGGCCGTTCGGAATAGCATCGCTGGCAAGCTGTTTGTGCACACGGTCGAGTTTGGCGGGCAGTGCCGTGAGGTTACTGTGCTCAGCAACGTGCACTTCGCCGACGATGTCTACGAAGTCGTCGCCGACCTCTCGGCTGGATCGTCCAGCAAGAAATACATCCGCCAGTTCATAGAGAAGTTCGCAGAAATAGTCTCTCCAGGCAAGCCAATTCCGACGGAGGAGGTCGAAGCGGCCCGGAAAAAGCTGTCCCTTCTCGCAAACGTTCAGCACATCGGCGATACGCTCGACTCGTTCGCAGTTGCTGCGCACAACGCAATCTGGAAGCACAGCGAAATCCAGTTGCACCAGCACGAGGTAGAGCGCATTGCTAACAGTCTGGTAACGCTCGTCGAAGAGAAGTCGTGTGCACCGATTGGCGGCCTGTCCAAGTCCGGGATCGACATGGCAGCCAGCGTAGGCCTAGATGACCTGCTCAAGGTGCTGAGCATCTCAACCCAGGTGTATCAGACCCTGGTGGATGGGGGTGATCCAGCGGCGATCAAGGCCGCATCCATTCTTCAGCGGAAGTTGAGGGAAGTCGGCGCAACCGACTCAATGATTGAGGACGCCTCGCGAGCAAAGGTTTCATGGGACGTGTGGGTGCGCAGTGCGCGGCATGGGTCGCCGGACTTCACCTTCAACGTCCTGCTTGAAGAAATCGACAGCAGGTGCAAGGCTTGGCTCCTTGCAGGAGGTGCTTTCACAGACCTTGAGAACTTCATTCAAGGTATTCTGAACTCAAACATTGGCAAGCAATTCCCGGTGCTGAACACCGACCTAGTGTTCGGAGCGTTCTGCGCCGCCGTCGTCAGAAGGTCGACGCGATGAGTGCAGTCGATTTCTTCAGCGAGGCAAGGCGGCTCGACCTGAAGCTGAAGCTATCCGGCGACGGGTCGTCCCCGCCGCACACGCTCGATAACGAGGCGCTCTTTCAGTTGCCCCTGCTTGCAATGACCATCTTGGCAATTTCGAAGGGACTATCCAAGCCCGAACTGCCAGAAATAGGTCGCCTCGTGGGCGAGTGCTTGGAGCGTACCGTCGCTGGCTTCAAAGGTTCTTCGCAGGACATCGGATGGTCCGGCAACCTTCGCATCAGAACAATCAAGGCACTCACGTTCCTGGAGTCGACCGGCCAGATCACCATTGACGAAGCCACGCGTCGGATCTCCGCGACTGACCTTGGTAAGAAGGTCTACAACGGCGCCATCGACGGGGAGAGCCTCCTGGCTGTATCCATGAGAACGATAGAGCTCAGCTACCAGTACATTAGGGATGAAGCTCGGGCCAGAGGGGAAGTGAATTGAGGCTGAAGTCACTGCAAATCGAGCCCCTTGGCGAAGCAGGGTGGGAAAGCCCCATGCTGGAGTTTGGCCGCCGGACCACGATGCTGTTCGCCCTGAATGGCAGCGGGAAAACACCGATCATCCGGGCACTCGCGTCGGCACTCGGCTTTTCAAACAAGTTTCGGAACGATATCCTTGAGAAGTGCAAGGCAGTTGTTCTGCATGCAGATTCTGAAGGTAAGCCCCTTACGATCCGCAGGGTGATCGGGGCGACGAACAACGAGTTCTACGCAACGATTGACTTCGATGGCGAGGGCACCGAGCATCATTCAGAGGGCTCCTTTTCCATTGCGCTGTTCCGCCTACTCGGCCTCACTCCCCCCCGGCTCGTCTCAAATAAGGGTGAAGAAGCGCAACCGTACATCTCTACTCTGCTGCCGGTCTTCTACTTAATTCAGGGCTACGGGTACTCTGCCGCATACCGTTCCCCCAACCCGTTCATTGAAGACCAGTTCGCTGAGATGGTCCGCTTTGCATTTGGACTGAACCCCAAGCACTCCTACGAGGTCAAGAAAAACCTTCTAGAAGAGAAGAGTGCCTTTGAGGCACAGACGCGCAAGATCGTAGGCGCGCAGCGGGTGCTGGAGTACCAGAGCCGCGGAGTTGACGCCAGCGACGCAAACCAGGAGGTACTGCAGCGGACGGTAGAAGACCTGGCCCGACAGATCGACGCACTTCGTGCATCTGTCGACGCCAAGGGTACAGCCAGCACGACGCTCTCCGAAATGCTGCGCCAGAAGGATGTCCAAATCCGAGCTAAGCAGGTGGAGCTCTTTGACTTGCAGAACCGTGTGGCGGGCATTGAGACCATCCGTGCTGAGATTGATGGCGAGGTCAAGACGCTCGGTCTGAACGAAGAGGCCCGGCGCGTTTTCACCTCCTTTCAGGAAATCTGCCGCGCGCCGAACTGCGGGCTCTTCCTGGGTAGCACTGAGTCGTATGGGAAGAACCTCTTGTACCTCAAGGACCAAATTAAGGACCTTGAACGCAACAGCCTTCGAACTGAAATTCGAGTCGAACAGCTGCAAGAGCATCTTGGCGAGCTGGGCGTGGAGCGTCAGACGCTCGCCGACAGCCTCGACTCGCCTACCACTTCGGGCGTCGATCAGCTGGTGACGGCCGTTAAGGCACTGACAAAGCAGCTTGTCGACGCGCAGTCTGAATTGGGCCGCATATCAGCGCTGAAAGATGAGCGCTCGAAGCTGTTTGAACTGGAGAGAGAGCGGGACCGCATTCAGGACCGGATCGACGGACTGTCCAACACAAGCAGAGCCGACAACGACTTCAAGAGGCTACGGTTGACACTGCGCGAACTGACCGTCAAGTGGATGCGGACGCTGGTAACGCAGAACGTGTCAACGAACGTCGACATTGACTTGAATCTTCGGTTCACGTTCGGAGGCGAAACGATTGAGACCATCGGCAGCGGCGGCACCAGCAGCACGACGATTCGTCTGGTCCTCGCCATACACGCGGCCCTATTTGAGGCATACCTATCTGACAAGTCTCGCCCGTTCCGCTTCCTGATCCTCGACACGCCGAAGCAAGAAGAACTCCATACCGCCGACCTAGCCCAGTACCTCAAGGAACTGGAGAAGATGTGCGACGCAAGCGATGCTCAGCTTGTCTTCTCATCCACCGAGTACGACCATCCGACCGGTCCGAAGGACAATCGTTGGCTTCCTGCATATCGTGGCCCCGACAAGCCGATGTATCTTGGCAAGCGGGAGGACTTGTTGGCCGATGACACATTGGCAAAGCGGTAGGAGCAAGTTCGAGTTCGTCTCGGCCGCAAACGGTCGTGATAAGTGGGCACCGAACACCACCACATGTCGAGACCCAGGCCTCGGATGCCTAGCGGCCGTTCGAGTTTCCGTCCGTCGACCGTCGCGTAACGAACGGCGCTGTCGCTCGTCCCGTCTATCGCGAGTGACTCGCCAGTCTGGCCGGATAGTTGGAATCTGCCGGAAAGCTCCTCGGCTCGCTGCGTAGCACTAACAAGCGAGCCTGTTTGCATCAGCAAGATGAGGGATGAACCCTGCAAACGAATGGGGGAGTTGCGCCGATGCGAAGGGTAAGTGAGGCGGGTACTCTGCAACCGGAGGAATTCAGTGTCACGGAAGTGTTGCCATGTTCCCGCCTCTCGCGGCACTTAGCAGGCGCTAGGCACCGGTATCGAAGTAAAAGGGAGTTTGTGGAATGGCAAAGACCTACCGGCGTCTGAACCTCTTCCTGGCGAAGCCTGGAGGTAACGGACGAGTGTTGGCTGATCTGCTCGCCGACGTACCAGTGGACACCTACCCATTGGCAGACAACTTGGGGGTCGACGGACTACTCTGCGTAAAGAAAAGCACAGAGAAGAGGCCCGCCTGGGGCACTGTACTTGATGAGGTTGTGGGAAAGGCTGTGCCTGGTCTCGCAAATCGATCGAGTTCTGCGGTACTACTGCTAAGAGTGGACGGCGACACCTTCGCCTTTGCCTTTGGCTACGGCCGGCATCTGATTGAGCAGTCTCTCTTCATTCAGGACTTTGGCCTCCGCACAGCGCTCAACACACTCGACGAGAAGTCGCTGCGCAGCGTCGATTTGCACACACTCGAGGACCAACCTGTCCAGAAGAAGTCTCAGGCTGCACGCGACTCGGAAGTTAGTGTATTCGGGATCGATATCCTGCGAGACGTCCTACGCGCCGTCACGGGTGTCCCGAAGCGCGGAATTGGCCTCACGCAGATCGCTGGCGGCGACGCCATGTTCTCCTTCGGTGTCGAAATGGAGGCTCCGGACTTCCCCGCATTGGCCCGCCGCATCAGGGGCCACTACAACAACGACGACTACAAGACGTCGTTCTCCTGGGTGGACAACATCCGAAAAGTTAAGGACGAAGCCTTGATCGATGCGCTAAACGCGCGCTTGGTTCGAGCTGTTTCTGCGCGCGATCCCGGAGTCATTGTCACCCTGCCAGAGATCGGTACATGGGACACAATCCTAGGCTTCAGCTTTACGCGCAACAAGGACGGTGTGCGGCCCGTTGTCCAGTCGGACGACTACATCGACACCATTCTCGACTTGGCCCAATTGACCGTCGAAGGGTTGAAGCGCGACCGGCTATTCGTTCACGACGTGGACGGCAACATCGCCGAACACTCGGTGTATCGCTGTATCTACTTTGAGATTTTTGACGGAGACAAGACGAAGATTATCTTCGACGGCAAGTGGTACGAGGTCGATGCAACCTTCATTGGGCGCATAGCGGAGACATTGAACATGCTTCAGATCTCCACTCTCTCATTTCCAGGTGTTGAGGTATGGGACGAAAACGGCAAGGGGAAGATTGAGTCTGAAGGCGACTACAACACTCGAGCAGCCGCAGCGCATGGCTACTTTCTGCTGGACAAGCAACTCGTCAAGACCGATCGGGCTACATCGCCAATAGAGCTCTGTGACCTCCTGACTCCTGCCAAGCAGTTTGTGCATGTAAAGCATCGAAAGGGCGGGTCGGCCGGACTGAGCCATCTCTTTGCTCAGGGCGGTGTTGCCGCCGAAGTCATGCTGGGCGACAAGGCATTCCGCAAGAAAGCGAGAGCAGTCCTACGTAGAGTGAGTCCAGCCGCGCGTGATCTCGTGCCCTTGGACACGCTCAGAAGCTCGGACTATGAAATAGTTTTCCTCATTTTGGGCGAGGGCAGCGCGACGCTTAAGCAAACCCTTCCGTTCTTCAGTAAGGTCAACCTTACGAAGACGTTCGAAAGCCTCACCCAACGAGGATTCCATGTTTCGATCGCTGGTGCTCCCACGACGCCGCGAGCGATTCCTTAGCAGGTACAAACGGAACCCCAGAGGGCTATGTGGCGGCGACTCCCGACGCGCGACTGACTGCTCACCGCATGGAAGCCGTCAGTGGCAATTCGAGCGCGAAGGGCTGCACCCAGTCTTCTCCGGCCTCTTGCATCGCAATTTGATGAGCGCAACTTCGGCATGGAGGTCGTTCAGGTGTCGAGGTCAACAACGTGACCGACCCACCGACTGCACTCATTGAGACGTCCAGAGCTCAGGTTGCTTCATCCGCTTGGTAGCTCTGGAGCTTCGCCTGAGCTTTCAGACCCTCGCGAGTGGGCTATCGATCGTTCTCGACGGCCCGGATGATTTCCGATGCGGGCTGCCCAAGTGCGCTGGCCAACTTCATGATGACGCCAAGGGTGGGTGACTTCACACCGCGCTCCAGTTGGCTGACGTACGAA
>LNFM01000326.1_pt1 | contig 124950 bp, 125 predicted proteins | sample 596031 | NCBI WGS metagenome assembly LNFM01 (sample SAMN04254537, study PRJNA301005) | activated carbon metagenome | isolation source: dual media filters at the Ann Arbor, Michigan drinking water treatment plant | place: USA: Ann Arbor | reverse complement strand
GCTTCAGCCGCGGCCACAGCAGGCGGTTGACGTTGAAGGCCTGGCAGGCGATGCGCACCTTGCGCTGGAATTCCTCGCGCATCGACGACACCGATTCCTCGTAGGCGCGCACGTCGGTGGCCTGCACGATGCGGTGGCCGGCGCACAGCACCATGAAGGACACGTACATGTCGTCGATGATGTGGTCGGGCGGCGCCCGGTGCAGTGCGCGGCGGATGGCGAACAGCGAACCATCGGCGCCCATCACCGAGCCGGTGTCGGTCTCCAGCCGCTTGATGCCTTCTTCCAGCCGCCAGTACAGCGAACCGGTGCGCGCGGTGGTGGAGTCGGCGGCGTTGGTGTAGATGAGGTTGCCGCAGACGCAGCCCACGCCGGGGTCGGCGAAATGCGGCTCCAGCCGCGTCAGCACCTGCGGGTCGAGCATGACGTTGGCGTCGGTGAAGACCACGATGTCGGCCTGCGTGCGGGCCACCAGCAGGTTCATGCCGTGCGTCTTGCCGGTGCGCTGGGTGGACACGTGCAGCTGGATGCGGTCGGCGTAGCGGCGGCAGATCTCGGCGGTGTCGTCGCTGGAGGCATCGACATAGACCAGGATGTCCAGCGTGGGATGCACGTCGCGCAGGGCTATCAGGTTGAGCAGCTTGGCCTCGATGACGCGGGCCTCGTTGTAGGCGCAGGTGCAGATGGCGAAGCTGGGCGTCGGTGCCGGTGCCAGCGGCGGGCCGGCGGGCCGCAGTGACGGTGGCGAGCGCGCCTGCCAGCGCCGCACGGCCAGCAGCGACAGCGGATAGGTGACGAAAGGGTGCAGCGCGAGCAGCAGCGCAAGGCTGCCGATCAGCACCAGCAGCAGGACGAGGGGTGTCATGACGGTGGTCTCCTGAACCAGGTGGGGCCGCCGTGCCCGGCGGCAGTCGCCGGCCACAGCAGGATGCTGGCCGCGATGCCCACCGGGAAGGTGGCAAAGGCGCCGTTGACCAGCAGCGTGGCGCACAGACCCAGGCGCAAGCCCAGGGGGGCGCGCACGCTGTTGAAGGCGTAGACCAGAAAGCCGAAGAAGAGCAGGGCGCCGGTGACGCCGTACTCGAACAGCATCTTCGAGAACGACATTTCCGCCGTGGGTTGCCGCGCCAGGGCGGCATGGGTCGCAAAGCTGCCAGCGCCGGCGCCGAACAGCACGCGCTCGGGCTGCGGCCACCATTGCAGGTTGAACATGTCGATCCAGGCCACGAAACGCGCCGAGCCGCTGGAGTGCACCGACTGGAACTCACTGGCACGGCTCAGAATCGGCTGCAGCGGCAGCAGGTCGCCCATCAGTTTTCCCATTACCACCAGCACCAGCGCCACCAGTGCCCCCAGCAGCAGCAGGTCCCAGCGGCCCTTCACCACCACCAGCCCCAGCAGGCCGACGGCGGCCACGATCAGGCCGGTGCCCGAGTAGCTGACCGCCAACGCGGCCACCAGCAGCGCCACCCGCCACAGCCGGCTGCGTTGCGAAAGCTCCAGCAGCAGGCCCAGGGCCATGAACTGGCTGAAGAAGGAGGGCTCGAGGAAGAAGACGCCGTTGGACTTGAAAGTGGCGCCGCCATAGACCACGGGGATCAGCGGGTTGAACTTCTCGATCAGCCAGGACGCTGGCACCCCGTGTTCCATGGGAAACGCCGCCGCCGGGCCCACCACGTACTGCAGGCCGAACTGCAACACGCCGCAGGCGGCGAAGAAGGTCGCCAGGCCGGACAGGGCACGCAAGGCGCCGGCCAGCGGTGGCGTCGCAGTCGGCAACCGCTGCGCGCCATCTGCTGCAGTCGACGGTGCCCGCAGTTGCAAGGTCAGCGGCAGGAACAGCGTGGCCAGCAACGCGATGGACGTGGCCGAGAACGGCGCCGCGCGAAACAGCTGCGTGCAGCCCAGCCAGGCCAGCATGGCCAGGTAGACCATCAGCCGCCCGGTGTGCACGCGCAGCAGGCCGCTGGCCAGGCCCACCAGCGTGGCGCCCACGATCAGCGGCAGGTCCAGGCCCAGGCCCAGGGGTGCGAGCGGCGGCATCGACAGCTTGGCCAGCAGCGTGACGGCAACGATGGGGGTGTACTGCAGCGCCACCCGCCCCCAGTCCCGTGCGCTGCCTGACGCGCGCGCGGCCACCGGGTGCGCCGGTGCGTGCCCGGCAGGCGGGGCGACGGACGGCGCAGAGAACTCGATGGTGGCCAAGCCGCTGGCCGGTCAGCGGTGGTTGACGGCGGCGCCGACGATGGACACGCCCACTTGCCGCAAGGCGTCGACCAGGTGCCCGGTCTCGTCGCGGGTGGACATGCCAGGCGCACTGACCAGCAGCGCCTGTTCGGTCTGCGCGCTGACGATCTGCGCGTCGGCACCGCAGGACCAGGCCGGCGTGTCGACGATGACGATGTCGTAACGCTCGCGCACCTTTTCCAGCACCGGTGCCATGGCGCGCGCCGCCAGCAGTTCCTGCGGGTTCGCTGGCCGCGGCCCGGCCGTCAACAGGCTGAGCGTCTCGTAGCCCTCGATGGCTTGCACCTCCTGGCCATTGCTGCCGTCGCTGACCAGGGTGCTGAGCCCCTGTTCGTTGCCGACGCGGAAGATGCGGTGCTGGCGCGCGTGGCGCAGGTCCATGTCGATGAGCAGGGTGCGCTCGCGCAGCTGCGCAAAGGCCACTGCCAGGTTGGCGGCGACAAAGCTGCGGCCCTCGCCGCGGCTGGCGCTGACCACGCTCAGCAGCTGGGGCTGGTGCTGCCCCATCCACCGCAGCGCCAGCTGGGCGCGCAGGGTGCGGATGGCCTCGGCCACCGGCAGGGTGGAAGCCGTGGTGATGGCGAGTTCACTGCCCTCGGCCCAGCGCGGCGGGCCCGGGAACATGCGCTGGCGTGCCAGCGCGTCGGCCACGTCGTAGCGGCTCACCAGGCCCAGCTGCATCGCGGTCTCGCCAAAGCGCAGCTGCGAGGCGCGTTGCGCCTGGGCGATGGTGGGGATGTCGGTTTCCTTGATGCGGCCCATCTCCACCAGGCGCATGCCGATGGGTTTGTTGATGGGCACAGCGGCGGCGGTCCGCAGCGGCGTGGCCGGGTCGCGCAGGCGGACTTCGGGCGCGTTCATGCGGCTGCTCCCAGGGCGGGCATGGCGCGGCGGCTTGGCAGGCGCGCATGCGGCACCACGGCCAGCAGCGGCACGCCCCAGTGCGGCAGATCGGCCGTGTAGTGGATCAGCGGCCGGCGGCGGTCCAGGCCCAGCGCCACCAGCAGGCCCAGCACCGACCCCAGCGCCAGGCCCAGCGGCACCAGCAGCATCAGACCCGGGCGCGAAGATTCGGACGGAGCCACGCCCACCGTCAGGATGCTGGCCTCGGGGCTGGGGCTGCTGCCTTCCTGGCTGGTCTGCACCAGCCGCAACTGCACCTGCTCGTAGGCCTTGCGTGCGCCTTCGGCGTCGCGCTCCAGCACGGCCATGCCGTCGCGTGCGCTCTTCAGTTGCAGCACGCGCCGCCGCTGTGCTTCCAGGCTGCCGCGGATCGAGTTCTCGCGCTGTTCATTGATGCTGGCGCTCATCTTCAGCGACGCGGCGGCGCGCGCCACTTCCTGGTCGAGCTCGGCGCGTACCTGCGCCACCTCGGCCTCGATGGCCACCAGCTGCGGGTGCCGCGAGCCCATGCTGCCCTTGGCCACCTTCAGGCGTGCCTGCGCCACGGCCAGGCTGGACAGCAACTGCTGCACCACCGGACTGACCAGCACGTCGGGGCTGTCGCCGGCACGGCCCTGGGCCTGCTCGCTGCGCGAAGACGATTCGATGCGCTGCGCCCGGGCCTCGATCTGCCGCAGGCTCAGCTCGTTGAGCGACGAGGTCTCGACGTCCAGGCGCTCGTCGCCGCCGACGATGCCGTTCTCCCGCTGGTACTGCGACAGCCGCGTCTGCGCCACCTCGAGCTGCTCACGCAGGGTCTTGGCCTGCTCGGTGAAGAAGGCCGCGGAGATGCGCGCGGGGTCGCTGCGCAGCCCCAGCGCGGTGGCCAGGTAGACCTCGGAGAAGGCGTTGACGATGGCCGCCGCCTGGGCCGCGTCGGGCCCCGAGTACTGGATGTCCAGCACGTTGCTGTCTTCCGCAGCGGGCCGCACGTCCAGCGACTTCAACAGCTGCCGCGCGATCCAGGCCTCGGCGTCGCCCTGGCCCTGGGCCTGGTCTTGCCAGGCGGCGTGCAGCCGCGGGTCATGCACCAGGTCGAGCCGTCGCACCACCTTGCGCGCGACACCGTCGCTGCGCACCATGCTGGCCTGCGTGCCCAGCACGTTGCGGGGCACCACGGTGTGCGCTTCAGCCACGCCCAGCACGGGGTTCAGGCCGCGCACGTCCAGCACGATGGCGGCGTTGGCGGTGTAGCGCGGGGGCAATGCGTAGTGCGCCGCCAGGGTCAGCGCCAGCACGGCCAGCAGGGCCCCGGTTGCGGCCTGCCAGCGGGCCGCCAGCACGGCCATCAGCCTTGAAATGTCCATCGCATATCCGCCTTCAAACAGGGGTGGAGCCGCAGCATCGTTGCCTCGACCAAAAGCCGCACGCCCTGGGCGCCTGAGCGGATGCCCCGGGGCGATGCAGCAGGGCACCGCCACGGGCACCCGAAGTCTGTTGCGTGCGCTGTCGAACGTCAGTGCGCTGGCCCACGCTGCAATCGTCAGCAGCCAGGCTGGTTTGTGAGCGGAGGTGTCCTCGTCGGCTGGCCGGGGCGGGGTGCCGCTCGCGCGCTGGTGCCCCGCGCGCTGACGCGCCGCGGGCCCCGGCCAGCTAGGGGCCTGTGGGTGCGGCAATGCACGAACCCAGCAGCTTGTCTGTGCGCCGACGAACGCAGTCTGCGCGTCAGACAGGTGCTGCGCCGGCTTACCTGCCCAAACCAGCTGCGGCGAGCGGCCGGCCAGAGTGGCTGCACACCTCTGCTGCGCGGACAACGCAGCCTCTTCTACTGGCCGTCTTCAGCTGTGTCCAGCCTGCCGTCGGCCACCGATCCAGGAAGCTACATGACCCCTATGAACGCCTTGCATGCTGCCACCGTCGCCCTGGCCAGCGCTTGTCTGCTGCTGAGCGCCGGCTGCGGTGGCGGTGACAGTGTCGCTGCTGAGACGCAGGACACCCGCGCAAGCCCCACACCATTGGCCTTGCCGGTACAGACCGATCCGCCGGCGACCGCACCGCAAGTGGCTGCGCCGCCGGCCGTCGCACCGCAGGTAGCCGCACCGCCGGCCGCAGCGCCGCAAGTGGCCGCAGCACCGACCGCAGCACCGGCCGCAGCACCGGCCGCCGCACCGGCCGCCGCGCCGCAGGTGGCCGAGCTGCTGAGCAACGGCCAATTCTCGCTCGGGCTCGGCCATTGGGACACGCAAGACGCGGTGCTGGTGGCCAGCACGCAGCGCGCCGGTGGCCAGGCCCTGAGCATCGGTGGCGGCGCCACCCAGCGCATCGCCGCGCCATCACTGGTGGCGGGACGCTCGTACACGCTGCTGGTGACAGCGCGCCTGGAGTCCGCGGGCGCGCCCGCACGCTTGAGCGTGCAGTTCCGCCGGCCTGCCGGTTCGGAGTTGATCCGCAGCCACCAGGCCGCCGTGGTCTCGGCCGATTACCAGGTCTACCGCATCGACTTCACCGCGCCGCCGTATGCCGCCATGGGAGAGGTGGCCCTGAACTCGGCGGGCCCGCGGCTGCGGGTCGAAGCGGTGTCGCTGCTCGCGCGCACGCCCATCGTGCAGACCGAGGCCGTGACATCGACTGCCGACTCGTACGTGCCGGCCGGCTATGCACTGGCCTTCAACGACGAGTTCAGCGGCAGCAGCCTCGACCGGTCGAAGTGGTTCACGCGCTACATCTATGGCGGTGGCATGCTGGACCGCCTGAACGACGAGCAGCAGCGCTACCGCGACAACGACAACCACAGCGTGGCCAACGGCGTGCTGAGCCTGACTGCGCGCAAGGTCACGTCCACCGACCCAGGGGGCGTCAACTACGAGTCGGGAATGATCCGCTCGGACTGGACCGCCCGCTACGGCTACTACGAGGCCCGCGTGAAGATGCCAAGCGGCGTGGGCCTGTGGCCGGCCTTCTGGCTGGCCTCGGACGTTTCAGCCAGCGGCGACCTGGCGTGGCCGCCGGAGATCGACATCTTCGAGTTCGTCAACAACGGCGTCGAGGACAAGCGCAACATGCTGCACTCGGGCGTCATCAGCCTGCCCGGCGTGCCTTCCGATCTGTCCTATGTCGATCCGGACTTCAACACCCAGTGGAATTACTTCTGGGCGCCCTACAACTTCGACGAGGGCTGGCACACCGTGGGTGCCGAGTGGACACCGAACGAGGTGACCATGTACCTGGATGGCCGCAAGATCTACACCAGAAGCTACCGCTGGAACTTCCCTGACGGCACGCTGGCCGGGCCGGCGCACATCCTGCTGAACCTGGCCGTGGGCGGGTCCTGGGCGGGCCGCCACGGCATCGACGACGCGGCGCTGCCGCAGTCGCTGCAGATCGACTGGGTGCGCGCCTACAGCAAGCTGCCCTGAGAGCACTGCCCCCGACCCCGGTGTGGCCCCTGGCCACGCCGGGGCCGCTGCATGGCTTGACAATTGTGCTATGATCGGCGCACCAGATCGCCGGGTTGAAAGCAAGATCCTGCGATGTGGCAGTCCTGGCGGTCGCGCTCGCGTCGCACGGCCCGCGTTTCCCCCACACCCCAGGCTCCTTCACCATGTTCATCTTCTTGCGCCCCTTGCGGCCCGTCTTCAGTGCCGCAGCCGCGCGGCTGGGCTTCGCGCTGGCCGCCGCACTGGCCTGGCTGTGCATCGGCCTGCAGCCCGCCTACGCCGCCGATGCGCCGGCCAATTACCAGATCGGCGCCGGCGACCTGGTGCGCATCGCCGTGTTCCAGAACCCCGACCTGACGCTCGAAACACGCGTGGCCGAGAGCGGCAATATCAGCTTCCCCTTGCTGGGCGAGGTCAAGCTGGGCGGTCTGTCGGTGGCGCAGGCCGAAGCCGAGATCACCCGCGGCCTGCGCGAAGGCGACTTCCTGCAGAAGCCTCAGGTCACGGTGCTGCTGCTGCAGGTGCGGGGCAACCAGGTCTCGGTGCTGGGTCTGGTCAACAAGCCCGGCCGCTTCCCCCTTGACGTGGTGGGCATGCGCCTGTCGGAGCTGCTGGCGCTGGCCGGCGGCCTGGCCCCGGGCGCCAACGACATCGTCACGCTCAGCGGCGAACGCAATGGCATGGCCTTTCGCACCGAAGTCGACCTGCCGGCACTGTACGGGCGCCTGCCCAGCGGCATCGACCCCGTCATGCGCAGCGGCGATGTGCTGTTCGTCGGCCGCCCGCCCATGATCTACGTGCACGGTGAGGTGCAGAAGCCCGGCACCTTCCGTCTGGAGCGTGACATGAGCGCCATGCAGGCCGTGGCCGCCAGCGGCGGCGTCACCCTGCGCGGCACGCTGCGCGGCCTGCGCGTGCACCGCCGCGACACCGCAGGCCAACTGCAGAAGCTCGAGCCCGACCTGGCCGACCGGCTGCAGGACGGCGACGTGGTGTTCGTGCGCGAGAGCCTGTTCTGACCGACCGGCGTCGCTGAACGCGCTGCGCCGGCCTGGCGCGGGCTGTCGCATGCGCCTCAGCTCCAGCGCAGCGTGAGTTGCGCGTTGCAGCCGGCCGTGGTGGCGCGGTAGCCCTGCGACAGCGGCGTCTGCGATTCGCGGCGCTCGTGTCCCAGGCTGCAGGCCAGCGCCGTGCTGCGCGTGGGGGCGTAGCGCAGACCCAGGCGCACGAGCGTGCTGCGGTCGCTGCCGCTGCTGCGCAGAATGCTGCCGTCACCTGCCAGGCTGCTGGCGGCCAGTTCGCGGTGTGCGGATTGCAGTTCCAGGCCCAGCGCGATCTTGCCCGTCAGGTCGTGCGCCGCCTGTGCGCGCAACGCCGTGGTCAGCTGGCTGTTGTCGCCGCTGCCGCGCAGGGTCTGTGCGCCACCGGCCGGCGCGAAGAAGGTGGTCTCGCTGCCGGTCTCGCGGCTCAGCGCCACGTTCACCCGGGTCTTGCCCGACACCGTCCATTGCCAGTCCAGCTGGCCCGTGGCGCCGTTGAAATCACCCCCGGCCGCCGCCGCCTGGCTTTGCTGCGTGAGGCTCAGGCGCGCGTGCAACGCGCTCTGGCCGGTGACGGTCCAGTGCAGGCCGAAGTCGATATCGCGCCGCTCGAAATCGCGATCCACCCCGTCGCTGGCCATCGGTACCCGGCCCCTCGTGAAGCGCGGGCCCACGCTGGCGCTGACGGGCCCCAGCGGATTCCACTGCAGGCCGATGCCGGCGCTGTCCTGCGTGATCTGTTCAAGTTCGAAAGCCTGGGCCGTGTGCTGGACGCGGCGATGGCCCAAGGCCAGGTTCACCACCCATTTCGCCTGCAGGCCCAGCTGAGCGCCGGCCAGCGTCTGGTCTAGGGTCTCGATGTTGGCGCCACGGAAGGCGGGGTCGCGCACCGTGCCATAGGACGCGAGTTTGCGCTCGGTCTCGTGCGACAGGTTCCACGAGATCTCACCCTCGGTGGATCCGGTCCAACCCAGCCTGGCGCGGTAGCCCAGGTTGTTCAACTCGCGCCGGGCCTGGTACTGGTTGTCACGCAGGCTTGCATGCGCCAGCAGGCGGTGGCGGCCATAGCGCTGATCGATGTCGCCGAACAGCTGCGCAATGGTGTGGCGGTCTGATTGTGTCTGGCCCGGCGGGGCGCGAAAGACGTTGTCGTCGTGCTCCAGGCCCAGAGCGACCCCGGCGCTGTAGGGGCTGGCCTCTGCGGCGCCCGGGTCACCTTGCGCCACGGCGCCGCCGGCCACGACGCACAGCGCAGCGGCGGCCATCCGGCGCATGCGCAGGCCGAAGCGTCGCGCGCAACGGGAGTGCCCTGTCGGGCCTTGCGGGGTATGTGTGTTCATGCGTCTGGCAAACCATGGTCTGCTGGGTTGGTGTGTCGATGGGACAGGGCCCGCCGCGCGTCATCGGTTGCGAGGCCTGGGAAGGGCGCGTCGTGCCGTGTGCGTGCCCACCGATCTACCGCGAAGCCGATTCCGTCGGGCGCGCAGCGGCGTGCAAGCCGTGGTGCGGCAGCGACTGCGGTGATGGACGACATCGAACAAGCGGGCCGCACCCCCGGGCTGCCCTTTCGCAGCCCGATGTCATGCTCGCCGCAGCCCCTCGTGTGGTCTGTTCGATACCGAACATGCAGGCGCGTCGGGGCGACGCGCGGGGCGCTGCTCGCCGGGCCGTGTGTGCGGCCGGGCAGTCCCTTGCGCCGGACGCTCAGGCAGAGCCGGCGCGCGGCAACGCCATGAAGAAGCGCACCATCTCAGCCGACGCGTCCGGGCCGTTGGCGTCGGTGAAGGAGCCACTCGCGTGGCCGCCCGACCAGGCGTGGCCCGCGCCGTGCAGTGTCCAGCTTTCGATTCGCGCCTGCCCCTCGGTGTCGGCGTGGATCGTGCGGCTGAAGCGCCGGCCGCCGGGCGAGACGCCAACCTGTGTGCTGGTCAGCAGGCCCGTGCCCCCCGCCAATGCGCCGTGCGCGTCATGCGCCTGCTGCGCGATGTGGTCGCCGTTGGTCTGCTGCACCGTGTGGTCGCGATCACCGTGGAACACGATGACGGGCACCGCCTGTATGGCCTTCCCGCGCGATGTTCCGGCCCCATCGGAAAAGCTCATCAGCCCCGGCAGCCCGCTGCGCCCCCCCTTCATGGCAGCCAAGGCCGACGAGATGTCGTGCGCACTGCCGTACGGCAGGCCGGAATGGGCCCCGACGCCGGCAAACAATTCCGGGTGGGTTTCGCCCAGCACCACGGCCATCGCAGCACCGGCTGACAGCCCTGCAACGAAGATGCGGCGCGGGTCGGCTCCGTGCCTTTGTGCGACCTCGCGCACGATGCCGGCGATCAGCGAAGGCTCACCCGCGCCGCGCAGCTGGTCCTGGGGCTTGAACCAGTTCCAGCACTTCGATGCGTTGGCCTGCACGGCTTGCTCGGGATACACGACCAGGAAGCCGTGCTCGTCCGCAAGCCGGTTCATCTGGGTGCCCGCCGCGAAGTCGTCTGCCGACTGGGTACAGCCGTGCAGCATCACGATCATGGCGCGCTGCCCTTCGGACTTGCCCGCCGGAACGTAGACCTTGTACGCCCGCATGCCGGCGTCGTTGCTGTAGGCGCAGGTCTCGAAGCTGCTCGGCTCTTGCTGCGTGTCACGGATCGTCGGGCTGGGGCCCCTTCTGGCGCGGGTGTCCTTCCCAGCGGGGACGACGCGTGCAGCGACATCGATGACGGACGCGCGGGCCAAGCCCGGGGCTGCCGCGGCCATGCGCCCGGTGCCCAGCGCGCGCCGGATGGTCTCGGTCACGTCACGCAGCGGGCCCGCCGTGGTGTCGAGCCCCGCGGACGCGAGTGCCTGTTGAATCGTCGCGTTGATCGCATCGGCGTCAAAGGTCGGTGCTCGGGCGTTGAATGGGTTCTTCATGATGTTCTTTCGACTGATTGCGTGGCGGGTTTAGTGGATTCGATCGGACAGGGCAATTCGCACGCCTGGACTTGCCTGGAACGCGCCGAGCACGGTCACGGATTCGATGGCGGCGCGCGCCAGTTCAGGCGTCACGTCGTCGGCGATGCGGGCGAGCCCGACCACCTGCACCTGCAGTCGCTGCCCCGCGGCCACCACCGTTTCGAGGTCGGCGCGGCTGTAGTGCTGAAGGCCCACCGTGAGCGTCCTCCGGGCCACGGTCTGCCTGACCGTGTCGGCATGCAGCGCCAGCTGGTTGCGCAGTGCCGTCCGCATGAGGTCCGAGCGGTTGGAATAAAAGCCCTCCTGAACCAGAAGGTCGACATGGCCCAGGTCGACCACGCCGACATTGACCGTCATCTTCTCGGTTTCCCCGGTGCGTTGCCTGGGTTCGACTGCCGCGCTGCTGTTCTTCATATCATCCATGTAGATTCCAAATGGAATCCAATTGGAGCATACAACGGTGTCTTTGGCGGTTGGACGGGCGCAAGACCACTTTGACGAGAGTGCGCCGAAGGCCGTCAGCCCGATGACCCGGGCCCGTTGCAGGATTCACCCAGGCAAGCCCAGTCTGCTCCTGGGCGACGAGCGAATCGGTGTGGTATCGCACTGACCTGGGCCGCCCGGTGCGTGAGCATCCGGCCCCGGCGCATCCGATGACCTCATTCGACTTCGACCTGAAAGACACCCTCGGCTGAAGGCCGAATTGGCCGAATTGGCCGAATTGAACGAGATCGCATTGAGGGGCTGTGGACCGACTTGCTTGCCTCTCTTCACTTCATTGGAACCATGCGCACGCAACCCGACTCAGTATTGGCCCACGCCGAGGCGCGCAATGATGAACTCGAATCAGTAGCAACCTATTGCAATCAGCGTTCTGGTGGTTCAATTGAACGGCCTCACATGAAATTCTGGTCTGGTGCTGTTTCGCAGACCCTATCGCCCGGCGGCATGAACCTCGTGCTGCTGTCCGGCGCCCCTCGGGCCCATTGCGGGCTCCAGCGCGAACACGCGATGGACCAGAGGCGGCGCTCTCGACGCAGATCGACAACATCCTGTTGTCACTGCAATTCCCCTTAGCTCCCAAGGAATCACCATGCAAGAAAACATCACGCAAGCCCAGACTCAGCCCTTCATCAAGCTGGCACAGTCCAACATGGAACTGCTCAGCCGCTTCTCGTCATCGCCGGAGATCACGGCGCAGGCGACCCATCTGTTTCAGCAGGCCACCGAGTCGTCCAGGAGCCTGATGCAATCGGGCGCCTTCGCCCAGATGATGCAAGGCATGCTGAAGAATTACAGCGAGTTCTTCATGGAAATGAACCATAACGCCATGACGCTGCTGGGCCAGGGCCAGGCGGCGATGGTGCGCCAGGTGGAAGAGGCCAGCGAGAACGTCATCGATGCAACTGAAACGCGCGCGCGTCGTCCGCGCCAGGCCGCTTGATCGCCTGACGCGCATCGGCCCTGGCCGCGCAGCAAGACCTGGTCTTGCTGCGCGGCCCTTTGCCGATGCCGCTGGTCAAGCCGGCGTGCGCGGCAGGTGGATCGTGAACACCGTGCCCGCTTCGGCCGAAGACTCCACCGAGATCGTGCCGCCATGTGCGAGCACGATCTCGCGCACGACGAACAGGCCCAGTCCCAGGCTGGTCCGGGACCGCTCGTGCACTTCCGAACTGGTATTCGGCGCCTGAACCAGTGGCTCGAAGATGCTTTGCAGCGCCTCCGATGGGATCGGATCGCCCGAATTGCAGACCTTCAGAACGACGGCATCCGCTTCGCCGTCGGCCGTGAGCGAGACCGGTGACAGCCGACTGCCGTGCTGAACGGCATTGCTCAGCAGATTCGACAGCGCCTGCTGCATGCGGGCAGCGTCGGCCTGCAGGCTCAGATCGCCCGAGATCCGCTGCACGAACTGCTGCTCGGGATTGCCGGCCCGAATGTCCTCGAGCGAGGCCTCGCACACCGGCCCCAGATCACAGGCCGTCCGCTCGATCGGAATGCCGGCGCCCAGGCGTGTGCGCGTGTACTCCAGCAGATCGGTGATCAGGCGCTTCATGCCGCGCGAGGCGCGCTTGATGCGCGCTGCAGCGCTTTGCCGGGCCGACTCCGACAAGTCGGCCTTGGCAAGCACCATTGCAGACATGTCGATGCCCGACAGCGGGCCGCGCAGATCATGGCCCAGCACGGCCAGGAACATGTCACGCGACGCACCCACTTCACTCGAGTAGCGTTGCACCGACTGCGCCAGTGCCTTGTCCATGCCTTCATTGAAGCGCGTCACCTCTTCGATGGCAGAGGGATCGGCCGCTGGGCCTTCTGACCTTTGCCAGAACGCCATGACGCTGGCACGCATGGCGCGAAACTCGGCGAACAGCTGAACCAGGTCGAAGCCCGCCATCTGCCGCAGCGCGCCGTGCTCAGCCGCCGCGCTGGTGGTGGACGCTTCGCTGGGAGCAATGTCCTGGGACTGGTCGGCCCTTTCCTGCTCGGAATGCCGAAGCTCCATATCGTCGGCGATGGCCAGAAGGATCTCTCGGCTGTGGTCACGCAAGGCCAGCGCAGACATGGTGCGACCCGCTGGAAGCTTGCGGGCAAAGGACTCCCAGTCGGCGACGATGGCGTCCAGGTTGTCCTTGATGAATACGCTCAGTTTCATGCGCGGTTCCTGCAAACTGTTGTTCCCCGGGGGAGGCGCGCAATCGGTGGGTGGCATGTCGCACCGGCTGGCATGACCTGCCCATCCGAACTCGCAGCATCATCGGAGTCACAGTTCACGCAGACTGTGCGCTGTCACACAAAGCGGCGTCTGCGGTGATGTTGATGACCGAGCGCTGAATTCCGACTTGGAGTTAGCGATGTTCGGGACCCGCTGCCTACACCCACTCACGGCATCGGACTACAAGGTTCAATCATTAGCGCCCTTATGGTTGAGTTCTCGCCAGCCCATTGGGTTGGGCCCTGAACGTACCTCTGTTTCTCCAACCATCCCAGGAGCCCCCATGACCAACACCAAGACCGCAACCCCCGTCAAGGCCAAGCCCGCCCCGAAGGACGCCATCGCCTTGCTCAAGGCCGACCACGAGGCCGTCAGCCAGATGTTTGTCGAGTACGAGAAGTCACGTTCGGTGGCGAACAAGAAGGCCTTGGTCGCCGAGATCTGCACGGCGTTGATCGCGCACATGCAGATCGAAGAAGAGATCTTCTACCCGGCGGTGAAGACCGCGCTGAAGGACAAGCTGCTGGTGCCGGAAGGCAAGGTCGAGCACACGGGTCTGAAGGACCTGATCGCCCAACTCCAGGGCGTCGAGCCCGACGGCGAGATGTACGACGCCAAGGTCAAGGTGCTGTCGGAGCACGTGAAGCACCACGTCAAGGAAGAGCACGAGGAAATGTTCCCGAAGGCCAAGGCCTCTTCGCTGGACATGGCCGACCTTGGCGCACGCATGGCCGCGCGCAAGGATGACCTCATGGCCCAGGCCGCCTGATCAAGACAAGGAACTGACATGAACGAAAACAAGCATCTCGAGAACTCGACAGGCGTCCCCTGGCCCACCAGTGACCAGCGGATGCCCGTGCCCGACACGTCGATGCTGCCGGGCAGCGAACAGTCCCCGCCGGCGGCCGTTGGCATGTTGAAGAACGCCGTACACGGCGCACACCAGACCATCGATCGTCTGGCCGTCGGTGCAGAACCGGCAGTGCGAAAGCTGGGCGATGGCGTTGCTGCCGCCGCAGACGCGTTGAACATCAAGACCGGCCAGTTGCGGGAAACCCGAGACGCCTGGGCTGAAAGCGCGCGCACCACGGTTCGAAACCATCCCCTGGCTTCGATGGCGGCAGCGCTGGCGCTGGGTCTGGTGATGGCGCGCCTCGCGCGCGGCCGCCGCTGAACCGTTCGGGCAAGGCTTGCAATGGACTCCCCCACTGCGTTCGTCGCCGCATTGATTGTCTTGCCCGCCGTCGCGCTGGTGGCCTGGGCCTGGTATGCCCTGGTCCGCCTGGATGATGACCTGCATGCGTCCGGTGAGTCCGGTGCGTTCGAAGGATCGCACTTCGATATCGGTCCCCGGGCAATCGAAAGCAATGAAGGACCGAAATGGGCAATCCCTGGATGAGCAAGAACCCGTTCATGAGCATGTGGCTGAGCACCGCAAACCGGGTGGCCGGTTCCTTGCGCGGCCAAGCCGCGGCACAGGCCAAGCGCCAGGTCACTGCGGTGATCACCGAAGCGGCTTCGGCACCTGCACCCAAGGCAAGGGCCAGGCCCAAGCCCAAGCCCAAAACCACGGCCCGCATCAAACCCAAGCGCTGACCCGCGGCGCAGCCGCAAGCAGATGAGCAAGGCGTGGCGCTGGGTGCTGGCTGCGGGTGCCGTTGGCGGCCTCTGCCTTGTCGTGGGGCTGCTGGTCGCCAACTTCGTCGGCGGTGAAACCAAGATCCAGCGCCGCATCGAGCGGCTGTATGCGCTCGATGACCCCCGCTTCATGCAAGAACTGGGCGTGCTGCTCGGGCCTCCCTTCCTGCAGGGAACCCAGGCGCGCGCGCTGCTCAACGGCGACGAGATCTTCCCGCCCATGCTGGCGGCGATCCGCGCTGCCAAGGTGTCGATCAATTTCGAAACCTACATCTACTGGTCGGGCGACATCGGCCGCGCGTTCGCCGATGCCCTGGCCGAACGGGCGCGGCAGGGCGTGAAGGTGCATGTGCTGCTCGATTGGGTAGGCAGCGTGAAGATGGACGACAGCCTGGCTGCCGTGATGACGCAGGCCGGCGTACAGGTCAGGCGGTTTCATCCACCGCACTGGTCGCACCTGGGGCGCATGAACAACCGCACCCACCGCAAGCTGCTGGTGGTGGATGGCCGCGTCGCGTTCACCGGCGGCGTTGGCGTGGCGCCCCAGTGGACGGGTCGCGCGCAGGACCCTGCCCATTGGCGCGACACCCACTTCGAAATCGCGGGGCCGGTGGTCGCGCAGATGCAGTCGGTCTTCATCGACAACTGGATCAAGGTCACGGGTGATGTGCTGCACGGTCCGGACTACTTTCCTGCACTGGCGCCCGCGGGCCCGGCGTCGGCGCAGATGTTCAGCAGTTCACCCAGCGGTGGCAGCGAGAGCATGCAACTGATGTACCTGCTGGCCGTGACCGCGGCATCGCGATCGATCGATCTGTCTGCCGCCTACTTCGTGCCGGACGCGCTGACCCAGCAAGCCCTGGTCGAAGCATTGAAGCGCGGTGTCAGGCTGCGCATCGTGCTACCCGGCCAGCACATCGACAGTGACGCCGTGCGCGGTGCGTCGCGCGCGACCTGGGGGCCACTGCTCCGCGCCGGCGCCATCATTGCCGAGTACGCGCCCACGATGTACCACTGCAAGCTGATGATCGTCGATGGCCTGCTCACTTCGGTGGGATCGACCAACTTCGACAATCGTTCGTTTCGCCTCAACGACGAAGCAACGCTGAACATCGTCGACAAGGATTTTGCGACCACTCAGACCGCGACCTTCGAATCCGACCTGGCATTGGCGCGTCCGGTGAGCTACGCCGAATGGCAGGCCAGACCTGCACGTGAACGCGTCGTGGAGTGGCTGGCATCGGTCATCGGGACACAGCTCTGACGAACAGGACAGTGGCCCCGGCCACTTGATTCGCACGCAATGCTGATCATGTGTGCGGTCGCACAGACGCTGCCTATCTGTGGCGCAAGTATGCGTCCTCAAGTCCTGGTCAATCTGCTCGGGATACTCAAAGGCAATCTCGGAGAGCACTTCATGAATTTCATCATTTGGCTGGTTGTTGGCGGTGTCATCGGTTGGCTTGCCAGCATGCTGATGAAGACCAATGACCAGCAGGGCATGTTCCTCAACGTGATCGTCGGCATCGTCGGCGCCATGCTTGGCGGCTGGTTCATCTCGCCGCTGGTCGGTGTGGGCACGATCAATCAGAACAACTTCAGTCTGCCGGCCTTGCTCGTCTCGTTCATCGGTGCCGCCATCCTGCTGGCGATCGTGAACCTCTTTCGCCGCGGCACGGCACGCTGATCGGCAGAACGCCAACTCTTTCGAGCATCACAAGGAAGCCTCATGAGCAGCAACAACGAAGACCGCAGCTTTGACGCCCATCGTGATCCCCTTTCGGGCAGCCCTGGCGCGCACCCCGTGGGCACCGGGGTCGGCGCCACATTGGGCGGTGCGGCAGTCGGGGCGGCTGCAGGCACCGTGGTCGGCCCGGTCGGAACGCTCGTCGGCGCCGCAGTGGGTGCCGTGGTGGGTGGACTCGCCGGCAAGGGTGTCGCCGAGGCGATAGACCCCACGCGCGAGGACGCTTACTGGCGTGACAACTACAGCAGCCGCCCCTACGTCGAACGGGGGGCGAGTTACAGCGACTATGGCCCGGCCTATGCCTTCGGCGTGGACGCCTTCGGGCGCCATCCGGGGCGCACGTTCGATGAGATGGAGTCCGACATGTCGCGGCAGTGGAGCGCCGCCGGTGGTGCCTCCACCCTGCGTTGGGACAGCGCCAGCCCTGCAGTCCGCGACGCCTGGAATCGGGTCAATGGCGCTGCCTGATCCTGGCGCCGCAGCGGGCACGAACCCGGCGCTGCCGATTCAGCGTCCTTCGCTGGCCCTGCTCGGTGCCGAGCCCTTCCGGGCTGCAATGGAATTTGCATTGCACAAGTTCGGGAAGGCTGACGACGCGAAGTTCGGCGACGGGCATCCCGTCGTCATCTTTCCGGGCCTGGGCGCGGACGGGAAATCGGTCGCCACCCTGCGCACGCACATTCGGTCGCTCGGCTACGACGCGTTCGACTGGGGCCAAGGCTTCAATACCGGCCCCCGGGGTGATCTGGACGCCTGGCTGCACCGCTTGAAGTCGCAGGTCGTCGATCGGCTCGCCGGGCACAGCCAGCCCGCCACCCTCATCGGATGGAGCCTGGGCGGGCTCTATGCGCGCGAGATCGGCAAGCTGATCGCGCCGCGCGTGCGACAGGTCATCACGATCGGCACGCCCTTCAACGCCGAGGCCGACCACACCAACGTGGGCTGGCTCTTCCGCCTGCTCAGCGGCAGCTCTTCGGCAGTCGACCCGGCGCTCAGCCGGCGCCTGCGCACACCGCCACCGCTGCGCACCACGTCGATCTACAGCCGGTCGGATGGCGTGGTGGCGTGGCAGACCTGTCGCCACGGCAAGCGGTCGAGCCTGGTGCACGACATCGAAGTCAGTGGCAGCCATATCGGCATGGGCTGGAACCGCGATGTGCTTGCGGCGGTATCAGACCGGCTGGGTCAGAAGGCCGGGCCGTGGCGCCGCTTTGTGCGCAAGCGATAGGCCGCTGCCAGAGGCGTTGACAGACAAGCACTTCAATGATCCAGCCCACCAACAGGGGAACTGCATGAACACACCCTATTCCTTGATCGCGATTTGCGCCGCCGCACTGCTGCTGAGCGCCTGCGACAAGACCCCCGCCACCCCCCCGAAGCCAACGGTCAGCCAGCCGGGACCGACTCTCTCCGGTGCCATGGCGGCACCCGCGGTCGACCCGTCGCTGCCCAGCGCCGAGTCGGCGTTGACGCCGGCCAACGCTGCCCGGGCCGATTCGGCCTTGGGGCGATCGAACAACACGATGAGCGCGACGCAGGAATCCACGGCGATGCCGATGCCGGGGCAGAACAACGATCACTCGGCGCCGCTCGGTCCGGCCCGACGCGCCAGTGCGCCGTAGCCGGCGCGCTGCACACCGCAACCCCATCCGCAATGGAGGTCCTCACCATGCACAGCACACCCTTCCGCAAGCCCATCCACCCGAACATCGACCTTCCCGGAGAGTTCGAGCCGGGCACGCTGCCCGTCGAACCCGACCAGGGGCCGATTCCGCCCTTCGTGCCGCCGGAAGACCCCGAGCACGACCCCATCGTCGACCCACCTGCAAGCCCCGCCCCGGTGGCCGTGCGCACCCGTGGCCAGGGCAGGCCTGGAGCCGGAACATGAACCCGAGAGCCCGGCGTCCGGTGGGGCAGCAGGTGGCCACTCCGCGCCGTGCCAAGGCGCCCCGATCGGCCCCTGGCTTGGCGTTGCCGCACGAACGCGACGAATCCAGCCCTGCCACGGCAGACGCGCCCGACCCCTTGATGGTGCAGGCCAAGCGCGACATCGACGCCGGCATGGTCGATACCGACATGCGAGCCACGCCCGGCCTGGACGCCGAGCTGCGTGCCCGCCTGGTCCCCGGCCCCGGTGGCAAACCGCCCGCAACCACCCCCGTACCTGCGTCCAAGACACTGGCGGAGCAGAAGGCTGATTTCACGGCCGAGGGATCGCCGCCGCCCGGAAAGGTCTCGACATCCTTGCCCGTCAGTTCACCCGATCCGGGCAGGGCAAGCCCGCTGCCCGCGCCCGGCAGCGCCAAGACCCGCCGCAGCAAGCCCCGAACGCCTTGAACCCGTAGATCGTCGACAGCGGCTACCGGCCGGCGCGCAAGCGGTGACCGTGGGCCGGCCCGGGGGCGAGTGCGAGGGGGCAGTCTTGCGCGCGGTGCGCGCAGCCCTCACCATCGGCATTCCCGCACAAGGCCCCAGCGGTTGCGTCATGGCTGTATCCCCTGAATGGCCCGCCGACCCCGGCGTTGCCGACTTCGATGCGCTGCAGGAAGACCCTGCGCGCTGGATCGGCGTGCTGGCCGCCCTCGGCGCCCGCTACTCCAGTGCGCCGGCGATACCGGCCGACGCGGGCACGGTGCTGGTGGCGCTGCTGGGCCGCGAACTCGTGCTCAAGCTCTACCCGCCCTTCCTGCGCGACCACTTCGCGTTCGAGCGCGCGCTGCTCGGGTATTTGCAGGATCGGCTTGCGTTGCCCACGCCGCACCTGGTGGACAGCGCCGAGCACGCCGGTTGGCCCTACCTGGTGATGACGCAGCTGCCGGGCACGCCGCTCGATCGTGTCTGGCCCACGCTGCAGCAGCGCGAACGCTGCACGGTGCTGCACACGATTGGCCGCGTGGCCGCCGAAGTGCATGCACTGCCGCTGGGCCCCATGCCGGCGCTGGCGCCGCGCTGGGCCGATTTCCTGCAAGGCCAGCGCCAACGCTGCCTCGGCCGCCAGCAGCGCACCGACCTGCCGGCACAACTGCTGGCGCAGGTGGAATCCTTTGTGCAAGGCCCCGTGCCCGAGGGTCCGGACGTGATCCTCACCGGCGAGTACACCCCCTTCAACCTGCTGCACCAGGGCAGCGGGCTGTCGGCCATGTTCGATTTCGGTGACGGCCTGGTCGGCCCGCGCGAGTACGACTGGCTGGGCCCGCTGTGCTTTCTGGCCGCGGGCGATGCGGCGCGCATCGACGCCTTCTTCGACGGCTACCACGGCCGCCCCTTCGACCGCGGCCGGCGCGAAGCCTTGCTGCGGCTGATCCTGCTGCACCGCTACAGCAACCTCAAGGCGCAGATCAGCGTTCCCGGCTGGCAGGCCGCACCCGACTTCGCCACGCTGGCCGCCCTGATCTGGCCCTGAACCGCGACGGCCTGTGGTCGTTCAGAGCAGTTCCGGCGCTCTGAGCTGCCAGTTCAGCACCGACTCGCGCACGCTCATCTTGGTCCCGAGGTCGGCGAATTCGCGGCGGATGACGTCGGCCGCAAAGCGCGCCAGGAAGCGCGACTTCAGTGCTGCACGCGCACGGTCGACCCCGATGTCTTCATACGGTGCCGAGGACATGAGCAGGAAGCCGTCGTCCGGAATGCGGCCCGCGCGCATGTTGGCCTGGATGATGCCCGCGGCCTGGCGGATGGGGTGATCCAGGTCGGGGCTGTAGGGGCCGATGATGAGTGCCTGGTTGGGCAGGTGCAGCCAGTCGAAGCCGCGGCCGACGAAGATGATCCATTCGCGGTGCTCGATGTCGAGCTTGCGTTCGACCTGGCGCAGTGCCGCGATGTGGGCGACATTGCCCTCCAGCAGCGGCAGCAGGTCGTGTCGCACCTGGGCGGGCATGTCGGGACACAGCTGCTGCAGGCGGCCCGGCAAGCTGGCCAGATCCGTGGGCTGCACCTCTGCCAGGTTCAGCACCTCACCATTGGCGCCGTGCAGCACCAGGGCTTCTTCATCGGTCTCGAAGCCGCAGACCAGCGGGTACACCGTCTGGTGCAGGCTGCCGAACAGGGAGCTGAATTCCTCGCGCAGGCCGAAGGTGTGAACCCGGGCGTCTTCGGTGCGGAAATTGAACCCGGCGCAGCCACGGCGGGCATCCCCTTTGGCGTAGTGGTAGGTGATCATCATCAGCACCTGGTGACCCTGCCGCACCACCTTTTCAACGGCGGCCTGCACGAGCTCGCCCAGGTGCGGCCAGCCCAGGTGGAACATGCCACCCAGATTGCGAAACGGCTGGATGATGCCGCGCGGCGTGCGGGTGGCGATGGGGATGTTGATGCGCCCGTCCATGCACTTCATCACCATCACGGACGTGGGGTGCCGCGCCAGGTAGCGCTGGCGATCGAGCCAGGCCTCCGGGGATGCATAGGTCCGGCTGTGCTGGCTGGCCAGGTTGAACAACCAGGCTATGCGCTCTGCGATGGCGGCTTGCTGCGGGGGGGCGGTGGCGGACATGGCTTGCGTGTGGGCAAAGGGCGGCGCCAGGGGGCGGATCAGGGCTTGCGCAGCCGCTCCGCGCGCCGTTGCCGAACCTCCGCGGGCCACTGGCTCTCGATCCAGGCCAGCACGTTGTGGATCTGCCGGTCGGAGAGCTTGCCGGCGTAGGCCGGCATGTCCGACACGTAGCCTTCAGGCGCGTTCGGCGGCACCATGCCGAACTTGACGATGGCGAACAACTGCTCGGTGGGGTGATGCCAGGTATGGCCGCTGGCATCGTGTGGGGGTGCGGGCAAGCGGCCGTCGGGGCGACGTGTCTGCCAGTCGGCCTGGCCTTCGAGCTTGGTGCCGTGGCAACTGGCGCACTCGGCCGCGTAGATGCCCTGGCCCTCCATCAGTCCAAAGGTGTCGGGCCCGCTGCTTTCACTGCAGGCCGCCGTGCCCAGCGCCAGCAGTGCCACCAGCCCGGATGCGGGCAATCGGCCCGAGGCCCTCATTGCGCCTTGCGCTGGGGCTGCGCCCCGTGGGCGCCAGCGGCCTTGCGCGCCGCCTGCTTTGCCCGCGTCTCCTGCACCAGCTTGACGGCGCCGAAGATGTTGACCGCTGCGACCAGCAACGCTGGCCACAGCGGCAAGGCCTGCCCGGACTTCCAGCCCCAGAACAGCAGCAGCGCCAACGCCAGACCGCCGACGATCAAGGTCATCGATCCGAAGCTGAGCACGCCCTTGTCGATGTCTGCCACTTCCAGCCCCTTCTGCAGCCCCGAAACCCGCTTCGCGAAGGTGCGCAAGCGTGGCGGCAGATTATCACTCGGGCCACTTTCCCGGCCCGGCAGTCGACCGGCTGTGACCTCGCGCAGCCTGTGCCTGTTCCGGCTGCGTCCGGCCGCCCTTGCCGCAGGCGCCTTGCGCCTGCGGCGGCCCGGCAAGCTGCTTGCCGCGACCTCAGGGGGCCCGCGCGAGGGCCGGCATGCTCAACGCGTGCCGACGACCTCGACCTCGACGCGCCGGTCGGGCTGCAGGCAGGCAATCAGCCGGGGGTTGGCCTTGTTGCCCTTGCAGTCTTCGGCCTTCGTCACGGGAGTGGACTCGCCCTTGGCGACGACCGAGATCTTGCTGCCGTCCAGCCCGCCGGTGTTCACCAGATAGGCCTTGACGGTGTCGGCGCGCCGGCCCGACAGCGCCTGGTTGTAGGCCTCGCTGCCCAGCCGGTCGGTGTGGCCCTCGACCGTGATGACCTCGAAGCGCGTGCCCCGCATCTCACCCACGAAGCTGTCCAGCGCCGCGCGGCCCTCGGGCCGGATCTCGGAGTTGTCGAAGCCGAACAGCGAATCGGCCGAGAAGCTGACGCGGCGGCGCTCCGGCACCACCGGGGCCGGCGGCGGCGGTGCGGCCACCACCACGGGCGGCGGCGGCGGTGCTGGGCGCGGGGCCACCACCACCGGCGGCGGCGGCGGCGGTGCGGGTGCCGGCGGCGGCACATAGGCCGGTGCCATGGTCACGCGTTGCGGTGTCGCTTCCGGCGCGCGGCCGAAGGGGATCACCAGCCCCACCGAGAACAGGTTCACGTCGCCCCTGTTGCCCACGGCGTCGTCCACGCGGTAACGCTCGAATTCGCCGCGCACCAGCAGGTTGCGATTCACCTCGTACTGCAGGCCCAGGCCGAGCTTGGGCTGGGTACTGCGCTTGCTGGGGTTGGGGTCGAGCACGGTCACGGCGCCGGTGCCGCTGAAGCGGTCGCTGGCCTTGACGTTTTGCACGCCCACGCGGCCGATGGCCGACAGATAGGTCGTCAGGGGCAGTGTGCCCACCAGGTCGAGGTTGAAGCCCTTCAGGCTGATCTCGCCGGCCAGGGTGCCGGCCGGGTTGGTGGTCGCTTCGAAGCCGAACTTGCCGAGCTTGAAGTAGCCGGCCTCGACCCCGAAGTAGCGGTTGAACTGGTAGCCGCCGAAGAGCTTGTAGCCGGTGTCGCGCTCGTCACGCGTCATGCCGGTGGTGGTCAGGCCGCCGCCCAGCAGGCTGGCGCTGATGCGCGCCTCGTCGATGCGGGCCCGTGACTGGCCGACCGACAGTCCGCCGTAGACATAGCTGTCGCCTTGCGCCAGCGCCGGAGCGCTGCCGGCGCCCAACATCAGGCCGAGCACGGCCAGGCCGATGCCGCTCAGTGCAGGAGATTTCTTCATCGCGTTCTTTCTGGGGTGTTGGGGGCGGCGGGCCGCGAGGCCCTTGCGAAGGGCGGCGCTCACGGTGCGGTCACCGTGGTGTTGACCATCGTCACGGACGCGGTCAGGCCGATGGCGCGCCCGATCAGGGTGGTCTGGGCGGTCTGCCCGGCGGTCGAGATGGTCACGCCGGCCGGCGCGATGATGGTGCCGACCATGGTGCTGCCGTCCTCGATGCGGGCCGCGCTGCCCACCTGCCAGAACACATTGCGGGCCTGGGCGCCGCCGACCAGCAGCACGCGGCGCGGCGTGGCCAACTGGCCCACGGTCAGCGCCGAGGCACTCTGGAACACGAAGACGGCGTTGCTGTCGCCCTGGGCGTCAAGCGTCAGGTCACCCGAGGTGATGGCGAAGGTGCCACCGGCCGAGGTGTAGGTGCCGGCGGCCAGCACCAGGCCGCCCAGCTGGCCGGCGCCGGGGTCGAGGCCGGGGGGCAGCGCGGCGAGTTCGTTGTAGGCCGTCTGCGCGTCGGCGCGCGCCTGGGTGGCGATGGCCAGCGTGGTGGTGGTGCCCGGTGCCGGCGGCGCGCAATAGATGCTGCCGTTGACGCCACCGATGTTCAGCGGGGTCTCGGTGTAGACATTGGCCGCGTCGTGCAGGCCGGTGATCAGCGTGCAGGCTGCCGTGCTGCCCAGGTTGCCGCCGACCACGGTGTTGATGCCCTGGTTGGTGACGCCGGCGGCACCGCCGAATGCACCGAAGGCCGCTGCGCTGCGCAGGTTGACGCCAGCCGCGCAGGCCGAGGCGCCGGTGGTGAAGTTCCAGATCTGGTCGACGGCCAGGGGGTTTCCGGCCAGGTCGGTGACGCCGGTGGCGCCTGACCTGACGGTGGCCACCAGCGGCCTGCTGGCGGCGAAGCCGGCCGCTGCCGTGGGCACAAAGCTGGCCAGGCGGGTGGCGGCGTCGTAGCTCACGCTGCCGGGCACGGCCACGCCACCGTCGGTGACGGTGAAGCTGGTGCTGGTGATGGTGGCGGCGTCCATGGCTTCGCTGAAGCTGGCGGTCACGCTGCGCGTCAGGCAGACGCCGGTGCTGGCGATGGCCGGGCTGATGGTGGCCACGGTGGGCGCCACGGCGTCGGGCGTGGCGCCGGTGGTGAAGGTCCACACATGGTTGCCGGCGGCCGGGGGCACGGCGGCATTGCCGGCCAGTGCGTTGCCGGCACTGTCGGTGGCGGCGCTGGTCAGCGTGGCCGTGAACAGGCTGTTGGCGGCCAGCGCCGCGGTCGGCGTGAAGGTGGCGGTGCGGCCCGCGGGGGCATAGCCCACGCTGCCGGCAACGGGCGCGCCCAGGGTGGTGTTGGTCAGCGTGAAGCTGGCAGCCGTCAGCGTGGCCGGGTTCATGTCTTCACTGAAGGTGGCGACCACCCTGCTGTTGATGCTGACGCCCACCGCGGCCTGAGCCGGGGTGTTGAGCGCGACGGTGGGTCGCGTGGTGTCGGCCAGCGGCGCGGTCTGGAAAGTCCACACGTAGGCGTTGGCCAGGGGAATGCCACCGCTGTCACGCACTGCGGTGCTGATGGTGGCGGTGCAGAGCGTATTGACTGGCAACACCGCGTTGGGCGTCAGCGTGGCGGTCTGGGTCGCTTCGACATAGACCACGCTGGCGGCGGTGGCGGTACCGGCCGGGCAGGCCAGCGTGAAGCTCGCGGGCGTGATGCTGGCCGCTGCCATGGGCTTGCTGAAGCGGGCGGTGACGGTGCTGTTGGTGGCCACCCCGCTGGCCACCGGAGTGGTGGCCGGGGTGGTCACGGTCACGGTAGGGGCCACGCCGAAGGCGGGCGAGCCCAGCACCGGGTCAAGCTTGTCGCCGCCGCAGGCAGCGAGCAGCGCTGACAGCAGCACGGCCGCGAGTGCGGCACCGGCGTTGGAAGTTCGGACTGGCAGATTCATGGGGGCTCCTGGCGGGTTTCCCGCGGTGAGGGGCTGAGGGCAATGTGCCGTCAGCAAGTGGGGGTTTTTAGGGGGCGGGTCGAAACGGGTCTGTTCGCTGGCGAACCTTTCGCCTCAAGGGCGCCGGCGTGCAGGCCGGCGGACGAAAGGCAAGGCCAGCAGGCCGGTCAGCATCAGGGCCAGCGTGCCGGGCTCGGGCACGCCCTGGGAGGTGCCGCCGCCGGTGTCGGTACCACCGGTGCCGCCGGTGCCGCCGGTACCACCGGTGCCACCGGTGCCACCGGTGCCCGTGCCGGTGTCAGTGCCGCCCAGGCCGTTGCTGTCGGCCAGCAGGCCGGTGCAGACGCCCGACAGGCTGTTGTTCTGCAGCGTCACCGCGCCGGTACTGGCCAGCACGCGGCCGCACAGGTTGGTGGCACCGGTGTTCATGCTGATGCTGGTCAGCGCCAGGATGTTGCCCAGGAAGGCGGTGTTGGTGTCCAGCGTGGCCGAGCTGCGCACGTTCCAGTACACGGCCGCGCCGGCGCCGGTGCTCATGATGTTGATGGCCGAGTTGGGCGATGTGATCAGCGCGCTTTCCATCTGGAAGACCCAGGCCGCATCGGCGTCGCCGCCACCGTCCAGCGTGAGCGCGCCCGACAGGTTGGTGGTGCCCGCCGGCACGCGGTACACGCCCGGCAGCAGCGTGCCGGCCAGCGTCAGGTCGGACGCCAGCAGGAATCCGTCACCCAGTGCATTCAGGTCGCTGATGGCGGTGACCAGTTCCGACTGCGCCAGCGAGGCAACGGCGTCGGTGGCATGCACGGTGCCGGTCAGGCTGATGGTGCCGGCGCCGGTGATGGCCGTACCGGGCGAGACGCCCAGATTGCCCACGATGGTGGTGGCGCCGATGTTGGTGACGGTCTGCGCGCCCAGCACGGTGAAGCTGGCCAGATTGGAACCCAGCAGGATGGGGGCGGCCCATGCCGGCACGGCGGCCAGCGCGGCGCTGGCGGCCAGCGCCAGCAGAGAGAGTGTGTTCTTCGATTGCATGGAGTGCCTCGTCATTGGTGGGCGGTCGGGCCTGTGCAGCACCGCGCCAGGCGGCCACATCCGGAATGGCCTCGTGCGCTGCCGCACCAAGGGCCTTCAATTTGAGGGAAGCTGCGTGCGCGGTCTGTGTGCTGGCGCACGTTTCTCCCGCGCCGGGGTGTGCGTCGCCGAACAGACCTGGTGGCGCAGTAGCGTCCAGCATTGGCTTTGGCCCTGCATCCGCTGGGCCGCTGCTCCCACAAAGGCCACGCCCATGTCGATCACACGGATTGCGCTGCTTCCGTTGCTGGCCTGCATCGCCGCCGTGGGCCCGGCGCAGGCGGGTGCCCGCATCGAGGTGGTATTCGACGACCCGGCGGCAAGCTGGGCCGCCTACTACGGTGACATCCAGCGTGTCACCGTCGCCGCCGGCAACGCCTGGGTCGACAGCTTCCAGAGCATCGCCAGCGGCGTGGACCTGACGGTGAAGATCGGCTTCCAGGGCATCGCCACCGCCACCGGCCGCAGCGCCGTGGCGTCCTGGATCGGCACCGGCAGCGACGGTATCCCGCTGTACCAGCAGGGTGCTGCGCACAAGCTGGTGACCGGCATCGACGGCAACGGCGCCGCCGCCGACATCGAGGTCAACCTGGGCATAGCCGGCTATCTGCAGGGTGAACTGTGGTTCGACCCGTTACCTGCGCTGCGGCTGGGCCCCGTGCCGCAGGACCGCACCGACGCGATGTCGGTGCTGCTGCACGAGTGGGGCCACGCGCTGGGCTTCAACGGCTGGCGCGACGGCATAACCGGAGAACTGCCGGGCCACTACCAGTCGACCTTCGACGCGCTGGTCCGCCCGCAGGCCTTGCCCGTGGGCTCGGCCCTGGTGTTCGACGGCGGCCAGGCCCGCAGCCTGTATGGCCAGGCCCTGCCGCTGACCTGGGGCAGCTACGGCCACCTGGGCAACGCGGTTGCGGGTGCCGACCTGTTGCCCGACCTGATGAACGGCGTGGCCTTCCAGCGCGGCACGCGCTACAGCATCTCGGCGCTGGACCTGCAGGTCATGATGGACCTGGGCCTGCCCATGCTGGCCGCGGTGCCCGAGCCCGGCACGGCCGCGCTCGGGCTGGCCGGCGTGGGCCTGCTGCTGCTGCTGGGCCGAAGGGGCCGCTTCAGGGCGTCAGGTGCTGAACCTGCGGCTCGCCGCCTGCACGCCCCGGCAGGGCGTCCTGGCGGTAGCGTTCGCTGAACAGCAGCCGCGCCAGCTCGTCCCTGACCACGGCATAGCACTCGCAGGCGCGCGTCTGCAGCCCTTCGGGGTCAAGCACCGTGATGTGGCCGCGGCGGTAGCGGATGTAGCCCTGCTCCTTCAGCCGGCCGGCGGCCTCGGTCACGCTTTCGCGGCGCACGCCCAGCATGCCGGCCACCAGTTCCTGCGTGATGACCAGTTCGCGCTCGGGGCCGCGGTCCAGCGTCAGCAGCAGCCAGCGGCTGAGCTGCTGTTCCACCGAATGGTGGCGGTTGCAGGCCGCGGTCTGCGACATCTGCGTGAGCAGCGCCTGGGTATAGCGCAGCAGCAGGCCCTGCAGCATGCCGGCGCGCTCAAAGGCTTGCTGCAGGCGCTGGCGCTCCAGCCGGTAGGCGTGGCCGGCGGTCTGCACCACGGCCGAACTGGGCATGGAGCCGCCGCCCATGATGAGCGCGATGCCCACCATGCCTTCGTTGCCCACGCCGGCTGATTCGGCCGCCGCGCCGTTTTCGGTGACGTAGTACAGCGAGACCACGGCGCTGGTGGGAAAGTAGGCGAACGGCAGCCGCTGGCCGGGCTCGTAGACCATTTCGCCCAGGCGCAGCGGCACCAGTTCCAGCTGCGGCTCGAGCAGTTCGAACTCGGCCTGCGGCAGGGCGGCCAGCAGGTGGTTCTGGTTGGGGCTGTGGCGGGATAGGGCCATCGTGTTCGCTGCCTAGCGCCGGAGGGGCGGCCGCGGCGTGGTCTCGACGCCGACGCCGCGGTAGCCGACGAAGCGGCAGGCCTGCGTGAACATGGGCTCACCGCTGACCCGGTAGCTCTGGGTCGAGCCATCGGGGTTGGCGCGGCTGAACGGGAAGTCCAGGAAGGGTTGGCGCGCGGCGATGGCGGCGCGCAGGGCGCTGCGCTCTTCCTCGTTCCAGCCGTCGGCATCGGTCTCCGGCAAGGACTCGGCCGCCCCGGGCAGCGCCTCGACACGCAGGCCCAGCATCTCGAGCACCGGCCCCGAAACGCGGGTGAAGGTGCCATGCTCGTCTTGCTCCCAGTACCAGTCGGACGCCAGTTCGGTCAGGCTGCGAAAGCGCGCCTCGCTCTCGCGCAGCTCGGCGGTGCGTTCGCGTATCTTCTGCTCCAGCTGCAGGTTGTGCGCCTCCAGCTGGCGGTACAGCAGCCGCACCTCGAGCATGTTGCGGATGCGCGTCTTCACCTCCAGCAGGTCGAAGGGCTTGCTGATGAAGTCGCGGGCACCGCACTGCAGCGCGCGCATCTTGTGCCCGGGCTGGGCGGTGACCACGATCACCGGCAGGTAGCTGTCTGCGGCGCCGACGCGCAGCGCGGCCATCACCTGGAAGCCGTCCATGCGCGGCAGCTGCAGATCCAGCAGGATCAGGTCGTAGTCGTTCTTGCGGTGCAGCGCGCACACCTGCAGCGGGTCCATGGTGGAGCTGATGGCGCTGTAGCCGGCTTCTTCCAGCAGTCGTTGCAGCAGGCGCACGTTGGCCTCCTGGTCATCGACGATCAGGATGCGCGCGGCCAGGATGTCGGCCTCAGGCAGTGTCATGGTCTTGTCCCTCATCTTGTTGCGGTGCCTTGGCCTGGGCGAAGGCGAGCGCCGCGTCCAGGGTTTTCATGAACTCGTCCACCTTGATGGGCTTGGTCAGGTAGCGGAAGAAGCCCGCCTGCAAGCCCTTTTCTATGTCGTGCGGCATGGCATTGGCGCTGAGCGCGATCACCGGAATCCGTGCCGTGGCCGGGTCGCCGGCCAGGATGCGCAACGCGGTGATGCCATTGATGCCGGGCAGGTTGATGTCCATCAGGATCAGGTCGGGCTGGTACTCGCGTGCCATCTCCACACCGCGCCGGCCGTCGCGCGCGCTCAGCAGGCGCAGGTCGGGGCGGCGCGCCAGCAAGCGCTCTACCAGCAGCAGGTTGGCCGGGTTGTCTTCCACGCACAGCAGCGTGCGCATGCGCTGGCCGCTGAGCACCTGCACGGGCACGGCCGCCGGCGCTCCGGCCGGCTCGGTGTGCAACTGCACCGCGGCGCTGGCCGCCAGTTCTATCCAGAACATGCTGCCCACACCCGCGGTGCTCTCGACGCCGATGCTGCCGCCCATCAGCTCCACCAGCTGCTTGCTCACCACCAGGCCGATGCCCGTGCCCTCTTGCAGGCCGGCCTCCTGGCCCAGGCGGTTGAAGGGCTGGAACAGCTGCGTCAGCTTGTCGGGCGTCAGGCCTTCGCCGGTGTCCTGCAGGCTGACGCGCACGCGGCCCGCGGCCGGCACGCTGCAGCGCAGGTCGACCCGGCCGCCGACGCGGTTGTACTTGATGGCGTTGGACAGCAGGTTCACCAGCACCTGCTTGACGCGCGTGCGGTCGGCGCGCACCAGCCAGGGCCCGTCCAGCTTTGGGAAATACAGGCGTATGCCCCCGGCCTGCGCCTGCGGCTCGATCATCGCCTGGCAGTCCGCCAGCACCTCGGCCAGCGACACCGGCTCGGGCGACAGCGACAGCTTGCCCGACTCGATCTGCGCCAGGTCCAGCACCTCGTTGATCAGCGCCAGCAGGTACCAGCCGGCCTTCAGGATCTGCTCGATGCTGTCGCGCTGGCCCGGCGTGGGCGGCGGTGTGCCGCTTTCCATCAGCTGGGCAAAGCCGAGGATGGCGTTGAGCGGCGAACGCAGCTCGTGGCTCATCGACGACAGAAAGTCCGACTTGGCCAGGTTGGCGCGCTCGGCCTCGACCTTGGCCCGCTGCAGCTCGAGCAGGCTGACCTGCAGCACGTCGTCCAGGCGCTTGCGTTCGGCTTCGACCTGCAGCCGGGCGGTGTTGTCGGTGCCGATCAGCAGGTAGCCGATGATGGCGTCGGCCGCGTCCTGCAGCGCCGTCACCGACACCACCGCCGGCTGGCGGCTGCCGTCCTTGCGGATGTAGGTCAGCTCGTACACGTCTTCGATGCCGCGCCGCGCCTTGAACACCAGCGCCTCGAAGCCGGGCGCGATGGGCGTGGCCAGTTCTGCGCTCAGCGCCTGGGCGCGCAGCAGCAGCTCTTGCGGGTCGGAGATATCGGCCGGCGTGACGCGGTTGATGACCTCGTCCGCGGCATAGCCCAGCATGCGCTCGGCGCCGACGTTGAAGATCTGGATCACGCCGCGCTCGTCCGTGGCGATGCTGGAGAAATTGGCGCTTTTCAGGATGGCGGTCTGCAGCGCGCCGGCCTTGAACAGCGAACGCTGGCGCCGGTCCTCGGCGTCTACGCCGGGCGCGGCCTTGTCATTCATGGGATGCTTTCATTCGGCGATCAAGCGGGCACGACACGCGTGGCCGCAGGCAGAGCCGGCGTGCACAAGCTGTGTCACATTGAACCTGTTGCGCGTCGTGGTCTGTGCGGTTGCGAACACGGCGCGCCGTTCCGGACGTAGGACAAGGCCGACAAGCAATGCCGCGCGCCGCCGATGGCGGGCCGGCGCGGCAGCGTCGATACTGCCGCCAGGCCCGCGGTCTGCGCTGGCCGCACCCGGCCAACGCCCCGCCATGCCCGCACTCGAGACCTACATCGTCGAAGACAGTCCGGTGATCCGCGAGAACCTGATCGCGACGCTGGAAGAACTGGCGCCGGTGCGGGTGGTGGGCTGGGCCGCCGACGAGGCCGCCGCGCTGCGCTGGCTGGGCAATCCGGCGCAGCGGGCGGGTCTGGTCATCGTCGACCTTTTCCTGCAGGGCGGCTCGGGCCTGGGTGTGCTGCGCGCCGCCGGGCGCCTGCCGCGCCCTGCCCACCTGGTGGTGCTGAGCAATTACGCCACGCCCGCCATGCGCCTGCGCTGCCTGGAACTGGGCGCCGAGCGCGTGTTCGACAAGTCGGGTGCGATCGACGAGCTGCTGGCCTACTGTCACGAACTGGCGGCCATCCCGGCCGCGGCCGCTACTGGATGAGACCATTCTTCAGCGCGTAATAGGTCAGGTCGCTGTTGGATCCCAGCAGCAACTTGCCCATCACCCGGCTGCGGTAGGTGCTGACGGTCTTGACGCTGAGCGACAGGCTGGTGGCCAGCTGGCCGATGGTCTCGCCGCCGGCCAGGCGCAGAAAGACCTGCAGCTCGCGCTCGGACAGCTGCTCGTGCAGCGGTCTGTCGTCTTCGCGGCCCAGGCCCTCGGCCAGGCGCTCGGCCATCGCGGTGGTGACGAACTTGCGCCCGCGCGCCACCGTGCGCACGGCCCGCACCAGTTCGTCGGGGTCGCAGTCCTTGTTGAGGTAGCCGCTGGCGCCCAGGCGCAGCAAGGTGGCCGCGTAATGCGCCTCGGCATGGCCGCTGAGCATCAGCACCGGCAGCGTCGGCTCACGGGCGCGGATGGCCGCCAGCACGTCGACGCCGCTCTGGCCCGGCATGGCGATGTCCAGCAGCACCACGTCGACCTCGCCGCCGCGCACGATGTCCATCGCCGCGCGGCCGTCGGCGGCCTCGGCCACCACCACCAGATCGGGTTGCTCGGCCAGAAACTGGCGCAGTCCGGCGCGCAGCATGGCGTGGTCATCGACGATGGCTATTCGGATCATGGTTCGTTGCATGATCCCACTTTTGGAGGGCGGCCTTGAAGAAGAATGCAAGAAGAGGCCGCATTGCGCAGTCCGTTCGGCTGGACAAGCGGCGCCTGGAGGCCGAGGTCGCGCTGCGCACCGCCCAGCTGACCGAGCTGACCCACCACCTGCAGACCGCGCGCGAGGACGAACGCGCCCGGCTGGCGCGCGACCTGCACGACGAGCTGGGCGCGCTGCTCACGTCGGCCAAGCTCGACGCGGCCCGCATGCGCGCGCGCCTGGCCGGCGCCGCGCCCGAGGCACTGGAGCGCCTGGCCCACCTGACGCAGACGCTGGACCAGGTGATCGCGCTCAAGCGCCGCATCACCGAGGACCTGCGCCCGTCGTCGCTGGACCACCTGGGCCTGGGGGTGACGCTGGAGATCCTGGCGCGCGAGTTCGCCGAACGTTCGGGGGTGCAGGTGCACCTGGCGCTGGCCGCGGTGCCGCTGGCTGCCGCGGCCGAACTGGTGGCCTACCGCCTGGTGCAGGAGGCGGTGACCAACATCAGCAAGCACGCGCAGGCGCGGCAGATGTGGATCACGCTGGGCCAGCGCGGCGGCCAGGTGGAGCTGAGCGTGCGCGACGACGGTGTCGGCTTCGACAGCACGCTGCCGCTGCGTTCGCGCTACGGGCTGGTGGGCATGCGCTTCCGGGTCGAGGCCGAACGCGGCAGCCTGGCCGTGCAGTCGGCGCCGGGGCAGGGCACGCGCATCGTGATGCGGCTGCCGCCCGCACGTCCGGCCTGATGACCACTGCCTGATCGCCGCGGCCTGATGTCCTACGCCGTGGCGGCGGGCGGGCCGATGGCGCTGACGCTGGTCAGGGCCGACAGTGGTGGCTGACCCGCCGCCGGCGGGCCGCAGTCCAACCCAGAGGCCCACCATGTCCATCGAATCCAGCAACCAATTCATCGACCGCGCCGCCGTCGCCACCGACCAGGCCGCCGCCAACGCCATGGGCGCCGCCCAGCGCGGTGTGGCTGCCGTGCGCGAGAGTTCGCACCACCTGGTTGATCGCGCCGTGCATGCGACCGACAGCACCGTGGAGTACATCCGCGACGAACCGGTGAAGGCCATGCTCATCGCCGCTGCCACCGGCGCCGCCCTGATGGCCATCCTGGGCATGTTCACGCGCACGCGCCACCACCGCGGCTGATCCGGCCCCAAGCGCTGCACGTCGTGGTAATGCACCCGGTAATCCACCTGCTGGCCACACGGCCGGCCTGGCTGGCCGAACACGCCCAGGCTTATGCCGAGCTGGGCAAGGCCGAACTGGCTGACGCCGGCGCGCAATGCGGCCGTGCACTGGTGCTGGGCGTCCTGAGCCTGTGCGCGCTGGGCGTTGGCGCCATCCTGGCCGGCGTGGCGGTGATGCTGTGGGCAGTGATGCCCGACCTGACCGAACGCGCCGGTTGGCTGCTGCTGGCCACTCCGGCCGTACCGCTGGGGCTGGCCCTGGCCGGGCTGGTGGCGCTGTGGCGCGTCTGGAGCGGCCCACTGTTCCTGCTGCTGCGCCAACAGGTGCAGGCCGATCTGATGCTCTTGCGTGAAGCGAGCGAGCAATGAACCGACAACAAGCCGCCGTGGCCCGCCTGACCGCATCGCGCGGCCGCCTGCGCGGGGTCCTGATCGGGGAGCCGGGAACCGGCGGTCCGCAATCCCTGCTGGGCACCTTGGTGCGCGACCATCCGCTGCTCGCGGCCGCGCTCTCCGTGCTGGTGGGTGGCTTGGCGGTGCGGCTGCGCCCCTGGCGCTGGCTGGCCAAGTCCGGGCTTTGGATTGCGCTGCTGCCGCAGGTGGTGAGCACCTTGTCCAAGGCGCCGCTGGGCACCTGGGCCGAGTCGCTGATGGCGCTGCTGCGCCGGGCCGAACCGGCTGAGCCGGCGGCCCAGGCGGCAGCTGAAGGTGCTGCCGAAGCTGCGTTCGAAGCCACGGCCCGCGAGGCTGCTGGAGGTGCGGCCGATACGGTGCCGCCGCCGGCTTCAACACCAGCGTCGATGCCAGCGACGGCTTCAACGCCATCCCCGCTGCGTCTCTGACGCTGCGCTCAGCTGTCGGCCCGCCGGTCGAAGAATGCGAAGCCCAGCTGGCGCCGCTTGGCGCGGTACATCGCCTGGTCGGCGCGCTTGAGCAGGGTGGACGCGTCATCACCGTCGCTGGGGCAGACCGCGATGCCGATGCTGGGGCGTACGCTGACCTGCACGCCGCCCACTTGCAACGGCGCCGCCACCGCTTCGAACAGCTTGGACGCGATGTGGCTGAGCTGCTCGCGGCCCAAGGGCGCGGACACGATGCAGGCGAACTCGTCGCCGCCCAGCCGGCACACCAGGTCCTGCTTGCGCACCGAACGGCTCATGCGCTGGGCCACCACCCGCAGCAGCTCGTCGCCGGCGTCGTGGCCGTGGCGGTCGTTGATGGGCTTGAAGCCGTCCAGATCGAGGTACAGCACTGCCAGCGTGGCCGCGGTGCGCTCATCGCCGCGCAGGGCATCGTCCAGGCGTTCGCTGAAGCCGCTGCGGTTGGGCAGCAGGGTCAGGCTGTCGTGGCGCGCCTGGTGCTGGGCCCGGCGTTCGCCCTGGCGGGCGCTCAGCAGTTCGGCGCGGGTGGCGGCCAGCGCGCGGTCGGTGCGCAGCAGTTCGCCTTCGATGTCGCGGCTGCGGCGCTGGGTGCGCAGCGCCTGCAACCCGTCCAGCGCCTGCAGGCAATCGGCCAGCGTCGTCTCCAACTGCTCCACCGGGGCCGCGGCCATGAGGCTGCGCAGCCGGGTCAGCACGGCGGAAAAGAGCAGATCCCAATCGTCTGCGGCGTCGTGCGCCAGGATGTCGCTGGCGCGGCGGCCGGCGCGGTGGGCCGCGTTGTCGGGTTCCGTGGGCGTGAGCGTGGGCTTGGGTGGGGTCATGGCAGGCTCGGTGGCGGCTGCGAGCGCTTCCCCCGCCTCGGGGGGCAGGGCTACGGCGGCGTTGGCGGTGTCTGCGGTGTCTGCGGGGGCCTGCTGGGGTGCGCCAGCAAGATGGGCGGTGGGGCCGCGCATGTGCAGGGATCCGTTGGACGCTTGCATGGGGCTTTCCTGCGCCTGTCGGATGCAGGCGCCACGAAGCAAGCGTAGACGCGCCCGGGGTCGCGTTTCTGTCTGGCAACCCACAAAGCGGCCGCATTCTTGTGCGGCCGCCGGATGTGGGGCACCGCACAGATGGGCTCGCGCCGCCGGCGCATCCTGCACCACCATGAATGCAAGCTCCACCGCCCTCACGCCCCTGGTCTGCCCGCTGTGCCAGGCCGCCGTCCAGCGCATACATCGGCGCCCGATCGATCGCCTGGCAAGCCTGTTCCGGCCGGCCTGGCGTTTCCGTTGCGTCGCGCCTTGCTGCGCCTGGGAAGCGCTGGTGCCGCGCGGCTCCAGCGGCAGCCGTCGCGGGGCACTGGGCACCCTGTACTCGGGCCGCCCGGTGCTGGAAGCCTCGCGCGCTGCCAGCGGCGCCGTGGCGGGCATGAAGAGCGCCTAGTAGCGCCTAGTCCGCCGCGGGCGTCTCGCCGATCTGCTGCGCGTAGACCCGCCGGTCGGCGTCGTAGCAGCTGCAGGCCGCGGACTCCAGGCCGGCGCGGTCCAGCACCGTGAGTTCGCCGCGGTGGTAGGTGATCAGGCCCTGGCGCTGCAGTTCTCCGGCCGCCACCGTGACGCCGACGCGGCGCACGCCCAGCATGTAGGCCAGGAACTCGTGCGTGACGTGGAACTGGTCGCTGTGGGCGCGGTCCTGCGTCATCAGCAGCCAGCGCGCCAGGCGCGGGCCGATCAGGTGGAAGCGCAGGCAGCCGGCCGAGCTGACCAGCTGCGCCATCAGCACGTAGAAGTAGCGGTCGAGCTGGCGCTTGAGCGCCTGGCTCTCCGCCAGTTCGCGCTTGAACGGCGTCACGCCGATGCGCCAGGCCTGGCCTGCGCCCTGTACCAGCGCGCGCATCGGCGATGTGGCCACGCCCACCGCCAGCGGTGCGCCGACCATGCCTTCGCGGCCGACCATGCCGACCTCCAGGCCGGGGTGATCATCCACCCGGGCCACCAGCGAGATGAAGCCCTCGGTCGGAAAGTAGACGTGGCGCACCGGCGCGCCGGCCTCGCACAACACTTCACTCAGCACCAGGGGGAAGGGCTCGCACAAGGCGAGCAGGCGCTCGCGGTCGCGACGGGGAAGCAGTTCGATCAGGCGATTCTGGGGGGTGCTCAACAAGGTCTCCGGTGCGCGGCCCGCCGGGGCGTGGCGCCGGGCCCCGCGCCCCAGCGGGCCGTACCGAAGCCAGGCGCCTTTGGGCCCTGGGGTCAGCTTGGGCCTGCAGGGCGGCGGCATCTGTGCGCAAGCACACAAAAGTAAGGCAGGCCGGGTCGATATCCCGCCGCGCGGCAGGCCGGGTTGACATTGCGCAGCCCGGCACGCCGGGCCGGGCGCGCGCCCTCTCAGCGGGCCAGTTGCGCCGGCAGCAGGCGGTCGTACTCGCGCTTCACGACCGCATAGCACTCGCAGGTGCGCTTCTCGAGGCCGGGGCGGTCAAGCACCGAGATGTGGCCGCGCGCATAGCGGATCAGGCCGTTCTTCTGCAGCCGCAGCGCGGCCTCGGTCACGCCTTCGCGGCGCACGCCCAGCATGTTGGCGATCAGCTCCTGCGTCATCACCAGCTCCAGGCCACCCAGGCGGTCCAGGCTCAACAGCAGCCAGCGGCACAGTTGCTGGTCCAGCGTGTGGTGGCGGTTGCACACGGCGGTCTGCGCCATCTGCGTGATCAAGGCCTGGGTGTAGCGCAGCAGCAGGTGCATCACCGGGCCGGTGTGCTCGAACTCGTCCTTGACCGCGCGCGCGCGCAGCCGCCAGCCCTGGCCGGCACTCTGCACCACGGCACGGCTGGGGGTGGAATCCCCGCCCATGAACAGGGAGATGCCCACCAGGCCTTCGTTGCCGACCACGGCGATCTCGGCCGAGGCGCCGTCTTCCATCACGTACAGCAGCGAGACGATGGCGGTGGTGGGAAAGTACACGTGGCTGAGAACGCGCCCCGATTCGTACATCACCATGCCCAGCGGCATGTCCACGCGTTCGAGCAGCGGCAGCCAGCGCTGCCATTCGGCTTCGGGCAGAGCGGCGAGCAGGTGGTTGCTGCGGGGGTCCATTGGGGTGGCCATGGTGACGTCGGGTGGAAACCAGTTGGGGGCCTGGCGGGCGGAAGAATCCCCGATCGCGCTGAGCGCTCTTCAACTGTAGTCCCTCGGCAGGCATTTTTCTGTACGGAGCCGAACCAAGCAGGGCGCGCGCTCCCGCCACGTTCGGCAGCGCACCGACGGCACGCGCGCCGAGCCGTAGAAGGGTGATGGTGTGCGGCGCGATGACGATCCCTTCGTCGGGCGGCCTGCCCCCTTACCCGGATACCCCTTCCATGACACTGAACCCCTGCCGTACCCGGCGCCTGTCGTCGCCGGAACTTCGGTCTGCACGGCCGCAGGCTGCCAGCGGATGGCGCGATGTCTGAAGCCCCGCTCTGGAGCACGTCTGCCTATGGCCAGACGGCCGATACCACGCCCATGGAGCTGGCCGAGCTGAGCCGGCACCAGCGTCAGTGCACCGCCCTCAGCGCGCGCCTGGTGGCCGTGCAGTGCGGGGCGCTGCGCCTGCACGGCCTGATCTCGTGCCGGCTGGTCACGACCCTGGTGCTGCTGGCGGTGCTGGCCGGCTCCGGCCTGTTGCTGGTGCTGTAGGCCATGAGGCCTGCAAGCTGGGCGCGTCTGATGCCCGACGCGCCCGCAGACCTGCGCCGGTTGCTCGAGCCCGAGGCCGGGCCGCTGCTGGCGCCGGTGCGCTCGGAGATCTTCGGCGCCCAGCGCTTTGCCCAGCACGGGCGCAGCCTGGGCCTGACGCATGTCGCCCAGCCCGCGGGCTGGGCCGGGGCCGGCTTCTTTCCGCGCCTGCGCGGCAACATCCGCATGCTGCGCCAGGCGCAGCGCACCATTGCCGCGCTCACGGCCGACGGCTACGAGCCCAGCCCGGCCTCGCTGTGGCTGCTGGACAATTTCCACCTCATCGAAGCGCAGCTGCTGGCCATCCACGAAGGCCTGCCGCGCAGCTTCTTCCGCGCCCTGCCGGTGCTGCGCGACGAGCCGCTGGCCGGCCTGCCGCGCATCTATGGCGTGGCCTGGGCCTTCGTGGCCCACACCGACAGCGCCTTCGACGAGGAACTGCTGGTGCACTACCTGTGCGCCTACCAGGAGTCGCGCGAGCTGGTGCTCAGCGAGATGTGGGCCCTGCCCACCACCCTGCGCGTGGTGCTGGTGGAGAACCTGCGCCGCCTGGCCGAGCGCCTGGCCACGCACAAGGCGGCGCGCGAGCTGGCCAACCGCTGCAGCGACCGCATCGAGGCCGGCGCCACGCCGCCGCTGGAACCCTTGCTGGCCCTGGCGCGCGCGCGCGGCGCGGGCGACGCCTTTCTGATCCAGCTGGTGCACCGCCTGCAGGACCGCGCCAGCGGCGCCAGCGAGCGCGTGCCCGAGGCCGTGCGCACCTGGCTGCAGGACGCCATGCCGCAGCCGGCGGCGGCGCTGGCGCGGCAGAACGCCGAGCAGACGGCCGACAACCTGAGCGTCAGCAACGCGGTGAACTCGCTGCGCGCCATCGGCGACGCCGACTGGCCGCAGATCGTGGCCCACACCAGCCAGCTCATGCGCCTGATGCTGGGTGCGCCGCTGTTCGCCGCCGAACACCACGCCACGCGCGACGACACGCTGCACGGCATCGAACGCCTGGCGCGGCGCAGCGGGCGCAGCGAGATGCAGGTGGCGCGCACCCTGCTGGGCCTGATGGACGACGCGGCCGTGCCCAACGGCGACGGCGCGGTGGCCGGCCACTGGCTGCAGGGCCCGGGGCGGGCCACGCTGACGCGCGCCCTGGGCCTGCGCGAGGCCTGGCGCACCGCGGCCCGCGCCGCCCGACGCCATCTGGTGTTGCCGCTGTACCTGGGCACCGTGGTGCTGGGCAGCTGGGCGCTGGTGGCGGCACTGCTGCAGCCGGGCCAGCCGCTGCCCGGGCTGGCGCTGGCGCTGCTGGTGTGGCCGGCTTCGGAGGCGGTGATCGCGCTGTTGCACCGCCTGATCAGCGAATCCACGCAGCCGCGCCACCTGCCGCGCCTGGCGCTGGCCCAGGGCATCCCGCCCGAGCACCGGGTGCTGGTGGTGATCCCGGGCATGCTCAGCGACGCCGCGGCCATCGCCGCGCTGGTGCACCGGCTCGAGCTGCACTGGCTGGCCAACCCCGAACCGCAGGCGCAGTTCGGCCTGCTGACCGACTGGTCCGACGCGCAGGCACTGCGCGCCGAATCCGACGAGGCGTTGCTGGCCCACGCCAGCCGCGGCATCGCCGATCTCAACGCGCGCTGCGGCCCGGCGCCGGCCGAGGCCCTGGCGGCACCGCGCTTCGTGCTGCTGCACCGTCGCCGCAGCTACAGCGCCAGCGAGCGCCGCTGGATCGGCTGGGAGCGCAAGCGCGGCAAGCTCGAGCAGCTGACGGCCGAGCTGGCCGAAGGGCCGCCCGGCGTGGACGGCCCGCCGCGCGCCTTCGTCGACCTGGGCGCCCTGTCCACGCTGGCGCTGGACACGCGCTACATCGTCACGCTGGACAGCGACACCCAGCTGCCGCCGGGCCGCCTGCGTGAACTGGTGGGCGTGGCGGCGCACCCGGCCAACCAGCCCCGGCTCAGCGCCGACGGCCGCCGCGTCGTGGCCGGCTGGGGCATCCTGCAGCCGCGCATCACCGCGCCGCTGCCGCTGCCGCGCGAGGACACGCTGTTCCACCGCATGTTCGCCGGCCAGACCGGTGTGGACCCCTACAGCGCCGCCTCGTCCGAGGTCTACCAGGACCTGTTCCAGGAAGGCAGCTTCACCGGCAAGGGCCTGCTGCACGTGCAGGCCATGCACGCCGTGCTGGGCGGCAACCTGCCCGAAGGCCAGGTGCTGAGCCACGACCTGCTCGAAGGTTCGCTGGCGCGCTGCGCCGCGGTGACCGACATCGCGCTGGTCGAGGACGCCCCCTTCCATGCCGAGGTGGCGGCCTCGCGCGTGCACCGCTGGACACGCGGCGACTGGCAGCTGCTGCCCATCCTGGTGCAGTCGCTGCTGCAGCCGTGGCGCTACCCGCTGGGGGCCGTCAACCGCTGGAAGATGGCCGACAACCTGCGGCGCTCGCTGCTGGCACCGGCCTCGCTGGCGCTGCTGCTGCTGGCCCTGGCCGGCGGCGCCGTGGCACCGCTGCCGGCGCTGGCGCTGGTGCTGGCAGCCTTTGCCGCCGGGCCGTTGCTGGGGGCACTGGCCGGCTTCGTGGCCAGCCGCGAATCGGTGGCGCGTCGGCACTTCTATCCGCTGGCCGGGCTGGAACTGGCGCGCGCGCTGGGCGGCGGCCTGTGGCAGCTGGCCATGCTGCTGCAGCACGCGCTGGTGGCGCTGGACGCCATCGCGCGCGCGCTGTGGCGCACGCTCATCAGCCAGCGCCTGCTGCTGCAATGGACCACCGCCGCGGCGGCGCAGGCGGCGGCACGCGGCGACCTGCTGTCGGCGCTGCGCCGGCACTGGTCGGTGCCGCTGGTGGCCGCCGGCGTGGCCGCCGCGCTGTGGGCGGTGGGCTCGCCACACCGCGTGCTGGGCACCGCGCTGTGCCTGGCCTGGGGCGCCGCGCCGCTGTGGAGCTGGCTGGCCAGCCGCACCGGCCTGACGCGCCAGCCGCGCCGCGGCCCGCCGCAGGACGAAGCCTACCTGCGCGGCATCGCGCGCGACACCTGGCGCTTTTTCGAGCGCTGCGTCGGCGCCGCCGACAACCACCTGCCGCCCGACAACCTGCAGACCGCGCCGCACGAGATGCTGGCGCACCGCACCTCACCCACCAACATGGGCCTGTACCTGCTCAGCGTGGCCTGCGCGCGCCAGTTCGGCTGGATCGCCACGCCCGAGCTGCTGCAGCGCCTGCAGGCCACGCTGGACACGATGGAGCGGCTGCCGCGCCAGCGCGGCCACTTTCTCAACTGGTACGACACGCGCAGCTGCACCGCGCTGCTGCCGCAGTACGTGTCCACGGTGGACAGCGGCAACCTCAGCGGCCATCTGCTGGCGGTGGCCCAGGCCTGCCTGGAGCTGGCGCGCGGCAGCCTGGAAGACCCGCCCAGCGAAGCCACCGTGCTGCGCCTGCGCGCGCTGGCCCAGCGCTGCCAGCGCCTGGCCTGGGAGCCCGACTTCGCCTTCCTGTACCACCCGCGGCGCCACCTGCTGCACATCGGCTGGCGCGTGGCCGAGCAGCAGCTGGATGCCGGCTTCTACGACCTGCTGGCGTCGGAATCGCGCCTGACCAGCCTGCTGGCCATCGCCAAGGGCGACGTGCCGGTGCGCCACTGGGCGGCGCTGGGCCGGCCCTTCCACGCCGTGGGCAGCGCCGCGGCGCTGCGCTCGTGGTCGGGCTCGATGTTCGAGTACCTGATGCCCACCCTGGTGCTGGCCGAGCCGCACGGCAGCGTGCTGCACGAGGCCGGCCTGGCGGCGCTGGCGGAGCAGCGCGCCTTTGCCGCGGCCCAGGGCGTGCCCTGGGGCATCTCGGAGTCGGCCTACGCCGGCAGCGACCACACCCTGGCCTACCAGTACGCGCCCCAGGGCGTGCCGCGCCTGGCGCTGCGCCGCACCCCGCCCGACGAGCTGGTGGTGGCGCCCTACGCCACGGCGCTGGCGGCGCAGCTGGACCCGCGGCGCGCCGGGCTCAACTACGCGGCGCTGCAGGCGCTGGGCGCGCGCGGCGACATGGGCTTCATCGAGGCGCTGGACTTCACGCCGCTGCGCCAGACCGGCAGTGCCGGCATGACCCCGGTGCTCACCTTCATGGCCCACCACCAGGGCATGACCATCGTCGCCCTGGCCAACGTGCTGCTGGACGGCGCGGCGCAGCGCTGGGGCATGGCCGATTCGCACATCGAGGCCGTGGCCTCGCTGCTGCATGAGCGCGCCCCGCGCGAGGTCTCGCGCCTGCTGGCGCCGCCGGCCAGCCCGCCGCCGCAGGCCCGGCACCGCCGCGCGCCGACGCTGCTGCGCGAGGTGCGGCCCGGCCACCACGCCATCGAACCCACGCACCTGCTGGCCAACGGCCGCTACAGCGTGGCGCTGCGCGCCAACGGCGCCGGGCTCAGCCGCCTGAAGGGCAGCGACCTGACGCGCTGGCGCGACGACGCCCTGCGCGATGAAGGCGGCAGCTTCTTCTGGCTGCGCCGCGAAGGCGCCGGGCCCGGGGCAGCGCCGGTGTCGCTGACCCAGCACCCCGCGCCCTGCCCGCAGGCCGAATACCGCAGCGTCTTCCACGCCGATCGCGTGGTCTTCGAAACGCTGTGGCCCGACCTGCATGCGCGCATCACGGTCTGGGTCAGCCCCGAGGACGACATCGAGTTCCGCCAGGTCGAGCTCATGAACACCGGCGCGCAGACGCTGCAGCTGGAGCTGGTCTCGGCCTTCGAGGTGGCGCTGGCCGATGCCCGCGCCGACGAGGCCCACCCCGCCTTCGGCAAGCTGTTCGTGCGGGCGCACTGCCAGGCGGCGCAGCAGGCGCTGCTGTTCGAGCGCCGCCCGCGCCTGGCTGGCGAGAACGCGCTGCACCTGGCGCACTTCCTGGCCGAAAGCACGCCGGCCGCCAGCGCGCTGTCGTACCAGGTCGACCGCCAGCAGTGGCTGGGGCGCAGCCGCGCCGCGCACGCGCCGCGCGGCGCGCTTCAGCCCTGGCCCACCGGCGGCGCCGACCGCGTGCCGCTGGACACCGGGCTGGACCCGGTGTGCGCGCTGGCGGTGCGCCTGTTCATCGCCCCCGGCGCGCAGGCGCGGCTGAGCTTCGCCACCGCGGCCTCGGCGCACGAGCCCACGCTGCAGGCGGTGCTGGACAAGTACCGCCAGCCCAGCCACGTGGAGCGCGCATCGCTCATGTCGGCCACGCTGGCCGGCATCCGCCTGCGCGGCCTGGGCATGGAGGCCGAGACCTTCACCACGCTGCAGTCGCTGACCACGGCGCTGATGCTCAGCCTGACGCGCCCGCCGGCCAGCCCCGCGCCGCTGTGCGACCGCCGCCTGCTGTGGCGCTTCGGCCTGTCGGGTGACCGGCCGCTGGTGCTGGTGTCGGCGGGTGCGCCGCGCGGCCTGGGCCTGGTGCGCGCGCTGAGCCAGGCGCTGGGCCTGTGGGCCTGGGGCGGCGTGGTCTGCGACCTGGTGGTGGTCAACGCCGAGCCGGCCTCGTACCTGATGCCGCTGCAGCGCGATCTGGCGGCGCTGCGCGACCGCCATGACCTGGACGCGGGCGGCGGCGTCGGCACCGGCGGCACCGGTATCGCCGCAGCCGCCAGCGGCTGGCACCTGCTGCGCGCCGAGGACCTGTCGGCCGACGAACTGGGCACGCTGCAGACCCTGGCGCGCGTGCGCCTGCACGCCGACGGACGCCCGCTGGCCCACCACCTGGACGAATGGGCGGCCACGCACGAGCAGGCGCTGCAGGCGCGCCAGGCCGCGTCGCAGGTGGCGCTGGCCGCCGCGCCGCACCTGGCCCACGAGGTGCCCGCGCCGCAGGGCCGCTTTGCCGCTGAACCCGCGGGCGAATTCCATTTCGACAGCGGCAGCCTGCTGCGCCCGGTGCGGCCCTGGATCAACGTGCTGGCCAATGCCGACTTCGGCTGCCATGTCTCCGAGACCGGCGCCGGCACGGCCTGGGCGCTGAACAGCCGGCTCAACCAGCTCACCGCCTGGTCCAACGACCCGGTGGCCGACCCGCCTTCGCAATGGCTGCTGGTGCAGGACCGGCGCACGCGCGAGGTCTGGAACGTGGCACCCGCGGCCTGGGGCGCGGCCGGCGCGCCGGGCGAGCCGGCGCCGCCGTACCGCGTGCGCCACGGCCAGGGCTACACGCGCATCACGCACCGCCGCGGCGAGCTCGAGATCAGCGCCTGCTGGTGCGTCGATGCCGAGACCTCGGTGCGGCAGCTGCAGCTGCGCATCGTCAACCACGGCGCCCGCCCGCGCACGCTGCGCCTGGTGGGCCTGTGCGAATGGATGCTGGGCGCGCAGCGCAGCGACCGTGCCAGCGTCGACACCGCGCTGCACCGCCCGCGCGGCGCGGTGCTGCGCCGGCCGGTGCTGCTGGCCACGCAGCGCGAAATGGCCGCCGGCTTCGGCGGCGGCACCGCCTTCCTGGCCTGGGCCAGCGCCGCCCCTGGCCACGACGAGGCCGAGCCCGACGCCGGCGACGACGACTGGACCTGCGACCGGCGCGAGTTCTTCGACGCCCGCGGCCGCCTGGTGCTGCCCGACCACCTGGGCCGGCAGCAGGGCGGGGGCCTGGACCCCTGCGCCGCGGTGGGGCTGACGCTGGAGCTGCCCGCCGGCGCCGCCACCGAACGCGTGCTGCTGCTGGGCTGGGGCGCCAGCCCCGGGCGCGCGCTGCAGCTGGCCACGCAGGCCCAGGCCGTGCCCGCGCACCAGCGGCTGCAGACCGTGCGCGCCGGCTGGGACCAGCTGCTGGCGGCCACCACCGTGAAGACGCCCGACCCGCTGTTCGACGCGCTGGTCAACCGCTGGCTGCTGTACCAGACCCTGGCGTGCCGCCTGTGGGCCAAGGCCGGCTTCTACCAGGCCGGCGGCGCCACCGGCTTTCGCGACCAGCTGCAGGACTGCATGGCCCTGGCCTGGGCCGCGCCCACGCTGTTGCGCCAGCAGATCCTGCGCTGTGCCGCGCGCCAGTACCCCGAGGGTGACGTGCAGCACTGGTGGCACGCGCCCCAGGGCGCCGGCGTGCGCACGCACTTTTCGGACGACCTGCTGTGGCTGCCGCACGCACTGTCGCACTACCTGCGCAGCAGCGGCGACGAAGGCGTGCTCGACGAGCTGCTGCCCTTCATCGAGGGCCCGCCCATCCCCGACGGCGCCGAAGACCTGTACGGCACGCCCAGCGTGGGCACGGAGCTGGCCAGCGTCTACGAGCACGCGGCGCGCACCGTGGACCGCAGCCTGCGCGTGGGCGTGCACGGCCTGCCGCTGATGGGCAGCGGCGACTGGAACGACGGCATGAACCGCGTCGGCCACCAGGGCCGCGGCGAATCGGTCTGGCTGGCCTGGTTCCTGTGCCGCGTGGTGGCCGACTTCGGCCCGGTGGCGCGCCGCCGCGGCCAGGCCGAGCGCGCGCAGCGCTGGGACGACGCGGCCCAGGGCTGGCGCGAGGCGCTGGACGGCCCGGGCTGGGACGGCCAGTGGTATGCCCGCGCCTTCTTCGACGATGGCCAGGCCCTGGGCTCGCAGGCCGCCACCGAGGCGCGCGTGGACCTGGTGGCCCAGTCCTGGTCGGTGCTGGGCGACGGCGCGCCCAGCCCCGTTCGGGCGCAGCGCCAGGCGCTGGCGCTGGACGCGGTGCAGGCGCTGCTGGTGGACCCGGCGGCCGGGCTCATCCGCCTGCTGCACCCGCCGCTGCAGCACGCGCAGCCCAGTGCCGGCTACATCCAGGCCTATCCGCCCGGGGTGCGCGAGAACGGCGGCCAGTATTCGCATGCCGGCGTGTGGGCGTTGATGGCCTTGTCGGCCTGGGCGCACACGCAGGGCGACCCGGCGCCGGCGCTGGACCGCGCCTGGCAGTACTGGCAGTACCTGAGCCCGGCGCACCGCGCCGCCCATCCGACCCAGGGCCCGGCCTACGGGGCCGAGCCCTACGTGATGTCCGGCGACGTGTACAGCGCGCCGCCCTGGGTGGGGCGCGGCGGCTGGAGCTGGTACACCGGCAGCGCCGCCTGGATGCACCGCGCCGCGGTCGAATCGGTGTTCGGGCTGGATCTGGGGCCGCAGCGGCTGCGTCTGCAGCCGGGCCTGCCCGGGCACTGGCCCCGGGCCGAGATCACGCTGCGGCGCGCCGGGCAGGAGCTGAACTTCCTGCTGCTGCGCCTGCACGCGGCCGAAGCGCTGCAGGCGGCGGCGCCCTGGGGCGCCGGGGTCCGCGTGCAGCTGCTGCTGCCGGGCCAGGACTTGAACTGGCCGGGGCTGTCGTCACCGGCCTACTTCGTGGTGCCGCTGCTGGCGCCGGCCCCCGCCGCCTGAGGCGCCGGGCCGGCCCAGGCTCCTAGGGCTCAGCGCGGCGTGACGGTGCCGTTCTCGTCGGACAGCACGATCTCGACGCGGCGGTTCATCTGGCGTCCGCCCGCGCTGTCGTTGCCGGCCACCGGGTAGGACTCGCCGTAGCCGCTGGAGATCAGCTGGTTGCGGTCCACGCCCATGCCGATCAGCGCCGAGAGCACGGCGTCGGCGCGGCGGCCCGACAAGACCATGTTGGTGCTGTCGCTGCCGGTGCTGTCGGTGTAGCCCTCGATCGCCGCCTTGCGCTGCGGGTATTCCTTGAGGAAGCCGCTCAGGCGCTCGATGCTGCGCATGCCGCCCGACTTGAGCTGAGCCTGGTTGGTGTCGAACAGCACGTCGCCGATGGTGATGACCATGCCGCGCTCGGTCTTCTTGGCGTTCAGGTCGCGCAGCTGCGCTTCGAGCGCGGCGTTGCGGCGCTGGGCTTCATCGGCCTGCTGCTGCGACGCGGCTGCGGCCTGCATCGATGCGTTGGCCTGCTGCTGCGAGGCGTCGGCGCGCTGCTGCGAGGCATTGGCCTGCTGCTGCGCCGAACGGGCCTGCTGCTGCGAGGCCGCCGACTGGCGCTGCGAGGCGGCCGCGTCCTGCGTGGCCAGGGCGGCGTTGCGGGTGGCGGCGTCGGCTTCCCGCGTACGGGCTTCCAGGCGCAGGCGGTCACGCACCGCGCTGGCTTCGGCCACGGCGGCCTCGGCGTCCTTGCGGCCGGCGGCTTCGGTGGCCAGGGCCACGCGCTGGCGCGCCAGGTAGGCCAGTTGGGTGACCTTGGTGCTGTCTTCGTCGCGGGCAAAGGCCTCGTTGGCGCGGGCCAGGGCTTCACCGGCCTGGCGCAGTTCGGCCGGGGCCAGCACCTGCATCTGGCTGCTGGCCTGGGCGTCGCGGTATTCGCTGCGCGCCTGGTCGAGCATGGTGTTGTTGGCGGGCATGGAGCCGCAGGCGGCCAGCGTCGCGGCGGCCAGCAGGGTGAGGGTGTACAGGCGGATCGGGTTCATGGGGGCTTTCTGTTCGGGTGTGAAGGGGCGCATGCGGATGGGCGCGTTCAGGGCTTCTTGCGCGACATCTCTTCGCTCAGTGCGCGGTCGGCCTGCTGCATGGCATCGGCCGACTTGCGCGCCTTGGCCGATTCGGCCTTGGCTTCGGCCAGCTGCGCGTCCAGCTGCACCTGCTGGGCCAGCGCCAGGGCGGTGTCGTGGTCCTTGGCGGCCAGGGCCGAGTTGGCGCGGCTCATCTTCTCGCGCGCCTTGGCCATGTCGACCGGGGCGAACTCGGCAGCGCCGGCGCCCACGGCATGGGCCAGTGCGGCATTGGCCACGGCCATCTGCGCAGTGGGCGGCGGGGAGGGGGTGGCACAGGCGGCCAGCACGAGGGCGGTGGCCAGCAACGAGCTGCGCAGCAGGGCCGGGGTCCAGGCGCGGCTCGGCGCGGTGTGGCGGGTGAGGTTCATCGGGTGTCCTGTCAGGAAGGCGGGGGCGCGTTCGGTGGGCGTTCGATCACGCCGTCACCCACGTGCCCTTGGGCTAGGGTGACGCCAAAGGAGGGCCCGGGTCAGTGCGCTGGCGCACTTTCGCGCCAAAAGGGGTGTCCGCCTACAACGCGGTGCGCACTCGGCCTATCGGCAGCACGGGCGCTGCTGCCTAGAGTGGGGGCACACCACGGAGAACCCTTATGAATACCCGCAACTCTCTTTCCCTCATCTTCGCCGCCCTGGTGCTCGCCACCGCTTCGGGATGCGCTGTCACGCGCGGCCAGGAAACCGTCGGCGCCTATGTCGACGACACCGCCATCACCACGTCGGTGAAGGCGCGCTTCCTCGACAACAAGTCGGTCGACGGCACTTCCATCAGTGTCGAGACGCTCAACGGCACCGTGATGCTCTCGGGCTTCGCCAAGAGCGCCAACGAGAAGGCCATGGCCGAGACGCTGGCCTGGAAGGCCAATGGCGTGAAGGCCGTGAAGAACGAGATTGCCATCCGCCCCTGAGCCTGGGCGCCCATCCAACCCAACATAAGGAGATCACATGAACTGGGACCTTATCGAAGGTAACTGGAAGCAGGCCGTCGGCCACGTGAAGGAACAGTGGGGCAAGCTCACCGACGACGACATCGATGTCGTGGCCGGCCGTCGCGACCAGCTGGCCGGCAAGCTGCAGGAACGTTACGGCCTGGCCAAGGACGACGCCGAGCAGCAGATCGCCGAATGGCAACGCAAGGCCACCGACGGTTGGTTCAAGTCCGACAAGGTCAAGAGCTAGGCCATGTCGCCCGCCCTGCGCTGGGCCAGCGTGCTGGCAGTGGTGGCACTGCTGGCCCTGTTGCTGAGCTTTGACCGCGTGGTGCGGCAGGGGGTGGTCGACGGGGGCTTGCGCCGGGCCGCCGCGTTGGAGCGTTCCAACGCGGTCTGGCGCTGCAACGTCCTGGCGGACCGCCAGGCCCGCGCCAATTGCCGCAGCGCGTTGTCCTGACAGACGCGCGCCCCCCGGTTGCCGGCCCGTTGCTCGGCCGGCTTTTGCCTGTAGGAGCGAATCATGAAGATCATCGAGCACATCACCCCGACCCGGGCCGCTGCGGCGATCCTGGTCCTGTTCGGCACGCTGGCCAGTACGGCCGCGCCCGTGACCTCTGCCAGCGAAGCGCAGGCACTGTTCCGCAGCGAGATGGCTGCGTGCACCAGTGGGGCCTCGCAGCAGAGCCGCCAGGTCTGCGTGCAGGAGGCCAAGGCAGCCCATGCGCAGAACCTGCGTGGCGGGCTGGCCGACCGCAACCCGAGCTACGAGCGCAACAACGCCCAGCGCTGCGACGCGTTGGCCGGCGCCGAGAAGCTGGCCTGCACCCAGCGCATGCAGGGCGCCGGCACCACCAGCGGCAGTGCTGCCACCGGCGGCATCTACCGCGAGCTGGTGACGCGCAGCGACGAGGCCCCGAAGCCGACTAAAGCCGACTAAAGCCGACTGACGCCGACTGAGGCAGCCGCGCTCAGCGCGCGGCGTCCAGCCCCTGGGCCCACAGCACCAGGGCGGCGTCGAAGATGGCCGGCCCGGCCCAGCTGTCGCCGTCGGCCGCCAGCCGCGCCCAGGCCAGGGTGTCGTGGGGGCCGCCGGGGTCCTGCAGCAGCGCACGCTCGGCCATCAGCCAGGCGTGCAGGCGCGCGTACAGCGGCCGGTGGTGCAGGTGAATCCAGGCCAGTCCCACCAGATCGGCATAGGCCTCTTCGCGCCGCACCGCCTGCCGTACCTCGTGTCTTGCCCGTTGCTGCAGGTTCATCACCGTGCTGACGGGGCGCGTGTGGCCGTCCGGCAGCGCGTGCCAGGCGCCGCCGACGTGGCGGCGGCAATGGGCCAGCTCGTGCGCGGCCATCAGCTCCAGCGTGGCATCCAGCAGTTCGGGTTCGATGCGCGCCAGCGTGGCCTGCACCTCGGGGTTGCCGCGCATCGAGAACACGAACTTGCAGCGCCCGCCGATGTAGGCCATGGCGATGGGTGGCAGGTCGGGCGCGGCCTGGGGTTGCACCACCACGTCCAGCGGCAGCCCGCTGTCGCGGGCGAACAGCAGCACCGGCCAGACACCTTCGAGCCAGCGCTTCTCTTCGGCCGTCAGGCCGCCGGCGGCTTGGGCCACGGCCGTGAGGGCGCCGAGCAGCAGCCCGATCATGGCCTTGCCGAATCGCCGCCCGTTCATGGCGGCAGTGTCGTCTATTCGGGCGCGCAACCCCGCCCGACCGCGCGCACGCTGGCGCGCAGCGTGCATTGCTGCGTGGGATCAGGATCCCGGAACCCTGGGGTGACGGGTCAGGCGGGTTGGCTCAGGCGCGCGGTGCTCCCAGTTGGTTGACGGTGATGGTCGGACCGGGCGGGCCCATCAACTGGACCTGGTGCTCCTGGCCGCGAAAGGTGTAGGTCACGTTCCAGTAGGCCGGCGCTGCCGACGCAGGGGTGCTGGCACAGCGCTGCAGCTCGCGCCCGGCGCCGACCTGGTGGCCCAGGATGCCGCCGATCACCGCCGCGTGGATGGCGTCGGGCGCGCGCGCTTCGCTGCGGTTCTGGGGCACCAGCTCGCGTTCCATCCAGCAGCGCTGTGGGGGTGCGCCGAACACGGCCCGTGCCGTGCGCACCGGCGCCTCGAACAGGCGTTCGTCGCCGCGGCGGCGGAAGTCCCCCACGACCGCCGGCGTGGGGGCGTAGTGCTGGTCGTTCAAGCGGGCGCGGCGGTCGACGTCGCGCACCGAGGACACGCGGTCGTTCAGGCCCATGGCCACCAGCGACGGGTACTGGCCCGGCCGCAGCACGGTGCAACGGCCCTCGAAGCGCGAGTCCTCGCAGATCATCCAGCGGTCGGTGGTGACCACCGCCGACGACGCGCGGTCGTTGAAGCCGCGGCGCTGCAGATCGGCCACCGGGATGGTGGTGGTGTAGCTGCGGCCGCGAAAGCCTTCGTGCTCGTAGAAGGTGACCTGGGCCAGGCTGGGCGGCGCTGCGGCCAGGCCGGCCAGGCCAAGGGCCAGGGCTTGCCACAGCGGCCGGGCGTGGGGTCTGCGCATGATGATCTCCAGAAGGGGTTGCGGCGACCGGACAAGCGCGGGTCACGTCGGCGCGTTCAGCCTAGTGCGGTGGGCCTGGCCTGTCGGTGCGGCGGCGCACGCTGCGCGCGGCGCTGTGTCATTCGTGGCGCAGCGCCTCGATCGGGTCCATCTGCGCCGCGCGGCGCGCCGGGAAGTAGCCGAAGAGCACGCCGATGGCGGCCGAGAACAGCAGCGACAGCAGGTTGATCGTCGGGTCGAAGGCATAGGGCACGGCCATGTACAGCGACAACCCCCACGAGGCCACGGTGGCGATGGCGATGCCGATCACACCGCCCAGCGCCGACAGCACCACCGCTTCGATCAGGAACTGCAGCAGCACCTCGCCTTCGAGCGCACCCACGGCCAGGCGCAGGCCGATCTCGCGCGTGCGCTCGGTCACGCTCACCAGCATGATGTTCATGATGCCGATGCCGCCCACCAGCAGGCTGACCGCGGCCACCGCGCCCAGCAGCGTGGTCAGCACACCCATGGTGCTGGACAGCGTTTCGGCCAGCTGCTGGGTGTCGAAGATGTTGAAGTTGTCGGCGTCCTCGTCGGCCAGCCTGCGGCGTTCGCGCAGCAGCTGGCGCAGGCTGGCCTTGAGCCGCGTGCCGTCGCTGCCGTCTTCCATGGCCACCGACAGCGTGCTGACCTTGCGGTTGCCGGTGACGCGGCGCTGCAGCGTCACCAGCGGCAGCACCACGGTGTCGTCCTGGTCGCCCATGCCGCTCTGGCCCTTGGCCGCCAGGATGCCGACGACCTCGCACGAGAACTGGCGGATGCGCAGCTGCGCGCCCAGCCCCCGGCTGCCGGCGGCGCCGCCGAAGATCTCGCGCCGCACGGTCTCGCCGACGATGCACACGGCGGCGCCGGCCTGTTGTTCGTCTTCAGCGAACAGGCGGCCCTGCTGCAGTTTCCAGTTGCCGGTCTCGAACCAGGCGTTGGTGCTGCCGACCACGCTGGTGGACCAGTTGCGGCCATTGCCCACCACCGTGGCGCTGGCGCGGCCCTGCGGCGCCACCGCGGCCACGCCGCCGATCTGCGCGGCAATGGCCTCGGCATCGGCCTCGGTGAACTGCGGCACGCCGCCCCCGCCGCCGCCGCCGCCGCCCGGGCCGCGCTGGCCGGGCATCACCAGCAGCAGGTTGGTGCCCAGGCTGGAGATCTGGTTGCGGATGGCCTGGCTGGCGCCGTTGCCCAGCGTGACCATGGTGATGACCGCGCTCACGCCGATGACGATGCCCAGGATGGTCAGGAATGAGCGCAGCACGTTGCGCCGCACCGAGCGCAGGGCCAGCATGAATACGCTGTAGAGCATCAGGCTAGCGCCGCGGTGAGGGTCGCCGCGGCCGCGGGTGCTGCGGTCGTGGGGTGGGCATTGGCGGCGTCGTGCGCGATGCGGCCGTCGACGAAGCTCACCAGCCGGTGGGCATAGGCCGCCATGTCGGGCTCGTGCGTGACCATCAGCACGGTGATGCCGTGGTCGCGGTTCAGGACCAGCAGCAGGCCCATGATCTCGTGGCTGCGCTGCGTGTCCAGGTTGCCGGTGGGCTCGTCGGCCAGTACCACCGCCGGTTCGGTGACGATGGCGCGGGCGATGGCCACGCGCTGCTGCTGGCCGCCCGACAGCTCGGCCGGCGTGTGCTGCTCCCAGCCGCCCAGCCCGACCGAGGCCAGCGCGCGCGCCGCGGCCTGGCTGCGCACGCCGGCAGCGTCGCCGCGGTACAGCAGCGGCAGCTCCACGTTCTCTTGCGCCGAGGTGCGCGCCAGCAGGTTGAAGCCCTGGAACACGAAGCCCAGGTAGCGCCGCCGCAGCCGCGCGCGCTGGTCGCGCGTCAGCGCCTCGACGTGCGCGCCCTTGAACAGGTACTGGCCGGCGCTGGGCGTGTCCAGGCAGCCCAGGATGTTCATCGCCGTGCTCTTGCCCGAACCGCTGGGCCCCATGATGGCCACGAACTCGCCGGCCGCGATGTCCAGGTCTATGCCCTTCAGGGCCAGCAACTCGGCCGCGCCGCTGCCGTAGCGCTTGCTCACGCCGCGCAGCCGGATCAGCGCATCGCTCACGGGGCGGCGCTCTTCTGGTCGGTGATGACGCGCATGCCGGCCTTGAGCGCGCCGCCGGTGATCTCGGTCATGCGGCCGTCGCTGATGCCCGGCGTCACCGCCACCGCGGCCGGCTTGCCGTCATCGCCCAGCACCCACACCTGGCGCGCCGCGGCGGTGCTGTTGCCGTCGGCGGACTGGCGCCGCTGCGGGCGCTGCGGGCTGACCATCAGGTTGGCGCCGAAGCCCTTGTTCGCGGCCGGGGCCGCGCTGCCGGGCACGAAGCGCAGCGCTGCGTTGGGCACGAGCAGCACGTCCTGGCGCTCGGTGGCGGTGATGGTGGCGGTGGCCGTCATGCCCGGGCGCAGGCTCAGGTCGGCGTTGGCCACGTCCAGGTAGGTGAGGTAGGTGACCACGTTGTCGGTGATGGTCGAGCCGAAGCCCACGCGCGTGACCTTGGCTGGGAACGGCCGCCCCGGATAGGCGCTGACCGTGAAGCTGGCGGCCTGGCCCACGCTGACCGCGCTCACGTCGGCCTCGTCCACGTAGACCCACAGGCGCAGCTGGCGCAGGTCGTCGGCCACGGTGAACAGCGTCACCGCCTGCAGCGAAGCGGCCACCGCGTTGCCGGGCTCGACGCTGCGCGTGAGAACGGTGCCGTCGGCCGGGGCGACGATCGAGGCCTTGCCCAGGTTGATGCGCTCGGTGGACAGCGCGGCCTGGGCGTCGGCCACGTTGGCGCCGGCGCTGGCGCGGTCGGCCAGGGCGCGTGCCAACGTGGCGCGGCCGCCGTCGAGTTCGGCGCGCGAAGGCACCTGGCCGCCCGACAGCCGGAACACCTCTTCCAGCCGCGCCTGCGCCGCCTGCGCTTCCTGCACCGTGGCCGCGGCCTGCGCTGCGCGGCCCTGGGCCGCCGCCACCCCGGCCTGGGCGCGCTGCACCTGGTCGCGCAGCTTGGCAGTGTCCAGCACCACCAGCACCTGCCCCTTGCGGATGCGGTCGTTGACGTCGACATTCACCTTGAGCACCGTGCCCGAGAGCTCGCTGCCGATGCCGGTGCTGCGCGTGGGTTGCAGCGTGCCATTGGCAGTCACTTTGAGCGTCAGGTTGCCGCGCGTTGCCGGTTGGGTGGTGTACACCGGTGCAGCCTGCGCGGCGCGGCTGGCCCACCACCACCAGCCCAGGCCGCCCGCAACCAGCAGCAGCGCAGCGCCGGCCCACCACAGCGGCCGGCGGTACCAGGCGCGCGCCGCGGGCTCGTCCAGCAAGGCCGCCAGTTCGGTGTTGGCGGCGGGCTGCGCCAGGGTGCTGGGGGCGGGGCGGGTGTCGTTCATCGCGCGGGCGGGCCGGGAAGGGTGGAAGGGGGCGCCGGGCGGGCGTTGGCTGGCGCGTTTGCGGGCCAGCCGCCGCCCAGGGCCTTGAACAGGCGCACCTGGTCGCTGGCCGCGTCGGCCTCGGCGCCGGCCAGGTTGTCCTGCGTACCGAGCTGGTTGCGCTGGGTCTCGAGCACGGTCTGGAAATCCACCAGCCCGCTGGAATAGCGCTGGCGCGCCAGGGTGGCGGCGTTGGTGGCCGCGTCGCTGGCCTGGCGCAGGCGGGTGGCGCGTTCGTGGTTGCCTTGCAGCGCCACCAGCGTGTCCTCGACCTCCTGCAGCGCTGCGAGCACGGTGCCGCGGTAGGCCGCGTGCGCCTGCTCCAGCCCCGCCTGCTGGGCGTCGAGCTGGGCGCTGGCGGCGCCGCCATCCCACAGCGGCCAGCTCACGCGGGCGAGCAGCGATGTGACGAGGTTGGCACCGTTGCCCAGGGCCCCCAGCGTGGCCGCGTTGGAGCCCAGCGACCCGCCCAGGCTGAAGCTGGGGTAGCGCGCCGCATCGGCCTGGGCCACCTGGCCCTGTGCCGCCAGCACCTGCTGGGCGGCGGCGCGCACGTCGGGGCGCTGGTCCAGGGTCGCGGCAGGCGGGTCGGGCAGCGGGTCGGCGGCCGCGCGCGGCACCGGTCGGGGCGCCGACAGCTCCGCATTCAGCGCGGCCGGCGGACGGCCGGTGAGCACTGCCAGCGCGTGGACCGACTGCGCGATGCGCGCCTGCAGCGCCGGGCGCGCCGCGCCCAGCTGTTCCAGCGCGGCGCGGCCCTGTTCCGATTCGAGCGTGCTCAGCAGGCCGGCCTGGACGCGCCAGCCGGTGATCTGCAAGGTCTGCGATTGGCTGGCCAGGTTGGCATCGGCGATGGCCAGGCGGGCCTGGGCGCTGCGCAACGCGATGTAGTTCAGCGCCACCTCGGCGGCCAACGACACCTGCACATCGCCCAGCTGCGCCGCGCTGGCCTTGGCCGTGGCTTCGCTGCTGGCCAGGCGGGCGCGTGCGCCACCGAACAGGTCCAGCTCCCAGCGGGCATCGAGCCCGGCCTGGAAGCTGTCGCCGCTGGCATGGCCGCCGCGCGTGCCGGTCTGGGCCGAGGCCGAGGTGGCGATCTGCGGCCACAGCGCCGCGCCGGCGACGGCGCTGGTCGCACGCGCCTGGCGCAGCGCGGCCTGTGCACCCAGCACGCCGGTGTTGGCCTGCAGCGCATCGGTCACCAGCTGCGTGAGCAGGCGGTCATCGAAGCGCTGCCACCACTGCGCCAGCCCCATGGCCACGCCGGGCGCCGCGGCCCTTGACCAGGCCGCCGGCACGTCGGCAGGCAGGGGCGCGCCGTCCCCGGGCGGCACTGCGGCACAGCCGCACAGGACCAGCAGGCCGGCCACGAGCCCCGCACGGGTGGCGCCGGCCTTCATCTCATCGTGTTGCGTTGACCTCGATCTCGACGCGGCGGTCGGGCTGCAGGCAGGCGATCACCGGCGTGCTCATCGGGCCCTTGCAGTCGTCGGGCAGGGTCACGGGCTCGGACTCGCTCATGCCCTCGGTGCTGATGCGGGCCGGGTCCACCCGACCCGAACTCACCAGGTAGCTCTTCACCGCCTCGGCGCGCGCCAGCGACAGCGTCTGGTTGTAGGCGGTGCTGCCCAGCCGGTCGGCATGGCCTTGCACGCGGATGCTGTCGTAGCGGGTGCCTTCCAGCTGGCCGGCAAACAGGTCCAGCGCGGACCTGCCGGCGGGCTGCAACTCGGCGCGGTCGAATGCAAAGAAGGATTCGGCCGAGTAGCTGACACGTTGGCTCTGCGGCGGCGCAAAGGCCACCAGCGGCGTGGCCGGCGCCAGCGCTTCCACCGCAACCGGCGGCGGCGGCGGGGTCACCGGCGCGGCGGCCTGCACCTCCGCCACATAGGCCGGGGCGGCGGCGCGGCGCATCGGGGCTTCGCTGCGGCCGAACGGGAACACCAGGCCCACTGTGTACATGGCCACCTGGGTGTGGTTGCCGGAGGCGTCGCTCACGCGGAAGCTCTCGACCTCGGCGCGGCCGATGACCGAGCGGTTGAACTCGTACTGCAGGCCCAGGCCGATCTTGGCATTGGCCTCGCGCTGCGACGGGCGCGTGTCGGTCACCGTGACGGCGCCGCTGGGGGTGAGGTTGCCCAGCGTGGTGGCGCGCTGGATGCCCACGCGGCCCAGGGCCGAGAACTTCTCGGTGATGGGCAGCGTGCCCACGACACCGAGGTTGAAACCCTTGGCGCGGTAGTCGCCATTGAGCGTGCCGGCCGGCGTGGTGTGGGCGGTGAAGCCGAATTCGCCCATGTGGAAGTAGCCCAGTTCGACACCAACATAACGGTTGAACTGATAGCCACCGAAGACCTTGTAGCTCGACGAGCGCGGGCGGCGATCGATCGAGTCGACGGTGAGGCCGCTGCCCTGCAGTGTTTCGCGGATGCGGGCGTCGTCGATGCGGGCACGGGCCTGGCCGATGCCGAAGCCGCCGTAGTAATAGCCGTCTTGTGCGTGGGCCGGTGAGGCCAGCACGCTGGCCAGCACGGCCAGTGTGAAGAGGCTGAGTTTGTGGACCGATGTCATGGTGGACCTTCTGGGTTGAGTGAACGTTGCAACGGCCGGCGCGTTGGGCCTTGCCGGGCGGCGCGCACTGTCTGCAATAGCGGTTTGTAGGCCTGCAGTGCGCCGCCATCTGTACGCTGGCGAACCAGCGGCCCCAAGCGTTGCGTGGACGCACGGTCCACCGTATGCCAGCGCACAGACCCAGGTTGCAGCGCGCCCTTACCTTGCCAACGTCGATGTCCCGGCCGGTCGCGCAAGCGTGGTGGCCGCCCTTCGACGCCGCCCTCTCAACACCACTGAAAGCGATCCCATGAAAAGAATCCCCCTGGCCTGCTTGATGGCCCTCATTCCACTGGTCGCATCGGCCAACATCATTCCCACCGGCACCACCATCACGGGTGCAAGCCCAGGCCCCTACACCTGGACGTACGCGCTGACGCTGTCGAGCGATCAGGACGCGGAGGAAGGCCCGCTGCCGGCGGACCTGACGGTGCCGCACGAGAACCTCGAGTTCGGCTCCTTCCTGACCATCTATGACTTCGCCGGCTATGTCGCAAATTCCTGCGTCGGACCCCTGGGCTGGACCTGCCTGACCCAGAGCACCGGCTACACGCCCGATGACGTGCTGCCGAGCGACAACCCCGCCATCACCAACCTGACCTGGGTCTACACCAACGGCCCGACGCTGACAGGGGCTCCGGCGGGCTTGGAGCTGGGCGCCTTCAGCGCGCAGTCGATCTACAACCAGACCGTCTTCGTCAGCTACACGGCGCGCGGCGTCAAGAACAACGGCACTTCGGCCGGCACCATCGCCGACAACGTGGGCACCACGCGCGGCCCCACCAACCCCGTGCCCGAGCCGGCATCGCTGGCCCTGGCCGGGCTGGCGCTGGCACTGGTGAGCGGCTTTCGTTCGAAGCAGCGTTGAAGCAGGGTCGCCAGCGCGAGCTGGCGGTGAAAGTGAGCGGGGCCCGGTAAACCGGGCCCCGTTTGCCGTGTGCGCTGCGGCCGATCAGGAAGCGATCAAGTGCAGGGCGGGTGCAGCCGGGCCGCGAGGCTGCAGCGGATGCAGATGCTCGAGCATGACCTGATGGCTGACGCGCAGGAAGACGAACTGGGCACTGAAGCGGTGGCCCGAGCGGGCGTTGCTGAGGAAGTGCAGGCCCAACGCGGGCGCGGCGCCGTGCAGTTCGTCGCCGACGGCGAGCATGGCGCCGTTCGCAACGCGCGCAAGGTGGTGCTTGTCATAGCCGTCGCACAGGCCCAGCCAATGTGCCGTGGGATCGATGTCAAGTACGAGGTAGCGGCACATGGGATCTCCGGCTCGGGCGGCATGGCCATTGCGCGTCGGCGAACTGCCGAACGGCAGTGCCAGGGCCTGATGCGCAGACTAGGGCGGCCGCAACCGGCAGTCTGTGCGCTACGGCACCGTAAGCGCCTGATGGCCGGCCGGCCGCCGCGGGCCGGCCGCCGCGTTCAGATGCGACCCAACAGAAACAGCACCAACACCACCACCAGCACCAGGCCCAGGGCGCCGCTGGGCCCATAGCCCCAGCCCCGGCTGTGCGGCCAGGCCGGCACGGCACCCAGCAGCATGAGCACCAGCAAAATCAGCAGAATGGTTCCCAGGGACATGGCCAACTCCTCATAGTGATGGCGAATTGCCACCCCGACCAGCGTAGACACGGGCCGGGCGGCATTCGGTGCGTTGGCGTACGGACTGGTCCCGGTGCGCACGCCAAAGTGAGCGCTGCGACGACCACCGTCGGAGGAGCCTTACATGAATGCCGACATTCAGCTGCAGCAGGACGTGCTGGGTGAACTCGGGCGCGAGCTCGGGCCGGCGGCGTCCGGCATCGGCGTCGAAGTGGACGCGGGCGTGGTTACCCTGCAGGGACAGGTCGGCAGCGCGCAGCTGCGCTGGAACGCCGAGGGTGCCGCGTTGCGGGTGGCCGGCATGGTGGCGCTGGTGATCAATATCCGGGTGATGCAGTCGCCGGCGGTACCGCGTGCCGACGCCGACATCGCGCGGGCGGCGGGCAAGCTGCTGGAATGGCTGGCGCGGCTGCCACCCGAGCAGGTGACGGTGCGGGTCGACAAGGGTTGGGTCACGCTGCTGGGGCAGCTGGATTGGAACTATCAGCGCCGCGCGGCAACCGAGGCCGTGCAGGACCTGCAGGGCGTGGTCGGTGTTCACAACCGGATTGCGCTGCGGCCGCGGCTGAGCCCCGCGGCGGTAAGGATTGACATCGAGGCCGCGCTCGTGCGCCAGGCCGAGGCCACGGGCCACCGGCTCAGGGTCGGGATCGACGGCGGCGACATCACGCTCAGTGGCAGCGTGGCCAGCCGCAGCGAGCACGAGCAGGCGCTGGAGTCGGTTCAGAGCATGCCGGGCGTGCGGCGCGTGCTGGATCGCATCACCGTGAGCCCGGGCCCGCTGCAGGCCGCCACCGGCTGGGGGCGCAGGGCCGCACTGGCCGACCGCGTCTTCAGGGCGCCCCTGCTGGACCGGCCCACCCGGCCGATGACGTTCAGGTAGAGCGCCAGCGTCGGGTGCGGGCGGCGCGCAGCCCCGGCACCGGTCGATCAGCTCCAACGCGCCAGGCAGCGCCTGAGCGTGTCGGCGGTGCAGGGCTTGGTCAGCACATCGTCCAGGCCCAGGCGCTGCAGCTCATCCCTTTCGGACGGCATGTCGAGCAGGCTGTAGGCGACGATGGTCAGCCGTTGTGCCGGCCTCTCCTGCTCGAGCTGGCGGATGCGCGCAGTCGCCTGCAGGCCGTCCATCACCGGCATCATGATGTCCATCAGCACCAGGTCGAAAGGTTGGCGGCGTATCCATTGCACCGCCTCCTCGCCATTGCTGGCAAACCGGGCCGCATGCCCCAGGCGGGCCAGCACGCGGGCCAGGTAGAGCCGGCTGCCCTCGCTGTCGTCGGCAGCCAGGATGCGCAGCGGGGTGGCAGCCCCACGGCCGGCGGGTTCGAGGGGTGCAGTGTCGGCGCTGTTCATGCGGCGCAGCATGTGCCCGGGCAGGGCGCTTTATCGGTGCGGCAACGCGCACAGGCTGCAGGCAGGGCCTCGAACCGCTTGACCGGCCGCGGGTGTGCCCAGCCTCAGCGTCCGCCGCGGCCACGGCCCCGGTCGTCGTCGTCGCGGCCCCGCTTGCCGTCGTCACGGCCGCGGTTCCCGTCGCGGTCGCGTCCCTCACCGCGGTCCCGGTAGCGGATCTCGCGCGGGTAATGGCTGCGCGGCAGTTCCACCCAGGGCCCCGAGCGTGATTGCGCATAGCGCCAGCGGTTGTTGTCGTAGAAATAGGTGTAGCCACCCTGGCTGTAATAGGGGTCGCTGCCCAGTTCGACGACCAGCGGCAGCGCGGGCACGGCAATGCCGATGCCGATGCCGACGCTGGCTTCGGGGCGGTGGCCCGGGGGGCCCACGACGCAGGCACTCAGCAGCCATGCGGCGAGGGGCAGTAAGGCAAGTCCTGACTTGTTCATGCGGTTCCTTCTTCGCCGGCAACGAGCGGCCGACGGTGCCCAGCATGATCGCTTGGTTGCGCAAGATCGGTTCGATGACGAACACACGGGCCGCGCGGGTCGCGGCGCCTGCGTGCCCGCAGCCATGCCCCGGTGGCCTGGCGCACAAGCCGGGCTAATGGGCTGCGTCCGCGGCGCTGGCGCAAGCTCGGATCGGGCAAAGCGAGGCCAGGGCTGCCAGCGGCGCAGGCTGGATGCGCTCGACGCGGACATCGACGTCCATGCCCAGATAGGCCGACTTGCTGCCGAACCAGCTGCCGGCCACGGGCGCCGCCTGCGCCGGATGCCGGGCCACGCCGACACGGATGTGTTGCGTGCCGCCCAGCAGGTTGTTGGTGGGGTCGAAGGGCACCCACCCCGCCCCCGGCAGATAGGCCTGCAGCCAGGCGTGCGTCGAACCCGAACCCACCACGGCGGGCCCCGAACCCTCGAGCGAGGCGTCGTACAGATAGCCCGAGACAAAGCGCGCCGCGATGCCGAGCCGGCGTATGGCCTCCATCATCAGCAGCGCAAAGTCGCGGCAGCTGCCGCTGCCCAGCGCCAGCGTGACCAGGGGTGCCTGCGTGCCTTCTTCGTGTCGTATCTGGTAGCGCAGCGTGTCGCGGATGTGGCGGTTCATCCGCACCAGGACGTCGCGGGTGCCGCTCGTGCCCTGGCTGTGCACGAACTGGCGCGCCCAGGCGGTCAGCACGCCTTCGGGATCTTCATGGTGCGGCCTGAGAAAGGCTTGCAGATCGAGCTGCTCGTCGACCCCATAGACCAGGGGAAACAGGCGCGCCGAAGCCGCCACGGGCAGCTCCAGGTTGTTGGTGTGCGCGTGCTCGATCGTGAAGGTGGCGACGATCTCCAGTCGGGCAGCGCAAGCCAGGGGCTGCACCAGGGCCACCGAGTTGGAGTTCGGGTCCTGGATCAGGCGAATGGCCGCCGGCGGGTCAGTGCGCAGGTCGGTGGCAAGCACCCGCTGGTCATGGCTGTCGCGCGGACGGAACAGCACGCGGTGTTCGCCGAAGCGCACGGCTTCGCTGTAGCGGTAGACCGTGCGGTGGGTGATCTCGTAGAGGACGGGCATGATCTCTTCTGAAGCGGTGCCGGCCGTGGCCGTGCGGCGCCAATCTCGCACAGGCAGCATCGCGGGACTGTGCGGCTGCGAACGCTGGCTCCGGCCGTGATGGCCCGGAGCATGGGCAACAGGCTCAGGCCGCCGCGGCCGGCGGGCGTGTCGGTGTGGCCGCCGCCGCTGCCTGCGCCGCGGGCGCGCGCAGCGAGCCGTGTCGGCGCGCGAACGCACAGGTGAACTCGGCGCCCAGCAAGAAGACCTGGGCCGAGTAGTACAGCCACAGCAGCAGCACCACCAGCGCTGCCGCCGCACCAAAGACCGAGGCCACGCCGCTGCGCCCGATGTACTGCCCGATCAGCGCCTTGCCCACCGTGAACAGCAGCGCGGTGATGACGGCGCCGATCCAGACGTCACGCCAGGCCACGGGCACGCGCGGCATCCACTTGTAGATCATCGCAAACACCGCGGTGACAAAGGCCAGGCTGAGGCCGAAGTTCACGCTGTCGGCCACCAGGGCCAGCTCACCGAACCAGGGCGCCCACCACTTGCCCAGAGCGGCCATGGCGGCGCTGAAGACCAGCGACACCGTGAGCAGGAAGCCCACCCCCAGCACCATGCCCAGCGACAGCATGCGCGTGCGCAGCAAGCGCCACAGGCCGCTGCCATCGGTGCGCGCGGGCGCGCGCCAGATGCGATCCATCGCATCCTGCAACTCGGCAAACACGGTGGTGGCACCCACCAGCAGCGCCAGCAGGCCGAAGAGCGTGCCCAGCACACCCGAGCGCGGCTGGTTCAGGCTCTCGAGCACCAGGTTGATGATCTGCGCGCTGTCGGCGCCGATGGTCTGCGACAGCTGCGCAAAGATCTCGCCGCGGGCCGCGGCTTCGCCGAACAGCAGCCCGGCCACCGAGATCACGATCAGCAGCAGTGGCGCGATCGAGAACAGTGTGTAGAAGGCCAGCGCGGCGCCCATGCTCGGGGCATAGTCGTCCACCCAGGCTGAGCCGGTGGCCGCCAGCAGCCGCCAGAAGCTCCGCGCCACGCCGGGCTCGGGCGGCTCCTGGGGGGCGGGCCGGGCCGGCCCCGGGTCGGTCATGCCCTGCCGCTGGCGCTGCTGTCGAACGGGGGCACGCCGAGGGCCCAGGTGCCGAAGCTGTGGCGCGGGGCGTCGTCGGGTGGCATGCTGTTCCTTCAGGGCGGGGGGGCAGGGCGGGTAGGCGGGGCGGCCCGCAGGCCGCTCCATCGACCCCGTCAAGCTAAGGGCCGGCTTGGGCGGGGTCTGTGCGCTGGCATACAGGGCCCGGCCGTCGCTGCGGCTAGCGTGCGCCGCGGCGCCTGCGCCGGTAGCGCGCCATCAGCGGCGTCACCGAGATCCCGTGCACGACGATCGAGCTCACCACCACGGCCATTGTCAGCGCCACCAGGGTGTTGACGTGCTCGGCCGGCAGGCCGTGGTTGATGGCATAACTCAGGTAATAGATGGAGCCGATGCCGCGGATGCCGAACCAGGCGATCAGCCTGCGCTGCGACGGCGAAATGCGCGAGCCGGCCAGCGCCGCAGCCACCGACAGCGGGCGCACCACCAGCAGCGTCAGGGGCACGAACCACAGCGCCGCGGGCGACCAGGGAACGGCCCACAGCAGCAGGCCCACGACCACCACGCCGGCCATCTCGCCGATGCGGTCGAGTTGTTCATTGAAGCTCAGCACCGCGTGCGCCATGTAGGCCGAGGCGTGGCGCGGGTCGGTGGCCATCTGCTCGGCCTGCGTCGGCAGGGGGTTCTGGAGGGCCTGCTCCACCCGGTCGGCCACCGCGGCTTCGGCGCGCTCGCCCGGCGCGATGCCCAGCGCGGCCGCGGCGGCAACCGAGGCGTGCCGGGCCGAGCGGCGCAGTGCCAGTCCGGCGGCAAACACCGCCAGGAAGCCGTAGGCCTGGGCGTGCACCGCCAGGCCGTAGGCCACGCCGATGAGGCCCAGGGCCAGGAAGTTCTCGTAGCCGGTGGCCTCGTGGTGGCGGTGGCGCAGGTAGAGCACCAGGCGGCCCAGGCCGGTGCCCAGGGCCGCGCCGATGGCGATGCCGGCGCCGGTGGCCCACAGCACGTCCACTGCCAGCCAGCGCCAGCCCAGCGTGCCCAGCTCGTGCGCGCCCATCAGGCCCAGGCCCAGCATCACCACCGGGAAGGCCGTGCCGTCGTTGAGCCCGCCCTCTCCGGTGAGGGCAAAGCGCAACTGGTCACGGTCGGCGGGGTCGTCGAGCTGCACTTCGGTGGCCAGCACCGGGTCGGTGGGCGCCAGGATGCCGCCCAGCAGCACCGCCGCGCCGAGCGGCAGGCCCAGAAGCGCCACGCCGGCCACGCTGATCAGCGCCACGGTGGCCACCATCGAGCCCAGCGCCAGCCGCAGCGTCGGAAACCAGCGCTTGTCGCTCAGGTCCAGGCTCATCTTCATGCCCGACGTGAACAGCGACAGCAACACGATGACCTCGGTCAGGTGTTCCAGCAGCACCGCATGGTCGGCCAGTCTGGGGGCGGCCAGCGCCAGCCCCAGCGGCCCCACCGCCAGCCCTGCCAGCAGGTACAGCATGGCGGTGCTGATGGGCAGGCGCGACAGCATCGAGCCACTGATCACCATGAGCAGCAGCAGCGCGCCGCCCACCGTGAGCCAGAGTGCGAAGGTCATCGAACAGCATACGCGGGCTGGGTCGGAGGGTCCGTGTGCTGGCGCGCCTTCCCCCTGCGACGAGTCCTTCGCCGTGGCCACCCGGCGCCATTCGGCCGCGCTGATGGTGCCGGGCAACCGGACGGCCGTGCCGGCGCCGCAGGCACAGCGCTGAAGCGGCTCTGCAGGCCGCGCGCCCGCCTGCCGGCCATTACTTCAGGCGCAGCTGCCTGATGTCCAAGGCAAACGGGCCCGCCTGGCGCTCAGCGATCATCAGCCCCACCTGGCGGATGCGCGCCGGGTCCAGTGGCGGCGCGCCGGGCACCGCACGGCCGCGGAAGCTGGCGCGGAAGGCCGCAAGCGCCAGCTGCAGCGTATGCCAGCCGCCCTGCGCGGGTTCGAAGCCTGCCTGGTAGTTGAGGCTGTCGAAGCCGTCGTCGGTGAACAGGCTGAGCTTGTAGCGCCTGGGCTCGGCGCGCAGCTCGATCAGGCAGACTGCGGCGCCGGGCAGGCCCCGTGCGCCGGGGCTGCTTCGCACCGATGCGAATCCGCCGCCCCGGTCCAGCGACACCTGGCCTTCGAAGACGGCGTGGCCCGCGGGGTCGTGACGCAAGCGGCTGTGCGAGACGCCGCCCATCACGCGGTCATCGATGGGCGCCCATGCGTCCACGGCCGCGGGGTCCGTGAAGTCGAACAGCACCATGGGCTTTGCCGGCAGGGTCACCGTTGCATTGTCATTGCACGGCCTTGTTGCCGCGCAAGCGGGTGGGGTTGGGGGGGTGGATTCGATGCCGGTCGCTCGACCAGGCATTGAGCCTTCTCAACGCAGGCGCCTGGCGAGCGCGCAACCTCGTCGTGCTTGCAAAGGAGCCCCTCATGAAGACCATCGTTTCGTTGGGCATCAGCGCCGCGCTGCTAGGCGCAGGTTCGCTGGCCACCGCCGCCGAGATCGACGTGATGACGCAGAACCAGTACCTGGGCGCAGACCTCGCGCCGGCACTGGCAGCGGCCACCGCCACTCCGTTCAACCCCGACGCCTTCAATGCGGCCGTGGTCGACGTGCTGAAGAAGATCGCCGCCAACCGCCCCGCCGAACGCGCCCGCGCGCTGGCCGGGCAGATCGCGCAACGCATGCCCGACGTGGTGGGGCTGCAGGAGGCCTACAAGTTTGCCTGCCTGCCGTACCCGGACGTGCCGGAGGTGCAGGGCATGGGCTGCAGCGACCCCGCCATCAAGATGGCGTTCACCGATCACCTGGTCGGTATCGAGGCCGCGCTGCAGGGCAGGTACAGCGTGGTGGGGCGGGTGACCAATCTGCAGATTGCCGCCATCCCGTTCGCCATCAACGGCTTCCCGGCCATCCTGGCGTTTGCCGATCGCGATGCCATCATGGTCCGCAAGGGGCTGAGCGCAGCGCCCGTGGATCTGGCGCCCACCGGCACCTGCGCCAAGCCGTCGGACCAGGGTTGCAACTTCCAGACCGCGCCGGGGCCCATGGCCACGCCCATCGGTGAGATTGCCATCGAGCGCGGCTTCCTGGCGGTCGATGTCAAGGTCCGGGGTCGTGACTACCGGGTGTTCAACACCCACCTGGAGCAGCGGCTGCTGGCGCCCAGCCTGCCCGAGACCCGCCTGCTGCAAGTGGGGCAGGCCTATGAGCTGCTGGGCGCGGCTCTGGCCACCTGGGATGGCAGCAAGACGGTGATCGTGATCGGCGACATCAACTCGGCGCCGGGCGACACCATCCCGGTGCCGCCTTATCCGGCTGCGCTGCCTTGGGCGCCGGGCCTGCCGGTGCTGCCGCCTTACCAGGTCTTCGTCGGCAACGGCTTCACCGATGCCTGGACGCTGCGGCATGGCCAGGAGCCGGGGTTCACCTGCTGCCAGGCCGAGGACCTGTCGAACCACCGTTCGGCGCTGTATGAGCGCATCGACATGATCTTCTCGCTGCAGCGGCCGGCCCATGTGCGCCAGATGAAGCTGATAGGCGACGGCCCGCAGGACAGGATCCGCCAGCCGCGCGGCCTGCCGTGGCTGTGGCCTTCCGACCACGCCGCGCTTGCGGCCGTGTTGCACTTCGACTGAAGGCTGGATCTCGGGGCGCCAGTGGCGGGTGCTCGGGCGGGGTGGCCAGGGTCAGACGCCCAGGCCCGTGACCCTGACGATCACCCGCGGCGTGCCCTCGTCGCCCAGCCCCAGCAGCGCGCCTTCACCCGAGCCGGCGCCCTCACCCAGCAGGGCGCTGAAGACGAACTGGTGGGTCACCCACACCTCGAAGCCGGCGCCTCGCTTCACCACGGTGGCGAGGCCTTCGCGCAGTTGCGCCAGCGCCTGCGCGTTGACGGCTTCACTGCCCGCACGCGGCGAGCCGAGCGCAGACCAGGGCTCGACCCGGTCGCCGAAGGCCAGCCGGGCAGTTTCGAGACAGCGGCACCACGGGCTGCTGCGCACCTGCGTGGGCCGCCACTGGCGCGCGGCGAACCAGGCCCCGATCTGCCGGGCCTGGCGGCGGCCTTCGTCGCTCAGGTTGCGCTGCGTCGTGCAGTCGCCCAGCCTGAAGCCCGGCGGATCGAAGGTGCCGGGCGCCAGTGCATGGCGCAACATCAGCACGCCGCCCGTCGCCTGGGCGCTGCGCAGGGCCTGCTGCAGCGCATCGTCGGGGTTGGCCCACGCTGGCAGCGCGAGTGCCGCGCTGCACGCCAGCAGCAGGCGTCGGTTCAGCAGCGGGGCGGCGCTGTCGGCCATAGGCCCCTCAGGCCGGCGACGAACGCAGGCCGTAGACCTTGCCGGCGGCAAACAGGTATTCCACGCGCAGGATGGGCTGACCCTTCTCGCCGGCAAAGGTGAAGCCCAGCATGGCCAGGGTGTCGCCCGCCTTGATCTCGGGCACGCCCCAGGCCTGCATGCGCGACAGCGGCGCCAGCTCGATCTCCCAGCGCCGGTCGGTGCGCGTCGGCAGTTGCGCTGCCTTCAGCAGCCCCGGCCCGTCCACCGGGGCGGCTTGCGCCGGCAGGCTGCGCGTGGCCAGGTCGGCAGGCAGCTTCAGGCCTTGGTCGGGCAGGACCAGACTCAGCTCGACATGCGGATTGCGCCAGGCCACCTGGGCGACCTTGCCTTCCAGGTAGATCGGGCGGGCCTGGTCGAAACTGCTCCAGCCATGGTGGGCCCAGGCGGGCAGGCTTGCGCACAGCGGCAGGGCGATGAAGATGCGTCGTTGCATGGGGGGATCCTCCAGGCGTCAAAGGTAGGCGATCCAGCGGCCGCTGGCGATGGCACCCAGCCATAGCCCCGTCGACAGCACGGTCTGCGCGCGGGCCAAACGGTCGCAACGCGCCAGGCTGCCACGCGCGTGGAACCAGGCTGCGTTCAGGCCCGCCAGCAGCACCAGCGCCAGCTTGGCCAGGAATGCGCGGTTGGCCATCAGCTCCGCCGGCTGGCTGGCGAACATCAACAGCCCGCTGCAGACGATCAGCCCGAAGCCGGCCAGCGTGACCGGCAGCGCCAGCCTGGCCAGCGGCCGCAGCGGCAGCTCCGGCGCCAGGCCCCACACGCGCAGCTCCAGCAGCACCAGGCTGCCCAGCAACAGCGCGATGCCCGTGATGTGCAGCACCTCGAGCGCCGGGTAGGCAAAGGGATGCGAGGCCACCCACGGCAGGGCCCATCCTTCGCCAAGTACCGCACTCTGCATCGCGGCAGGCTAGCAGATCGCGGGCGGCTCGACCGCGCGCGAACGTCGGCCGTCAGGACGGCCATCTCTGGGGCGGTGGTGCCGACATTGCAGGGGAAGATGAACGGCGGCAATGCCAGAATCTGCGCACAGCGGTTGCGTGCCGCAATCCATGGCCTGTGATCGTGCGACCGCAGGGAGGAGTTCACGACTTGGACGAAGCGCACAGCGACCCGGAAGTCGATGCCGAACTGCGGGCGGATGCGGCGAGTTTTCGCCACATGGCAGAGAACATGCCGGGCGCGCTGTTTCGCTACCGGATGCACGCCGACGGCCGCCACGCGGTGCAGTACATCAGCCCGCGCTGCGTCGATCTCTGGGAAGTGTCGGCCGAACGAATCGTCGATGACGTCACGCTGCTGTGGGGCATGGTCCATGCCGAAGACCTGCCGGGCCTGCAGACCTCGGTCATGCGCTCGGCCCAGACCTTGGAGCCCTGGCGCTGCGAGTGGCGCATCACCACCCCTTCGGGTCGGCGCAAGTGGTTGCAGGGCATGGGGCAGCCGCGGCGGCAGCCGGACGGCAGCACGCTCTGGGACAGCCTGATCCTCGACATCACCGAGCGCAAGCAGGCCGACGATTCGCTGCGCCAAAGCGAGCTGCGGCTGCGTCAGGTGCTGGCGGTGGCGGGCTCGGGGCTGTGGGAATGGCAGATCGACACCGGCCGCGTGATCCACAACCCGCGCTGGTGCGAAATGCTGGGCCTGGGCGAAGAGCGGCTCGAGCACACGATCGCCGAGTTCGCACCGCTGATCCATGCCGAAGACCGTGCGGCAGCAATGGCGCGCGTGCAGGGCTGCCTGGCTGGCCAGGGCCCGTATTTCAGTGAACACCGCATGTGCACTGGCGACGGCAGCGTCATCTGGGTCGAGGATCGCGGCGATGTCGTCGCGCGCGATGCGGGGGGCGCTCCGCTGCGCATGCTCGGCAGCGTGATCGACATCACGGCGCGCCGCCGCGCCGAGTCGGCACTGGTGCGCAATGAACAGCGGCTGCAGGCCTTGCTGGACAACATCAGCTGCGGCGTCATCGTCCACGGGCCGGACGCCTGCATCGTCGATGCCAACCTGGCCGCCTGCCGGATGACGGGCCTGACGCTGGACCAGATGCTCGGCAGGGCCCCCATCGACCCCTACTGGTGCTTTCTGGAGGAAGACGGTTCCGTGATGCAGCTGGCGCGCTTCCCGGTATCGCAGGTGCTGGCAAGTGACGCGCCCATAAACAAGTTGGTGGTGGGCCTGAACCGCCCCGACCTGCCGCGCCCCGTGTGGGCACTGGTCGACGCCTACCCCTTTCGTGACGAACAGGGGCAGATCAACCAGATCGTCGTCACCTTCGCCGAGATCACCGAACTCAAGCTGGCCGAGGACGGCGCGCTGCGCCTGAACCGTTCGCTGCGGGTGCTCGGCAGCGGCAATGTCAGCCTGGCCGACGTGCGTGATGAAGCCAGGTACCTCGACCGCGTGTGCGCAGCGGTGGTCCCGGCGGGTGACTTCCTGCTGTCGTGCGCCATCTTCGCGAACCGGGACGACGCGAAGTCAGCACGCATCGTGGCCCGTGCCGGCCCCGCGGTCGGCTACCTGCAGGAGATACAGCTTTCCTGGGACGCCGGGCTGCCGACCGGGCGGGGCCCGTTCGGCAACGCCATCCGCACCGGGCGCACGCAGGTGAATCAGGATTGGCGCAGCGACGCGGCGATGGCGCCCTGGCGCGACCAAGCGGCGCGTCACGGCTTCCAGTCGAGCATTGCGCTGCCCCTGACGGCCGGCGGCGAAGTGATCGGCGTCCTGTCGCTGTATGCGGCCGAGGTGGGCGCGTTCAACCCCGAGCAGGTGCCGCCGCTGGAAGAACTGGCGCGCAACGTCTCGATGGCCATCGAGAGTCTGCGCACGCGTGAACAGCGCGATCTGGCCGAAGTGGCCAACCGGGCCAAGAGCGAGTTCCTGGCCAACATGAGCCATGAGATCCGCACGCCGCTGAACGCCATCGTCGGCCTGAACTACCTGCTGCGGCGCGACGGCGTCACGCCCGAACAGGCTGGCAGGCTGGACCGGATCGACGGCGCCAGCAAGCACCTGCTGGCTCTCATCAACGACATCCTGGACCTTTCCAAGATCGAGGCGGGCCAGGTACAGCTCGAGGCCTCGAACTTTCATCTGTCGGCCGTGCTCGACGCGGTCGGATCGATCATTGCCGAGTCGGCGCGGGCCAAGGGCCTGACGGTCGAGATCGATGCCGACGCCGTGCCCATGTGGTTGCGCGGCGACCCGACGCGCCTGCGGCAGGCGCTGCTCAACTTTGCCGGCAATGCCGTCAAGTTCACGCCACAGGGTTCGATCGCGCTGCGCGCCAAGTTGCTGCAAGACATGGGCCATGAACTGCTGGTGCGCTTCTCGGTGCAAGACACGGGCATCGGCATCGCACCCGAGAGCATCCCGCGCCTGTTCCGGGCCTTCGAGCAGGCCGACGCATCGATCACCCGCAAGTTCGGCGGCACCGGTCTGGGGTTGGCCATCACCCGGCGGCTGACCGAATTGATGGGCGGCGACTGCGGCGTCGAGAGCCAGCCCGGCGTCGGCAGCACCTTCTGGTTCACCGCCCACTTGCAGCGCGGCCACGGTGTGCTGCCCGCGGCGGATCCCAAGGGCTTGTCCAGTGCCGAGGCGCTGCTGCGGCAGCGCCACCGCGGCGCACGGGTGCTGGTGGCCGAGGACAACGAGGTCAACCAAGAGGTGCTGCTGGCCATGCTGCACGGTGTCGGGCTCAACGCCGAACTCGCGGCCAACGGCCGCGAGGCGGTGGCGATGGCCCGGGCCGGCGGCTACGGCCTGGCCCTGATGGACATGCAGATGCCCGTGATGGGCGGGTTGGAAGCCACGCGCGCCATCCGCGCGCTGCCCGGCTGGTCAGGACGACCGATCCTGGCCCTGACGGCCAATGCCTTCGATGAGGATCGTCAGGCCTGCAAGGCGGCCGGGATGGACGACTTCATCGTCAAGCCCGTGGACGTGAAGGCCCTCTACGCCACCCTGCTCCATTGGCTGGACCACGGCGGCGCGCAGGCCCGCTGACGGGCAAGCAGGCTGACGCTCCGGTGGCACGGGGCCGCTGCAGGCAGCTCAGGCCGCAACGGCCTTGCGCTTGCGCCGGGGTGGCGCCGCATCCTGCAAGGGCAGGTTCCAGGCCTTCAACGCGCGCAGCAGCGGCCGCTTCTTGGACTGGTGCGCCTGCATGCGCTGCAGGATGTCGTCCAGCGTGTGGATGGCGTCGGTGATGTGCGGTCCCTTGTTCAGCATCACGCATTCGGCCCGGCCGCCCATGGCTGCGTCGGTGATCTCGGCACGCGAGGGCAGGCCGGTCTTGGCCAGGGTCTCCAGCACCTGGGTGGCCCAGACCACCGGCATGTGCGCGGCCTCGGCCGCCCACAGGATCTGCTCCTGCACCTCGGCCATGCGCTCGTAGCCGCATTCCACCGCCAGGTCGCCGCGCGCGATCATCACGCCGGCGGCAGGGCTGGCCATGGCCGCCAGCAGCATCTCGGGCAGACGCTCGAAGCCGCGCCGGGTCTCGATCTTGAGCATCAGCCCCAGGTGGCCCGCCTTCAGCGCCTTCAGCCGCGCCTGCAGCGTGCGCACGTCGGCGGCCGACTGCGCGAACGACAGGCCCACGATGTCGGCCGCGCGCGCCGCCACGGCCAGGTCTTCCAGGTCCTTGGCCGTGAGCGCCGGCAGGTCGAGCCGGGTGTCGGGCAGATTGATGCCCTTGTCGGCCGCCAGGTGCTCGCCGCCGGCGCGGGCCTCGCTGATCTGCACCACCACGCGCTTAGCGCCGCCGCGCAGCACGTGGCCGCCGATGCGGCCGTCGTCGAACCAGATGCGCTGGCCCTTGCGCACGCGGGGCAGGGCTTCGGGCAGGGTGCAGGCGATGGTGGCCGGCGCGGCACGGTGGCCGCGGCTGGCGGTGACGGCGCCATGGCCCAGCCCGTCCACCACCAGGTGCAGCAGGTCGCCGCGCGCGAGCTGGATCTCGGCGGCCTCGACCGGCAAGTCGGTCAGCAGCGCCTGCTGCACATCGCCGTCGGGCGTCTTGCTGCTGAGCGGGGTCTCGGTGGTCAGGTAGGTGGTGCGCGTGCATTCCAGCAGCACGCCATCGCCCTGGCGTTCGGTCACCGTGAGCTGCCGGCGCGAGCCGCGGGCGTCGGTCAGCGCGATGCGCTGCCCGGGCAGCCGGGCGGCCAGCCAGTCGGCCGGCACGGCCAGCGTCACCTCGGCACCGGCCACCTCCAGCGCCGACCCGGCCGGGCGCAGACCCAGGCGCGCGGGTCCGGTGCGCCGCCCGTAGGCATCGCGCCGGGGCTTGAGCTTGACGACACCGGCCGCCCCCGCAATGGGGCCGGTGCGCAGCTTGGGCCCCGCCAGGTCCATCAGCACCCGCAGCGGGCGGCCGGCCTGCTGCGCGGCACGGCGCACGCGCTCGGACATGGCCAGCCATTCGGCCGGGCCGTCGTGGGCGCAGTTGATGCGCGCGATGTCCATGCCGGCGTCCACCAGGCCGCGCACCAGCTCGTCGTCGTGGGCGGCCGTGCTGGGCAGGGTGACCATGATGCGCGTGCTGCGCCCGGGCGGCGGCGGCCCGAACAAGGCTTGCGCGTGCTCGGCCAGCAGCACGGTGCCGCGGCCGAAGCCTGCGGGTTCGTCTTCGGACAAGGGCGTCCAGGGCAGCGCGTCCAGGCGGTGCAGCAGGCCCAGAACCTTGTCCAGGTTGGCCAGCACATGCGTTTCGGCCCGGCCCAGCGACGACACGCCGATGCGCGCCAGCCGCTCCTGCAGGCCGCGCAGGTCGACCTTGCGCATGGCCAGGAAGTGCGCCAGGTTGGCCGCGCTGGCCCGGCGCGCCGGCGCGATGTGCGCCAGCCAGGGTTCGATCTCGCGCTCGCGCGCCAGCATGCTGGCGCGCAGCGCCCACAACTGCTTGATCAGGGCCGGGCCGGCGATCTCGCCCCAGGCGCCCGGGACTTCGTTCTGCTTGCTGGGTTTCATCTGAGCGGTTCCGGTGGGCAGTGTGGGGCAGCCCTGTGGCGCTGGTGTGACAGAAGCCGGTGTGTCTGCGGCGGTGCCGCGGCATCTGCGGACCTGATCATGCCGCGCCTGGATCTGCACCCGGCGCTCGAGCGACCCTGTCACCCGAAATTCATCGCCCGTGGCCACACTCGACGGTCCGCCGCGCCCCGCACCGGGTGCAGCGTCTCCACCCACTCGAAGAAAGCCCATCCCATGACGCACCAGGCCGGCCGCCGTGATTTCATCGTCAGGCTCGGATCCATGGCCACCGCGCTGGCCGGCGGGGCTGCGTTGTCGGGCTGCGGCGGCGACGACGAAGAGCCCGCCTTCCAGTACGGCGTGGCCAGTGGCGACCCGCTGGCCGACCGCGTGATCCTGTGGACCCACGCCCGCTACCCCAGCAGCGCCGACCCCGTGGTGCTGCGCTGGCAGGTGGCCGAAGACGCCGGCTTCGCGCGCATCGTGGCCTCGGGCACGGTCAGCGCCAGCGCGGCCACGGGCCATACCGCCAAGGCCGATGCCACCGGCCTGGCGCCGGGCCGCGAATACTTCTACCGCTTCAGCGCGGGCGGCACACGCTCGGCGGTGGGCAGCACGCGCACGCTGCCGGCCAACGCCACCGAGGTGAAGCTGGCGGTGCTGAGCTGCTCCAACTACCCGGCAGGGTTCTTCAACGTCTATGCCGAGGTGGCGCGCAGCGACGCGCAGTTCGCCCTGCACCTGGGCGACTACATCTACGAATACGATGCGGCCGGCTTTGCCTCCGCCGGCGCGGCCGCGCTGGGCCGTACCTCGCAGCCGGCGCACGAGCTGTTGACGCTGGACGACTACCGCGCGCGCCACGCGCAGTACAAGTCCGACGCCGACAGCAAGACCCTGCACGCGCGCATGCCGATGATCGCCGTGTGGGACGACCACGAGGTGGCCAACGATGCCTTCAAGGACGGCGCCGAGAACCATGATGCCGCTTCTGAGGGCAGCTGGGCCGCGCGCAGGGCCGCGGCGCTGCAGGCCTATCACGAGTGGATGCCCATCCGCAGCGGCGCTGACCTCGGGCGCATCTACCGCAGCTTCGATTTCGGTGGCCTGCTCAGCCTGCACATGCTGGACACGCGGCTGCTGGGGCGCGACGCGCAGATCGACATCGCCGCGCTGGCCGGCTTGGCCGGCCCCGCCGCGCAGGCCGCCGCCACGGCCGCGTTCTCTTCCCCCACACGCCAGCTGCTGGGCAGCGAACAGGCGGCCTGGCTCACGGCGCAGATGGCCGCCAGCACCGCCACCTGGCAGGTGCTGGGCCAGCAGGTGCTGACGGCGCGCATGGAGTTCCCGGTGTCGGTGCTGGCGGCGCTGAACACCAGCGACACCTCGCCCGCGGCGCAGGCCGCCGGGGCGGCCGCGGTGAACGACTACCTCACGGCCAAGGCCACGCCGGCGGGCCTGCGCACGCCCGCCCAGGCGGCGTTGATGAACCCGGCCCAGAACCCGCTGCTGGGCTACAACCTCGACGCCTGGGACGGCTACCTGGCCGCCCGCGAAACCCTGCTCGGCACGGCTCTGCAGCTGGGCAAGAAGCTGGTCACCCTGGCCGGCGACACGCACAACGCCTGGCACGCCGACCTCAGCCTCAAGGGTCTGGCCAACCCGGCGCTGGCCGGTGTGAAGGTGGGCGAAGAGTTCGCCACCAGCAGCGTCAGCTCGCCCGGGCTGGAGTCCGTTCTGGCGCTGCCCCCCGCGCAGATCAAGGCCATCTTCGAGGGCGTGGTGGACGATCTGAACTGGATGGACCCGTCGCAGCGCGGCTACCTCAAGATGAGCTTCACGCCCACCCAGGCGCGCGGTGACTGGTTCTTCATCGACACCATCACCAGCCGCAGCTACACCGCCAGCCTGGGCCGCACGGCGGTCTACACCGGCTGATGCCCGCGCTTGCCCTGCGCAGCGCCCTCATGGCGCTGACGCTGACGCTCGCGGCCTGTTCGCCGCAATCGATGCTGCTGCGCGGCGTGGCCGACCAGTTGGCCGCGCAAGGTGGCGCGGCCGAAGACGACCTGGTGCTGGCGCGCGAGGCCAGCGCCTTCTACCTGAAGCTGTCCGAATCCGTGCTGGCGCAGCAGCCCGGCCACCTGCCGTTGGCGGTGGCGGTGGCCGGCGGCTTCACGCAATACGCCTACAGCTTTGTGGCCTTCGAGGCCGACAAGCTCGAAGCCACCGACGCCCGCGCCGCGCAACGCCTGCGTGCGCGTGCCGCCCGTCTGTACGAGCGCGCCCTGCGCCACGCGATGCGCGCGCTGGAAGCCGCGCAGCCCGGCTTTGCCCAGGCCCTGGCCAAGGCCGACCCGGCCAGCCCGCTACGCCTGGCGCCCGAACAGGTGGCGCTGGCCTACTGGGCGGCTGCGTCCTGGGGTGGCTTCATCTCGCTGTCCAAGGACCGGCCCGACGTGGTGGCCGACCTGCCGCAGGCGCAGCGCCTGGCGCGCCTGGCCTGGGAAGCCACGCCCGACCACGGCGACGGCGCGCTGGCCAGCCTGATGGGCAGCTTCGAGGCCGCGCGGCCCGGCGGCTCGGCGCCGCAGGCGCGCGCCTTCTTCGAGCAGGCCATCGCTGCCGGTGCCGGCCGCAGCGCCGGGCCCTACCTGGCGCAGGCCGAGGCGCTGGCGCTGCCGGCCGGTGACCGAGCGGCCTTCGCGGCCCTGCTGCGCCAGGCCATCGCCGCCGGCCAGGCGCAGCCCGACCTGGCCAACCTGGCGCTGCTTGAGCGCGCGCAGTGGCTGCTGGACAGTGCCGACGACCGCTTCTGATCCGATCAACTGGAACCTTGCCTGCCATGAACCGACTTGTTGCCCTCTTCGCCACCCTGGCCCTGCTGCTGGCGCTGCCCGCTGCGGCGCAGTCCACGGTGCAGCTGCGCATCGCCTCGCTGGTGCCCAAGAATTCGCTGTACCACCAGGAACTGCTGCAACTGGGCGAGGCCTGGCGCGCGGCCCAGGGGGGCGGCGCGCGCTTCGTCGTGTTCACCGACGGCAGCCAGGGCGGCGAGGCCGAACAGGCGCGCCGCATGCGCATCGGGCAGCTGCAGGGCGCGCTGCTGTCGGTGGTGGGTCTGCGCGAGATCGAGCCTTCCATCGCCGCGCTGCAAAGCCTGCCGCTGCTGTTTCGCAGCTGGGAAGAAGTGGACTACGTGCGCGAGAAGATGCGTCCGGCCATGGAGAAGAAGTTTCTCGACAAGGGCTTCGTCGTGGTGGGCTGGGGCGATGCCGGCTGGGTGCGCTTCTTCTCGCGCACGGCGGCCTTCCGGCCCGACGACTACAAGGGCATGAAGTTCTTCGCCTGGGGCTCCGAGCCCGAGCAGCAGACCATCATGAAGAGCCTGGGCTACACGCCGGTGCCGCTGGAGACCGGCGACATCCTGCCGGCCATACAGACCGGCATGATCAACGTGGTGCCGTCGACGCCGTACTTCGCGCTGGCCAGCCAGGTCTACAACTCGGCGCCGCACATGCTGGAGATCAACTGGGCGCCCATCGTCGGCGCGCTGGTGCTCACGCGCAAGGCCTGGGACGGCATGACGCCGGCCGCGCAGGTGGCCGTGCGCACCGCCGGTGAAAAGGCCGGCGTGGCCATGCGCAGCAAGGCGCGCATGGAAGTCGACGAGGCCGTGGACGCGATGAAGAAGCGCGGTTTGATCGTCAACCGCCCCACGCCGGCGCAGCTGCGCGAATGGCAGGAACTGGCCGACCGCCTGTACCCGCGCATCCGCGGCAGCATGGTGCCGGCCGAGACCTTCGACGAGGTCTTCGCGCACCTCAAGGCCTACCGCGACGGCGCGGGACGCTGAGCGCGTGAGCGCGGTCCTGCCTTCTTCCGCATTGCGCCAGCCATGGGACCGGCTGCAGACCTTGTTGCGCCTGGACGAAGGCCTGGCGGCGGCTGCGCTGGCGCTGATGGTGCTGATCCCACTGCTCGAGATTGCGCTGCGCCCGCTGCTGGGCCAGGGCGTCCAGAACGCCCCGGTACTGGTGCAGCACCTGGGCCTGCTGCTGGCGATGTTCGGCGCCGTGGCGGCCGAGCGCCACGGGCACCTGACCACCCTGGGCAGCAGCCTGGCGCTGCTGGGCCCGGCCCGCTGGCAGATCGGCGTGCAGGCCTTCGCCAAGGGCGCTGCGGCTTTTGTCTGCGGGCTGCTGGCGCTGGCCAGCTGGCGCTTCGTGCAAAGCGAAATGGGCGGCGCGCACGCGCTGGCCTACGGCGTGCCGGTGTGGTGGGTGCAGAGCGTGATGCCGCTGGGCTTCGTGCTGCTGGGCCTGCGCCTGGGTTCGAGCTGCGGCCACTCCATTGCTGCGCGCACCGTCTGGGCCCTGCTGCTGCCCGCGCTGGGCTGGCTGCTGGCGGCGCGCTTCGACGGTGCCACGCTGCCGCTGCTGCCGGCCGTGCTGGCCCTGCTGGTGGCGCTGCTGGCCGGCGCGCCCATCTTCGCGGTGCTGGGCGGGCTGGCGCTGGCGCTGTTCTGGTCCGACGCGCTGCCGCTGGCATCGGTGCCGCTGTCGCACTACGCCATCACCGTCAACCCTTCGCTGCCGGCGCTGCCGCTGTTCACGCTGGCCGGCCTGGTGTTCGCGCGCACCGGCGCGGCGCAGCGCCTGAGCACGCTGTTCCTGGCCTTGTTCGGTGGCGCGCTGCGTGGCACGGTGCTGGCATCGGCGCTGCTGTGCTCGGCCTTCACCGCCTTCACGGGCGGCAGCGGCGTCACCATCCTGGCGCTGGGCGGGCTGCTGCTGCCGCTGCTGCTGAAGGCCGGCTGCGACGAGCAGCGCGGCATCGGCCTGGTCACCAGCGCCAGCGCCCTGGGCGTGCTGCTGGCGCCTTCGGTGCCGTTGATCATGGTGGCGGTGATCGCGCGCGTGCCCATCGGCGAGATGTTCCTGGCCGGGCTGCTGCCGGCGCTGGTGATGGTGGCCAGCCTGCTGGTCTTCGGTGGCTTTCTGCGCCGCCCCACCGGCCCGTCCGCGCAGCTCGTGCCGCCCGCGCGCCCCGACCTGGCCGCGGCGCGCGCCGCAGCCTGGGCCGCCAAGTGGGAGATCCTGGCGCCGGTGGTGGCCATCGGCTCGCTGATCAGCGGCCTGGCCACGCCCACCGAAAGTGCCGCGCTCACCGCCGCCTACGCCGTGGCCACCCAGGCCCTGGCCCACCGTGAACTGGGCTGGCGCCTGCTGGGCCGCTGCCTGGTGAACACGGCGCAGTTGATCGGCGGGATCATGCTGATCCTGGGCATGGCGCTGGCGCTGACCAACTACCTGGTGGATGCCGGCGTGCCCGACGCGGCCATCGAATGGGTGCAGGGCGTGGTGCCCAACCGCTTCGTCTTCCTGCTGGCGTTGTGCGTGTTCCTGTGCCTGGCGGCGGCGATGATGGAGATCTTTGCCGCCATCGTGGTGCTGGTGCCGCTGCTGCTGCCGCTGGCCGTCAGCTACGGCATAGACCCGGTGCACTTCGGCATCATCTTCCTGGCGGCCATGGAGCTGGGCTTTCTGTGCCCGCCGGCAGGCATGAACATCTACTTCGCGTCGGCCATGTTCGGCAAGTCCATCCGCCAGGTGGCGGTGTCGGTGCTGCCCGCGGTGCTGGCCATCTTCATCGGCACGGTGCTCATCGCCTGGCTGCCGCTGCTGTCCACCGCGCTGCCGTCGCTGCTGCGCCAGCCCTGAGGGCCGCCAGCGGCATCGATGCCCGCTGCAGGACGGCACACGCCGGCCTGTGGCTGGCTCTGGCTTGACAAACCGCTATATTTGGATGATGGTAGAAATAGCGATGCAGACTGACTGAAAGGCCCGCGCATGATCGACTCGCCCGAAGCCACCGCCCGCTTTGCCGACATGCTGTCGGCCATGGGCACCGAGCCGCGGTTGCGCATCGTGCGCCTGCTGCTGAGCGCGCATCCCGAAGGCCTGGTGGTGGGGGATATCGCCGCCGAACTGCAGATCGGCGGCTCGACCCTGTCGCACCACCTCGACAAGCTCAAGAGCGAAAGCCTGGTCAAGGTGCGGCGCGAGGGCACCTTCCTCTGGTACTCGGCCAACACGCAGGCGCTGCAGGAACTGCTGGCCTTTCTGTACGCCGAGTGCTGCACGCGCAACAAGGCGATCGAACCGCAGACCATCGTCTGCTGCCCCTGAACCCCGGAGACGAGAACATGAGCACCGAAATCGATGTCAAGCAGGTCGTCAAGGCCCGTTACGGCGAAGCCGCCAGCCAGGTGGCGCAGGGCGGCGCAGGCTGCTGCGGCAGCGCATCGCAGGCGCTGGGCGGCTGCGAGCCCATCACCGCCAACCTGTACGACGCACTGCAGGCCGTGGAGCTGCCCGAGCAAGCCCTGCTGGCCTCGCTGGGCTGCGGCAACCCCACCGCGCTGGCCGAACTGAAACCTGGCGAGACGGTGCTGGACCTGGGTTCTGGCGGCGGCATCGACGTGCTGCTGTCGGCCCGGCGCGTGGGCCCCACCGGCATGGCCTTCGGCCTGGACATGACCGATGAAATGCTGGCACTGGCCGAAGACAACAAGCGCCAGAGCGGCCTGGCCAACGTGCACTTCCTGAAGGGCGAGATCGAGAACATCCCGCTGCCCGACCGCTCGGTCGACGTGATCATCTCCAACTGCGTCATCAACCTCTCGGCCGACAAGGACCGCGTGCTGAAGGAGGCCTTCCGCGTGCTCAAGCCCGGTGGCCGCTTCGCCGTCAGCGACGTGGTGGTGCGCGGCGAGGTGCCGCCCGAGATCCGCAGCAACATGGCGCTGTGGGTGGGCTGCGTGGCCGGTGCCCTGTCGGACCAGGACTACCTGCACAAGCTGGCCGCGGCCGGCTTCGAGAACGGCGCCATCGAGGTGACGCGTGTCTACCAGGCGGCGGATGCAGAACAGTTCCTGGCCGGGCAGGGGGGTGACCTGGCGCAGCTGGCGCAGCAAGTGGATGGCAAGTTCGCCAGCGGCTTCATCCGCGCGACCAAGCCCCTGGCCGCTGCTGCCACGGTGCCGGCGCCGGCCGCCAGCTGCTGCGCACCCCGCTGCTGCAGCTGATCAGCGCGCATTCGGTTCATCCCTGGCCTGCCCGCACTGCATGAAGCGCATCCACGTCCTGGTGCTCTGCACCCACAACTCGGCCCGCAGCGTGCTGGCCGAGGCCATGCTGGGCCACTGGGCACGCAAGCTCGGGCGCGATGTCCAGGCGCACAGCGCCGGCAGCGCGCCCAGCGGCCGCATCAACCCCTTTGCGCTGGAAGCGCTGGCCAACGCGGGCATAGCCACTGCAGCCTTCCGCAGCAAGAGCTGGGACGAGTTCAGCGGCGCAGGCGCGCCGCCGCTGTCCATCGTCATCACGGTCTGCGACAGCGCGGCCGCCGAAAGCTGCCCGGTCTTCTTTGGCGGCGCCGGCGGCCCGCCGGTCAAGGTGCACTGGGGCTACCCCGACCCGTCCAACGCCGAGGGGGGCGACGAAGGCAAGCGCCGCGCCTTCGAGCTGACGCGCCAGGCCATCGGCTACCGCATGCTGCAGTTGCTCAGCGCACCGATCGAAACCATGGACCGGGCTACGCTGCACGCGGCACTCACGGCCATCGGCCAGAGCTGACATCACTGCCATGAACACCCAGGTCCTGCCAAAGCCCGCCGACACCCCGGCGCCGCTGAACACCTTCGAGCGCTACCTCACCCTGTGGGTCTTTCTGTGCATCGTGGCCGGCATCGTGCTGGGCCAGTTGCTGCCCGGCCCCCTCCAGGCCATCGGCCGCATGGAGTTTGCCCAGGTCAACCTGCCGGTGGGCCTGCTGATCTGGGTGATGATCATCCCGATGCTGCTGAAGGTGGACTTCGGCGCGCTGGCGCAGGTCAAGGCGCACTGGCGTGGCATCGGCGTCACGCTGTTCATCAACTGGGCCGTCAAGCCCTTCTCGATGGCCTTGCTGGCCTGGATCTTCATCCGCCAGCTGTTTGCGCCCTGGCTGCCGGCCGACCAGATCGACAGCTACATCGCCGGCCTCATCCTGCTGGCCGCCGCGCCGTGCACGGCGATGGTGTTCGTGTGGAGCCGGCTGACCCACGGCGACCCGCTGTTCACGCTGTCGCAGGTGGCGCTCAACGACAGCATCATGGTGTTCGCCTTCGCGCCCATCGTCGCCTTGCTGCTGGGCCTGTCTTCGATCATCGTGCCCTGGGACACGCTGCTCACGTCGGTGGGCCTGTACATCGTGATCCCGGTGGTCATTGCGCAGATCTGGCGCAGGTCGCTGCTGCGGCGGGGGCAGGCGGCCTTCGACCGCGCGATGGCGCAGATCGGCCCCTGGTCGGTGGCGGCCCTGCTGGCCACGCTGGTGCTGCTGTTCGGCTTTCAGGGCCAGGCCATCCTGGCGCAGCCGCTGATCATTGCCCTGCTGGCCGTGCCCATCCTGATCCAGGTGTTCTTCAACTCGGGCCTGGCCTATTGGCTGAACCGCCGCGTGGGCGAATCGCACAACGTGGCCTGCCCGTCGGCGCTGATCGGTGCCAGCAACTTCTTCGAACTGGCGGTGGCCGCGGCCATCAGCCTGTTCGGCTTTCAGTCGGGCGCAGCGCTGGCCACCGTGGTGGGCGTGCTGATCGAAGTGCCGGTGATGCTGCTGGTGGTGCGCATGGTCAACGGCACCAAGCCCTGGTACGAACGCGGCGCCGCCGTCAGGGCGCGCCATCAACCGTGAACGGAGCCAAGACATGACATCCATCCAGGTTTTCGACCCCGCGCTGTGCTGCAGCACCGGCGTGTGCGGTGTGGAGGTCGACCAGGCGCTGGTCAGCTTTGCGGCCGACGTGGACTGGGCCCGGGCCCAGGGCGCGACCATCGAGCGCTTCAACCTGGCGCAGCAGCCGATGGCCTTTGCCGACAACGCGGCGGTCAAGGCGGCGCTGCAGCGCAGCGGCGAAGCAGCCTTGCCCCTGCTGGTGCGCGACGGGCAGGTGCTGCTGTCGGGGCGCTATCCCGCGCGCGGCCAGTTGGCAGGGTGGCTGGGGCTGACGACCGCCAGCGCCAGGCTGTCGGCCATCGCCGTGACCGCGGCGCCAGCCCCTGCCTGCTGCAGCCCCGCCGCGTCCGCCGCGTCCACCTCGGAACCCGGTGGCTCCAAGTGTTGCTGACCGGTCAGGCGCCGGCCCCCGCAGCACCGGCGATGAAGTTCCTGGACCATCCGCCGCGCTTCCTGTTCTTCACCGGCAAGGGCGGCGTCGGCAAGACGTCCATCGCCTGTGCCACGGCCATCAAGCTGGCCGAAGGCGGGGCGCGCGTGCTGCTGGTCAGCACCGACCCGGCATCCAACGTGGGGCAGGTGTTCGGCGTGCGCATCGGCAACCAGGTCACCCCGCTCACAGCCGTGCCCAGACTGTCGGCGCTGGAGATCGACCCCCAGGCCGCCGCGCAGGCCTACCGTGACCGCATCGTCGGCCCGGTGCGGGGCGTGCTGCCCGACACCGTGGTCAAGAGCATCGAAGAGCAGCTCTCGGGCGCCTGCACCACCGAGATCGCGGCCTTCGACGAGTTCACCGAACTGCTGACCGACCCCGCACTGCTGGCCGATTACGAGCACATCGTCTTCGACACCGCGCCCACGGGCCACACCATCCGCCTGCTGCAACTGCCCGGTGCCTGGAGCGGCTTTCTCGAGGCCGGCAAGGGCGATGCATCCTGTCTGGGCCCGCTGGCCGGGCTGGACAAGCAGCGCGCGCAGTACAAGGCCGCGGTGGACGCGCTGGCCGACCCCCGGCGCACGCTGCTGGTGCTGGTGGCGCGCGCCCAGGCCGCCACGCTGCGCGAAGTGGCGCGCACCCACGCCGAACTGGCCGCCATCGGACTGACGCAGCAGACCCTGGTCATCAATGGCGTGCTGCCGCAGCGCGAGGCGGCGCAAGATCCCCTGGCCGCCGCCATCGTGCAGCGCGAGCAGGCCGCCCTGGCCGCCATGCCCGAGGCACTGCGGGCCTTGCCCATGGACCAGGTCCCGCTCAAGGCCTTCAACCTGGTGGGCCTGGACGCCCTGCACCAGCTGCTGGACCCCGCGGACCCCCCGGCCGCGGCCAGTACTGACGAGCCGCCCCCTCTGATGGCGCCCACCCTGGCATCGCTGATAGACGACATCGCGGCCGATGGCCATGGCCTGGTGATGCTGATGGGCAAGGGTGGCGTCGGCAAGACCACGCTGGCGGCGGCCGTTGCCGTGGCGCTGGCCCACCGCGGCTTGCCCGTGCACCTGACCACCTCGGACCCCGCGGCCCACCTCAGCGAAACGCTGATGGGTGCACAGCAGAACCTGCAGGTCAGCCGCATCGACCCGCACGTGGAGACCGAGCGCTACCGCCAGCACGTGATGAAAACCAAGGGCGCGCAGCTTGACGCGCAGGGCAGGGCGCTGCTCGAGGAAGACCTGCGCTCGCCCTGCACCGAAGAGATTGCCGTGTTCCAGGCCTTCTCACGCATCATCCGCGAAGCCGGGCGCAAGTTCGTGGTGATGGACACCGCGCCCACCGGGCACACCTTGCTGCTGCTGGACGCCACCGGCGCCTACGACCGCGATATCCAGCGCCAGATGGGCGGCAAGGGCCTGCACTTCACGACGCCGATGATGCAGTTGCAAGACCCCAAGCAGACCAAGGTGCTGCTGGTGACCCTGGCCGAGACCACGCCGGTGCTGGAAGCCGCCAACCTGCAGGACGACCTGCGCCGCGCCGGCATCGAGCCCTGGGCCTGGGTGGTGAACAACAGCGTGGCGGCAGCGCAGCCGCATTCGTCCCTGCTGCGTCAACGTGCACACAACGAGCGGGCCGAGATCACCGCCGTGGCCACCGAGCACAGCCAGCGCCATGCCGTCGTGCCCTTGCTGCAGGAAGAGCCCATCGGCGCCGCGCGGCTGCTGGCGATGGCGGGCGTGGCCAGCGCTGCCCCCATCGCTGCCTGAATCTTCATGAACCCCGCCCAGCCCACGCCGTCGGCGCCCTTTGCCTGCGTGACGAGCGCCTGGCTGGCGCACGAGGCCGAGCTGCGCAGCTTCCTGCGCAAGCGCCTGGCCGAGCCCGCCGCGGCAGACGATGTCCTGCAGGAGGTCTTCGTCAAGGCCCTGCGCGCGGGTCAGGACTTCTGCCGGCTGGACAGCCCGCGTGCCTGGCTGTTCCAGGTGGCTCGCAACGCGCTCGTGGACCGGCTGCGCGCGTCGCGTCAACTTGAACCCCTGCAGGATCACGAAGAGCACCTGGCAGCGCCACAGGCCGATGCCGCGGCGCCGGTGGACGCCCTGACCGACTGCCTGTCCCGGGTGCTGGCCGAGCTGAGCCTCGACGACGCCGACGTGCTGCGTCGGTGTGATATCGAAGGGACGACCCAGCGCGCCTACGCCGAGCTGCGCGGCCTGGGCCTGCCTGCCGTCAAATCGCGTCTGCTGCGGGCCCGGCAACGCCTGCGCGAACGCATGGCGCAGGTCTGTCGCGTTCGCTTCGACCCGGTGGACGGCCGGGTGTGCGGGCACGACGGGCGGGCCGACGGGCCTGGGAACCCATCCAAGCAGGACTAGCGGTGCTCTTCCTGCAGATTCAACGCGGTGGCGCGAGGTAGCGAAGGCCGCGGTGTCACGGCGGGTCGCCCCGCAAGCAGGTCAGCACAGGCGGCCGGTGGACCCTGCCGGCCGCCTGACGCATGCAGGGGCACCGAAGTGCCCCGGGTCATGTCAACTCGGACGACGACGAATGGTTGACAGCCCGAGAAGGGCCAGGCCGACGAGGGCCAGGGTGGCAGGCTCCGGCACTTGCGTGATGAACGGAGGACCCTGCTGCGTGAAGGAGCAGTTCACCGACAAACCCCCACCGCCCGACTGGTTGCAGTTGAGCAGCATGCCATCGGCGGCAGAGAAGCCGTTGGGGCCGGTAACCGTCCCCATGAAGCTCAAGTTCAGAAAGTCAGGACCCGCGCTGCCAGCCGTGACGGATGTGAACAGGGCCGTGTACAAGCCCTCCGAGCCACTGGCGCCTTCATTGCCAGTGGTGAACGTCTTGGTCAGGTCAATGGCGGTGGTCGAGCCGATGCTGTAGTTGATGACGGTTTGGGACAGGAAGACGGGCATCCCCAGAAACGAACCGGCGTCGTCCGTGAAGGGGGGCGTGTTGCCCACGGTGTTTGTCGCGTACGTCGCATTGCCGAAATTGAGCGCGGTGGAAGTCCCGAGCGAGCTGCCCACGTAGGTGAAGGTACCGCTGGGGACGAAGCCGAAATTCACCTGCGTGGCGGCAGCCTGTGCCGCGCCAGCAGATACGAGTGCAGCCGCGACGGCTGCGTACAGTAGGACCTTTTTCATAACATCTTCCTTCTAAATGAAAGTTTGATTGAAGCGCCAGGCGGCTGCCTGAAAAGGCAACTTGCCGGCACACCAATTACCCGCAAGTCTGATGCCAGTTTCAAAATTTGATGACTGGCAACGACTTAGCGAAAGCCTGCGCAAGGCGGCCAATGCGAGTGTCAAATTATTCGAGTAAGCGAATGTTTCCATTGGCTTCGGACACCCGCTAATGCTGAAAAACAGGAATCTCCATTAGCTGTCTGTCTGTACGAAAGCAGACATAAGCGAGGGGTCGGACATCGCCCCGCGCGCCATTGCCGCATTGCCGTCTGCCTTTGTTCAAGGGAGCACTTGCGCCAATGCACGAGAGATTGGAGTGCCAGTTGAGAGCTGCTGCGGGCCTGATGAGCGAGCCTGACGCGCCCCAACAAGGTGGCAGGCGCCCAAGGCAAGCTGGACAGCATGTCAGAGGTGAACCGGCCGCAACGCGCAAGCAGTTCGTAGAGGCAGAACCCGCGATGGTCAGCACGCCGTTGGCACACTGATGCGGTACCGCCATTCTTCGCATGGCAGGGTCGCCAATGCGAATTGCGCGACGATCCGCCTTGCCGCGCTCTCATGGCTCCACAGTTCGCATGAACTGTCCGCCATCAACCGCCGCGAGTTTTCTCGAAATGTCGCTGGCCGGAAATTCACATGTCGCGATCGATCATTCGCCTAATCCTATTAGGCACTGGCACTGAAGTGTTGGTTGAGGCTGGGCCTGTCCACCTTCATAAGCTCAGGGTCGAGTCTAGTGTCAGCTTCTAATGCGACACGTTTGACTCATGAGCTTGCGCACCTTATCTGGATCGATAACGCTACCCTGAACACATTCTGGAATGACTGATGGCGCGGATCATGCCGAGCCGGTGTCTTTTGCTCTGTTCGGTAACCCACATTGTCAGTCTCACTAGAACGGAAAGCGGGGGGCGATGGGGTCGGCGCATGGTGATGCCAGCGGGCATGGATGGAGCCGCTTGCTCGAAGCCCGCGCGAACCGACAGCGGGCCGCGGAACCCTGCCAAGACGACGCACCCGGTCCTGCATCCTTTTCGACCCTTCTTCGTTTCCACCAGCAGAGGTGAAGAAATGGCCGAAGCGAGCCTGTCCCAACGCACGCTGCAACTGCCCCGGCTCTACCCACGAGGCTTTCTGCTCGTGGCTGCGGTGGCGTGGTGGCTGCTGTACCAGGCGCTGGCCCCGGCTTCCGAGGCGTTGGTGGCCGCGCTGCCGGTGGACCGCGCCAGCCACCTGGGGGGTGCGCTGCAGTTCTTCCTGTACGACACGCCCAAGGTGTTGCTGCTGCTGACCCTGGTGGTGTTCGTGATGGGCATGGTGAACTCGTACTTCACCCCCGAGCGCACCCGCGCCCTGCTGGCCGGCAGGTCCGAAGGCGTGGCCAACGTCATGGCCGCCGGCCTGGGCATCGTCACGCCGTTCTGCTCGTGCTCGGCGGTGCCGCTGTTCATCGGCTTCGTCCAGGCGGGTGTGCCCCTGGGTGTGACCTTCTCGTTCCTGATCTCGGCACCGATGGTCAACGAGGTGGCGCTGGCGCTGCTGTTCGGCCTGTTCGGCTGGAAGATCGCCGCGGTGTACCTGGCTCTGGGGCTGACGGTGGCCATCGTCGCCGGTTGGGTCATCGGCCGGTTGAAGATGGAAGCCCACCTGGAGGACTGGGTGCGCGACATGCCCCGGGTGGCCGCTGCGGCCGGCGAGAGCGGCCTGACGCTGCAGGAACGCATGCAAGCGGGCTTCGCCAGCGTGCGCGAGATCGTCGGCAAGGTCTGGCCCTACATCCTGGCGGGCATCACCATCGGCGCGGCCATCCACGGCTGGGTGCCGCAGGACTTCATGGCCTCGTTCATGGGCAAGGACGCCTGGTGGTCGGTGCCTCTGGCCGTGGTGTTGGGTGTGCCCATGTACACCAACGCCGCCGGCGTGATCCCCATCGTGCAGGCCTTGCTGGCCAAGGGTGCGGCGCTGGGCACAGTGCTGGCTTTCATGATGAGCGTGATCGCGCTCTCGCTGCCCGAGATGATCATCCTGCGCAAGGTGCTCAAGCTGCGCCTGATCGCCACCTTCGTGGGTGTCGTGGCCACCGGCATCCTGATCGTGGGCTTCGTGTTCAACGCGGTGCTGTAACGCGCAACGCCAGTCTTCCACTTCAAGCCATTTCAAGGAGAGAACATGGACATCAAGGTACTGGGCACCGGTTGTGCCAACTGCAAGACGACGATGGCGCTGATCCAACAGCTGGCGCAGGCCAAGGGCGTGCCCGTGACGCTGAGCAAGGTCGAAGAGCTGCGCGAGATCATGGGCTATGGCGTGATGAGCACGCCCGGCGTCGTCATCGATGGCAAGGTGGTGCACGCCGGTGGTGTGCCCAGCCGCGACAAGATCGAGAAATGGCTGGCCGCCTGATCGGCGCAGGCACCATGCTGGTGGATGTACGCGAGCTGGATATGTCCGAACCGAAGCAGTGCTTCGCCCGACCGATACGCTTGCCATGCTGAAGCACCGCACGCTGGCCTGGCTTGCCGCCGGCGCGTTGACCTTGGGCGCGGGCCTAAGCGTGGCGGTGGTCACCTTGTCGACGCCTTTGGCGCCGCATGTCGCGCATGGCGCCGACGCCGTGCAGACCGCACTGCGGGCAGGCAAGCCCACGGTGGTCGAGTTCGGCGCCAACGCGTGTGCAGCCTGCCGCGAGATGAAGATCATCCTCAAGGCCTTGCGGCAAACCGACGGTGAGCGCATCACCATCGTCGATGTCGACCTGATGGCCCGGAAAGAGGCCGACTACATCCGGCGCTACCGCATCCAGCTCATGCCCACGCAGGTGTTCTTCGACGCGCAGGGCCGCGAGACCAGCCGTCACATGGGCAAGATCTCGGCTGTGGACATCCTGGCCCGCCTGCAGGTCCCGGCCCAGGCCGGTGGCCCGCAATGACCGGCGCCGAGGGCCTGTTGGCCGCCTTCGTGGGCGGCGTGCTGACCTCCGCCTCACCCTGCGTGCTGGCCGCCGTACCCGTGGCCGTGGGTTACGTGGGGGGCCAGGCCGTGACACCGCGTCGCGCAGGGTTCCTGGCCCTGGCCTTCGTGGCCGGCATGAACATCGCGCTGCTGGCCATGGGCCTGCTGGCCGCGCGCCTGGGGCTGCTGCTGGGTGCGCTGCCGGGGCCGTGGTCGGTGGCGGTGGGCGTGCTCGTCATCGCCGCGGCGCTGTGGATGTGGCGTTCGCAGGCGGCAGCCTGCGGAATCCGGCTGCCAACGGCCCTGCAGCAGCGCCTGGCCCGATCCGGCGTCTGGGGCGCCCTTGTGCTGGGGGCCTTGATCGGCACCGTGATGAGCCCCTGCGCCACGCCGGCATTGGCCGCGGCGCTGGCGCTGGCGGGCTCTGGCAGTGCCTTCGGCGCTTCGATGTGGTGGGGCGCAGCGCTGCTGCTGGCCTATGGCATCGGACACAGCGCCCTGCTGCTGGTGGCCGGCGCCATGCCGGGCGCGGCCACGGCCCTGATGCAGCGCTCTGCCGCAGCGCAACCCTGGCTGCCGGGCCGACGTGCCTTTGCCGCGCTGCTGGCCGTGGCCGGGTTGTGGTGGGTGGCGCAGGGTCTGCTGCCCGAATGGACCGCCGCGCTGACGGCATGACCGCTGGTGACGCGGCACTGTCGACGCATGGGCTGAGAATGCCCCTGCCATGAGCGCCGGTCACGACCACAGCCACACCCCCGCGAACTTCAACGCGGCCTTTGGCATCGGCATCGCGCTGAACCTCGCTTTCGTCGCCATCGAGGCCTTCTATGGCTGGAAGGTCAACTCGCTGGCGCTGCTGGCGGATGCCGGCCACAACCTCAGCGACGTCATCGGCCTGGTGCTGGCCTGGGGCGGCGCGCTGGCCGGCCGGCTGCGCCCCGACGCGCGCCACACCTATGGCTGGAAGCGCGCCAGCATCCTGGCCGCCTTCATCAACGCGCTGCTGCTGCTGGTGGCCATGGGCTCGCTGGCCTGGGAGGCCTTGCATCGGCTGCATACGCCGCAGGCCATCGAAGGCGTGACCATCATGGTGGTGGCCGGCATCGGCATCGTCGTCAACACTGCCACCGCCTTGCTGTTCCTGCGCGGCAGCAAGCAAGACATGAACATCCGCGGCGCCTTCCTGCACATGGCGGCCGACGCGCTGGTCTCGGCCGGCGTGGTGGTGGCCGGCGGCCTGGCGCTGTGGTTTGGATGGACCTGGCTCGATCCGGTGGTCAGCCTGCTCATCGCTGCCGTCATCGTGGTCGGCACCTGGAGCCTGTTCAGGCAGTCGCTGCACCTGCTGTTCGACGGCGTGCCCGACAGCGTGGACCTGCCCACGGTGCAGGCGCTGCTGGCCGGCCTGCCGGGCGTGGCGCAGGTGACCGACCTGCACGTGTGGGCCATGGGTACCCGCGAGACCGCGCTCACCGCGCACCTGGTGATGCCCGCAGGCGGCGGCGATGATGCCTTCCTGGCCCATGCCACCGAAGAGCTGCACGAGCACTTCGAGATCCGCCACGTGACGTTGCAGGTCACGCGGGCGCCGCTGGGCAACGGCTGCGCGCCGGTGGCCACCATCGGACGCAGTTAAGATTCTTTGGCTGCATCGAGCAGAGGGATGCACCTTGAAACTCGCCTTGATCTTCACCGGCCTGGCCTTGTGCAGCACGCAGGCCGCGGCCCAGGCTGTGGCCGCCAAGGGACCTGCGCCAGCCGCCAGCGCGCCCCGCGCAGCGGCCCAGCAGGCAGGCGTGGAGCGTCTGAAGGGCCACGACCCGGCACAGCGCCAGAAGCGCGCCTTGCTCGACAAGCCGCAGCCGCTGACAACGCCACGCCCCGACGCCACGCCAGGCTTCCCGGCCCTGGGTCTTTGCGACGGCTCGTAGCCGCAGGCGGTGCCACCCCGGGGCGCCCATGGCGGGCCGCGGACCCGGCCTATTCGGCCTCCTGCCCCTTTGACGGGATCTGCAGCCGCTTCATCTTTTCCCACAGGTTCTTGCGGCTGATGCCCAGGTAGGCCGCGGTCTGCGCGATCTGGCCCTGGCAGCGCTGCAGCGCCTGCTGGATGTAGCCGCGCTCGCATTCGCGGATGTACTGGTCCAGCGTGCCGGCGGCCTGGGCCTGTGCCAGTTCGCCTTGCGGCCAGTTGTCGAACAAGGCATCGGGCTCGATGGCGGCGGCACCGCTCAGGATGCAGGCGCGTTCGATGCTGTGGCGCAGCTCGCGCAGGTTGCCGGGCCAGGGGTAGACCTGCAGCGCATGCTCGGCCTCGGCCGAGAGCGTGCGCCGTTCGCCGCCGTGCGCCACCGTGAACTCATCGAGGAACTGGCGCGCGAACCAGGCGATGTCCTGCGGCCGCTCGCGCAGCAGCGGAATGCGCAGATGAATGACGTTGATGCGGTAGTACAGGTCTTCGCGAAACGTGCCGGCCTCGACGCGCGCGCGCAGGTCCTGGTTGGTGGCGCAGATGAGGCGCGCTTCCACCGCGATGGGCGTCTCGCCGCCCACGCGCACGATGCGTCGCTCCTGGATGGCGCGCAGCAGCTTCACCTGCATGGCCAGCGGCATGTCGCCGATCTCGTCCAGGAACAGCGTGCCGCCCTGGGCCTGCTCGAACACGCCCTTGCGCTGCTTGATGGCGCCGGTGAAGGCGCCCTTCTCGTGGCCGAACAGCTCGGCCTCGATCAGCGTTTCGGTGATGGCACCGCAGTTCACCGCGACGAAGGGCTGCTCCTGCCCCTTGGCCGCCAGGCCGTGCAGCTGCAGCGCCACGCGTTCCTTGCCCACGCCCGATTCACCGGTGATCAGCACCGTGGCGGCATGCTCGGCCAGGCGCGGCAGCATGGCCGTGATCTTCTGCATGGCCGGCGACACGCCCAGCTGCAGGCCTTGCGCGCAGCGGCCACCCGGCGTGCGGTTGCGGCACAGCTGGCGCACCTTGAGCACCAGCTCGTCCAGGTCGAAGGGCTTGGTGATGTAGTCGGCCGCGCCGGCCTTCAGCAGCGCCACCGCGCGCTCGATCGAGCCCTGGCCGGTGATGAAGATGAAGGGCGGCAGCTCCAGCCCGGCGTCGTGCAGGCGCGCGTACAGCACCTCGCCGCTGAAGTCGGGCAGGCGGATGTCGCTGATCACCACGTCGTAGGCCTTGCGCACTATGGCGCGGTGGGCCTCGGCGGCGCTGCGGTGCCAGTCGAGGTCGAAGTCTTCGAGCCGGAAGCGGTCGACCAGCGACTCGCCCATGATCTCGTCGTCTTCAACCAGACACAAGCGCGCTTTGGACTTGGGGTTCATCGCTTCTCTTCAGGGGCAGTTCGACGCTGAACACGGTGTGTCCGGGTTCGCTGCTGGCGCGGATGCTGCCGCCCAGCTGTTGCACGATCTGGTAGGTGACCCACAGGCCCAGGCCGTGGCCTTCGCGGCTGAGCAGCGAGAAGGGCTCGAACAGGTACTGCAGCTTGTCGGCGGGGATGTGCTCGCCCTCGTTGCTGACCACGATGCTCAGGCGCTGATCCTGCAACGCCGTGTGGCATTGCACCCGGCCGCCCTGGCCCACGGCGTGTACCGCGTTGAGCAGCAGGTTGATGAGGATCTGCCGCGTCGGCGTGGACGGCAGCGGCAGCGGTGCGTCTATGCCGTTGTGCCAGTTCAGCTGCACCGCCTTGGCCTGCGCATTGGCCTGGACCAGCGTGCGCGTGTCCTCGACGTCCTGGTGCGTGAGCGCGTGGCTCTCGACCCGCGCCTCGACCAGCAACGCGGCCACGGTCTCGCGGATCTGGTGCAGGCCGCGCTCGATCAGCGACAGCGTGCGCGTGCTCAGCGGGTCGGCGCTGCCGTGGCGCTTGAAGGTGCTGATGGCGTTGAGCATGCCGCCCAGCGGATTGTTGATCTCGTGCGCGATGCCGGCGGTCAGGCGACCGATGGCGGCCAGGCGGTCGCTGGCGATCATCTGCCGCTCCAGCGCCTCTTTCTCGCGCAGGCCGGCCAGCATGCGCTGGAACTCCAGCCCCAGGCGGCCGATCTCGTCGCGGCCGCGGTAGCGGTGCACGTAGTCGACCTTGCCGGGCAGTTGCGGGCCGACCTGGCCCATGGCGCCTGCCAGATCGACCAGCGGCTGCGCGACGAGCCGCCCGAACCACCAGCCGGCGGGCAGCAGCAGCAGCAGCACACCGGCCGTGACCAGGGCCGCGCGCTGCGCCAGTGCGATGAAGCGCGGCCTGAACACCGCACCCGAGTAGCCCATCACCAGCGTTCCCAGTTCGACTCCGTCGGACAGGATGGGCAGTACCAGGTACAGCTTGCCGGTGCCCGCGGTCACGATGGCCGTCGGCTCGCCGTTGTGGGCATCGGCCACCGCCCGCTGCACGCTGGCGTACTCGGGGTCGATGCGGGCCGGGTCGGCCAGCATGGGGTACTCGGTGGGACGGGTCGAGACATAGATCAGGTGCCTGGCGTCCAGCACCATCACGAGCTCGGCCGCCTGCGCCGCAGCGTCGCTGCCGGCCGTGTGGTACGGCGCATTGATGATCTCGTAGGCACGCCAGGCGTCGTCGTGCACGATGGGTTCGACCAGCGTCTTGGCCAGCACGCGGGCCACGCCTGCCGAATGCCCGATCAGGTCGCGCCGCAGTTCGTCGCGCTCGCTCAGCACCAGCGCCGCCGTCAGCAGCACGGCCGTGATGAGCACCAGCAGCGTGATGCGCAGCGGCGTCTTGTAGACGAGGCTGAGGTCGCGCAGCCAGTTCACGCGCCATCCACCAGACGCGACATCGCCTGCACCCCGTCGTACAGCGCCGGGCTGCCGGCCGTGAAGCCATCGATGTTGAGCCGCCCCAGCAGCGCGCGGCCTTCGGCATCCGCGCCCATGCCCATCAGCACCGACTGCATGGCCGCGAAGTCGCCGCCGCTGACGCCCGCGCGCGCCACGAAGGGCGGAAAGCCGAAGGGCGGCGAATGCTCGGCGATGCGCGTGCGCGCGGTCAGCTCGGGGTGCAACTGGGCCAGCGTGTCCCACACATAGCCGTCGACCGCGCCGCCCTGGGCCAGGCCCACGCCCACCGCGTCGACCACCTTGCGGTGGCCCCAGGTGAAGAAGCTGCGTGCAAAGAAGGCGGTGGGTGACTCGCGCAGGCGCATCAGCGAATGCACCGGGAACAGCCAGCCGGAGTTGGAGTCGGGGTCGGAGAACGCGAAGACCTTGGCACGCAGGTCGAGGATGGAACTGCTGACCTTGTCGCCTGCAGGCACGATCAGGTACGAGCGGTACAGCGGCTCGCCGCGGTACAGCGGCACCGCCAGCAGCTTCATGCTGCGGCGGTTGCGCACGAAGGGGTAGCCGCAGAGCCAGGCAAAGTCCAGCTGCCCCTGCTGCAGCAGCGCCACCACGTCGCGGTAGCTGCCGCGCTGCACGAACTGCACCGGCCGCTGCAGGCGCTGCTGCAGGTAGCCGCGCCAGAGGTTGACGAAGGCCACCTGGTTGTCCAGGAACACCGGCGTCAGGCCCACGCGCAGCGGCGCCACGGGGTCGTCGGCACGCACGGCTGCCGGCCACGACAAGGGCAGCGTGCTGGCCAGGAAGGCTCTTCGATTGGGCAGGCTCATCGCGTTGGCCGGGCGGCCGCAGGGCGGGTGCCCGGAGCCTGAAATTCTAGAAGTCGACCCCGGCGCGCGCACTGCGCAACGACCCTCGGATGACTGCGCTGCGCCGCGTCCGGCGTGATGTCACCGTTCGGTAACCGGTTGCGGCGCAGCAAGGTTACTGCGGCGTAACCGATCAGCGACAGGCCTGCCCGTACTGCCCAGGTGGACCAAGGGCATACCCCAGATGGTCTGCTTCGTGCGGATGGAAAGGGCATGGCCCAGCCCGCGACATCCAGCCCCATCGATGCTTCGGCAGCGGCGCGCGGCGCGCGTTTCGAAGCGCTGGGCGCGCGTGCCGCGGTGTCCATCCGGCGCAGCGCCTGCCTGCGTCTGCGCCTGGCCTCGGCCACCTGCGGCGCCTGCGCAGCGGTCTGCCCCACCCAGGCCCTGCGCGCCGGAGAGCAGCAGTTTGAGCTGAGCGGCAACTGCACCGGCTGCGGCCGCTGCCAGACGGTCTGCCCGAGTTCGGCGCTGGCGGTGGAAGGCTTCGACGACGCCCCGGTCACGGCCACGGCGGGCGCGTTGACGATCGAGTGCTGGCGCACCCCCGCAGGCAGCGGCACGCTGCGCCTGCCCTGCCTGGGCGGCCTGACCGCGGCGCGGTTGCTGAGCCTGTGCGCCGCTGCCCCCGAGACCCGCGTGCAGCTGGTCGACCGCGGCTGGTGCGGCGCCTGCGCCAGCGGCGGCAGCGGCACACACCCGGCACGCGCCGTGGTCGAGCGCGCAGCCGCCTGGCTGGCCGAAGCCGGTGTGCCCGCTGCGCTGCGACCCGCCTTCGTGGCGCCGGCCGCTGCAGGCCCCGCCCCCGCCCCCGCCCCCGCCGCCATGGATCCGATGCAGCAGCAGGGCCGCGCACGGCGCGGCTTCTTCGCTGCGCTGGCGCAACCGGCGCGCGCGCCGCAGCCCAGTGCCTGCCTGCCCGCGCACAGCGAAGCCTCTAGCCAGCGACAGCAAGGCCTGGCGGCGCTGCAAGCCCTGGTGGCGCGGCATGGCGGGCGCATGCCGGCCGCGTTGGTCCACCGCCTGCAGGCCGGCTCGTCCTGCCAGGGCCACCGCGTGTGCGCGGCCGCCTGCCCCACCGGCGCCCTGGTGCGCTGGCGCGACGACGCCCATCAGCGCATGGGCATCGCCTTCGACAACGCGCACTGCATCGCCTGCGGCCACTGCGTCGAAGTCTGCCCCGAGCAGGCGCTGCAGCTGCAGATGGGCGGCGGCGCAGCCAGCGCGGGCCGGCGCGCGCTCAGCACTTTCGAGCAACGCGCCTGCCCCGGCTGCGGCACGCGCTTCGCATCCCGTGCAGAAGAAGAACACACGCACTGCCCGCGCTGCCGCAAGTCGGCCGGGCTGGCGCGCTCTGCATTCCAGACCTTGTTCGGCGCAAGAACCTAAAGCCCGACGGACCGGGACTACACCACCCCAAGAGGAGCATCGATGAGCATTCTTAAAACGATCACGACACGGCGGCGCTTCGTCCAGGCCAGCGGCGCGGCCGGCGCCGCGGTGGGCGTCGGGCACCTGACCGGCCTGACCACCTCGTCGCAGGCACAGACCACGGCGCCCGCCGCTGCGCCCGCGGCTGCGGCCGGTGACGGCAAGACAGTCGTCACCAAGAGCATCTGCGCGCAGTGCCCGGCGCGCTGCGGCATCGATGTCTACACCACCAATGGCCACGTGCATTCGATCTACGGCGCCGCCAACCACCCCATCGCCAACGGCAAGGGCTGCCCGAAGATGCACCTGGGCACCTACATCCTCTACGACCCGGACCGCTTCAAGGGCCCGATGAAGCGCACCAACCCGCAGAAGGGGCGCGACCAGGACCCGAAGTTCGTGCCCATCAAGTGGGACGAGGCCCTGCAGATCGTGGCCGACCGCCTGAACACCCTGCGCGACAAGGGCGAGTCGCACCGCTTCGCGCTGTTCTACGGTCGCGGCTGGGGCGCTTCGTGCGCCGGCCTGCAGGGCACCTTCGGCAAGCTCTACGGCTCGCCCAACGTCGCCATCGGCCATGCGTCGATCTGCGCCACCGGCTCCCAGGCCGCCAAGTCGGCGGTGGACGGAAACGGTTCCTACAACTCGTACGACTACAAGAACGCCAACAACCTGTTGATGTTCGGCTGCAACTTCCTCGAAGCCTTCCGTCCCTACAACAACAACCTGCAGGTCTGGGGCCACATCCGCGGCGAGAAGACCGTCAAGACGCGCGTCACTTATGTCGACGTTCACATGAACACGACCGCCGCCGCGGCCGACCGCGCGCTGCTGCTGAAGCCGGGCACCGACGGCGCCCTGGCGCTGGCTATCGCCCATGTCATCCTGGCCAACGGCCTGTGGGACAGGGACTTCGTCGGCAACTTCAAGGATGGTGTCAACCAGTTCAAGGCGGGCGCCACCATCGACCCGGCCGCGTTCACCGAGAAGTGGACCAAGGGCCTGATCGACTGGTGGAACGCCGAGCTCAAGGACCGCACCCCCAAGTGGGCCGAAGGCGTGACCACCATCCCCGCCGGGCAGATCATCGACACCGCGATGGAGTTCGGCAAGACCCGGCCGTCGATAGCGCTCATGGAGCGCGGCGCCCACACCCACAGCAACGGCATCTACAACGCGATGGCGATCCATTCGCTCAACGCGCTGGTGGGCTCGATGTTTGCCGAAGGTGGCCTGGGCTACCAGCAGGGCCCATCCTATGGCGACATGCCCGTGAAGGACGGCGACTACATGGACGACTATGCCAAGTCGCCCGACCGCAAGAAGCCGCGTATCGACCTTGCCGGCCACGAGGATGGCTACCTGATGGCCGGCACCATGATCCAGGAAGCGGGCCAGAACCACAACGCCGGCAAGCCCTACAAGCTCGACACGGCGATGTTCTATTACACCAACCCGGTGATGTCGTGCCCGGACACCAAGTCCTGGGAAGAGGCGCTCAAGACCATGTACGTCATCGACACCTCGCCCTTCCCCGGCGAGACGGCATGGATGGCCGACCTGATCCTGCCCGACCACACCTACCTCGAACGCCTGCAGGACGCCCCGACCTATCCGTTCCAGGGCTACCCGATGACGCAGCTGCGCACGCCGGCCGTCAAGCCGGTGCACGACACCAAGTACTACGGCGACGTGCTGATCGAGATCGGCAAGCGCATCAAGGGGCCGATGGGCGAGTACTACAAGGTGCTCAACAACACCGAGAACGTGCTGCGCCACCTGGCCAAGGGCTTCGAGGCCGACCCCGGCGACAACGGCGTCAAGGACTTCGACAGCTGGAAGAAGGAAGGCGTCTGGTTCAAGAAGCCCTACGCCTACCGCCAGATCCGCGGCGCGTTCTTCAAGTGGGACAAGGCCGCCCAGTCCTACAGCGTCCCGATGAGCGATGAGGAAGTGAAGAAGGACCTGCTCAAGACCGATTCGGGCAAGTTCGAGTTCGCGTCCTCCAAGCTGCTGGGCAAGAAGGCCTGGATCCTGGCCAAGGTGCCCGGTCGCAACCCGGACAAGATGCACCTGCCGCACTGGGAGGAGCCCAAGTACACCGGCGGCGGCGACGTCCACTACATCACGCCCAAGACCGCCCTGCACGCCGAAGGCCGCGGCGCCAACCTGCCGCACGCGATCGCGCTCAACCAGCCCACCGCCGGCGGCCGCAGGCAGAACTTCATCGAGATCCATCCCAGCTATGCCAAGGGCAAGGGCATCTCGAACGGCGACCGGGTGAAGATCAAGTCAGCCGTGGGCGAGGCCTTCGCCGTGGCTCGGATCTCCGAACTGACCCGGCCCGATGTGGTGGTGATCCCCTTCGGCCAGGGCCGCTGGGCGATGGGCCGCTGGGCCAAGGACCGCGGAACCCATGCCGACCAGGTGATCGCGCAGCAGTCCGATCGCATCTCGGGCATGGCCAATTTCTACTCGGCCAAGGTCACGGTCGAAAAAGCATAAGGAGACACGAACATGGCTAAGTGGGGAATGGTCATCGACCTCGAGAAGTGCACCGGCTGTCAGGCCTGCAGCACCGCCTGCCAGATGGAAAACAACCGTCTGCCCGGCGAGAACTACCAGGACGTCCTGTTCTACACCGAGGGCAAGCAGCCTTCGCCGACGCTGGCCTGGTTCCCGCGGCCGTGCATGCAGTGCGAGGAACCCTCGTGCATGCACGTCTGCCCGACCAAGGCGACCTACAAGACCGAAGACGGCGTGGTGCTGATCGACTGGAACAAGTGCATCGGCTGCAAGTACTGCATGATCGCCTGCCCCTACGGCGTGCGCTTCTACACCGACGAGAAGCCGCTGGTCGAGCCCAACGTCAAGACGGTGTTCAAGGGCGAGGGCGACCTGTCCTGGAACCCGCCCTTCAAGGGCCCGCAGCAGGACAACAGCAAGGGCATCGGCATCCAGCCCAGCGGCGTGGTCTCGAAGTGCACCTTCTGCTACCACAAGGTCAGCAAGGCGCCCAAGGGCACGCCCGACCTGGACGAGAGCGATCCGGCGCTGGTGGAATTCGTACCGGCCTGCGTGCGCACCTGCGCCCCCAAGGCCCGCTACTTTGGCGACCTGGACAACCCCAGCAGCCATGTCAACCAGCTGATCTCGGCCAAGAAGGGCACGCGGCTGCTCGACCACACCGGCAACAAGCCGCAGGTGTACTACCTGACGGGCGCCGGTGCCGCCGGCGGTGCGATTCCGTCCAACCGTTCCGACAAGAAGGCCTGAGGAGGCAACATGACAACACAAGTACAAATGAGTGGAAACGTCGGCCTGTTCTCGATGGTCGGCGTGGCGGGGCTGATCGCCACCTTCGGCTTCGCCCTGTACAGCCTGATGTCGCAGGGCCACGGCTCCTTCAACAGCGGCAGCGACGGCATCAGCTGGGGCTTGCCGGTGGTCAACTACATCTACTTCGTGCTGATATCGGCCGGATTGACGATGTTTGCCTCGCTGGCGCTCACCTTCGGCAGCAAGGCGTTCTACCCGATCGCCAAGCGCTGCGTGTGGCTGTCGCTGGTGGGGCTGGCTGCCGGCTTTGCATCGCTGGCCATGGAGATCGGCCACCCGTTCCGGATGCTGTGGGCCATCCCGCTGAGCTTCCAGGTCTTGTCGCCGCTGAACTGGATGGGTGTGTTCTACATCCTGTTCGGCATCTTCGGCGTGCTGAAGTTCATGCGCCTGCACAACGAGGACTGGGACAGTGCCACCAGCAAGAAGATCGGCGCCATCGCCCTCGTCGCCGAGATCTTCGCCGCCTGCACGCTGGCCATGGCGTTCGGCGCGCTGGCGATGCGGCCGATGTGGTTCAGCCCGCTGGTGCCGGTGTACTTCTTGCTGACGGCGCTGTGCTCGGGCGGCGCGGTGGCGCTGCTGACCTGCTACCTGACCTACGGCAACGAGAAGTCGATGCCGGAAGGCGTGCGCAACCTGGTCAACGGCCTGCTGCCCACGATCCTTGCCGCCGTGCTGGGCGTGACCATCATCATCGGTGCCTACCAGACCTTCATCGGCCTGTGGAGCAACGCCGACGGTCTGCAGGTGTGGGATCACATCGTCTCGACGCCCTGGTTCTGGATCCAGGTGGCCTCGATGCTGGGCGCGCTCTACCTGCTGCTGCAGCGCAAGGCGCTGATGGTGGCCTCCGGCCTGATCCTGCTGGGCATGTTCATCCTCCGCTACGAGTTCGTCATCGGTGGCCAGATGGTGCCGCTGATGAAGGGTTCCTGGGTGCCCAGCCTGATCCAGTACACGCCATCGTTGACCGAGTGGGCGCTGACCGCCATGTCCTTCAGCATCGTGGCGGCGGGCTGGGCCCTGGGCGAGCAGTTCCTCAAGCTCGGCGCCACGCCCAAGGAGTCTTGACAGGCGCAGCGATCGAAGCAGGCGACCGGCCTGCGGTGCCCTCGGGCGCAGCAGGCCGGCCTTCGGTCAACCAGTGGGGTGGCGCGGCGCGTCACCCCACGCCCTTATCAGATCGGCGACCATGACCATGGATGCACGCAACGCGCAGTTCGACACCGCCAGGGCCGACTTCTACCAGTGCATTGCCCGCGCCTTCATGCCGCCGATGCAAGCGGCGCACGCGCGCGCCATCCTGGGCGGCGACCTGAGCAGCGACCTGGCCGATCTCGATGAGGAGCTCGGCTACGGCCTGGCGCGGGAGATCGCGCAGCTGCAATCCGAGCTGGATGTCATCGGCGATCCACAGGCCCTGCTGGTGCTCTACAGCCAGCTCTTCCTGGCCCCGCCGGTGCCCGTGCGCATCAACGCCGGCATGTACATCGACGGCGCCTTCAACGGCGGCAGTGTCCTGGCCATGGAAGCGGACTACCGGGCCTGCGGGGTCGAGCGCGACCAGGCCTTTCACGATCTGGCTGACCATGTCTCGATGCAGCTCGAGTTCGTCGCCCTGCTGTATTCGGCCCAGGCGCAGCGTTTCAGCGGCGACGCGGCCGCCGAGCCCCTGCCGGTGGACCCGGGGCACTTCCTGCACCGCTTCGCGTTGCAGTGGCTGGGGCCCTTCTGCGCCGACATGGCGCGCGCTGCGGCCACGCGGGAACTGCCGGCCAACCCCTACCTGCCGCTGGCGCAACTGCTGCACGAAGCCGCGCTGCGCGATGCGCTGGCGCCCGAGCAGGACCCCAGGGCCGAGCGCAAGCGCAATGCCATCGAACAGGCCCGCGCCAGGTACGCCAGCCGCGGCATCAGCGCCGAGGACATGGCCATGATCAAGCGCAAGCTGCAGGAGCGCGGCCTGGCGACCGACCACTTGTCGGTGCCGGTGGACGAGCGCGACGGCGTGATGGGTCTGGCCAAGAAGAGCCTGCCCACGGCGCGCCGTTGATCGGGGCATGAGGCTGTTGCGGTGGGTGCTGCCGGTGGCGCCTTGCCTGTAGGAGAAGTTCACCATGAATGCACTTGCCGCACGCCGCATCGAAGCCGCGCCGCCGCCGGCCGAAGGATCGGACCTGGCCGACCTGGCGCTGACGCTGATGAGCACGCGCCACAACGTGTCCCCCAAGCGCCTGGCCGCGCCGGCGCCAAGCGAGGCGCAACTGCAAACGCTGCTGGCCGCCGCCGCGGCCGCGCCCGACCATGGCGAGATCACGCCCTGGCGCTTCATCCTCGTGCCGGTGCAGCAGCGCCCGCGCCTGGCCGAAGCCTTTGCCCAGGCGCTGCTGGACCGCGACCCGCAGGCCACGGCCGATCAGGTCGAGGCGGCGCGCGAGAAGGCGCACCGCGCGCCGATGCTGCTGCTGGCCATCGCCCGCCTGGGCCCCTGCGAGCCCGACATCCAGCCGCTGGAGCGCATGGTGTCCATGGGCGCGGCCATCCAGAACCTGCTGCTGGCGGCGCACGCACTGGGCTTCGGCGCCGGGCTGACCAGCGGCCAGGCCATGACATCGCACCGCCTGGCCCTGCTGTGCGAACTGGACAACGGCGAGGTGCCGGTGTGCTGCATCAACATCGGCACGGCCACGCAGCGCAAGCCGCCGCGGCGGCTGAGGCCGCTGCCGGCCCGGGTCTTCAGCGTGCTGGGACCGTCTGTCGATCCAGCCACGAGCCTGGAACGCCCTGAGATCGGCGACGCGGAGCGCGCCGATCTGTAGCGCCGGCCGGTGTAGGGGGCGGGGTCAAGGGCTCTTCAACCCTGGTCGAGGGCTGCGGACCTGCCGGCGAAGGCGCATGGGATGGACGCCCCGGCGGCGCACTCGAAACAAGAAGTTGCCGAGTGGTAGGATGAGGTAACCACCAAGAAGCTCGTCTGCCGGGCCTTTGGCCTGGTGGCCGCAGCGAATCCGTCTTACCCGAGGGGTTCCCCAATGCCACAAGTTCTTCCCGCACGCTCCAGCTTTGCGGCCACCGTGGACCAGGTCATGCCGCGCCTGGGTTTGGCCTTCCTGGTGGACGACGACAAGCGCGAATGGGCCGTGACCAAGAGCACGGCCGGCCCCGGGTTCGAGTCGCTGGAGTGTGGCCGGCGGGTGCTGCTGACCGTGGAAGACCACGATCAGTTCTGCCTGGTCAGCAGTTACGGCGACCTGTCCTGACAGGACCGCCGGCGCATCAGAAGCCCAGGTTGATCTGCAGCACCGTGCTGGTGCCGCTGATCTCATGACCCACGATCAGCAGCGGCTTGCCGTTGGGTGACTGCGCCGCGGGGATCAGCGTCAGGCCTTCGGGGCCGCGGTCGCCGGTGGCGCCGGTGCGCGGGTTGATGTAGGTCGCGAAGACCGGCACCGCCGGGTTGCTGACGTCGTAGACCGCCACGCCACCCACGCGCTCTAGGCCGATGAAGGCGTAGTGCTTGGCGCCGAAGCGGCCCACCACCACGCCTTCGGGCTCAGGGCCCTTGGACGCGCTGCGGCCGTCCAGCGTGTTGTTGTCGTGGCTGGCGTTGAAGTTGGCATTGGGCAGCGCCAGCGTCAGTTGCTCGAGCGCGTCGCCTGAGTCGTAGACGCGGGCCAGGTCGGTGTTCCAGATCGTGAACGAGCGCGCGCCGAAGCTGTAGAGCTCGGTGCACTGGCCCGCGCCGTTCTTGCCGTCACTGCCGCCGTTGGGCGTGGCGGTGATGCGCAGCCGGCCCAGGTTGGAATCCAGGATCAGGTTGGCCGCGTCGGCAAACACCGCAGGGTCCAGGCCGGCCGTGCAGTGCGCGCGCACCCGGGTCTCTTCGTTGAAGCCGGGCCAGTCGGCACGCGCGTCGCCTTCGTTGGCGGTGATCAGGTAGCTCTGGCCGCCGACCGTGTAGCGCGCAATGGCGTCGGGCAGGTACAGGCCCTTCACCGGTTGCACCGCGATCTTGATGGCCGGCGTGCCGGTGTTGGTGTTGCTGCCGCCGTCTTCGTCGCTGGCGTCAAGGCCCATGCCCGCCAGGCTGTGGTCCTTGAAGCCCAGGGGCTTGATCGATGTCACAGTGGCGCTGGCCACGTCGACCACGGCCACGGCGTTGTTCTCCTGCAGCGTGACCCAGGCCGTGCGGCCGTCTTCGCTGAGGGCGATGTACTCGGGCTCCAGGTCTTGCGCGGCGCTGGCGCCGGGGCCGAAGATGCGCACGCCCTGGGTGCGCAGCGCGGCCTCTTGCCCGTTGAAGGCGCGGAAGTCGGCGGTGGCCACCGTGGGTGTGCCGCCGCGGTTGACGCTGATCACGCTGACCGAGCCTTCGGGGTCCGCCGAATCGGCCAGGCCGTAGCTGTTGGGCTCGCCCTCGTTGGCCACCAGCAGGCGGCTGCCATCGGGCGTGAACACCAGCATGTCGGGCAGGGCGCCCACGGTCACGCTGTTCAGCAGGCGCAGGTCGGCGGCGTTGTAGAAGGCCACCGTGCCGGGGCTGGTCTTGGGGGCGGCCTCGATGGCCAGCGCCACCAGGCCGTCGTGCACGGCCACGCTGTTGACGCTGGCGCCCAGCGCGCCCACGTTCAGGGTGCCCAGCTTGACGGGGGCGGTGGGCGTGCTCAGGTCCAGCACGTCCACGGTGCCGTTGGCGCCGTTGACGACGAACAGCCGCTTGCTCGCGGCGTCGTAGGCGGTGATCTCGGCGGCACCCGTTGCCGCGCCGTCGAAGCCGCCGATCTTCTCCAGGCCCAGCGTGCGCGGCGTGGGCTCGATGGCGACAACGGTGTCGTCGTCGTCACCGCCGCAGGCGGACAGGGTCGCAACGGCCAGCAGGGCGCTGGCAAGAAGGGCGGGCATCAGGTGCTGGTGCTTCAGTGTCATGGCTTGGGGTCTCGCGCGGGGGATGGGCAAACGGCGGATGTTGGCCACGCTCGGTGACGGTGCCGTGACAAGCCGCTGGCTGAAGGGCTGCGCGGCGATATGGTCTGTGCAACGCCAAGCGGCGTCACCGCGCTGTCACTCCCGCTTCGTCGCCGCGTCACGTGCGGCGCCGACCATGCAGGGCATGAACACGACCCTGTCCCTCCCGTCCCCCCAGCACCGCATCGAGCCCCCCTGCACGGGCCGGCCACCAGTGCTGCCGGCAGGGTCTGCCGGCCCGGTGGTCAAGGCGCCGCCGCTGGAAGCCGTCTGGGCCCGCCACGCCGACGAGGTGCAAGCCGCGCAGCGCCTGCGCTTTCGCGTCTTCACCCAGGAGATGGGCGCTCGGCTGCGTCCGCCGCCGGGCACGCCCGAGGGCGTGGACGCCGATCTGTTTGACGCGCACTGCGAGCACCTGCTGGTGCGCACCGTGGAGACCGCCGATCAGGCCTCCGAAGTGGTGGGCACCTACCGCGTGCTCACCCCCGCCGCGGCCAAGCGCCTGGGTGGCCTGTACAGCGACACCGAATTCGACCTGGTGCGCCTGGCGCGCCTGCGCCCGCGCCTGGCCGAACTGGGCCGCTCGTGCACCGCGCCCGCGTGGCGCCAGGGCGGCGTGATCATGATGCTGTGGTCGTCGCTGGGCGGCTTCATGCACCGCAACGGCATCGAGTTCATCACCGGCTGCGCCAGCGTCTCGGTGCGCGACGGCGGCCGCCAGGCGGCCGATCTGTGGCACACCCTGAAAGTTGACCACCTGGCCCCGCCCGACGACCAGGTGCGGCCGCGCCTGCCGCTGCCCGTGGACGAGTTGGCCACCGGCCGCATGGCCGAACCGCCCGCACTCATTAAGGGTTATCTGAAGTGCGGCGGCAAGCTGCTAGGCCCGCCCGCCTGGGACCCCGATTTCGGCACCGCCGACCTGCCCATGCTGCTGCGCCTGTCGGACCTGCCCGGCTCCTACCGCAGGCGCTTCGTCGGCAACTGAGCCGCCGACCAGGCGGCGACCTGCTGCGCCAGCCAGGGCCCGTCGTCCAGCGGCAGGTCGTGGCCTGCGTTCGGGTGGCTGATCAATTCGGCGCCCCAGGCGCTGGCGATGAGGCTTGAGCACTCGGGGCTGACCAGCGCATCGCCCAGGCTGCGGGCCAGCAGCACCGGCAGCGCGGGCGGCGGGCCGCTCCATCGGTAGCGCGCGGCCGCCAGCAGCTGGCGCAGCGCGTTGGCGCGGCTGACTGGCCGCGATTCGCGCACGGCCTGCCAGCAGGCCAGCACGTGTGTGTGTCGTTCGGGGCTGCTGCTGGTCAGGTGCAGGATGGCGGCTTCGGCGCCTTGATCGCTGGCCAGCAGCCGCAGCAGCTGCGGCCACAGTTGCACGCGCAAACGCCGCCCCGGCGGGCTGTAGGGCCGCATGCTGGTGTTGACCAGCACCAGGGCCGCCAGCTCCTGTGGCCAGGCGCGGCTCCAGGCGGCGGCCACCATGCCGCCCAGCGACAGCCCCAGCAAAGCATACGGCGCCTGGGCGTTCGCTTCGGCCAGTTGCTCGCGGCAGGCTTGCACCATGTGCTCCACGCGCAGTGGGCAGGTCTGATGGCGCAGCTGGCCGGCGCCCGGCAGGTCCACGGTGACCACGCGCGTGCCCGGCATGCTCTGCGCCAGCGTCTGCGCAAAGTCGCCCCAATGCGCCTGTTCGCGCGTCAGGCCGCGCAGCAGCACCCAGGTCTTCACCACATCGTCACCATGCGCGCGGCCCGTACCAGTGGGCCAGCGCCTGGCGCTGCAAGGCCTCGCGCTGCTCGGGCGCGGGCAGCCAGCGTGCGTGGCTCATCGCGGCGCGCATCACAAAATCCAGCAGCGCCATGTGCCGGCGCAGCACGCGCTGCTGGCGGTGCGCGATCAACGGGTTGAAGATGCCGTGGCGGCTGAACAGCTGGCGCGGGTTCTTCTTGACCCACAGCCACGAGCCCATCTCCAGCGTCAGCGGCAGAAAGACGCGGCCGGGCTCTGCCAGTGAAACCTGGTGCAGGTGGTCCCACAGGTCGCCGTGCGTCAGGTATTGGCGGCTCTGCGGCTCGAAGACATAACGGTGATGCAGCAGGGTGCCGTCCAGCAGCGCGCGGAAGGCCTGCAGCTCGGGCAGCTGGGCGATCGGCCGGGCCGTGTGCGCATAGGGGAACCACAGGCGGTCGCGCAGGCCGAAGCCGGAATGGCAGTCCACGCTGATCGCCAGGCGGTGCGGCAGCAGCTCCTGGCTGACCACGTCGCAGACGGCCTGCGCCTCGGGCTGCATGGGCTGGCCGGCGGCGCCGCGGTACCAGGGCAGGGTGGGACCCAGGCGCTGGCCGCCCAGCAGGAAGGCGGCACCGGTGGCGGCCTCGACCGGGGCGTTGCGCATCAGGTCCACGCCCTGCGGGTTGGCGCGGGTGCGGCGCAGCATGCCGCCGGGGTTGACCAGGGGCATGAACACCAGGCGCACATGCTGCAGCAGGTGCTGCAGCGAGTCGTCCCAAGCCAGGCGCGCGACGATGCTGCGCAGGCAGGCCAGCACCACCTGGGCGCCGATGTGTTCGAGCCCGTGCACGCCGCCGAAAAAGCCGACGGCCGCGCATTCGGGCGCCGGGTTGCCCAGGGTCAGCGCGTACACCGGGTAGGCGGCGCCGCCGGTGTGCACCTGGCACACGCTGCGGCATTGCAGGGCCGTGCCGGCCTGGGCCGCCAGCGCCTCGATCTCGTCCAGCTCGAACAGCGCGGCCCGGGGCCGGGCGGCTTCAGCCGCGGCGGTCAAGACACACCAGCCCGCTGCGTTCGGCCTGCGCGCCTGCCATCAAGCTGCCATCAGCCTGACATCCGGCTGCAGCAGCATCCGCCCCATCACTTATGCCCCCGCCCATGCACACACCCCGATTGCCCTCGCCCCGCGTCTGGCCTGCCTTGACGGCAGCCCTGATCTCCGGCCTGTTCGAGTGGGCGGCATTGTGCCGATCACGCGCGGCAGATTTGCGACAGCGCCTGGGCAAGCCGGCCGGTCATCAGGCCGGGCGGCTGCAGGCCTGGGCCCTGGGCTTGCCGCTGGCGCTGGCGGCCCTGGCCGGCCCGGCGGATGCCGCGGTGCTGATCAGCCAGGCCTATGGCGGCGGCGGCAACGCTGGCGCCACGCTGCGAAATGATTTCGTCGAGCTGTTCAACAACGGGCCGACGGCAGTCAGCCTGAACGGATGGTCGGTGCAGTACGCGTCGGCCACCGGCACCAGCTGGGCGGTGACGCCGCTGGCCGGCACGATCGCGCCCGGGGCCTACTATTTGGTGCAGCAGGCCGCAGGCACGGGCGGCACCACCAGCCTGCCCGCGCCCGACGCGGTGGGCACCATCGCCATGTCGGGCACGGCAGGCAAGGTGGCGCTGGTGGCCAGCACCACGGCGCTGACGGGCAGCTGCCCGGCGGCCAACATGCTGGACCTGCTGGGCTATGGCACGGCCAACTGCTTCGAAGGTGCCGGTGCCGCACCGGGCCTGAGCAACACTACGGCCGCCGTGCGCGCCGCCGCTGGCTGCACCGACAGCGGCAACAACGCCGCCGACTTCAGTGCCGCCGCACCCACCCCGCGCAACAGCGCCAGCCCGGCCGCCACCTGCGGCGTGGTCACGCCGCCGCCGGCCGCCGAACTGGTGGCCATCTACGCCATCCAGGGCAGCGGTGCCACCAGCCCACGCGTCAACCAGCCGGTGCTCAGCAGTGGCGTGGTCACCAAGCTCACCAACAACGGCTTCTTCATGCAGGACCTGGTGGGTGACGGCAACCCAGCCACGTCGGACGGCATCTTCGTCTTCACCGGCAGCACGGTCTTCCCGGCCGCGGCCGTGGGCAATCTGGTGCAGGTGGCCGGCACGGTGCTCGAGTTCAACACCGGCGCCGCCACCAACGCCGACACGCTGGCGCACACCGTCACCGAACTGGGCGGCGTCACCGCCGTCACGCTGTTGGGCACGGGCCTGAGCATCGCACCGACGCTGGTGGTCCTGCCCGAGGCGGTGGATGGCGACCTGGAGCGCGTGGAGGGCATGCTGGTCACGCTGCAAGGCCCGCTGACCATCGCGCAGAACTTCTTCCAGGGCCGCTTCGGCCAGCTGACGCTGGCGGCCGGTGGCCGGCTCGAAACGCCGACCAACCGCTTCCGCCCCGGTGCGCAGGCCGACGCGCTGGCCGACGAGAACGCGCGCCGCCGCATCCTGCTGGACGACGGCACGACGCTGCAGAACCCGCGGCCCACGCCCTACCTGGGCGCGGCTGCGCTGCCGCGCGCCGGCGACACGGTGGGCAGCATCACCGGCGTCATCGACTACGGCCTGGCCACCAACAGCAACACCGGCTTCGGCGATTACAAGATCCACCCGACGCTGGCGCCGGTGTTCGCCACGACCAACCCGCGCACTGGCGCGCCCGCGCCGCTTCTGGGCAACGTCAGGGTGGCCAGCTTCAACGTGTTGAACTACTTCACCACCTTCACCAACGGTGCCACTGCCAGCGGCCAGACCGGCCAGGGTTGCAGCCTGGGTGGTGCGGTCAGCGCGGGCAATTGCCGCGGCGCCAGCAACCTGGCCGAGTTCGAGCGCCAGCGCGCCAAGATCGTCGAGGCCCTGGCCGCCATCGACGCCGACGTGCTGGGCCTGATGGAGATCCAGAACAACGGCAACACCGCGGCGCAGAACCTGGTGGATGCGCTCAACGCCCGCGCTGGCGCCGGCACCTATGCCGTGACGCCGCTGCCGCCGCAGGGCACGGGTACGGATGCCATCCGCGTGGCCATGATCTACAAGCCCGCGCGCCTGGCCACCGTGGGCGCCGCGATCAGCGACACCGACCCCGTGAACAACCGGCCCACGCTGGCGCAGACCTTTGCCATGGCCAACGGCGAGCGCTTCTCGCTGCTGGTGAACCACTTCAAGTCCAAGGGCAGCTGCCCGGCCCCGGGCGACGCCGACTTTGCCGGCAACGCCGACAGCGGCGACGGCCAGGGCTGCTGGAACGCCCAGCGCGTGCAGCAGGCGCAGCGCCTGCGCACCTTCGTGGCACAGGTGCAGGCGGCAGCCGGCAGCAGCGACGTGCTGCTGATCGGCGACCTCAACGCCTATGCCCAGGAAGACCCGATACAGCAGCTCACCGGCAGCGGCTACGTGGACCAGATGGCGCGCTTCGGCGGCGGCTATTCCTACGTCTTTGACGGCGCTGCTGGCCGGCTGGACCATGCCATCGCCAACATCACGCTGTCGGCGCGCGTGGCCGGGGCGGTGCTCTGGCACATCAATGCCGACGAGACCTCGCTGGCCGACTACAACCTGGAGTTCAAGTTCCCCCTCACCTGCACCGGCGGCGCCCCGTGCCCTGACGACCCGTATGCCGCCACGCCTTACCGATCGTCCGACCACGACCCGGTGGTGCTGGGGCTGAACCTGTACAAGACGCTGGTTGCCGCCCCCGGCAGCACCACCCTGGTGGGCACGCCGGGCGACGACATCCTGATCAGCGGCGCCGGCCGGCGCACGTTGACCGGTGGCGCGGGCCGTGACCAGTTCCAGTTCAGCACCGGCTTCGCGGGCGGCGCCACCATCACCGACTTCCAGCCCAGCGTGGACACCATCGCCCTGCGCGCCGTGCTGCAGGCCCTGGGCATCACCGCGGCCGACCCCATCGCCCAGGGCTACCTGCAGTGCAGCGCCTCCAGCGGCGGCGCGCTCATCAGCCTGGACCCCGATGCCGTCGGCGCCGCGCTGCCGCGCCCGATGATCCTGGTCCGCAACCAGGGCTGCACCGCCGTGCTGAACAGCGCGAACTTCGTCTTCTGAACCCGCGAACCCCCACCATGCATGCTTCCCTTTCCATTCGACAAGCCCGGCGCGCGGTGGCGGCGCTGCTGCTGGCCACCGGCGCGGCTGCGGCGCAGGCGGCTTCGTTCAGCTTTGCCGGCCTCACCGATTCGGGGCCGCTGACGGGCCAGGCCTTCAGCGGCAGCTTCAGCTATGACTTGCCGGCCAGCAGCTTTGACGGCAGCGTGTCCCTGCAGGACTTTGCGCTGGACTTTGCCGGCAATGCGTACAACCTGGCCACGGCCGATGCCAGCACCACGCCCGTGGCTGCCTTTGCCGCGGGCAGTTTCATCGGCATCGACTTCCAGGACACGGCTACGCTGGACCTGGACCTGCGCCCGCAGGTGCAGTTCACGGCCGGCTTCTTCGACCTGAACCAGGCCTTCTTCAGCTATGTGGGCCGCGACGCCTTGGGCAGCCCGCTGCAGGGATTCGGCAGCTACAGCGTCAGCGCCGTGCCCGAACCCGCCGGCCTGGCGCTGGCCCTGGCGGGGTTGACCACGCTGGCGGCGCTGCGCCGCCGCCGCGGCTGATCATCAGCCCGGCAGCACACCGATCTCGCGCATCGCTTCACCCACGGCCTGCACGGCCTGCTGCATCTCGGCACGGCCGATGGCGCCGATGCAGCCCACGCGGAAGGTCTCGACGTCGGTGAGCTTCCCAGGGTAGAGGATGAAGCCGCGGCGCCGTGTGGCCTCATACAAGGCCTGGAAGCGCCAGGCCGGATGCGCCGGGGCGTGGAAGGTCACGATGATGGGCGCCTGCAGATCGGCCGGCAGGAAGGGCCGCAGGCCCAGTGCGGACAGGCCCTGAACCAGCACCGCACAGTTGTCGCGGTAGCGTGCCAGCCGCGCCGGTTGGCCGCCTTCTTCGATGAACTGCGCCAGCGCTTCGTCCAGCGCCGCCACCACGTGCGTGGGCGGGGTGAAGCGCCACTGGCCGGTCTGCGCCAGGTAGCGCTGCTGGTCGTGCAGGTCCATGGCCAGACTCTGGCTGTTGCCGGCGCAGGCGTCCAGCAGCGCGCGGCGGATGAACACGAAGCCCATGCCCGGCACGCCTTCCAGGCACTTGCCGCTGGCAGCGATGAGTGCATCGAAGCGCAGGCTGCGGGCGTCGATGGGCAGGGCGGCAAAGCTACTCATGGCGTCGACGATCAGGCCCTTGCCGGCTTCCTCACACACCCGGGCCACTTCGGCCAGCGGATTCTCGACGCCGGTGCCGGTTTCGCAGTGAACCATCAGCACGTGGCTGATGCCGGGGTCGGCGGCCAGCTGTTCGCGCAGGCGCTGTGGCGACACCGCCTGGTCTTCGGCAAAGCGCAGGGCCTGGGCGCGGCGGCCCATCATCGTGGTCAGGCGCAACGCGCGCTTGCAGTAGGCGCCGTTGTCCAGCACCAGCACCTGGCCATCGCGCGGCACCAGGGTGGCCACCGCGGCCTCGACGCTGAATGTGCCGCTGCCCTGCAGGGGCACCAGCACATGGCTGTCGTGACCGTGCACGATGTCCAGCAGCCGCGTGCACACGCGTGCCGTGAGCGCGTTGAAACCGCTGTCCCAGCTGCCCCAGTCGCGCAGCATGGCCTGCCGGGTGCGCAGCGTGGTCGTCAGCGGCCCGGGGGTCAGCAGGATCGGGTCGCTTTGCATCTTGTGGGCGGGTCACCAGGGCAAGGAGTAGGTCTTGACGTGGGTGAAGCTGCGGCAGGCCTCCTGCACGCCTTCCTTGTAGCCCAGGCCCGAGTCCTTGATGCCGCCGAAGGGCGTGACCTCCAGCCGGTAGCCGGGAACCTCCCACACATTGACCGAGCCCACCTCCAGCGCCTGGACGAAGCGCATCACATCGTCCAGCCGATTGGTGCAGACGCCCGAGCTCAGCCCGAAGGCCGTGGCGTTGACCAGCCCGATGGCCTGCTCGACGTCGTCGAAGGCGATCACCGGCGAGACCGGGCCGAAGGTCTCCTGCAGCACCAGCTCCATCGCCGGGTGCACGCGGTCCAGCAACGTGGGCCCGTACGAGGCGCCGTCGCGCTGGTTGCCGTGCAGCAGCCGCGCACCCTGCGCCACGGCCTGCTGCACGCGCTGCTCGAACAGCATGGCGGCCTGCTCGGTTATCACCGTGCCCATGTCCACGTCCGGGTCCAGCGGGTCGCCGTGGCGCCAGCGGCGCGTGCGCTCCAGCAGCGCCTGGGTGAAGTCGGCGGCGATGGCCTTGTGCACCAGGATGCGCTTGACCGCGGTGCAGCGCTGGCCCGAGTTCTTGTAGGAACCACCGGCGGCCAGGTCGGCGGCGCGGTCTATGTCGGCATCGTCCATCACGATCAGCGGGTCGTTGCCGCCCAGTTCCAGCACCTGGCGCTTGTAGACCGCGCGCGACGCGATGTACTTGCCCACGGCCACGCCGCCGGTGAAGGTCACCAGCTCGGCGTGCTCGTTGGTCAGCATCTCGTCGGCGATCTCGCGCGGGTCGCCGGTGACCACCGACAGCATGGGCGGCGGCAGGCCGGCTTCGTACAGTACGTCGGCCAGCAGCAGGGCCGACAGCGGCGTCTTCTCGCTGGGCTTGAGCACCATGCGGTTGTTGGTGGCCACGGCCGGCGCCACCTTGTGCGCCACCTGGTTGAGCGGGTGGTTGAAGGGCGTGATGGCCGAGATCACGCCGCGCAGCGGCTCGCGCATCGTGTACACGCGGCGCTGCTGGCCGTGGTGCGTCAGGTCACAAGAGAAGCACTGCCCGTCGTCCACCAGGGCCTGCTGCGCGGCGAACAGCATCACGTCGCTGGCGCGGCCCACCTCGTACAGGGTGTCCTTGATGCACAGGCCCGATTCCAGCGTGATCTGGCGCGCGATCTCGGCCCGGCGTTGCGCGATCAGCTCACCCGCCTTCATCAGGATGCGGTAGCGCTCGTGCCGCGTCAGCGCGGGCCGGTAGTCGTGGGCGATGCGGAAGGCGCGCTTCACGTCTTCCACACTGGCCAGCGCCACGGTGGCCACCACTTCACCGGTCCAGGGGTAGCGCACGTCCAGCGTGCGCTCGCGCCGCAGCACCTCACCGGCGATGCGCAGGCCTTCGTGGCGGGGCTGGTCGATGACAGAGGTGCGTGGGTGCATGGAATGGCGTGTGGCTCGCTCAGATGAAGCGCTGGCGCAGCTGCGCCGAGGCCAGGTCGATGAGCGTCACGCACACCACCAGGATGATCAGCACGGCGCAGGTCTGCGCGTACTGGAAGCCGCGGATCACCTCGAACAGCACCACGCCGATGCCGCCCGCACCCACCATGCCCACCACCGAGGCCGAGCGCACGTTGCTTTCGAAGCGGTACAGCGTGAAGCTCAGCCACAGTGGCATGACCTGCGGCACGATGCCGTACATCACCTCCACCAGCTTGTGCGCACCGGTGGCGCGTATGCCTTCCACCGGCCGCGGGTCTATGGCCTCCACCGCTTCAGAGAACAGCTTGGCCAGCGTGCCCGTGGTGTGCACCGCCAGCGCCAGCACGCCGGCAAACGGGCCCAGGCCCACGGCCACGATGAAGAGCATGGCGAACACCATCTCGTTGATGGCGCGGCAGGCGTCCATCAAGCGCCGCACCGGCTGGTACACCCAGGGCGGGGCGACGTTGGTCGAACTGAGCAGCCCCATGGGCACGGCCACCACCACGGCCAGCAGCGTGCCCCACACGGCGATCTGCACCGTGATCAACATCTCGTGCAGGTAGATGCGCCAGTCGGCGAAATCGGGCGGGAAGAAGTCGCTGGCGTAGGTGCTGATGTTGCGTGCGTCGCGCAGCAGGTCCAGCGGCCGCATCTCGGCGCCCTGCCAGGCCCAGGCCAGCAGCGCCAGCGCCACGGCCCAGCCGATGTAGTAGCCGGCGCCGGGGCGCTCTTGCGCCCCGCGCTGGCGCAGCAGCGCCAGAGAGGCTGCGCTGGGCTCTCCTGCGCTGCGCATGGGCTCAGCGCTTGAGCGCGGCCAGCTTGCGGTCGATCTCGACCAGCGCCTTCTCGCGTTCGTCGGCGCTGAGCTTGGCGTCGTCCTCGGCCTTGCGGCGGTCGCGGAACAGCTCGAGCTGGCGGATGGGGATCAGCTGGTCGTTGTTGCTCTCGCGAAAGCCGCCGTAGCTGTAGATGTTCTTCAGGATCGCCTTCTCGGCCGGGTCGGTCTTGGCGTAGCCCAGCACGAAGCTCTTGAGCTTGGCCTTGACCGCGGGGTCCAGGTCCTTGCGCCAGACGAAGGGGTCGCTGGGGATCAGCGGGCTCTTCCACAGCACGCGCACCTGCTGCGCCAGTTCGGGCTTGCTGGTCTCGAGCTTGCCCAGGTCTTCGGTGTTGTTGGTGGCCACGTCCACCTGCTTGGCCAGCACCGCCTGCAGGTTGGCACCGTGGCTGGCGTTGCGGATGCTCTTGAAGGCGGTGCGGTGGTCCACCTTGTTCTGCGCAAAGACGTAGAAGGTGGGCACCAGGAAGCCCGAGGTCGAGTTCGGGTCGCCGATGCCGAAGTTGATGGACTTGCCGTTGCGGAACACGTCGTCCAGCGTGTGGTACGGCGAATCCTTGTGCGTGACCAGCAGGCCGTGGTAGCCGAAGCTGCCGTCGGCGTACATCACCTGCGCGAAGACCTCACCCTCGGCGCGGTCCACGGCTTCCATGGCCGACTTGTTGCCGTACCAGGCGACCTGGATCTTGTTGAAGCGCATGGCCTCGATCACGCCGGCGTAGTCGGGCGCGTAGTACGACTTGACCTTCAACCCGGTCTTGGCTTCCATGTCGCGGAAGAAGGGCTCCCAGCGTTCGCGCTGGGTGCTGGCCGAGTCGGTGGCGATGATGCCGAAGTTGATCTCCTGGGCCTGGACGGTGGCCGTGGCCAGGCTCAGGGCGGCGGCCAGTATGTGCAGAGGTTTCATGGTGCGGGGGCCTTGCAGTGGGGGTGGGGGTGGGGCTCAGGCCGGCTGGACCATCAGCCGTACGGGTGCGGCCTGGGGCTGCGGCGGCGCCTCGTCCTCGATCAGGTCGGCGGCGGCCTGGCCGTACAGCGCGTGCAGGAAGTCGGGCGTCAGCGCGGAAGTGGGGCCGTCGAACACCAGCTCGCCGTCGCGCAGCGCCAGCACGCGTTCGCAATAGCGCCGCGCCAGGCCCACGTGGTGCAGGCTGACGAGCAGGGTCATGCCCTGCTGCTGGTTCAGCGCCAGCAGGATCTCCATCACGCGGCGCGTGGATTCGGGGTCCAGCGACGCCACGGGCTCGTCGGCCAGCAGCAGCCGCGCGCCCTGCACCAGCACGCGCGCGATGGCCGCGCGCTGCTGCTGCCCGCCCGACAGCGTGCTGGCGCGTTGGAAGGCCTGCGGACCCAGGCCGATGCTTTCCAGCGCGTCCAGTGCGCGCGCGCGCTCGGCCAGCGCAAAGCGGCCCGACAGGCTGCGCCACAGCGGCACCTCGGCGGCCAGGCCGGTGAGCACGTTGCTCATCACCGGCAGCCGCCCCACCAGGTTGAACTGCTGGAACACGATGCCCACCTGGCGCCGCAGCGCGCGCACGGCGGGCGTGACGCGGCCGCCTTCCTGCAGTACCTGGCCGAAGAGTTCGACGCGCGAGGCGCCGGCATCGGCCGACTCCAGCGCGCACAGGCAGCGCAGCAGCGTGGACTTGCCCGATCCCGATGCCCCGAGCAGGGCCACGCGCTCGCCGGGGCGGATGTCCACAGTGATGCCACGCAGCGCCGGCCGCTGCCTGCCGAAGGTCTTGCTCAGGCCGGTGACGCGCACGGCCGGTGGCGTGGGGCTGTGCAGGGTGTTCATCGTGTGCAGGGCCTGGTGCGGTGGGTTGCGGGGCTCAGGGCACGATGGCCGCGCGCAGCACCCTGCGCGCTGCGGCGTCGTGCATGGCCTGGTCGACCTGGTCCAGCCCGTAGCGGCCGTCCACCAGGTCGCCGAAGGGGAAGCGCTGGCGCTGCGCGCAGACGAAGTCCAACGCCTGCACCAGGTGGCGCGGGTGGTAGTTGTGCACGCCGCGCAGCGTGATCAACTTGCGCAACAGCAGGTTCAGGTCCAGGCGAACAAAGGCCTTTGGATTGACCACGCCGCCCAGCACGTAGCGCCCGCCGGTGCGCAGCATGGCCAGGCCGGCGCTCACCACTTCGGGCACGCCGCACAGCTCGATCGCCGCATCGGCGCCGGCCGGCGGGCACTGTGCGCGTACTTGCGCCACCAGCTCGTCCTCGCTCAGCGCCGCCGGGTCGAACACCTGGGTGCAGCCGAAGCGCAGGCCTAAAGCGCGCCGCGCCGGCAGCGTGTCCAGGCCTATCACCCGTTTGGCACCGCGCGCGCTGGCGATGGCCGCTGCGTACAGGCCCAGCAGGCCCAGGCCTTGCACGACCACGGTGTCGCCCAGGCCGATGTCGGCGGCCTCGGCGATGCACACGGCGGTGGCCACGCCGCAGTTGATGGGCGTGGCTTCGGCGTCGCTCAACTCGTCGGGCAGGCGCAGGATCCAGGACTTGGGCAGGATGTAGCAGTACTGGCCGAAGCCGCCGTGGTGGTGCGGCGCGGTGTCGGCCGACAGGTGCCCGTACTTCTCGACGCCGGGCGACTTGTGCGGCAGGTCCAGCACCTCGCTGAACCAGTTGTCGCCGGGGATGAAGAACTCGCTCCAGGTCACGCGGTCGCCGGCGCGCAGGGGTTCGCCGCGCATGTCGGCCACCATGCCCTCGCCCAGCGCGACGATGCTGCCGATGATTTCGTGGCCCAGCACGCCGGGCGTGGGGTTGGGGCGCTGGCCCTGGTAGCTGTGCAGGTCGGAGCGGCAGATGGTGCACATGCGCACACCCACCAGCACCTCGCCCGCGCGCGGCTCGCGCAGCGGAAAGCGGCGCAGCTGGAAGGGCCGGTTGGGCGCTTCGTACACGGCCACCAGGCCGTCGCTAGCCAGGGGCGTGTTCACAGCGTGCCGTTGATGGCGAAGTCGAAGACCTGCCAGCTCTTCAGCGCCTCGCCCGCCGCCTTGTTGCGGTAGGCCGCGTTCAGCGGCCGGTTCAGCACCAGCGGCACCTTGGCCTCGGACAGCCCGCCGTGGGTGCGCAGCCGGTGCCCCTGCAGGCCCGACAGGTCGTGCGCCGCGGCCGAGCCGCCGATGCACACGTCGTGGCGCGACACCACCACGACATCGGCCTCGCGGTCGGGCGGCAGGTCGAACATGCGGCAGGCCGTGGCCTGGTCCAGCGCCAGCTCCACGCCGTCCAGCGCGGCGATGTGGTTGATGACGGCGCGCACGCCGACGCCACCTTCACCGCCCCTGAGCCACACGCGCACGAAGCCGCCCAGCGCGCCGTGGTGCGCGACGAAGGCGTCGGTGATGGGGCAGACGACGATGGTCTGGCCCGGGCCGAAGCGCTCGTCCAGGCTGTCCTGCAGCCAGATCACGCGCGGCTTGCCTTCGGCGTCGCTCTTGTCGCTCATGCCGTGGTCGGCGGTCAGTGCCAGCGTGATGTCCTGCGCCGCCAGGCGGCCGAAGGCGTCGTCCAGGCGGCGGTAGAAGCTGCGCGCGTCGTCTTCCTCGGGCGCCCACTTGTGCTGCACCCAGTCGGTGAGCGACAGGTACATCAGCTCGGGCCGGCGGTCGGCCAGCAGTTTGATGCCGGCCTCCAGCACGAACAGCGACAGCTCCATCGAGTACATGCCCGGCGCGGGCATGCCCACGTAGGCGGGCGCGTCGGCGATGCCGTTCTCGACCAGCGTGCACTGTTGTGCAAACTCGGCCGAGAAGGACACGTGACCCTCGCGCACGTCCAGCCCCTTGGCCAGTTGGCGGCGCAGCTTGTCCTTGGCGGTGATGGACACCACGCGCGCGCCGGCCTGGGCAAAGCGCGTCAGGATGCTGTCGCCGCGCAGCAGTTCCGGGCCGGTCATGACCACCGGCTGCCAGGTGGCGGTGTCGAGGTAGAAGTTGCCCGATATCCCGTGGCGCGCGCTGGGCGTGCCGGTGATGATGGACATGTTGTTGGGACAGGTGAACGAAGGCATGGTGCCGTCGATCACCGCCGCGTGGCCTTCGCGCACGAAGCGTGCGATGTGCGGGATGCAGCCCTCGGCCAGGTAGCGCCGCAGGTAGGCCGGGTCACCGCCGTCCACGCACACCACCACCACCGGGCGCAGCGGCCAGCGGTAGCCGACGCCGTTGATGTCGATGTCGATGTCGATGCGCTGCGGCCGCGGCGGCGTGGGGTCGGTCTTCGACGACTGCGCTGGGTTCACGAGTGCTTGGCCAATGGCGCTGTACCGAAAGGGCCATTGTTGGCAGCCACTGTGATGCGTTCGTGACAAGGCGCGCAGACGGGCCATGTGACAGCGGCCATCGGGCGCGCCCCTCTTGCACTTTGTCGCAATAAGCGTATAAACGATTTACACCATTCATGGAGCTACCCACCATGGCCCGCAAATCCCCTGTCGCAACCGCTGATCTGCCGCTGTCCAGCGCCGCCGCCGCAGCTTCCGCAGCAGCACCCGCCGATGCGCCTGCATCGGATGCGGTGCCACCGCCGCAAGCCGGGCAGCCCGCGGCGGCGAAGCCGCCTGTCAAGCGGGCCAAGCCCGCCGCCCGGAAGGCCAGCCCTGCTGCCAGCAAGCCCAAGCCCGTCAAGCCCGCCAAGGCAGTCAAGCCACCCCAGCCGGCCAAGCCGAAGCCGGCGGCCAAGCCCCCGGCTGGCGCCCAGCCCACGGTCGTGGACAAGCCCGCGGGCAAGCTGCCCCGCCCGCATCCCAAGCTGGTACGCGACAGCTTCACCATGCCCGAGGCCGACTTCGCCTACATCGCCCGGCTCAAGGTCAGCGCGCTCGGCGTCGGGCGCGCGGCCAAGAAGAGTGAACTGCTGCGCGCCGGCCTGCGCCTGCTGGCAACGCTGGACGCCAAGACCCTGGTGCAGGTGCTGGACGATCTGACCCCGGTGAAGACCGGCCGGCCCAAGAAGGGCCGTTGATCCGGCGCCTGCCCGTGTCAAACCGTCACCCGGCACGCCCCGCGCCTGCCCAAGCTTCCTGAAGGGGCTCGTCCATGGCCAGTGCCACGCTGATCTGGTGGTCTTTTCTGTGCGCGGTGAGCCTGCTCAACGTAGTGGTGTGGGCGGCGTCGGTGGCCCACTTGCGCCGCCGCGCGCCCGGGCTCGACCCCGACACCCGCGCCCTGCTGCGCCTGCAGATGCTGCTGTCGGCCGGCTACGTGCTGGGCTGCGCCTACCGCTCGATGTTTCCGGTGTACGACGTGCAGCGCCTGGGCCTGGTGGATTCGTGGCTGTCCAGCGTGATCGTCGGGCGCTCGGTCGCCACCCTGGCCGAGATGTGCTTTGCCATCCAGTGGGCGCTGCTGCTGCGCACGCTGGCCCGCGACAGCGGCAGCCGCTTCGCCCTGTGGATAGCGGGCCTGGTGGTGCCGATGATCGCGCTGGCCGAGCTGTGCTCGTGGCATGCCGTGCTCACGCGGTCCAACCTGGGCCACGTCATCGAGGAAACGCTGTGGGGGCTCAGTGCGGCGCTGCTGGTGGCCGGCTTCGCGCGCGTCAGGCCGCACTGCGCGCCCAGCGTGCAGCGCGTGCTGGCCGGCGCCTGCGTCATCGGCCTGGCCTACGTGGCCTACATGTTCATGGTCGATGTGCCGATGTACTGGGCGCGCTGGGTGCAGGACGAGGCCCAGGGCCGCCAGTACCTGAGCCTGGCCCAGGGCTTGGCCGATGCGTCGCAGAACTGGGTTGTGTCACATCGCTGGGCCGACTGGGAGACCGAGGTCGTGTGGATGTCGCTGTACTTCAGCGTCGCCGTCTGGCTGAGCATGAGCCTGATGCACGTGGCCGGCCTGCTGGGGCGGCGCCCGGGGCAGCCTGTGGCCTATGCTGGGGCTGGAACTGTCGCGCCGGCTTCGAGTCTGCGCCTGGACCGGCTGCCCCGTTGAACCTTCGGAACACCCCATGAAGTCCACCACCGCTTTCAGCCTGGTCCGCGTCGTGCGGGCCATGCAGTACTCAGAGAAAGGCATCCGCAGCGCCTGGCGCGACGAAGCCGCCTTCCGGCAAGAGCTGATGCTGATGTTGCTGCTGGCGCCGCTGACCCTGTGGCTGCAATTGCCGCTGCTGCACACGGTGCTGCTGCTGGCGCTGATGGGCCTGGTGCTGGTGGCCGAGCTGCTGAACAGCGGACTCGAGGCCGTGGTGGACATGGTCTCGCCCGAACTCCACCCGCTGGCCGCCAAGGCCAAGGACTGCGGCAGCGCTGCGGTCTTCGTGGCGCTGCTCATGTGCAGCGGGGCCTGGCTGGCGCTGGCCGGGCCGGCCTTGTGGGCGCGTGTGTTGTACTGAACCTCTGCGCTGGAGTTTGCCTTTCGGCCAAATTCGGCGGCAAACTCGATGGAAGTGGTTACCCCGGGTCGCCGGCCCCTTTGGTTAAACTCGTGGCCAGATTCGACAGGTATAGGGAACGGCTGAGTTTCGCTGCACGCCCATTGCATTTCGATTCGCCAGCTTCTAATGCGTCATTTCCCGCCTGCGCCGCCACTGCCTGGCTGCCTGCCCACACAGTTTGCCGGCCCGGCGGTGCGGGTCTGCGGTGGGCCTGTCACGGCTGACGCGGGCCTATTCCCTTAGTTTCAAGGTGCTCGGCACACAGATGCAATTCAGATCCAGACACCAGACGTCGAAAGTGTCCACACGCGCTGGAAGTGGGCCCAGGGCACAGCGCCCAGCCGGCCCCGATGCGCCCGATGCGCCCATGAGCGCGGCGCGGCTGGCGGCAGAGCTTGCGTTTTCACTGCCGCCACAGCCCGCGTCTGCGGACAGCGGCCCCATCGTCGTGGTGCGCAGGGCCAAAGGGATCACCCGGGATGAAGCCGTTGCGGCCCCCGTGCCCACGGCCGCAGAAGATGCCGATGCCCGCCACAAGGGCCCGCGCATCTTCCGGGTGGCGTCGGCGTCCGGGCTTGCAGCCGATGGCGAAGCGCACGCCCAGGCCCTCCATGCCGGGGATGACCAGGATTTGCCGCACGCGCGCCGCCGCAGGCTGCTCGCGGCCGACAGGCGCCCGGGCCCACTGCTGCAGGTCTATCGGGCCCCGCACCAGCCGCAATTCGATGTCGATGCGGGCGCGGACGCGCAGTCTGAGGGTTCCCCGAGGCTGCTGGAAGCGCTGGCTCGACAGCTGGCCGGCATCGAGCCGGTCTTCGACGACATCCGGCGCGCGCAGGCCTTTCGGTTCAGGGAAGACGGGTCTGACGAAGCCTGGCAGGGCCTTTCGGTCGCGGCCGATACGGTGCACGGTTGGATCCAGGTGCAACTGGACAACGCATCGAGTCCGCCCGAAGAACCAGCAGTCGAGGCCGCCCCGCCGGCCGCGACTGCGCCGCGCGGCCCCAGCCGGCAAAGTGTCTTCCAGCGACGCCGGACCTGATCGTGCGCCCTGGTTCCCGTCACCCGGGCTGAAGCAAGGGCAGTCCGTGTGGGCAGGGGCCGCGTCACGGCGCTGACGCCGCGTTGTCACGCGCGCGTCGCGCGGCGGCGCCACGATGCAGGGCATGCGCCGTGATGAGCTTCCCGACCCCGCCGAGGCAGCGTCCACTGACGAAGCCCAGGGCCGGCTGCAGGTGCGCACGGTGTGGATCTCCGACCTGCACCTGGGCACGCCGGGCTGCCAGGCCGAGGCCTTGCTGGACTTCCTGCGCAGCGTGGATTGCGAGACGCTGTTCCTGGTGGGCGACATCATCGACGGCTGGCAGCTGCGCCGGCAGTGGTACTGGCCGCAGGCGCACAACGACGTGGTGCAGAAGCTGCTGCGCAAGGCGCGCAAGGGCACGCGCGTGATCTTCGTGCCGGGCAACCACGACGAGTTCGCGCGCAAGTACCTGGGCCACAACTTCGGCGGCGTCGACGTGGTCGACGAATACATGCACGAGACCGCCGACGGCCGCCGGCTGTGGGTCACGCACGGCGATCTGTTCGACAGCGTGATCCAGTGCGCGCGCTGGCTGGCCATCGTGGGCGACTGGGCCTACGACATCACCATCCGCATCAACCGCCATGTCAATTCCTGGCGGGCGCGCATGAAGCTGCCCTACTTCAGCCTGTCGCGCTACCTCAAGCTCAAGGTCAAGCGCGCGGTCAGCTACGTCGGCGATTTCGAGGTGGCAGTGGCGCGCGAGGCCCGCGCCCGCGGCGCGCACGGCGTGGTCTGCGGCCACATCCACCACGCCGAGATGCGCAGCATCGACGGCGTGCTGTACTGCAACGACGGCGACTGGGTCGAAAGCCTCACGGCCCTGGTCGAGCACGCCGATGGCCGGCTGGAAATCGTCGACTGGTCGCATCGCGCAGGCCATGCCGCCGCGCACCCGGTGCCCGCGCTGCAGGCGCTGCCGGCCTGAGAGGCTGAGAGTCTTTCACCCATGCCCGCCTGTCGCGGTTGCAAATGCTCGCCATAGCCCGAGCTATGGCTGCGCTTTGCGCCTAGATCGGGGGCGCCTGGACGCGCCCTTCGGGCACGGCCGAAAAACTCCCAGCCTCTGAGCCGGCGTCGACTTCAACCCTTGTCGGCGGCGCGCGGTTTGGGCGGCGCGGGGCGGCGGCCGTCGATGACGTGCGCGATCGCCAGCACCGGGTGCTTGAAGATCATGCGCGGGCCGGCGTAGCGCATCACCTCGCGCGTGGCCTCGCGCTGCTTCGGGCCGTAGCAGTGGATCTGGCAGTTCACGCAGGTGGGCTTGTCCGGCCCGAAGGGGCAGGCGGCCAGGCGCTTGCGCGCGTAGTCCAGCAGCGCGGCACAGTCGTCGCACAGGCCTTCGGCGTCGTGCGGCAGGCTGGTGTGCAGGTCGGCGCAATGGATGCGCATCATGGCCGCCAGCGTGTGCAGTTCGCGCCGCAGCCGGGGCGTGTTCATGCGGGCCGCGCGACGTGCGGCGCCCTCGGACAGCGGGACCGGTGCTTCATCCATGCCGGCATTCTTGGGCGGCGGCGGCGGGCGCGCCCTGCGCCAGATCAAAACATGCTTGTGAAATGCATCTATCGTCGAGGCATGGACACTCCGCTGCAACCCCGGCCCTGGCTGCTGCTGGCGCCGGCCCTGGCGCTGGCCTTGCTGGCGGCGCATTTCTACCGCGCGGCCGCCTGGCCGCTGGTGGGCGCCAGCTTGCTGCTGCTGGGCCTGATGCTGGTCTTGCGCCGCGCCTGGCTGCCACGTCTGGTGCAGGTTTGCCTGTTGGCCGGCACGCTCGAGTGGCTCTGGACTGCTCTGCTGCTGACCCAGCAACGCCAGGCCCTGGGCCAGCCCTGGCTGCGCATGCTCTTGATCCTGGGCGCCGTGGCCCTGCTGACGGCGGCTTCGGCCGCGGTGTTCAGCCAGCAGCGCGTGCGCAGGCGCTACGGCCTGGAATAGCCCTCAGTGTTCGGGCCGGCGCCACAGCCACAACGCCACGGCGGCCATGGTGGCGCAGGCCAGCAGCAAGGCCCAGGGCTGCACGCCGATGACGGCCATCAGCACCGCGCTCAGGGTCATCATGATGCTGGCGGCCCACTTCGCGCGGCGCGGCACGCTGCCCCTTTCGCGCCACTGGCGCAGGCCCGGGCCGTAGCGCGGGTGTTGCAGCAGCCACTGTTCCAGCGCCGGCCAGCCGCGCCCGCCGGCCCAGGCGGCCAGCAGCAGAAGGGGCACCGTCGGCAGCCCCGGCAACACGGTGCCCACCAGGCCCAGCAGCAGGCTCAGCAGCGCCAGCGTGCGCCAGAGCAGGACGGTGACGGCGCGCGGCAGCATGGGGTGGCCTGGGGGTGTCGTTGCGGCGGGCAAGGGCCCGGCCAGGGGGCAGTCTACGCATCCGGCGGCATGCGCCGCCAGCACCCCGTCAGGGCTTGGCCGCCGGTGCGGCGGTGCGGCTTGCCATGGTGTCGATGAAGGCGCTGCGCACGTAACCCACCACCTCGGCGATGGCTTCGGGCGTAGGCGCCAGGTCGCCGGCGGGCATGCCCGGGGCGTGCGGCCGGCGCGCCACGGCCGCCGTCATGGCCGCCGCGTCCAGATCGGGCCGGGCACGGCCTGTGGCGATGGCGGGTGCCGCCTCCACCGCGCCGCGGCGCGGGCCGCCCTTGCCGCGGTCGCCGTGGCAGGACATGCAGGACTGGCGGTACAGCGCATATCCGCGCCCCAGCGGCGTGGCCGGGTCGGGGCGGATGAAGGCGGCGCGGATGAAGTCGACCACGCCTTCGATGGCTTCGTGCGACAGGCGCTCGTTGCGGCCCACCATGGCCGTGTGTGGCCGACCGTCGCGCACGATGGCGATCATGTAGGGCCGCGTCAGCGTGAGCCGCGCTTCTTCGGAGGTGAAGTCGCGCGGCCGGCTGGCCAGCGCCGATGCGGCGTGGCTGTCGCCGTTGCCTCTTTCGCCGTGGCAGGCCGAGCACACGCGCAGGTAGGTGTCGGCCGGCCGGGTTGCGTCTTGCGCCGGGGCGGCGCCGGCGGCCAGCAGGCACAGGGCGGCGGCCAGGGTGTGGCGAATGCTCATGGCGCCAGACTGTAGCCCAGCGTTCCGGGCCGCCCGGGGTGCCCTGGCGCATCGTGTGGAATGATGCGGCCCGTCATGCGCAGCACCTTGGTCCCGTCCTTGATCCTGGCCCTGGCCGCCGGCGCGGCGCAGGCGCTGGACCTGGCGCCGCTGTGGGACTTCAGCCAGCCGGCCGCCAGCGAGCAGCGCCTGCGAGCCGCGCTGGCCACGGCGCAGGGCGACGCCGCCTTCATCCTGCGCACGCAGATCGCGCGCAGCTGGGGCCTGCGCCGCGACTTTGCGAAGGCGCGCGCGCAGCTGGCCGAGCTGCAGCCCGCGCTGGCCGACGCCGGGCCCGAGGCGCGCGTGCGCTACCACCTCGAACTGGGCCGCAGCCACGCCTCGGCCACGCACCCGCCCGAGGCCCTGACCGACGACGCCCGCCGCCAGGCGCGCGCCGCCTTTCAGACGGCGCTGGACACGGCGCGCAGCGCAGGGCTGGACGGCCTGGCCATCGACGCCATCCACATGTTCGCCTTCGTCGACACCGCGCCGGCGCAGCAACTGCACTGGGCGCAGCAGGCGCTGGCGCTCTCGCTGTCGTCCACCCAGCCGGAGGCGCAGCGCTGGCAGGCGTCCATCCGCAACAACCTGGGCCATGCGCTGCACCAGTTAGGCCGTTTCGAGGAAGCACTGGCGCAGTTCCAGCAGGCCCTGGTGCTGCGCCAGCGCACCGGCAAGCCGCAGGCCGTGCGCCAGGCGCGCTGGATGGTGGCCTGGACGCTGCGTGCCCTGCAGCGCAGCGATGAAGCGCTGCAGATGCAGCTGGCGTTGGAGCGCGAGGGCGACGCTGCGGGCGCGCCCGACCCCTATGTCTTTGAAGAGCTGGAGACGCTGTACTGGGAACGCGGCGACGCAGAGCGCGCTGCCCACTATGCGCAGCGGCGGCGGCAGGGGGTGCGTTGAGCGCGCCATCGGACTGGCGTGCCCGCAGTGGGGCGGCAAAGGCGGGCCCGGGCGGGCCGCGGCGCTTCGGCAAGGCGGTCGGCCCCGGGGGGCCGACTACCCTTG
>LNFM01000309.1_pt1 | contig 124957 bp, 129 predicted proteins | sample 596031 | NCBI WGS metagenome assembly LNFM01 (sample SAMN04254537, study PRJNA301005) | activated carbon metagenome | isolation source: dual media filters at the Ann Arbor, Michigan drinking water treatment plant | place: USA: Ann Arbor | reverse complement strand
CGAAACCACCACGACCGCCGCCGCCTTCACGGGGAGCCATCGGTTTAGCTTCACTAACGTTCATGTTACGACCGCTGAGGTCTTGACCGTTGAGCTTTTCAATTGCCTCAGTTGCTTCACTGTCCGAAGACATTTCAACAAAACCGAAACCTTTGCTGCGTCCAGAATCACGATCAGTTACAACGCGAGCTGATTCAACAGTTCCGCATTGACCGAATACTTCAGCGAGATTTTCGTCGCTTACTGCATATGATAAATTTCCTACGTATAACTTCTTACCCATTTTGGCCTCCTTATGGCATTTGGGAGCCGCCTAAGAGACCGTTCGGTGCAAAACCTTACAAAACTCATCAGTAGCTTAACTTTGGATTTACAGATTTAAACGAGAAGCCTTTAAATTGAAAGAAATAAATCACAAATTGCAGACCTCCCCCTGTAAAGGGTTCAAGCTCACGAGTTCAGATCAAATAGATTGGAATTGGTTATGGTCCAGACCTTGTAACCTAGGCGTATAGGGGGTCTTCATGACTTTATTTATATCGGATTCGTTCTTTGGTTTCAAAAATGATAAATACAGGGCGTCTTTGTCTCACCCAAAATCGAGGCTGATCTGGAGTCAAAACTTGACCCGTCAAGAATCGGTTTTACAACTCAAAGAATCCCTTCGTTTGCTTCCAGAGCCCATGGAAATTATCGCTCATGGTAAGGGTGGTCTGGATATGATTGATTGCTTGGTGCAATTCCCAGAGCTCAGAGCCAAGGTCAAAAAATTAGTGTGTGTGCAGTCTCCGATTTGGGGAACACCAGCCGCAGACTTTTTAGTGGGTCATCCAATGATGCGTGTGATGCTCAATCTCTTTGGATTTATATTTCGTTTTTCTCCACAAGCCGTTGAGGAATTAACTGAGCTGAATCGCCAAGTTTATATGATCATTAATAGAAGTAAAATTATGGAAATGATGAGTGAAGTAGAAGTGGTTACCGTGGGTTCTAGTTTTCAGTGGGGAGCAAAGCCCGAGGGAATTTTAAACCGCGTAGGATATTTTATAAATAGGTTGATTACGCAGCACTCAGGCCCGAATGATGGAGTTGTACCTGAAAGCTCGACAAGGATTGCCAATGAAAAGCATGTCAAGCTTAGTCAGGTTTCCCATCTAGGAGCTATTCCGCTAGTGCCTTCTGGATATCACCAACTAAATCCTTTGGTTCCACCTGAGGGGCGTAACGCTGAAGGACCTGTCCATTTTTAGAAATTAAAAATTTAGTAAAATTCCATTTAATAGCCTCTGTGCCTAAAAGCCCAGGGGCTTTTTCTTTTAACCATGTGTAGAGGGGATCGGCGTTGGATCCGTTGACATCAATTTTTGCCATAATCGGAAAAGTCACATCATACTTCAACGAGCAAAAACTTTGAATTTCTTCATTGGTGCCAGGCTCTTGAGCGCCGAATTGGTTGCACGGAAAACCAAGAATAGTGAATTTTTGATTTTTGTATTCACGAAAAAGAGATTCAAGTCCCTTGTACTGGTTAGTGAAGCCGCACTTGCTGGCGACGTTAACTATGAGGACTACGTGGTCTTTGAGTTTCGCTAAATCGAAAGGCTTGTTGTCTGCAGTTTGTGCTTTGAAGTTATGGAAAGTTGGGGTTGGCATGGTGGCTCCTAGGGTGGGGGCTAAATGGGACCATTGAAAAAATGTAATAGCAGATAAAGCATTAACTTCAAAATAAAATTATATAAACGAACAGGTTAGCTCCCACATCACTATACTTAGGTGCTTAAGTTGCAAGGTTCAAATTAGAGGTGAAAATATGATGTTTATCAAAACCATATATAGTTATGTGATGTTATGTAATTTAGGCTCATTATCCTACGCAGAATCTTTCGGAATGGATTACACAAGTGAACATGAGCAATTAGTTGCATTAGAGAATGAAAGATTAAAAATTGAAAATCCAATAGATCAAATAATGATTAAGGACAGTGAAGGTCATTTAATTTTTGTTGATACTTCTGGAATGTTTATAGTTGAAAAAACAGTATATGAAATTTTACTTGAACGAAATTTAATCAATTTCGAAACCTCATCAATGTCAACTTTGTGTACTAAAACATTAGATAATTAAAGGTTCAATGAAATATATTGATATATTTAAATATTTTTTTATTACAATTTTTTGTGTTTCCATTTTAATTTTTATATTAAAAGTGGTAACTTATCACATGGAAAAAAATAATGATGCGAAACCTTTTATAGTCTCTCTTTTTTGGAAGAAATCGTATAAAACTTTGGATCCTGCGAGAATTTCATACATTAACGAAGCTATTTTGATCGATAACTTGTATAGAAATCTTATAGCCTATGACGACTATGGCAACTTAATAACTGATCTTGCTGATAATTTTTTCTGGAATGGATCATCTTATGTTTTTCAGTTTTCAGAAAAGAAACTTACGTCAAAAGGTAAAATAATTAATTCCGATGATGCCCTTTATAGTTTTAAAAGACTAATGTTAATCGATGGCAATAGTCATGGCAGGTTAAAGAAATATATCTGTGGTTCTGAAGAACTAAAAAATATTAATGATAATTGCGTAGGATTAAGAGCTGAGAATGGCCAATTAATTATTACACCCAATAATAAAATAGCTCCAGATTTGCTACTTAATCTTTTCACCGGTATAGATTTTAAAATTATTCCAAAAGACGCATTTCAACAAACTGAGCCTTATAAGATATTTGATTATACAAATACGACGGGTGCCTATTTCATAAATAGTGATTCCGAGGAAATAGAAGCTTCTTTTTCTTTAAATCCAAATTTTGAAGATGCGAACCAAGAATCACCAAAATTTTGGACAATTAAATCAAGTAATTTGTCAGAAAAAGCATCAAAAATAGGAAGTGAAATAGATCTTATTACGACTGCGAGTTTAATAGATTGGGGACAGGATTCCTATGAAAGTTCAAATTTATCAGTTTTTGAATCATTACCAATAGCAATCGAGTTAATAGTATTTACACAAAATGCACAGAGTTCTTTAAGTATCACTGAAAGAGCCTATGTAGGTGCTATACTGCGGGAATTTTTAGAAAAAAAATTGGAAATTAATAAAAAAGAAACATATCAATTTTTTCCTAAAGACAGTGTTGGATATATTTCAAGAATGGATGAAGACAAATTAATTTCGATATTGGGCAACCAGACAAAACCAAAAAGATTAGTAAAAGTAGGTTTTCCAAAAAGTGTTATGAATTCAATAGGTGATTTAAACAGTCTGTTAAAACATAACATTCAGATCGAAGAATTTGAATTTAGTCAATTTTTAAAGAATTCTGACGGCATTGATGCCATGTACACGTTAACGGATACATCAGTTCAAGAAGAATTGACACTTTTAGAGTACAATTTTAATTTTGGTTTATTTGGTGTACCGATGGAGGAGGCTAAAGGTTGGCTAAGTAAATACGTCATTTCGATCAGAACTGAGAGAGCTAATTTTTTAAAAGATTTCCATTTTAAAATACTCAGTGATTTAAAAATAATACCACTCTATGCAATGCCTTATTATGCAGTTACTACTAAAGACAAAACTTTTAAAATGTCACCCCAGAGTGCATCAACAAAAATATGGAAAATACAATCAAAAAATTTAATATTCTAGATTTTGTTAATCGATTTATGCCAAAAATAACTGAGTTGGAATGGACTTCTCGGCATGGCGTAGGTTTACATGATTTTGAAGTAGAAATTAATTTTGAAGGAAGATCTTTTTTAGGTAGGGGCTCATCATCCATAAAAGACCATGCAATAGAAATTGCCATAACTGAAGCACTAGAAAGAATTGTTTTGAAGCATTCAAAGTTTGAAAACTCGAATGGATGCGCTGGTCATTTTAATTTGGATTGTTCCAAAATATACGCGTCAAGTGAGTTGATTGAAAGGCATGTTTTTCTTCATCAGTTTTATTCAAATAATTTTACAGGTAGTGCAATTAACCTATCTTTTGAAAACTCTTGGTTTTCACTTAAAAAGAATTTTATTAATCTTACGTCTAATAATTACCACATAGGAAGTGTCGACTTTGATGGAAAATTTTTAAATGTAGTATTGAACCTGACTTACGTATCGAAAAATCAGCTCTGCTCTGGATACATCATTGGGTTGGGCTGCAACGAAGACATTCAAAAAGCTAAAGTTTCTGCCGAAATCGAAAGTTTAAGAGTTACTAGTCACATTTACCACAATAAAATTCAGTCAATTACACCTAATGACTTTCAAAATTTAAAGCATCCCTCATTTGAGGATCATATGCTACTATCACTAAATTCAGCCTATTCAAATATTATAAGAAAAAAATTTTACTTTGAAAACAGAGTGATGAAATATTGTGTATCCAATATTACTTTCGATACTTTGCAAGTTCCTCAAGTGTTTTCTGATTTAGGCTTATTTTTTGTGAAGGCGCAATCAGATAAATTATTACCATTATTTACTGGTTTTCCAAATCCTATTTTCATTGAAAAAATGATGCTCCTAGCATCATCTAAGCCAGATATTGAGAATTTTTTAATTCCACATCCATTAGGATAGCCCTTGATTGAATCAAAACTGTTTAATAATTTAAAGTTCAAGCTTGTATTAAGTGGAGCCATGATTTCGTTAGCTTTGTGCGCAGGAGTTTTTTACCTGCAACATTTAATTTTCACTAATAGTGCTAATTTGTATACTAGAACTGTTCGTAACCAAGCACTTTATGGTGAATTTACTCAGGTAAAGCATAGTCTTACGCAATCATTATTAACATTTACTGGTGTGCATGCCATATTTCATGATTCTAATCAAAGTTTTGAATATGGTGAAGAGTCTTTTTTCAAGATTAAGTTGTTTTCATATTTTGATTCTGGTCATAACGTGAAAATGGCAACTTATGTTTTTTATTACAAAGGACTTTATGGTGTCTTTTTTGCAGTATTAATGAATTTATTTAGTTTTATTATATTGTTCATTTTTTACAAAAAATCAAAAAGTAGTATTCTGTTAGAGCTTGATCTCCAAAGAAGGGCTGAGAGCGTTAATACTCTTAAGTGGATTTCAAAACAAGTATCACATGATCTAGCCTCACCCTTGTCTGCTATTAATAATCTAATTTATGCTGCTAAATTTGATAGTGAACAGCTAGATTTGTTTAAAGCAATAACAAAGCGAATATCCGATATTTCTCGTGACTTATTGAGACAAGGTGAAGATTTTAGTTCTGAAGAAACTTCTAATGTCTCTGAGTTGGCAACTATCTTTATTCCCAAGCTGCTAAACGAAAAGATTATTGAATTTAGTAATGATGTGAAAATTGAATATGAAATAATAAACAAATCTTCAAGTCTGATAGCATTGAATTCAATAGAAGTTCTTAGAGTTTTATCAAATCTTATTAACAATGCATACGAAGCATCTAGTGAAAAGAAAATGATAACTGTTAAAATCTTCGAGGATGAAAAGTATTTTAATCTTTCAGTAAAAGATGCAGGTAAAGGAATCCCCCCAGATGTTTTGAAGAAATTGAATATAGAAAGTTTCAATTACGGGAAAAAAGGTTCTGGGCTTGGAATCTACGGTGCACGAAAAATTTTGGAAAAAGTTGGAGGAAAAATTGTTATCAAGTCAGATTTAAATATTGGTACAGAGGTATTAGTGTCAATTCCATTTATGATTAATTAATTTCTAGGGATTCTCTTCCTACCGCCATAAACAACGCCATCATTTTTATCTGCAAGGTATTCGATAGATCCATTGTCTACATAAAGGGTTTCACTTATTTTGCAGAAGGCCCTCTCATTGTTGTCCTTATCTCTGAAAATCATACTTTTGCCCATTAAAATTGTTTTGCAAATTTCTCCACCGATATCAATTCCACCTGGAGTCTTTTTGTTTACATTTTTTGAAGAGAGCTTTTTGATAAAGTCAAAATTAGTACATTCATTTTTCTCAGCATTTAGCTTGCATTCAATGGTTGAGGTAAGTCGCATTTCTTCTTTGAAGTAAACTTTAATTTCTTTTCCATCAGAAAAGTAGGATTGGGTTTGTGCCTGTGCTAAAGTTAATATGAGTAAAAAGAAAGTTTTCACATAGCCTCTTCTTTATCTTTGAGGTAGACGATTTCACTAGTATTTAAAAATAAATTTATCTCATCTACCCAAATTTGTCCATTTACACATTTATCAGAAGGACTCATATCGTTTTCGTTCGGAAATTTATCACAGGATGTTCCGTAAGAGTCTCGCACCAAGTATTGACAGAAAGGTGTTTTTGTTTTTGTAACAGGATCTGTGTAAACCGAAACTCTTCTGCCCACAATGGGGCTGCCATGCATAGCAGTTGGACAAGATTCGGTGCTCAGCGTTCCATTTTTTTGCATAGTTATTAGATCGACATTCTTTAACATTCCATGGCAGTAGTTTATAGAAACTGGTGTTCTTTTATTGTTTAATCTTTCATCGATTATTTTTCTTATTTTTTTTATACCTTCTATTGCTTCACCCTTTGAGCTTACGGCAACTGATTCTGGTTTTGGGAAGCCAGTTCGAATTTTTGCTTCTTTGCTGCATAGATCTTGAATAATTATATTTATATTTTTTAGTTTGTTATCTTCAATCAAGTGGTTAGAAAGCTTATCTAAGTCTAATTTATTGTTGAAGCCAGCTTTTTGAATACATTTATTAATTTCTGCTATCATTTCCGAGCGAGTTTGTTTAGATTGTGCTGCTAGTAAATCTTCTAAAAAGATTTCGTAATTTTTTGTTTTTAAGTTTTTATTAAAAGTATTGTATGAGCAAGCTTTGTATTCGTTTATTTTTTCTAAAATTGAATATGGTGAGGCTCCATTTTGAAACATATTTCTTCCAGTAGATATAGAATGTTGTAGGGCAAGTGGATATGGTGAAGTAATAAATTCTAGTGGTGGATCATTTTTAATTTTCCAAGCATCAGCAAGTTGTGTTGCACTGTATGCTGCACATAAACCCAAGTCTTGTTGGTGTTGGATTGGAATTTTTGACATTGCTTCTGGTGGTAAATCAAGTCGTACCTCCGAGCAATTCTTCCCTTTCGAAAGTTCAAATTTGTCTACTAGTTCAATATTTGCTAAAATCACAAATTGAAAAATCATAATTGTTAAATATGTCATTTTTTAATGATATAATTTCATTTTGAGACATTCATTCTGTTATTTATTTATACTAACTAATGTCTAGTCCATAAATGAGACATTTTACTCTTTAATAACAGTATTTTTTTATTTTTATTTCGATTGTGATAAACTTAAATCAGGGGGAAAATTGTCATATTTTCTTACGATTTTATGTTTATGTTCATCAATTTTGGCTTTTGGAAATTCCGTAAAAAGCAGAGCTTCACAAAGCGCCGATCGAGGACCTGCATCTAATACTTTAGGTTCTTCCATTGCATTTCCAGGTTATTACAACTGTGAATATAACAACCAGTCTTATTTAAAGTGTGACGCTAACGGCGTGCCTGTTCCTGGCAGCAGCCCGCAAACTAACCTTAATCAGTATATTAATGATAATCCCGCTGCCTTACAAAATCAAAATGATGAGGACTCTAGACGTAGGCTTGATATTTTAATCGCCGACTGCCAGCAGACATCAGGAATGTCATCCGTAGAATGTGAAAGATCTATGGGGTTGAATCAAGGCACAAGCACTTCGACTGGCAATAATGGTGCAAACAGAGTCAATGATTGCGTAGCTAATGAAAGCTATCCAGGTGAGTGTGACATTGGTCAACCAACAGCAAGAGGCGAAGTTAAAGGTACTAACAACGGCACATGTCAGCACGGTATGGACGCTCTCGGCAACTGCCGACCAAACCCCAACGACCCCAACGCAGCAGTGGGACCTAGCCCAACCGCACCCAGCGGAAACCTCAATCTAGCGGGCTACGAAGCTCAGCAACAGCACATAGAAGTATGTGCTGCCGCAGGAAAAAAAGCTGATGATGCTTGCAACCCAGAAGCACAAAGCTGGATGAAAGCTATCAATCAAGTATCAGGAATATTAGGTTCAACTATGAATCAAGGTGCCTGCAGCACCTTAGCCGCAACTCAAACGGGTTCTGCTGCCTCCATGAGCTACTACACAGCTCAGTGCGGACAAGCTGTTGGCGAGTGCGTTTCTACCTGTCAGAAAAATATAGTTTCTTCTGATCCAAATATTAAAAATGAAGCAACAGAAATTGTTAAAGAGTGTAATAAAAAAGGTGTGACAGCTAAACAAGCAGAGCAAGCAGCCGCTCAAGGTGCTGCACAACTTGCGAAAGCTATTCAGTCTTGCCAAGCCTCTTTTGGAATGGATATGGGAAATATGGGCATCCAAGCTCAACCCTATGTCGGTAAAACGGCTGATGAAATTTTAGCAGGTTTGCAAACTCAGCAAGATCAAAGTTTAAACTTTCAAGGCACGGGTTCAGGTCAAACAGGTGACATGAACGCAAATATTAATCTTGATGATTTAGGTAGCGAGGCTCCAACTATCGGACCAGCTAAACCAAGATCTGTTGGACAAGCCCCCGGTGGTCAACAAGGCAGTGCAGGTATGGGCTCTGGTGGTGGAGTGGGTGTAGATGCCAACAGTGGTCGTGCGTCCAATAGAAAATCAGGTTCAGGATTATTTTCAAATATCTTATCGGGATTTTTTGGTAGTGGCGGTGGCGGATCTTTCGGTGGCAGCGGTGGATCTGGTCGTTCCGGAAGTGGAGGCGGTAGCTGGTTCGGTGGAGGCTCGGGTTCCAATCAACCTCAAGCAGCTAAAATGCCAGACCTCAGACAATTTTTACCAGGTGCAAAGCTTGATCCTAAAAAAGACCGCGGTATCGCAGGCCGAGTGGTCTCACGTGATGGAATCAGTGGACCTCACTCGAATGTTTGGCGTGACATTAGCAATCGCTACCAAGTTAAGAAGGCTTCACTGCTTCCTTAGCAACTAAATCCCCATCATCGAATGTAAACATTTAACTGTTTTGTGGCGAAGCTCTTGGTCAACCACGACTGTGACACTCATGCCTGTGACCAGTATTTCATTAAATAAAATGCCATCCCGATCTAATAATTTAAACAAATGATCGAAGAGCTGTGAGGATGTCACCCCGGTGCAAGTCATGGTCACAGTCGAAAATCTTTTTAGATTTGTTTTCACGGGTGAAGTTGGAATTTCTTTCTCGATGGCTCGCATGATTTCCAGCGGCCCCGTTAATAAAAGCTGAGTGTTGTCATTGATGGGTTGAGTTCGCAAAATCTGCGGGAAAGGTATTTGTTTTTCATTCAAATACCAACTTAAGTTTTCTAATGCTTTGAGTGGTTTCACGCCTTCCATGACAAGTTCTAGAACAGTTTCATGAGAGTTAACGGAAAGTGGTTTTGCTGATTCATACATATTGAATCCCTTCTGAATCAAAGTTCCATTGGATAAAGTATCACTGGCAGGACCCACATAAAGTTTGACCTCACGAACTTTTGCAAGTTCGACGGATCTGTAATGCAAAACTTTAGCTCCCCAAAAAGTCATTTCTAAAAGTTGGTCATAGTTTAAATGGGAAATGGGTTTTGCATCTTCCACAATTCTGGGGTCAGCACTAAAAATAGCAGGCACGTCTTTTAAAATTTCGCAGCGTTCAGCTTTAAAGTGTGCTGCCATAGCAACAGCTGTTGTATCCGTGCCTCCGCGCCCAAGGGTGGTGATCTCTTTTGTCACCGGAGAAACCCCTTGAAAGCCTGCAATCACCGCAATTTTTTTCTCGCGAATGGCTTGTTCGACCCTTTGTGGTTTTAAATCTTGAATAAAAGCATTCACATGAGATTCATTCGTTAAAATTCCAGCTTGGCTACCAGTAAAACTAATGGCCGGCGCTTTTAAGTCATTCAAAGCCATAGAAAGCAGTGACATGCTAATTCGCTCTCCTGTAGTAAGCAGCATATCAAGTTCGCGGCGTGAGGGATTGGCTGATACTTGTCCAGCCAAATCAAGAAGTTGATTGGTGGTTTGTCCCATGGCGCTAACAGCGACTATCAGGCTATGAGATTTTGATTGATCAGAAATTCTTTTTGCAACAGCCCTAATTTTTTCAGGAGTTTCTAAAGTGGCTCCGCCATATTTTTGCACGATTAAAGGTTTTTGAGAACTAGCAAAAGTCGACATAGTAGCATTTAAATCTGCAATTATCGCACTGTCAAAGGAAGCTCGCCTGACACGTCGTAGAGCAAGCTTGATACGATTCGCCCTGATCCTTTTGGAACACGGATGTAATGATGAGAAACAGACTTTGGAACGTAACCCAGCAGTAACTCGGCATTCAAATCACGAAGGGATTTTCGGGTCACACCAATTTTATCAGCCAAATGATCAATGTCTGTGCCGCCGGGGGCTGCGATCACATCATACTGCAAAGGCTCGTGTTGTTCGAGAGCACGAAAGCCATAAAGACTGGGAGCTTTAGAAATTAACATAGCAGCTAAAATTTTAGGAACATACTCTTGAGTTTCCTTGGGAATGGCATTTTTTCGAACGAGTGTCCAGTAGTCACTGGTTTTATGTTTCTTAATTATTCTTCTTAAACCGTTTTCACCCATATTGTAGCCGGCTGCTACCAAGTACCATGATGAAGGAAATTCTTTTCGCAAATCTTTGATGTAGCGAACCGCTGCACGAGTGGCTTTCTGTAAATCCCGGCGTTCATCAAGCCAATAAGTTTTATCGAGACCGTAGCGAGTACCCGTAGTTTCAATGAATTGCCAAGGACCCACAGCCGATGCACTGCTGATGGCAGTTGAGGAAAATCCACTCTCGATCATTACCATAAAAGCTAAGTCTGTCGGCAAATTTGCTTTCCTGAGTTCCTCTTGAATAAAAGGAAGATAGCGACTGGCTCGCTCGAGCCACTGACGAAACCATTTTTGCCCGCGAGTTTGAAAGTGATTCACCCAAAAGGAAACTTTGTGATTATAAGTCACTGGTAAATCAAAAACCAAAGGAGATTGGCCCGAATTCATAGTTTGTATTTGTGACTTTTGATTTTTTACAGTTGGATTGACGGCAGCATTCAAAGACATTGATGAAGCAAAAATAAAAATGAGAAATGTCTTCTTAAGCATCGTTCATTCAGGTTAGCACGGTGTTAAGATAGACTAGCAACCAGATCTGCATTCCAACTGGACCTGACAAAATTCCAACACCGGGCTTTGGTCGAGTCCTTCAGGCAGAGTCAATGAATCGAAATACAGACATTTTAGTCACTGGACTTTCTATCACTAAGTCCTGAAATTTTTGAAATCTCAATTTGGCACAGGCGTTGCTTTTATGACAGCTGTGGAGGATGAATGGCCATAAAAGGAGTTTACACAGCTTTGTCGGGTGCAATGGCTCAAAGTGCAAAACTTGATACCATTGCGAACAACATTGCAAACGTAAACACACCCGGATTCAAACGTGACGAACAAGTTTTTTCAGAATACATCACGGCCAATGAAAAAGAGCCCACAACAATTCCCATTCCCAGAGATGTAGCTGCCATCGAAAGTTTTTATAATATGCAAGGTGGAGATAAAGCCTACGTTCATGAAAAAGGCACTTACACTGATTTTTCCCAGGGCAGTATGAAAAGAACCGGAAGCCCACTTGATGTTGCTATCGACGGCCCTGGATTTTTTGAAGTTTCCACACCCAGTGGTGTTCGCTACACTCGAGCAGGAAATTTTACCATTGATGGCAACGGTCGCATGGTAACAAAAGAAGGTTATCCTGTCCTTCGTACAGCTGATGAGGGAACTCCAGCTGAAGAAAGACTTTTTCAATTCAATACTCAAGGGCCTGTTTCCATTACTGATCAAGGGCAAGTTTATCAAGGTGAAGATCTTTTAGGAGGTCTTTCCATGGTGAATGTGGGAACTCCTGATTCACTCATGAAAATTGGAAATAATCTTTACGGTCCAAGACCTCAGCAAACTTTAACAACAAATCCGATTCCAAGCCCTTCTGTGCGTCAGGGGTTTTTAGAAACCAGTAACGTGAATGTTGTCAGTGAAATGACGGACATGATCACCACTCACCGAGTTTTTGAAAGCACACAAAAAGCAATCAGTGCCTATGACGGTATGGTGGATAAGTTGGTTAATGTTGTCGGAAAAGTGAATCCGTAATGAATAATTCACGAGGAGCTAAGAAATGATAAGAAGTCTTAATACAGCCGCAACGGGAATGGCAGCTCAGCAAGAAAATATGGATGTTATTTCCAATAACATCGCCAATTCTCAAACTACAGGTTTTAAAAAATCACGAGCTGAATTTGAAGATCTTCTTTATCATACAAAAAAAGAACCAGGTGCTGCGGCTGGTGCTAATTCCTTTTCACCGAATGGTGTGCAAATCGGATTAGGAACAAGAACATCATCCGTGCAAAAAAACTTTGAAACAGGCAGTGCGATAACTACAAAAGCCCCCTTTGATTTACAAATTGAAGGCCCGGGATTTTTTCAGATTCTTACGCCTGATGGACAAACAGCTTATACAAGGGATGGATCTTTTAGAAAAGATCCCACGGGCCGAGTGGTCGATAAAAATGGTAATAGTTTAATTCCTGAAATTACAATTCCTTCTGATGCATCTGGTGTGGAAGTCAGAGCCACTGGTGAAGTCGTGGTTTACCAAGGTCCCAACGGAGATCCTTCCACGATCGCTCAATTAGATATTGTTAATTTCGTGAATCCAGCAGGGCTTAGAGCTGTGGGTAAAAATTTATTTCAACAAACTCCGGCCAGTGGGCAAGCAGTTGCCAATCGTCCTGGTTTAAACGGTGTTGGGTATTTAGCACAAGGTCAGCTGGAAGCTTCTAATGTCAACATTGTGGATGAAATGGTGGATATGATCAAAGCGCAAAGAGCTTTTGAAACAAACAGTAAAGTGATTCAAACCTCAGATCAAATGCTTCAAAGCATTAATAGTATGAGATAACCCATGAAGCTTATTTATGGAATCCTGATTGCTGCTTTTGCCTATGCTTCTGAGAAACCAGAAGTGTCTTTAACATCACAAATTCGTATTTCACAATTCGTGAGTCTTAATTTAGAGGATTTAATTTTGAAGCCTCAGCCAGTTCCAGCAGAGCTATTAGATATTCCCATCACTTTACCTGATCAAGGTGTGACAAAAGCTGAGCTATTGGAATGGTTCAAAAGTAAAAAAGAAACTTACAGGGAACTCAATCTATTCACTTTCAATTTTCCAGAAAAAATTGAATTGGAAGTTAATGATTCAGTCACAGCCTCGTTTATTACGAATCGAATAGTTAATCGTTTGAAAGTCAAATGCAGTGATTGTGAATATCAAATTAAATTTAGTCATTTACCAAAGCCTACAACAATGGTTGAAAAAATTGATTTTGCTCAATTACCGGCATCTGGACCTTTTATGTTAAGTACTTTAAATGCAAAGGGTGAAAAGTCAGGTTGGGTCACAGGACAAATTCAGACTTCCCGCAATGTTGTGAAGGCCAATCGTTTTTTAAGATCAGGTGATAGACTTCGTTTGGATGACTTGGTTTTAGAAAAAACAGATATCAGTTTTATTAAGGATTACTATACGGACGTATCTCAATTGGTCGGTAAAAAAACTTCCAGGGCTTTATCAGTAAAAGCCACTTTAAGCTCAAGTGACATTGAGAGATCCCATGACATTAAGCAAGGTCAATCAGTGAAAGCTCGTGCTGGAACATCAGGCTTTGAGGTTGTTATTCAAGCTGTAGCTTTGGATTCAGGATCCACAGGTGATATTATAAGAATTCGCAATATCAATTACCAAAAAATGTTAACTGCAAGGGTGATTGAACCTGGATTGGTGGAGATTCAATGAATATAAATCATCTTATATTTATAATTTTAATTTCTTTTTTAGGATCTGGTTGTGCATCATTAAAGAACTTATTGGGTGAAGAGGTCAGCCAAAGTGTACCTTTTTTGGCTGAGGAACCTGCTTTGAAGTACTCGGACACTCCCCAAGCTGGTGTGACTGAAGACCGAGAGTATCGAAAGATGACCCGTGAAAGAATGGAAGAGGAATCTGATCTGGGTGCCCAAGCTGGCAGCCTATGGGTCATGGAAGGTCAAACTTCGTATTTGTTTGCACAAAACAAATCTCGTCAAGAAGGTGATCACTTAAAAGTAAAATTGGAAGGCAGTGGACTTAAACAAATTGAAGCGAAAGCTCAAAATGTCAGAGCCTTGTTAAGGGAAATCGAAGAAGAGCGAAAGCGCCGTGAGAATCCTCCAATCGAAACACCAGTCATGTCAAAAGCTCCCGATGGTGGAGTTACAACAGCTGGTGGTCGTGCACCAACAGCAGCAGCAGCTGCACCCCCCAAGCCTGTGGTGGCTGAGAAACCAAAGGAAGAAAAAATTGATTTATCTGAGGTCGAAATCATTCCTTCAAAAATTGTGGAAAAGTTAGCAGACGGTTCTTATCGAGTGAAAGGTCAGCAAACACTTATGATTGATAAAAAAGAATACAAAGTTATTCTCTCAGGGTTGTTAAAGCCTGAGGATGCTAACGATCAAGGTGTGAGCTCAGCTGCTCTTATTGATCCTCAATATGATTTAGTCAGTCTTGGAAGGGCTATGCAAAATGATAAAATTAATTAGTATTTTAATAATTTTAGCAGCTGGTTTTCAAGCCGATGCTGCAAGACTCAAAGATATTTCAAGCATTCGTGGAGTGCGAGAGAATCAATTAATTGGTTACGGAATTGTTGTGGGTCTTAAAGGCACCGGTGACGGAAAAAGTGAATTCACTACAAAATCACTTGTCAGAATGCTTGATAAAGTAGGTGTTAAACTTGATAACCAAGACATCACCAGTAAAAATGTGGCAGCTGTTATTGTATCAGCATCACTACCTGCATTTGCAAAAGCTGGAAATCCACTGGACATCACAGTCAGCACCATTGGGGACGCACAAAGTCTGCAAGGTGGAACACTTCTCATGTCACCACTGCGCGCAGCCAATGATCAAGTTTATGCTGTTGCTCAAGGAACCGTGATTATTAGTGGAGATGGTAAAGATGTTCATCCAACAGCGGGAAGAATTCCCAACGGCGCTATTATTGAAAAAGATATTCAAGCTGATTTTTCTAACCGAAAAATGTTCAGACTGACATTGCATAATCCTGATTTTACCACAGCTGCACGTGCGGTGTTAACAGTGAATAAGGAACTGGGTGGACAGTACGCCTCTGCTAAAGATGCAGGAACTATCGATATTATTACACCAGCTGCCTTTGAAAATCGTGGTGTGGAACTGATGGCTACTATTGAGTCCATAGAAATTAACCCAGATGGACGGGCCGTTGTCATAATCAATGAGAAGACAGGAACAGTAGTTGTGGGCGACCGTGTGCGAATTTCGAAAGTGGCTGTCAGTCACGGAAGTCTTTCTGTGAAGGTGGCAACTCCAGGAGATGCAAAAAAAACCACAGAAGAAAAAGTCGCTGTTCTTGATACGGGAGCTAACGTTGGTGAGCTTGTCCAGTCCATGAACAAACTTGGTGTCACGCCTAAAGACCTGATAACCATACTTCAGTCGATAAAGGCAGCTGGAGCTTTGCACGGGGAATTGGAGATTTTGTGAATATTGTGTTTCAGAATGAAACGCATTGCAGTAAACTTAATTATGTAGAGGTATCTAATATTGCTTGCGGCACATGGATGTGTTGTGAGCGCGGGGAGGGTGAGGAAGAAGTCACGTACCATGGAAGGTCAAGAGTCAAAGTAGTTTCTTCGCAGGGAACAATTTGTAAAGGTCAATTGAAGGGTCAAGAAGTCCTCAGGATGAGAGCAGACAGATCAACTCAAAAGACAAAAGAAGTGCAGGATGCACGACCGACTCTAACTCAACTCCCCTTTTTTCTTCTCACTGAAAACACATTATGATTAACAATATCAAAGGCGGTATTCCACTGCCTCAAGATCCGTCGCAGGCCTCATCAGGAAATCCAGAGCTGGATGAAAAATTTCGTGAAGTGGCTAGCATGTACGAAAAGCAATTCCTGCGGGAAATGATGAAGACCATGCGTACCACTGTGCAAGACTCGGGGCTTGTGAAGGTGTCACAGGGCGAGCAAATTTTCAGAGAACAATTGGATCAAGAGTATGTTGAAAAGTGGGGGGATAAAGGCGGGATCGGTTTATCTGATTTGATTTATGATCAACTGCTGTTTCACTATGGTCCCAAAAATTTGAATGATAAACCTCAGGGTCCATTATCTTTGGATGAAAGAAAACAGTTTCAATTATCCAAATCAGAAAAATCATCTCCCACAACTACAACAATGGAATTTAAAAAGTTACCAACTGCATCAGCAGAACCAACGCAACTTTTGATGCCGTGGGACGGTAAAATTACGAAGAAGCTATCACTAGGTCCTGATGAAACATTCCTGGAGATGTGGCACAGCAACGGTTTTAAAAGCCGTATGTCAGTTAAGGGCGTTTTGGATCCAATTGAAATCGGAAAAAATTTACAAAAAGGCGAAGGTCTGGGGTACTTGAGTCCGGAGACAAAAAACTTCGTTTGGAATGTATCGTTGTGATACACTGGAAATGTATCTAATAAGCGGAGGCTTTCATGAAGATTACACATAACAAAATCGGACAAACTCTGAACCTCGTGGATGGAGCTAAATCAGAACGCCCCGGTGATATTAAAACAGGTGCACAAAAAAATTCTGTTAATGAAGCTTCACTTTTTTCTGCAAAAGGTTCTGATGCTGCAAAAGTCGATGTGTCTTCGAGGGCGCAAGATGCTCAGCGAATTAAAGAATTAGCACTCGCTGCTCCGGATGTGGACATGCAAAAAGTAGAAAAATTTAGAAATTTGATCGATGCAGGTCAATACAAAGTGGATGCTAAATCTGTTGCAGACCGTATGGTTGACGAACATTTAGATGTGAAAAGTTCACGAGAGTAAAAAATTAAATGCAGGAACAAGGACAAAATCTTTATTCTAAACTTTATAAAACACTCGAGGAGATGACAAAGTTTTATCGTCAACTTCTTGAAGTGGTTCGTAAGGAAAAAGATTTTTTGATCCAAGTGAATCAAGTGGAAATCGAAAATTCCTACAAAGCCAAAGAGGAATTGATCAGTAAAATTCGCTTGGCTGACATGCTTAGGGAAAAGTACGCACAAAACCTAGGGGCAGAACTTGGAATGAAAAGCCAAGCTCCTCGGTTGCTTGAATTGGCTCAAAATCTTCCCAATGAAGAAGCTGATAAGCTTAGAAATCTACACTCGGCACTGGAACTTGTGATCAAGCGGATCCAAGAAAAAAACCGAGAGAATGACGCCCATGCCGCCCAGGCTTTACGAGTATTGAACGGGGCACTAGGGAATGTAAAAGAAACTTTAGCAGGTAAAAGCACCTACGAAAGAAAAGGACGTTATAAATCGGGACCTGATCAATCAGGCCATTTTGTAAGCAAGGAAGCTTAAATGTCAAAAATTAGTTCGATGATGGACGTGGGTAAACGGTCTTTGCAAAATAGCCAAACGGCTTTGCAAACTGTTTCCCATAATATCGCGAACAAATCCACGGAAGGCTTCAGTCGCCAACGAGTGGAACTTCAAACAAACGTTCCCATCGGCGAAGGTAATATTCGTATCGGTATGGGTGCCAAAGCCGGACAAATCAGCCGCACCAATAATCCGTGGTTAGAAAAACAAATTCAAAAAGAACAGACCTCCATGGGCTTTCAAGACGGCCGAGCAGAATCTTTAGCGCGTGTTGAGCAAGTGTATAATGAGCAAGTAAACAAAGGCTTGAATCAGTACATGACACAGTTTTTTAATTCCTTCCGCGAGTTATCAAATAATCCTGAATCACTCGCATCCCGTACGATGGTGCGTGAAGCGTCCATGCAAATGGCTGAGGATTTCAAACGAGTGAATACTCAGCTTCGAGATATCCAAGATGATGTGGACGGACAGATCGTCAACTTGTCCGAGCAAATTAACAAAATGACAAAAGAGATTGCCACTTTGAATGAAAAAATAGTGCAAGTGGAAATTCAAGGCATTCCTGCTAACGACGAGCGCGACAGACGAGATTTACTACTTAAGCAACTGGGTGAAAAAGTAGAAATTTCTTGGGCTGAAGGTTCCAACGGCCAAGTTTCTGTGACAGCTGGTAACACGGCCATTTTAGTTTCAGGAAGTTCTGCAACTGATTTAAAAGCCAAGCGTACAGCCGAGCGCAACCGAGTGGAAATATTTTATAGCCAAGATGAATACGGATCTGATTTTAAGCTCACGAATAATTTTAAAGGTGGTAAAATCGGCGGTCTTTTAGATGTGCGTGATAATATCATTGAAGATGCTTTAAAAAATGTGGATGAATTAGCCTACAACTTAGCTAAAGAAGTGAATACTCTACACATCGAAGGTCATGATCGTTACGGAAAGCCCGGTGTTTTATTTTTTGAAATGCCAGAGCAAGTGGCTGGTGCCTCTGAAAAATTATCAGTGAATCAAACATTAATGCAGGACGTGGGCCGAATTGCAGCTGGAAATAAACCTGGTGCTCAGGGTGATAATACAATTTCCAATATGATTTCGTCATTGCAGCACAGGCAAGTCATGCAAGATGGCACTGCCACTTTTGATGATTTTTATAACTCAAGGGTCGGTGAGCTAGGGACAATCACTCAGCGCGCCAGATCTACCCAGGAAGCACAAAAAAGTATTTTAGAGCAGATGTCGGGGATTCGAGAAAGTATCAGTGGTGTTTCTTTAGATGAAGAAACAACAAAGATGATCGAGATGCAAAAAATGTATGATGCATCGGCAAGAGTGATTCGTACAGCGGATGAAATGCTGGATACAGTTTTGAATTTAAAAAGGTTATAGGAAGTAGCTTATGAGAATTGCAGATAAAATGGCGACGACTCAGGTGGATCGAAATATCCAAAAGAATCGTACTGAAATGTCGAATCTGCAAAATCAAGCGGCGACACAAAAGCGTATTAATAAGCCAAGTGATGATCCATTAGCAGCCACTCGAGTTTTGGCTGCTAGAACTGATGAAAATAGCTATAAACAATACATTCAAAATATCGTGCAGGCCAAATCCTTCATTGAATATTCAGAGCAAGCTTTGGGTGAACTAAATGAAGCCCTAGTCCGAGCCAAAGAACTTGCCATCGGGCAAGCCAGTGATGCAGGTGCCAGTGATGAGACCAGAAGAATCACGGCCGAAGAAGTGGGACAGATTTATCAACAGTCTGTGCAAATCGGTAATCGAAAACTAGGGGATCGGTATATTTTCGCTGGCCAGCAAACTCTGACTCAACCTTTTGATGCAAGCGGATCCTATTCAGGTGATGAAGGGGATATTAAGATTCAAATTCATAAAGACGCTGTCGTCGGTATGAATATGGCAGGGAGTAAAGTCTTTTTGGGTCAAGGGCTTGGCGGAGATGGTATTATTCGCACCAGTCCCATGAATCCTAAAACTGTTGATGATTTGAATCAAATTCGCCGTGAAAATGAAGAGATCAAACAAAATCAAGATGAGCAAGAATTCAATCAGGTGCAGACTCGAACATTAGCATCGACCAAAAGTGACTCAGGTCATCTTGGCAAACAGGATCCTGTTTCTGACTCTCGTGGCCTTAATGTTTTTCAAACTTTAAAAGGTTTAGAAATCAGTCTTAAAACCAATGACAAGATTGGGGTTCAAGAGTCCTTGGACTTATTGGATCAAGCCATTTCGCAGGTGGTCTTGGCTCGAGCTGAACTTGGATCACGGGTCACAACTTTAAATGCCACTACAGATTCGCTACAGAAGGCTGTGGTTGATAATAAAGGCATGGCCTCGCAGATGGAAGACTCCGATATTTTTAAACTCGTCAGTGACATCAATAAAACGGAAAGTACACTTAAGGCGACCATGGAAACCTCCAGTAAAATGGTCCAGAGAAGTCTTCTTGACTTCCTAAGGTAGTCCGCATATCTACAGTTTTCGAAAATTATACCGATTAAGCGTATGAAGGAGTCATACCATGCTGGTACTTACAAGGAAGTTGGGTGAAAGCATTGCCATCGATGACCACATCAAAATTCGAGTGGTTCAGATAAAAGGCAAGCAAGTGCGATTGGGAATTGAAGCTCCCAAAGACACAAAAATTCACAGAGAAGAAGTCTATTTAGCGATTCAGGATCAGAATCAGCAGTCGGCCCATGTGACCTCTGATAAAACTCGTTCAGTTTCCAAACTTCTAAAACCCTAGACTTTTCACATCTAAAATACCCCTCAGAATTTAGACCTAGCGTCATATAAGATATTTTTCTTTGAATGTACCTAGATTTAGGTCCAGATTTAAGACTACGGTAGCCGGTTTTCCTCTAATAGTTGTCTAAACTATTAGCAGAGATACATGCGTCCGAATGATTTGGGTGCAGGAGGGGGTTTCTTGACCATTCAAACTTCGCGTTTTGGAAAAGTAGAAGCGGAACAAAATGATGTTCTTAATTTTGCAGAAGGTCTTTTGGGCTTCCAAGATCTCAAGAAATTTATTTTATTAGATGATCCTAATGATGATATTTTTGCATGGCTTCAAAGCTGTGATTCTCCAGCCATTGCTTTTCCAGTCCTCGAGCCCGAGCTCTTTGCTGAAAATTATAAAATCAGTCTTAATAAAACTGATTTAGAAGCTTTGCAGGCTCCCAACACTTCCCGTGCAAGGGCTTTTTGTATCGTTACAATTCCTGAAGATCCCACTCAGATGACAGCCAACATGAAGGCACCGATTGTGATCAACATGGAAAATAGAAAAGCTCGTCAATGTGTGCTTCAAGATAACAGTTTAGCCATTCGTGAGCCCATTTTTACGAAGCTGCAGGCCCGTGTTGTTGCTAACCCAAGTATGAGTATTAAAGAACAAAGCTCAGGACTTGATGTAGCTATAAAGCTTGCTGAAATCTAAATCTCAAAGAAACTGTCAAACTCTTAGCCTTAAAAATACCTAAAGACATGCGCTGTTAGCCTAATTTAGGTAATAGTATCAATCCCTTATTACTTATTCCGATACTAGTTAAGTAGGGGATTTTCATGTCTATAGGTGCCGCTCATTATCTTCAAAGATTTTCTAGAAATATAGGAATTCTTACGACCGAAGAACAGGACCAATTAAAAAACAAAACTGTTGGTGTTGCGGGTGTGGGTGGTCTTGGCGGCCAATCGCTGATTAATTTATCAAGAATGGGGATCGGGAATTTTAAAATTGCTGACCTCGATACTTTTGATGTCCCTAATACAAACCGTCAAATTGGAGCCAGCTTTAAAACCATGGGTCGACTAAAAGTCGATGTCATGAGTGAGATGGTTCAAGATATTAATCCAGATGCAAAAGTTGAAATTTTTAATCAAGGAATTCAATCTCATAACGTTGATGATTTCGTAAAAAATTGTGATGTGGTTGTTGATTCGTTGGATTTCTTTTGTCTATCAGCCAGAAGATTAGTTTACGATGCCTGTGCCAAGCATAATAAAATTGTTATTTTATCAGCCCCTTTAGGATTTTCTGCCACTCTTCATGTTTTCTCATCAACCTCAATGACTGCCAATCATTACTTCAATTGGCATCAGGGAATGAATCAATTTGAACAGATGATTCATTTTGCAGTGGGTATGGCTCCCAGTGGTTTGCATACAAAATATTTAAAACTAAGCCCAGAAGCACTTGTTGAAAGAGGCACAGGTCCATCCATTGCAACGGGATGCACACTAGGGGGATCTTTAGTGGCGACTGAAGTTATTGTCGCTTTGCTGGGCCGGCGAGGTCTATTTGAGGCTCCAATGTTCACACAGTTTGATCCTTACCTTGGTACATATAAACGAAAAAAGATTTATTTTGGGAACCGTGGATTGTTTCAAAGATTAAAAATTGCAATTGCAAAAAAATACTATGGTGGACTTGAGAAAAAATTTCTTGAGTTCATTAAGTGAGGTTGTCATGAGTGAAAAAGGTTCTTATCAGGTCTCATCACTTCCCAGTCGTCAGGAAGAGCTTGCTCGCCTTAGAAGCCAAGCTGAGAAGCTCTATCCCATGGAATCTCATTTGTTAAAAAATTGGGCAGGATTAAAATCTCAAGACCGTGTGTTAGAAGTGGGTTGCGGGCCTGGTTTTTTAACGCCACTACTTTGTGAGTTGGCTTCAGAGGGAAGTGTTACGGCCTGTGATACCAGTGAAGAGCTTATTCAAATCTGCAAATCGCAAGCTTTAAAAACTCCAAAATTAGGCTTTCAAGCTGTTCTGTCTGATTCGAAGCAAATACCTGTTGCCAATCAAAGCCAAGATTTTTCCTATTTACGATTTGTACTGCAGCATGCACCGGAAAGAATTTCTTTATTAAAAGAGGTCAGTCGAACATTAGTAGATCAGGGAACCCTTTGTATTCTTGATTCTGATGATGGGCTGACTGTGCATTTTCCTGAGGATCAATTTGTTACTAACTTGGTTAAAAATGCCCAGACTGAGCAGAATAAAAAAGGTGGAGATCGATTCGTAGGTCGAAAATTAGCCAGCTATTTATTTGATTTAGGTTATCAAGATGTTAAAACAAAAATAATTAACTTTACCAGTTTGGATTTACCATTTTCATTGCTCGCTCAAATATCATTAGGTTTTAAGTCTCAATTGACAGGGCAACAAAAAGAATTGGGACAATGGATTCAAGAAAAAAAATCCTTAGCTGAATCAGGTCAGTATTTTTTTACTGTAGGTGTTGTTTTAACATCTGGTAAGAAAGGCATTTCCAAATGAGTAAACATGTCAGAAGAATAAAAAAAGAAGTGCTGACTTCATTTCTTACAGCCTTACCTAAAGAAGCTCGGGATTGGTTTTTAAGATCCAAAGTAAGCCTTGATTATAATCCTCCAGAAAATCTTCGTTTTAAATTAGCTGAAACAAAAGAGGAGCTCGAGCAAGTCTTTAAGCTCTTGTATCATTCTTATGTAGCCAGCGGATCCATGAAACCCAATCCCAATGAAGTGCGAATTACTCCTTATCATGCACTCCCCAGCACCAGTATTTTAATAGCTGTTCTGAATGGTCAAGTGATTGCCACGTTATCAGTTTTTCGAATGGGACCCTTTGGAATTCCAGCTTCCAAGGAATTTGATGTGTCTCAATTGATGAAGCAGGGCACTCGCTTTGCCGAAATTTCATCACTGACCCTGGATGAGAGTTTCAGAAATGACAATCGGGAAATTATTTTTGGACTACTAAAATATTTGTACGAGTACACAACCAAATATTTTGGCATTGATATGAAGCTGATTGTTATTAAGCCATTTCGCCGATTTTTTTATGAATCACTTTTAATGTTTGAGCCTTTGGAAAATCGAATTGTAAAAAACTATGGATTTTCAAATGGTGCAACAGTCATGGCTGAAAAGCTGGATTTGCATTTGGCTAAAGAAAGATACAAAAAAATCTACGGTGAAATGTCAGATGAGAAAAATTTATATAAATATTTTTGTGAAACAAAAATGAATAACTTTGAATTTCCCAATCGTCAGTATCACATCATTTCTGATCCTGTAATGACACCCGAGCTTTTAAGTTATTTTTTCTGTGAAAAAACTGATTTGTTAAAAAATATGTCAGAGTTTGAAAGATCAGTTTTGAAAAGCCTTTATCCACAAAGTAAATATAAGTTGGTCCTGAATTCAGGGATTGGGGCACTGAATACTAAGTATGACAGGCTAGAGGTAAGGTTAGATACAGATTGTCCTTCAAGGCTTATGTCTTTGGATAAAAACAGTCTGGTTTCACCATTGGGTGCTGACATGCAAGTTCGTAATATTTCCTATAAAGGTTTAATGGGGTTTACCAGTGCACAAATTGCCGCTGGTGAACGCTTTCAAATTCTTGTGGAAATTGGTGATCGATTGGTGTCCACATTGGAAGTCTCGGCCAGCTGGAAAAGTGGATTTGGTCATTACGGATTTAAAATTGAAAAAGCTGATGATTCATGGAACACATTTGTGGCCCACTCATCAACTTTTTCAAAAAAATCCACTGGCTGATTATTCCGTCATTTTCCAGTGGACATCTTGAACATCAAAGTAGTGCGTGATGAAGACTTTGATTTCTGTTTTTGGATTGTTATCATTCAAAGCAATATTAAGAATTTCTTGGGATACTTGTCTTAGCTTTTCTTGAATCTGAAGGGCGGCCTCTGTCGATAGTGCTGTGACTCGGTAACTTCTCATGTTGGTGTTCACTCGGTCCACGGGGACATAGGGAATTTGATCAGGACCCGAGTATCTGTCGAGTGCTCTTTGGGTCCAATGGCGATCTACCTTTACAGCTTCTTTGAGAGGGACACCGTTCATTTGAACCCAATCATGGACGAGCACATAGTGGTCCCCATTTTTTTTGATTGTCCCCGATTTTTCAAGATCCTGAACAGCACTTTCGACTAAGGCCTCTGAAATCAAAGTTCTTTTGGAAATCCAAGCAGTCGAATGTTGAGGAGTTTTTTTGTAATCCTCAAGATTGAGACAAGCCTCAATTGCTGCAGAAAAAGGATACCTAACCTCAACTGTTTTGTGAGCATTTTGCAGTTTGAAAATCGAATTAAGGGACTCAACTTTTTCAATGGGTACAATTTGGGCTATAAATTCTGAGAAATTATTTTGCCGACGATCGATCAGTTTAAAAACTGTTTCCACGCTGGGGGAAACTCCACTGCGAAGCCATCGTTTAATAGTTTCTTCTTCTTGGTCCAGAATTTCTGCAATCTGCTTTGTGCTAACACCCGTACACAATGTGTCGACCATGGTTTTAAATTCCCGTGGGTTTTCTGTTAAAGAAAACATAGCAGTAAAGATTTTTTCGACTGGATGATCGATTTTGATCAAGATATCGATGAACTCATCCCACCGTAACCATTTTTGTTCGGTCTCCCATTTATGCCATTGGTTAAACGTGAAACCAACAAGTTGGCTCATTTCTGTGTGAGACCGGCCACCTCGAAGGGTGACTAATAGTTCTCTTTTGACTAGGCTAAAATCTAACATGAACAAAAACTCCTGATAAAAACTCCTTATAATTAAGTTAGCTGTTTTCTCAAGGCACCACAGATTGGTCAAGCAAGTCTACTAGGGTCTTTGAAACATTCTCATAGTTTCCATAATATAACTCACCTTCCATATTATAGGTAAAGGTCACGAATTCACTGGTCTTGTGGATATTGTAGATTTCTCTATAATTACTTTATGGAAAATCAAAATCTTTTACACATTCAAAATGTAACGAAAAAGTATCCTCTCGGGCAAACAATTGTGCCAGCCCTTTTAAATTTGAATTTGCAAATTCAGCACGGGGAATTCACCGCATTGGTGGGTGCATCGGGTTCAGGAAAATCAACCTTATTAAATTTAATTGGTTGCTTAGACACTCCAGACTCAGGTGAGATCAATTTCGACGGTGTGCAATTGTCCAAACTTAATCGTTTACAGCTCAGTGAACTAAGAAATAGAAAAATTGGTTTTGTGTTTCAAACTTTTAATTTAATACCTGTTTTAACTGTCGCTGAAAATGTAGAACTTCCCTTGCTCATGCAGCCCGAACTAAAGCCTCAAGAAGCACAAAAAAGAGTTTATAAAGCTCTTCAGGATGTGGGAGTTTTTGAATTTAAAGACCAATATCCCGACCGTTTGTCAGGCGGACAGCGTCAAAGAGTCGCCATCGCAAGAGCGCTTGTTACGCAGCCCAAACTGATTTTAGCTGATGAACCCACGGCTAATTTAGACTCAAAAACAGCCAATATCATCATTGACCTACTTTTAGAGCTCAATAAAAAAAGCAAAGTCACATTTTTTTTCTGTACCCACGATGAAAAGCTCATCAAGCGGGTGGCACGCATTGTCCACATTCAAGACGGAGCCATTTTACCATGAGTGCATGGCTAGAGTGGAAGTTAGCCCTTCGTAATTTATCGAGAAGTCCCAGACGTAGTCTTTCGACAGGCCTAGGTATTATCGTATCTTATGTGGGCCTTACATTATTAGCAGGACATATTTTTAATATCGAGTACGCTGCCAAAATTCCTCTTATTTACGGAAACTCAGCTGGCCATGTTTCAATTTATAAAAAAGGAGGTCTTGATAATTTTGACCTTCAACCGTTGAAGTATCAATTAACCTCACAGGATCTGGTCTCCATTTCTCAGATGACAGAGCAAATAAAAGATAAAATTGAAAATCAAGGTGCTTATTTATCAGCACAAGCTTTGTTATCAAGAGGTGATCGCACCATTCCCATTCTTCTGCGCGGTGTGAAGCCAGAATTAGATGATTACAGCCGTACCCATCCACGAGTTAAAAAACACGCTCCTGAATTTGTGGCACTTCAATCTCATGAATCATTAGGTGAGGCTGTTAGAAAATATCCTGACACTGTATCTATCAGTCAGGGAGTTTTTGAGCTTTTAGGTTTTAATAAGCCATTAAAAGAATTGATGGAAATTGATAAGCAGGTTGTGATCGCTGGAAGAACTTTAGAGGGCGATCTTAATGCAGTTAATGGTACAGCGATATTAACGCACTCAACGGGAACTCCTTTTATCGAAGACACCAGTGTTTTGACATCCCTCGATGTTCTGCGTGACCTCATGCAAATGGATGGGGCCAGTCATGTTGTTCTTTATCTTAATCATGATGAAGACACTGATTTTGTTGTGCAAAATTTAAGAAATCAATTTGCAGAAATGAAATTGGATTTTGAAGCGCATCCCTTTACAGATGACCGCATCGGATTATTTTATAATGGAACCATGTCCTTTTTGTATATGATGGGATCCTTTTTTGCATTTTTAATTTTAGGTGCTTCTGGTTTGGTTATTATTAATTCCATGACAATTTCACTTTTAGAACGCAGTCAGGAAATAGGCACATTGATGGCCATAGGATTTACACCTTCAAGAATTTCCAATCTATTTGTTAAAGAAGCTTTCTGGCTGGCTTTGATTGCTAGTGTGTTCGGTTGTATTGTTTCAGAAATTCTAGCGGTACTGATAAGCTCTGCGGGCTGGACCATTGAATCAGCGGGAACCACATATTCGGTATTAATCAAAATCATGACAAAACCCTGGTTTCATTTGTTACTTACAGTATTTTTAATCTTAGTCAGCGTTGCTGGAACCTATTGGCTTGTGAAAAGAAAAACTCAAGAAAAAGTATCCTCTTTACTTATTGATGCAGGAGCCACCACATGAAAATTTTATTTTTTCTTCTATTCCCATTATTTTTAAATGCAAAAGAGCCGAACCCAGAAACTTTATTGAAAGCCTCAGACCGAGCACGTGGAGGCGTAGCAAGTGGTGTGACTTGGAAAGTTAGAATTTTAAGTCAGGACAATGGTAACGATTCAGACCGTACCTTTTTAATTAAAGCAAAAGGCGTTGATGCCATAGCGGAATCCTTATTACCTGCAAAATTCAAAGGTGAAGTGTTTTTATTTAATGATCGTACGATGTGGTTTTTCAAACCTTCCTTAAGAAGGCCCATTGCAATTTCAGCAAGACAAAGGCTCACGGGACAAGCGGCCAATGGTGATATTGCGGCGACCAATTATGCTCGTGACTACACCGCGGAAGTTCAAAAAAAAGAAGTCATCTCGGCTGAATCCACTGTGGTATTACTATTAAAAGCAAAATCAGATGATGTCACTTACGACCAAATTCGTTATTGGGTCTCTGAAAAGTCCCAACTTGCCATTCAGGCTGAATTTATGACTTTGCAGGGTGAAGTCTTTAAAACTGCGAAATTTGAATATAAAAACACGATTCTTGTGAACAAAAAGAAAACCCCCTTTATTAGTAAAATGACTATTCAGGATGCCAATAAAAAAGATAATAGAAGCACGTTAATTTACACACCACCACAATTAGGCTCACTTCCTTCAGCCCTTTTTAACGTTAATAATTTATCAAGATGATGTACCTTAAAATTGCTTACCGAAATCTTAGAAGACACTCTCGGCAATCACTAGCTGCCATTCTTTCTATTGCTGCTGGTTTTGTTTCCATTGTGCTTTTTGAGGGTTATATCGAAGAGTCTAGAAGAATGATCTATTTAGAAACTCGGCAAAAAATGATGTTCGGGGATATAAATATCGAGCATGAAAACACTTGGAAACCAGAGGGGCGTTCTGAGCCTTGGAATGTGAACTTGACGTCTGAAAATCAAAAGATCATCGAAGAGACATTAACTCAATCTAATGAAATCGAAGCCTGGGCCAAGTCGCTGCGTGTGGATGGCCTAGCTTCTAACTCGCAAATTTCATCACTTTTTTTTGGTCTTGGAATCGATACAAAGTTAGCACAAAAAATTAGAGGCTCCATTTGGTATTGGAATGCGATGTACGGTGTGCCACTAGAAAATGCTGATTTTAATTCAGTTCTATTGGGTCAAGAGTTGGGGCGACGCCTAGGTTGTGTCCCTAATCCTGCCATGCATGTGAAACGTACGATGAAAGGTTATGAAAACGTTGAAAGACCTTTTGAATGTGCTGATAAAATTTTACAATTTTCAGGTTCCACAGCTTCAGGACAGGTCAGTGCCGTTCGATTGAAAGTGGCAGGCTTGGTTGATGCCGGAATGAAAGATCTCGATGCACGTTGGGCGGTTATGCCACTCGAGATGGCGCAATCTTTAGCTAATACAAAAAGTGTATCAGCTTATTCAATTACCTTAAAAAATCCAAAGAGATCTCGTGCCGTGGCCTCTGTTTTGGAAACTCAACTGAAAGATAAAGGGTTAATGGTTGATGTTCAGGACTGGAGAGACCACCAAGTCATTGGTTCCTTGTATAAAAAAGTGACATCTTTATTGGATGTATTTAAAAACTTTGTGATCGTAATTATCCTTTGTATTGCTGTCATGAGTGTATTGAACACACTCATTAAAATTGTAAAAGAAAGAACCCGTGAAGCGGGAACATGGAGATGTCTTGGATTTCCTGATTCAGATGTCACACTCTTTTTTGTCTTTGAGGCCATCATGTTGGGATTAGCAGGTTCTGTTCTAGGGGCGTTGACTTCAGTGGCTATGACATTTTTGGCTAATTCATTGGGGCTTTTCTACCGTGGGGGATTGTTTGCCGAGGCTGTTCCGTTCTCTATTGCCTTTGTGCCGTTTGATTATTTACTAAGTGCAATTGTGTTAATGAGTCTTTGCGGATTGGGATCCTTCTGGGCCATTCGTCAGACCTTAAAAAGGAAGATCAGTGAAAATCTTATCCACACTTAAGTGGTGTTTGATTTTACTTTTGTGCTTCAGCTTCGCAGAAGTTTCTGCGCAAACAAAAAAACGTATCAGAAAAAAATCAAAACTCAGTTACAAAATAAGTTTGGACTGGCTTAACGGTGGAACGATTCAAGAGCCTTCAGTTTCAATTTATAATCCAGGCAACCAAATTTTTAAATTACCTGACTCCATTGGGCGCTCAGAGTTAATTCTGGATTCGAAGTTTGGGTGGGGATCTCGGCACAAATTGATTGCACGACCTAGGCTCCTATTTCAAACCTTTCAGGCATCATTAACCAATCCTAACAAAAAAATTGAATTCTCAGACACGGAAGTTGATTTTTTAGAGATCTTCACCGAGTCCTGGCTATCACAAAAAGTCTCCTTCACATTAGGATTACAAAATTACCAATGGGGTCCTGCTGAAATTATTGCTCCCAGTAATCCTGTTTTTCATTTTGATCAAAACCAAAGATCTTTACTGTGGCGAGAAAAAGGCCATGCTTTAGTTCGCCTGAATTGGACACCTACTTCCAACCAAAGCTATGTTTTAATGTCTGAATTTGTTAGTAACGATGAAGATCTTTTTATCCATGATAAAAAATTTAAGCCTAAGTTTATTTTAAAATCAGAATTCAGAAGTAAAAAAGCAGCAGAGGATTATTTGGGATTCACTTTGGGAACAGAGGAGGAATCACGAAATTTCCTAGGATCCTATTTCAGTAAGATGCTCTCTGATGGAATTTCTTTTTACTCAGATTTTCGTGTGACTGAAAATCCCTATCGCTATGTACCTGTTCAACAATCAGCTTTAGTTTATAATTTACAAGAGGCCTCAGAGACAAAAGATTGGCTTCATTTAGCTGTGGTGGGTTTTCGCTGGGAAACTCCCAGCTTCGATACTCGCTTAGAATGGATTTCAAACGGTCTTGGCTATAGTGAAAAACAATTTCGTCAAGCCTTGGATTCCACACTTCTTACAAACCCTAATTTCGCGACAAATCTTTTACGGCTCAACGGATCCGGGTTGGAACTTCTGGGTCAGAACTACGGATACTTCAGCATTCGCTTCCCAGATCTTGGAAGTTCAGGGCTGTGGCAACTTCAGCTGAGGTATTTGGTTTCTGGCCTTGATGAGTCCAGCGTGGCTGGGTTTTCTTTGGAAAGATCCATTGGCAATAATTTTGTGCTGCTATCAGAGGGGCGACAAGCCATCGGAAAACAAGATCTTGAGCTCACTCTTCAGGAAAAATACTCTGTGTTCCTGGGGCTTCGCTTCTTGCTGTAACGCGCCGTCACGAACCTCGTACCTGTCACACGGGAGGAAGTTGTTTGTCGGTTTTGGCGCCTAATTCTTTCAACTCTTCGACCTGGGAAATTAAATTACCGCGGCCATCCTGAATTTTTTTAATCACATCCGAGTAGGCTTTTTGTGAGGAATCCATTCGGTCACCAAGAATTTTGAGGTCTCCTAAAAGTGAGGCGAACTTTTCGTACAGAAGACCTCCGCGCCTTGCAATTTCGTAGGCATTTTTTTGCTGTTTTTCTTGTTTCCATAATGAAGCCACAGTGCGAAGTGTAGTCAGTAATGTAGTGGGACTGACGATGGCGATATTTTTTTCCCAAGCATTTTGAAACAGTTCTGGTTTTTCTCTGAAGGCCAATGCGAAAGCAGGCTCTAGAGGCATAAACATGATCACGAAATCAGGGCTCGAAAGGCCTTCAGCTAAATGATATTTTTTATTGGATAGGCCTTGCATGTGGGCCTCAATAGATTGCACATGCAATTTAGCAAATTTCGCTCGCTCGTCTTCTGAATCTGTGGCTGAGGCCGCTTCGTAGGCCTTTAAGCTCACTTTGGAATCCACGATCAGGTGCTTTCCACCTGGAAGTTTCACGACGATGTCAGGTAAAAGCCTTCCTCCATCATCGGATTTAAGCCCCATATCACTGCCCTGAGAAACATACTCTTCACCTGAACGAAGGCCAGAACGTTCTAAGATATTTTCTAAGATCATTTCTCCCCAGTTACCTTGAGTTTTCACATCCCCCTTGAGGGCCCTGGATAAAGTTTGCGCCTCTTTGGACATCAGTTGATTCAGTTCGAGAAGTTTATTCAGCTCACCTTTTAAAACTCCACGTTCCGAGCGTTCAAGCGAGTAGGTGTCTTCTACTTTTTTTTCAAAATCCTTCAAGCGCTCTTTAAGGGGATCTAAAATTTGAGAGAGGTTTTTTGCAGTGTTGTCTTCCATCCTGCGACTTTTTTCATCAAAGATTTGGTGAGCTAAAAGTTCAAATTGCTGCTTAAAAACATCTTGGTTGGATAAATCATTCGATTTGCGAATTTTTGCCAAAAGTAGCAAAGAACCAGCACCGAGGGCAAAACCGAGTAAAAACAGAACTATTTCGCTTCCTGACATGCATCAATCCTTCTAAGACGATCGTTTTAGGCTTTAAATCGAACTTATGGCAACAAGTCAAATTTCTTTAGTATTCCAGTCCTTCCGCCCCAAAACCTTATCGGCAGCTGTCGTTCCAGTAGTCGTGGGATCAGTGGCCTCCTACTCCATCTTTCGAGAGTTCAACCAACTGGTATTTTGGTGTTGCATGTTAGGTTCTGTGTTTATCCAGATAGGAACAAATTTGGCCAATGATGCCGCTGACTTCAAAAAAGGAGCAGACGGTGCTGATCGAAAAGGACCCCTTCGTTTAAGCCAATCAAAAACCTTTCGCCCAGAGACAGTGATGTGGATGGCCACCTTCTTTTTTGTTCTCGCAATACTTGTGGGCATTCCGTTGGTGCAAATAGGCGGTCCCACTCTGGCTGTTTTAGGACTCATTTCTGTGGCACTTGGTTACGCCTACACCTCTGGGCCACTGCCACTGGCTTACAATGGCTTGGGTGATTTTTTTGTCGTTTTATTTTTTGGAGTCATTGCCGTTGTCACTACAATTTATTTACATTCGGGATTTTGGACTCCGGAAGGAATTGTGCTTGGACTGCAAGTGGGATTTTTATCAGCCACACTGATTGCCATTAACAACCTCAGAGACATCCATGAAGATAAAAAAATTGGGAAAAAAACAATGGCCGTTCGTTTTGGTGTGACAGGTTCACGTTGGAAGATCGCCACTTATTTTTATCTCCCTTATTTTTTCTGCACTTATTGGCTGATTCCTCATTACAGCCATGCTGCTGTGTTGCCATTTTTTGCCCTTTTTGTTTCAGTTCCCATTGTTAACAAAATTTTTTCAACAGAACCGAGTCCTGAGTATAACAAATTTTTGGCCCTTGCCTCGTTGCATACTTTTGTATTTTGTTTACTTCTGATGATCGGGCTCTATATCAAATGAAAATTTTCTACGCGCTCTACGAGTTGCAGCCACAAAACCATTATCCCAAAAAAGCCCCTCCGCCAGTTCGAAAGGGGGCACTGCTTAAAATCCAATGGTCAGAGGACAGAATCGGCTTTGCCGATCTTCATCCTTGGCCAGAGCTTGGTGATCCAGAATTAGAACAACATTTATCTGAACTTCGTGAAACAAGGCTTACCACGATGGTGGAACAAGCCATCTGGCTTGCCACATTGGATGCGCAAGGAAGATTAGAAAAAAGAAATATTTTTGATAATCAAATCATGCTTAGAAACAATGCGATCATCGGACGCATTGATCCCCACACAGTGGAATTATTAGACCCTTTGGTGAAAAAAGGCTTTTCGGTCATTAAACTGAAGGTGGGTCAGAATATGGAAAATGAAATCCAGATGATCAACCGAATCGCCATTACCCATAATGTAAAATTGCGCCTGGATTTTAATAGCAAACTGACTTGGAATACATTTTCAAAATATTTAAATGGATTATCGGCCCAAGCAAAAAAAATGATTGAATATATTGAGGATCCTTTTGCTTATGATCCTGAGCTTTGGAAAGAAGCCAGGCAAATCATACCACTGGCCATTGATTGGGAACTGGATCAAATTCCACTGAATCAAATTGAACCTGTAGAAGCCGATGTTCTTGTAATTAAACCCACCCATCAAGATGTGAATGGCCGAGTTGAGCAAGCCAAGAAATGGAACAAGTCGGTTGTTGTAACAAGCCACATGGGTCATCCCTTAGGTGTTATGCAATGCTTGCAAGTGGCTCAGGAACTTTACAAAAAAGATCCCAAATTAATGCGAGATCCAGGTTGTATGACTTTCGATGTTTATGAACCAACAGAGTTTCACTCATTATTAAATATTCAAGGACCTTATGTTCGTAAAGTGGGCGGTTGGGGAATTGGTTTTGATTTTGTTTTGAAGGGACAGCAGTGGAATCAGCTCAAAATGCGATAAGCTCCGGCTTATGGACCAATGATGAAAATACTTTATTTCTGAATAATCGCATGTCAGAAGAGCTGCAAAATTATTATCAAAAAATTTTTAAAGAAGCCACTTACCGCAATAAAATCTCAGCTCATCTTGGATTTTTAACTTCAGGCACCACATTAGTTGATAGTCGATCCTACAAAGTGGTTTTGATTTCTAAAAAAGCATTTTTAGAATCAGCTCAAGCCATTAATAAATTTTTTCTAATTTCAGCCAATGATAAATGGCTGCAGTGTTTGCCAAGGTTTCATGTAGGAGGAATGGCCGTCGAAGCCAGAGCTCACCTGGCTGGCTTTGACATTATGAATTTGGCTGGAAGTTGGAACGTGGAGGCTTTCTACAATGCTTTGGTTTCTACCGGATCCACTTGGTCATCGATGGTTCCCACTCAAGTGTATGATCTTGTAAATAAAAATTTGAAAGCTCCAAAAAAATTTAAAGCTTTAGTGGGGGGCGGAAGACTGAGTCCTTTACTTGCGAAAAGTGCGAAGGATCTAGGCTGGAATCTCATTCCCACCTACGGGCTTACGGAATTGGCCTCAACGGTGGGTGTGATCGAAAATGAAACGATCAAAGCGTTACCACATTGTCAAATTGTCGTTAATAACGACAAAATAGCCATTCAATCCAAAGCCTTGTTCACAGGTTACGTGCAAGTGATAAAAGGACAAGTGGAACTTGTGAAGCCTCAATTGAATTCCAGTGGATATTTTGTGACGGATGATATTGTGCAAAAACTAGGTGGCAACATTATGCTACTTGGCCGAGGACAAGACATGGTCAAGGTCTCCGGAGAATTGGTCTCGATGAATAAACTACGAGATCTATTATTTAAAAACATTGGACTTGAACAAGCTCCATCATTTTATCTGATGGCGGCGCCGGATCCTCGCACTGAACATCAAATTTCTTTGATGGTAGTAAAATCTGAAAGTTTACGAGATCGAAACGTAAAAACACAATTCCAACTTCAACCGGCTTGGCTTCAAAAGCTCAAAAACTACCAGCAAGAAGTAATGCCATTTGAAAAAATTAAAAGTGTTTATTATCTCGATCAAATTCCCAGAACTGAGCTTGGTAAAGTTCAAGAAAAAATGATTATGCAAAAAATTGAAAAAGAAAAAATTAAAGGTGAATTACTTAATGATTGAATGGAATAAAACAGGAGTTTGGATTTGTTCGAAATGTCAAAAAGATCCATTGGCCTGTGAAAATTTAAAATCAGAATACAAATCTAAACTTAAAGAAATGGGCCTCAATCAAAAAATTCGGGTCATGACTTCAAGTTGTTTGGGTCAGTGTCCTGAAGATTTACAAGCCATTCTTGTGCAAGAGCTTAATAAGCCGGGTGAAATTTTTGAAATTGATCCCGTCAATGATAAAGAAGAATTTTTTCTAAGGCTTTCGTTGACGGTGAAGAGCTAATTCAGAACTTTTTTGCATTTTTAGATTTTTAGAAATTTCTTCGGCACTATGAAGCTTACCCTTGCCAACACCTGGACAAAAAGTTTTCACTTCTTTGTTCCAAGTTTTTGAATTCATGACCTCTGGCCAAAAAGGCCAAGTACGACATTGGGTGGGCCTGGCTTCATAAATTCCACATTTTTTGCCTTTTAAAAACACACAGGCATCACGGCCTTTTTCTTCTTTCAAATGAAAGTAGCCCTTTGTTTTATCACAGTAAGTTTTAGTGAACTCCCTGATCCCCAATTGAAAATGATCAGCCATTCGTTTTCGATCTTCACGGGTTAAAAAAACAAAGCCATATTCACCCCGAGACAGGCAGCACTGACCTGAACCCTGACATTCAAAGCGAACCCCTTCGGACCACCATTCTTTCGACACATCGTTACGCAATTGAGACTCCATCGCTGAATTGACACTATGCCTATTTTTCCTGTAGATGTCACGAGTGTTTAAAATCCATAACCCTCAAGATTTTCCTAAGTATTTACCAAGGCTTAATTCGCTTTATGATGATCTGTTTTCGGGTGGTAAGGGTTTCCGCGCACAACTTGTGCAAAAGGTGGGATCACAAATTCAACTGACCGAAAAGCCCATGCATTTGCTGGCACAAACCGTTGAATTTATTCATAACGCTTCTTTGCTTCATGATGATTTAGTGGACCGCTCAATCCTGCGCCGTGGGAAACCAGCAGCTTGGACACAGTACTCACCTGAATATGCCGTGCTGGCAGGGGATTATTTACTGGCAAGGGTCATGGTGAATCTTTCTGCTCACGGTAATATTCGACTTGTACAGTACACAGCGGAAGTGATCTCAGAATTATTAGAAGGCGAATGGCTTCAAGATTCCGTGATCCGAGATTTTGATGTGAATCTGGAAAAATTAGACAGAATTCATAATTTGAAAACAGCTTCTTTGTTCAAATGGTGTCTACGAGCCCCTTTTTACGCAGCTGAAAAATCAGATGCTAAACTTCATGAAATTTTAGAAAAACTAGGTTTTATTTTGGGCTCTCTTTTTCAACGAAGTGACGATCTTCTTGATTACGATATCCGTAATTTTGAAAAAAAAGCCGTTCTCGGAGATCTAAGAGCTGGGTATTTGAATTCCTTTGCTGCTTTTTTAGCTCAGGATCTGAACCAAGCACAAAAAAATCAACTCGTGAAATCACAGACTCTTGATGAATTTAAAAAAAATGTAGGGGGAGTCGATCGTTTTGACCAGGGCCTAAAGGCTTTTGATGAATTGAATCAGTCTCAAATTGAATTGTATCATCATTTGTTGTCAGTGCTAACATCCACCATTGATAAATCCTATTCGGCCTTAGCTCATCAGCTTCAACCATTACCTGACCTACTGTACTTCCGAGCCCAAAAGTGAAACATCGATTTGAAACAGCCACCCGAGGTGAACTTCGTTTTGATCAATTGATCTCGGGTCAATTTTCAAAAACTGAAAGAGCCATTCCCGTTCAGTCTTTGTTGGTCGGTGAGCTAAAAGAAGAAGTGACCTTTAAAATTGTCGATCGAAGTTCTTTACCTCAATTAACTTGGGCTAGCATGTTTCGTAAAACTGTTAAAGCTCGCCATTTGCTACTTGTTTTGTTCCCTTTATTTTACTTTTTAATTACCAATTGGAACAAACCCAATCTTTCATCTCTTGAAATCATATTTATCGCCGCTGGCCTAGTTGTTAGTTTTTTTGCCGTTCAACTCAAAATTGATACTCAAGATTTTATCTCAGGCTATGACAGACTTCGGGATTCAAAAAGTTTAAGTCTTTTAAAAACTGGCTCTGTTGGAGTATCAGAAGTTCAGGCAAGAATCCAAAAACTAGCAGGGGTTGCTTTTGGTTTTGGACTTATTCCATTAATCCTTGAACCTTTCAGAATCTTTTCATTAATTGGAACAGGAGTTCTATTTTATTTTGGCTACTTCTATGGTTCACAAAAGAAAAATCGTTTTTTTCGTGATCTTTGCCTAAGCCTAACAGCAGGACCTTTATTGGCATTTGGAATTTTACCACTTGTTGAGTCTTTGGTGTTTGGCTTTGTATGGAGCTTTTTTATTTTTTTTAGTTTGCAAATTGATCACTTCCAAAACTACTTCGAACAAACCCGAGCAAAAGAAAGAAATCTGATCACCAGTCAAAGTTTTGATCAATCCGCTCAAACGCTTTGGTGGGTTTGGGGATCATCCATTATGGCATTTTCCATCTGGAGTCTATTCACCTCACAGATTTCTGTTTGGTTGGGAACCGTCTTAATCATTACTTATTTTAGTTTTCAGTGGCGAAAAAAATTACTTCTTATTAAAAGCCCTGTGGGATCTGACATCGAAAAGGTCTGTATGCAAGGCCACCAACTGTATCTTATTTTTTTACTTCTTTGGGCCACCGAGCTTCTTTTTAAAGCTTGGTTGGCACCCTTGGTATTTTTGTGGGCTCAGTAAAACTTCAAGGTGATTGGAGTCAGGATGAAATTCAAGATTTAAGATCCAATTTTGGAATTTCATCTGATGATGCTGCAGAACTCACTTTAGTAAAAAATGAAAATCAAATTCAATTAAAATCCCACGATGGTCATCACTTATGCTTTGATTTTGATTTGAACCGTGTCGACTATCACCGTAAAACCAGCAAGTCTTCTGATCCCTTATTAAAAGCGCTGGGTTATTCAAAAGGCATTCGAAACGTCATTGATCTAAGTATGGGACTTGCCATTGATTCTTTGTTTCTAGCACAAAATGGCTTTACTGTTACGTCCATCGAGCGTCATCCACTTATGGCTTTGTTAGTCCGGCAGGCTCAAAAAAATTCCACTCGAGAATTTGTTAAAAAAATTGATTTTGTTCACTCCAGTGCCCAGGAATTTTTAAAAAGCTTGAACACTCCTGAAAAAACAGCTGCCTATTTTGATCCCATGTTTCCTCATAAAAAAAAATCAGCACTACCCAGGCAGGAAATGGTTTTTTTTCGTAAACTTGTGGGCTCTGACGATGATGCAAGTGAAACCCTCGCTCTTGCCATTTCAAAAAAATTTGAAAGAGTTGTTGTTAAAAGACCTTTGAAGGCTCCTGCTTTGTTGCCTCAGGTTTCTTACACAATTGAAACTAAATTGATGCGCTTTGATGTTTATAAATCACAGGAGAGTTCATGATAGCAGCCCTTTTAAGCTACTTGTTGGTATTATTACTTTACTGGATGCTGCAAACAAAACTCAGAGAACTATTATGGCGTGATTTGGATTCTGTTCCTCAGAAGCCAATTCCATTGATAGTTAAAACAATAAAAACTCAGTGGATGACATTGTCACCGCGAAATCTTTTTTTCCAAGCGCAAATTAATTTAGAGTTGGGAATTATTACTTTTAGGGAATCATTGCTTCTTATTTGTATGAATCGATTATCAGTCAAACTGATTGGCTTGATGCTACTTTTAAGTCTTATGCAAGAATCTGTTATCGTCCTACTAATTCTAGGTGGAGCGTTGCTATTTTTCTTTTCAAAAAAATTAAAATCAGTGCTGCAGATTCTGTTTTTAGCTGCTAGCTTTTTAGTTGTTTTTCAATTTTCATTTTATACTTTGTCCAAGTGGATATACTCTTCTGAAGAGCTATCAATTGTTTATTTATTATCTGATGCAAGATGGCCTGTGCTTCTGGGGCTCATAGTGGCTTCGGCGGTAATCACAGTGATTTTGAAGTTAGAATTTGCGCTCCTTATTTTATCAGCTTTGTTGTTCTTCTCCGGGGCATTACCTGTTACCAACGCCATTGGTCTTCTATTCGGAGAATTATTGGGATGGATGATTCTATGGACCTACTGGGCCAAATCTCAATCTCAGCTTGGGAAAAGTCTTTTTTTAGAAGCTCTCGCTATTTTAATGTTAGTTGGGCTCTCATTTTTATCCTTCCTGTTAATGGTTCGGGGTGCAGGTTGGCTTAATATTCGTATTATGGGTGGCATCGAAGATAAAAAAATTCTGTTCTTCAGTTGCTGGGCATTGTTAGAAGTTTTTTATACGATTGTGTTGATGCTTTGGGGGCACTTTCGATTTCAGCTAAAAAGTGTAGAGCCTTCTGATATCGAACCCCTTTATTTCAATCCGAAGCAATTTCATAACAGTGGTTGGATTTTTTCACAAACCGATTTGCGTTTACAGAAAGCTCAAAAAAAACTGGATAGCTTACAAAGGTCCAAGTCTGAATTAACAGCGGACGAAATAAAATTGATTCCCAAACCATTTTTTAAGAAAATGCTCATTGAGGTCGAGACTTTGAAAAGCATGATTGAACAATTGAAAGCTCACACCTAGTCTAGGTGTATGTCAGCTGAATTACTTAAAAGAATTTCTGAACTTGAAAGTCAGGTCATGGGTTATGAAAAACTTCTTAGGCAAGCTAATGATAAGCTTTTGCAGCTGGCCTCTGAAATTTCCTCAGACTTGGATTGGGCCATTAAATTACAAAAAAAATTAGTGCCTACGGAATTGCCACGAATTAAGGGTTTTGAATTCAGCTCAAAGTTTATTCCTGGATCTAAGTTCGGTGGTGATTACTTTGATATTTTCGAACATGATGACAAGTGGAAATTTGGTATTTTTCTATCCAGCTGTTCTGGCTACACGGTTTCCTCTGCTTTGATGGGACTTTTAATTAAATACTCGACCCAAATAGAAGCCAAAAAGGGAATGAAGCCCCATGAGTTTTTGCAAACGATGGCTGATGAACTTTTGCCTAGCTTCAAAGAAAAAGACAAAGCCAGTTTTTTTTATGCCACTGTAGATAGGAAAACTTTAAAACTTGATTACAGTTCCTCAGGATTAATATCGGCTTACCGGCAGACAGCCAACCGTACCAGTCTAGACTTTTTGAATCCCATTGTCCCAGAGTTAAGTCTTGGTTTTAAGTCTCAATTTACCACTAGTAGTTTGTCGCTGGAGCCCCAGGATAGGCTGCTTTTAAGTTCCCCCAGCCTTGTTGCATCACAAAACCTGCGCGGTGAACCATGGGGTCCCGAGCGAATGATCGACGCATGGCGATCTTCAGCTAACAAATCCATTCATGAGGTTCGTAATGAAATTCTTTATCAACAAAAAAACTTTTTAAATGATGCAGAAATTGAACGTGATCAAAGTCTGATCATCATCGAAGTCCAAGAAAAGATCATTAAGCTAGCCTAGTATCTTGATCAATGTTAAAAATAGAGAGTTTCATACTCAATACTAGAAAGGGCTTACCATGGCATCTGAAGTTCAAATATTTGAAGGGGCACTTGATAAAGGTCTTGAAGGAATTGTCGCTTGCTCGACGGCAGTTTCTTCCATCCAAGGAAATACGCTTAACTACCGTGGATATACCATTGAAAATTTAGCTGAGAAATCAACTTTCGAAGAAGTGATTTATCTTCTTTGGAATGATAAATTACCCACTGCTGAAGAATTGACTCAATTTAAAGCTCAGCTTGTTTCTGAAATGGAACTTCCAGCAGATTTCATCAATGTTCTAAAAAATCTTCCGACTCAGAATGTTCATCCCATGGCATGGCTAAGAACGGCTGTATCATTATTAGCTCATTGGGATAAAGACGCCAATGATATGGATACAGCAGCTTTTAAAAGAAAATCGTTACGGTTAACAGCTAAAATGGGCACCATTGTTTGCGCTTTTGAAGCTATTCGAAATAAACGTGAACTATTGGCTCCTAAAAAAGATAAATCAATGGCTTGGAATTTTATGTACATGCTTAAGGGTACAGAGCCTAAAGCTGATCACGTAAAAGTATTTGATACTTGTTTAATTCTTCATGCCGATCATGAACTCAATTGTTCTGCTTTTGCAACACGAGTCACAGCGTCTTCACTTTCAGATTTACATTCTGCCATTGTTTCTGCCATTGGTGCGCTTAAAGGCCCATTGCACGGAGGAGCCAACGAACAAGTCATGATTATGCTTAAAAAGATCGGCACCATTGAAAAGGCTCAGGCCTTTGTTAAAGATGCCTTACAAGCAAAAGAAAAAGTCATGGGAATTGGTCACCGTGTTTATAAAAACGGGGATCCGCGGGCTGCTATTTTAAGAAAGATGTCCGAAAAAATGACGGCAGAAATTGGTGAACCCATTTGGTACCAAATGTCAGCATTGATCGATGATACGATGTTCAGTGAAAAAGGATTGATGCCGAATGTGGATTTCTACTCTGCGACGGTTTATTACTGCATGGGAATTCCTACTGATGTTTATACACCTATATTTGCAGTTTCAAGAATTGCAGGATGGTGTGCACACGCTCAAGAACAATACGCCAATAACCGAATCTACCGACCACGTGGAAAATGGGTCGGTAAATCAGGCTTAACAAAATAATTATTTCGTTAATTCTTCCTTGGCATCTGCCAGGGAAGTCTTAACTTCTGTCCAAGCCTTGGACATGCCAGTACTTAGTTTTCCCCAAGCACTGCCACTGGACTTTTTAATTTGGGCTAAATCACTTTCAAGGCTTTTCTGCTTTTTTTCCAAAGCATCAACCGTTGAGTCTTTCTTATCACTGGCTTGATTTTTTAATTTAGAAATCTTTTGCTTTAAATCAGATAGATTTTTTTCCATTTCTTTTACAAAAGCTTCTTTTTGTTCCTTTGTGTATTCCATCGCAACGTCAGCCGTTTCTTTGGCTTTGTTTTTTACGTCCTGGGCTTCAGTGGCATAACCTAATTGTCCGATCAGTAACAAAATAAGTGTAAACTTCATGTGGCATCTCCTTGATGATTCATGAAGCTATCATCAGGTCCTACTTAAGCCTAGTCCAGATCCTAAACCTTTTAGTCCATGGTCGAGTGTAAAAAAGTTCAACTTTTCACGATAAGCAGTAGGTAGAAAAGGGGTTTTCATGTCTTTCAATTATGACAAACATAAGAGCGGTGCTGACGACGGAAACTTTTGGACATCCTATTCTGACTTATTCTTAGGGATGAGTGTCGTATTTTTATTACTGTACGTAACTGCCAGTTTACAAACCGGTGCTAGTGGAGTTCATGCTCAATCACAAAATGAGAGGCTTGCAAGTAAAGTTCAAGAATTAGAAAAACAGCTAGCTATGTATGAAAGTGTAAAAAAAGATTATTTAAATCAAGATGCCAGTGAAGCTGAGGCTCAGCAGTACAATGAGTTAATGGATAAATTATCTTTGCTGCAAGAAGAAGCAAACGATGAGAGAAAAAAATTATCAAATCAGGCTAATGATTTAGCTTCAAAAGAAAAAGCTTTGAATCAGTACCAGCAGCTCGTACGAAATATGATTAACGCCAACACTTTAGCAAAAACTAAAATTACACGCCGTGAAAATGTCATCGAAGATCAAGATTCTAAAATTGATGAACAAACTAAAGAAATCACAACTCTTGAAAAAGACGTAGATCAGAAAAAGCGCATGATAGCAGAAAACGAAGCTAAAATTGCTGATGCTCAAAAAGCATTGAATAAAAGACAAGCAGATTTGAAGAAGGCTTTACAGCAAAACAAAATGACTCAAAAAGCCTACCAAGCACAAATGGCAAAAATCAAAGCTGAAAGCGATCAGCGTTTAGGACAACTTAAAAATCAAGCTGAAGAATTTCAGCAAGAGTTGGTGGCAGCTCAAGGACAATTGGGACAAGTCAAAAGTCAGTTAGCTCAAACTGAAGGTGAATTACAAATGACAGCCGAGCAGTTGCAAGCCACTTCTGGAAAACTTCAAGCAACTAAAGGTCAATTGGGTCAAACATTGGGTGAACTTTCTAAAACAAAACAGCAGGCCAACCAGTTAGCTGGTGAGCTTGGACAAACAAAACAACAGGCCAGTCAATTAGCAGGCGAACTTGGTCAGACCAAAGGACAATTGGGACAACTCGCAGGCGAGCTTGGACAAACAAAAGGAAAGCTAGGACAGTTAGCTGGAGAATTGGGTCAGACCAAAGGAAAACTAGGACAACTTGAAGGTGAGTTAGGTCAAGCTAAAGGACAATTGGGACAAGCCAAGGGACAAATTGGTCAACTTCAAGGTGACCTTGCAAGAGCGAAAGCAGAAGCTGATGCAAGACGACTCATTTCTAAAAGAATTAAAGATGGTTTTGCTAAAGCCGGTGTGAAAGCAGATATCGACGACCGCACAGGTGAAGTCGTAATCAACTTTGGTGATGTTTATTTTGATAATGACTCATCTAAGTTGAAACCAAAAATGAAAGAAGTTTTAGAGAAAGCGATGCCTGAGTATTCTAAAGCTCTTTTTGCTGATGGAAAACTGCGTGATAAAATTACTTCAGTTGAAATCATCGGTTTTGCATCACCCACATTCGAAGGTAAATACATTGATCCAAAATCATTAGATCCATCAGTCAGACGTGCCGTAGATTACAACTTGGATTTAAGTTACAAACGAGCCAGATCCATATTCCAACATATTTTTGATGCCGAGAGACTCAACTTCCAGCATCAAAAAGATTTGCTACCACTGATCAAAGTAACGGGCCGAAGCTTCTTAGCAGAGAAGCTTCCGAATGTCAGAAACCCATCCAGTAAAAACTACTGTGATGCCCATGACTGTAAAAAAGCCCAAAGAGTTATAATTAAATTTAGTTTTGATGATAAGAAATAAGGAGTTATAAAATGAATTTTTTAGCAGGTGCAGGCGATACTTTTGTAGCGATCCTACCATGGATCATGGGAGCCTTCTTTTTAATTGGCTGCTTTTTTCGGTATTTTATAAATTATACCGTTAAAAGGCACGAGTGGTTTGCTCGTGAATTTGAAAAAAGAGTCAATCACTTCATGGAGTCACAAACTCCGGGTGAGGTTAAAGATGTTTCTTTTTATGTCTTAACAAAAAGACTTTTAGAAAAGACTTACTACGAAGCCTTTGAAATTCGTGAAAAATTTCAACGTCGTCGTTATGACCGTGTGATGCACTGGTCGGATCGTTTGTTTTTAGTGAAGCAAGGCTGTGCTTGGCTTGTGAAAGACATCCTAAAACAATTGAAGTTTCTGAAGTGGACCAATGATACTCCAAAGCTTTTGCACATAACAAAAGCCACACTTCATCACAATCCTTGTTTTAATCGAATCTTTGGATTCTTTCCATTGTCGACAACAAACGACATCGTAGGTGTTATGCCTGGTCTATTTGTTGTGGCCGGTATCTTAGGAACCTTCATTGGTATCGCAAAAGGTCTTCCTGCTTTAGGAACTATGGATATGGCTGACATGGCGACAACAAAGCAAATTATGGATGGCTTCTTAGCAGAAATTGCCTTTGCCATGCACTCTTCTATTTTTGGAATTACCTTCTCGCTTTTGATGCATATCTTTAATACGGTTCATTCACCTGAAAGATCCTACGTTTCTATGGTGGATCGCTTTGAAAGTTCTATGGATCTATTATGGTACCGCTCTGATAGTAACAACTATCCTGCACAAATCTCTGAGTTTGATGAGCATAAAGATCCAAGTGAAGCATTGGCTGAGGAAGCCATTCGCCTAGAAGTGGAACGAAATGCCCGTGGTCGTGAACTTGATAACGTTGTAAAGTCTAAAAAGGTTTCTTGATGGGTGTACTGAAGTTATTTGAAGGCACAGGTGATTTGTTCTGTGCCATCGCCACAATTAAGACTTCCGAAGGGTCGATGCAAAAAGTGGTAGATGGAACAGCTTTCAGTGTCGGGCGTGCGCCTGACTGTGTGCTTTCAATTCCTGATGTTGGAATCAGTCGACTTCACCTGCTTGTTTCTGTCAAGCGAGGTGAGGTTTACGTTTCTGATCAGGGCTCTTCAAACGGTACATTTATTAATGGTGAAAAAATTGAGTCCAAACGACTGATTCATGTCAAACCCAGTGATGACATTAAACTTGGAAAATCAGATGTGGTTTTACAATTTGCATGCTTAGAAAAGCATTTTAAAACGGACTACATTGCCGAAAGTTTATTGCCAATCGATGAAAAAAACCAACTACAAAGTCTAATTAAAGCAAGCCAACACAAGGCCCAAGAAATTGTAGCGATGGCACAGTCCCAAGCCGAGCAGTTGGGAAAAGTGGCAAGTGAAAAAGCTCGAAATACAGAAAATCAAACCCTCTTGATGCAAGAGGAAATTCTTTCCAAAGCCCAAGTGGAAGGTCAGCAAATCATTTCAGATACTAAGCGAAAAACTTCTCAGATGATATTTGAAGCCGAAGAATCGGCAAGGCAAGCCACTGAAAACATACGCCGTGATGCTGAAAACAAAAGGCACGAGGCTGAAACTTATTATCAAAGTAAAATAAAAGATGCTCAAGTTCACGGTGATCAGATCATTGCCAAGCATACACAAATGGGCCAACAAATGATTGAAGAACTTCGCCGTAAAACTATTGAAAAAGCAGAAGCTGATGCGAAGCTTCAGCTATCAGGACTCTTTCAGTCCCTCGATGAAAAAACCATAGAGCTAGAAGAAATCAAGAAAAACTGTCAATTATTTGAAGCTCAACATAAATCAGCTCTCGAGCAAGAACTTGCAAAAACAAGGCAGGATTTTTTAACACAATTTGACTTAGAAAAAAATCAATCCATTGCAGAGCTCAATGAAAAGTTGATTCAAATCGAAGCGGATTACAATAAGAAGAAAAAAGAACACGAAGAAAATGAAGCTAAGCAAATCGAAGACATTCAGTTGCGCGCAAAAAATCTGGATTCTGAACTTAAAGCTGCCCATGAAGATTTACAGCAAGCATTAAACCAAGACTATGAAAAAAATAAATCAGAACTTGCCACTTTATTAGAAAAGCAAAAGTCCAACCTAGAAAGTGAAGTAGAGTCACAAAGACAAAGTTTACAAAAAATTCAAAAGGAAATAGAAGATTACAGTGAAAAGCACAAAGATATAAAGACAAAATATGAAAGCCTGAATCAAACTGTGACTGGCTTACAGTCTTCAGAAACTCGCCTAATTGAAGACATCGCTGTAAAACGAAAAGAATTTGAAACATTAAATAATAAGCAAAATGACTTAAATGAAGTGATTCAAGGTCTTGAAGTTAAACATCAAGAAATTACAAAAGCCATCACGAATGCTAAGGTGAAATTTGAAGAAGACTTCTTAGCTCATAGAAAAGCACTTGATGAGGAAATGCAAAGAGTTCGGTTTGAGTCCAAGAAAAAATCCAGTGAATATGAAGAATTGGAAAAAATTAAACTAGAAGAGTACAAACTGAAAGTTCTTGCTGAAAAACGGCAAATTGAAATGAATTTTGAACGCTTAAAAAGCGATTACGAGCAAAAAACGAAGGAAGCCATTGATCATGAAAGAAAGAAATTGGAAGACTCAAAGCACCAGTTTTTAGCTCTCATGAACAATCAACGAGCTGTCGTCACCAATGAATTGACCAAAGCCATTATCAAAATTGAAAAGCGTGGCGATCAAAATCATTCATCCGAGTTGATTTCCCATGCTGTGACCCAAGTGTTTGATTCCCATGTGGCTGAATTTTCGTTAAATACAAACTCACAGGGATCATTAGAAAATCAAAGCCGCGTAAAAGTTCAATGGCTTCTTTATGGTTTCACATCTGCTATGTCATTGGTGCTGGCCTTCTTCTTTGTTGTGCAACCCATTATTAATCGAAATATCAAGGGCACAGAAGAAAACATGATTGCACAAGAAGCCAAAGTTCGGCCTAAGTTTCAACCAGAGAAAGATTTCACATACCGTGATTCTTATGTTGAGGCGACTTTGTACACGACTAATTTTTCAGAGATTTATACTGATGAGGTTCTTTACGATAAGTGGTTTAAATATATAACTGATTATATGTTCCAAACCTGGAGAGTCCCTGAGGAAAAAACCATCGAAGTCACAGCCATTTCAAAGGCTTTGGTAGAATCCATCAAGGCCAAGGCCACTGAACTTGATGCTGAGTTTGCTGAAGCTGGTATTGTGAAGTTGAAACAAACCGAATCCGAAGCCATTAAACGAATGGCTGAGGCTTTGGGTACCCAAGTCAAATTCGAAGCTTTCAAAAGAAAAGAGCGTGAATTCTTCGAGCCTTATGTGCAAAATCAGTAACTGATTGATGCCTAAGGAGTTCTAGATGTCTGTGTTTACAAAAATTATTAATGGTGAGCTTCCCAGTTATAAAATCCATGAAGATGATTTGACGATTTCTATCTTAACCATCGAGCCCATTCATTTGGGGCATACTTTGGTCATTACCAAACAGGAAATTAATTCTTGGTTGGATGTGCCTGAGGAAATTTATAAGCGTGTGCATCTTAATTCTCAAAAAATTGGCCAAGCGATTAAGCATGCAACAGGTTGCCCCCGAGTGGGCCAAATCGTGGCGGGTTTTGAAGTGCCCCATTACCATCTGCACCTTGTTCCAGCATGGAGCATTCCTGATCTGAATTTTGCCAAAGCTCAAAAAAGATCCCAAGACGAGATGGAAAAAATCCAAAAAGAAATCATAAAACATCTCAAATTCGAGACTTATAAATAATATTTATAGTTGCGATTGCACAAGCACACAGAGTTAGGACTTGGTTACAAAACCACTCTGAGTTATTCTTTAATCAGCCATTCGTATGGCTCGAAAGGAGGTGGTGCTATGGTTATATGTGACAGTACCGTGGCGGAGGTGATGGCTTCTTAGTTCGCTTCATTGTGGACGTAGAAGGCATTACATTCGCCACCTACTCATCAAATTAAACCAAATACTTTGTTTAATTTGTCACCGAAAGGGCTCACCTTAAAAAGTGGGCCCTTTCCTTTTTCACCTTTTCGTGATTTATGAAGTTATGAATTTAGAACTCCAACCTGCAACTACGACTGATTTTGTTCAAGCTTTACAAAAAGCTAAAGCAGCACAGGACCTCTATAAAAAGAAATCTTGGGACGACAGGGCTGATTTTTTAAGATCCCTAGCCGAACAAATTTCAATGAATCAAAGCAAAATTTCATTAAAATTAAGCACAGAGCAAAAGCTTCCATTAGAATTTTCACAAGTTGAAATCGTCGATGCCATTCAAAAGTTTATTGAAAATTTACACCTAGAAGTCCGGTTATTTGCAAGGCCTGAGACTCTAAGGCCATCAGGGGTCATGGGCGCTAGTTTTTCTAAAGGCTTAGTATTTTTACGGGCCTTTTTAGCAATTGTTAAATCATTGGCGGCTGGAAATGCAATAATTATTAGTCTGCCACAAACAGCTACTGTTTCGGGTCAGTTGATCAAGTCCCTTCTTGAACAAGCCCAGGTGCCTGAAAATCTAGTGCAGCTTTTGATAGGTAACGAGATCGAAATATCCAAGTTGCTTGCCGCCCATCCCGGCCTTTCAGCCTTTCAGTTTTATGGATCTTTGCCAAATGCAGAGACTTTAATGGGACTGACCACTCAACGAAAGAAAAAGGCTCAGTTTTTCTTAGGTGCAAAAAATTCCTGTCTGATTCACCCTGATTTTGATTTTGAAAAAAATAAAGATTTAATACTAAATCCTTTTTTAATTGGCAGTGGTCAGTTGGATATCAACTGTCACAGACTTTTTATAAGTCAAAAAGTTGAAAAAGATTTCTACGAATTTTTGAAGTCAGTTTTAAAAAATAAAAGTTGTGACCTTTGGTCTGATGCAGAGCTTGTTCAATTCAATAAATCTGTAGATCAAGTGGGGGCTGATTCAGGTCACATTCTTTTTGGTGGAAGGTCAGAATCCCATCTGACTGTTCAACCCACCTGGACCAGGGACTTATCAAATTGTTCAGAAATGCAACAGCACCAACTGGTGTGCCCTTTATTTATTGTGACCGCTGTAAAATACACCCATGAAATGATTAAGTGGTCGAACACGGGTTATTTAGGGCATTCCGCTGTGGTACTAGCACCTGATAAGGAAAAGGCCATGAAGCTTGCCGAACCCCTTGAGGTGGGTCATGTGCATATTAATGAATGGTCAAATTTTACCCGAATGGGTACGCCTTCGAAGCAGTCTTTTTGGGGAAACCCCGACGAAAGTTGGTCAGGCTCATTTTACAATGATGTCAAAAAAATCCATTGAAACCGTCAATAAACCTACAAAATTAATTAAGCGTGTAAGTTTTGACACGGGCCCTGACATCACACTCCGTGCAGATGGCCTTTTCTTCAATAATATTTTCTGCCGCTTTCACATCATGCTTGATTTCAAGTGGACTACAGCAAAGCGTACACTGCCCATCTAATTGAATGAACTCACGCTGCTTCAAGTTTTCGGCTTTTTCAAAATAATTTATTTTCTCTGACATTTCATTTTCCCATCCGTCTGAATTCATATTTGTACGGAAGCAAGATCCGTTCCTCGGACTTAGGTCTTGACCTGTGCTGAATAGAAAATAAGTGATCCATTGCACAAGCCTCAAGCAGGAGGCAAAACATGAAATTACAAATTTACGGATTATTTATTTCGCTTTTATTTATCGGTTGCGTAGAGGTCCAAGAAAAAGACAAACAGGAAAATCCAACCAATGAACAGTCTGTTCCTGCATTATCTTATGAAATTGAGGCCTTAGCTCAACCACAATCCTATGCAGTCAAGTTTCTAGGAATGAACTGCCAGCAGGCTTTCACCAAATCATCTAGCAAAGTGAAGCTTGAACAAGTCACTGTGGCCAATTGCCAGGACATTGTCACTGAGCCTGGGGTTTATGATTACGAATGGTTGGATCAAGGTGTTAAAAAAAATCTTTCTGTGGAAATTCCAGAGGATATCGTGATTCAAGGTGCTGTGAATCTAAGTGACCTGAAACCCATCGAGGTCAAAAATAATAAATTTTATAACAAATTTTTAAAAATACCTGGACGTCTTTTTCTGACCTTTGGATCACAAATAATTACCAACGGCGAGTCTGTTTTGATCGAAGCCTCATCTGTTCATAGTGATGGGGGACAAATTTCAACCTTTGCCTCACAAACGCAGGCAGCGGTGAATCAAAATGGTCTGAACGGCGGATTGATTTATTTAAAAACTCCAAAGCTCACAGGGAATTTAAAAGTTCATTTGATCGGTCAGAGTGGAGGTGGTGGGGAAAAAGCGTCGAAATCGTTCCCAAATGACTTTTCAGATAATTTAGAAGGAGGTAACGGTGGAAACACAGGATCTTTTTGGTTAGAGGCTGAAGACTTCAAAAATAGTTTTGTGGCTATTGAAAGAAATTACGGAAAGCCAGGCATCGGCACAGATAAGCAGTGGTGTCGTAAAAGATATACACATGTGCCTTGCCAAAATATTACAATAAGACCCAAAGGCAAAGACGGTCACCCGGGGCTTGAGGAAAAATCCTGCCTGATCGTGAATGGGGAATGTACGAACTTTATTTTGAATTAAGATTATCGATGCTGAATTGGATTCGCTTGTCCTGTTCCGCCTTTTGAAAAGCAAGATCAATCAAATCACTAATGAGATCACTGTAACTGATTCCAGCAGCTTCCCACATTTTTGGATACATGGAAATGTTGGTGAAGCCTGGGATTGTGTTGATCTCATTTAAGTAAATGTCTCCATTTTTCTTTAAGAAAAAATCCACACGTGTCAATCCGTCACAACCTAAAACTTGATAAGCTTGAACAGCTAGCTTTCTAATTTTTTCCATGACCGCAGATTCAAGTTTGGCTGGGATTTGGATTTTGGCCCCATTATCATCAATGTATTTGGCATCATAAGAATAAAAATCGTGAGCGGGAATAATTTCCCCTGGAACGGCTGCCACAGGATTGGCATTCAAACCTTTCACCGCACATTCAATTTCCCGGCCTTCAATGAATTCTTCAGCTAACACTTTATCATCAAAAGAAAGGGCCAAAGGGCATTTCGCATCAAAATCAGCCGCTGATTTAATTTTATAAACCCCCACTGAAGATCCGCTGTTAGCAGGCTTAATAAAAAACGGAGTCCCTAAAGCCTTTGCAATCTTGTCATAGCCATAAGTTTCCTGTCTGGTGATAAGTAAACTTTTAGCATTGCTGATTCCAGCCTGACTCAACAATCGCTTCTGGATGTCTTTATCCATACCCACAGCTGAGGCTAAAACCCCACAACCTACGAAAGGTAGATTCATCATTTTAAAGTAACCTTGGATGGTTCCATCTTCGCCGAAAGTTCCATGAAGAACGGGAAAGGCCACATCGATATGAAAAGAAATATTTTTTTCTAGAAGTAAAACTGAGCTTTTTCCATTTTGACAAATTAATGCACAGGATTGTATCTGCTTAGGGATTTTTGAATCATCTAAACTAGTCATAGAAGCTAAAATTTCAGCACTTGGAACGTGATACCAACTGCCCTGTTTAGAAATTCCTATCAAATAGGCTTCAAATTTATTTTTATCTAAAGCTTCATAAACATTTTTGATCGATCTTAAGGAAATCTCATGCTCAGAAGATTTGCCACCAAAAATAAGTGCTACTTTTTTTTTCATGATTTTATTAAGCCATTTCCACAAGTTCTTTGGCAAGACCTGAAATACCATTACTAAAATCTCCGAAAGCACTGCTTCCTGGAGTGGAAATAACTCGGGTGTCTCGGTCTGTGATGTAATCCTCTGCAGGACAGGGTTCATAGTAACTGCCGTACTTTTTAAGCTCGCTAATGACTCGAGCATCTTCAGCAACGGTGAGTGTAGGGCGAAGGTGTCCCAGTGTTTCAGCGGTAATTAAAGCAGCCAGCCCGATCACACCGATGGGATTAAATTGATTATAGAATTCCTGAACAAGAGACTTTAAATCTTCATTAAATGGAAGTTCATAGGAGTCAGTAATAAGAACAATGCCACCAAATTTCTGGGGTTGCAGACTTGATAGTGTTTGAGTTGTGAATTCAGTGAATTGACTGCCAATTTCTGTAAGTGAGTTTTTTAAAACTTGCAGTTCCTGCTGAGCCTTTTCAGAAAGAGGCTCAGCTTTTTGAATAACTAAAATCGCAATTTTTTTAGCAGTTTTCATAGTCCTTCGAGATTATTACATCTCGTCAGATAGTAAACTTGATTTTCAAATTTTTGTAAGCCCTCTGAACAAAAACTAACAACCTTAGAAATTTCTTTTAAGCCATTGGCCACTCGCAGTGTAAAGCGAAGCTTACTATCGATGGTTTCACCGGTTTCTAGGTTCACAAGATTGACATTTCGATTCACAGAAATTTTTCTTACAGGAACAGAAGTCATGCCCCAAACTTCAGCTTCCACTTTTAAGTTGGTGCAACTGACCTGAACGTCATAGGTTTCTGTGCGAAAGCTTTTACAAAATCCACGAATATCTAAAATTGTATCCCAAGAGAACTGGGTTTGTTCTGTCACAGGATCGCCGAAAAATTCGTAAAAGCCTTGGTTATTGATCAACAGAACCAGTTCTCTTGATACAGCAGGTTTTGCGACATTGTTATCCCCATCACGCTCAATGATGTTCACTTCGAATACGAATCTTCGCTGCTTGGGATTTTTACTACAGTCGTTAGGTTCAGCATCTGGATCTTGGGCTTCCCTACACTCAACACTTAAGACTTTAAATTTTCTGCGAAAAATTTCACGGGTCAGGCTGTTTGAAATCGTTAAAGTTTGCACCATATCATTTTCATCACCAGCCTGAATCCCATTGGGATTGATACTGCTTACACCGATAGCATCATCGATGACTTTTTCGAATTGATCTGATGAGCTTATGGCTTCAGGTTTTTTTTTTGGTTCTTCGATACAACTGGTAAGAGTTAAAGCGAATAAGACAAAATAATTAACCAGGGTGATTTGTTTTTTATACTTCATACCGAATCCCAGCCCCAAATCCACAGCGGCAGTGGAAGAAGCTTGTTAAGTGTTTCTGGAGTTTTTGGATCTTGGAAATCAAACAAAGTATAATCAACAGGGCCAAATAAAAGCCTTACTATGTCAGATGATTGTGGAACGACCAATTGATCACGGCCAATTCCAAATAAGTAGCCGGTTCCATGTTTTTCTAAAACAAAGTCTTGAATGCCCTCTGAGCGAAAACCTCGCTTGATTTTAGCGAAAAATCCAAGCTCATCCACCAACTTAATCATTCCCAAATAGCCTTCAAATTGCGGTGTTAAGGCTTTTAATTGTGAATTTAAATTACGTGAATGTTGGGGGGTGATGATGGTGATAGCTTCACCCTTCGATTTGCGAATATAACTGAGTAAAGATAAAAGCTCGGGAACCTGTCCGCCCCATTCGTGAATATAGTTTTGTAAATCAGCCCCTTTGCCTTCAATGGCGTAGGCGGCCAAAGTTCCATCCTGTCTCCAGGCTGTGAAGGCTCGCGATTGAGGTATTTTAAGATATTGTTTCACTTCATCTGGGGTTCTTAAAGTGGTCACCGTATGCTGAGCAAATACTCTGTTTAATGCATCAGGGGATATATTTTTTTCATCGGAAAAGCGTAGACCCGTAACGGGAGGCTCAAATTCTTTGTGCAAAGTGGAACTGATTTCAGTGCCTGCCAATTCAAAACCAAGCTTGCGGTAGTAGTCATGAAGGTGAGTCCACAAAATAGCAAAATCACACTTCTGCTGTTCAGCAAGGGTCAAACAATCAGATAAAATTTTATGAGAGAATCCCTGATTTCTATGATCTTCACGTGTTACTACAGAGCCGATTCCTGCCGCTTTGTAGATGATATGAGGGGATTTAATAATCATGGGCTTTAAAACAGAGTGAGACACGATCTCATTGTTGTGAGTCATGACTCTAACATTGTGGCGATTTTGAGTGTTAAGAGCCGTTGGGTACTCGGTTTCAATGGACCACGTGTGTTCTGGCCTCAGTGAGCTAGTTAAAAAGCTTAATAAATGTGGCCATTCTGACTCGTGTGGCGGGCGTGGACCTTCCATTGAGAACCTCCTTAAAATATTAGTTTCTCATATGGAAACCTGTTCGGGTGGGCTAGATCCGATAAAATACGACAAAGGGCCTGGAGTTTTTAAAGGAAATAGCCTATAGTAAGGCTCGCTAAATTTTGAGGAGTCCCATGGCAGATATCAGTATGAAATGGAAAGAAAATGTAGAGGGTCGAATTTACGTCGATCAGACATGTATTGCCTGTGACGCCTGTGTATTAACGGCCCCTGGAAACTTTTCTATGCACGAAGAGGATGGTCATGCCTTTGTCTCAAAACAGCCGCAAGGTCCCGAAGAAGAAGCCGCCTGTAAAGAAGCAATGGACGGCTGCCCAGTCGAAGCCATTGGTGACCTCAGTTCTTAAGAAACTCAAAAAAAAATATCCTGATGCTCATTGTGCTTTGGTCGCTGAAAATCCTTTTCAGTTAACAGCTGCTACCATTTTGTCCGCTCAGTGTACTGACGAGCGAGTCAATCAAGTCACACCCTATTTATTTGCAAAATATCCTAATGCCGAAAGTTTGGCGAAAGCTGAATTAAGTGATGTGGAATCCATTGTTAGAACAACTGGATTTTATAAAAACAAAGCAAAAAATTTAATCGGTATGGCCCAAGCGGTGATGGATCGTCACGGCGGGGAAATTCCTCAAGATATGAACAGCCTGATCGAGCTGCCCGGGGTGGGTCGAAAAACAGCTAACGTTGTTTTAGGAAATTCCTTTGGAATCGGAATCGGAGTTGTTGTTGATACCCATGTGGGACGCCTGTCCCAACGTCTAGGATGGTCTAAGTTCGATGATCCTGTGAAAATCGAAAAAGACCTTATGAAAATCATTCCTAAAGAAGATTGGATCATGATTTCTCATTATTTGATTTTTCATGGTCGAAAGTTATGTAAAGCTAGAAACCCCGACTGTGAAAACTGTTTTCTTTTTGACCTGTGCCCGAAACGCAAAGTTAAATAGGGAATGCTAGTCGCATTCTTTGAAAGCATAAAATACTCCGGACATTTAGTGCCCATTTCTTTTTTAAGAATTTTCGTGGGCTATTATTATCTTCAAGAATTCATTTTAAAATTCAGTGGTGATTTTTTAATTCGCCCGCGTGTTGCCGAAATGATTTCTCAAAATCTAGTAGCTTCGCAAGCTCCCGAGTGGGTCAAATGGATTTTGAATACCTATATGGTTGTTCACTGGCAGGGTTTTGCTTTTACTTTGCTAGCCATTGAGCTTGCCATCGCGATTTCCTATATTTTGGGCTATGTGGTGCGTCCCATCGGACTGTTAGCAGTTCTCTCTACAATTCTTCTTTTGTATCTTAGCCCAAGTGGATCACAGGATTTTTTAAAAATACTACTGGCCACCCATTTTGCCTTTGCATGGGTAGGGGCTGGAAGATGTCTGGGTTTGGACTACTATTTCTTCAAACGAGTCAGAGGAATATGGTGGTAATGATATGAAGCATTTTTTTATTTTCATAACAGCTGTTTTTTTGTTCCTTTTTGTCGCTCATATCAATAAAAATCAAAATTTTTTAGCCAGTGAGCAAAAACCCACTGTGCGCATATTTGCTTACTCTTCTTTCACCTCTAAATGGGGACCGGGTCCTCAATTGAAAAACCTATTCGAGCAAACCTGTGAATGTGTGGTCGAATTCATTGAAGGAAGTGATTCCGGGATACTGCTGCAAAGATTAAAAGTTGAGGGGCAAAAATTAGGGGCTGATTTGGTCATTGGTTTTGATCAATTTGATTTGCAAAAAGCCACAGTGGAATTGAGCTGGCGGGCACTTGATTTTTCTAAAATTGATTTTGATTCACAAATTTTACTAGCATCAAAAAATGAATATTTTGTTCCCTATGATTGGGGAGTTCTGAGTTTTGTCACAAAGAAATCAAAAGGATTTTCGACCACACTTTCCCTGGATGACTTACTGAAATCACAATTCGCATCTAAGATCGCCTTGCAAGACCCAAGAACAAGTTCTGTGGGTTTGCAATTCGTTATGTGGGTACTAAAAGTAAAAGGGGAAACGGAAGGCTATGAGTATCTTAAACAAATGATGAAACAAGCCCATAGTTTTTCACCCAGTTGGTCCACAGCCTACGGACTATTCAAATCAGATCAAGTTGATATGGTCTTATCATATGCAGCCTCACCTCTCTATCATTCTATTGAGGAAAAAAATGATGACTTCGTAAGTTTAGAAATGATTGAGCCTCAGCCTGTACAAGTGGAATTTGTTGGAATTCCTTCGTTTTGCAAAAACTGTGAAAAAGCGGAAGAATTCGTAAACTTAATGATGAGCCCAGAAGGCCAAAAGATAATTATGGAAAAAAATTATATGTTACCGGTCCTTAAAAATGTCAAAATTGGAACGCCATTTGAAACCATCAAGATTCCCTTCAGGCTTCTTGATATTGAGTTTCCCAGTTTGACGGAAGTGGACGGCGTGCTGACTCGCTGGTCTCAGATTCGCCGAGAGATTTCGCTTTAATGTTTAACACAAGGGTTGTGCTCTCGGTGGCGACTCTTTTTTTATTTATTTCACCGTTTCTTATTCTATTGTCTTTCTTTAGTTTTGATCAGTCCCTTGATATTAAAGAACTCTGGTGGGCTGTTAAGAACTCATTTACTCAGTCTGCATTGTCGGCTGTGATTTGTTTATTTTTAGGATTTGTTGCAAGTCTTGGACTTATTAAAACTCAAACAAAAAATCCCATCATTCATGCCATTTTGATAGGCCTTTGTTTGCTGCCACAATTTTTGCCACCATTAGTTGTTTTAGTTGCCATCATGAATGGCCTACAGCCCTTTCCCATGGGACTCAGTGGAATTGTCATTGTTCATGCTTTCAGCTATTTTGGTATGACAGCTTTACTTATTGAAAACCAATCTAAAAATGTGCTCACACAGACCCTACAATCAGCGCAAATTTTGGGAGTTTCTAAATTTCGTTACTGGTGGTCCATTGGTCTGCCACTTCTGAGGAAAGATTTAGTTTTAATTTTTACGTATTTGATAGCTGTTTTTTTCACTTCCTTTTCCATTCCCCTGATTGTTGGTGGAGGCAAAGGCACAACGCTTGAAGTTTTAATTTATGAAAAGGTTCGATTTTCTACAGACTGGTCTTCAGCGGTCAGTTTGAGCTTCGTACAAACCGCTATCATTTTTATTCTTTCTTTTTTAGCGCTCAAGGGACGCACTCAGTTTGCTAAACAGAACACATCATTACAGTGGCTTGGATCCTATACAGGAGTCTTTTTAATTATCTTACTTATGGTGGGTTTTCTCATCTCCTACAGCTCAGGAGTGATTTCTGGCTTACAGCAAATTGGAAATCTAAGCTTGTATGGCAATGAGCTGATCGAAGCCTTTTTAGCCTCTTTGTTTTTGGCTTTTTTGACCTATAGCCTTTTCATGGGATTTTTGTATTTGTTTTGTCTTATGGGTCTTGTTTATCGACCCATCGATATATTTATGTCAGGATATATTGCTCCAAGTACGGCACTGACTTGCTTTGCATTGCTAATATTATTTCCTGGCGATCATTTGTGGAGCTATATAAAAATTCCCTTGGCTTTTTTGCTTTTAGGATTTCCATCCCTTTATCGACTTGGATGGGGAGAAAAGCTTAAATCGTTGAAAAATCAAATTCGAATTGCTCAGACCATGGGTGCTAAGCCTTTTGAAATTTTGAAGTCCATTACTTGGCCACAGATGAAAAGCCATTCTCGGTTTATGAGTGGATTGATGGCAACATGGGCCTGTGGAGATTTTGCTATTTCAAGAGTACTTTCTACAAAAGATTTTACATTGGGTTTGATTGTGGAAAGTTTACTTACAAGTTACCGTATGGGGCTTGCCAGTCTTTTAAGTTTTTTATTAATTATTGCCTGTGGTTTTTGTTTTTCAATTGTTTTAGGGATGGATTATGTCGACCGTAGAAAATTTAAAAATTAATAAAAGTGGATTTCAGCTGACAGTTGATCGCTGGGAAATTTTAGATGAAGGCATTCATGTACTTATGGGTGCATCAGGATCAGGAAAATCCACTATTTTAAAGGCTCTAATGGGTTTTGAACAAACCCCAGGACTTATTTGGAAAATGGGTGACATAAATTTAGCAGCTTTGCCTATTGATAAGAAAAATCTGGGTGTTGTATTCCAGACATGGGATTTGTTTCCTCATATGACGGCTTTTGAAAATGTACAATTTGCTGCAAAAGTGCGAGGAATAAGTGCAGATGAGTTTCAAACTCGTTGGAGTCTGATCTCTCAGCAACTTAAAATGACAGAGTTTTCAAATACGATTTCTGAGCAATTATCAGGAGGCGAAAAGCAAAGGACAGCCTTAGCCAGAGCCATCATAGGAAAGCCTCGGTTTTTACTGTTGGATGAGCCTTTTTCGGCCCTTGATGCAGATCTAAGATCTGAGGCACGGCTTATGCTTAAAGAAATAGTCAGGTCACAAAAAATCCCCACATTGTTAGTTACCCACGATTTAGATGATGTAAAATATCTGTCAGACAAAGTGACTCAAATGGCTGATATTGCATCTGTTGTTCGTTTGAAAAAATGAAAGACTCATGTTTAAAACTTCGACAGCTCAAATTTGTCGCTAGTGATAAGTTATTTCATGATCATGATTAAGCGCAGTTTTTAAATTTCACCTATGATATTGTTCCTCCTACAGGGGAAAACCATGAAAGTCATTTCAGTCTTTTTAATTATGACACTTATCATTTCTGGCTGTGGCAACGACACCCAAAAACAGGATTTCTTTGTCACTTCAAAGCCAATCGAAATTTTAGATCCTGTCCATCAGCAGGATATTATTAATTGGGAATCCCCTGAAGAAGATGCAGAACAGGAAGAAACGCGCATTGAGCTTGTGAAAGCTCTTAATAAAAAGATGGAAGAAACTCCAGAGCTTGAATTCAAAACTTTTGATAAAATTCCAGATGAAGATAAAAATGCATCACTAGTTCCCAAAGAGGTTAAGACTCCAGTTTTACCTAAGACTGATAAAGAAACGAAGCCAGTCGATCAACCGAAAGTGGAAAATGAAAAAGAGAAACCAGAAGTAAAAAACGAAGATAAAAAAGATATTCGTGTATCGCTTGAAGGGCGAGCCTCCGTTTATTATTTGCCGGTCCTTGATGAGGTTCGTAAGTGCTCTGCAGATAAAATGGTTCACATGCGTGATCCTCAAGGCAAGATTTTAGCCCATCTATGTCGGAATGAAATCTTAAACTGCGCTCTTCAAGGTTCATGTTATTTTTTAACAGCTAAAGATATTTTATTATTTGCCTACAGTGGAAAGGCAAAAGTGAAATTACCTAAATCAGATAAAGTCATTCTAGAGCCCCGATTTAAAATTAATCTTGACCTAAAAGATTGTCCTTTTGGAATGGGAGCAGGGAAGACTTGTTTGGATCCTTATCGATCCATCGCTGCTGATAAAAAATTCCATAAGCGTGGTGATGTAGTGTATCTGCCTTTGCTAGATGGTCAGCAGTTACCCAATGGTGAAATTCATGATGGATATTTTATAGTGCGTGATACAGGAGGAGTCATACTAGGTGAGGGTCGTTTTGATTTCTTCATCGGTTTTGATGATTATAGAAATCACCTTTTCACACGCCTCAATTTATCTGACAAAACAAAAAACCATTTTACTTACTACAGAGTTCCTGAAGAAGAGGCAGAAATGATCAGAAAGGCTCGTGCCTTTCCATCAATTCCCAATGTGAAACAGCTCACAACTCTAGGAATTTTAAAAGCTCAGAAAAAGATAGTTGTGACTCAAAGTAGAACAACAGTTAAATAATCCTGAATGGTTTCAATAGGATAAGAAATACCCCTTGAGTTATTGCGCAGTGCGTCGATAAGTCATTAGGACAAACGTCGGGGGTAGCTCAGCCATGAGAATTTCAAGCACTGATGTACGATCAACCATTTCCAGAGCCGTTGCAGTCAATAACCGCAATATCGAAAAATCACTGACTCAACTTGCGACAGGTCGAAGAATCAATAAAGCAGGTGATGATTCCGCTGGATTAGCTATTTCTCAGCAACTGGATTCTTTGGCAAAATCCTACAAAGCGGCCTATGCAAATGCAGAATCAGCTCAGTCTTATACAGAAATCGCAGAATCAGGACTTAATGAGCAAAGTTCTATTTTAGTAAGATTGCGAGAGTTAGCCGTGCAGTCGGCAAGTTCTCAGTACTCGGACAGAGAGAGAAAATTAATTCAAGTGGAGTCCGAGCAACTGAAACAAGAATTCGACCGGATCGCGAAAGTCACCAAGTTTGGAAATCAGCCTATCTTAGATGGAACCCAGCAAAGGTACGACTTTCAAGTGGGAGCACTCAACTCGTCAGATAACAGAATCAGTATCAATGAGTCATTTAATACAACTGCCAATGCTTTGGATGTTAATGACATCGATCTTTCTGACTCCTCTGATGCCAGAGACTCTTTGGAAACCATTGATGAGGCCAGTTTTTCTGTGATGCAAAAAAGAGCACAACTGGGTGGCCTTGCTTCGAGGTTAGATTCCACTCAAAACTTTCTACAAGATCAAATTGCAGGAACAGAGAAAGCCTACGGACAAATTACTGATGCAAAATTAGATGAATCTGTTTTGAAAGCTAGAAGAGGACAAATTTTAGCCCAGTATCAAGTGGCTGCATTAAATGCTGAATCAGACCGAGAGGCCAGCTTACTAAGGCTTATTGCTTAAGTTGATCTTTCCAACCGTGCAAAAGTCGTTTCCAGTCTTCAACTAAAAAGTGACTATCATTATATCGAGCGACTCGAAACATTTCACTGGTTCGTTCAGCCACTGATTTTAATTTATTATTTTCACTTGCCACTCGTGCAAAGAATTGTCGAGGAGTTTCATTCAACTGTTTTTTGAAACCCAGTTTCATTAATTTTTTTTCAATGGCGAAAAAATAATAGGCGGCTAGATCAAGTTTTTCTTTTCTTCGATAAAGCCATCTTCTTGCAGCCCGAAGTAGTAATATTGAAAAAATCAAAATGGTAATCCACCAGCCCATTTGCGGTGCAAAAAAACTAATCAATCTTTGTTGTTCTGAAAGGTCGAACTCGAGTAAAAAGCGAATCCATAAATAATTCACTGATTCGATTTGATTTTGTAAATTCAAAAGAATGGAAGAGGGAAGGCTTTGATTTTTAATTTTATTCAAAGCTTGGCCTGGGCTAAGCCCAAAATCAGATGGTTCCAGTTGAAAAAAGGCAAGAGCACCAAGTTCTACACGAAGAGGAGCAATCCAAAATGTTGGATCAATTCTTCGCCAGTAGCCTCTTGGATCAAAAATTTCTACCCAAGCATGGGCATCGGCCTGACTGACGCGAACAAAATTTCCAGTATCATTGATGTCTCCACCTTGATAACCCGTCACAACCCGGGATGAAATTCCTAAGCCCCTTGCCAGAATGGCGTAGGCTCCAGCAAAATGTTCACAGAATCCATTTCTATTGTTGAATAAAAAATCATCTATATCTTTATGTGTTCCGGGATTTAAGGTGTAACTAAAATTATTTTGTGTGAAAAAATCTTTTAGTATTTTTGTTTTATCTGAAAAATTTAAATTCGGTTTATTATTATCGGTAATCCATTTGGTAGTTTGTGGTGGTAAAGGAGGTAAATCTCTACCATTATCAATATCAGTTCCTGACCAACTATCACTGGATTTTCCTAAGTATAATATGCGGCTTGAAATTGTATTTGTGGTAGTAAAAATACCCCGGCTATTTTTTGTGGCATTCAAAGTAGGAGTCACAATCATTCGCGTGTGCTCAAAGACAGGTAGTACTTTTGAAAAATTGGGCTCAAGGGTTATTCTGTAATCAGTTGAGTATCCACCAAATGGTGTGGGTACCAATCGTTCTTCTTTTTGTGGGCCTTTTTTCCAGCCGAAACCATCACTGACTTCCAGAACTGCAGCTCTCCAGTACATGCTATTCATGGGTGGGTTGAAATCATAAAATTCAACTCGCATCACAGTTTCTTTACTTAAAGCAAGGCTTGCAATATCACCCGGAGAAATACTCTCAGAAAATCCGGAGGTCGCAATGGGAGGAGTCCATTTTCTAGCCCATGGTACTTGTACGCGGGGAAAAACAAAAAATAAAAAAATCACAACAGGCAAAGATTGCAGCAAAGATTTGAAAGTCATCTTCCACGGATTTTGCAGATGCTCTGGAAGCAAGGCCTTCCAGAGCGATAAATAAATCATAATTCCAATTGGCAACCAATAAAGATCCAGGGAATAAAGAAATTTCAAAGAAATCAGAACGAAGCCTAAGAATATAAGTAGTTTTTCATCTCTTTCGGATTTTAAATCCAAAATTCGCAGTGATGTGAGAACGACCAGAAATGTACTTGAGGGCTCTTGTCCTGTAAAAGTACGAAATTGTAATAGCACAAGCCCAAGTGTGCTGACGGCTAATACATTAATCAGCCATTGAGGTAAGGGTTTAATCCATTTTCGTTCCACTGAGAAGCGAATGAGAAGCAATAAAAAACTTAAAGACAGAGCCCAGAGTTCGACTTCAATGCTCACAATTAAGATGGCTGTTAGTAAGCTAATACAAAAAGAATTTTTTTGAAAAAAGATTTTCAAATTTGAGCTCTCCATAATGCTAAGATAGTCATGGCCTGTTGATAGGCCTCTGGCCTATGCATTCTTTCAATGATTTGATCGGGAAGAATCAAAGTCCAATCCAACTCTTTATTTTCAGCCTGATCAATCCAAAGACTCATTTGTGAAAGTTTTGCCTCTAAATCAAGGTGAGATAAATCTTTCCATTCTAGCTGACATTTTTTATCGGAATCAGTTTCATGAACGAGTGTTCTAAGCTGTTTATTTTTTGCTAGCGATCGCCAGTGAATTCTTTTAGGTGAATCTCCAGGTCGGTAATCTCTGATTTCACGAATCACACCTACTGAGTTCTGGGATTGAGCTTGGTAATTGGGAAAAACTGAAGACCCGCGTCTGGCAGGATAGACCAAGGCTTTGGTGTCTGATTTTAAAATTTTCCAAGCTCTGAAAAGTCGACTGGGATATTCAGAACTGACGACAACTGTAGGAATTTGAATGTATCCACGGTTTACGATATCCCAAGGATATTCCACTACTATCGATTCCAAAGGGTTTAGTCTTGTTTTCACTTTCAAAGATTTCTTTTCTTTGATTGAAACATAAAGATCTTCCAAAGGCTCATTGGCAGTGTTGGTGATCAGAATATGTAAAATTTGGTGGGGCTCAGCAAAAGCAATTTTAATATCACTTGAAACTATCTTAACTTGTTCAATTGTGGTGTTGATACTTTTCGCTAATAACATCCCCATGCAGGTCAGCGAAAAACAGATAATAAAAACCAGATTATTTCCGTAGGCCATGGCCATCAGAAGTAGAATAAAACATAAAGCGCTATAGCTCAGTCCCAAGCGTGTAGGAATGATATATGTTTTTTGTGATCTTAAGCTTGAGTTAAACAGGAACTGGAGTTTTTTGTAGAAGTTCCTGGGCCCAAATTTTTCCTTGGCTGACTCCAAATTTTCCTCCAAGACGATGTGATGTCACGGCCACCATCACTTGCTGAACATCATCAGGCTCCACGTGTTTTCGACCCTCTAAATAGGCCCATGCACGGGAGGCTTTGGATAGTGCAAGTCCAGCTCGTGTTGATAAGTGAAGTGCCTCTTTGTTTTCAGTTCGTGATTGGGCAAGAAGGCCTGTGATATAATCTGCCACAACCTCTGACATTTTAACTTGTGAAACTTCTTGTTGAGCCATTAAAAGTTCTTGGCCTTTAAACAAAGGTTTTAATTTAGAAATTTTTTGTCGGGGATCTTCATTAAGGATCAGATTTTTTTCTGTGGTCCTTGATGGATAATGAAGTTCAAGGCTCATAAGAAAACGATCCAGCTGACTTTCAGGTAAGGGAAAGGTAGAGGACTGTTGGTGAGGGTTCTGAGTGGCAATGACTAGAAAAGGATCTGGCAATGATAAGACTTGTCCATCCACTGTGATTGAAGACTCTTCCATGGCTTGTAATAAAGAGCTTTGTGTTCGGGGACTCGCACGGTTCAACTCATCGGCCATAATAAGTGATGCAAACAGTGGCCCTTTTTTGAATTCAAATTCGTTTTTCTGTGAATTAAATATCTCTACACCAATTAAATCAGACGGAAGAAGATCCACTGTGAATTGGATGCGGTGAGTTTCAAGGCCTAATAGTGCACCTAAAGTTTGCACAAGAGTTGTTTTTCCAACTCCTGGAACGTCCTCAATAAGTATATGTCCTTTTGCAAGTAGGCAGGCAGAGGCTAATTTAATGCTCTCTTTTTTGTCTAAGACAATTTGCCCCGATTGTTCGATAAGATCTAAAAATTGTGTTCTTAATTCCATGAGTTTTTAGATTCTCATGAGCCTCTAGGTGGGGGTAGTAGAGGTCAAAGAAACTGGCCCCATGGGACCAAGGTCTAGTTTTTTTAAATATTTTTTTTGACCTAAAGTCCTGTGTTATCAGGCACAAGATGCATTGCGTTATATATTACCTAGACTTTAGGCCTAAAGCTTTCTGGACCAAAGCCGAGAAGTAATACGTGAAACACGTTGGAGACAAATAAGTCTCTTCCGGTGGACCCAGAAGTTGCGTCAACAACCTCAGGGATCCCGCCGGTTGAGATCCTCCAACGAGACAAAGTTAACGTTATTAACTAATCCGCGATGTGGGCAACAGAGTGGATGTCTTCGTATAGGAGGAGACTTTATGGGCTTAAGAATCAATACAAATATGGCGGCCTTTTCCGCGCAGCGGGTGATGGGCCAACAGGGCAAGAGAGCAGAACATGCGGCTCAAGCTTTAGCGAGTGGTAACCGAATTGTTCGCGCAGGCGACGATGCGGCAGGGCTCGCAATCTCTGAAAATATCAAATCTCAAGTCAGAGGTTTAGGTATGGCCAGACAAAATTCGTTCAACGCAGTCAGCGCCATTCAGGTGTCTGAAGGTGGATTGAACGAAATTTCAAACATCTTAACAAGATTAAGAGAACTGGGTATTCAAGCGGCCTCTGATAATATCGGAGAGCGTGAACGGGGATTCTTGGATCTTGAAGCAAAAAATTTAATTCAAGAAGCAGACCGTATCGCAAAAACCACAATGTTCGGCGATAAAAAATTACTCGATGGATCCGGCGGGGAACAAGAATACCAAGTAGGACCTTTTGGTAACGAAGACAACGTAATATCCTTTGAACTCAGTACTGATGCCACTGCTAGTGCATTAGATATCGACGGATTGGGTATGGAAACGAAAAGCGATGCAAGAAGCTTACTTTCAGTCGTCGACGAAGCTGTCGCAAAAGTAGGTTCCATGCGAGCCAACTTCGGTGCCATCCAGAACCGTTTAGAGAGCACAACTAATAATCTCGATATTCAAATCGAGAATTTATCAGCTGCAAAATCAAGAATATCCGACGCGGACGTTGCTCATGAATCGTCAGAGCTAGCATCTGCTCAAGTTTTACAAAATGCTGCGGTATCTGTTCTCGCTCAAGCGAATCAGTTTCCCGGTGTAGCTTTAAAACTGATCGGATAATTACACTTAACAAATACCTGGGGTTTTAATGGGCTTAAAGCCTCAGGTGTCTTTGTCACAGTTTTTTTAATATTATAATTTATGATTTTTTTTAATGAGTTCTTTTAGATCGTTGCCCACACTACGATCTTAAGCCAGGCCCCGGGGTGATCCACCTCGGGGTTTTTTTGTCTCAAAATGAGATGACTCGATAAAATGTCGATCTTTTAAAAAGCTAACAGGGTTTATTCGACAGTTAAAACTTCATCAAGATGGTGACGCTTTTGAGCCCATTCATTATGAGAAAAGGATATGGCGAGTTTTATGCAGTTCTTTATTTTGGGGGAAGCAATGAATCGTCGTTTAATATTAGCCTTAATAACTTTAATATCTTCTGCAAGCCTAGCAAGCCAAGTGCAGCTCATGACTTCCGAGTTTTCCTCTTCTCAAAGTGAGTTAAGGTCTGCTTTCAATATCAAAAGTATTGAAAAGCTTTTGCTTCACCTGGATCAAGCCGATCAAAAGTTAAAAAGTGCACAAAAGATTTCCTCTGATTTCAAAGGTGAATCAGCTTCTGAGCAACGGCTGCAAATCAGGTTAGCAACTAAGATTGCCAGAGATTTGCATTTTATCAATCGTTTGAAAGAAGATCTTGGCTTAGCTGAGCAAGACTCGTTTGAAGTTTATAAAAAACTGAGGCTTTCATTTCTAAAAGATGTTCGAGAAGTATCGGCTGTGAAAAGAATGGATCAGCAGATTCTGTTAACTGTAGAGAGGTTCTTTCACGAATCTCAACTCAACCGTATATAATTTTATTTACAACCAGATGACCCAACGACATCGAAGTTGTAGTGCACACGTCTTAATGATTAGGACGTGTGCTTTTTTCTTTTTTCCTTCACGGCTCTTTCTGCTGTTTGCTGCCCTCCTCAATGTTTAAGCTCCAGACGCAGCCACTCCTCAGGCTGAGGCACCGCCCGACAGAATAATTTGCACGCATCTCTAAGCGAGGGGCGGTGCACATGGCAAAAGCGAAGCAGCTAGCATTTCTTAAATATCAAAAACCGAATCGAGATCATGGCGGAAGTCTTTCTGTCAAAAAAAGGCGAGCCAGAAGGCCTTTGAACATTAAGCAAAGCCATCACATCACTATGAAATCCTTTCATGCCATCGGTTCTAGATCACTATTCAGACATAAAAAAATGATTCTAAGTTTAGTAAAAAAAAATGCACACAGGTTTCATATCAAAGTTATTGAATACGCTATCCAAGGCAATCACATCCACTTATTAGTTAAGGCTCAAACCCGTGAGGGTCTGCAGAATTTTTTCAGAGTGGTCGCTGGACATGTGGCTCAAAGAATACTTAAAGACCTTCCATTGCCAAGCTCTTCGAATTTGCAGCGTAATCAGAAACAACAGATAGTGGGCGGTGCCCCACAAAAAGTGGAAGGGTGTAAGAAGAATCAGCGCAGGTTCTGGAGCTTTTTGCTTTACTCACGAATTATTAGCTGGGGCCATGATTATGAGCGAGTGATTGCGTATATTCAGCGAAATACCCTAGAGCTTCTGAACATCATTACTTATCAACCACGACGAAGTCGCAATTCTAGCTGAGCTTCCAGTCATAGTAGTCATAGGTCTGTACAGACCAAGGCCCAAGAAAAAATTTTCCAATCCAACGTCCAGTGAAGACCTGGACATCAGTCTAGATTTCACGACGAAGGTCTGGGTTTTTACCTAGATAAACGTCCAGTTGTTTATGACTAAGGTCTAGTTTTACTAGACGAGACTCAAGTCTGCCCGGACCTAGCCGAAAGGTTATGCAAGTAAAACGACAAACTTCGAAAGTCGGAAACGAGTCGAGAGTTGAAGATAGGTTTGACGGCCATTTTCAAATCGCTACTAGACAAAAGTCTACGATCGAATCAGTCGCCAACGTGTTTAACAAATAGGGTTGAGACCTTGAGTAGGTTTGAGGTCTCGATTCACTTAACCGCAAATCCAAAGTGATTTGCATCGGAGGATCGAATGGGAATGAGAATATCAACAAATATGGCAGCTCTTTCTGCGCAAAAAAACTTGGTGGGCAGCCAAAGAGAAATCCAAAAGTCTATGCAGCAATTAGCATCAGGTAGTCGTATTACACGATCTGCTGATGATGCCGCAGGCCTAGCAATCAGTGAAAATTTAAAATCTCAAATCAGAAGCTATGGACAAGCCAGTCGTAACGCGAATGATGGTATTTCACTAGTGCAAACAGCAGAGGGTGGTCTTGGCGAAATTTCAAATATATTAACACGTCTCAGAGAGCTTGGTATTCAAGCCGCTTCTGATACGGTTTCAGAAAAAGAACGAGTGATGATTGATAAAGAAGTTCAGCAATTGAAATCTGAGACTCAAAGAATTGCAGTATCAACAAAGTTTGGTAATCAGTCTTTGATCGATGGACAAGGAGAGCGTTTTGATTTCCAAGTCGGTATTTTCAATGATGATTTCGCTGATCGAATTTCTTTTAATTCAGGTGAATTGAACGTGCAATCAGATGAATTAGGAATCGATGATTTTGACTTTACTTCAAAAAGTGGAGCTCAAGATGCACTTACTGTTCTTGATAAAGCTCAATCAGATGTGAATGGTCACCGTGCAACTTTAGGTGCTCTTCAGAATCGACTTCAATCAACGATCGACAACTTAGGAACTATGAACGAAAATATTTCAGCAGCGAATGGTCGTATCCGTGATACAGACGTTGCGATGGCATCATCAGAGATGACGAAGAATAATATTCTTCTTCAGGCTTCCACTGCAACATTGGCACAAGCCAATCAGGTTCCTGCATTAGCATTAAAATTAATAGGTTAATTAGTATAGTCTCGAAAGAGTGTTCTTCCGAACTCTTTCGGTACCAACCTACCCGGAGAACAGTGCCCAACGAAACTGTTCTCCGGGGTATCTTCGGTTGGTGGGACTTAGGTCCTGTTTAAGATTTCGTCAAAAGTACCGATATAGGGATATGAACATAAAAGGACTTTTCGGCCAGATGATCACTTCCCCCATCAGAAATGGTGATGGAACATCAGTTAGTAAAGCCGAGAAATCGATCAAGTCCGATGAAAGCCACGACCGAGACGCCAATGGACAGCAAAGTTTCTCTGGGCAGCAAAAAGAAAAAGAGCCCATGTCAGAGGAACAATTCGAGCAAGCCATTGAACTTATGAAAAATCTTCCTTCAGTCAAAGAACACAATTGGAAAATTGAGAAACGAACCGAAAATAATAAGCATTTTTTATTCGTAATCGATAATTTAAATAACGTAGTCAGAAGAATTCCAGAGAATGAATTGTGGAGTTTACCCTTCGATAAAGATGCTCGCACAGGGCAGTTACTCAAAAAATCAGCCTAGTTTTAGATGACCAGTCATAAATCTGTCACTTGAAAGTCGATCAGCTGGTATGAAGTCCTGAAAAATCAGGATTTAGCTGGGAAAAGTTTTCCCTTTCAACAGTTCTACTCAAGTCCAAGTCATTTGATTGACTCACGGAAATTGATCAACCTAAGCCATGATAAGAATATGTCAGGTGTACGTCTTTCAGGCTTTTCTGGTGCTATTCCCCCTAATCTGGTCGACCAATTGGTTGAAGCGGAAAAAATTCCTATTAAACAAATGGAGACCAAAAAGCTAAAGGAAGAAGACACACTTAAACTTGTAAATGATCTAGAAACAAAGATTCAAGAAATTCCAAAAAATTTAAGCGAGCTTGTCACCACCCGAGGATTTAATGATTTAAAGCTAGTGACTGGTGATGAAAATATTTTATCCGGAACTGTGGATCCAGAAGCTGCACCTACGGGCGAGTATTCCATTGAAGTTCTTCAAATGGCTGAAACTCCTGGAGCCATGACTGTGGGATTTCCAGATAAAGATAAAACTCAGGTCGGAGTGGGATATATCAAATTCAATACTCCCGATGGCGTAAAAGAAATTTATATTAATGGAAAAAATTCGACTCTTGAAGGAGTGGCAAACACGATCACCCGTTCTGGTACGGGACTACGTGGAAGTGTCATTGAAGATAGAAAAGATCCTGAAAATCCATTTAAATTATTAGTCACAGGACTTTCCACAGGAAATGATAAAAATATTTCCTTCCCTAACGTGTATTTGCTTGATGGTGATGTTGATTTTTCTTTTGAGCAGGAACGAAAAGCTCAAAATGCCAAAGTCAAAGTGGACGGCTTTGAAATTGAAGTCCCAGAAAATAAGCTGGATAAAATTATTCCCGGAGTAACCTTAGATATAAAATCAGCAGCTCCAGGACGCACAATTAAAGTTTTTGTTAAAGAAGATTTTGAAAAAATATCAGGAAAAATTAAATCATTCGTTGAAGCTTACAACGGAGCACTTGGATTCATTCAAGGGCAGGCGAAGCTACAAAAAAGCTCAGACGGCCGAGAAAGACTGGGTCCCCTGGGTGGAGATGGAATGCTTCGCTCGATCGAAAACACACTTCGCAGGATCATTCAGAATCCACCACAGGGTATTACGGGTGAAATAAAGCGACTTAATCAAATAGGCATCGAATTCAATAGAAATGGAACTTTGAATTTTTCTGAGGAAAAATTTAACAAAGCTTTGAATAGTGATCCTAAAAGTATGGTGGCCTTTATTCGTGGTGATGGATTTAATACTGGATTCGTTCCTGGTGTACGGCGTGAAGTGGGAAATATTTTAAATGGACAATTCGGAGCCATTTCAAACAGAAAAAAATCTTTACAAGACCGAGTTACGCGGATCAACCGGCAAATTGAATCCAAAGAACGAATGATTGAAAAAAAAGAAGACATGCTTCGTAAAAAGTTTGCCGATTTAGAAACAAAAGTCAGTCAAATTCAAAATCAAGGAAATGCATTTAAAGCAATGGGGGGCGCAGGTGGTACAGGTGGCTAGAAACAGTAGACAGGAGTTGAACTATGGCTAATCCATATCAAAAGTACAAAACGACAGCCGTACAAAGTGCAAGTCGTGAAAAAATCTTATTGATGCTTTATGAGGGAGCCATCAAGTTCACAAAACTAGCTATACAAGCTTGTGAGCAAAAAAAGATTGCTGATCGAGGAATGAATATTGGTCGAGCTTACGACATCATTATGGAGCTTAACAATACTCTAGATCATAAAGTCGGCGGTGAAATTTCTAAAAATTTGGAAAGTTTGTATATATTTATTCTTGAGCAATATACAAAGGCCAATATTTCTGGAAATCCAGAGCCACTCAAATCTAATTTAAAAATGCTAGAAACTCTGTATCAAGGGTGGATTCAAGCTGTTGAAAAATTGAAAAAAGAACAAGAAGGGGGAAAACCATGAACCGATTGATCACACTCTTTTACGAGAAAAACCATTACTTAGAAAAGTTTTACGCTTGTGGGGAAACCGAGCTGACTCACTTTATTAACGGTAATTATGGAAATCTCGATGCCTTTTACGATACTCGGGAAAAGATCCTAGAAATGATTAAGTATGTGGACTCTGAAATCGACAAATCCTATGAAAGTACAAGCCTGACTGACGTTGATAAAAAAGAGCTTCGGAAAGCTTTGCAAATTAAAGATGAGTACGTGCAAAGAATTATGGAACAGGATCTTTCCATCCTTTCCTGCATCGAGCAGGTTAAATCAAGTATCATAGTCGAGATGCAAAATTTAAAACGTGGAAAGAAAGTTGTTTCACATTATAAGATGCCCGAGTTTATTAAAAATTTAGACGAAAAAGCTTAGTTACAAGGTCCAGGAGAAATTTTGCCGCTTCTGGACCTTCTCAATCAATTCTCTGACGTATAAAAAGTCTAGAGTCAAAGAGCTGGCAGGAACAAGACCTGTGAGCTCAAATAAGTCGCTTTACAGTTCCATCACTCCTGCCAAAAGTCCGTGGCACTTCTGTTGCTTTTAATAAAGCTACAAGAAGGAAACAGCCATGATTGAAATTGAAAGAATTGATAGAGTTGAAAAAGTTCAGATTGCTAAAACTGAAAAGAATCCACTTTCTGCCCAAGTCTATACATTAATAAAAAATTCTCAGGTGCTTAAGTCACATAAAGAATTTCATTTGGCTTGCAATCTTTTGCGGCAAGCCAGCAGCATGCAGACCCATCCTATGATTCTAAAAGAACTGACTCAAAATTTAGTTCAATTAGAAAAATGGAATGAAGCTGTTCGAGTTTGTCAGCAGTGGAATCAAATCGAAACCACCTTTGAGGCTGTCTATTTCCGTGCTCAGATTGAGTATCAACTCAATCAAGATGATAAAAGCTTACAAAGTTATTTTGAGGCATTATCCATTGTCGACGATGCAAAGCCTGAGCTTTTTGATGTCTTTAAGAACATGGGAAATTTATTCGTAAGAAAAGCTGATTTTGAATCAGCCGAAGAATTTTACAATAAAGCTTACGCAATTAATGCAAGCTCTGACACTTTGTTAGTTAACTACGGTATTTTAGAGATGCAACGAGGGGATCTGAACAAAGCCAAAGATCGGTTTCGATCAGCAGTCCAAATCAATAGTCGAAATGACAAAGCTTGGGTGGGACTTTCCATGGTTCACTTTGATTTTGGTGATGAAGAATTAGGAATTGCCAATTTAAAAAAGGCCATTGATTTAGAGCTTGGTAACAAAACAGCTTTGCAGCTTGCAGTGCAAAAAATGACTCAAAAATCTCATTGTGAGTATCTAATAGAAGTTCTATCCCAATATCTATGTGATTTTGACTTTGATGATTCAATCTCTTGCCAGCTGATTCAAAAATTTTATGAATCAGGACAAATCGATTTGGCGTATCTCGAATCTCAAAGGCTTATTCTTTGGAATCCTGAAAAAGATGACTTTTTTAAATTGAATCAGCATTTGGAAGTTCAATTGCATCAAAAGAGTCTTTCAGCATGAGAAAATCAAGCTTATCCAATATTGACTGGCGAGAGAATGATCAAGGTCAATTGGTAGCCTTTGAAAATGGACTCAGTCTGGAAACAGCCCTTGATAAGGTCGAGTTTCAACTCAAGCCGGGTCAAAATCATATTGTTATTATTGGTATTGGAAGTGGATTTGCTATTCACCAAATCTTTGAAAAGTATCCATCAGTACCAATAACAGTTATCGAATGTCGTGATTCATTGGTGGGATCGAAGCGAAAACTTTATCCAAAAATTAATTTCGTTGTTGTTCAATCCATTGAAGAGCTCATGCAATGTGATGATTATCAAATTTATCTTCGACCCGAAACAGCTAAATATTTTCTCAAGAAGTCAGCTGGTGCACAGGCTTCATTCTTTCAAGAAATATTTTGGAATCTCAACTTAAGAACCACTGAAGCCTTAAAGCAAGTGGTTCAGCTTGATAAACCAATAGATGATCGATGGCTTATTAATGCAAAACAGTTAATGGAATCAACTGGTTTGGATAATCTGCCATATAGAAACTCTGAGATTTTAATTATTCAGGAGCTTATTAAGTGAAAACTTTATTTATTTCACTATTAAGAGCCGGTGACTTTATCATGCAAGTTCCTCTTATTCGTGATGTGGCCAAAAATAATGAAGTGCATGTTCTAGTCAATGACGAGTTTGGACAGCTGTCAGAGCTTTATCCTGATTTTCAATTTCATTTTTTCCCACGGCAAAAATTACAGGTTCTTATCAACGATCAGTCGGCTTCTTTGCTTGATCCTTTTATGGTGCTTCGAAACTTCTTAAGTCAGCTGGAACTGAATCATTTTTCACAGGTCATTAATTTAACCCACAACCGAATTTCAGCCTATATTATGGATTCCTTTTCCTGCGAAATCAAAAAAGGCTTAACCTTTTCAGGAAACTCTGTTTTGCCATTGAATAATTCCTGGCAGGCCATGTTTAACAAAACCTTTTCTGAAAATAGCAGATCTGAAGTCCACTATTTAACGGCTTTAGCAAAATCCTTAGAACTTAAGGTTCCCACTGTTTTGGCAGCCAACGATCGAAGTTCTTCAAAAGATGTTTACTTACAGGCATTTACTAGTGATCAAAAAAAGAATTGGTCTTTAGAAAATTGGGTCCAACTTCACGCTCGGTTGCAAAGGGCACGTCCCGACTTAAACTTCTATTTTTTAGCTTCATCCGCAGAAGCTCAAAAATTATCACAAGTGATTGATCAAAAGTGGATTCAAGAGTGTAGGCTTTTGGAAGCACGTGAAAAACTTAGATCCGCTGCTTTTTTTGTGACTTGTGATACAAGCCTATCCCATTTAGCTGCTGAAGTTCAAACTCCTATGGCTGTATTAAGTTTAGGAAGTAGTGATTACACCAAAACAATGCCCTGGTTACATGGAACTTGGGTGCTGAGTACAAATTTAAGTTGTTCACCATGTCGTCACACTCAAGCCTGCCAGCAGGAGTCCCATATTTGTGGAGTTTCATTAAAAGTATCAACTGTTTTACAGGTTGTCGTTCAAGCCTTAGCAGGTCGATTTGAGATGAGTGTGGCTTATCCAGAGCGTGTACTAAGAATGGAAATGAAGATTAACCATGGACTGATACCAACCGAGTCTAGTCTTACAAGGAGGCCGAATGGAGACACAGAAGCAAGTGCTCACTTATTTTGAGATTATGATTAAAAAATTAGATTTTGTAATGTCTGAAATCAAAGAGCAAAAACTGAGCAGTAAAGAAACTCAGAAAATTAAAATGCTACAAGAAATATTAAAGGAGCAAATTCGAGATGAAGATTCTCGTTATACAGCTCGCTAGATTAGGCGACATCTACATGTCATGGCCCACAGTCAGGGCATTAAAGCATAAATACTCAAATGCTGAGATTCATATGCTTGTGAGGCCTCGCTTCGCGGCTGCCTGTGAGGGCCTTGAAAGTTTAGATAAAATTAAACTTTTCCCCACTCAAGAGATTATAAGTCCCTTAGTCAAAGAGGATAATATTGCTGCTTCATTGGATGTGATTGATCAACTCATTGGGCACCTCGAACTTGAAAAGTACGACATGATTGTTAATTTAAGTTTTAGTGAAGTTTCCAGCTACCTGACTTCATTTTTACAAACACCCAAAACCTTGGTCTCTGGATATTCAAGGCACTCGGACGGATACTTGTATTTAGTTGATGATGTCAGTCGTTATTTCTGGGCCCAGGTGGGACCTGGTGGATCCAATCAAATTCATATCGTGGATTTAATGGCAGGGCTTGCCGGTGTTGAACTTTCACAGGCTTGTTTTAGAAAACCAAGTATAAAAGCTGAAAAGACTATTTCAGATCCCTATTTTGTTGTCCATTTAGCTGCAAGTGAAAATCATAAACAACTTTCAGTCAGTTTTTGGAAAAATATTTTGAATGCAATTTTAGAGGTTTGTCCCAATACTTACTTTGTTTTAATTGGTTCCGAAAGTGAAAAAGAGAAAGCCTCACAGGTGATGGAAGCCGTTTCCCATAGAGCCATCAATCGTGTGGGTCAAACAAGACTTCGTGATGTTTTTGGTCTTCTTCAATATTCAGAGGGTTTACTAGGTGGCGACAGTGCACCTATGCATATGCTTTCTTTTGTCAATCAACGAGGACTTTGCTTCAGTGTGGGAGATGTCAATCCTTTCGAGACTGGCCCCGTGACGGAATCCAGTGTTGTTTTTCGTGGTGCCTCTGAAAATTCTTGGAGCTTTTCCCTTGTTCAACAGGTTGCAAAACAATGGGCCTTAAAAAATCCAATTGAATCGCAAGCAGGCGTTTATAAGTGTGGGGATCATTTTCCCAGAGTTCAATCATCTGAGGCGGATTCATTTGCTTGGTTACTTTTAAAAGCTCTTTATATGGGTGAAAAATTTCCAGTTGCCAGTGATCTTGAATTCTACCATGGGGCTTTAAGAATGTTTGAAGCCAGCCAAGTCAGTACTCAGAACCTCAATAAACGTAACTCTATTAAAAAAGAGTTTTTAACAGCATTGTTGGATCGAGTGGATGAAATTTTAGCCACAATCAGTATAGAAATCCCATCGATTTATCCATTGTTTCGCTGGTATCAAGCTGAAAAAACGAGAATTCAACCAGGGACTTTCGAGCAGATGACACAGGATCATATTCTGATCCACCAACTCTATCAGACTCTTCTAAAAAAGTATTTACTAGAAGAAGATGTTAAGAAAGCAGAGCTTCATGGAAGCCTTTAATTTCACGGCCCAAGACTTGGATGGATTTTTTGATGATTCCAGTCGAATGTCAGATCTTTTCACTTGGATTGAAACAGAATTTGCATCCCAGGGAAAACTGGTTTGCCAATTTGTTATAAATGGAAAAAAGTTGTCAGAAAAAGAAGAGTTGGATCTAGCGCCTCAACCTATTTCAATGGCCTTAAAAATCAAAGTGTTAGTACAAAGCGAGCAAGAGTTAGTCATTGATGTCATGGAGTCTTGGATTCTAGCCTTGCCTGAGCTGGAAACATTTATCGATAACCATTTATTAAAAAACCCTGATAGGCAAAGTGCTTCTTTTATTGATGATATTTTGCAGTTGAACCATCAGCAAGAAAGCTTTGTAGAAAGTCTTATGAGCCTGAAAAGACCTCTTAAACGACTGAATGTGAATATGTCGGGGTGGGACTCATTAGAAAAGGCGTTGCATCATTATGTCCTGCAGTGTGTGAAGGCCGTCGAGTCGAAAAATTTTGTACTTCTCTTGCAAGCAGTTGAGTATGATGGATGTGAGGTTTTCAACAAGTGGAAGCATCAACTCAGTTTAGCCGTTGAAGAGGTGAAAAATTTCAAATCCGAGCCCCCTCGTGCAGTATTGGACCTCTCGAGCTTACGAAAAGTCGGAAGCGGATAACTCTTTTAAATTTAAATTCAAGCAACACGCTCAATTTTCTGATTTGTCACAGGAATTGGGGTCCGTTTGGTTCATCGAACTGGACCACAATCCGCCAGTGGATCCTGTAATACCTAAATTACGTCCTCCGCTATTAATTCTACTCAATTCTGATAATTTAGCTGATTACCAAAAAGTATTAAATGATTGGCAGCCGGATATTTTGCTTTTAGCAAATCAAAAAAGTGAGATTGATGGTTGGATAGAAAAGTTGCAAATTCAAGCTCTTACTCGATCTAAAAAAAGACAAACTCAGAAAACTCAAATGGACCGAAACCGGGAACTTGAACTTTTAGCTGGGAATCTTGAAAAACTTGTCGAGCAAAGAACTCAATGGATTGAAGCTTCCAACCGCGAACAAAGAGATTTGATTCGCAGTGATAGAAGATTTGTACAATTTTTGATTGATTTGAGTTTTCAAAATTCAAAGGAAGAATTGCTAAATTCTTTTTTGCAAGAATTTAGAAAACTAAGGTTAGCCCAGGAAATCTATTTATTGCATCAGGACTCTGATCACCTGACCCTGCAACACTTTAAAGGCCATAACTTTCAAAAAATTCAATTCAATGAAAGCTGGTGGACATCCAGAGAAATTGAAACCCTTGGAGAAAATTGCAGTCGGAAGCTTTCCTCTGTGGTGGGTCGCCCCGTAGGAAAGCTTGTGGTTTTTCCACTTCCTGCTTACTTCGAAAATCTTGCCACTGAAAACTGGGCCCTCGTCATCGAGCGCGGGTCTGCTTTAGCATTGGGTGAAGGTGATTTCTCTAATATAAAAAAGCATGTACAGGCCTTGGGATTAACTTTGGAAAAAAATCGCCTAGAAAATCACAATCGGCTTTCAGCTTTAAGATGGGAAAAAGTTTTTGATGGAGCTCTTGATCCCATTGCCATTATCACTAAAAACTTTGAAATTTTAAGACACAATAAAAATTTTAGTAAAAATGAAAACCCTATTAAAAAATGTTACTCAGTTTTAGCTGGTAGAAATGATGTTTGTCCTCAATGCCCACTGGTAAGCACAGAATTAGAATCCTATGAAATTCAAGCTTCTCATAGAACATTTCAAGTTATGAGTCATAAAATTGATGAGTCCTCTGAGTTTTTTTTACATCGTTATGTGGATATCACTGATGTTCAGGATAAGCGCGTTCAGTTTATTCAAAACGAGAAATTGAGCTCCATAGGTCAAATCGCAGAGCAAATGGCCCATGAGATTTACAACCCACTGGCAGGCATCTTAGCTCTTGTGGAAATTCTTTTAGCTGATGAAACTTTATTAGCCACAACAAAAGCCGACCTAATCGAAATTCAAAAAGCGGCCGTTCGCGCACAAAAAGTCATTGAAAACTTACAAGATTTTGTTAGCCAAGAAAATGAAGTGACTGCCATTACTTTGGAAGAAATAATTGACAAAACTTTACCGCTTTTAAAAATGAATTGGCGCTCTTATAAATTACATTTGGATTTACACACTCAAAGCAAAAAAATTCATGTGCAACCTCAATTGATCAGCCAAGTGGTTTACAACCTGATTCAAAATGCTTGTCAGTCCATGGAAAAGGGAAAGTCTTTACAGCTCAAGTCATTTCTAACTTCAGATTCAGTTGTTTTAGAAGTGATTGATCAGGGATCTGGAATTCCAGAGGCGCTTCAGGCCTCACTTTTTAAACCTTTTTTTACAACTAAAGCCACAGGTGAAGGCACTGGTCTAGGATTAAGCCTTTCTAAGCAATTTGTAGAAAGATTCGGTGGCAAACTCACTTTTAGTTCTCGAGTGGGGCAAGGCTCGACATTTAGAATGGAGATTCCATTTGGATCCTAAAATTCGTCTTCTGATCATTGATGATGAACCCTTGATTCGTCGTGCTTTTCAAAAGCTTTTTTCTGGTTCTGATTATCATGTTGTTGTGGCAGAAGATGGACTGCAGGGCCTTGAAATTTGGCAGAAACATCATTTTGATTTTGTATTTATTGATATTTTAATGCCGGGTCTTAATGGATGGGAAGTTTTAGAATCTAAATCTGAATGGGGATCCACACGTGTGCAGATGATGTCAGCCTTCACCGGAGATTTATCAGATAAAAAAGTATGGATTGAAAAAATAGATGGCTTTTTACCGAAGCCATTTGAAAATGTGATGGGAATCAAGCAGTGGGTAGAAAGTCATAAAGCATGAGAATCATTTCAGGAAAATTTAAAGGACATCATTTAGTTTCATTTAAAGCAGGGCATATTCGTCCCACCACGGACCGAGTGAAAGAAACTCTGTTTAATAAAATTATGCACGAAGCTCATTTCGATCAGGTATTAGATCTGTTTTGTGGAACAGGAAATTTAGGTCTTGAAGCTCTGTCTCGTGGGGCTGATCACGTTATTTTCGTCGATGATCATAAACAATCCATTTTAATCACAAGGCAAAATTTAGAAAAATTAAAAGTAGAGTCATCAGCCTATAAAGCCATTCAAAAAGATGTCATTTCCTATTTGAAGACTTATGAAGGTGAGCCCTTTGATTTAATATTTGCTGATCCTCCATTTACAAAAAAAATGGCTCATGACGTCATGCTTGCGGCTTCTAACAGCCAGGCTTTTGGAGAATCCACAATCTTAACAATTGAAAGTGAGCTCAAAGAACGAATGGATGATGAGTACGGTTCCGTCGTGCGCTATGACAAGCGTGAATTCGGAGATAAAATTCTATCTTTCTTTCAAAAAAAGCCGCAAATTTAATCTATGAAAAAAGCCATTTATCCTGGAAGTTTTGATCCTATCACCCTTGGACATATGGATCTGATTCAAAGAGCAGCAAGCCTTGTCTCTGAGCTCACAGTTTTAATATCTGTTTCCTCGCAAAAGCAGTCCTTATTTACACCCGAAGAACGAGTCACTTTAATCAAAAAAAGTTTGCCGAAGACGATGAATTTACAAGTTCATTTTCATCAAGGACTGACCACTGATTTTATGAAATCTCATAACATTCAAGTACTTGTTCGAGGTCTCAGACAAGTTGAAGATTTTGAGTACGAAAAATCCATGGCTCAGTATAATTCCACACTGCTTGATAGCGCTGAAACTTTACTTCTGTATGCAAACCCCAGTCTTTCGTTCATATCATCCAGAGGGGTCAAAGAAGTGGCCAGACATGCAAAATCAGCTGATGAATTAAAGGCTTTTGTTTCTGAACCTGTGGCTATGGCCCTTCTTAATAAAATGAAAGAGACAAAATAAATGAGACTTTCAAAACGTGCCAGTCATTTAAAAGCATCACCCACATTGAAATTGGCTGCTAGGGCCAAAGAACTCTTGGCCCAGGGCCATGATGTTATTTCCCTGACAGTTGGAGAACCCGATTGGCCCACCTATCCCGCAGCCAGTCTTGCTGGCCACGAGGCCATTGATAAAAACATCACAAAATACACTCCTGCCAACGGAACTTTAAGCTTACGAAAAGTGATTGCAAAAAAAGTCCAAGAAGATTTGGCCATTCAGTATGAACCCCAAGACATTGTTGTGGGACCTGGAACAAAATTTATAATTTTTTCGGCCCTTCAGGTTCTATGTAGTCCTGGTGATGAAGTGATCATTCAAACTCCTTATTGGGTCAGTTATCCTACTATGATCGAATTGGCTGATGCTGTTCCCGTGGTTTTAAAAACCACAGCTCAGGATCAATTTAAACTTCAAGCTGCTGATTTTGAAAAATCTATTACGGCTAAAACTAAAGCATTTTTATTTTGCTCGCCTTGTAATCCGACGGGTTTGCATTACACAAAAGAAGAACTGATGGCCTTCGTAGAGGTTCTTAGAAGGCATCCACAAATTTTTGTTTTATCAGATGATATTTATAATCGCCTCCTTTTCACAGGGGAAAAAGTAGCGCCCCATCTTTTGCACTTAGCCCCTGATTTAAAAGACCGAGTGATTTCATTTAATGGTGGTTCAAAGGCTTATTCCATGACTGGTTGGCGCATTGGTTGGGCGACAGGACCTAAAGATGTTATTCAAGCCATTGGTGATTATCAAAGTCAGTCAACGGGTGCTCCCAGTAGTATTGCTCAGCACGCTTTGGAAGCCGCCATTGAAAAATGTGAATCTGATATTGAAATGACCATCAAACTTCTGATAGCGCGAAAAAATACAGCTCTTACTTCTTTACAGGAAATTCCGAATTTGGTTGTGACTCCGCCAACGGGGGCATTTTACCTTTGGGTGGATGTCAGTTATTATTTAGGCAAAAAGTTTAAAGACCAGGCTATGGAAGACGACAGGCAAATATCACAAATTTTATTGGAAAAATACTTTGTGGGAACAGTGCCCGGTTTTGAATCGGGTATGAATGGTTTTTTAAGACTGAGCTTTGCAGTGGATGAAGCTAAAATCCAAATCGCCTGTCAAAGAATGAAAACTTTTTTCAAAGAATTGAATTAGTTACGTCGCCACTGATGAAAGCTTTTTAAAAACTCGAGGACCTTTTTTGGGGCATGGGCTTTTTTCCAGTTTCCTGCAGCAAATTTGTTAGCTTCAGATAATGTGGGGTAAATATGAATGGTCCCCAATATTTTATTGAGGCCTAAATTGTACTTCATCGCAGTGACGTACTCAGAAATGATGTCTCCTGCATGATGCCCAACAATAGTTACACCTAAAATTTTATCAGATCCTGGCTTGGTTAAAACTTTAACAAAGCCGTGAGCTTCACTATCTGCTATGGCTCGGTCTAAATCATCGATTCCATATTTGGTCACTTCATAGCTTATATTTTTTTCTTTGGCTTCAAGTTCATTGAGTCCCACTCGAGCCACTTCTGGATCCGTAAAGGTACACCAAGGAATAACTCTGTAATCCACAGCAAATTTTTTAAAGGGACTAAACAATGCGTTCACAGCGACATACCAGGCTTGATGACTGGCTGTGTGGGTAAACTGGTAGGGACCTGTCACATCACCACAGGTGTAAATATTAGGATAATTGGTGGTTCTTAAAAATTCATCCGCCACAACTGTTCCCTGTTTAGAAATTTCAATTCCCAGTTTTTCTAAGCCGAAGCCTGTGATGTTTGCTTTTCGTCCCAAGGCCACAATAATCTGATCAAATGGAATGTCTTTTTCTAAACCTTGGCTTTCAGTGACTAGGGATTTGTCAGAACTTTTGATTTTTAAAGCCCTGTGCCCCGTTAATACGTGAACTCCTTCAGCGACAAAACGCTTTTGAACGTCAACAGACACATCTGGATCTTCTTTCGATAAAAGTCTGTCGTTCATTTCAACTAAATAAACTTCAGAACCCAGTCTTGCAAATGACTGAGCCAATTCACACCCGATAGGACCTCCACCAAGGACGACTAATTTTTTAGGTAATTCTTTGAGCTGCCAAATATTATCACTTGTTAAAAAAGAAACTTCATTCAGTCCTGGAATTTTAGGAATCAAGGGACCAGCACCTGTGGCAATCACGATATTTTTTGTGGTTAGTACTTTACCGTTCACTTCCACTTCATAGGGACTTTGAATCATGGCTGTGCCTTTGATGCAGTCAACTCCAAGGCTTTGGTATCTTTCAACTGAATCATGGGGTTCGATATCTTGGATGACTTTTTGAATTCGTTCCATAATTTTGGGAAAATTAACTTGAGCTTCGACAGGGTCCAATCCAAATTCATCAGCACGCTTGATGTAGCTATGAATTTTCGCTGATTTAATCAAAGCTTTGCTAGGCACACAACCCGTATTAAGACAGTCTCCGCCCATTTTGTGTTTTTCAATCAAGGCCACTTTTGCTTTAACAGCAGCTGCAATGTAGGCCGATACCAAACCCGCCGAGCCAGCACCGATGACAATCATATTGTAATCGAATTTTTTTGGCTTTTGATAGCGACTTAAGAATTTTCTATTTTTTAAATAGCGGATTAATGATTGAGATAAAAGTGGTAATAAGCCCATCATAAAAAAAGAAGCCAGCAATGTGGGGGAAAGAATACCTTTTAAGGAATCAATCTTTGCTATTTCTGTTCCTGCATTCACGTAAACAAGAGTTCCAGGAATCATTCCGATTTGGCTGATAAAAAAGAATGTGGAAACTTTGATGGATGTCAGACCCATGACTAGATTAATCAGAAAGAAGGGAAAAATCGGCACAAGCCTTAGGGTTAATAAATAAAAAGATCCTTCTTTTTTTATGCCTTCGTTGATGGAAGCTAATTTTTCACTGAATTTGTTTTGAATGAGATCTTTAAATAAAAACCGCGAGCCCAGGAATGCCAAAGTGGCTCCTAATGTGCTTGCAAAAGAAACAATTAGAAAGCCCCAGCCTAAACCAAAAAGGGCTCCACCGGCCAACGTTAAAATTGTGGCTCCGGGTAGGGATAATGCTGTGGATAAAACATAAACCACAAAAAAAGCACCGATCATTTGCACAGGATTTTCTATCAAGTAAGTTTGCAAGAGCTGCTGATGACTCTTAAAACTATCTAAAGTTAAGTATTCCCCGATTCCATAATATCGAGCGGCAACAAAAAGGGCCATGATGACTAACAGAATGGTAATTTTTGTGGTTTTACTTGATTTCATTCCACTACAATACAGCTTCATTGGACTTTGTCCAGATAGGTTTTTGTTTGAAAAAGAAACTTGTGTTAATTGGTGGCGGACATTCTCATATACAAGTTTTAAAAGCATTTGGACAAATAAAGTCTGACGAATTTCAAGTGACCTTAATTTCAGATGTGGCCTTGGCTTCTTATTCTGGAATGCTTCCTGGTTTTATGGCGGGAGTTTACGAAAAATCTGAACTTCACTTTGATCTTAAAAAAATATGTGATCGCTACGGCTTTGAGTTTATCGAATCAAAAGTGATCAAAATTTCACAGAAATTGAATCAGGTTTGGTTAGCTAATAATCAAATTCTTTCATTTGATGTGGCGTCGATTGATATTGGTATTGAGCCACAAAAAATTAACACTCAACATCAACAGATCATAGAGCTTAAGCCCATATCCAAATTAATCGACAAATGGGAAAAAATTTTAAACACAGAAGTCACAAAAATTTCTATTATCGGTGGTGGTGCGGCTGCCTTTGAGGTGGCCATTGCTTGCCAGCAAAAAATGCAGTGTCAGGTACAAATTTTAACCAGTCCTAATGGGCTTTTAAAAAGCATGAATTCAAAGACTCAAAGATTGGCAAACCAGCGTCTTAAAAAATTGAGGATTCAAGTTCGCTCAGAATCTGTGATTTCAGAAATTCCCTTGATAAAAGAAAATGAAGTATACTTGGTCGCCACTTCTGCTCGTGCTCCTGATTTATTTAAAAATTCTGATTTACCTACGACTCAGGATGGATTTGTAAAAGTAGAAGACACATTATTAGTTGAAGGTTGTGAAAATATTTATGCGACCGGAGACTGTTGTCAGATAAAAGGCTACAAATTGCCTAAAGCAGGTGTTTTTGCAGTTAGGCAGGGGCCTGTTTTGATTCATAACTTACTGAGTACAAAGCAAAGAAGTTATAAGCCACAGCAGATTTTTTTGAGTTTATTAGTGTCAGGAAATAAAAGAGCCATTTTGAGTTATGGCTCTTTGTCCTTTGAGGGAAGACTTTTTTGGTATTTGAAAAATTGGATTGATCGAAGTTTTATAAGGAAGTTCAGTTAAAAAACTTCCTACATCACACATTTGTATTTTAAGTTTACGCTTCGTCCAACAGGAATGCGTGGGTTAAAAGTAATACTTGCACCATTCACAGTTGATGACAAATTGGGAACTTCAGGAGTCACTGTCACGGTCACGGGTCCCACGGGGACACACTCTAAAGCCTGATTAGAAATAGAAGATTCAATGGTGCTGGCAAATAAGTTAAGACTAGTTGAATAGTTGGTATCACAAATACTACCAAGGCCACCAGCCGTCATATCTGACATTTGTTTATACTTCACGCCGTAGTGACTTTTTGCTCCGCCTGCATCTTGAGATTGCAAACATGCAGAATCACCAGGCTTAACGATAATGGCATTAAAAGTAAATCTTTTCTGATTGCCAAAAATTTCTTTTACATAATTCAAAAGTGTGACGGGCTCATCTTCATTTTCAAGAGCTTTGTATTCACCTGTATAGTACTGAGCCGCTGCATCTCCGCCTACGCTTCTGACATCCTCATCTGAAATAAGAATCATGGCTAAAGCTGCATCAGCACGGTGACATTTCGAATGATTGGGAAATCTGACATCACCGTTATAAATATGCCAGTAAGCAGCCTTTGTTCCACGCTCGTCATCAGTGCCTGCCCATCCAGCGCCAATGTTATTTATTGTAGCTGTAATGATAGAGGCCACTTGCGGATTAGGTTTAAGAACCCAATTGGGAACACCAGTGGCAGGAGTGTAACCACTCCACACCATGGATAGGCCCCAGCTGGGATTATTATTGATAGGTAATGCACGGGTCACGGTCACACACATTTGCCAGTCGATATTGGAAGTTTGCAATTGAGAAGTAAAGTCAGAAAGCCTGGCTGCCAATTTTTGATTATCTGCTAACATGGAATTGGAATCATCAATAATGAGCAGCAGATCTAATTTGCTATTCGGAGTTTGTGCTACAAAATTCATGTTCACATCTCGGGTGGCCTGAGGAGCGGGTGGAGTTGTGGGTCCTGTGGGACTTTGTGTTGCAGGTTCTGTTTTTGAAGTTGCAAATTTTACGGGGCCACAGTTATTAAAAAACAATATAAGAATAGGAACAAATAAGCCTATCAGTATGAACTTCATGCCGGTCTCCTTCATGCAACTTAAATCTTATCATGTTTTATCTAAAGTATAAAAATAATTGAAAAAATCCAGCTAGCCTTTAGGCAAGAGTTTCCAGGTCCTAGCCTTGTGGACTTATGTAATGATTTTTACACTATTAAGACGAGGTTAAAATTATGAGTATTTGGATAATCTTACAGATGAGCTTCAATTTTGTTATATTTGCGGGAATCATTTTTGTTCTCATCCAAAGAAAACAAAGTCAAAAAGAAGACCATCGATTTAGTAAGGGCTTACAGCTTTTACAAAGTAAAATTGCTATTTTAGAGGATCTCTCTGATCAGACGGATAGCCAGGTTAAAACTTTAACGAAGCTTCTAGAAGATAAATATAAAGAAATGCAAAATCTATTAATCGAGACAGATCAACAGATTCAAAGAATGGAAGAAGTGGCTGAAAATACTTGGAAGCAAATCCAATCGGTAGGGGCTCAGCCACAAAATCAAGATACTCAGAATTTAAATAAATATGTGAAGGCTGCGCAAATGGCTCACTCGGGCGCAAATCTTGAAGAAATTCTAGGACAAATTGATTTAACTCGTGGAGAAGTGGAACTGATCACAGCTATGAATAAAGATCAGCTGGTTTTTAGCCAAAATAGTTTGCCAGCATGGATCGATCCGACTCAGGCAGCTGTTCCAAAAAGTTCTAGTGTGGGAGCTGATTTCATTAAAGCATTGAAAACTCAGCAGTCACAAATGCCAACACCTCAGCAGGCTCCGCCTCAGTCCACCAGGCCAGCGGCCACATTCCCTGAAACATCAATGATTCAACAAAATGGTAAAACACTTAACATTAGGCCCATGTCTTTTAAAAAGATTGAGGCTTAGCGATTACTTTCGCGAACAAAAAGAGTGAAGAAAAATTTCACAACATAATCCACGTTGATGGGAATATTTTTGTAAATCCAATGAACTTCGCCGAAGGCACCGTAACGAGCTTCTAAGTGGTACTCTTCACCAATCACTTTTTCTTTGAAGGAATCAGCAGATTCCAAAGTGGCGGGCACGTAAGATGAGGGAACAAAATTCATTTTTAAAGTAATCAGGCCAGCTGCTTTTAGAGACACCACAAGCTTAAAGCCATTTCTGAAAAGCATGAAATCAGAATGGGTTTTTGCTATTCCGTAAAGACGCACAAGTCCTGGGACCTCGCCCTTTAATTCATTGAAGGCCGTCATGACATCTTGAAATTCATTTTTTAACTTGATGATATACATCACTGATTCGTGAAGGAGTATTTCTTCATGAGTCAATTGGTGGGCTGATTCCACCATGCCTTCATTTTCGATGAGGTTTTCAGATTGTACTAAATCTTGGATCCAAGAGATCTTTTCCATACTATCAGTTTTGGAAGCTGAGCAGTTGAAGTCAAGTCAAAAACCTAGACTCGTACGAATCTGAAATAAGAAGTTGGGATCTTTACGAAATTCCTTCTGTAATGGTTGGTGAAGGCCCACAACCCATTGAATGGGAAGAATATAACCCACTGTGGTATCTACTTTAAGATCGGCACCCACGCTGGAAAAGCTTTTATTTCGGTCAACCGAGATATCCATGTTCTGTTGCTCTTGAAAAGCAAAACCATCCAAGTTCAAAGTGTCATAGGCCACGGCTGCGTGAACTCTTTTAATAAAAAGTGGAAAAGTATCATTTCTGGCCTGATGGGAAGCAATTGGGAAGCGGTATTCAATATTAGAATTCAGTAGATTTCTTCCAATAAATTGACCTTCAAAATAACCTCGAATTAAAAAATTCGAAGTCAGTTCATTTACAAAGAAAGTTGAAGCGTCACCCAAAATGCTAGGAATTCTGTTATCCGTGATTAAAGCTTTAGCATCGATTGAAATCACATGATGTTCAGGCAAATTCCATCCGCTTAGGTAGGTGGCTCCTCGCAGTCGAAATTGATTGTAACTTTCTAAATTGGAAGAAGATAAAAAATGCGTCGCTGAGACCTGGGCCGTGTAACCTTTTTCAGGAGAGATCATCCATATCGTTTGTTCTGCGTTCGAATAAGCCATGGAAACTTGAGCGCCGGATCTTTCATAGGACCGAAGGCGATCTTCGTATTTTGCGTACAGCAGGGCCAGCTGGCTTGACCAGTAAAGATTGAGTGATGAAGTATCTGGTGCTAATGCAATGGCGTGGGTTTGGTTGGAATAAGTTTCATCGGATCCGGCAAAGCTTCTGATGTAGCGGTTTGAAAGAAGTTGAATAGGCCAGCGCTGAGTCATATTTAAATAATTCATGCTATAGGAAAGTTCCTGAATTCCAGAGTCGTAAAGAATTTGTGCATTATAAGTATGCTGAAGGCTTGGATCTTGACCTGAAGTTGAGACTGAAAACAGAGCACCATTTTCTGCAGAAGAACCTGAAACAAAAGGAATCCAATAATGAGGCCAAAGTTTATAGCTTCTTTCTGTTTCTTGAATATCATTGGAATTGATAGTGGTAAGATCTGTTGGTTTTTTGTATTTATCATACATAGGGCCAATTTTTGGAATTTCACGGCGTTCTTCCGGCTGCCACTGATAAAGTTTTGAGCCTTCACGGGTTAATACAGTTGCATAAATGGTGTTCGTTTGACTGATATCGTAATCTAAAATTTGCGTTTTTGTGTGTGATAAAATTTTCGGTGGACTCGCTAAGAAGTCGTTGGAAGAGTAGAGATTAAAAGTTCCATTATGATCTGATAAAAAATAAAGAGTTTTATTTTTATAGATGGGTCTGCGCATTCTTTTTCCAAATTGAGGCAGAGTTTGAGTTTTTTGACTGGTCAGATCGTAGATTTTAAGTTTTTCCTGATTTTTTTCAAGAACCGAGAAAAGAATGCGATTGTTATCCAGGTACAGGGGTGACGCAATTCTTTCATCAAACCCGGTTTCAAAATGTTTTTGTACTGATTGAGATTCTATCTCAATAGTCTTTAAATGAGTCCGTCCACCTTCGAGTCCAACGAAAACAATTTGTGTTTCCGTTGGGTTGACTCGGGCCTCACGGCCTCTGAGCTTGCGGGTCAATCTTTTTGTTTTTTTTGTGTTGATATCATAAATAAAAAGATCAGAATAATTTTCTGTCGAGCTGGCTGGCATAATCGCATTTAAAAGCACTTTATCTGAACTAGGAAAAAAGCGAGCTTCTCGGACGAAGCGACTTTCAAAACCCATAAAAGATTCTGCTGTGCTAAGATCAGAAACTTGAAGCCTTGAGTTAGGTGTTTTGTCATTGGAAACCCAGGCTATGTATTTTTCGTTGGAACTTAAACTTGGAGAGCGAACGGACAGATCACGGGTGGGATAAAGTTGGACTTCGTCGAATTTTTTTTGTTTCAGAGTTTGAACTTGCTGGTTGGCTTTTTCTTTCCAGCTTTCAAGGGCTTCCATGTACAGACCCTTGTAAGATTTTTGAATTACATTTTTTGTGACTGGATCTAAAAAGTAGGGAACCTTTTTTCCGTGTTGCTCGACAATTTTTTGTGTATTTTCTGTTCCATAAGTTTCAACCAAATGTCCCATGGCGAGTGAACCGAATAAGTAAGGTCTTGATCCCCAGGGCCAAGTTGTTAGTGATTCGTTTGCCATGGAAACGTCTTCTAATTGAAGATCTTTTTCATCTATCCAACTACGAAGACTGGCTTCTTGGTAAACAGAGCGAAGTCGTCCGGCTTGACCCACAGCTGTCTCGGCCCAAACGGATAGTCCTTCTTTCCACCAACTGGGAAGTAAAAGATTAGGAGCAACAATGGTTCCAAAAACAGAGCGAAGGGGTTTCATCACCCCGCCCGCCGGCTCAAAGGAAATAACGTGAGCTAATTCGTGAGTGGAGAGTTCAAGGGACCACTCACCGATGTCAGCCAGTGAATCGTTGAGGTCAGGAAGAACAGGAAACAGCATACTATAGGGATAGGGAACGCGTGTCGCAAAACCATTGGCCAGATCGGTTCCATCATTAATGACAAATGGGATTCTTTCTTGAGGTTTTGATAAAAAAATTGAATTCAGAAATCCGTAGCCCTTTTCCAGCTGCTTAGCATAATGATAAGCCAGGTCTTGCTGCTCGGCATAATAGTAGATTTCGAAGTGGGGAGTCTTGATAGTCTTGATTTCTACGCTGTTAGGAAGAGGACTTGCCCATGTTAAGTAGGAAAAAAAAAGAATCCAAATGTTCGACATGTATTGCATGATGGACCGAAAGCGTGGCAACATCAAACGGGTAAATTGAAAAAGTTCATAATCAGCAACAAGGAGTCATCATGTTACGCAGTTTATTTATCGTCGGTCTTGCTTCACTTTTAATCGTAGGTTGTAAGGGCCGTGACAAAACAACGTCAGACGACTCAGTCAACGCGATGGGTGGTGACATGGGTGCCAACGTTGAATCAACACCAATGAATTTCAACACTGAAGGTTCTGACAGCGGTTCCATCGCTGGTCTTTCCACTGTATTTTTTGAATATGACAAGTCTTCGCTCTCAGCTGAAGCTCGTGAAGTTTTAAAAGCCAACGCCGAATGGATGAAAAAAAATGCTGGTGTTAAAATTCAAATTGAAGGTCATACAGATGACCGTGGAAGTATTGAATACAATTTAGCTCTTGGTGAAAGACGTGCCAACTCTGTGCGATCTTATTTGTCGACTCTTGGTATTCCTGGCAGCCGTATCAATGTGATTTCTTACGGTGAAGAAAAACCACTTGTACAAGGTGAAAGTGATTCGGCTTGGGCGCGTAATCGTCGAGCTAATTTTGTTCCCGTTCAGTAATTTTAAGAAAGGTTTCTCGTGAGATTCTTCAAGTCCCTTTTTGTTCTCTTTTTTTTGGGAATTCTAATGGGATGTCAAACGGGACCCATGCCCCTCGATGAATACTCTTTTGCACGGGCTGCTATCGAAGCAGCTCGTGATGTTCAAGCGCCAAGACATTCACCTGGTTTTTGGCACCAAGCTGAAGAAGCTTACCGCAAAGCTCGCTTACTTTATAAAGACAAACGTTGGGATGAAGCTCGCACTGAGTTTATAAAAGCTCGAGTCGCAGCAGAAAAAGCAGAAAATGCAGCAAGACTGGTTCGTCAACGAACAGGAGATGTTTTATGAAGTTAGGTCTATTAGTACTATTTTTGGCTTTAACAGGATGTTTGCAAACTCGCTCGGATGTGCGCGCGGGTGAACAGGGTAAAGTTCTTCAGCAACAGGTTTCCACATTACAGAAAACCAATGCCGATGTGTCCAATCGCTTCGAAGAGGCCATTGAACAAATGCGCTATCTTAATGGACGAGTGGAAGTCTTAGAAAATCAAGTCAGCCAACTGAAGCAAGAATCTGAAAGCTACCGCAAGCAAAATGCAGAACTCAGCCAATCACAGTCACAAAAAATTTCATTGTTCCAAGAAACTTTGGCAAAAATGGAATCTGATCAGGAAAAATTGCTAGCAGAATTAGCTGCTGTTAAATCAGCTTTGCAAGCCGAGCCTGCAAAACCTGCCGCTCTTAATAATCCGAAAGTGAAAAACACTTTCGAACTTGGAGAAATTTTATTTTCTAAAAAAGAATATCGCCAAGCTATTTTAGAATATCAAAAGTACCGAGAAAAATTTCCTAAAGGCAAAAGTGTGACTCTTGCCACGTATAAAATGGGCTTGTCATTTCAAGAGCTCGGTTTAAAAGATGATGCAAAAGCTTTCTTCGAAGAGGTCATTGCAAAGTCTCCTAAATCAGAAGAAGCCAAAAAATCGAAAGCTCGTCTGCAGAAGCTCAAGTGATTCAAAAAGTCTTAGCCGTTGAAACTAGTTGTGATGATACATCTGTTGCTATCGTAGATCGATCTGCAAAAGTGATCATTCAAGTTTCACTGACGAAAGATCTTGATCATGCTATTTTTGGTGGAATAGTTCCTGAAATCGCATCAAGAAATCATACATTTGCTTTGCTTCCATTGATTGATGAAGCATTAAAAAAATCTCAATTGAGTTGGGATGACATTGATGGCTTGGCTGTGACCAATCGTCCCGGCTTGATTGGGGCGCTGATCGTGGGTTTGGTGACGGTGAAATCTCTAGCTTTAGCAAAAAATAAACCCATGATCGGTGTGAATCATCTTGAGGGTCATTTGCTGGCTCCTTTTTTGTGTGATGATCAATATCAGCCCAGTTTTAACTTTGGAACTCCCTATGTGGCGCTGGCCATAAGCGGAGGTCATACTTCACTTTATTATGTTCAAGGGTTAGGAAATTATAAAATTCTGGGTACAACTTTAGATGATGCGGCCGGTGAAGCTTTTGATAAATTTGGTAAAATGCTGGGACTTGGATTTCCAGGGGGCGTCCAAGTGGATCAATTCGCCCAATCCGGTGATCCCAAAAAGTTCATTTTACCTAGAAGTATGATCCACGATGATACGCTCAATATGAGTTTTTCAGGTCTGAAGTCAGCCGCTCATCGATTGATTCAAGAGCTAGGTGTTGATGAAGTCCAAAAAAATAAATCAAATCTTTGCGCTTCTTTTCAAGAAGCTGTTGTGGATGTTTTACTTTCTAAATTAGAAAAAGCAGCCTTTCTTTATCAAGTTCAAAATGTGGTGATCACCGGTGGAGTCAGTGCCAATTCCAGACTGCGAACCAGGGCTGAACAATTAGCCAAAAGTAAAAAATGGAAATTAGCCATTCCACCTTTAAGATACTGCACAGACAACGCGGCCATGATTGGCTTAGTGGGTTTGTTAAGGCTTGCCAACGGGGAATCTCACCAATCTGATTTAGGTCCCAGCCCTAAAAGTTGGCCGCAGGATTTTGAATCACCATGAGCGAATCTTACAAGCGATTAATGGAAATTTTGGATATTGAAAAAAATGGACCTAAAAAATCCTTGGGTCAGAATTTTTTAATTAGTGATACTATCATAGATCGCATTATCCAAAAAGCTTGGTCCTTTAAGACTCATAAAATGATTGAAATTGGTCCTGGTCCGGGTTCACTGACATTTTTTTTAAAACAACAAAATATTGATTTAACGCTTATTGAATTAGATAAAAATTGGGCCGAGCACTGGAGACAGCAAGGAATGCAGGTCATCGAAGAAGATGCTTTGCGCTTGGATTGGTCTAAGCTTTCAGGTCCTGATACATTATTAGTCAGTAATTTGCCTTATCAAATTTCTTCTTCCATCGTGATTGATCGCTGTTTGGACGAGAATTTATTAATGGGTATGGTTCTGATGTTTCAAAAAGAAGTGGCACAAAAAATTCGTGGTATTCCTGATTCTGATCATTTTGGTTTTTTAAGTGTAATAGCGCAAAGTTTTTGGACCATAGAAACAGTCACTGATGCAGGTCCCAAAGATTTTTGGCCAGCTCCTAAGGTGGCTTCACGGGTTTTGTGTTTCACCCCTAGGTCCCAGGATTTAAGGCCTTATAAGCCCAAAGCTTACCTAAAATTTGTTAAACAGGCTTTTCATCAGCGCCGAAAAACTCTACGCTCGAATTGGGAAAGCTATCTGAATCAAATCAAACCTGATGGTTGGAAAAGCTCTTTGGATTTGATTCTCACGTGGGGATTTACTGAAAAACTTCGTGCCGAAGAGTTGTCATCCGAACAATTTCAAAAAATCTGGAAAGCTTTGCAGTGATTGACCCTCGACCGGCCTATGCGGTAGCTTGGGCCTATGACGGGTGGCGAATTACTCATTCATGACAACAGAGAAGCTAGATTTCATTATGAAATTTTGGAAACCCTTGAAGCGGGTGTGGCTTTAACTGGTAGTGAAGTTAAAAGTTTGCGTGCAAAAAATGTAAGACTCAAAGATTCCTTTGTTTCCTTTGTCAAAGATGAAGCTTTTCTTCAAAATGCCCATATCTCACCCTATAAATTTGGTAGTTATTCGAATCATGCTCCCGAGAGATTAAGAAAATTACTTCTACATCGAAATGAAATTGATCGACTGTACGGCGCAGTTCGTGAAAAGGGACTGACCTGTGTTCCACTAAAAATTTATTTTAAAAATGGTCGAGTGAAGATATTAATTGGCGTGGCCAAGGGTAAAAAGCTTCATGACAAGCGTGAATCCATCAAGAAGCGCGACGCTGACTTGGCTCTACGTCAGTCACTAAGGAAGTCACGCTAATTTCCTCTAATCCAAGTCTGCGACGTTTTTCGTTTAAAAGCTGAGCCCAAATGTGGATGGTTTCTTTTTCTTTAGAATCAAGTCGCATTCTTGATAGTAGCTCGACTTCATTTTCAGTTGTGGATTTAAGAGTGCTAAGCAAATAATCGTAGGTCAGTCTCAAATTTCTGAAATCATGGGAATCTGAAAGCCTGTAAGGCGTTGTTTGCCAGTGGCCTTGAATCACTTCTTTCATATGTTTTTCCATTTCAACTAATGGATTGATGAGGTGAGAAGTCATCCGCATGGAAATTTTGTAAACAGAAAATCCAATGGCAACAAATGAAATGGCAAGAGCCATCATCACCCAGTTGGCCTCTCGCTCGATATGCCTGACAAATTGTGGATGGGTTTCAAATGCAAGAGACTTAAAAAGATTTAAATTTTCAAAAGTAAAATAAAATGCACAAAAAGAAAATAGAAGTGTGGATAATAAAGCAGCTGATGTTAATAAAAACACAAATCTTCTTTGAAAAACCTGATGAAGTGAATCATACTTCTTAGATGGAGTGATTGGCCTTTTGCGAGGCTGTGAGCTTAAAAAGAACATGTTATTGTATCGACATTTAATAGCTAATCCTCAAGTCGAGAGGGGATATCGTGAAACTCATTTTATCTATTTATCTAGTCCTTTTGGTTGGTTGTGCATCCTCAACTACAGAAAACTCTGCAGTGGATAGGCCTTTGGTCGAGTCCGACTATCTGTTAAAACAAGACCGTGAAGAATTTGATCAATTACGCTCGGACGTTCCAGAAGATATCAAATTAGAAAATGACGAAAAAGCTTATATGGATCGATTGTTCACAGATCCATTAAAAAAACCTTCAGTCATCAAAGAACGGTTCAACCGCTTTTTATCGCAGAAAAGGGATAAATTTCAGAAAGATCAAAAATTGAAACGTGAAAATTTTGTGAAAAATGAACGAAAACAGCGAGAAGAATTTGTTCGTGAACTTGCTAAGGAAAGAGAAAATTTTAAGCAGCAAAAGGTCGACAAACAAAAAACAAAAGAATTTTTTGATGAATTGGATTTAAAAAGAAAAGATTTTTTTTCTGAGCAAAAAGAAAAAAGAGAATTGTTTGAAGCTCAAATTCGGGATGATCGAAATAACTTTTCAGATTATAGTAAAGAAAAACAAAGTGAATTTAATAATCGCTTAAAAATCTTCACTGATCAGCAAAAATCTATTAATAAGCAATGAATTCAAAAAAGTTCATCGAAAGTTTAATTTATTTTCTTAAACTGGGTTCAACTGGTTTTGGTGGGCCAGTCGCATTGGCGGCCATCATGCAATCAGAATTGGTAGAAAAAAGAAAATGGATTTCTGTTCAAGAATTTCAACAGGCCTTTCCACTGATTAAAGCGATGCCTGGTCCATTGGCTTTTCAAACGGCTGTCTATCTTGCTTATCGCTACAATGGTTTCTTAACGGCGCTTGCTTCGGGAATAGGTTTGGTGTTACCCGCTGCTATCATGATGGTGGTTCTTGCGATTTATGCTCCTGAGATGGCCAGCAATCAAGCTGTGCAGTCAACACTTGTAGGATTTCAAGGTGGAGCCTTGGCTTTGATTGCATTGGCCTGTTACCAGTTAGCGAAACCCTATGAAAAGCAAAAAATGTTTTGGATATTTGTAGTGCTCACGATTGTTCTTACGGTTTTTAAAATCCCAGAGCCACTTCTTATTGTATTTTTTGGTGCAGTCGCAGTTTTCTTGCCAAGATTCAAGTCTCATTTGAAATTAAGATCAGTGCCATTATTAGAACTTACTTTCATTGGATTAGTAGCGGGCTCTTTTGTTTTCGGAACAGGACTTGCAGCCTTGCCATGGTTAGAGAAAAAATTTGTTTATGATCATCAGTGGATTTCTCATGCTGAATTTTTGCAAGCTGTTGCCTTTGGGCAAATGACTCCGGGTCCCGTTCTAGTCACCGTCACTTATCTTGGCTATAAAATTTCTGGTCTTTTGGGTGGTGTCGTTGCCACGGTTGCTATTTTTTTGCCAGGTCTAATTCATATGACGACATGGTTTCCAAGGGCTGTGCAGTCTTTGTCTAAAAAGCCATGGATTCAGCTTTTTACTTTTGGTGCTATCTCGGCCGTTGTGGGAACTTTATTTGTTATTGTTTTAAAGCTTCTTCCTGAAATTCCTACTTTTGGTATTGTTATTTTTCTTATCGCACTCCTAGTGACCTTCCTTTTTAAAAAATTTCCTGCATGGCTGCTTATTTTATGCAGTGGAGGCCTGGGCTATTTGACTTCTATTTTCCAGGCCAGTTAGCATAAGATATGAAAGTAATTTTGAAGTGGTCTGTTTCAATTTTTATTCTTTTATTTTTTTCCGCTGGTGGCTTTTATTTGCTCGATCAGAATCAATTTTTTATTGTTTCTCAAGTTCAGATTTTTATCGAAAAAGATGAGTATCAAGATTTCAAAGCCCAGGATGATGTTTTAAAAATTCATAAAAGTTTCGAAAGTCTAAAGGGTCAAACTATTTATGAATTAGATTTAAAATTTCTTAAGTCCACTTTAGATCAAGAATTGTGGATTAAAAGTTTCAGAATCCATAGAAAGTGGCCCTCCACATTGCAAGTTTATCTTCAGCCCGAATTGATTTATTTTTCAATACTGAATGCCAATGGTGAACTAAGACCTGTTATTGAGAATGGAAAAATGTTAGCTGCTAAAAGAGTGAATTATTCTGCAGATGTTCCACTTGTTAGGCAAAGTGAATTTATTGCTGATGAGTCTTTGCGGTTAAAATTAGTTCAATTATTAAAAGATATTCCAGTGCGGGGTGAATTTTCCAGACAACTTATTTCAGAAATTCAATTTGATGAAACATCTGGATTCACACTTGTGTTAAGCCGAGATAATTTAAAAGTTCATCTTGGTGAAAAACAAATCCGCAGTAAAAGTTTGCAAGTGAAACAAGTGATGCAATATCTTGATTCTAAAAAAATTCAGGCTCGCGTCATCGACGCCAATCTGTCTCAGAAAGTTCTTGTCAGGTTGCGTAAGGATCCCTAAGCTAAAGTCGGGTGGACTCAAGACGGGGCCACCTTCAACTTTTGATCAAGGCTTAGGGATGAGTACATTGAAAGTAAAACCTGTTCTTGTAGCAGGTCTCGACATTGGATCTACGAAAGTTTCTCTCGCCATAGCAGCTGTGCGAGCCGATGGTCATATGGAAATCATAGGTCTCGGAACTGCTCCCAACATGGGGCTTAAACACGGAATTATTGTTAATATCGAAGCCACCACTGAAGCTATTCTAAAAGCAAAAGAAGAAGCAGAATTGATGGCAGGTTATTCAGCTCCTTCCGTTTGGGTGGGAGTTTCTGGTGGTCATATCAAATCTTTTGATTCAAAAGGTATGGTCGCAATAAAGGAAAAAGAAGTTCAAAATTCTGATATCCAGCGGGTTATAGAAGCGGCTCAAGCTGTTTCTGTTCCGTCAGATAGAAAAGTTCTGCATGTTTTGCCGCGTGAATATAAAGTGGATGAAAACGATGGAATCATTGATCCCATTGGCATGACCGGAGTTCGTTTAGAAGCCAATGTTCATATTGTGACTGGCGGGCAGTCAGCACTGACTAATATTATTAAGTGTGTAGAAAAAGCCCAGCTCAAAGTGGCAGGACTTGTACTTGAAACATTAGCAGCATCACAGGTTGTACTTTCTGAAGATGAAAAAAATCTTGGCTGTTGTTTAGTTGATATGGGTGGCGGTGCCATTCAATTACTTTATTTCGTAAATGGCAGTGTGGCTCACAGCTCAATGATTTCAGTGGGCGGACAGCACTTTACCCATGATGTGGCGGTTGGTTTAAGGACACCACAAATGGCAGCTGAAGAATTAAAAAAACGATCAGGCTCTTCGCTTCCAAGTTTAGTTGAAGAACATGATACGGTTGAAGTGGAAGGTGTGGGCGGACGAAAATCTCGCACACTACCGCGAAGGGATTTGGCCACAATTTTAGAAGCTCGTGCTGAAGAAACTCTGCAGCTGATTGCACACAACATACAAAACAGTGGGTTTTCACCCTTACTGGGTTCAGGAATCATTTTAACGGGTGGAGCTTCGCAGCTTCCTGGCCTTGTTGAAATGGGAGAATACGTTATGGATTTGCCAGTTCGAAAAGGAATGGCAAAACCCATGGGACCATTAGTGGAAATTTCAAAATCAGCCGAGCACGCAACTGTTGCGGGATTGATTCGTTACGGATTTGAAGAGATGAAGCAGAATGGTTTAATCCAAAATCCAGAAATTGATTTATCGCAATCCTTTGCTGGTATCTCGGATAAAATGAAAAGTTTTTTTAAGGATTTATTTTAAGTTTAAAAGTTTTTTTAATATTAGAAACCTGGGGGAAATATGTTTGAGCTCGAAGAAAATATAAATATCGGGGCGAACATCAAAGTTGTTGGTGTTGGCGGTGGTGGAAACAATGCCGTCACTACGATGATTGATGGTGGAATGACAGGTGTAGAGTTCGTAGTTGCAAATACTGACATTCAAGCACTGAATTCGCACAAAGCGGGACAAAAAATTCAATTAGGTAAAGAATTGACTAAAGGTTTAGGCGCTGGCGCCAATCCTGATATCGGTAGACGTGCAGCCATCGAATCTTACAATGAAATCGTCGAGCAACTACAAGGCGCTGACATGGTTTTTGTAACAGCTGGAATGGGTGGCGGTACTGGAACTGGTGGCGCTCCCATCGTTGCAAAAATTGCACGTGAATTAGGAGCTCTTACTATTGGTGTAGTGACAAAGCCTTTTATGTTTGAAGGTAAAAAACGTGAAAAGCACGCTCTTCAAGGTCTGCAAGAATTGAAAGACAATGTGGACACACTGATTGTTGTGCCCAATCAAAAGCTTCTTTCAATTGCTGGCGATAAAATGCCCTTAATAGAAACTTTTAAAAAAGCTGATAGCGTTCTTCATCAAGCTGTAAAAGGAATTTCTGATCTTATTAACATCCGTGGTTTGATCAATTTGGATTTCGCTGACGTACGCACAATCATGAAAGAAAAAGGTATGGCTATCATGGGAACTGGCGCTGCTCGCGGTGAAAACCGTGCGTTGATTGCGGCTAGTGCAGCCATTTCTTCGCCACTTCTTGATAGTATTAAAATAGACGGTGCCACTGGAATAATTATTAATGTAACCGCAGGCCCTGATCTCACTTTGTTTGAAGTTGATGAAGCTTCCACATTAATCAAAGAAGCGGCCCATGAAGATGCAGAAATCATCTTCGGTGCTGTTATCGATGAAAACATGGGTGATGAAGTTCGTGTGACAGTTATTGCTACTGGTTTTGGAAAAGAAGAGGCGCAGATTTCTCCAGTCAGCATCATTTCTCAGCAGCAAGCTCAAATGATGAAAGTGGAAGCACCTGTTCCCACAATCATGAATGTGCAATCAGCCATTGCACAATTCACTCAAGAACATCCCGTTGTTTTGCCAACAGCTCCATCGATTGAAACGCAACCAGCACCAGCACCTGCTCCAGTGGCTCAAGCTACGCCGGCTCCTGCAGTTCTAAATTCTGATGAAGCTTTGACTGCACGAGATTTACTTTTAGCAAAAGCTCGAGCATTTCGTGAAAATCAAGAAATGAAATCTCGTCAGCCTCAGCCTGAACAGCTGACTATGAATGTGGATATGGAGCGGGAGTCATTGGAAGAAGCTAGAAGGCTGGCTCGTGAAGTGGCCACTTCTCCTTTTCCTCAGAATCTTGATGTTCCTGCTTTCATTCGTAAAAAGCAGGGCTTCGATATCAGTAAACCGTAATGCAGCGAAGAGCCTATTTCATTTCTGATATTCATTTAGAAAATATGGAAGAGCTTAATGGACAAAATCTATTACGCTTTTTTCGTTATTTAGCTTTGCAGGATACGCCTTGTGACCTTTATTTATTAGGTGATATCTTTGATCTTTGGCTATCCGATCATAAAGTTTTTGTTAAAAAATTTGCCCCCCTGTTAGTCCCTTTAAAACAATTAAAGGAAAAAGGTTCCAGGTTAGTCTACTTTGAAGGCAATCACGATCTGCATCTAAAGCCTTTTTGGAAAGATCAAATGGGCTTTCACGTTTATAAAAAAGCTCATTACGAAAATATTGGTGAATTGAAAGTAAGAATAGAACATGGAGATTTAATTAATCTTGATGATCAAGCATATTTAAAATGGAAAGCTTTTACACAAAATCCTTTCAGCCAGTTTTTAGCACATTCTTTGCCAGGATCTTTTTGGAATTGGCTAGGTTCCCAATTATCAAAAAAATCACGCGATAGAAGTCATCAATTTCGTCTTCAAAATGAAGAAGAAATTAAAGACATGATTCGTATTCATGGTAAAAGAAGCTTCTTAGAAAAACCCTTTGATCTGATTATTACAGGTCATATGCATGTTAAAGTTGATGAAGTCTTTGATGTGGATGGGAAAATTATTAGAAACATTAATCTAGGTACTTGGCGCGGAGAAGAAACAGAACCCCCAATATTGTGTATTGAAGGCTCTGATATTCATTGGATCAAAACATAATTGTGTATGAAACCATTCCTTGAAGACCGGATAAGGTTGTTGATAAGTCAGATCCATTGTACTCCACTTCATCACCAGAATTAGCACCTGTTAATCCAGCGGTGAATGTGCCATTCGTACTGGTCACTAAATTTCTTTCGATGGGTAAGTAGCGCAAGTTACCTTCAACGGTTACGCAGTGACTTTCTGTTAAACAAAAATCCACTCCTAGTCCAGCAATCGTACCAAAAGCAGAGCCTTTAAATTTCATGGATCCAGTTCCCTGTTTAATTTCACCATTCATGCTTCCATAGCCAAGGCCGAACTGAAAAAATAATTTTATCAATTCATTTTCTAATGGAACCATTTTGATCATGGGAAAAAATGAATATCCAGTTACACTGTATTTACAACTCTGGCCTGTGTTGCAGGTACCATCTGTTGATTGGCTCATGTAGGACGGGCGAAACACAACTCCCCACCAGGATCCATCAAAGCGAATACCATATTGAGTAAATAGCTCTAGACCACTCTCAAAATTCTTAACATTGCCACCACCCGTGTTGGCATTATCTATCAAAGTATCAAGATTGTTTTGTTCTGCCGTGATCAAACCCACACCAAAAGAGAGGGAATGTTCACCACTTAAAGAAACACCTCTTCGTGATGACCCACCAGACCGTCGTTGTGCTTCAGCCACGTTACTGATGAAAAATATTGTGACGCTAAAAAGTAACAATAAGGATTTGTTCATAAAACCTCCCAATGTATAGGATCTAGGCATTAACTAAAAATAACAACTAAGACTCGATTTAAGTCAGTCAATATGAAAGACTAAAGTCTATGTCAGAAAAAGTTCTTAAAAGTGAAATTGTGTTTCAAGGGCAGTTTTTAAAAGTCACTCGTGATCAAATCAAAACAGCAAAAGGTCATCTATCCTACCGAGAGTACATTAAGCATCCGGGAGCAGCTGTTATTCTTCCTGTTCTTGATAACGGCGAAATTCTTTTAGTTAAACAGTACAGACATGCATTAAGAAAAGTATTTTATGAATTACCTGCAGGAAAAAAAGATGCAGGTGAAGAGCCCATCAAAACAGCTCACAGAGAGTTACAAGAAGAGACCGGATACACAACCGATCAAATGCAACTGATGACCATCATTCACCCTGTAATTGGTTATGCAGATGAAGAAATGCATATTTATTTAGCGACAAATCTAAAAGCAGGACCTGCAAACTTAGATCCAGGTGAAGAGCTTGAGGTCATAAGTTTAGAATCTTCTAAACTAAAAGTAATGGTACAAAAAGGCGAGATCACAGATGTGAAAACCCTGGTTGGACTTTTTTGGTATTGGAATTTCATCAATAAATAATTAGGATTATCATGATCGGTAGGTAATCAATCATGAGAACAGCTCAAGAAATAATGACTCCAAAACCAAAAACAGTTCTTGGGTCTGATCGACTCGAAGACGTCATGAAACTTTTTTTAGAACAAGGTATTACCTCAAGTCCGGTTCTTGGCAGTAATCATTTACCCATCGGTATGCTGTCAGAGCTCTGCTTAACAAAAGCCTATATGTTACACCGTTCAAAAATGACGGCAGCTGATAAAGTGGCCCATCATACTGACTTATTGGATCCCATTATTTTTGTCGAAGAAGTAGCACCGATCAGTGAAGTGTTAAAACAAATGGTGGCTGCTCCCACTCACAGGATTTTAGTTAAAAACAAATCCGATCAAATCGTAGGGATTATAAGCCCGAAAGACCTAATGCGAGCTATGATCGGGCAAAATAATCCAGGAATTAATTTAAAGGAAAAGTTAAAAGAATCAGAAACAAGATTGAGACTTGCTTTATTAAAAGTAACTCAAATCGAAAAACATCTTGAAGTTTATGCCCAGGTTTTTCATGAAACTCCTTACATGATGCATGCTGTGAATGAAAAAGGAATTATTTTAATGGCCAATAAACGATCTCACGATGTTTTGGGCTATGCAGATAGTGAACTGATTGGAAAATCCATCTTTGATCTTTATACCAAGCCCATGCATCCCGAAGCCGTTGAAGGATTAAAAAAAGTGATGGAAACGGGTTCTCATCATCTGACTTATACATCACTATTAAAAAAAGATGGTTCCACGATTCGTTGTGATATTGCAACTTCAGCATTATTTGATGAACACAAAAAATTTATTTCTACGATATCTGTTCTAAGACCCATTGATTCCGATGAGATGCTAAGAATCTTAAACGGAATCGTGGATGATAAAAATGGGCCTCTTAATAAGTATTTAAAGTAATCTTACTTTTTATTTTCTAACCACAACAAAAAGCTGATCATTTCAGCTGCTTCTTGAAGTCTTTGATAGCGTCCTGAAAGACCACCATGTCCAGCTTCCATATTGGTGCGCAGTAAAATTAATGTATCAGCAGTATTGTGCTCGCGTAATTTGGCAACCCATTTTGTAGGTTCCCAGTACTGTACTTGAGAATCATGAAATCCAGACCTGACTAGCATATTGGGATAGGCCTTTTTTTCCACATTATCGTAGGGTGAGTATTCTTTCATCCAATTGTACTGAGATTTAATATTAGGATTACCCCATTCTTGGTACTCAAAGGTTGTTAAAGGAATCGTATCATCCAACATGGTTGTTAGCACATCCACAAAGGGAACTTCAGCAACCAAGCCGCTGTAAAGCTCTGGTCTAATGTTCGCAATGGCCCCCATCAGAAGTCCACCGGCACTTCCCCCGCGTGCATAGATGTGGCCTTTTTTTCCGTAACCAAGGCTTATAAGACCATCGGTGACATCAATAAAATCGTTGAAAGTATTCATCTTATTTTTCATGCGCCCACCGTCGTACCATTCACGGCCAAGGTCATCACCGCCCCGGATGTGAGCGATGGCATACACAAAGCCTCGGTCTACTAAGCTTAAAGGCGATAAAGCGAGTTCAGGCTTTATGGCATGACCATAGGATCCATATCCATAAACCATAAGAGGGCCTGGTTTTTTTGTGTTGAAATTCTTTTTCATCAGTAATGAAACAGGAATTAACTTTCCATCACGAGATTTGATCAGTTTGCGCTCGGTGCGGTAAGAATTGGAATCAAAATTGGGAACAGGTCTTTCTTTAAGGGTTTTTTGCTTTAAAGTTTTGAAATCAACTTCGATTAATCTTTCAGGAATCCTAAGTGAATTGTAAGAGATTCGAAATTTTGACTGTGTGAAGTCACCAGCGATGGCAGATTCTATGGAATAAGATTCATCATCAAAACTAAGAAGTCTTGAACTATTCTTAGTTTCATCAAAAACTAAAACTTCATCAAGACCATTGAGCTTTTGGAAGAACACAACGTAACCATCAAGAGTTTCAATGCCCTCGATGTAAATATCTTTCGATTTTTTCTTTAAAAGAGTCCATTTTTTAGGGTTTTTAAAATCTTCTGGTAAGAACTGAAAAACTTCAAAATTTTTATCATTTTCGTTTGTTAGTAAATAGAAGTGATTTTTACCTGCCTCTAGAACATCTCGAACACCTTTTTTTCTTTTTCTGAAAAGTTGAAATTTGGCCAGAGGATTTCCAGCATCCATGAAGCGAATTTCAATGGTTTGCAGGTGGTAGGAATAAAGCATGATGTACTGGTCATTGGAACTTTTGTCGATCCCAATACTGAATTCAGAATCTTTTTCTTCAAAGACTAATTCATTTTTTCCAGAAGGAACGTGGAATCTGTAAACTTGATAAGCCCTAAGGGTTTCAGGATCCATTTTAACGTAAAAAACAGTTTCATTGTCATTGGACCAAACTAAACTTGAACTGACAGATTCGATGACCGTATCTAACACCTTTCCCGATTTTAGATTCTTGAAATAGTGAGTGTAGAATCTTCGACCTTGAGTATCCATAGCGTAGGACATCAGCGTTTGATCGGGACTGATGCGTGGCCCGGTTGTACTTAAATATTGATGTCCTTTCGCCAGTTCATTTTCATCAATCAGGATTTCAACATTTTTCTTTTTAGCTTCATCCGTGCTGCGATAAAAAATTCTATACTCTTTGCCTTTTTTAACTTCTGACCAGTAGTAGAAGTCCTTATCCTTAACGGGATAGGTGGTGTCGTCTTCGGCCGTTCTTTTTTTAAGTTCATTGAAAATATGATCTGTTTGTTTTTTGTTGGCCTGAATAAACTTTTCGAACACTGAATTTTCTTCGTTTAAATAAGACACAATCTTAGGATTCTTTCGATCCTTCATCCAGTAATAAGGATCTTGTCTTAGGTCTCCATGGATCTGCATTTTTTTAACTTTTTTTTCAGCCACTGGAAATTCAATTTTGTTTACAGCAAAAGCATCGGGCTTGGTTTTCATTTGGCATCCTTGGAGTAAAAGCCCTGTAACAGCAAAAGCCAACAGCAGCTGAAATTTTATTCGCATGATTTTAACAATTCATGGGCATGAGCTTTAGAGGTTTTTGTGATTTTTTCGCCTGAAATGAGTCTAGCAATTTCATCGACCCGGGCATTAAAATCCAGATCCAAAACTTCCATTTGCACTCGGTCTTTTTTCTGATTCTTTTGGATTAAGAAATGGGAATCTCCGAATGCAGCCACCTGTGGTAGATGAGTCACACAAATAACCTGCTGACCTTTTGCAATGGATTTTAACTTTTTACCCACCTTTTCAGCAGTAGGACCAGATACGCCAGTGTCCACTTCATCAAACAAATAAGTTCGAGGGTACTGAGAAGATCCCACCACGCGTTTTAATGAGAGGAGTATTCGACTTAATTCCCCACCGGAGGCAAATTTTGAAAGGGGACGAGCGGGATCTTTGGGACTTGTTTGGCTTAAAAATTCCACATCACTGAAGCCTGAAGAAGAAAGTTCCGTCAGTTTTTCAATTTTAATTTGAAAAGTAACACCCTTCATATTCAGCTCTTCAAGTTCAGCATTCACAGAGTCAATCAGAAGCTTAACCCCTTTAGAGCGCCGCAAATGAAGATCATCGGCCATTTTGCTGAGGTCTTTTTTTAAGACTTCCACTTCTTTTTTATTGGCTTCTAAAGTTTGTTCTGATTTTTGAAGATTAGAAATCTCAATTTCGATTTCAATCAATGATTTTAGAATATCATCCACTGTGGGTCCGAATTTTTTTTGAATTTTTCGAAGATCACTCAGTCTGGTTTCCATTTGCTCAAGTTCGGATGGATCCACATCGATGGACTTTAAATACTGACCCAATTCAAATAAAGTTTCACCCACGAGGTTTTGAGCCTGTTCAAGTAAGCTTAACTTAGAAAACAACACAGGATCTACAGAGCTTAAATCTTGCCCCTTTTTAAGCACAGTTTTCATTCTTTCTAGAACTGATCCTTCATCACCATCTAGAATATTTTCTGCCGTTTCAACAAACTGAATCAGTCTGGCTGAATTTTTCAGTTTTTTAACTTTTTGCTCGATTTCCATGTCTTCGCCAGGGCTGAGATCAAGGTCCGTTATTTCTTTTCGCTGATACTCGAGGTAATCCAGCCTTTGATTTAAAGTTTGAGACTGACCTTGAAGGGTTTGAATTTCAGCCAGTAAACTTTGCATGTGATTGTATTTGGTTTCAAAGACCTGACGCTTTTCCAGGGTTCCTACGTATTGATCAAGTAAATCCAAGTGATAGGACTTACTCATAAGGTGGCGATTTTCGTGCTGCCCTGTCATTTCAATCAAGGGTACACTTTGCCCTGTGACTTCAATCAAGGGAGCCACAATTTCTCGTAAATTCTGTAAAGTGCTTAATGACCCATTCAAGTAAATTTTAGATTTTTCATCCGCTGAAATCAGTCGACGAACAACAAGTCTATCGTCTTCGACATCGATGCCCATATCAATCAGCCGAGATTTCACATCGGCTCGGGTTTTTAAATCAAAAGAACCTTCTACAATGGCTTGGGCACTGCCAGTTCTAACGGTATCAGAGGAAGCTTTGCCACCCATTAATAATCCAAGAGATTTAAGTAAAACTGATTTTCCAGATCCCGTTTCACCACTTAAAATATTAAGTCCATCTTTGAATTGCAAATGAAGCTGATCAATAATTGCAAAATGATTCACTTTGATTTCTAGTAACATCTAACACCTCTAGCGTTTAAACTTTATGACCGAAGAGCAATTTTTTTCTAAGTAATTTGTAATCGTTATGACTTTTTGCAACGACAAGCTGATGATCAATCTCAGATTTTTCAAAATGCAATTCATCACCAGATTTGAGATCCATGACTTTTTGGCCATCCACAACTAAATGAGCAATGGCTTTAAAGCTTTCCATTCGAAAGGTAATGACTTTATTGTCTGCCACTACCAAAGGTCTATGGGTTAAAGAATGGGGAGCCACTGGAGTGATCACAAAAGCAGGAGCCTCAGGATCTAAAATAGGTCCACCAGCTGCTAAATTGTAGGCTGTTGATCCGGTGGGTGTGGCTAAAATAAGTCCATCGGCTTTTACATCATGAACTTCATCGTGATCTAATTTAATGGAGATATGAATTAATTGAGAGTGCGATCCACGTTCTAAGACCACATCATTGAGTGCTGTTAAGACCATGGGTTTTTTTGAACCCTTACGGTAAGCACTGACCTGCAGTCTGGATCTGTTTTGCTTACACATCTGTCCATTTAAAGTTTTTAAAACAGTATCCGTTAATTTTTCAGGAGAGTGATGGGCTAAGTAACCAAGGGTTCCCATATTAAATCCAATGATGGGAACTTGGTGGGTTTGCATCAACCTAACAGAACGCAAATAAGTTCCGTCGCCACCAAGAACCACAACCAAAGAAATTTTTTGAAATTCCCTGGCTTGTTTCATTAGCACAGTGCCAGGAATTTTTTTCTGTTCAGGAGCTGTGTACACTTCAATACCTTGCTTTTTAAGCTGCCCAGCCAATTGTAAAGCAGAACTGACAGCCTTGTCGGTGTGAATTCTGTAAACGATGGCAACTTTGAAAAGTCCTTTTTTGTTATCAAGGTGCAAGGGAGTGGATTTCATTAAATCAATCCGTCTCTTCGTAGTAGGGCATCAGGATCCGGTTCACGACCACGAAACTTTTTATAAAGTTCCATGGGATGTTCAGAGCCTCCACGAGATAAAATGTTTTCCTTAAAAGACTTGGCCACTTCAGAATTGAAAATTCCCTTTTCTAAAAAGTATTCAAAAGCATCAGCATCTAAAACCTCAGCCCATTTATAAGAATAGTAACCCGCCGAATATCCACCAGCAAAAATATGCCCGAAAGAACACGATGAATTGGTACCTTCAAGTTTTGGCAGTAATCTTGTGGGTTCGGTGGCTAAAGTTTCGAACTGATCCACATCTGTGATCGCTGAAGGATCTGTCGAGTGCCACTTCATATCTAAAGTTGAAAATTGAAGTTGGCGCATCATCATATAACCCGATTGAAATTTTTGAGCTTTTTTTAGTTTTGCAACTAACTCAGTGGGGATGGGGGCACCCGTTTCGTAATGTTTCGCAAAAACATCGAGGCCTTCTTTTTCACCGACCCAATTTTCCATGATCTGTGAAGGAAGTTCGACAAAATCCCAATAAACATTAGTGCCCGCCAAGGATTTGTAAGTGCTGTTCGCTAGCATTCCGTGTAGTGCGTGACCAAATTCGTGAAATAATGTTTTCACTTCATCGTAGGTCAGCAAGCTGGGTTTTGTGGCCGTGGGTTTTGTAAAGTTACAAACAATGGAAACATGGGGTCTTCGTATTTCACCGTCATGAAGGCCTTGGTTCCTAAAGGTCGTCATCCATGCGCCTGATTTTTTAGTTTCACGAGGAAAGTAGTCCGCATAAAAAAGTCCCATGAACTTTCCGCTCACTTCTTCGTGAATCTCGTAGGCCTTCACTTCTTCGTGGTAAACGGGAATTTTTGAGTTTTCTTTGAAGACTAACCCATAAAGTCTTCTTGCGTGTTCAAACACTCCATCCACCACATTTTCTAATTTGAAATAGGGGCGTAGGTCTTCTTCATTAAAAGCATATTTAGATTCTTTTAATTTTTCAGAGTAATAAGCAATATCCCAAGGTTTGATGTCATCGAGGCCATCAGTCGACATTGCAAAAGCTTTTAATTCTTCAATGTCGCGAAGTCCCGCTGGCTTTCCAGCTACACTGAGGCGGTCTAAAAATTTTTGTACTGTTTGTGGAGTTTGAGCCATTCGTTCTTCCAACACAAAATCAGCGTGGGTTTTAAATCCTAAAAGCTGAGCCCGTTCATGACGAAGCTTCACAGTTTCTAAAACAATTTTTTGATTATCAAAGGAATCTTTGAAAGCTCGAGTCGCGAATGCACGGGACATTTTTTCACGTAAACTTCGATTCTTTGCGTAAGTCACATAAGCTAAATAAGAAGGCACTTGAAGATTAAATAGCCATTTTCCAGAGTAGCCTTTTTTTTCAGCTGCTTGCGAAGCGGCTTCAATGGCTGAATCGGGTAAGCCATCAAGATCGGATTTATTATCTAAAACCATTTCAAAAGCATTGGTGGATTTTAATAAATTTTCTGAGTACTGAGGACTTAAGGCCGCTAGTTTTTGATCGATGGCCCGGACTTTGTCTTTCACTTCAGGCGACAGAAGGGCTCCGTTGCGCACAAAAGATTTATAAGTCTTATCAAGAAGCATATTTTGTTCAGTGGATAAATGAAGTTGAGATTTCTGGTCATAAACAGACTTTATTTTTTTAAATAATTCTGAATCTAAAGAAACATCAGAAGAAAAAGCAGCTAGGCTTTGATAGATCTCGGGTGCTAGCTTCATCATTTCATCAGATCCATTGGCCGATTCTAAGTTCCCAAAAACAGAAGAAATGGATTCCATTAGATCACTGGAAGCTTCTAAGGCTTCAATGACATTATTAAAATTAGGTGCAGCCGTTGAGGTTTTAATTTTTTCAACATTGGCTTTTGCGATTTGAATGGATTCAGCCAAAGCAGGTTTGAAGTGCTCGAGTTTAATCAAATCAAAAGGGACACAGGCATCAGTTCCAGCGAATTTTTCGAGTAAAGGATTTGTATTTTTCATGAAAAAAAAATACCACTCTGGAAGGAGTGGTACATTAGCCGTAACGGCGCGTTAGCCTTGTTGGTATTGGCTATTACTGAGTTCTTACACAAATTCCGATGGGGGAATTGCTTGCGGAAGCCTGACAAGCTGAGCCACCGGGGCATTGGTTATTTTGCCCGATGAGGCAGCTCCAAGCCACATTGGAATAGCAGCCGTTTTGAAACTGATTGTTGATGTTCGACATTTGGGGAATGTTCACATAATGAGAGTTAATATTAGAGCCCGACACTGTGTTCAAAGCGTGAAAATAAATAGGAGCCCAAGTGGGGACAAGCGCACTTTGAGCACAGCCAATTCCTAGAGATCCATTGTAAACAGGGCGACTTCCCACTGGGCATGCACAGAGTGCAGATAGGGAACCATTTTGTGAAAAGTAGTACTGATCCAATTGGTAACGAAACACACTATTGGGGTCTGAAGAATATCCTGGAGCTCCTGGATAAGCTTGAAAACCATTAGCAGAATTATAAACCGAATTGTCACAAACTCCTGTGTAGGGGTTTGCTAAGCATTGAGTTGAAGTGCCACTACTATTTGAGCTGGATTTTTGATCACAACCCACAACCGCAAACAGCATGATAATAAGACCTAGAATTTTAGTCATAACAACTCCTCAACTGCTGTTGGGTGAAGCAAAGCCAGGGCCTTGCCTAATGGGTTTGCAATGGATTTCAAGTGTCTCAACTTTAGACAGTGCCGTCCAAAGGCAGCTTAAATGGGATTATAAACTGTTTTGCAGTTGAGCTTAATTTGATGGGTAAGAGCTTCATTGGTACGGGGATCGATTCCACTTAAAATATCAATTCGTTTGGGTGATAAAATTCGAATTGTTAGTATATCGGTTTGGCTACCATCAGCCTCTAGGAATTGAATCGTTTCCTCGTCAATTGGTTTCTTAAAGACAGAGTTATCAACCTCAAGAACCCCTAAAGACTGATTATCGATGGAAAGCTGAACTGTTTCAGCATTCGCTAAAGACAAGATATGGCCAAACACCATGGCTGTACGCCCGGAATTAGACAAGCAAGATACGAAACTTCCATTGTCACCGGCGAAAGCAGGAAAAGAAAATAAAAATAGACAAGTCATCACAAACAATTTTTTCATAAATTACCTCTGTTGCATAAATACTAAGCCATTTTCATGCCACCCTAAATTAAGCACTTTGACTAATCCTTATGCAGGTAAACTTTACCAACTCCAATTGAATAAAATTGGGAACGGTCCATTTCTAGCTACCAAGACTGTGTGCAAAAATTAAAGTATGGTCTTTATCTATTAATATTGAGTTTGAGCTTCAAAGCCTTTGCTTTGAAAGTGGACTTTAATTCTGCAAATTTAAATCAATCTGAAATCCAAGCCACCAACAGGCTAATTGAAAAAGCTGTGGAGTTGCTGCCACCACTGCTTAAAACGCGACTGAATAAAACTGTCAAAATTGAATATAAAAAATTAGATGAACTGGGTCGAACTTATTTTAGTACGATACAGCTATCAGACCAATTGAAAGCTCATATAGTCGCGGGACCCGAGCGCTCAGTTCCAAATACGACAACATCCAGTCGGCATAAAACTGTTTATGATCTTGCGCTTGGAACACTTGTTCATGAATTAGCTCATCAGTACGATCATCATTTGGTTCATGAAACCAATCCCTATAGACACGAGTGCGCAGCTCCATCAAATGAAAGTGACACCAAACCATCACATTGTGCTTGGTATTCATTTAGCAAAAACATTTCTGATAACCCTCAGTTTTTGTATTCTATTTCCTGGTCCAAAAAAGAAATGAAGGGTCGGCAGATACTTGAAGAAGATGACTCGACCGCCAGGTCACCCTATGCTTACGAATTTAAAAGTCCAGATGAAGCCTTTGCTGTCAATCTTGAGTTTTTTCTGATGGATCCTGAGTATCAATGTCGAAGACCTTCAGGATACGCGTTTTTAGCCAAGCACTTTCAGCATCAACCCTTTCAAAATTATAACTGTAAAAAGGGTCAGCATATTCTGACCACAATTAACTCTTCTGAAATTATGGGTCATATTTATGAACCTTTAGATGCTTCCCGGATTGCCGCTGTTCATTATCTTCTAGCAGGTGACGGAGATTCCATGATGTCTCAGTGGGGTCACTCCATGATTCGACTGGTTATTTGTGCCCCTCACCGAAAAGTTTTAGATGAAGAGTGCTTGAAAGACACGGCTTATCACCGAGTCGTGAGCTACAGAGCAGGTGTTACAGATCTTGCGATCAGTACTATGAAGGGAATCACGGGTGGTTATCCATCAAGGCTTTATATCATGCCTTTATTGAACGTGATTCACGAGTACACACAGTTGGAACTGCGTGAACTTTATAGTTATCCTGTAAAACTTAATAGAGCACAAATTTCCAACTTCGTACAAAGGGTCACCGAGCAAAATTGGACTTACCGTGGAAAGTATTATTTTTCTAATAACAATTGTGCCTCTGAAACTTTTAATCTGTTTAGAAATGTAGTTCCTGAAAATATTCAAATCTCCGAGCTGCAGATCCATACTCCAAAAGGTGTAAGAGATGCACTGATTAAAGCTGGTCTTAGCCATGAAATCCCAGAAAACCTAAAGACTGAAAACGGACCTTACTATTGGTCCTCTAAAAAGAAACTTTTCCAAAGGCATATCGATCAAGTGAGCCTTGCATCAGGTGTGGTCATCAAAGACATGGCTTCTTATTTCAAGCTTTCTTTGAGTGAAAGACAAATTATCTTTAGTAAAGTTATGAATTCTGGAAAATTTTTATCATCCATGTTTGTGCTGAACCGGCAGACTTATGAGCGTCTATCTATGATTCGAAATGCTCACATTATGAACCATGAACTGAAAAAGACGGATTCAGAAGTGACCCAGCTTGCAAAAGACATGCTTAAAAAAGACATGCATCACGGTGCTGAATACTTCAAAGGCTCTTACGGTATTCCTTCTGATGAAGAAATCTACACTGTCAGGTTAGCCCTCGAAGAGAATTTTAAAAACTCAAAAAGCAAAATCGACGATCTTTTAAAAACCTATGAGGCTTTGACTATCCAGATTTTAGGTGAGGATTTCCTAAAAGATATCAATGAGCAAACGCGAATGATTAATGAAATAAAGCAAAAATTAGTGAATGAACAAAAAACTAAAAAAGGAGAAAAAATATGAAAAAACAAACAGTGCTTGTTTTGGCTTTAAGTATTGCAGGCAGTCTGTCACAGGCCCAGTTGCAATTCGGAGTGCTATCAAAAGCCACTTCAACGATGGTTCCCACAGCTCTTAGTTCGCAAGGATCTTCGAATATTTCTGCTTCCAATCAAAATGATCTTTTGATGGTGAAAGAGGACGCCTATATCGCATTAGAAACGGGTGTTGTTTCTGAGAATTTGGCATCAGTCATGGAAAAAATGAAATCTGTAGATTCAATGCAAGCAGGATTATCTGACGAACAACTTTTATTAGTCATTATTCAAACTAACTAACAAACAATAGGAGATTTTATGAAAACAATTTTAACAGTGGTATTTTTAGCATCTAGTTTATCTTTTGCCGGTGGACCTGATCTTAGAGGTCTGGATGATTTGAAGTATGCAGCTTCTACATTCTCACCCTTTTTGATTACGTCTGCACCATCTGCAACTTTAGCAGGTCTTTCACAAAGCAATGATATGATCATGGTCAGCAATGATGCAGTGATTGCATTAGAAACAGGTTTTATTTCTAATGATTTAGCTTCAGTCATTGAAAAGTTGAAAGCATCAGATGCTCAGTTCGCAGCTGCAACTGATGAAGAGATCGTGGCTTTTATTGCTGATCTTCAGCAATCAGCTAAGTAATACTACTTATTAAGCACCTTTGGTGGACAAAGGTGCTTTTAGTTCCTGAATAAAGCTTTGTCGTTTTCTATCGCTAAGTCCAAATTTTAGATTGCTTACATTCTTTGATGGTAACCAGGTGCCTGCAAGTCGGTCCCAAATGGAAAGACTGACTCCCATATTTTTATCCCAGTGTTCTTCCAGTTTCGAATGGTGAATTTGGTGCTGCAATGGACTGATCACAATTTTTTCTAAAAACAAAGGCAATGAAATGGGAATATGACTGTGCCTTAAGTTCGCACCTAATAAGTTAAATAAAAATCCAAAAATATTAACACCAAGCAAGGTCACCACATTCAATTGAGCTTGAAATAAAAAAATGAACAGGCCCGTGGAAAGCCCCAGGCTTAGGCTGTTTCTGATGGTTGCAATACCTGATTCCAAAGGATGATTTCTGAACAATGTCATGGGTGTCATAATTCGCGCTGAATGATGGGTGGCATGAATTTTCCAAAGAAAGGGGATTTTATGCATACTGAAATGCTGAATGAATCTTAGGAAATCATCTACGACAAAGCTGAAGATTGTAAACAACAATAAATGAAAGCCTGTGCTAGAAAATTCTAAAAAATCACCGTGAATATTAACAAGTGTAGCCGCCACAGACTTGGAAATAAAAAAACTAAAATCCAAAAAGGGAATAAAAAGAAAAACTTTTAAAAATGAATTTAGAAAGTAGATTTGATAATCCACTTTTGTAGATCTGTTCCACCAGTACTTTTTTCTTAATACTAATTTTTTAACATCTGAAAAATGAAAATCTTTTTTCGAAATTAAAACCCAACCTAAGATAAGAACAAGGGAAAGAATTAAATTTAAATGAAAGAGCCTGGATCCTGGATCATCCAAAGGCACTAAGAAGCGCTCTTTCCAAATTTGAAAATAGGCATCAAAAGTCATGCTGAAGTCCCACTTGGAAACTTTGTGGTTTGCCCGGGCGAAGTCCAAAGGGTCTTGCAGCGACTGTGTACTCTCGAGCTAAGACGTTATCCCATTTAAAAAGAATTTGTCCTTTTTCAGAGTACTTATACTGGGCCGAGAAATCGATGATTCCATAGGCGGGAATTTTAACTCGGTCGGCGGCTGCACTTTGATCATAAACGGAAGACTGATGAAAAATGGAAATTTCTTGGTAGTATCGACCTTTGCGGGTGCCAAAATTAAGACTTGAAATAAGGCTTGGAACGTAAGGAAGGGGGTCCCCTTTCTTTATGGTGCCAATTCCCCACTCTGGTGAAGTGGAGGTAAACTCAGAGTCAAACCGAGAGTTTAAATAGGTCAAATTCAGTGTGACTGGAAAATCAACAGCTGCCACCTGATAGTTTTTTCCTAATTTAATTTCAGTACCATCAATGATGGCTTTTCCACCATTGAACTGAACATCAAGCTGAGAATTCGTGCACCCAGATGATACGGTGCAGGTTCCAGTTAAGTTTTGATAATCATTGTAAAAATAAGTGGCCTGCATTTCGATCTGACTTGATACATAATTCCATTCGATTTCATAAAGAGTGGCTTCTTCATTTTTTTCACGGCCATCAGAAGTCAACCCTGATAACGTGGCAGCCTGATTCAAACTTGTTCTAATTGAGGAATTGGAATTTATTTTTCTCATCAAACTTAATCCCGAGACCATAATATCATCATTGCGATTTTTCTGTGTGGATCCCAAATGATCTTCATATTTAAATTCCACATTCTCGAATCGGAAGGCTGGCGTCAGAGTCCAATCCTGATATTTGATGTGATCTAAAAAAGTGGTGGTCAGTGCTGTCGCTTGATCTTGGTTGAGTGTGCTTTGTGTGGCAGCTGCTACTGGTAGAAGTTGATTAGAAACCATCTCATGCAAATTTTCAGTGTGATCACGCTTAATTTGATCTTTATGAATTCTTGCAGAGATTTCGATTTCATGGCTGACAGTTGGGTAATTGATAACCTGGCTGTAGGCGGATTGCACACCTTGGCTGTAGTAGTTTCTATCGTTATTGACCAAACGAAGCTGACCATTCACACCCAGTGAAGTGGAATCCTGATCACCTTTTAAAATATTATAATAATTCGTAAAACTTCCAGGCTGATTGAGAATGTCTCGAAGGTTGACCGCATTGTCATTAAATCCATCAAGTCTGAACCAAGTTCTTTGAAACTGATGAAAATAAATTTTGGATTGGAGTGCTGATTCAGGAGACAGTTGATAATCATGATGAAGCTGCAAGGCTTGATGGGACCACTGCATTTGATCCAATTGTGAAGCGTTGTATCTTCGCTTAAAAGACTTTGAAAAATCATTTTGTGTCAGTCCCAAATAAGTTTCGTTGGATTTTTCATCTTCATAGGAAAAGTAAGCCCTGATAGAATGTGACAACTGCTGAGGATGCTGAAGTTTTCTTCCCCAATTCAGTTGAAAATGATTTTGAGTGTATCCAGTAGATCCTCCTCGATCGATTTTTTTGAAACCATCGGATTGTAATCTTGCGACCTGCATTGAAAATGAATTTTGCTCACCTGCTTTTTCGAATCTGAGTTTGTATAATTGGGTATTAAATGAACCGACAGAAACCTTGGCATGGGCTGCTGATTTTTCAGGAAGTGGTCTTGTTAAATACTGAACGGCACCCCCTACAGAATTAGGTCCAAAGGGAAGAGCTGCAAAACCTTTATAAACTTCCATGGATTCAGACAGGACCAGTGAAGGTGTAAAATAGGCTGCTGGAGCTGAATAGGGGGCAGGACCAATCAAAATCCCGTCTTGATAAAGACTTATTTTTTTTGAACGATCGGGATTTGTACCGCGTAAACCAATATTAGGCCTTAAACCCAAACCATCTTCTTCTCTGACGTAGGCTCCGCTGACTTGTTTTAGCACCTTCGTGACATCGGTGGTTTGCAAACTTTCCAATTTCTTTTTCGTGATTCGCTGGGGCTGTGTGGGGTATTCAATCATTTCCGCTTGGGTGCCAAAAATTTCCACAGGTGCAAGCCAAGTTTCACGAACCTCGGCCTTAGCAGATAAAACAAATAATAGACTTACAGCCAATAGCATAACTTACCTTTTTAGTCGTTATCACCTTGATAAGTAGGAGGTGATCTTAATGACAAAGCGATGAGAAAATCTGTCTTCATTAAATTAGCTAAATTTCTAATGTCATGAAACAACGAACAAACAGGCACAATTCTTGATGATGATGTTGAATTTTGACAGCTGATCACATCCATGCTTTTCACTTGAGTATCGAATGAACCTAATTCTTGAACTTGTTTAAGAGAAATATAAATTTGTTGTAAACTTTGTTGAATTTCTTCTGAAACATTGGGTCTATTCATTTCTATTAAAAAATCATCAAAGCCAAAGCCATTATAATTTTGTCCCAGATCACGACCTAAAAACAAACTTTCAAAACCTCGCAGCTGAGCATCGATGGCCTCAAAGGAAATATCTGACCAAGGATGTTCGATGGCTTCGGGACATTTTTTATCTTCGCTGAGGCATTCTTTGTAAAGCCCCAGCGGTTTTCCCACTTTTTGGTCTTTAATTCTTTCAATGCTGAACATGGCATCACTTAAAGAATTAACAGCCTCTTTAAGAGTTAAGTTCAATTGTCCTTGAATCAATCGGTAAGTAAAATTGTATTGATTGGGATCAAAGTATTTTTCTAATGCTTTTGTGTTTTTAATCAAATCGTCAGAGATCAATTTTGCATAAAAAAGTCTATCTTGCTTTTTTACTAAATCGGGCAGTGAAGTCCAATCAATAACAACTTGGTTTCGTGGGTTACGTGGATTGCATGCCGATTGCAAAGCTTCATCAAATAAAAGATATTCTAAAACAGCAAGTCCCTTCAGAGTAAAAAGCTCTGGAACTTGATACTGATTTTTTAGTTCTTTCGCTTTTAAGACTTCATGATCCACTCCACAAAGATTCATGTAAGGCCATGAGTAAATTTTTTCTCCCAATCGAAGCCCAGGATCTGACAATGGACCCAGGGGTGCTGCATCTAAAAAGTGGTAACTGAGCATGGTGTTTTTCCAATTCAGCTGAGCTTGGTTAGCCCGTGCCATGAGATCAGGTGATTGCAACCACTGTTGTATGCTGAGTGATAAAAGTTCAGAGTTCAGACGAAGTTGAGTTGTGATTGGATACAATACATAAACTCCGATGTTCGCCAGCATTTTTTCTTTGCTAAAACTTCCTTGGTGAGGATTGTATCCCTCAGGGAATGGAAAATTTTCTGTTTTTTCAAAATTAATTGAATCATTAGTGGGTGTTAAGTTTTTTGAATTAAAGAAATCAGTGCAGGAAGCGCTTAGAAGAAAAAAAATGGCAGTCAGTGTAAGAAATATTGTTTTCATAGGAATCCTTTATTCAATTCTGTAATCAATGGGAATATGAAAAACCCATTCTTTTTCGTGAATTGAATTTGGAAAGGGTTTTAATGTTGGTAAACTTTTTACTAATTTTTCAGCTGCTTCATTAAGTGCAACATAGGGTGTTTTTTCTACGATTTGGGACTCTAGGATTCTGCCATCACTAGCGACCCTTAATAAAGCCATCAGTCGTCCTTTTTGTCCCATCTTTTGTGCAAGCCTGGGATAAACTTTTCGCTGATGAATGAGCACCAGTAAATCCTTAGTATAAGAATCTTTTGTTCCGGATTGTGACACTCCTGTGGATTGGGGCTCGGAAGCAGATGGTACGCTTAGGGCTTCAGTTTTTGTGATCAAATTAGAGTCATCCTGAACAACTGTAGGTGTTAAATTTTGTGAGCGGATCTGATGACTTTTGATTGGCATTGAAGATTCAAAAATTTCAATTTGCATGGGTTCAGAGGGGGTCACTAATGATTTTTGTCCCCATGCCAACGCTAAAGCGAAAAGGCCCACATGGAGTGAGCCTGAGGCCATTAAAAATGGAATTGTTTTAACCGAAGTTATTATAAGTAACCTACTTCTTTCATCACTTCTTTAGCCAGTGGAGCTTGAGAACCTATGGCCGACCAATTCAAGGGACTTAAATAAAATGAACCCCAGTTTTTAATTAAAGTCGTAGGCAGCACATCAACAACGGCTGGAAATTCAAAGTGAGCGGCTGAAATTTCTTCCTGAATAACTGGAGAGTGAAGAATATTAACAAATCTTTGTGCCAATTGATCATTGGTTGAAACTTTAAGTAATGCAGCCGCCGAGCCATTGGTATGCACACCGTCTTCAGCTTGTGATAAGAAGTGAATCTTCACTGGAAAAGTCGGTTTTTGGGCTAGAATTTGTGCTAGATAATAGTGATTGGCGATGCCCACATCGCAATTCCCATTGGCAATGTTTTCCAGCAATGAGGTGTCGTTAGGAAATAGATCCATTGCAAGATTGTTCATCCAACCTGTTAAAATTTCTGTTGTTTTATTTTCACCGTATTTAAGCAGCAAATTTCCAGTGAGTGCCACATTATAATCAGATTTCGAAGTTCGCAAACACAGGCGCCCTGTCCACTGAGAATCTGCAAGATCAGAATAATTTTTAATATCGTTTGGATTCGCTGTTGAGGGGTTATAAACCAAAGTTCGAGCACGGTAAGTCAGCGCCGCCCATTGATTTTGAGTGTCACGCATGGAGCTGGGAATTCGGTTATTGAAAACAGTAAAATTAGGAAATGCTTTTAAAAGATTTTTGTTTTGAATGTCGGCAACTAAAACTAAATCTTTCAACAAAATTAAATCTGCAACCGCACCGGCTTCAAGTTGTGCCAATAACTGTGGATACTGGGCCTCGATGAAGACTATTTTTTCACCCGTTTGATTCAAAAATATTTGCGCTGCATTTTGGTAGCGAGCCTGAGGTCGGTCTGTCATGACCACTAAATCTGCATGAGACACCGAGGTTATTAGACTTAGTAACAAGGTAAAAGCTTTTAACATTGAAATCCTCCTGGATTGAAGTCTGTATTGATAATCATTTTCTTTATACAGTCCATCCTAAAGGACAGATTGAAAACCCAATGATGAGCAACTGAAAGCCAATTGATAATCCAGACTGGTTATTCCACGATTTCTCTCGTATCCTACTTGAGATCTAATTTCAGAGGAGAAAACACATGATAGTTAAATTTTTACTAGGTCTTTTTATGGTTCCCACACTGGCGATTGCGGCCCCTATTTTTGATGATATTACCGACGAAGATATGAAGGATATCGCGGGTGGATTTGGCGCTAATTTTGCCCACAACTCCTTGATGGGAGCCTCCAAATTAGGCACGATTTTCGGTTTCCAAGTGGGACTCACAGCAGCTCAAACCAATGTGAAAAAAATTGGAGAAATCGTCGAGCGAGAAGGTGGATCCAAGTTGGATTCGATTTATAATGCAGGATTGATGGCCTCTGTTGGAATTCCTTTTGGTATTTCATTTGAAGCTGTAGTCATCCCCACTATGAAAGCGGATGGTACAAAAATATCAGCCACTTCTGGTGCTATTAAAATGAATATTAACGAAGTGATCCCCATATTACCAGTTAACCTAGCGATCCGTGGAATTGCCTCGACAGCTGAATTATCCTTTGATCAAAGTGGCGGTAAAATTAAAAACGAAACTACCATTACAGGTGCTCAATTATTATTCAGCCCTATGATTCCTTTAGTAGAGCCCTACGTTGGAATTGGATTGTTAAACTCTGAAAATAAATTGTCTGCTACGATTGCTGGAATTTTTGACCCTGCTTATTCGGTGGCTGATAGTAAATCAAAATCAGTTTCTGGCACTCAGATTTTAGCAGGTGTGGAAGTGAACTTACTGCTTATTAAATTAGGTGTGGAATACAGTTCAGCTTTTGGTAACGACCGTGTCGGAGCTAAACTATCAATCGGTTTTTAATTTTTATCTTTAACATCGGGGGATTTCGCTTTGAAGCTCCCCTGAAGTTCCGCTTGAAATCCACAAAATTGTAAGCGGCAAAGACCTTCTTGATCATTGACTTGGAAAGAAGCAGTGCCATCAGTTGCACTGACCTTCGAGATCTTCAAAACACATTGTGCTTTTTTGCCACGGTTGAGTTGCGGACTGATCTGACTACGAAAAACCAGTTGGTTTTTTTCCAGTGTGGCTTTGCCCACTAACTGACAAGACTGCATATTTTTCGTGTGCGTTTCGATCAGAACCTGAGCTTCTGAATCATTGATCGCATTGATCTTTAATCGGTTTTCAACGTTTTTGACTGTCTTGTTTTCAGATGTGACAAATACATTTTGAGTGAAAAAATAATCTCCGCTGAAATCAGTCGCTTTGAGATTTGTTTCAGCGGAGAGTTGATAAGATAATAATAGTAATAAGGGCATTAGTTTCTTCATGCCCTCAAAACTACATCATAGAACTTTGTGCGGCAACGACATCGGCTTTGATGTTTTGTGTCAATTCATGGGTTTGGTGAATCTCGAGGCCTAGAAATTGACCCATTTGAGTAAGGGTAGAAGCGGAAGGGTTTTGACCTTTTGACATCAAAATCAGATCTTGGGCTTCAATACCTAATTTTGTAAGACCAGAAAGATCGCCTTTTTGAGCCTTCACAAGTTCATTGGTTAATAAATGAGCTTGAGTGGCTGTGAGGTCATACTTAACCGCGACTCTTTCAACGGGTGATAATTGGCTTAAGTTAACTTCAGAGTGGTAGCGTCTTCGCCCCGGTCGGTAACGTGGAGGGTTGGGTCGATAGTTATGATGATGGTCATCATCGGCAATTATGGCACCAACGACAAGACCTGCTCCAAATGAAATTTGTGAGTCAGTACAGGCGGTTAGGCTTAATGCAGTGGTTGCTAGTATCAATGCAGAAAAAAATGATTTCATAAATTCCCCCTTAGGATGTGGTGGCGAAAGGTCCCCGAAATTGAGGTCAGCTGAGGTATTAGCAAGCTTGAGGCCAAGCTCATGAAGCTAAGCATTATAATTTTTTTGAAATTGCTGACCACAACTTGTTTATTGGTCTACGATTTTTAAATGAAAATAATTTTATTAATATTATTGTTAAGTTACTCACATTCTTGGTCAGCACTGCCAGCAAAGCCTGTGGTTCAAAGACAAATCGGTGGAACGGCTGGCCCTGGATTTAGTTTGCTTAAAATTCAACACATGGTGCCAAGTAAAAAGGGTATCGAAAGAGTGGTTTTTCACATAGGCACTAAAGAGGGTTATTTTCTTAAGGGAACTCCAGGTTATTTCAATGCTCTTAATAAAGATAAAAGAATCATTCTGGATTTTTCTCAAATGCCATTTTCGAAACTCAGTGAAAAATCTGTGCAAGAAATTTTTAAAAATTCCAATCTTATAAAAAAAACTCAGCTGATCAAAGATCCCATGGATCAAAGTTTATCAGTTGTATTACATTTGCACCAACAAGCTAAAATTAAGCTGACTCCCATCAAAGGCGAGAAACAAACGGCACGCCTTGTTCTTGATATTGTAAAAAAATGAAGTGTCTCGCGGTTCTGATTCTTTTTGGGTGGTCTCTAGCTTCAGCAAAAATTTTTAATATGAAAGACACCACACTAGCAGGCTATTTGACGGCCCAGTACGCCGAGTCCAGTGTGGGAACTGATTTCTTTGAAGGTGAAAGTTCAGCCACTGACTATTCGAAAGGTTTCAAAAAAAATATCGGAACCGATTTTGGTTTGATTTACCGAACCCATTATTTTGCTTGGATTTTTGGTTTTGAATTTATCAAACCTGATAAGTTAAAAAATGCTGTGGCCTCCACAGCAGGAACTCAGAATTACAATTATTCCTCTGAGATTAGTTATCTGGCACCGAAAGTGGGTCTTGAGCTTTTTCTTTATAACGATAATTCTCAGCGAATTTCACTGCAAGGATCTGTGGGGACAGCCAGTCTTTCGACAAAAACAGATTATTCAGCAGTGACCATTGCGCCTAACTCTGATTTTACCATAGAAGGCAAAGGGGCCGCTAATTTACTCAATGTCAGTTTGGGTTCCGAGTGGCATTGGATTGATAATACAGCCCTTCAATTACAGGTGGGCTACAGAGCTTTGCATTTCAAAAAAATTAAAGCAGCGACAGATGTGGCGTCTTCATTTCAAGGGGCCATAACGAAAGGCACTCGTTTAAATAAATTAGACGGGTCTGCTTTAGATTATAACTTTTCGGGGTATTTTGTTAATTTATCCATGAGAATTTGGATTTTCTAATCGTACATTTCATCAATAGTAAGTTGATACTTTTCAATTAACTTTTTTCTTTTTAATTTCAAAGATGGAGTCAGTTCTCCGCCTTCGACAGTCCAAGTATCAAAAGTGATTTCAAATTTTTTGATACTTTCAAAGCTTGCCAATTCTGCATTCACTTTTGCCACTTGTGATCGGATCGCTTCCTTTATGACTGCACTGTTTTTGTCTTGATGAAGCTGTTGATCCACTTGTAACAAAGCTACAACGTACTTTCTTTGGTCTCCAAGGACTAGAGCTTGCGAAATCATGGGACTTTCTTTTAAAAGTGTTTCAAGTTTTTGGGGGGCTACGTATTTTCCACCTGAGGTTTTTATTAAGTCCTTTTTTCTGTCCGTTATGATCAACTCACCTGATGGTAAAACTTCTCCGATATCTCCAGTTTTAAACCAGCCTTTTTCAAAAGCTGATTCTGTTTCTGCGGGCAAATTGTAGTACTCAGTCATCACTTTTTTACTTTTAATTAAAATCTCACCATCGGCTGCTATTTTAATTTGTACATCTCCGATGGGCTTTCCCACCGTACCAATTTTGTAATCATAATCACGGTTCACTGTAATAGCAGCTGTGGTTTCAGTTAAGCCATAACCCTCTAAAATTAAAACTCCGCAAAAATAAAAAAATTCTGCAATTTCTTTTGATAATGGGGCTCCGCCGCTGATAGCAAAGCGTAACTGACCACCAAAAAGATTGCGAATTTTAGAAAAAACAAGTTCGTCAGCCAATTTATTTTTAAGAGCTAATTCTAAGGGGACTTTTCTTTTGGCCAACCTGTAAAAACTAACTTCTTTTCCTACCTCGAGGGCCCAATGAAAAACTTTTCGTTTTAAACCAAAAGTTTCCATTTGAGAAAGGATGGATTCATAAAATTTTTCAAAAATTCGTGGTACTGAAACTAATAATGTAGGCTTCACGTCTTGTAAGTGATCACGAAGTTTTTCAATTTTTTCAGCAATAGCGATAGTGGAACCCCAATATAAATGCGCCCAAATTTCAACACGACCTAGAATATGTGAAAGCGGTAAAAAGCTAAGAGTTCTGTCCAGAGAAGTCATAGCCCATTCAAAGGCCTCAACAACTTCGGACTGGATTTGCTCTTGAGTTATACAAACTCCTTTTGGCAATCCAGTGGTGCCTGAAGTATAAACCAAAGTGGCTAAATCTTTTTTTTCATAAACTATTTTACTCTGGAAATCAAAATCTTGATTTTGCTTGATCGCTAAAAACTGCTCCCACTCTGAAGTCGTGATATCAATGATCAGCTTCAATTTTTCACACTTTTTTTGAGTTTGTAAATGTAGTGATTTTTGGTCAGTGAATAAAACTTCAGACTCAGAGTCATTTAAAATATGAGTCACTTCAGCTGCCGTTGATGAGCTATAAATGGGAACTGTGACCAGTTTGATCAATTGTGATGCAAAATCCAGCAGTAACCACTCGAGGCAGGAATTGGCGTGGATGGCAATACGACTGCCTTTTTTAAGACCCAACTTTTGCAATGCTAATGCCGTTTTACCAATTTGCTTTTGATAGTCAGTCCAGGAAATTTCGAAGCGTTGGTTATTTTTATAAAAAATAACCGCAGTACCTGTGTGGGAACTCATTGATATTATTTTCTCTGGTAACACTTGAGATGGTTGTCTCATGATCAGGGCTGATTTTTCTCGGGGCGAAGAATCAACTCGACACTTTTGGATTCATTTTCGCCTAGAACAACTGTTCGCTCGGCTTTAAGGCCCAAAAATGAGTTTTGAACTTTGATGATAACTGGAATGCCTGCAGGCAATCGATAATTTCGAAGGGGTAAGGGCTCTGAAATCTTTGTTCCATTGATTTCAATCTCAGGCGACGCACCACCATTAATAAGTGATAAATTAAGAACTCCTACACGGCCTGACATGAGTGTGGCTCTAAACGTTTTCCCATTTTCTTGAGCCATAAAAGAGGCCTCATAAAGCTGATATCCCGATTTTTCTAAACGTAGTTTAACGTCTTTATTGGCTGGAATTTGCGCTTGAGCAGGGGTCAGGGAACCAATACTATTTCCATCGATATAGATTTGGGCACCTAAAGGTTCTGAAGTGATTGTAACAGTCACAAGTCCAGTGGCAGAAAGATCAGCGCTTCCTGATTCAGGTGGATTTGATGTGGTTTCGGTTTTTACACCTGCCGCTTTTGTTTTTAATCCCATGTTAAGAATTTGAGCGATAACTTTTGGATTTTTATAAGCATAAAATCCACCGCCTGCGACCAGAATTAAAACAATGATCATTGTTAAAGAATCGAAACTGCTTTGTGAGTTGGCGGGTATTCGAGTTCGAGTCGATATTGGAATGTGAGTACGAGTTCCACCAGCTGAAGTGTTCGTATTCATTTTTGCTTTTTTAACTTTAGCAGTTGTTTTTCTTTCATCACCATCAGAAAGGCTGATTTTGATTTCAGAATCAGTTTCTATGTTTAACTTTTCATTAGCCACAGAATCATTAGGGACAGGAGGCAGCCCTGAAATTTGGCTGGGATTTAAAAAAGAATGACTGGACTCGCTGTCACTATCGTTGTCTGGTGCATAAGTGAGAGTTTGAGTGACTGCTGTTTTTTCTTCATTGTTAAAAGTGACTTTGGAATAATCAACCAGCTTCTTTTTAGACTCTG